>BNJS01001385.1_pt1 | contig 197538 bp, 220 predicted proteins | sample 8540461 | NCBI WGS metagenome assembly BNJS01 (sample SAMD00202454, study PRJDB9452) | human saliva metagenome | isolation source: human saliva | place: Japan
TTCAGACGGCCTTTTTGAGTTTATCGGCAGTATTCCCCAAAAAGTAGGAATACAAACAAAGATAAGCAATGTTTCTAGTGAATCCTTATTCAAAATAGGCAACAATACCCAGAATAATTTCGTAATATTAAGTGGGAATAAATATGGATCATTCAGTTCATAACAAGCTGGTTTCTTTTTATCTGGAGCATTGCAGACGATTGTTTGCGCGATGTCTATGTGCGCGGTAAATATCGTGATGTGATCTTGCCGATGTTTGTGCTTCGCCGTTTGGATACCTTGCTTGAGCCAAGCAAAAGAAGCGGTATTGGAAGAAGTACGCTTTCAAAAAAAGAAGAATTGGCCTTTACTGAGATTGGATGACCTTCCCTTAAAAATTACCGGCCATGTTTTTTTATAACACCTCAAAATGGACGTTGAAATCCCTCTATCAAACCGCCAGCAATACGCCGCAGTATATGCTGGCCAATTTTGAAGAATATCTTGATGGTTTTAGTGCCAACGTGCAGGAAATTATCAACTGCTTCAAGCTGCGTGAACAAATCCGCCACATGTCCCATAAAAAAATGTTTTTGCTGAGTGTATTGGAAAAAAATTTGTCTCCCCTTACATCAATCTTACCCCTAAAGAGCAACAAGACCCGGATGGCAACAAATTGCCAGCCCTAACCAATCTGGGCATGGGATATGTATTTGAAGAACTGATCCGTAAATTTAACGAAGAAAACAATGAAGAAGCCGGCGAACACTTTACGCCACGCGAAGTAATTGAGCTGATGACGCATTTGGTCTTTGATCCGCTCAAAAACCAAATCCCGGCGATTATTACGATTTACGACCCAGCTTGCGGCAGCGGCGGTATGCTGACCGAATCACAAAAACTTTATTGAACAAAAATATCCGCTGCCAGAATCGCAAGGCGAGCGTTCAATTTTCCTATTCGGTAAAGAAATCAACGACGAAACTTACGCCATCTGCAAATCCGACATGATGATTAAAGGCGACGATCCTGAAAACATCAAAGTCGGCTCCACCCTGCCACCGATAGTTTCCAAGGCAATTGTTTTCGACTTTATGCTTTCCAATCCGCCATACGGCAAAAAGCTGGAGCAGCGACCGAAAGCTTATATTAAAGATGGCAATGATGTTATCGACAGCCGCTTTAAAGTCAGCTTACCCTGATTACTGGGGGCAAAAGAAGAAAGTCCCTCGATGCCACCCCACGCTCCAGCGATGGACAGCTGCTATTTCTAATGGAAATGGTCAGCAAAAATGAAAGCGCCTAATCAACAAAATCGGCAGCCGAATAGCCTCCGTACATAACGGCTCAAGCCTCTTTACCGGCGATGCAGGTTCGGGGAAAGTAACATCCGTCGCCATATCATTGAGAATGATTTGCTGGAGGCCATCGTACAGCTGCCTAACAACCTGTTCTACAACACAGGCATTACCACCTATATTTGGTTGCTGTCAACAACAAACCCGAAGTGCGCAAAGGCAAAAGTACAGTTGATTGATGCCAGCCTCTTATTCCGTAAGCTGCGTAAAAATCTCGGCGACAAAAACTGCGAATTTGCGCCGGAACATATTGCGGAGATTACCCAAAACTATCTTGATTTCACCGCTAAAGCACGCGAAACCGACAGCCAAAAATGAAGCGGTCGGCTTAGCTTCGCAGATTTTTGACAACCAAGATTTCGGCTATTACAAAGTTACCATCGAACGCCCGGATCGTCGTTCTGCACAATTTACCGCAGAAAATATTGCGTCTTTACGTTTTGACAAAGCCCTGTTCGAGCCGATGCAATATCTTTATCAGCAACATGGCGAACAAGTTTACAACGCCGAATTTTTTTAGCTAAAACCGAGCCAGAAATCAGCGCTTGGTGTGAAAGCGCAAGGCATTGCCTTAAACAACAAAAACAAAGCCAAGCTGCTGGATGTCAAAACGTGGGAAAAACCGCCGCACTTTTTCAGACGGCATCAACTTTGCTCGAACATTTCGGCTCAACCCAATTTGACGATTTCAACCAATTCAAACAAGCCGTGGAAGGCCGTCTGAAAGCCGAAAAATCGCCCTGTCTGCCACAGAGAAAAAGGCCATTTTCAATGCCGTAAGCTGGTACAACGAAAAATGCCGCCAAAGTGATTGCCAAAAACACTCAAGCTCAAACCAAACGAATTAGATGCCCTTTGCCAACGTTACCAATGCCAAGCCGACGAGCTGGCAGACTTTGGCTATTACGCCACCGGCAAAGCAGGCGAATATCTCCAATATGAAACAAGCAGCGACTTGCGCGACAGCGAATCCATACCGCTCAAACAAAAATATCCACGACTATTTCAAAGCCGAAGTGCAGCCGCACATCAGCGAAGCATGGCTGAATATGGAAAGCGTGAAAATCGGCTATGAAATCAGCTTCAATAAATACTTCTACCGCCATAAACCATTACGCAGCCTTGCAGAAGTAGCCCAAGATATTTTTGCGTTAGAAAAACAGGCTGACGGCTTGATTAGTGAGATTTTTAAAGGGAAATCTATGAGTGATTTAATTATTTATAACACTGATGACGCAAAGCCAATGTTGCGTTATTAGTGATGGAAAACAAGCGTGGCTTACACAAAGTCAGTTGGCAGAACTTTTTGACACCTGTACCAAATATAACCACTCACATAACATATTAAAAAGACAAATAGTTAGATGAAAATTCAGTTATTAAGGATTATTTAATAACTGCTCAAGACGGCAAAAAAACAACGCCAAGCAGATAGTGAAGATTTAAAAATATTAGAAAATTGGCAAAAAGAAATCAAACAGTTAAAAGATAAACGGTAGTTAAAGCTATGCACCCTATAAGAGCGGTCAGATTTTTAAGGATTTTTGCAAATGAGACGATACTGAGAGTTACAAAGATTCAGGGCGTGGAATGGCTGGGGAAATACCGAGTCATTGGGAGTGCTTTGCCTATTAGATCTATTTTTAAATTTAGAAATGAAAAAATGATCCGATTAAAACGGATAATATATTATCTTTATCCATTGCAAATGGAGTTACTGAATATTCAGATGAAAAATAGAGGCGGAAATAAAAGAAAAGATGACTTATCTTCCTATAAATTAGCATATCCAAATGATATTGTTCTTAATAGTATGAGATGTTATCGTTGGTGCTGTTGGGGTATCAAAATATTTTTGGCGCTATTAGCCCTGTGTATTATGCTTTATCTTTATATAATCAAAGAGCAAATTTATCTTATTATGAAAAATATTTTTTTAAAAATGAAAATTTTCAAAAGAGGATTATTGCGATTTGGTAAAAGGAATCTTTATAAAACTCGGTGAAAATGGAAAAATGAATACAATAAGAATGAAAATATCACAAGATGATTTAAAAAAATTGTATTTTCCAATTCCTCCTCTCCGAACAACAAAAAAATCGCGCAATTTCCTAGACGATAAAACCGCTAAAATCGATCAGGCGGTAGATTTGGCGGAAAAGCAGATTGCCCTGTTGAAAGAGCACAAGCAGATTCTGATTCAAAATGCGGTAAACCCGTGGCTTAAACCCTGATGTGCCGTTAAAAAGATTCCGGTGTGGAATGGATAGGGCAAGTACCGGAGCATTGGGAAGTGAAGAAAAGTAAAGACGTTAGCCAAAATTAATAATGGCTTGGACTATAAAGCCAGTTATAGCAGAAGAAGGTTACCCCAGTATATGGATCGGGTGGACAATTTGCTTACGCAAATACATATTTATACGATGGTGAAAGCTGTTCTACTTGGTAGAAAAGGAACAATTGATAAACCATTATATATAAAATGATGAAAATTTTGGACAGTTGATACAATGTTTTATTGTGTTTGTAACAATAAAGTCAGCACTAAATTTTTTATTATTGTTGTTGTTCAATTATTCCTTTCTCAATATTATTCAACATCAACTGCTTTGCCTAGTATGACACAGAGTGATATTTTTAAATCATAAAGTTACATTTCCTTCACTCGAGGAACAATACCAAATCGCAGACTACCTAGACACACAAAACCGCTAAAATTGATCAAGCAATCGCATTAAAAAAACAGCCCATATTGAAAAAGCTGAAAGAATATAAAAGCGTGTTGATTAACGATGTGGTAACCGGCAAGGTGCGGGTATCAGGGTGTGAAAAAGTGCGGTCAAAAAAATCCAATAGATTTTTGAATATTGGCGGTGCAACTTGGGCGTAATGAATAAATTTTAAAACATTCACAAAAAGGGTGAAAAATGGTTTCAGGAACTAAGGAAAAAAAGATTTAGAAATTGCCATCGAAAAAGCTTTAACCGGCACTTGGCGTGAAAACATGGAAAATAAGCTGGGCGAGCCAAAAGGCGGAATACCTGCCGCGCCATCATGGTTTTGAGCTGGCATTTTCACAGGATTTTTGATGCGCAGTTTGCGATTGACACGCGTCTGTTTTGGCAATTCCCTGCAAACCAGCCAAGAGGCAGAACTTGCTCGTTTTTCAACAGCTAAATCCAAACGATTGGCAACGTAAAATTCTAGAGCGGTTAGATCGCAAATAAAGAAAAAAACGGCGTGTTGCACCTGCTGAAAAAGGCTTGGATATTGATAGCGCCCATTTTTGATTTGCTCTACCCCGTTCCGCTTGCCAGCAGCGGCGAAAAAGGTCAAGCAGCGTTTTGAACAGAATCTGTTTAGCTGTATGCGCCAAGTGCCTTATTCTGCCTCAAGCAATGAAACGGTGGATATGGTGCTGTTTGTTAATGGCTTGCCGATTATTACCCTTGAACTGAAAAACCATTGGACGGGTCAGACGGCCATTGATGCCCAAAAACAATATCGCAACCGAGATTTAAGCCAAACGCTGTTTCATTTCGGACGTTGTTTGGCGCATTTTGCCTTAGATACGGAAGAAGCTTATATGACCACCAAATTGGCGGGGCCTGCGACGTTTTTCTTGCCGTTTAATTTGGGCAATAACTGCGGTAAGGGCAATCCGCCGAATCCAAACGGACACCGCACGTCGTATTTTGTGGCAAGAGGTGTTCAGCAAAAGCCAGCCTTGCCAACATTATTCAGCATTTTATGCGTTTAGATGGTTCAACCAAAAGATCCGCTGGAGAAACGCTCGCTCTTTTTCCCCCGCTATCATCAATTAGAGGTGGTGCGCCGTTTGATTGCTGATGTCAGCGAACAAGGCGTGGGCAAACGCTATTTGATTCAACACTCTGCCGGCTCGGGCAAATCTAATTCCATTACTTGGTTGGCGTATCAGTTGATTGAGGCTTATCCGCGCAATGAAAAGGCGGCAAACGGTAGAGAGGCAGACCGCCCGATTTTTTTGATTCGGTGATTGTCGTTACCGACCGTCGTTTGTTGGATAAGCAACTGCGCGACAATATCAAAGATTTTTCAGAAGTGAAAAACATTGTTGCGCCGGCGTTGAGTTCGGCAGAATTGCGCCAATCGCTTGAGCAGGGCAAAAAAATCATTATTACCACGATTCAAAAATTCCCGTTTATTGTGGATGGCATTGCTGATTTGGGCGACAAACAATTTGCAGTAATTATTGATGAGGGCGCACAGCTCACAATCCGGTTCGGCACACGACAATATGAACCGAGCCATCGGCAAAACGGAAGACCTTGATGCCGAAGATGTGCAAGATTTGATTTTACAAGCCATGCAATCTCGCAAAATGCGCGGCAATGCGTCGTATTTTGCTTTCACCGCTACACCGAAAAACAGCACTTTGGAAAAATTCGGCGAGAAACAGGCGGATGGTAAATTTAAGCCGTTCCACCTTTATTCCATGAAACAGGCGATTGAAGAAGGCTTTATTTTTAGATGTGATCGCCAATTACACCACTTATAAAAAGTTTTTATGAGATCACTAAATCAATTGAAGATAATCCGGAGTTTGATAGTAAGAAGGCACAAAAGCCGTCTGAAAGCTTATGTGGAGCGTTCTCAACAAACGATTGATACTAAAGCGGAGGTGATGCTGGATCATTTTATCCAGCAAATCTTTAACCGTAAAAACTCAAAGGCAAAAGCCAAGGGCATGGTGGTAACGCAAAATATTGAAACCGCCATCCGCTATTTTTCAGGCGTTAAACCGATTGCTGGCTGAGCGAGGGTAATCCATTTAAAAATTGCGATTGCGTTTTCAGGCAGTAAAGTGGTTGATGGTGTGGAATACACCGAAGCGGAAATGAATGGGTTTGCAGAAAGCGATACTAAAGAGTATTTCGATCAAGATGAATATCGTTTGCTGGTGGTGGCCAATAAATATCTGACTGGTTTTTGACCAGCCGAAAATTGTGTGCGATGTATGTGGATAAGAAACTCTCCGGCGTACTTTGTGTGCAAGCTTTATCCGTTTAAATCGCAGTGCGAATAAGTTGGGTAAACGCACGGAAGATTTGTTTGTATTGGACTTTCTTTTAACAGTGTTGAAGATATTCAGCAAGCATTTGAGCCGTTTTATACTTCTACGTCGTTGTCGCAAAGCAACTGATGTCAATGTCTTGCATGATTTGAAAGATCAGTTGGATGAAACTGGCGTGTACGAACAGGCAGAGGTCAACGACTTTACTGAAGGCTACTTTGCCAATAAAGACGCACAGCAATTAAGCAGTATCATTGATGTGGCGGTTCAACGTTTCGATCATGAGTTGGATCTTGAGCCAACCCAAAAAGTCGATTTTAAAAATCAAAGGCAAAGCAGTTTTTAAAAATTTACGGGCAAATGGCCTCCATCATCAATTTTGAAAATATCGCTTGGGAAAAGCTCTATTGGTTCCTCAAATTCTTAGTGCCCAAATTAAAAGTACAAGATCCGATGGATGAATTTGATGAAATTCTAGATGCAGTGGATTTAGCTCTTACGGCTTGGCGCGCACCAAACTGAATTACAGCATTAAATTAGATGATGAAGAAACAGAGCTTGACCCACAAAATCCCAATCCACGCGGCACGCATGGTGAAGATAAAGAAAAAGATCCGATTGATGAAATTATTCGTGTGTTCAATGAAAGATGGTTTCAAGGCTGGAGCGCAACGCCGGATGAGCAACGGGTGGAGTTTATCAGTACTAAAAATCGCATCTGCGAACATAAAGATTTTTAAGCAGAAATATCTGAATAACCCTGATATCCATACCCGTGAATTGGCTTTCCAAGCCATTTTGCGCGATGTGATGAACGAAAGCCGCATAGCTAAATTGGAACTGTACAAAGCTCTTTGCCACAGATGCCGCATTTAGAACGGCTTGGACGCAGAGTTTGCAACGAGCTTTGGCTAGAGTGAGGCCGATCTGAAACGATTGCGGGTTCAGACGGCCTTGTATCAGCAGCGAAGGTTAAGCACCCTATCCGCTGTTTTATTTACATTTGGTTTTGGCCAAATTCACAGCGGCGGTCAGGCTTTTTTCGTTGACTTCGCCGGTGATGGTTTGTTTGTAGCCGCATTTCGGCGCTTCGACGACAGTAAAGGGCAATACGCCGACGTTATTGCCGTGGGCTTTCATAAAGTTGCGGCTGTTGGCACCGGTGTAACGCCAAATCGGGTAGCTGACCGGCGTTTGTTTCAGGAACTTGCCGATGTTGTCGGTCGTATCCAGCGCGATGCCGACCATATCGACGCTGCCTTTTTTCTGCGCTTTGTACCATGCGGACATGGCGGGCATTTCTTTACGGCAGGGGCCGCACCAGGTTGCCCAAAGGTTGACCACGCGCACGGGTGCTTTGAGCGATTCCAGGCTTTGCGGTTTGTTGTCCTGCCAACCTGCCGTTTCGTCGGCGGCAAAGGCCGGTGCAGCGGTAAAAACGGTGGCGGACAGTAGAAGGGCGGTTAAGGCTTTCATGGTTGTATCCTTGAGGTTGCCAATCGAAATTATGTTTATTGTAAAACGGTTTGGTGGGTATGCCTACCGATTCGTATCAAGATATCAAGTAAAAAGTTTGAGTAAATCAGTTGCAGACGATAATAACCGCCATCATTGAATGATTTTGCAATAATACGGAGACTTTCATGCCGTCTGAATTCACACTTTATCACAACCCGCGTTGCAGCAAATCGCGTGCCGCGCTGGCTTTGCTCGAAGAAAAAGGCGTTGCCGCCGACGTGGTCAAATATCTGGATACCGCGCCCGATTTGGCGACTTTGCAGGATATGTTTGCCAAACTCGGTATCGAATCGGTGCGCGGCATGATGCGCACGAAAGATGATTTGTACAAAGAATTGGGTTTGGACAATCCCGATTTGGACAATGCCGCCCTGCTTCAGGCAATCGCCGAACACCCCGCCCTGCTCGAGCGTCCCGTTTTGGTAACGCCTACGCGCGCAGCCATCGGCCGTCCGTTGGAAAACATTGCCGCCCTACTCGGCTGATGGGGTTGGATAAGGCCGTCTGAAGATGATTTCCCTGCTTAAAAGCCGCAATGGCCTGCGATATTACCTGTTTCGCGGCCTTGCTTTGAGCGTTTTGCTGGTATGCGGTATTTTTTTGAGCGGCACATGGCAGATTTACCGGACAGGTTTGCAAACCTTGCCGAAGGACGCTCATGCCGATGCGGCGGTGGTGTTGGGTGCGGCGGCGTGGGACAAACGCCCGTCGCCGGTATTCCGTGAGCGCATCAACCATGCCATCACGCTCTACCAAAGCCATCGGGTCGGCAAAATCATTTTCACCGGCGGTACGCCCAAAAAAGGATTTATGACCGAAGCCGAAGTGGGGCGCCGATACGCGCTCAAGCAGGGCATACCGGCGCACAATATCCTGTTTGAAAACACTTCGCGCAACACTTACGAAAACCTGCGCAATATCGTCCCCATCATGCACGCCAACGGCATCGGCAGCATTATCGTTGTCAGCGACCCGTATCACTTGGCGCGCGCCGAAGAAATGGCCGCCGATTTGGGCTTGTCGGGTGCGCAGTTCTCCGCTACCCCGACCACGCGCTTTGACGAGCGCAATAAGAAAGCCAAGTTCCTGATGCAGGAGAGCTATTCTTTGTTTCTCTACCGTATCGGCAAATGGAGCGATGCGGTTTGGAATTGGATAGGTGGTTGAGCTTTGGGCAAGTCCATACAAAAAGGCCGTCTAAAAGCCTTTTTAAGGTTTCAGACGGCCTAAATGTATGCTTACTTATTGATATTGATTTGCAGCTGCACTGCCAAAAAAATGACTACAGCTACAGCCAGTACCAGATAGATGACAAACAGAATCAAGGCGAGCCTTGAAATAATTGGCTTTTATTCGGATTGGTGTTTGAGCCGAATGCCCATACAAACGTCATAACTATATTGACCAGCGGAATCATCAAAATCAAGTTTGTTATCAACCATTCTTTGACGCTTACAATTGGAGCCTGTTGATGGCCGATTTGGTTTTTGTTCAGTCATATCTTGTCCAATACATTAAATAAAAAAAGAATAATAATTATACATAATAAAACCATATTGGTATAGCATACATATTCAGACGGCCTGAGCCTATGATTTTTTGCAGTCCGCTATTTCAATCGGATGTAAAATGTACCGTCCGGCACGACGGGCAGGTATTTGCGGTAGAAGTCCAGATAGGTCTTGTTTGGGTCTATGTCGGCAAACTGCTGCGGATACAGGGTTTTGGCGATAAATTGTGCGCTGGCCAAATCGGTGAGCGAGCGGGAGGCGGTGTGGTAGATGCCGTAAACGCGTTTGTTTTTGACGGCAGGAATGTCTGCCCAGCCTTTGCGTTTGACAAATCCGGCCAGGCGGCGTTGCGCATCGGCCTGGCTGATGCCTATGCCCATCGCCATAATGTCAGGCTTGTCTTTATGGCCGTTTTCCGTCCCCGAAATGACGATGACGTCGGGTTTGGCCGTCAGGAATTTTTCAGGGTTTACCGGTCCCCAGTTTTTAACGTAAGGTGCGGCGATATTGTTGCCGCCTGCTGTGTCGGCAATCGCGCCCCACATATCTTTGCCGAAGGTGTAGCTGTATTCGGACGGGCCTTTGTCGCCGAACTCGATATAGATTTTCGGTTTGGACTGCTTGGCGCGTGCGACGCGTTTTTGGATGTCGGCAATGCCTCGGGCGTATTCGGCGGCAATTTTTTGGGCGCGCGCCTGCGTACCGTTGAGTTCGCCGAAAATTTCCGCACTGCGCGTGTGCCGCGCGACGGTTTCGGCGTTGAAATCGACCACGACGACGGGTATGCCTGCCGCTTTAATGCGCGGCAGGTGGGTGGCGATGGCCTTATACTGCCAGTCGGCCAGAATCAATACGTCCGGCTTGAGCGCGAGCGTTTTCTCCAGTGAAAACGTGCCGGTGCTGATGTTGCCGATGTCCGCAATGTTTTGCAGGGTAGGCAGCTTCTGTTTGAACATCGCCCAGCTGCCGGGATTGAATTTCTCCCAAAACTCACGCGAAATGCCGATGACGTTTTTAAATTTGTCCGCGCCCGTTACCGCGATATAGTCGGGATAGTAAAACGCCAAAACCGCGCGTTTGACAGGGACATCGACTTTGACTTCGCGTCCCAATACGTCTTTGATAGTTTTGATTTCGGCTTGGGCAAAAAGGGGCAGGAGGGCGAGGGCGGTAAATAAAGCGCGTTTGTTCATGAGCGGATACTTTCAAAGAAATAATTATCATTTGTCTTGTTTTCGGGAGAAAAGTTCCCAAACGGTCCTTCTGCGCCGACATTATTTTCAGACGGCCTTACATTGTTTAAACCTTGCCGAAAAAGTAAAATAACCGTTTTAAAAGATTTTGGAGCCATCATGACCGTCAAAACCCGTTTCGCCCCCAGTCCCACCGGCTACCTGCACATCGGCGGCGTACGCACCGCCTTGTTTTCATGGGCGTTTGCCCGCCATCATAAAGGCGAGTTCCTATTGCGTATCGAAGACACCGACTTGGCGCGCTCTACTGCCGAATCCGTCAACATCATCCTCGACGGCATGAAATGGGTCGGCCTGGACTACGACAATGCCGACAACGTCGTGTACCAAACCCGCCGTTTCGACCGCTACAAAGAAGTCATTGCCGAACTTTTAGAAAAAGGCGCCGCCTACTACTGCTATTGCAGCAAAGAAGAGCTGGAAGCCATGCGCGAGAAAGCCGAAAAAGAAGGTACGGCGACTTACGACCGCCGTTGGCGTCCGGAAGAAGGCAAAACCCTGCCCGAAATCCCTGCCGACGTGCAACCTGTTGTCCGTTTCAAAACGCCTCTGGACGGTGTGACCAAATGGACGGACTTGGTCAAAGGCGAAATCTCCATTCCCAACGAAGCACTCGACGACCTGATTATCGCCCGCGCCGACGGCACACCGACCTACAACTTCTGCGTTGTCGTGGATGACTACGACATGGGCGTTACCCACGTTATCCGTGGCGACGACCATGTGAACAATACCCCGAAACAAATCAACATCCTAAAAGCCATTGGCGCCACCCTACCCGAATACGGCCACCTGCCCATGATTCTCAACGAACAAGGCAAAAAAATCTCCAAACGCAGCGGCGATACCGTTGCCATTACCGATTTCGGCGCGATGGGCATCCTGCCCGAAGCCATGCTCAACTATTTGGCACGCTTGGGCTGGGCGCACGGAGACGATGAGTTCTTCACAATGGAACAATTCATCGAATGGTTTGATTTGAAAGACGTTTCCCCATCTCCAAGCCGTATGGACTTGAAGAAACTCTACTGGATCAACGGCGAACACATCAAAATTACGCCTAACGACAAACTCGCCGAAATGGTGAAACCGCGCCTCGCCCTGCGCGATATCCATGAAACAAGCAAGCCTGCTTTGGAAGACGTGTTGGCATTGGTAAAAGACCGCGCCCAAGACCTGAACACGCTTGCCGACGAGTGCCTCTACTTCTACGTCAAACAAACCCCTGCCGAAGCGGATGTGCAGAAACACTGGGACGACGAAGCCGCCGCCCGTATGCTGTGCTTTGCCGAACGCCTCGAAGGGCTGGAAGACTGGAACGCCGAAGCCATCCACGACCTCTTCAAACCTTTCTGCGACGAAGAAGGCATCAAAATGGGTAAACTCGGTATGCCCCTGCGCCTCGCTGTCTGCGGTACGGCAAAAACCCCAAGCGTCGATGCCGTATTGGCATTAATCGGCAAAGAAGAAGTGTTGAAACGGATCCGTTCGTAAGGCATGAATGATAAAAGGTCGTCTGAAATGTTTCAGACGGCCTTTTATAATAAAACCAGAAAATAATGGAATAAGGCGGAGAATATGAGAAAATAATAGTCGCCTGCCTGCTGCAACAGTTGGTTGAATTAACTTTTATCGGCAGCCTGAATGTCCGGATTGGATAAAATAAACCATCAAGAACAAAGACCAACAAGCATATTATGTAAAATTGGCGGCTGAAAAATCAGCTCTGCGCTTTACTTTACAAATTAACAACTTTAAAGGAAAACCCATGAAAAAAACCTTACTTGCCCTGATGATGTTATCTGCCGCCGCGGCGTATGCCGGTGAGGCGGAAGACCGTTTGCTGTCCGTCCAATCGGTTTACCGTGCCGCTTTGCATGAGCAAAACAGCAACGACAGTAAAATCATTTCCCTGCAAAGCGATTTGGAAAGCGCGCAGCGCCGTTTGCAGGCAGCGCAATCCGATATTGACCGTTTGAAAGGCGAAATTCAGACGGCCTTGGCTCAGAAAGAGCAGCAAAATGCCAAGCTGCAACAAGCCGGTCAGATGTTGGATGCGGCTTGGAATGCCGTTTACGGCGCAGGCGGCAGCAAGGCGAAGCAATAATTTAGACATTGTATTATTTGCGTTTTACGCTTCTTTTATCATCTTTATAAGGAAACCTCATGTCCCTACCTCCCTGCCCGAAATGCCACTCCGAATACACTTACGAAGACGGCGCTCAATACGTTTGCCCTGAGTGTGCCCTATGAGTGGAACGAGGCCGATGCTGCGGCTGCCGGCGATGATACCTTGGAAGTCAAAGATGCCAACGGCGCGGTCTTGCAAGATGGTGATACGGTTGTCTTGATTAAAGATCTGAAAGTCAAAGGCAGCTCTATGGTCATCAAGCAAGGCACCAAAGTCAAAGGCATCCGCCTGCAAGAGGGCGACCACAATATCGGTTGCAAAATCGATGGCAGCGCGATGAATTTGAAATCTGAGTTTGTCAAAAAAGCCTAAAGATTTTATTTTTGAAAAGGCCGTCTGAAACCCTAATATCAGGTTTCATACGGCCTTTATACATCTCATTCAAAACAAAACAAATTTTTATTTAAAATTAAATAAATTAAATAGGTTTGAATTTCAGGCCGTCTGAAAAAGCAGCGGAAAAATGTTCCGCACATACGCGGGTGTAAAACCGTTAAAATAACGCTTTCCCCTATTCTACGGAACCATTATGCCTCAGCCGACCGCCAAACAGATTTTGCACGAAGTATTCGGTTATCCCGAATTTCGTGGCAAGCAGGAGGCTATCGTCAATGCTTTGGCCAGCGGCGAGAGTTTGATGGTGCTGATGCCGACGGGCGGGGGCAAGTCTTTGTGTTACCAGATTCCGGCGCTGATGCGCGAAGGCGTGGCGGTTGTCGTATCGCCGCTGATTGCGCTGATGAACGACCAAGTGGCCAGCCTGCATGTGGCCGGGATTGAAGCGGCGGCAGTCAACAGCAGCACATCGGCAGATGAGGCGCGCGAGATTGCCGACAAGCTTGCCCAAGGCCGTCTGAAACTGCTTTATGTCGCACCGGAACGCTTGGTTACCGACCGCTTTTTACGTTTTCTCGACCAACAAACTGTCAGCCTGTTTGCCATTGATGAGGCGCATTGCGTCAGCCAATGGGGACATGATTTCCGCCCTGAATATCAACAGCTCGGCATGCTTGCCGAACGCTATCCGAACATCCCGCGCATTGCCCTGACCGCTACCGCCGATGCGGCTACGCGCGCCGACATCAAGCATTATCTGCACTTGGACAATGCGCACGAATTTATTTCCAGCTTTGACCGCCCGAATATTTATTATCAGGTTATCGAAAAAAATAATGGCAAAAAACAATTACTGGATTTCATCCGTAAGCAGATGCATGGGCAAAGCGGCATTGTGTATTGCCTAAGCCGTAAAAAAGTCGAGGATGTGGCGCAGTTTTTGTGTGAAAACGGCTTGGAGGCGATTCCGTATCATGCCGGTTTGAGCATGGACGTGCGCGAGGAAAACCAACGCCGCTTTACGCATGAAGACAATATTATTGTGGTGGCGACCGTGGCGTTCGGCATGGGCATAGACAAACCTGACGTGCGCTTTGTCGCCCATCTCGATATGCCCCAGAGTGTCGAACATTTCTATCAGGAATCGGGGCGCGCAGGCCGGGACGGGCTGCCTGCCGTGAGCTGGCTGTGTTACGGCTTGAACGATTGGGTGTTGCTGCGCGAACGGATTGCCGAGGGCAGCAGCGACGAGGTGCAAAAGCAAATCGAAATGCAAAAACTCGATGCCATGCTTTCCGTCTGCGAAACTGCCGCCTGCCGCCGCGTACTGCTGCTCAAACATTTCGGCGAAGAATCCGAACCCTGCGGCCATTGCGACAACTGCCTGCATCCGCCCGTGCGGTTTGACGGCACGGTGTTGGTGCAAAAATTACTCAGCTGCGTGTACCGCGCCGGACAACGTTTTGCCGCCGGTTATATCACCAACCTTTTACGCGGTAAAAGCGACGATTGGATACAGCGCAACGGCCATGACAAGTTATCCACATTCGGCATCGGCAGCGAACAGACCGACAAGGAATGGCGCAGCGTCATCCGCCAGTGCATCAGCCTGGGCTATCTCACCGTCAACGTCGAGCAGCATCAAGCCCTGCAGCTGACCGAAGCGGCCAAAAAAAGTCCTCAAGGGCGAAACCGAAGTCATGCTGCGCCCCCTGCGCCGTGAAAAAACGGCCACCCAAAAGCCGAAAGACGATTGGTTGCGTACCGAGCGCGAAGAGCGTTTGTGGCAGGCATTGCGCCAATGGCGGCAACAACGCGCCCGGGCAGAGGAAGTGCCGGCCTATGTGGTCTGCGGCGACAAAACCCTGCGCGATATTGTCGAAAAAATGCCCCGAAGTTTGGAAGATTTACATCAAATCTACGGCTTGGGTGAGGCGAAAATCAATAAATTCGGTTTGGAGATACTCGATGTTTGCGAAACGGCCGAAGCCGGTACGGTTTCCACAGACAGCGCACAAGTTATCCACAGCTTGGGCGAGCGCGAACAGGCCTTAAAACAGGCTTTGGAAACTTGGCGCGAGCAGCAGGCAAGTGCCGATCAAGTAACGCTGGGTACGGTATTCTCCAACGAAAGCATGGATGATTTGCTGACCAATACGCCTGCCGAACCCATCGACCTTTTAGGTGTGTATAAACTCGGCGAAAAACGTATCGAACAATACGGCGAGGGCATTTTAAACATCTGCCGCCCGTTTTCAGACGGCCTGAGCGAAGAGGACAAACGCAAACGTCGATTGATGCGCCGTCTGCTTCAGTGGAACATCGATACTGCCCGCCATGAAGGCCTCGAAGCCTATCAGATATGCAGCAAAGTTACCTTACGCGCCATTGCCGCCCGACGGCCGCAAGATTTGGCGGAGTTGGCGGAAATCCACGGCATGAATGAGGAGAAAACCGACAAATACGGAGCAGAAATTGTCGAATTGTGCAAACAAGCGGATTAATTGATCGCGTTTATTGTCAAAGGCCGTCTGAAACTCAATCAAGCATGGTGTTTCAGACGGCCTTTTTGAATTTTTAATCTTTATAGAACAATGAATAAGAAAATAACTTTATTTGTTTTGTCAGTTTTTTAAAGCTGCCGCGTCTAAACAGGCATGAAATATGGGATGGTGCCGATTGATTTTTCGTCTTATCCCATTCAACACACATCGATAAGGAAAATAAATGAACACCTCAGCCAACCCCTCTTGGCAGGCCGCTTTCGGCTTGTTGACGCTCAGGCTTTTTGCCGCGTATGAATTTCTTGAGTCCGGCCTGGAAAAATGGAACGGGGAAAACTGGTTTGCAGATATCAACAGTCAATTTCCCTTTCCGTTCAATTTGTTGCCGGATACGGTCAACTGGAATCTGGCCATGTGGGCGGAACTGGTTTTGCCTGCGTTACTCATCGTCGGCTTGGCAACGCGGCTGTCCGCGCTGGGATTGATGGTCGTAACGGCTGTCGCATGGTCTGCGGTACATGCCGGCTTGGGGTACAATGTGTGCGACAACGGTTATAAAATGGCACTGATTTATTTGGTGGTTTTATTTCCTGTCCTATTGCAGGGCGCAGGCCGTCTGTCTTTGGATGCCCTGCTGAAGAAACGCTGTTGCCGTATCAAGCATTTTCTTTAAGGATTAACGGTCGCGGGCCGACTTTAAATGCCCGATATTATCCCTTGATTTATTTAAACCCATATTTTAAAAAGGAAGTTGAAAATGAAAAAAATGTAGCTGCTGCTTTGGCCGGTGCACTGTCCCTGTCTCTGGCTGCCGGCGTTGTTGCCGCTGATAAACCGTTAAGCAGCAAAGCAGGTGTTCAAAAATCTGCTCAAGGCTCTTGCGGCGCGGTTAAAGCCGATGAAGGTTCATGCGATGCAAGCGCTGTTTCTAAAGCAGGCGAAGGCAAATGTGGCGAAGGCAAATGCGGTTCAACCGTGAAAAAAGCCCACGCTAAAAAAGGCAAAGCATCTAAAGCCAAAGCTGCCAAAGTAGTAGAAGGCAAATGCGGCGAAGGTAAATGCGGTTCTAAATAATCCTGCAACATACCTTTAACAAAGTCGCATTTTACAAACGAAAAATGCGACTTTGTCGTTCATACGGCACCATAACAGGACATCACCATGATTCAACACGCAGGCTTGGGCTACCGCCGCGACTTGGCGGAAGACTTCCTCTCGCTTTCAGACGACAGCCCGATACGCTTTATCGAAGCCGCCCCCGAAAACTGGCTGAAAATGGGCGGCAGGGCGCGCAAACAGTTTGACCGTGTGGCGGAACGGCTGCCGCTGGCGTTGCACGGATTATCTATGTCACTGGGCGGACAAGCACCGCTGGATACTGCCTTGATAGACGGAATCAAAGAAATGATGCGCCGTTATGACTGCACGTTTTTCTCAGACCATTTGAGCTACTGCCACGACGGCGGTCATCTTTACGATTTGTTGCCGCTGCCTTTCACTGATGAGATGGTGAAACATACCTCGCGGCGTATCCGCGAAGTGCAGGATCGGTTGGGCTGCCGTATTGCCGTGGAAAACACCTCCTACTACCTGCATTCCCCGCTTGCCGAGATGAACGAAGTCGAGTTCCTCAACGCCGTTGCACGCGAAGCCGACTGTGGCATTCATCTCGATGTGAACAATATCTACGTCAACGCCGTCAACCACGGCCTGTTGTCGCCCGAAGCCTTTTTAGAGAATGTGGACGCAGAGCGCGTGTGCTATATCCATATTGCCGGACACGACGTCGAAACGCCCGAATTGTTGATTGATACGCATGGCGCGGCAGTATTGCCGACCGTTTGGGATTTGCTCGAACTGGCCTATGCCAAACTGCCGACGATTCCGCCCACCCTGTTGGAACGCGATTTCAATTTTCCGCCCTTTGCCGAACTCGAAGCCGAAGTTGCCAAAATCGCCGACTATCAAACGCGTGCCGGAAAGGAATACCGCCGTGCAGCCTGAAACCTCCGCCCAATACCAACACCGTTTTGCCCAAGCCATACGCGAAGGCAAAGCCGCAGACGGATTGCCACAAGACCGTCTGAACGTCTATATCCGCCTGATACGCAACAATATTCACAGCTTTATCGACCGCTGTTATACCGAAACGCTGCAATACTTTGATAGCGAAGAATGGGGCCGTCTGAAAGAAGGTTTCGTCCGCGACGCGCGCGCCCAAACGCCCTATTTTCAAGAAATCCCAGGCGAGTTCCTCCGATATTGCCAAAGCCTGCCGCTTTCAGACGACCTCTTGGCATTGATGGACTTTGAACACACCCAGCTGCTTGCCGAGACCGCGCAAACCGACAGCCAAACAACTCATGCCGATTCAGACGATTTGGCCTACACCCTTTCTCCCGCCGCCTTTGTGCGCCGTTATCAGTATGACGTGACCGACGAATTGCAGGAAGCGGAAACTGCTGTTTTGGTGTGGCGCGATAAGGAAGACGACGTGATGTATCAAACGCTTGATGGATTCGGTGCATTATTGCTGGAAACGCTGGCAGAAACGCCCACTTCCCTAAACGGCCTTCAAACCATGCTGGCAGAGTTCATGCCGTCTGAAAACGCTTGGCAGGACGCATTAAGGCAAAAATGGACAGAATGGCTGGAACAGGGCATTTTGGTTGCAGTATAAATCAAGGCCGTCTGAAAATAGGTGCAGTCGGTTTCGGTAAAACAAAAATACTACTGAAATCGTTTATAGATTCAATCGCATGCTCATTCCATATCAGCGTAAAATCAAAAGTATATTGATCATTCCTTTCATACTGATACATTATGGCCCTACCCGAACTGACCGATGCCGAGCTTGCCGAATCCCGTAAACTGCTGCTGCGCTTTGCCCATATCCAGCTGCCCGACCGCCCCGATTTGGCGGAAGACCTCGTACAGGAAACCATGCTTTCTGCCTACCGTGCGGCCGAGGGTTTCAAAGGCGACGCCCAAGTGAGCAGCTGGTTGTTTGCAATCTTAAAAAACAAAATTACTGACTGCCTGCGCCAAATCGGTCGGCAACGCCAAGTTTTCGTCACGCGCGACGAGGAAGCCTTGGATGAAGCCTTTGAAGGACATTTTGCCGCCGACGGGCATTGGACAGACGAAGGACAGCCTCAGGGTTGGGACTCACCCGAAGCCAGTTTGAACAATAAAGAGTTCTACCAAGTTTTACAGACCTGCCTCTACTATCTGCCGGAAAACACCGCCCGCGTGTTTACCATGAAAGAAATTCTCGGTTTTTCAAGCGATGAAATCCGCGAGCAATGCGGCATCAGCCATGCCAACTACCACACCATCATGCACCGCGCGCGCGAAACCTTGCGCCAGTGTCTGCAAATCAAATGGTTCTCCCATGCCTGACAGGAAAACGCCATGAAAAAATGCCGCAAAATAACCGATCTGATTTCCAAACAACAAGACCAAGTGCGTCTCAGTCTTTTTAACCGCATTGCCCTTGCCGTGCACCTGTCGCTCTGCCCCCGTTGCCGCGAATATAAGAAACAGCTCGAATTAATCAGCAACGCCATGCACAAGATGTTTCGATGATTCAAAAAGGCCGTCTGAAACCTACACCTGTCAGTTTCAGACGGCCTTTTTGTATCTGCTTTATGTATCGCTAATCTTGAATAAGCTATGGTTTGCCGCTCACTTTTTTAGCAGCATTTGTTTTCAAACTTACGCCGTTGGCCTTTGTTTTTTGAGGCATGGCTGCGGATTTTGATGCGGTAGAACAAGATAAAGGCCGTCTGAAAGATAAATTTCAGACGGCCTTTTTCACGGCTCTTATTGTTGCTCTTCCGGCTCCAGTTTCGTCTTTGCCGAACAGGTTGTCAAAGCGGATGGTGTATTTCAACTCGCCGCCGGAGGAGCGCGTGCCGATGCGGGCAACGGCTTGGATGGCGCGGGTCAGTTGGTACACGAGTTTGACGGATTGTTCGGCGCTGGAGATGCCGTATTCGTAACCTGCGTAGAGGTTGTTGGTGAGCTGTTTGCCGACGGTCAGGACTTGTTCGGCAGGGGTTGAGCTCGCCGGTTTGGGCGTTGCGGCTGCGTTTGCTGGTGAAAGCCCAAATCATCGACAAGGCCGATGCGGTCGTTGACTTGGCCGGCAAGCAGCGCGCTGGCGGCCGCAGAGAGCGTGGCGTTGTCGCCGTCGCTGCCGCTGCTGGCACGGTTGAGGATGAGCCAGGAAAGTTTGTCTTTTTTTCACTCATGGCTTCTTTGGCAACCAAGGTCACGCGCGGATTGTTGAGGCTGCCGAGAACTTCGACACCTGCACCGACCGGGGAGAGACGGCGTTCGGCACGGATGTTGAGGTTCGGATCGGTCAGCGGGCCGACGAAGGAAACCGAGCCTTTGGTGATGTCGAGGTCTTGGCCGTAGGCTTTGTAGCGGCCTTTGACAACGCGCACGGTACCGATGCCTTGGACGGTTTCACCCGGGCGGGAAGTGAGGGTCAGTTTGCCACCGATGGTAACGTCTGCGCCGTAGCCGACAAAACGGACATTGTCGTTGATGTTCAGGGTAAGGTTCATATTAATCGGCGTGGTGGTCGTTGCTTCTTTTGGAGTCTTGCCCAGTACGACCACGTCGTCATCGAGGGTCGGCATGGAGGATTTTTGCGAACCAAACCTGCCGTAGTCGGTGTTGAGCGTGCCGTTGAGCGATACGCCTTTTTCCGGATTGTAGAGGACTTTGGCCGCGCCGGAGAGCTGCAGTTGGCGGTTTGGACGCGAGAGGGTGCGGTATTTGTCGAAGATGATGTCTACGTCAACATCGGGGTTGGCATTGGCAAGGTTGACCGCGCCTTTGAGCTCAATCGTGCCGCCGCGGTGGAATTTGAGGCTGTCGATCACCCATTTTTGACCCTGCAGGCGCGAACGCAATACGCCGTTGTCGAGAATCAGGCCTTGGGTTTGATGGCGGTAATAGAGGTTGTCGCCATTAATCAGGCCGCTCAGTTGTGGATCGTTCAGACGGCCTGCCAAGTTGACGGCGGCGTTCAGACGGCCTTTGAGGGTTTGGCCGACGGGCAGGAAGTTGCGGAAGACTTCGAGGTTGGCAACGTTCAGATTGAGTTTGCCGCTCAGAGGGGCGGTATCGAAGCTGGTGCCCTGACCGATGTTGACGGTACCGTCGGCACGGCCGTAATTGGTTTGGAGGTCGAGGTTGCTGTTGACGGTAGGCGAACCGAGTCGGCCGCCGATGGTGGCGGTCGCGTTCAGACGGCCTGCAATGCCTTGGGCTGTCGCCGGCATAAAGGATTTGAGCGAGCCCAAATCGGGAACGCTGATATTGACCTTGCCGCTGACAGGGGCGTTGTTGATGTTGTTGCCGAACTGTTGCGCGATGCCGAGCGTGCCGTCAACTTTGCCGAAGCGGGTGTTGCCTTCCAGCGTGCTGTCGATGCGGCCGTTTTGGAAACGGGTGCGCAGGGCGAGTGCGGAAAGTCCCAAAGGCTGTTTGTTTTTCGGGTCTTTGCTCGGCAGGATGATGTCGCCGCTTTGACGGTTGATGTTGAGGAAGCCGCGCGCGTTTTGACTGTACGCCAAATCCCAGTCGCCGCCCAAGACGAGGTTGTGTTCGATGGGCGGAGTGTAGAAGTTGTGCAATTCGGTAATGTGCAGATTTTGTGCGCTGCCTTTACTGGTAATGCCGGCTTTCTTGTCCCAAACGAAATTTTGCAGGTTGAGGCTGCCGCCCATGGCCGCCCAGCGCGCGCTGCTGAGGGAAACGCGTTCGCTGCCGGCTTCGAGGTTGAGGCGGTTTTGCAGTTTGAGGTTGAACGCGCCGTTGATGTCGAGCGTGTCAACCGTGCCTTTCCATTGGGTTTGGTCTTTGTTGAGACCGCCGGTGGCATCGAGGTCGAGCTTGTAGCGTTTGTTGTCCACCGCCATGCTGCTGTTGCCGCGGATGTGGTGGCGCGAACCTGTGCCGCTGATGAGCAGGTTGACGTTGTCGATCAGGGCCGCGCCGCCGGAGACGGCGATGTGTTCGCCTTTAATATCGGCACTCAACGGACGGTTGGTATCTGGCGAACCTTTAAGCTTAAAGTCGAGGGTGCGGATGTTGACGGCATCGGCGACTTTGAAGTTGCGCGCTTCGCCGTTCAAATCGGCTTCAAGGGTTTTGAGGCCGTCTGAAAAACTGCCGGAGATGTAGCCGCGGGCGTTGAGCAGGCCGCCCAAGCCGAAGCCGAAACGCGACAAATCGGGGGCGGTAATGTTGAGGTTGAGGCGGTCGCCTTTTTTGCCGAAGCTGCCGTTGGTTTTGACGATGTTGCTGCCGAGGGTCAGGTCGGTCAGGGCGCGCGAGAGGTGTTTGTTTTCATAGGCGACGTCGGCTTTGCCACTGAGCGGAACGCCGTTGAGCGTACTCGGTGCGAACTGCATTTTGCCGGCGAATTTTTCTTGCGCCAGTATGCCGGTCAAGTTGATGTTGCCGTTGACGCTGCCTTGCGGAAGCTGCGGATCGATACGCGCAGGGTTGAAGGCTTTGCTGACGATGTCCAGTTGCAGTTTGCGGTCTTTGAAGAGTTCGAGCGAACCGTTGGCGTTGAGTTCGCCGCCGTTTTGCGGAACCAGGCGGACTTTGTCGAGCTTGAGCGTGCGCTGGCCGAGCTGTTTGTCGGTTTGGAAAAACAGCATGCCGTCTGTACGTGCAAATCCGCTGTCGAGATTCCAGTTAACGACAGGGGGAGGAGGTTTCGCCTTTGACGTCGATACTGCCGTTCAGACGGCCTGCGATGTTTTGACGGACAAAGTCGTCTGCGCCGGTATTGTTGATGCCCAGTGCGAGTTTGAGCTGGTCTTGGGCGGTATCGATTGAGCCGGATACATCGATGCTGCCGTCTTTGAGCAGATCGACGCCGATGTCTTCAATCATGACCGTGCCTTTGTCGTCGACGATGAATTCGCCGAGGATGCGTTTGACAGGGGATATGATTTTCATCGGCAAAACCGGCTTGGTCGTTTTCCAAGTCAATCGAGCCTTCCAACGCAACGCCGTTGGTAAACGACGGAATGGTGGTGGCGTCGAAATTCAGGCGCGCTTTGGGCAGGCTGGGCAGGAAGGCCTGCGGATTGATGTTGGAACCTTTAATCAGGATTTCGCCGACGGTTTCATTGAGGCTGTCGGCGAATGGATGAATAGTGGATTTTGGCCGACAAATGAACGTTGTCGCTATCGAGCAGCAAGTCGGTGGATACGTCTTGCAGGCTGCCCCACAGGCGCACCGTGCCATGTAGGGTTTCGCCCTCAAGCTGGCCTTTGGTGTAGATGGCGGTATTGAGGACGTAGGGTTTGTTCAAACCGATCACCACCGCGCCTGTCGAGCTGCTCCATGGCGTATCGGCGGTTTTGATGTGGAGGCGGTGTTCTTTTTTGTCGTAATGATAGGCCGCGTGCAGATGGTCGAGATAGACGGTCTGCTTGTCAAAACGCTTGCCCACGCTGATTTTGCCGGTTTCCAAACGGTCGAGATAGGCGGTAACAGGCAGGTCTATGCTGTCGGGCAGGCCTTTTGATGGCTCTTCTTCTTTGGGCGGCGTGCGTTTGGTCACGATGGCGATGTCGCCGGCCACGACTTCGGTGATGTGCAAAGACGGACGGAACAGCTCGGACGGTTTCCAATCAAAGCGGAAGCTGCTGATTTTGATGTCCGCACCTTCTGTTTCAATCAACCATTTGTCTCCTTCAAAACCTTCAATCAGCGTTCCTTTCAGCGTGTCCGAAGAAATTTTGACACCGAACCATGACGGGATTTTGTACAAACCGAAACGCAAACCCGACTCCGTACCGACCAGCCAGCCGATCGCGCCGGCGGAAACGGTCAATACGCCCAAGGCGGACAGGACAAAGCCGCGCAACAGGCGTTTTTTGCGTTTTGGCGGGGCAGGCTGTTGTTCAGACGGCGTGGAAGTGTTTGCAGTATCGGTCATGATATTTTTCTGTTTGTCTGTTGTTCAGACGGCCTGAAATGGCTGAGGCCGTCTGAAAGAATGGATGGTGAGTATGTTTGTTAAAACCTTGTGCCCAAGCTGATGTGCCAGCGGATTTTTTTGTCGTGATGGCCGTAGGCAATATCGAAGGAGAACGGTGCAACCGGGCTGAACCAGCGCACACCCAAGCCGGTACCGTGTTTTAAGGTCATGTGTTTGAAATTGCTTGCCGCATCGCCGACATCGTGGAAGATGGCGCCGGAGAAGCTTTTGGTAACTGGGAATTGATATTCGAGACTGCCGACCACCAAGGCGCGTTGCGGCAGAACGGAGCCGTTGGGACCTGCCAAGCCGATACTGTCGAGTTCGTAACCGCGTACGGAAGTTGCGCCGCCGGTACGGAACATCAGGCTGGACGGCACTTCTTCGCCTTCGCGGGCATAAACGTAGCCTGCCTGTCCGCGTACGATGAATGTACCGAGTTTTTGTTTTCAGGCGTGAAGAAATAGCCTGCGCGTGCCATGGCGCGTGCCATTTGGGTGGAGGAGAGGAATTTGCCCAAAGTTGCCCCGATTTTGCCGTCGAGGTAGTAGCCGTTTTGTGGGTGCAGCTCGGTTTCGATGCTTTGCCGTTTCCATGAGGCGGTCAGCATGGTGGCATGGCTTCGGCCCAAATCGTAGCTGGTGTCGGGGACTTTGCGGTCTTCGGTAATGAATTCGAGGCCGAAGCGGGCATCAATATTGTTGCGGTCGCGGACATACCAAATACCGCTGGTCAGGGCGCGTTTTTCAAGGTTTTGCGTGGTCGAGCGGTTGTAGGAAACGTTGCTTGTCCAGTAGTTGCCGCGGTTGTTGCGCGGTTGGCTGATACCGGCGGCCAGCGTGGTTTCGTATTTGTCCATGTCCCAAACGATGGAACCGATGTAACCCTTGTTAAAGAGGTTGTAATAGTCGTAGGCGATGCGGCCGCCGATTCCGTATTCGGAGTCGTAGCGGATACCGGTTTCCAGTTTGTGGCGTTTGACTTCGGTCACGTTGATTTTGACGGGAACGCGGTCACCTTGCAGTTGATCGAAATCGGCCTGTACGGACGCGCCGGAATAGTGGCCGTTTTGCTCGAGTGCCTGTTGCAGGTCGAGGATTTTGTCCAAGTCGTAAGGCGAACTGGGTGGAAAACGCGCCATGCCGGAAACCACGCTCTCAGGGTAGCGGCGCGTGCCGGTGATTTGGAAACTCGCCAAAGTAAATGGGGCGGTTGCTCTCCACGATGACGTTCAAGTCGGCTTTTTGGGTATTGGGATTGATGGTGGCTTGGGTGGTGGTGAGTTTCGCCAAAGGGATATTTTTTGCGTGTTACCGCGCTGAGGACGGAGGTTTTACTCGCACTCCAGCCGTCTTGGTCGAAGTTTTCGCCAACGGGCTGCTGCCAGTTTTCCATCGCATTTTGGTAGTACTCGGCCAAGTTGTCGTCATTCAATACGTCGCCGAGGATGGCCACGCTGACGTTGTCGACTTTGGTGCGCGGGCCGGGGGTGACGTTGACGGTATAGCTCTCGCCGTGGTCTTGAATATTGACGTTGCTGTTGAAGTAGCCTTTGGTCCGGAGCATGGTTTTGACGTTGTCGGGTGCCTCTTCGGCGAGGAAGCCGACCTGTTCTTTATCCAGCTCTTCTTCCTGCTGCTGGGTAATCAGCGGCAGGTATTCTTCAAGCATTTCTTTGACTTCGCTGTCTTGGGTGTCGATTTTGACGGGGAATTTGGGCTTGAGTTTGCCTGTTTGGTCGTCTTTGGGCTGCTTGGGCATTTCGGATTCGGGAACAGCTTCGTAGTCTTCCGCTTTGGGAACGGAAGTATCTACTGCCAACGCGTGTCCGTAGGCGAGCGCCAATGATGCAAATAAAACAGGGTAGGTCAGTTTGGTCATGATGTGTGTTCGACAGCGACAATTCTTTAGTTTGGGGATTTTAACATTATTTCTGCAAGCTTTCAGGCTATGGATATAAACGGAAATTTAGCGCGATAACGTTGCAAAATGCGACATAAGGGAGGATTTTGGTTTTTTCTATCTGATTGTAATAGTTATGTTTTGTGTTTTGACTGATAAAGTTGCCTTTGTATTCGGCCTTATGGTGCAGATTTCAGGCCGTCTGAAAGCAAGATACAGAGAAGTAAAGCAACGGTATGGGCATACTTTAAAGTAGGGTTTGAGCAGGTTTGACTGTATTTTTGGCATAAAGTGCCAACTGTGTCATAAATGCTAAACTTTAATGCTGTTTTTGTGAGGTGTGCATGAAAACCTCGCCGACAAATGATTTTTTATTTTAGAATGTAAGACTTTTTTAACATATCTTTAAATTGTGAAGGAACGGATATGGCAAGTGGCAATCCGATTTTGAACGCGCTCAATCGCGTCAGCCTGGTGGCGCAAATCGCCATCGGCTTGGTTTTAGGTATTCTTGTGGGTGCAGTTTCGCCGCAAGTCGGTATCAGCGCAGGACTGCTGGGCAGCCTGTTTGTCGGTGCGCTTAAGGCTATCGCGCCGATTTTGGTATTTGTTTTGGTGACTGCCGCCATTGCGCAACACCAAAAAGGCAATCAGGCCTACATCAAACCGATTTTGATTTTGTATATTTTCGGTACGTTTGCCGCGGCTGTGGTGGCAGTTGTCGCCAGTATGGCATTCCCGACCACGCTGATTTTGCGTACGGCCGGCGATGTATCCGTTGCGCCGCCTTCCGGCATTGTCGAAGTGCTGAAAACGCTGCTGATGAATTTGGTGGCCAACCCGATTAACGCGCTGGCCAATGCCAACTATATCGGCATTTTGGCTTGGGCTTTGGTATTGGGCGCGGCTTTGCGCCATCACGGTTCGGATACGACCCGCCAAGTGGCGGCTGACTTGGCCGATACCGTTTCGACCGTTGTGAAATGGATTATCCGTTTTGCGCCTCTGGGTATTTTCGGCTTGGTGTCTTCTACCATTGCGGAAACCGGTTTTGAAGCGCTTGCCGGTTATATGCAGCTGTTGGCCGTATTGCTCGGCTGTATGCTGTTTATCGCTTTGGTGGTCAACCCGATTATTGTGTGGACGCAAATCCGCCGCAACCCTTTCCCACTGGTGTTTACCTGCCTGCGCGAAAGCGGCGTGTATGCCTTCTTTACCCGTTCTTCCGCCGCCAATATCCCTGTGAACATGGCATTGGCGAAAAAACTGGGTTTGCACGAAGACACTTACTCCATCTCCATTCCATTGGGTGCAACCATCAATATGGCCGGTGCGGCAATCACCATTACCGTTTTGGCGATGGCTGCGGCGCACACGCAAGGCATTACGGTTGACTTCGCCACTGCCCTGCTGCTGAGCCTGGTGGCTACCGTCAGCGCGTGCGGTGCATCCGGTGTGGCCGGCGGCTCGTTGCTGCTGATTCCTTTGGCGTGCAGCCTGTTCGGTATCGATAACGATGTGGCCATGCAGGTGGTTGCCGTCGGCTTCATCATCGGCGTGATTCAAGACTCTGCAGAAACTGCGTTGAACTCTTCCACCGACGTTTTGTTTACTGCCGCTGCCGATTTGGGCCGTCAACGTAAAGAGTGATTTTTAAGGGCAACCTAAATCCAGCAAAGGCCGTCTGAAAAGTTTCAGACGGCCTTTGTTTTGACGTAAAGAAAAAGGGAATTTTTTTAGATGGTCAAGCCGATAGATTGGTTTGATCGGACTGACGGTATCCGCTGTCATCAGTCGGATTTTTACCGTAAAATACAGTCTTGAATGTATTTGAACACCTCTTTTCAGACGGCCTGACCGTCTTATCACATTTGCAAAAACAATGATTAAAAAAATATTCTCATGGTTCGAGTCCCGCATCGACCCTTATCCAGAAGCCGCGCCGAAAACGCCAGAAAAAGGGTTGTGGCGGTTTATTTGGAGCAACATTGAAGGCGTGCGCAAATGGATTGCCGTGTTGGCCGTGTTTACGGTCGGCGTCGGCATCATGGAAGCCTTGATGTTCCAATTTATGGGCAAGGTGGTCGACTGGCTCGGCGCTTATACGCCGCAAACGCTGTTTTGTTGAAAAAGGCCATGCATTAATCGGCATGATGGCCATGGTGGCATTTTTTGCCGTTTGGACCTTTTTCGCGTCCAGTGTGCGCCTGCAAACCCTGCAAGGCGTGTTCCCCATGCGCCTGCGCTGGAATTTCCACCGCCTGATGCTGGGTCAAAGCCTGGGCTTTTATCAGGACGAATTTGCAGGACGCGTGTCCGCCAAAGTGATGCAGACCGCGCTGGCGCTGCGCGATGTCGTGATGACCGTTGCCGATATGGTTGTGTATGTGCTGGTGTACTTCATCACTTCCGGCGTGATTCTGTCCTCATTTGATGCTTTGGCTTATTTTGCCGTTTATCTGCTGGATGATTGGATTCGCCATGATTATGCGCTTCCTGATTCCCAAACTCGGCAAAACCGCTGCGCGTCAGGCCGATGCGCGCTCGTTGATGACCGGCCGCATTACCGACGCCTACTCCAATATCGCCACCGTCAAACTTTTCTCCCACGGCGCACGCGAGGCCGCTTATGCCAAGCAGTCGATGGAAGAGTTTATGGTGACCGTCCATGCCCAAATGCGTTTGGCTACGCTGCTGCACACTTGCAGCTTTATCGTTAACAGCTCGCTGACCGTAGGCACAACCGCCTTGGGCATTTGGCTTTGGTATCACGGCCAAGTCGGCGTAGGCGCGGTAGCTACGGCCACGGCCATGGCATTGCGTGTGAACGGTTTGTCGCAATACATTATGTGGGAGTCTGCCCGATTGTTTGAAAACATCGGTACCGTCAACGACGGCATGGCGACCCTGTCCAAACCCCACACCATCCTCGACAAACCGCACGCCCTGCCGCTGAAAGTTACCCGAGGCGAAATCAAGTTTGATCACGTCGATTTTTCCTACGAAGCAGGCAAACCGCTCCTCAACGGCTTTAATCTGAACATCAAACCCGGCGAAAAAGTCGGCTTGATCGGCCGCAGCGGTGCAGGCAAATCCACCATTGTCAACCTGCTCCTGCGCTTTTACGAACCGCAAAGCGGCACGATTTCGATCGACGGCCAAACCGTGGACAGCGTTACCCAAGAAAGCCTGCGTGCCCAAATCGGTTTGGTGACGCAAGATACTTCCTTGCTGCACCGCTCCGTCCGCGACAACATTATCTACGGCCGTCCCGATGCGAGCGAAGCCGAGATGATTTCCGCCGCCGAACGCGCCGAGGCCGCCGGTTTTATTCCTAACTTAAGCGATGCCAAAGGCCGACGCGGCTATGACGCACACGTCGGTGAACGCGGCGTGAAACTTTCCGGCGGCCAGCGCCAACGCATCGCCATCGCCCGCGTTATGCTCAAAGACGCGCCGATTCTGTTGCTTGACGAAGCCACCAGCGCGCTTGACTCCGAAGTCGAAGCCGCCATCCAAGAAAGCCTCGACAAAATGATGGAAGGCAAAACCGTGATTGCCATCGCCCACCGCCTCTCCACCATCGCCGCGATGGACCGCCTCATCGTCTTGGACAAAGGCCGCATCATCGAAGAAGGCAGCCACACCGAGTTGCTCGAGAAACAAGGCCTGTACGCCAAACTTTGGGCACACCAAAGCGGCGGCTTCTTGAGTGAGCATGTCGAGTGGGAAAACAATTAAACGCTTTTGAAAGAAGATAAAAGGCCGTCTGAAAACATTTTCAGACGGCCTTTTATTAATGAAGCAAAGGGCAGGTGGATAACCGCCCTTTTTTAGTTGAAACCTTAGTTGTTTACAGCCCCAGCGACCAAGCATTTTGGTGTTCGGACAAGTCTTCCAAGCGGTTTTCGTAATGGGCGAAGATTTCTTCGATGATTTCGTCTTCGTCGTCGATGACGCGGATCAGGTTCAAATCCTCTTCCAAATCAGGTTTCTGCCCAGCAACTGCTCGCGTATCCAGTCCAACAGTCCCGCCCAAAATGCTTTGCCCACTAAGATAATCGGGCGGTCGGGCGTTTTGCCGGTTTGTACCAAGGTCAGGCTTTCAAACAATTCGTCCAACGTACCGAAACCGCCGGGCATGACGACATACGCCACGGCATGTTTGACGAACATGACTTTGCGCGGGAAGAAGTGTTGGAATTTAATCGACAAATCCTGATACGGATTGGCTTTTTGCTCGTGCGGCAACACGATATTCAGTCCTACCGCCGGACTTGCGCCTGAAAACGCGCCTTTGTTGGCTGCTTCCATAATGCCCGGCCCGCCGCCGGAAATCACGGAAAATCCGGCATCCGACAGTTTGCGCGCCAAGCGTAATGTGAACTCGTAGTCGGGATGGTTTTCGGGCGTGCGCGCGCTGCCGTAAATGCTGACGGCTGGCTGAATGGCGCGCAATTCTTCGCCGGCTTCGACAAATTCGGAAATAATCTTCAATACATGATACGACTCGCGCGCCTGAATATCGCGGCGGGTTTCGTCGGGCAGCATGGGTTTGGGCAGTTTTTTGAGCAGGCTCACGGCTTTTCCTTCGTGTTTTTATGTGCAGTATTGTAACCCGAAAGGGGCGGGCCGTCTGAAAGTCGGGTTTCGGCGGCAAGTGTGCCTGCCACATTTTCAAAAGCCCGTTACAATATCTGCTTTTATTCAACTGCTCCGCCATGCTCGATATTATCCACCGCGACAGCCGCACCATCGCCGTCAACAAACCTGCCGGAATGCTGGTGCACCGAAGCTGGTTAGACAAACACGAAACCCGTTTTGCCGTGCAGACCCTGCGCGACCAAATCGGGCAGCACGTCTATCCCGTCCACCGCCTCGACCGCCCGACTTCCGGCGTCTTGCTGTTTGCCCTCGATACGGAAGCCGCACGGTTATTGACGCAGCAGTTTGAAAACAAAACCATCGAAAAAACTTATTGGGCGATTGTTCGCGGTCATCTGCCTTCAGACGGCCTGATTGATTACGCCCTCAAATATATGCCCGACAAAATCGCCGAAGCGCAGACCGAAGCCACATTGCAGGAAGCGCAAACCGCCTACCGCTGTCTGGCACAAACCGAGTTGCCGTTCCAATCCGCCCTGCGTTATCCGACCTCGCGTTATTCGTGGGCCGAACTTACGCCGCACACCGGCCGCAAACACCAACTCCGCCGCCATATGAAACACATTTTCCACCCCATCGTCGGCGACACCAACTACGGCGATTTGCGCCAAAACCATGCCGTTGCCGAACATATCGGCACGCAACGCCTGATGTTGCACGCGCGAAGCCTCAGTTTTCAAAGCATAGAAGACGGCAGCCGGATGACCGTACAAGCGCCGATAGACAACGACTGGCGGCTTTGGTTGGAAAAATTCAAAACCGAGGCCGTCTGAAAACCCAAACTGCACATTTTCAGACGGCCCGGTCATGGAAAAAAACAGGCAAATCCCTTACAATACGCCCCTAAAATTTTGAAAGAACACAAGAATCATGGAAGCCGAAGTAATCAACCAGCTTAATAACACCCTAAACGACTTGGAGAAGCGCAGCGAAGACATCCGCGTCTATATGGACTATCAGGGCAAGAAAGACCGATTGGAAGAAGTCATCGGCCTTTCCGAAGACCCTGAGCTGTGGAACGACCCCAAACGCGCCCAAGAAATCGGCAAAGAGCGCAAAATCCTCGAAGGCATCGTGTTGACGCTCGACAACATCGCTTCGGGCATCGAAGACAACCGCATGCTGATCGAAATGGCCGTCGAAGAAAACGACGAAGAAGGTTTCGCCGCCGTGCAGGAAGATGTGGCCGGTTTGGAAAAACAAATGGCCGACCTCGAATTCAAACGAATGTTCAACCAGCCTGCCGACCCGAACAACTGCTTTATCGACATCACCGCAGGCGCGGGCGGTACCGAAGCCGAAGACTGGGCGGGCATGTTGTTCCGCATGTACAGCCGCTACGCCGAGCGCAAAGGCTTCAAAATCGAAATCCTTGAAGAAGACGACGGCGAAATCGCGGGCATCAACCGCGCCACCATCCGCGTGGAAGGCGAATACGCCTACGGCCTGCTGCGCACCGAAACCGGCGTTCACCGCCTGGTGCGCTACTCGCCGTTTGACTCGAACAACAAACGCCACACGTCTTTTTCATCCGTGTTCGTTTACCCCGAAATCGACGATTCCATCGAAATCGAAATCAACCCGGCCGATTTGCGTATCGACACTTACCGCGCATCCGGTGCCGGCGGTCAGCACATCAACAAAACCGACTCCGCCGTGCGTATTACCCACGAGCCGACCGGGAATTGTGGTGCAGTGTCAAAACGACCGTTCGCAACACGCCAACAAAGCGGCTGCGATGGAAATGCTGAAGTCCAAACTGTACGAATTGGAAATGCGCAAACGCAACGAAGAGAAACAGGCGTTGGAAGAAGGTAAATCCGATGTGGGTTGGGGCAGCCAAATCCGCTCATACGTTTTGGACTCCTCACGCATCAAAGACTTGCGCACAGGCTACGAAGTCGGCAACACCAAAGCCGTATTGGACGGCGACTTGGACGGCTTCATCGAAGCCAGCCTGAAACAAGGTGTGTAAACCGTAAGAGGCAAACAGGCCATCTGAAAGATTTCAGACGGCCTGTTTGTTGTTGAATATGGCAGTAACTATATCCACTGCGATGATTTATATTTCCAGCAGGTAAAAGGTTCTATCTATTTGAATAAGCTAAAGTCCTGTCAGCCTAAATGGAATACCGAACGTAGTAAATATATCCGTTTTCGGCCACATGAAAAATACAATATAGAAAATCTAAAAATAAACGGGTTTTTGAATATGTATGGCATGACGGAGATGGCCGCGATTTGCTTGTTATGTAGCTATTGATTTCTTTAAATGCGAATATTAATCTTTTTGTAAAAATATACTTTTTAATGTTTTGCAAATGCAAAGATTGACGGTAATATATGGTTTCCATAAAAATGATTGGTAGGTATAACAGGTCGTCTGAAGCCTGAGCCTGTCTAATATATAGGAGAACTCATAATGTCCGGTCAAAAGCCGTCTTCTGCCGAGAAAACCTTCTTCGGCCATCCTTTGCAATTATCCACCCTATTCCATATTGAGCTGTGGGAACGTTTTTCCTTCTACGGTATGCAGGGCATCCTGCTGATTTATCTGTATTACGCCGCGAATCAAGGCGGTTTGGGTATGGATAAGGCCTTGGCCGGCGGTATTGTCGGCGCATACGGCGGCAGCGTTTACCTGTCCACCATTCTCGGCGCATGGTTGGCCGACCGCATTTGGGGTGCGGAACGTACCCTGTTTATCGCCGGTATCGTCGTGATGACCGGTCATATTTTATTGGCGATTGTGCCGGGCTTGATGGGATTGCTGTTAGGCTTGGTGTTTATCGCGCTGGGCAGCGGCGGCGTGAAATCGTCTGCCAGTTCGATGGTCGGTTCTTTGTATGAACGGGACGATCTGCGCGAATTGCGCGATGCCGGTTTCTCCATTTTCTATATTTCCATCAATATCGGCGGTTTCTTAGGCCCTTTGTTGACCGGTATTTTGCAAGACCGCATGGGTTTTCATTATGGCTTTGGCGCGGCGGCCGTCGGTATGGCATTTGGCCTGCTGTGGTATTCACGTGGCCGTAAAGACCTGCCGCATACGCCGGCTCCAATCCGTTGCGCCCTGAAAAGGTACAGACTGCAATAGCTGTCGGCGTGTTGCTGGTTTTGGTGTTGGGCAGCGTGATTGCTTCCGGCGCGCTCAATCTTGAAAACTTTTCACGCTGGCTTTTGGGCGTGGTCATTATCACCGTTATCGCTTATTTTGCACGCCTGCTGGGCAGCAGCCAGGTTGAGGCAGCCAATAAACGTTACATCATGGCCTATATTCCGTTGTTTTTGACCATTTGCATGTTCTGGGCGGTTTGGTTTCAGGTGTACACCGTTGCGACGGTTTATTTTGACGAAACGGTCGACCGTACTTTCTTCGGCTTTACCGTGCCTGTTTCATGGAAAGACTCGATACAGGCCATGTGGGTGGTTCTCTTCTCCGGCGTGATGGCGGCGGTGTGGACGAAAATGGGCAAACGCCAACCTAAAACGCCGTTGAAGTTTGCGCTGGCCATGTTGGTAACCGGTGTCTCTTATTTGTGTTTCATCCCGTATATTTCATCCGAGACCCCGATGCCGATTATCGTGTTTATGCTGGTGTTGCTGGCGATTACGATAGGCGAGTTGATGCTGTCGCCGATTTCGCTGTCGTTTTCTACCAAAATCGCACCGAGCATGTTTAAAACACAAATGGTTGCGTTTGAATTTCTTGGCATTGTCCATCGGCTTTACTTTGGGCGGAGTGTTGTTTAAAGACTACTACAATGCTGAGTCGCCATTGGATTTCTACTGGATGCTGGCCACCATCGGCGCAGTAACCTGCGGTATCCTGTTGGTACTTGCCCCGGTATTGAACCGCATGCTCAAAGGTATCGATTGATTTTTCTATTTAAATAATGTGATGTACACAGGCCGTCTGAAAAGAATCAGTTTTCAGACGGCCTGATGTTTTTATTGAGGTTTGGAAAAAAAGGGGGCTCCAGATTTTTGAAGTAAATCGGACATGAGGAAAACCCGAATTAAATGATACATGATTAAATTGAAATTAAAATTGTGAAATATTAAATAAGAATAAGAATTGTTCTCATAACTTTATTGAATTTATTAGTGTTTTTTTACTGATTTGCTGATATTTACCTTTAAATGGCTTTTGAAATTCGATAAAATGGTAATCTATTTTTAAGATTTGTCTGTCAACCAGTTAGGTACGACCATGTTGGCCAGTTACTTTCCCGTCCTCGTATTCATCCTCGTCGGCCTCGCGGCCGGTGTGCTGTTTATTCTGCTCGGCACAATTTTAGGCCCGAAACGCCACTATGCCGAAAAAGACGCGGCTTACGAATGCGGTTTTGAAGCCTTGAAAACGCAAGGATGAAGTTCGACGTGCGCTATTACCTCGTCGCCATCCTCTTCATCCTGTTTGATTTGGAGGTCGCGTTCATGTTGCCGTGGGCTGTCGTGTTCAAAGATTTGGGCGCATACGGCTTCTGGTCTATGCTGGTGTTTATCGTCGTTCTGACGGTAGGCTTTATTTACGAATGGAAAAAAGGTGCGCTGGAATGGGAATAGAAGGCGTTTTGAAAAAAGGTTTCATCACCACCAGCGCGGATACGGTGTTGAACTATATGCGTACCGGTTCATTGTGGCCGGTTACTTTCGGCTTGGCCTGCTGCGCCGTGGAAATGATGCATGCGGGTATGGCGCGTTATGACCTTGACCGTTTCGGTATCATTTTCCGCCCGTCCCCACGTCAGGCCGACCTGATGATTGTGGCAGGTACGTTGACCAACAAAATGGCGCCCGCCCTGCGCCGCGTATACGACCAGCTCGCCGAGCCGCGCTGGGTATTGTCTATGGGCTCGTGTGCCAACGGCGGCGGCTATTATCACTATTCTTATTCCGTTGTGCGCGGTGCCGACCGCGTCGTGCCGGTAGACGTTTATGTGCCGGGTTGTCCGCCGACTGCGGAAGCCCTGATTTACGGCCTGATTCAGCTCCAACAAAAAATCAAGCGCACTTCCACCATCGCGCGTGACGAGTAAGGAGAGGACGATATGGCAAGCATTCAAAACTTATACGAGACCGTCGTCGGCGTGCTTGGCGATCAGGCAAGCAAAGTCATTTCCGCTTTGGGCGAGATTACCGTCGAGTGTCTGCCCGAACATTATGTTTCAGTGATGACCACGCTGCGCGATCATGAAGAACTGCATTTCGAGCTTTTGGTCGATTTGTGCGGTGTCGATTACAGCACTTACAAAAACGAAGTATGGCAGGGCAAGCGCTTTGCCGTCGTCAGTCAGCTGCTTTCCGTTAAAAACAATCAACGTATCCGCGTACGCGTCTGGGTTTCAGACGACGACTTCCCCGTAGTCGAATCCGTAGTCGATATTTACAATAGCGCGGATTGGTACGAGCGAGAAGCCTTCGATATGTACGGCATCATGTTCAACAACCACCCGGACTTGCGCCGCATCCTGACCGATTACGGCTTTGTCGGACATCCGTTCCGCAAAGACTTCCCGATTTCCGGCTATGTGGAAATGCGTTACGACGAAGAGCAAAAACGCGTGATTTACCAACCTATTACCATTGAGCCGCGCGAGATCACGCCGCGTATCGTCCGTGAGGAGAACTACGGTGGCCAATAAATTAAGAAACTACACCATCAACTTCGGCCCGCAACACCCTGCGGCGCACGGCGTATTGCGTATGATTTTGGAGTTGGACGGCGAACAAATCGTCCGTGCCGACCCGCATATCGGCCTCCTGCACCGCGGTACTGAAAAACTGGCCGAAACCAAAACCTATCTGCAAGCCCTGCCCTATATGGACCGCTTGGACTACGTTTCCATGATGGTTAACGAGCAGGCGTATTGTTTGGCAGTAGAAAAACTCGCCGGTATCGATGTACCTATCCGCGCCCAATACATCCGCGTGATGTTTGCCGAAGTAACGCGCATCCTCAATCACTTGATGGGCATCGGTTCGCACGCCTTCGACATCGGCGCGATGACCGCCATCCTTTACGCCTTCCGCGACCGCGAAGAGCTGATGGACTTGTACGAAGCCGTGTCCGGCGCGCGTATGCACGCAGCCTACTTCCGTCCCGGCGGCGTTTACCGCGACCTGCCCGACTTCATGCCCAAATACGAGAGCAGCAAATTCCGCAACGCCAAAGTATTGAAGCAGCTCAACGAATCCCGCGAAGGCACCATGCTCGACTTTATCGACGCCTTCTGCGAACGTTTCCCGAAAAACATCGATACACTCGAAACCCTCCTGACCGACAACCGTATTTGGAAACAGCGTACCGTCGGCATCGGCGTTGTCACTCCTGAGCGCGCCATGCAAAAAGGCTTTACCGGCGTGATGTTGCGCGGTTCAGGCGTGGAATGGGACGTGCGTAAGACACAGCCTTACGAAGTGTACGACAAAATGGATTTCGACATTCCTGTCGGTGTGAACGGCGACTGCTACGACCGCTACCTCTGCCGTATGGAAGAAATGCGTCAATCCGTACGCATCATCAAACAATGTTCCGAGTGGTTGCGTGTCAATCCGGGTCCGGTCATTACCACAAACCACAAATTTGCTCCGCCCAAACGTACCGAAATGAAAACAGGTATGGAAGACCTGATTCACCATTTCAAACTCTTTACCGAGGGTATGCACGTTCCTGAGGGCGAGACCTACACCGCTGTCGAACATCCGAAAGGCGAGTTCGGCGTTTACATCATTTCAGACGGCGCAAACAAACCCTACCGCCTGAAAATCCGCGCACCCGGCTTCGCCCACCTGCAAGGCATGGACGAAATGGCAAAAGGCCACATGCTGGCCGACGTCGTTGCCATCATCGGTACGCAGGACATCGTATTCGGGGAGGTTGACCGATAATGTTATCCGCAGAATCCTTAAAACAAATCGATATTGAGTTGGCAAAATATCCTGCCGACCAACGCCGCTCCGCCATTATGGGCGCATTGCGTATTGCCCAGACCGAAAAAGGCTGGCTTGCTCCCGAGACCATCGCCTTTGTCGCAGACTATATCGGCATCTCGCCTGCACAAGCCTACGAAGTCGCTACTTTCTACAATATGTACGACCTTGAGCCTGTCGGCAAATACAAACTGACCGTTTGTACCAACCTGCCCTGCGCCCTGCGCGGCGGTATGGCTACCGGCGAATACCTCAAACAAAAACTCGGTATCGGCTACGGCGAAACCACGCCCGACGGCAAATTTACCCTTGTCGAAGGCGAATGCATGGGCGCATGCGGCGACGCTCCGGTCATGCTGGTCAACAACCACAGCATGTGCAGCTTTATGACTGAAGAGGCGATTGAGAAAAAATTAGCAGAATTAGAATAGATCGTCTGAACATATTAGGGTTTGTAATCAAACTTACTAGTTATTCCAAAAATTTTTAAATTGTGATTTAAAAGTAAATAATAAAAAGGGAAGCGGTTAATGAAAAGGGATAATTGTTAAGTGGGATGATGAAAAAGGTTATGGTTTTTATACGGATAGATGGTAGTAAACAAGAAATTTTTCTGCCATATTTTGACTTTTTCCCAAAGAAGCCCTCGTCCTGAAATTAATGAGGCAGTTGGCTTTTGAAGTATCTTCTAACGGAAAAAGGAAAAAAATGTTGCTAAACAGATTCGTTACTTAAATCGTGAGGCAAGAGATTTTAAGCGAATCATAACCATCATTCGAGGGCAAAGAAAAATCATTTTTGCCTTAGATATGTCGTCTTCCATATTGACGAAATTGGTAGGGTTGGCACTTTTCGGGTTAATGGTTATCAGATATATCAATTCGCCGCAGAAAAATTAGTCCCTAAACAAACTAATGCACCAGTAGAGCTTAATGATCCAGCTACGATACAAGCTAAAAAAAGCAATAGTAATAAATATCGTTGTGATGGCAGGCAATATTGTTCTCAGATGGTGTCATGCGAAGAGGCCAAATGGTTTTTACAGAATTGTTCTGATACCAAAATGGATGGTGATGGTGATGGGATTCCATGTGAAGATAAATGCGGTGGATGGTGATAACTTCAGCAAAGTAGACTAGGTCTATAACCATGAAAACGAAATACAGGTCGTCTGAAATATCAACTTTAGTGAATCAACATATTTTAGACGGCATAGAGTCGATATACAAAGGTATATTAGGCCGTCTGAAAACAACGGCTGCAACCTATACGAAAACAAACAGGCACACCAAAAATGGCTATTTACCAATCAGGCGTGATTTTTGACCAAGTGGATACCGCCAATCCCGATTGCTGGACATTGGACGAATACGTCAAACGTGGCGGCTATACCGCCCTGCGTAAAATCCTGTCCGAAAACATCTCGCAAACCGATGTGATTGACGAAGTCAAAACCTCCGGCTTGCGCGGTCGTGGCGGTGCGGGCTTCCCGACTGGTTTGAAATGGAGCTTTATGCCCCGTTCCTTCCCGGGCGAAAAATATGTGGTTTGTAACACCGACGAAGGCGAGCCGGGTACATTTAAAGACCGTGACATCATCATGTTCAATCCTCATGCACTGATTGAAGGCATGATTATTGCCGGTTACGCGATGGGTGCGAAAGCCGGCTACAACTATATCCACGGCGAAATTTTCGAAGGCTACCAACGTTTTGAAGCTGCTTTGGAGCAGGCGCGTGCCGCAGGCTTTTTGGGTAAAAATATTTTGGGTTCGGATTTTGAATTTGAACTCTTCGCCCACCACGGCTACGGCGCATATATTTGCGGCGAAGAAACCGCATTGCTCGAATCGTTGGAAGGTAAAAAAGGCCAGCCGCGCTTTAAACCGCCATTCCCTGCTTCGTTCGGCCTGTATGGCAAACCGACCACCATCAACAATACCGAAACGTTCTCCTCCGTCCCATTCATTATCCGTGACGGCGGACAGGCATTTGCCGACAAAGGCATTCCGAATGCAGGCGGTACCAAATTGTTCTGTATTTCCGGCCACGTCGAGCGTCCGGGCAACTATGAAGTGCCATTGGGTACGCCGTTTGCCGAAGTCTCTGAAAATGGCGGGCGGTATGCGCGGCGGTAAAAAACTTAAAGCCGTTATTCCCGGCGGTTCGTCTGCGCCAGTTTTGCCTGCCGATATCATGATGCAGACCAATATGGACTATGACTCGATTTCCAAAGCAGGGCTCGATGCTGGGTTCCGGCGCGATTATCGTCATGGACGAAGACGTGTGCATGGTGAAAGCCCTTGAGCGTTTGAGCTACTTCTACTACGACGAGTCTTGCGGCCAATGTACGCCTTGCCGAGAAGGTACGGGCTGGCTTTACCGCATCGTCCACCGCATCGTAGAAGGCAAAGGCCGCATGGAAGACTTGGATCTGCTGGATTCTGTCGGTAACCAAATGGCAGGCCGCACCATCTGCGCCCTTGCCGATGCCGCCGTCTTCCCTGTCCGCAGCTTTACCAAGCATTTCCGTGATGAGTTTGTGCATTACATCGAACACGGCGGACCGATGAAACCGAATAAGTGGTGCTAAGTTTTCAGACGGCCTCTAAAAGAATTATTTATTAAATACCCGTAACTAGGAACGAACCATGTTACAAATCGAAATCGACGGCAAACAGGTATCTGTGGAGCAGGGCGCGACGGTGATTGAAGCCGCGCACAAGCTCGGTACTTATATCCCGCATTTCTGTTACCACAAAAACTTTCCATCGCCGCCAACTGCCGTATGTGTTTGGTGGACGTGGAAAAAGCCCCCAAACCTTTGCCCGCCTGTGCTACGCCGGTTACAGACGGCATGATTGTGCGTACGCATTCGGCAAAAGCCCGAGAGGCGCAAGAAGGCGTGATGGAGTTCCTGCTCATCAACCATCCGCTTGACTGTCCGACTTGCGACCAAGGCGGCGAATGCCAGTTGCAGGATTTGGCGATGGGCTATGGCAAAACCACCAGCCGTTATACCGAAGAAAAACGTTCTGTCGTCGGCAAAGACATGGGGCCTTTGGTTTCCGCCGAAGAAATGAGCCGTTGTATCCACTGTACCCGTTGCGTTCGTTTCACTGAAGAAATTGCCGGCGTGCAAGAAATCGCTATGGCCAACCGCGGAGAACATTCCGAGATCATGCCTTTTATCGGTAAAGCAGTGGAAACTGAGCTGTCAGGCAACGTCATTGATTTGTGTCCTGTCGGCGCATTGACCAGCAAACCGTTCCGCTTCAACGCGCGTACTTGGGAATTGAACCGCCGCAAATCCGTTTCCGCCCATGACGCTTTGGGCAGCAACCTGATTGTACAAACCAAAGACCATACCGTCCGCCGCGTGTTGCCGTTGGAAAACGAAGCGATTAACGAATGCTGGCTGTCCGACCGCGACCGTTTCTCCTACGAAGGCCTGTATCACGAAAGCCGTCTGAAAAACCCGAAAATCAAACAGGGCGGCGAGTGGATGGACGTGGATTGGAAAACCGCGTTGGAATATGTCCGCAGCGCGATTGAATGTATCGCCAAAGACGGCAACCAAAACCAAGTCGGTGTTTGGGCCAATCCAATGAATACGGTTGAAGAGCTGTATCTGGCCAAAAAACTCGCCGACGGCTTGGGTGTTAAAAACTTTGCAACCCGTTTGCGCCAACAAGACAAACGTCTTTCAGACGGCCTTAAAGGTGCGCAATGGTTGGGACAAAGCATTGAATCTTTGGCTGACAACGATGCCGTATTGGTAGTCGGCGCGAACTTGCGCAAAGAACAGCCGCTCCTGACCGCCCGCCTGCGCCGCGCCGCCAAAGACCGTATGGCCTTGAGCGTATTGGCCAGCAGTAAAGAAGAATTGTTTATGCCGCTTCTGTCTCAAGAAGCCGCACATCCCGACGAATGGGCAGGCCGTCTGAAAAACCTGTCTGCCAATGCGGAACACGCCGTTACCGCCAGCCTGAAAAACGCTGAAAAAGCAGCGGTGATTTTGGGCGCGGAAGTGCAAAACCATCCTGATTACGCCGCCATTTATGCCGCCGCGCAAGAGCTGGCTGACGCGACCGGCGCAGTGCTGGGCATTTTGCCGCAAGCCGCCAACAGCGTTGGTGCGGACGTCTTGGGCGTGAACTCCGGCGAGAGCGTTGCCGAAATGGCAAACGCGCCGAAACAGGCAGTCTTGCTGCTCAACGTCGAGCCTGAAATCGATACGGTTGACGGTGCAAAAGCCGTGGCCGCGTTGAAACAGGCGAAAAGCGTGATGGCGTTTACGCCGTTTGTCAGCGAAACGCTGCTGGACGTGTGCGACGTATTGTTGCCGATTGCGCCGTTTACCGAAACATCAGGGCAGCTTCATCAATATGGAAGGCCGTCTGCAATCTTTCCACGGCGTGGTACAAGGCTTCGGCGATTCGCGTCCGTTGTGGAAAGTGTTGCGCGTATTGGGCAACCTGTTTGACCTGAAAGGTTTTGAATATCACGATACCGCTGCGATTCTGAAAGACGCGCTGGATGCGGAAAGCCTGCCGTCCAAACTGGACAACCGCAGCACATGGACAGTGGAGGGCGTTCAGACGGCCTCAAACCGCCTCGTCCGTGTCGGCGGCGTCGGTATTTATCACACTGATTCTATCGTGCGCCGTTCCGCACCGTTGCAAGAAACCAGCCATGCCGCCGTGCCTGCTGCGCGTGTAAATCCAAACACATTGGCACGCTTGGGCCTGCAAGACGGACAAACCGCTGTCGCCAAACAAAACGGCGCAAGCGTATCGGTTGCCGTCAAAGCCGATGCCGGTTTGCCTGAAAACGTGGTGCATCTGCCGCTGCATACCGAAAATGCCGCGCTGGGTGCGTTGATGGACACTATTGAACTGGCGGGAGCTTGATCATGCAAGAATGGTTCCAAAACCTCTTTGCCGCAACGCTCGGTCTGGGCGATTTGGGTATCACCGTAGGCTTGGTGGTATCCGTCATCGTCAAAATCGTGATTATCCTGATTCCGCTGATTCTGACCGTTGCCTACCTGACGTATTTCGAACGTAAAGTCATCGGCTTTATGCAGCTTCGCGTCGGCCCGAACGTAACCGGCCCGTGGGGTCTGATTCAGCCGTTTGCCGACGTGTTCAAACTCTTGTTTAAAGAGGTAACCCGTCCGAAGCTGTCAAACAAAGCCCTGTTCTATATCGGCCCGATTATGTCGCTTGCTCCGTCTTTTGCGGCGTGGGCAGTGATTCCGTTCAACGAAGAATGGGTACTGACCAACATCAATATCGGCCTTTTGTACATCCTGATGATTACCTCGCTGTCGGTTTACGGCGTGATCATCGCGGGCTGGGCTTCCAACTCCAAATATTCGTTCTTGGGCGCAATGCGTGCTTCCGCACAAAGCATTTCCTACGAGATTGCCATGAGTGCCGCGCTGGTGTGCGTTGTGATGGTATCGGGCAGCATGAACTTCTCCGACATCGTTGCCGCACAAGCCAAAGGTATTGCCGGCGGTTCGGTATTCTCTTGGAACTGGCTGCCGCTCTTCCCCATCTTCATCGTCTATCTGATTTCCGCCGTTGCCGAAACCAACCGCGCACCGTTTGACGTGGCAGAGGGTGAATCTGAAATCGTTGCCGGTCACCACGTTGAATACTCCGGCTTCGCATTCGCGCTGTTCTTCCTTGCCGAATACATTTTCATGATTCTGATTGCCGCGCTGACATCGCTGATGTTCCTCGGCGGCTGGTTGTCTCCGTTCCCGCAAAGCTGGGGCTTTATCGGTACGCCTTCCGCATTTTGGATGTTTGTAAAAATGGCGGCAGTGTTGTACTGGTACCTGTGGATCCGTGCAACTTTCCCACGCTACCGTTACGACCAAATCATGCGTTTGGGCTGGAAAGTGCTGATTCCGATCGGCTTCGCCTACATCGTAATTTTGGGCGTGTGGATGATTTCACCGCTGAATTTGTGGAAATAAGTTTCAGACGGCATCTTGAGGCCGTCTGAACAAAGCGATTTTGAATACCTAACGAAATCCCTGTTTTGAGGGAACATAATATGGCTAACTTAGTAAAAACCTTTCTGCTTGGCGAATTGGTAAAAGGCTTGGGCGTAACGCTCAAAAACTTTTTTGCCCGCAAAGACACAATTTATTTCCCCGAAGAGAAAACGCCGCAATCCGTGCGTTTCCGCGGCCTGCACGCGCAACGCCGTTATCCGAACGGCGAAGAGCGCTGTATTGCGTGTAAATTGTGCGAGGCAGTTTGTCCGGCAATGGCGATTAACATCGAATCGGAAGAACGCGAAGACGGCACGCGCCGCACCAAGCGTTACGACATCGACCTGACCAAGTGTATCTTCTGCGGTTTCTGCGAAGAAGCCTGCCCGACCGATGCGATTGTGGAAACCCATATTTTTGAATACCACGGCGAGAAAAAAGGCGACTTGCACATGACCAAGCCGATTCTTTTGGCCATTGGCGACAAATACGAAGCCGAAATCGCCAAACGCAAAGCCGCTGACGCGCCGTATCGTTAAGGAGCAGACGAATGACTTTTTCCGCGATTCTGTTCTATATTCTTGCCGCCATCGTTTTGTACGGTGCGGTTCGTACCGTTACCGCTAAAAACCCTGTTCACGCCGCTTTGCATCTGGTGCTGACCTTCTGCGTGAGCGCGATGATTTGGATGCTGATGCAGGCCGAATTCTTGGGCGTGACGCTGGTGGTGGTTTACGTCGGCGCCGTGATGGTGTTGTTCCTGTTCGTCGTGATGATGTTGAACATCGACATTGAAGAAATGCGTGCCGGTTTCTGGCGTCATGCGCCGGTTGCCGGTGTGGTCGGCACATTGTTGGCGGTTGCCCTGATCCTGATTCTGGTCAACCCGAAAACCGACCTGGCCGCATTTGGTCTGATGAAAGACATTCCGGCCGATTACAACAATATCCGCGATTTGGGCAGCCGTATTTATACCGACTACCTGTTGCCGTTTGAATTGGCGGCGGTATTGCTGCTGTTGGGTATGGTGGCTGCGATTGCGCTGGTTCACCGCAAAACCACCAATCCGAAACGCATGGATCCTGCCGACCAAGTTAAAGTACGCGCCGATCAAGGCCGTATGCGTCTGGTGAAAATGGAAGCGGTCAAACCGCAAGTCGAATCTGCCGAAGAAAGCGAAGTTTCAGACGGCCTCAAGCCGGAAGGGGAGGGCAAAGCATGATTACCTTGACGCATTATCTGGTATTGGGTGCGCTCCTGTTCGGTATCAGCGCAATGGGTATCTTTATGAACCGCAAAAACGTGCTGGTATTGCTGATGTCCATCGAGCTGATGCTCTTGGCGGTGAACTTCAACTTTATCGCCTTCTCGCAACATTTGGGCGATACTGCCGGACAAATTTTCGTATTCTTCGTACTGACCGTTGCCGCTGCCGAATCTGCCATCGGTTTGGCGATTATGGTGCTGGTGTACCGCAACCGACAAACAATCAACGTTGCCGATTTGGATGAGTTGAAAGGGTAATCATGAACGATATGACTTTATATTTGATAATTGCCCTTGTTCCGTTGGCAGGCTCGCTGATTGCGGGTTTGTTCGGCAACAAAATCGGACGTGCCGGCGCGCATACGGTTACGATACTCGGCGTGGCGGTGTCCGCCGTGCTGTCGGCTTATGTGCTGTGGGGATTCCTCAATGGCAGCCGTGCCAAGTTTGACGAGAACGTCTATACCTGGCTGACAATGGGCGGTTTGGATTTCTCCGTCGGCTTCTTGGTCGATACGATGACGGCGATGATGATGGTCGTGGTTACCGGCGTATCGTTGATGGTGCATATCTATACCATCGGTTATATGCACGATGAAAAGGTCGGTTACCAACGCTTCTTCAGCTATATTTCTTTGTTTACTTTCAGCATGTTGATGCTGATTATGAGCAACAACTTCATCCAGCTCTTCTTCGGCTGGGAAGCTGTGGGCTTGGTGTCGTATCTCTTGATCGGTTTCTATTTCAAACGTCCGAGCGCGACTTTTGCCAACCTGAAAGCCTTTTTGATCAACCGTGTCGGCGACTTCGGCTTTTTGCTCGGTATCGGTTTGGTGCTTGCCTATTTCGGCGGCAGCTTGCGCTATCAAGATGTATTCGCTTATCTGCCTAATGTTCAGACGGCCACCATTCAATTGTTCCCCGGTGTGGAATGGTCTTTGATCACTGTAACCTGTTTGCTGTTGTTTGTCGGTGCGATGGGTAAATCGGCACAATTCCCGCTGCACGTCTGGCTGCCTGATTCGATGGAAGGTCCGACCCCGATTTCTGCATTGATTCACGCCGCAACCATGGTTACCGCCGGTCTGTTCATGGTATCGCGTATGTCGCCGATTTATGAGATGAGCAGCACTGCGCTGTCAGTCATTATGGTGATCGGTGCGATTACCGCCCTGTTTATGGGCTTCTTGGGCGTGATTCAAAACGACATCAAGCGCGTGGTTGCGTATTCCACCCTTGTCGCAACTGGGCTACATGACCGTGGCTCTGGGCGCGTCTGCCTATTCCGTGGCGATGTTCCATGTGATGACCCACGCTTTCTTTAAAGCCTTGTTGTTCTTGGCCGCAGGTAGCGCGATTATCGGTATGCACCACGACCAAGATATGCGCCACATGGGCAACCTGAAAAAATACATGCCGATTACTTGGCTGACCATGTTGATCGGTAACTTGTCGCTGATTGGTACGCCGTTCTTCTCCGGCTTCTATTCCAAAGATTCGATTATCGAAGCAGCGAAATACAGCACCCTGCCGGGCAGCGGCTTTGCCTATTTTGCCGTCCTCGCCAGCGTGTTCGTTACCGCGTTCTACGCGTTCCGCCAATACTTCATGGTGTTCCACGGCGAAGAGAAATGGCGCAGCCTGCCTGAACATTATGACGATCATCATGGTGAAGAGCATCACGGCTTGGGCAAAAACGACAATCCGCACGAAAGCCCGCTGGTTGTTACCCTGCCTTTGATTTTGCTTGCGATTCCGTCCGTCATCATCGGCTACGTTGCCATCGAGCCTATGCTTTACGGCGATTTCTTCAAAGACGTGATTTTTGTTAATGCCGACGCGCATCCGACTATGCACATCATGAAGGAAGAGTTCCACGGCGCATTGGCAATGGTGTCGCATAGCCTGCATTCGCCTGTACTCTACCTTGCTATCGCAGGTGTCTTGAGCGCATGGCTCCTGTACGTCAAACTACCGCACCTGCCAGCGAAAATTGCACAGGCGTTCCGTCCGATTTACGTTTTGTTTGAAAACAAATACTACCTCGACGCCCTGTATTTCAACGTTTTTGCCAAAGGCACGCGCGCATTGGGTACTTTCTTCTGGAAAGTTGGCGATACCGCCATTATCGACAACGGTATTGTCAACGGCTCTGCCAAACTGGTCGGCGCGATTGCCGCGCAAGTGCGTAAAGCCCAAACCGGCTTTATCTACACCTACGCCGCCGCTATGGTATTCGGCGTATTAGTACTGCTCGGCATGACTTTCTGGGGATTGTTCCGATAAGAATAAGGTTTCAGACGGTCTTAAACATTCAGGCCATCTGAAACGAAGAAATATCCACATAAACACATTTTTATTTTAACCACAGGTTAACCACTATGTTTTCCAACTACCTACTCAGCTTGGCAATATGGATACCCATCGCCGCAGGTGTGCTGGTTTTGGCGACCGGTAAAGACAGCCGTGCGCCGCTGGCGCGTGTGCTTGCCTTCATGGGTGCGCTTGCCGGTTTCTTGGTAACGCTGCCCCTGTTTACCGGTTTCGACCGTCTGAGCGGCGGCTATCAATTTACCGAGTTCCACGAGTGGATTCCGCTTCTGAAAATCAACTACGCATTGGGCGTGGACGGTATTTCAGTGCTCTTTATCATCTTGAATGCGTTTATTACGCTGTTGGTGGTATTGGCCGGTTGGGAAGTCATTCAGAAACGTCCGGCGCAGTATATGGCGGCATTCCTGATGATGTCGGGTTTGATTAATGGTGCGTTTGCCGCGCAGGATGCGATTCTGTTTTATGTGTTCTTCGAGGGTATGTTGATTCCGCTGTACCTGATTATCGGTGTATGGGGCGGCCCGCGCCGCGTCTATGCGTCGGTCAAGCTGTTCCTCTATACGCTGATGGGTTCGCTCTTGATGCTGGTTGCCATGGTTTACCTGTACTATCAAACAGGCAGCTTCTCTATTGTCGATTTCCAAAACATCAAACAGATTCCGTTGGGCGTACAACAGCTTTTGTTTGTGGCGTTCTTCCTGTCATTCGCTGTAAAAGTGCCGATGTTCCCTGTGCACACTTGGTTGCCGGATGCCCACGTTGAAGCGCCGACCGGCGGTTCGATGGTGTTGGCGGCGATTACGCTGAAACTGGGTGCGTATGGTTTCTTGCGCTTTATCCTGCCGATTATGCCGGATGCGGCACGCTATTTTGCCCCTGTAATCATCGTATTGAGCCTGATTGCCGTGATTTACATCGGTATGGTGGCTTTGGTGCAAACCGATATGAAAAAACTGGTGGCGTACTCTTCCATCAGCCATATGGGTTTTGTCACTTTGGGCATGTTCCTGTTTGTGAAACGGCCAATTGAATGACTGGGCATTGAAAGGCGCAATCATTCAAATGATTTCCCACGGTTTTGTGTCTGCCGCGATGTTTATGTGTATCGGCGTGATGTACGACCGCTGCATACCCGCAATATTGCCGATTATGGCGGCGTGGTCAATGTAATGCCTAAGTTTGCGGCGTTTATGATGTTGTTTGGTATGGCCAATGCCGGTTTGCCTGCGACTTCCGGCTTCGTGGGCGAGTTTATGGTGATTATGGGCGCGGTTAAAGTGAATTTCTGGGTAGGCGCGTTGGCTGCTATGACCCTGATTTACGGTGCGTCTTATACCCTGTGGATGTACAAACGCGTTATTTTTGGTGCGATCCACAATCCGCACGTTGCTGAAATGAAAGACATCAATTGCCGCGAATTTGCGATTTTGGCGATTTTGGCGGTTGCTGTTTTGGGCATGGGTCTGTATCCGCAAGCGTTTATCGAAGTGGTGCATCAAGCGGCAAACGATTTGATTGCCCATGTGGCACAAAGCAAGATTTGAGGTGTGTAAATGAACTGGTCTGATTTAAATTTAATGCCCGCCATGCCCGAAATCGTGCTGCTTGCGCTATTGGGTGTCGTATTGCTGGCAGACTTGTGGATTTGCGATAAAAACCGCTATTTGACCCATCTGATGAGCTTGGGAACGGTCATTGTCGTGACCGTCACCCAATTGGCAGTATGGGAGCAGGGCAGTCTGCTTACGTTTAATGGAATGTATATTGCAGACGGCATGTCCCGTTTGGCGAAGCTAGTGTTGTATGCGCTGACATTCAGTCTGTTTATTTACAGTAAACCGTACAACCAAGACCGCCAAATTTTTAAAGGCGAGTTTTATACCTTGTCGCTGTTTGCCCTGTTGGGTATGAGCGTCATGGTCAGCTCGGCACATTTCTTGACTGCGTATATCGGTTTGGAGCTGTTGTCTTTATCGTTGTACGCCATGATTGCCCTGCGCCGCGATTCCGGCCGCTCTGCTGAGGCTGCGCTGAAATACTTTGTATTGGGCGCATTGGCCTCCGGTTTGTTGCTCTATGGTATTTCCATGGTTTACGGTGCCACCGGTTCCCTTGATTTTGCTTCAGTCTTGGCCTCTGCGGCTAATAAACAGGCCAATGAATGGCTGCTGAAATTAGGCGTGGTATTTATTGTGGTTGCCATTGCATTCAAATTGGGTGCGGTTCCATTCCATATGTGGGTACCCGATGTGTACGATGGTGCGCCGACCTCTGTTACCGCCTTTGTGGGTACGGCTCCGAAAATTGCCGCCGTTGTCTTCGCATTCCGTATCCTGATTACAGGTATGGAAACAATACATTCAGACTGGGCGCCGATGTTGGCCATTCTTGCCATTGCTTCTTTGGTGGTCGGTAACCTTGCCGCCATCATGCAAACCAATATCAAACGTATGCTTGCCTATTCCACCGTATCGCACATGGGCTTTATCCTGTTGGCGTTTATGGCAGGCGCGGTCGGCTTTACTGCAGGTTTGTATTACGCCATTACCTATGCTGTGATGGCGGCAGTCAGCTTCGGTGTTTTGATGGTATTGTCTACCAAAGACATTGAGTGTGAAGAAATCAAAGACCTCGCAGGCCTTAACCACCGCCATGCATGGTTTGCCTTCCTGATGTTGCTGTCCATGTTCTCCATGGCAGGTATTCCGCCGCTGATGGGCTTCTACGCCAAGTTCGGCGTGATTATGGCGCTCTTGAAACAAGGCTATGTTTGGTTGTCAGTGTTTGCCGTCATCATGTCCCTGATTGGCGCGTTCTACTACCTGCGCGTGGTCAAAGTCATCTACTTCGATGCGCCTGATCATGACCAGCCGGTCGGCAGCAACTATGCCGCCAAATTTGTCCTGACGGTCAATGCCTTCCTGCTGCTCCTCTGGGGTATCATGCCGCAAACCGTTATCGACTGGTGTGCCAAAGCATTGGAAAATACCCTGTAAGCTTCAAACAAAAACAACGGCGGCTGTTCCAAAGTCGCCGTTTTTGTTAGGATTCGCATTCGGATGAAATATACCCAAAGTTCAGACGGCCTCAAGCCTTTGAACAATCATGCGGGCATCATCAAGATATTGAATATTCCACGGATAATGATGGGCAAGAATGCCCATTTAACATGTTAAAATCACACACAGGCCGTCTGAAAACAGAAAGACCACCATGACCGCATCCATGTACATTCTTTTGCTGTTGGCACTTATCTTTGCCAACGCACCATTTATTACCACCAAATTCTTCGGCATCATCGCCCTGAAACGCAAACACATCGGCCATCACTTGATCGAATTGCTGGCAGGCTTCCTTCTTACCGCGATCCTCGCCTATATCCTCGAATCACGTGCCGGAGCCGTACATGCCCAAGATTGGGAGTTTTACGCGACCGTTGTCTGCCTCTACCTGATTTTTGCCTTCCCATGCTTCGTATGGCGTTATTTTTGGAATGAGAGAAATAGAGAGTAGGAATTGGATTTGAATAAGGAAAAGGCCGTCTGAAAGATTTTCAGACGGCCTTTTTATGTGTCAAATACGGATTGCTTTAGGGATGAGCTTTGGAACATTGACCTAGAGTTGCCATATTCAGGTTTATAATGGCAGCTTTGGCAACATCTTCAGAAACTTCAGTTGCTGCCCGCATTGGTATTGGCTGCTTCTGGTAACAAGAAACCTTTGTTTTGCAAGTCACCTAAGCAATTAACGACAATATCTTTGGTTACAGAGATAAATGCCTGATCCAGATTGCTATGGGGAGTCAGATCTTTTGGTGTGGAGGTTAAACCAAAAGTAGTCACAATAGCGTGATTAAATTCGGAACGGTTTAATTCTTTTTTGCCATCTGAGTAGCTACAGTAGAATTGATAGTAATCCTGAACTGTACTGCCTGCTAATCCAAAAGTCAGACCTGTTTTTATACCGTTACCTACTGCACCACCAATATTGGCGATATTGTTGGCATGGATTTTTAGGCTGTTTTGGGCTTGCGGATCTACTGTTACAATCTTTGTTCCGTTTAGTGCAATTTTGGCAGCTTTTGTTAGAGCCGGATTTGCTTTGGGGAAAGACTTACCATTACGCTCGAACTCTCCTTCTAAACGTATAGGATAAGGTTGATTTGGTACTTTCAAATCACTTTGTTTATATTTTTGATATTCGGTTGAAGTATAAGGATGTGGTACAACACAGGCAGAAAGTGCTAATGCTGAGCATAGAATGAGTAATTTGTTCATAGATATTCTCCAGTTAATTTGCATTTATCTGTTCGTTTTCAGGTGAATTAAATAACGTATTCGAATAAAACCAATTATAACGTAATACAATTTTTATACAAATTTTGCAAACTAATGTGAAAATTTGCATAGGAAGGTAGGTTGCTATATTCGGATTTATCTTGCGAACTTCATTACTTCAGAGAGAAGATTTTAGATAGTGATTGTAGATATTGAGGGCGAGTTAACTTTAATTACCAAGAGTATAACTGTTAGCTTTTGAGTTATGAAAATTAGATGCCGATTGAAAATGATAGGGAGATTTCAGCTTGGGGTCAGCCGGCAAATAAATCAAGCCAAAAGACCCAGTTGATGTAGTTGCTTGAAACAATAAAGGCCGTCTGAAAGATTTTCAGACGGCCTTTATTTTGTTTGATGTTAAATATCGGTTAGAAAACAAGGCTGTTGGGGCGTAAAGCCTTGTCGTGAGGGCGGTTTAACGGTACTATTCTCGGTTAATCCTGTTTTATTCCTATGAAATTGAAAGTATAAGATGATTAATGATATTCAAAAGACAGCTGAAGGCAAAATGCAGCGTTCTCTGGAAGTATTGAAAGACAATTTGGCTAAAGTGCGTACCGGCCGTGCGCATACTGGTCTGCTTGACCAAGTGGAAGTGGAATACTGGGGCAGCATGGTGCCTGTGAGCCAAGTGGCGAACGTGACGCTTTTGGATGCGCGTACGATTGGTGTGAAACCTTTCGAGAGCAATATGGCTGCAAAAGTCGAGAAAGCGATCCGTGATTCCAACTTGGGCCTGAACCCTGCTTCTGTCGGCGATTTGATCCGTGTCCCTATGCCTATGTTGACTGAGGAACGCCGTAAAGATTTGATCAAAGTGGTACGCGGCGAGGCGGAAGAAGGCCGTGTGTCTATCCGCAATGTGCGCCGTGATGCAAACGACCACATCAAAAAATTGTTGAAAGACAAAGAGATTTCTGAAGATGAAGCCCGCCGTGGCGAGGAAGCGGTTCAGAAGTTGACCGACAAATACATTGCTGAGGCAGACAAGCTTTTGGCTGCCAAAGAAGAAGATTTGATGGCGATTTAATCCTGTGTGCAAACCGTTCAGACGGCCTTTGGACGGTTTGCTCCCTGAAAGGCAGACATGAAAAGCAGTACGCAGACGATTTTGGAACACTCTGCCATCCCCCGACATATTGCTGTGATTATGGACGGCAACGGACGTTGGGCAAAGAAGCGTTTTCTTCCCCGTGTGATGGGGCATAAGCGCGGCTTGGATGCGCTGGAGAACATGGTGAAGCATTGTGCTGAACTGGGTGTGCAGTATTTGACCGTGTTTGCTTTTTCGACTGAAAACTGGCGACGCCCCGAGGAAGAGGTTTCTTTTCTGATGGGGCTGTTTTTGCAGGCTTTGCAAAAGCAGGTGCGCCGTTTGCACGATAACAATATGCGCTTGAGGGTCATCGGCAGCCGCGAGCGGTTTAATGCTGAAATCCTGAAGGGGATTGAGGCGGCCGAGGCGTTGACGGCAAACAATACCGGCTTGACTTTGAGCATTGCCGCCGATTATGGCGGCCGCTGGGATATTTTGCAGGCGGCAAATCAGTTGATTGCCGAGGGTGTAACTGAGATTACGGAAGAGGCGTTGTCGCGCTATTTGATGTTGGGCGATGCACCCGAGCCGGATTTGTTTATCCGCACCGGTGGAGAGACGCGCATCAGTAATTTCCTGCTGTGGCAGATGGCGTACGCGGAATTGTATTTTACGGATACGCTGTGGCCTGATTTAATGAGAAATCGCTGAATGAAGCGATTGTTTCGTTCCAAAAACGGGAACGCCGCTTCGGGCGGACTTCCGAACAGCTGCCGGTTGAGCAGCAACGGGGTTGAGAACTATGTTGAAACAACGGATTTTAACGGCGCTGTGGCTCTTGCCGCTGATGCTGGGTATGCTGTTTTATGCGCCTATGTGGCTGTGGGCGGCGTTTTGCGGCCTGATTGCCATGCTGACTTTGTGGGAATATGCCCGCATGAGCGGCTTGGACAAGCTGAAAATCAATCATTATTTGGCTTCAACGCTGGTGTTCGGTGTGATTGCCTATGCCGGCGGTTGGCAGTTGCCTGATTTGGTTTGGTATGTCGTATTGGTGTTTTGGCTGATTGTCATGCCTTGGTGGCTGAAAGCGAAATGGAAGTTAAACGGCGGCTGGCAGGCTTACACGGTCGGTTGGTTGTTGGTGATGCCGTTTTGGTTTGCACTGGTTTACCTGCGTCCTCAGCCTGAAGACGCGCTGTCTTTATTGGCAATTATGGGCTTGGTGTGGGTGGCCGATATTGGCGCGTATTTCTGCGGCAAGTCGTTTGGCAAGCGCAAAATTGCGCCGACCATCAGCCCGGGTAAAAGTTGGGAAGGTGCGATCGGCGGCGCATTATGCGTTGCCGTGTACATGACCGTCGTATGGAAAGCCGGTTGGCTGGCTTTTGAAGCCGGTTGGTTCAAAACGATTTTGATCGGCTTGATTCTGACCGTTGTCAGCGTGTGCGGCGATTTGCTGGAAAGCTGGCTCAAACGTGCGGCCGGTATCAAAGACAGCAGCAATCTGTTGCCGGGACACGGCGGCGTGTTCGACCGTGTGGACAGCCTGATTGCCGTTATCAGCATTTATGCCGCCTTTGTATATTTGTTTTAAACCGCCTGTCTGACATGGTTGGGGGAGCTGATTGTGTCCGAACAAAAACAGATTTCATCTTTATCGATCTTGGGCGTATTGTTGGCACTGGGATTGATGGCTGCTGCGTTTATTTTGGGCGTGCAGTTTAAGAATCTGCGCCAACCGGGGACGATTACCGTAAAAGGTTTGGCGGAGAAAAACTTCCAATCCGACAGCGCAACGTGGAATACGGGCGTGAACGCGCACGGCGAGAGCTATCAGGAAGTTTTGGATTTGCTGACGGCAAGACGCAAGAAGCTGTCTAAATTTTTGGGCGAGCAAGGCTTTACGGCGGCTGAAATGAAAGTGGGCCTGCCTGAAGTGTCGCGCGTTTTCAATGAAACCCGAGACGAACTGGGCAACGTAACCCGCACGCCCAACGGCTATGATGGCGACCTCAATATTGTGGTCAACACCAAAAAACTGGACAAAATCCAAGCAGCACAGCGCGCCATTTTGAACTTCCGTGCGCAAAACGAATTTCATCCGCTTCGACAATCCGCAATATTTGTTGGGCAATTTGGAAACCATCAAACGCGATTTGATCACGCAGGCGACTGAGGATGCGCAGAAACGCGCGGCCGAATTTGCCAAAACCGGCGGCGGCAAAGTGGGCGCCATGCGTTCTGCTTCGCAAGGTTCGTTCAATATCTATGCCGACACCGGCAGCAGCGAGGACGACGAGTACGGCGGTTCTTACGATAAAAGCACCGTCGGCAAACAAGTCCGACTGGTTGTTACCATCGAATACGGCATTGAGTAATTCTTTCAGACGGCCTTTTCAGCTGGGAGGCAAAAGGCCGTCTGAAAATTGAAAACGGCAAAGAAATCTATTTCAAATACACTGAATACCGTTTGCACAGCACATAAAGAACACACCATGACACAACAAGTTCTGACCATATTAGGCAGTACCGGCAGCATAGGCGAAAGCACTTTAGACGTTGTCTCCCGCCATCCCTGAAAAATTCCGCGTGTTCGCGCTGGCAGGGCATAGGCAGGTGGACAAGCTGGCGGCGCAATGCAAACAGTTCCGCCCGGAATATGCCGTTGTCGGCGATGCCGGCCATGCCGCCGAGCTGGAAAAGAAACTCAAACAAGAAGGCATCAGTACGCAGGTTTTATATGGTTCTCAAGCCCTGATTGATGTCGCCTCTGCCGATGAAGTCAGCGGCGTGATGTGTGCCATTGTCGGCGCGGCCGGTTTGCCGTCGGCTTTGGCCGCCGCTCAAAAGGGCAAAACCATTTATCTGGCAAACAAAGAAACGCTGGTGGTTTCCGGCGCATTGTTTCATGGAAACCGCCCGTCAAAACGGCGCCACCGTCTTGCCGATTGACAGCGAACACAACGCCATCTTTCAAGTATTGCCAAGGGATTACACAGGCCGTCTGAATGAGCACGGTATCAATTCAATTATCCTGACCGCATCGGGCGGGCCCCTTCCTTAATACTGATTTAAGTACATTTGACAGCATTACGCCCGAGCAGGCGGTCAAGCATCCGAATTGGAGCATGGGGCGCAAAATTTCCGTTGATTCCGCGTCAATGATGAATAAGGGCTTTGGAGTTGATTGAGGCGCATTGGCTGTTTAACTGTCCGCCGGAAAAACTGGAAGTCGTCATCCATCCGCAATCCGTGATACACAGCATGGTGCGTTATCGCGATGGTTCGGTATTGGCGCAGTTGGGCAATCCCGATATGCGTACGCCGATTGCTTATTGTTTGGGTCTGCCCGAACGTATCGATTCCGGCGTGGGCGAGCTGGATTTCGGCGCATTATCCGCGTTGACCTTCCAAAAGCCTGACTTTGACCGTTTTCCATGTTTGAAACTTGCCTATCAGGCCATGAATGCAGGCGGCGCCGCGCCTTGCGTGTTGAACGCCGCCAACGAAGTTGCCGTGGCCGCTTTTTTAGATAAACGTATTAAGTTTACCGATATTGCCAAAGTCGTTGCCCACTGCCTTGCCCAAGATTTTTCAGACGGCCGTCACGATATCGAAGGCCTGCTGGCACAAGACGCGCAAACACGCAGACAGGCAGAAGCCTTTATCGGTAAACAGTAAAGCTTCAATGACAGGCCGTCTGAAACGCCAACCGCTTGGCATTTAGGCAGACAAAATGGAACAACTGCCTTTATAATCGGTTTTCAGACGGCCTTATCCGTTGTTCATCACATTCCACTCAGGGGATTTTTTTGCAAACCTTTTTAGCCTTTATCGTCGCCATTCTGATTTTGGTCAGCCTGCATGAGTTCGGACACTATATTGTTGCCCGCTGGTGCGGCGTTAAAGTCGTGCGCTTTTCCGTCGGCTTCGGTAAGCCCTTTTTCACCCGAAAACGCGGCGATACCGAGTGGTGTCTTGCCCCGATTCCGCTGGGCGGTTACGTTAAAATGGTCGATACGCGCGAAGGCGAGGTGGCGGAGGCAGATTTGCCGTACGCCTTTGACAAGCAGCATCCGGCCAAGCGCATCGCCATTGTCGCCGCCGGCCCTTTGACCAATTTGATTTTGGCCGTTTTGCTTTACGGTTTGAGCTTTTCCTTCGGCGTGACCGAGTTGCGCCCCTATGTCGGCATGGTCGAGCCTACCAGTATTGCCGCCAAAGCAGGTTTTCAGGCAGGCGATAAGATTGTATCGGTCAACGGAATTGCCGTTAAAGACTGGAGCGATGCGCAAACCGAGATGGTGTTGAACCTTGAAGCCGGCCCTGTAAAAGTCGCTGTTCAGACGGCCTCAAATACCCAAGCCATCCGCATAATTGATGCCGCCGGCACGCCTGAAGCAGGTAAAGTTGCGAAAAGCCAAGGCAACATCGGCCTTTTGCCTTTTAGAATTACTAACCGCATCGGCAAAGTCTTGGCCAAAAGTCCGGCCGAAAAAGCAGGTTTGAAGGAAAACGACAAACTGCTGACTGCCGATGGAAAACCCATCGAGAGTTGGCAGGCATGGACGGAACTCTTCCGCGCCAGCCCTGGCAAACGAATCGAACTGACTTACGAGCGCGACGGTAAAATACTGGCGACCGCTATCCGGCCGGACAGCGTCGAGCAGTCGGCAGGCGTGCTGGTGGGTAGAGCAGGGCTTGCCGCCCAGGCGGATAAAGAGTGGGATAAAACCATCCGCTACCGTTATACGCCTTCCGTTGCCCAAGCCTTTGAATTGGGTTGGAACAAAACTGTCAACTATTCGTGGACGACCCTCAAATTTTTCGGAAAACTGGTTACAGGCAATGCCTCTTTGAACCATATTTCCGGCCCCCTGACCATTGCCGATGTCGCCGGACAATCCGCCAAACTCGGATTGCAGAGCTACCTCGAATTTCTGGCCTTGGTCAGCATCAGCTTAGGCGTGTTGAACCTTTTGCCCATACCCGTTTTAGACGGCGGACATTTGGTTTTCTATACCGCCGAATGGATACGCGGAAAGCCTTTGAGCGAGCGCATACAGGCAGTCGGCCTGCGCTTCGGACTGGCAGCTATGCTTTTGATGATGGCTGTGGCTTTCTTTAATGACATCAACCGTTTGTTTGGATAATTTATGAAACTGAACCAGATTGCTTCCGCTTTAATGGTATTGAGCCTGTCGCCAATGGCATTGGCTGACTTTACCATTCAGGACATCCGCGTCGAAGGCCTGCAACGCACCGAGCCGAGTACCGTCTTCAACTACCTGCCCGTTAAAGTCGGTGATAATTTCAATGATGCGCGCAGTGAAGAAATCATCAAAAAACTCTACGCAACCGGTTTCTTTGACGACGTACGCGTCGAGACCATGGACAATCAAGTCCTGCTGACCGTGATTGAGCGTCCGACCATCAGCTCGCTCAATATTACCGGCGCGAAAATGCTGCAAAACGATGCCATCAAGAAAAACCTTGAAGCATTTGGTTTGGCGCAATCCCAATACTTCAACCAAGCAACGCTGAACCAAGCTGTTGCCGGTTTGAAAGAAGAGTATTTGAGCCGTGGCAAACAGTCTGTCCAAATCACTCCGACCGTAACCAAACTCGCCCGCAACCGCGTATCTATCGATATTGCCATCGAAGAGGGTAAATCTACCAAGATTACCGATATTTCATTTGAAGGCAACGAAGTTTATTCCGACCGCCGTCTGATGAAACAAATGTCTCTGAGCGAAGGCGGCATGTGGACTTGGATTACGAAGAGCAACCAGTTCAATGAGCAAAAATTTGCTCAGGACATGGAAAAAATTACCAATTTCTATCAAAACAACGGCTACTTCAACTTCCGCATTTTGGATACCGATATCCAAACCAACGAAGACAAAACCAAGCAGACCATTAAAGTAACCGTCAGCGAAGGCGACCGCTTCCGCTGGGGCAATGTACGCATCGAAGGCGATACGCTGGAAGTGCCGAAAGAAGATTTGGAAAAACTGCTGACCATGAAGCCGGGCAAATGGTATGAGCGCGCGCAAATGTCCAATTCGCTCGAAGCCATCCAAAACCGCATGGGTCAGGCAGGTTACGCATTCAGCGAAATCAATGTCCAACCGATTCCAAATGCCGAAACGCATACCGTTGATTTTGTGTTGACCGTTCAACCGGGCCGCAAAATCTATGTGAACGAAATCAACATTACCGGCAACAACAAAACCCGTGACGAAGTCATCCGCCGCGAGTTGCGCCAAATGGAATCGGCGCCTTACGACTCTGCCAAACTGCAACGTTCTAAAGAGCGCGTTGAGTTGTTGGGCTACTTCGACAACGTTCAATTTGATGCGGTTCCTGTGGCCAATACGCCTGACCAAGTTGACCTGAACATGAGCCTGACCGAACGTTCTACCGGCTCGCTCGACTTGAGCGCAGGTTGGGTTCAGGATACCGGTTTGGTGATGTCTGCCGGCGTGGCTCAAGACAACCTGTTCGGTACGGGTAAATCCGTTTGCTCTGCGTGCTTCCCGCAGTAAAACCACAGTAAACGGCTCGTTGTCGTTTACCGACCCATACTTCACACCTGACGGCGTAAGCTTGGGCTACGACCTTTACGGCAAGACTTACGACCCGCGTAAAGCTTCTTCCAGCGCGAAACAGTATAAAACCACGACTTTCGGCGGCGGTTTGCGTATCGGTATTCCGGTTACCGAATATGACCGTGTGAACTTCGGTTTGGCCGCAGAGCGTCTGACCGTGAACACCTACAAAGGCGCGCCTAAACGCTATGCCGACTTTATCAACCAATATGGTAAAGGCGACGGCAGCGGCGTAGGTAACTTCAAAGGCTGGCTGTACAAAGGTACCATCGGCTGGGGCCGCAACAAAACCGACAATGCCTTGTGGCCGACCCGCGGTTACCTGACCGGCGTAAACGGCGAAATCGCTTTGCCGGGCAGCGACCTGCAATACTACACCCTGACCCACAACCAAACTTGGTTCTTCCCATTGAGCAAAGATTTCACGCTGATGTTGGGTGGCGAAGTCGGTTATGGCAACGGCTACGGCAAAACCAAAACCATGCCGTTCTTTGAAAACTTCTACGGCGGCGGCTTAGGTTCTGTCCGCGGCTTTGAAAGCGGTACGCTGGGCCCGAAAGTCTATGACGAATACGGCGAGAAAATCAGCTACGGCGGTAACAAAAAAGCCAACGTTTCCGCAGAGTTGCTCTTCCCGATGCCGGGCATTAAAGACTCGCGCACCGTCCGTCTGAGCCTGTTTGCCGATGCGGGCAGCGTGTGGGACGACAAAACCTACAGCGACAGCAGCAACAATACTTATTACACCAATCGCACGCCCCAAAACGTGTATGGCGTAGGCACAACGCACAAATCGACATTCAAAAACGAATTGCGTTACTCTGCCGGTGCTGCCGTGACCTGGCTCTCTCCGCTGGGTCCGATGAAGTTCAGTTATGCTTATCCGATTAAGAAAAAAGAAGGCGACGAAATCCAACGCTTCCAATTCCAACTCGGTACGACATTCTGATGATGTTTAGGCCGTCTGAAACCGGGTTTGTCCGTTTCAGACGGCCTCATGGCAGATTGGCGGCAAGCTTATTGCGAACCGCCCGTTTGTTTTCAAGCAAGGATTTTTATCATGAGTAAAATAGCCGACACCCTCCGTGTCCTCGCCGTAGCCCTGCCGGGTTTCGTGCTGTTGCCGCAAGCGGCGGCGGATGGCATGCAGAAAATCGGTTTTATCAATACCGAGCGCGTTTATCAGGAATCCAAGCAGGCGCAAAACATTCAGATGACTTTGGAAAAAGAGTTCAAAAGCCGTCAAACCGCCTTGCAAAAGCTGCAGCAGGAAGGCGAGGCTTTGGAGCGAAAACTGAGCGGCGACAAGCTCAGCGACAGCCAAAGGGAAGCGGAAACCCAAAAATGGCGCAATCTGGTACAGAAATTCCGCAAGCAGCAGACCGAGTTGGCAGAAGACTACAACCTGCGCCGCAATGAAGAATTCGCCGCGCTCCAGCAAAATGCCAACCGCGTCATCGTCGATTTGGCCAAGCGCGAAGGTTACGACTTCATCTTGCAGGACGTGATTTACGTCAACGGCCGCTACGACATTACCGACAGCGTTATCAAAGCCCTAAACGCACACTGACCCTGCTCGGCAGCGAATGTAACCATACAGACAAACCTAAGGCCGTCTGAAACCCAAACCGGCATCTTTCAGACGGCCTGACATCTTGACGGCAGATTATCATGACTTCACAAGCATACACCCTGTCCCAAATCGTTTCCCAGCTCGGCGGCGAATGGAAAGGCGAAGACATCGCTATTACCGCCGTCCGTCCGTTGGATCAGGCGCAGGCGGAACACATCAGCTTTTTGGCCAATCCGAAATACAAAGCCGAAGTACACGACAGCCAGGCAGGCGCAGTGATTGTGTCACCGAAAGCCGCGGACGAATTTGCAGGCCGCAACCTGATTGTGGCTGCCGACCCTTATCTTTATTTTGCCAAAGTGGCACGATTGTTCTCGCCGATTGTCAAAGCACAGGGCGGCGTACATCCGACCGCCGTTGTCGAAGCAAGCGCCAAAGTGCCGGCAAGCTGCGAAATCGGCGCGAATGCCTATATCGGCGCGAATGCCGTATTGGGCGAAGGCTGCCGTATTTTGGCCAATGCTGTTGTCCAACACGATTGCACGTTGGGCGATGAAGTTGTGCTGCATCCCAACGCTGTCATCTATTACGGCTGCACTTTGGGCAACCGTGTCGAAATCCACAGCGGCGCCGTCATCGGCGCAGACGGTTTCGGCTTGGCCTTTGCCGGCGATTCATGGTTTAAATTCCGCAAACCGGCGCAGTCACGCTGGGCGATGATGTGGAAATCGGTTCGAACACTAATATCGACCGCGGCGCAATGAGCGACACGACCGTCGGAAACGGCACCAAAATCGACAACCAAGTCCAAATCGGCCACAACTGCAAAATCGGTTCGCATACCGTTATCGCCGCCAAAACCGGTATTTCCGGCAGCGTTACCATCGGCAATTATTGTATTATCGGCGGCGGCGTCGGCACGGTCGGACACATCGAAATCGCCGATAAAACCACCATCGGCGGCGGTACATCCGTTACCCACAGCATTACCGAAAGCGGCCAGCATCTGGCCGGTATTTTCCCGATGTCGGGCTACAAAGACTGGGCGCGCAATGCCGTTTATATCCACCGTTTGAGCGAAATGAACAAACGCCTCAAAACGCTGGAAAAACAGCTTGCCGACAGCGACGAAGCCTAAAGGCGGCGCAAACAGTCCGCGCCCCGCATCCGAATACGTTTAAACCCAATACAAACAAGGAAAGACGAACATCATGGACGTACAACTCCCGATCGAAGCCAAAGACATTCAAAAACTTATCCCACACCGTTATCCGTTTTTGCAACTCGACCGCATTACTGCGTTCGAACCGATGAAAACCCTGACTGCGATTAAAAACGTCACCATGAACGAGCCGCAGTTCCAAGGCCACTTTCCCGACCTGCCCGTGATGCCCGGCGTGCTGATTATCGAAGCCATGGCGCAAGCGTGCGGCACACTCGCCATCCTCAGCGAAGGCGGCCGCAAAGAAAACGAATTCTTCTTCTTCGCCGGTATCGACGACGCCCGTTTCAAACGCCAAGTCATCCCCGGCGACCAACTGGTTTTTGAAGTCGAGCTGTTGACCAACAAACGCGGTATCGGCAAATTCAACGCCGTTGCCAAAGTCGACGGCCAAGTTGCCGTTGAAGCCGTGATTATGTGCGCCAAACGCGTGGTGTAAGAATGGGACAGGCCGTCTGAAAGTTCAGACGGCATCTTGCAGGCAATACCTGTATCAGACAGCAAGGAGACAGCATGACCCTTATCCATCCGACCGCCGTCATCGACCCTAAAGCCGAACTCGACTCCAGCGTCAAAGTCGGCCCATACAGCATCATCGGCCCCAATGTCCAAATCGGTGCGAATACCGAAATCGGCCCGCACGTCGTCATCAACGGCCATACGACCATCGGTGAAAACAACCGCATTTTCCAATTTGCCAGCCTCGGCGAAATTCCGCAGGACAAAAAATACCGCGACGAGCCGACCAAGCTGATTATCGGCAACGGCAACACCATCCGCGAATTTACGACGTTCAACCTCGGCACGGTCACCGGCATCGGCGAAACCCGTATCGGCGACGACAACTGGATTATGGCCTACTGCCACCTCGCCCATGACTGCGTGGTCGGCAACCATACCATCTTTCGCCAACAACGCCTCACTCGCAGGCCACGTTACCATCGGCGACTACGTCGTCTTGGGCGGCTACACGCTGGTGTTCCAATTCTGCCAAATCGGCGACTACGCCATGACCGCGTTTGCCGCCGGCGTACACAAAGACGTACCGCCGTACTTTATGGCCGCAGGCTACCGCGCCGAACCGGCCGGCCTCAACAGCGAAGGTATGCGCCGCAACGGTTTCACGGCCGAACAGATTGCCTCCGTCAAAGATGTGTATAAAACCATTTACCATCGCGGCATTCCGTTTGAAGAGGCCAAGGCAGACATTCTGAAACGCGCCGAAACCCAAAGCGAATTGGCGGTATTTAAAGACTTTTTTGCACAATCCACACGCGGCATTATCCGTTGATTGATGGATTGAAGGCCGTCTGAAAACTTTTTCAGACGGCCTTTGGATTGCAAAAATCCGCGCAGTAGGGCAGGTTTCCTGTCCGTTTGCCGCAGATGCCGTCTGAAAACGGGCGGGCAAATGTCCGCCCCCAAAATCTTTTAGCTTCCGAACCTCAACAACATGAACTCCAATTCTTCCCCCTTATCGCCATCAGCGTCGGCGAAGCTTCCGGCGACTTGCTCGGCGCACATTTAATCCGTGCCATTAAGGCGCGTTGCCCGAATGCGCGGTTTACCGGCATCGGCGGCGAGCGCATGAAGGCGGAGGGTTTCGAGAGTTTGTACGATCAGGAAAAGCTGGCGGTGCGCGGTTTTGTTGAGGTCATCAAACGCCTGCCGCAGATTTTGAAAATCCGCAAAGGGCTGGTGAGCGATTTAATCCGCCTCAAGCCGGATGTGTTTATCGGCATCGATGCGCCGGACTTTAATCTCGGCGTGGCGGAAAAACTCAAGCAGGCAGGCATTCATACCATTCATTACGTCAGCCCGTCGGTTTGGGCGTGGCGGCGCGAACGGGTCAATAAAATCGTGCATCAGGTCAACCGCGTGTTGTGCCTGTTTCCGATGGAGCCACAACTTTATATCGATGCCGGAGGCAAGGCTGAGTTTGTCGGCCATCCGATGGCGCAAACCATGCCGGTGGAAGCGGATAGGGCGGCGGCGCGGCAGAAGCTGGGCGTGCCTGCGGACGTGCCCGTGTTTGCCATATTGCCCGGCAGCCGCGTGAGCGAAATCGATTACATGGCGGCGGTGTTTTTTCAGACGGCCTTATTGCTGCTGAAACGTTATCCGCAGGCACAGTTTTTGCTGCCTGTGGCGACGGCCGCAACGCGCAAACGCATTAGCGAAATTTTGGCGCAGCCTGAGTTTGCCGTCCCTTCCCATCACGTTGACCGACAAGCAGTCGGATACGGTTTGCACCGCTGCCGACGTGGTATTGGTCACCAGCGGTACGGCGACTTTGGAAGTGGCCTTGTGCAAGCGGCCTATGGTCATCAGCTACAAAATTTCGCCGCTGACTTATGCGTATGTGAAAAACAAAATCAAAGTGCCGCATGTCGGTTTGCCCAATATTTTGTTGGGTAAAGCCGCCGTTCCCGAGCTGCTGCAACACGATGCCGTCCCTGAAAAACTGGCGCAGGCCGTGGCAGACTGGTATGACCGCCCTGAAGCCGTGGCCGCATTGGAACAAGATTTCCACGCCTTGCATCTGCTGTTGAAGAAAGATACGGCGGCATTGGCGGCGGCGGCAGTATTGGAAGAAGCCGGATTTTCAGACGGCCTGAAAGACAAGTAAGGAAAATACATGAATTTATTGGGAGCCTTGGCCAAGGTTGGCAGCCTGACGATGGTGTCGCGCATTTTGGGTTTTGTACGCGATACGATTATTGCCCGTACGTTTGGAGCAGGTACGGCGACGGATGCGTTTTTTGTCGCGTTTAAACTACCCAACTTGTTGCGACGTATTTTTGCAGAGGGCGCATTTGCCCAAGCCTTCGTACCGATTTTGGCGGAATACAAAGAAACCCGCTCACCCGAAGCCACGCAGGAGTTTGTGCGTCATGTGGCCGGTATGCTGTCGTTTGTGTTGGTCATCGTTACCGCGCTGGGCATACTCGCCGCACCGTGGGTGATTGTTGCTAATGCCCCTGGTTTTATCAACGAACCTGATAAGGTTCAGCTTTCCATTGACCTGCTACGGGTTGTATTTCCTTATATTTTGTTGATTTCACTATCCTCTTTTGTCGGCTCGATCCTTAATTCCTATCATAAATTCGGTATCCCCGCTTTTACGCCGACATTTTTGAATATTTCCTTTATCGTCTTTTCCCTGTTCTTTGTACCGTATTTCAATCCGCCCATAATGGCTTTGGCGTGGGCAGTATTTGTCGGCGGCGTGTTGCAGCTGGTGTTCCAACTGCCTTGGTTGGCGAAACTGGGCTTTCTTGAAAATGCCCAAACTCAGCTTTAAAGATGCGGCGGTTAACCGCGTACTGAAACAGATGGCTCCGGCAATTTTGAGCGTGAGCGTGGCGCAGATTTCCTTATTCATCAATACCATCTTCGCCTCGTTTTTGCAGTCCGGCAGTGTGTCGTGGATATATTTTGCCGACCGACTGATGGAATTGCCTACCGGCGTTTTGGGTGTGGCACTCGGCACGATCTTGCTGCCTACCTTGTCCAAATACGCTACCAGTCAGGATACCGAACAGTTTTCTGACCTGCTCGACTGGGGTTTGCGCCTGTGTATGTTGCTGGCGCTGCCTGCCGCAGTCGGTCTTGCCGTGTTGGCTTTCCCTCTGGTCGCGACCTTGTTTATGTACCGTGAGTTTACGCTGTACTCCGCACAAATGACTGAACAGGCGCTCGTTGCCTATTCCCTCGGCTTGATCGGGATGATTATGATTAAAGTGTTGGCACCCGGTTTCTACGCGCGCCAAAATATCAAAACTCCCGTTAAGATTGCCATTTTCACGCTGATTTGCACGCAGTTGATGAACCTCGCCTTTATTTCGCCACTCAAACACGTCGGTTTGTCCCTCTCCATCGGTTTGGGTTCGTGTCTGAACGCAGGTTTGCTGTTTTACCTCTTACGCAAACACGGCATCTATCATCCCCGCAAAGGTTGGCCGGTGTTCTTGGTTAAGATAACCATCTCTTTGGTCATCATGGGCGGCGGTTTGTGGCTGGCTCAATATTATCTGCCGTTTGAATGGGTACACGTCGGCGGTTTTAAAAGGGCCGGCCAACTCTGTGTTCTGATTGCCTTGGGCGGCGGCCTCTACTTCGTTTCCCTCGCCGCGCTCGGCTTCCGTCCGCACCATTTCCGCAGGGTGGAAAAATAAACAGCCGGAGGGGCGTTTAAAGGCTATTCGCTAAAAAGGCCGTCTGAAACATTTTCAGACGGCCTTTTTAGGCCGTCTGAAACATTTTCAGACGGCCTTTTTCTTCTTTACGTTTTAACTGTAAAGCTTCGCTCCTTTTTTGACGAACTCAATCGCTTTTTCTTCCATGCCTTGCCGTTGGGCTTTTTGCTTGTCGGCGTAATCGCGCACTTCCTGCGTGATTTTCATCGAGCAGAATTTGGGGCCGCACATCGAGCAGAAGTGGGCGATTTTTCGCGCCTTCGGCGGGCAGGGTTTCGTCGTGGAAGCTCTCGGCGCGTTCGGGGTCGAGGCTGAGGCGGAATTGGTCGCGCCAGCGGAACTCGAAACGCGCCTTGCTCAGGGCGTTGTCGCGCAACTGTGCGCCCGGCCAGCCTTTGGCGAGGTCGGCGGCGTGGGCGGCGAGTTTGTAGGTGATGATGCCGGTGCGCACGTCTTCTTTGTCGGGCAGGCCGAGATGCTCTTTCGGGGTAACGTAGCAGAGCATGGCTGTGCCGTACCAGCCGATATTGGTTGCGCCTATGCCCGAGGTGATGTGGTCGTAGCCGGGGGCGATGTCGGTAACGAGCGGGCCGAGGGTGTAGAAAGGCGCTTCAAAGCAGTGTTGCAGCTCTTCGGTCATGATTTTCTTTGACGCGTTGCAACGGTACATGGCCTGGGGCCTTCGATCATGACTTGGACGTCGTGTTCCCACGCTTTGGCGGTCAATTCGCCCAAGGTGTGCAGCTCGGCAAATTGGGATTCGTCGTTGGCATCGGCAATGCAGCCGGGGCGCAGTCCGTCGCCGAGGCTGAACGATACGTCGTAGGCTTTCATGATTTCGCAGATTTCGTCGAAATGCGTGTAGAGGAAGTTTTCCTGATGATGGGCAAGACACCATTTCGCCATGATGGAGCCGCCGCGCGATACGATGCCGGTGAGGCGGTCGGCCGTCATCGGTACATAACGCAGCAATACGCCTGCGTGCAGGGTGAAATAGTCCACGCCTTGTTCTGCCTGCTCGATTAAGGTGTCGCGCACCAAATCCCAAGTCAGGTCTTCGGCGATGCCGCCGGTTTTTTCCAAAGCTTGGTAAATAGGCACGGTGCCGATGGGGACGGGCGCGTTGCGGATAATCCATTCGCGCGTTTCGTGGATGTGCGCGCCTGTGGATAAATCCATAATCGTGTCCGCGCCCCAACGCAGCGACCACACCATTTTTTCGACTTCTTCGGTCAGGCTGGAGGTGACGGCGGAGTTGCCCAAGTTGCCGTTGATTTTGACGCGGAAGTTGCGGCCGATAATCATCGGTTCGAGTTCGGGGTGGTTGATGTTGGCAGGGATAATCGCGCGTCCGGCGGCGATTTCTTGGCGCACAAATTCGGGCGTGATTTGGTCGGGATGGGTTGGGATATTCGCGCCGAAACTTTGCCCTGCGTGTTGTTTCAAGAGCTTGGCGTATTCAGGCCGTCTGAAAAGCTCGTCCAGCTTCATGCGTTCGCGTATGGCGACAAACTCCATTTCCGGCGTGATGATGCCTTGGCGGGCGTAGTGGAGCTGGGTTACGTTGCGGCCTGCTTTGGCGCGGCGCGGGCGGGTGATTTGGTTGAAGCGCAGATGGGCGGTTTTCGGATCGTGCGCGCGTTCGGTGCCGTATTCGCTGGAAAGCTTAGGCAGGATTTCGGTATCGTCTCGTTCGTCCAGCCATGCGGTGCGGACGTGCGGCAGGCCTTGTTTTAGGTCGATGTGCGCCGCCGGATCGCCGTATGCGCCGCTGGTGTCGTACACCGGAATTGGCGGATTGGCTTCCGTACCTTGCGCCGTGTAGGTGTCGTCTTGACGGATTTCGCGCAAAGGCACGCGGATGTCGGCGCGGCTGCCTGGGATATAGACGCGGTCGGAATTGGGATATTGGAAGCGGATGCCGATGTCTTCGCTCAAGTCGGAAAGACGGCGCGCCTCATCGCCGGTTTTTTTAGCGGTAGTCATAAAAAATTGCTCCTGTTTCTCGGTTATGAAATGGAAACAGGAGCATTGCTTTTTTTCAGACGGCCTTGTGGATATCTTCAATCAACCGTCTAAAATCACATTTGCCGAAACTCCCCACGCAGGTATTATCCTGTTCGGGTGTAAAGGGTATTTCTCAGCCGCTCGGTTTGAAAGCAGCACCCCTGTTTCTTTATTAACGAAAATTAAACCATGCGGATGGTTTTTTGTAAAGCGGCGTTTTTCGCATTTTCTGTCAAAAACGCTTGACAGCGATTCCGTCTTTCCGTATAGTTACAACTTCTGACGCGGGATGGAGCAGCATGGTAGCTCGTCGGGCTCATAACCCGAAGGTCGTAGGTTCGAATCCTGCTCCCGCAACCAAATATAAAAATCCCCTGCAATCGCAGGGGATTTTGCTTTATGCGGCATTTATTGTTGCTTGGATTGATTGAAAGGCCGTCTGAACCATTGGGTTTCAGACGGCCTTTTTTATTGGCCGATGACATCGGCGGCTAATTTGCTTTTGTCTTTTATTTTGAGTTTGTGTTTTTCAGACGGCTTATTGTTGCTCCGGATCGGTATCGTTGCGAAGGTGTTCTTTGAGGCGCAGTAACTCTTTTTTGTCCAACCATTTATTGCGCGAACGTTGCAACAGGATCACCAATGCGGCGATTTCGTTACGCATATTGGTACTGAGCCAGAGGAAGCCTTGCCAGTCGTAATGCAGGCGGGCGGCCGGTTTGCTTAGTTCGGTATTGAGCGAAGTATCGATGCGGATGCGGCGGGCGTAGTGGCCTTTGATGAGGCGGACGGTCAGGCGCAGCTCGCGTTGGAGTTGGTTGAAATGGCGGTCGAGCAGGCGGATTTCGCTTTCGTTGAGCGTGGGCGCGCGCAGTTTGGCGGCGGTGGTCAGGAGCAGCTCGGTGGTGGTGACGATTTTGCGGTGGGCATGTTGCATGGCTTCCATCATATTGTTGCTGATGTGGCTTTCGCCGGATGTGGCGGCCAGATGGCTGCGGCTTTTAACCATGCGGGCGTTGATTTTGCGCATTTTAATCATGTTTTGTTCCAAACGCTCGCGCGTCATGCGCTTGCCGTTGCTGATTTCGGCAATCATTTTGGCGCAGTCGGTGAGGTTGTCGGCAAGCATGAAGCGCCACATCAGGGTGGAGCGCAGGGGCAGGAGTTTGGCGGCGGCAATGGCGATGGCGGCACCAATCAAAACGTTCATGGCGCGCATCAGGCCGCTGTCGAGCCAGTGGTGGCTGCCGTCGCCGATGAGCATACACATGGTCAAACCGGCAAGCATGGCGACATAGCCGTTTTTGCCGACCGCAGACCAACCGGCCACTGCGCTGGCGGCACCGATAATCAGATAGAAGAAAACGCCGTCTTGCAAATAATGCTGGTTCAACCATAAAACGGCCAAACCCGACGCCCAAACCGATGGCCGTGCCGAGCATGCGTTCGACTGCTTTGGAGTAAATCGCGCCTTGGAATTGCAGCATGCCGAGGACGACAAAGACGGTCATGCCGATCCACTCGCCGTGTTGCAGGTGGAAGACTTTGGCCAACAGGGTGGAGAAACACGATTGCCAAGCCGAGGCGGAAGGCGTGGATATGGCGGCGATAGCGGTAGCGTTCGTAGGCGTTGAGCCAGCGTTCGGAAAAATGGAGGCGTTCGGATTGGGCAGGCATGTTGTAAAGACGTATGGGTATGTGGGGATGTAAATTATAACTGATTGGTAAAGCAGATGAAATTTGAACTGCTCCCAAACGGCTTGTCCTATTGCAGATTTTATCTGCCGCAAGCGGATATAATGGCGGCTTTGAATCAGACAGGCGGTGAAGAAATGGCGACGGTTTTAAGCGCAGGCGTGGATGAAGCGGGACGCGGCCCTTTGGTCGGCAGCGTATTTGCGGCGGCAGTGATTTTGCCGGAACATTTTGACCTGCCGGGTTTGACCGACTCAAAAAAACTGAGCGAAAAAAAGCGCGATATGTTGGCGCAGATGATTAAGGAACAGGCGGTTGCGTGGAGCATTGCCTTTGCCGACCCCGACGAAATCCTGCAACTGAACATCCTGCACGCAACCATGGCTGCGATGAAGCGCGCAATCGAGGGGCTGTCGGTCACTCCCGACAAAGTGTGGATAGACGGCAACCGCGTGCCGAAAGATTTGAATGTCCCTGCCGAAGCCGTGGTCAAAGGCGACAGCAAAATTATTGAAATCTCTGCCGCTTCGGTTTTGGCCAAAACCGCGCGTGATGCGGAAATGTATGAATTGGCGAAACGCTATCCGCAATACGGGTTTGACCGCCACAAAGGCTACGGCACGGCGCAACATTTGGCTGCGTTGAAACAATACGGCGTCTTGCCGGAACACCGCCGCGATTTCGCACCGGTCAAAACCTTATTGGCACAAGGCAATCTGTTTGAAGAATGAAAGCATATCAAAAGGCCGTCTGAAAGATTTCAGACGGCCTTATTTTTGGGAAAAGTATTATTTCAACGCAGCCAAACACTCTTTAATCAACTCAGGGCCGCGATAAATCAAACCGCTGTACACCTGTACCGCACTGGCGCCCAAAGCGGATTTTTTCTGCCGCGTCCGCGCCGTTCATGATGCCGCCGACGCCGATAATCGGCAGCTTTGCCGTCAATGCGTTCCGCCAAAAGTTTCAACACCTGATTGCTTTTCTCGCGTACGGGCAAGCCGCTCAAGCCGCCTTGTTCGCCTGCGAGCGGATGGCTGCCCAAGCTTGATTTGTCGATGGTTGTGTTGGTGGCGATGATGCCGTCCATTTCCACGGATTTGACCACATGGGCGATGTCGTCGATTTGCGCTTCGTCCAAATCCGGCGCGATTTTGACTGCCAGCGGCACATATTTGCCATGCGCGGCCGCCAGTTGCGCCTGTTTGTTTTTCAAGGCTTCCAACAATGCGCTCAACTCGTCGCCGCCCTGCAAGGCGCGCAGGTTTTTCGTATTGGGGAGGAAATATTGACCGTGATGTAGCTTGCGTGGGCGTAGGCTTTTTCCAAGCAAATCAGATAATCGTCGGCCGCGTTTTCAATCGGCGTAACGGCATTTTTGCCGATGTTGATGCCCAAAATGCCTTTAAAGCGGCTGTTTTCAATGTTGCGGATCATCGCGTCGATGCCGTGGTTGTTGAAACCCATGCGGTTGATGATGCCTTGGTGTTCGGGAACGCGGAAAAGGCGCGGCTGCGGATTGCCCGGCTGCGGCTTGGGCGTGACCGTGCCGATTTCGACAAAGCCGAAACCCAAAGCGGCAAACGCATCGATACACTCGCCGTTTTTGTCCAAACCTGCCGCCAAAGCCGACCGGATTGGGCAGCTGCAAACCCATCAGCTCGGTTGGTCGGGTGTGGCTGTCCACCTTGGGCAGCAGGCCGAGTTTTTCGGCGGTACGCAAACTGTTGAGCGTGAAATGATGGGCCTTTTCTGCATCGAAACGGAACAGGATGGGGCGGACGAGTGAATACATGGCGGCGGCTTTCTGAACGGTTGATGAATTTGGCGTTATTTTACCTGAAACCGTCAAACTGCCCCAAACGTCTGTATCGATATGATTTTATTGTTTGACGTCAAATGAAAATAAATAGGGCTTTTGCGTGTAATCGGATAGTTTATTAAAATGGTAAGAGAGAGGCTTTTCAGACGGCCTGATGGATGTATCAAAAGGCCGTCTGAAAAGTTTTGATTTGATTGTTTACCTGATACAGGAAGATTTTTATGAAACAGGCGGTTGATCCTTATGCGAGTTTCCGTGAACTGACGCTGCGGGGGATGATACTCGGCGCGTTGATTACGGTGATTTTTACGGCATCCAATGTGTATTTGGGCTTGAAGGTGGGCCTGACTTTTGCGTCTTCGATTCCGGCTGCGGTGATTTCGATGGCGGTTTTGAAGTTTTTTAAAGGCAGCAATATTCTGGAAAATAATATGGTGCAGACTCAGGCTTCGGCTGCGGGTACGCTCTCCAGTATTATTTTTATCTCTGCCGGGTTTGCTGATGGCCGGTTATTGGGCGGGCTTTCCGTTTTGGCAGACAACGCTGCTGTGTATGTCCGGCGGTATTTTGGGCGTGATTTTCACTGTGCCTTTGCGTTATGCGATGGTGGTGAAGAGCGATTTGCCTTATCCGGAAGGCGTGGCGGCGGCTGAGATTTGAAGGTCGGCGACCATGATGCGGACAAACAGGAAGGCGGCAGCGGTATCAAGGAGTTGATGTCGGGCGGCGCTCTGGCCGGTTTGATGAGCTTCTGCGCAAGCGGTTTGCGCGTGGTGGCCGACAGCGCGAGCTTTTGGTTTAAAGGCGGCGCGTCGGTGTTCCAAGTTCCGATGGGATTTTCGCTGGCTTTGCTGGGCGCGGGCTATTTGGTCGGCCTGACCGGCGGTATCGCGATTTTGCTGGGTATTTCGATCGCCTGGGGTGTGGCCGTGCCTTATCTGTCGGCGCATATTCCGCAACCTGCCGATATGGAGATGATTCCTTTTGCGATGTCTTTGTGGAAGGAAAAAGTCCGTTTTATCGGCGCGGGTACGATCGGTATCGCGGCTATTTGGACGCTGCTGACTTTGATGAAACCGATGGTCGAGGGTATGCGCCTGTCTTTCCGCAATTTCGGCGGTGCGCAGATGACCGAGCGCACGGAACAGGATTTGTCGCCTAAGGCGATGATTGCCTGGGTGTTGGCGATGATGCTGGTGTTGGGCGTGTCCTTCTTCCACTTTATCGGCGACTCGCATATTTCCGGCGGTTTGGCTTGGCTGTTGGTGGTCGTATGTACGCTGCTGGCTTCGATTATCGGCTTTTTGGTGGCCGCTGCTTGTGGTTATATGGCCGGTTTGGTCGGTTCGTCTTCCAGCCCGATTTCGGGTGTGGGCATCGTCTCTATCGTTATCATTTCGCTGGTGTTGCTGCTGGTCGGCGAATCCGGCGGCTTGATGGCGGACGAGGCAAACCGCAAATTCCTGCTGGCGTTGACGCTGTTTTGCGGCGCATCTGTGATTTGTGTGGCTTCGATTTCCAATGACAACCTGCAGGATTTGAAAACGGGTTATCTGGTAAAAGCGACGCCTTGGAAACAGCAGGTTGCGTTGATTGTCGGCTGCGTTGTCGGTGCATTGGTGATTTCGCCTGTGTTGGAGCTTTTGTATGAAGCCTACGGCTTTACCGGCGCGATGCCGCGTGAAGGCATGGATGCAGCCCAAGCCCTTGCCGCGCCTCAGGCGACTTTGATGACCACCATCGCCCAAGGTATTTTCTCGCACAATCTGCAATGGGATTATATTTTCACCGGCGTGGCCATCGGCGTGGCGTTGATTGCGGTCGATTTCACATTGCGCAAATCTTCCGGCGGCAAGCGTGCTTTGCCGGTATTGGCCGTGGGCATGGGTATTTACCTGCCGCCGTCTGTGAATATGCCGATTGTGATCGGCGCGGTATTGGCGGCTGTGTTGAAATCCGTCATCGCCCGCCGTCAAGAAAACCGTGAAGGCCGTCTGAAAAATGCGGAACGTATCGGTACGCTGTTCTCCGCCGGTTTGATTGTCGGCGAGAGCCTGATCGGTGTGATTATGGCGTTTATCATTGCCTTCTCCGTAACCAACGGCGGTTCGGATGCGCCTTTGGCCCTGAACTTGGAAAACTGGGATACGGCCGCCAAATGGCTGGGCTTGGCGTTTTTTGTTTTCGGTATGTTCGTGTTTGCACGCCGAGTGTTGAAAGCAGGACGTTAAGTTTGTAGATTGAGAAAAGGCCGTCTGAAACCCAAAAAATTGGGGTTCAGACGGCCTTTTTATGGAAATTTGTTTGGAATGATTTTAAGAAGTTTGGGTATAATTATCGTGGGGCTAGGTAGTGAAACAGCCCCATGGCAGTGGGGCTGTTTTATTTGAACCTCCCTAGAAAGGAGAGTTTCAACATGAAACGAACCAAGCCGAAAGGTCGTTCATGGCTGAGACTGCGAACAGTCGTTAGGATTATCTTAACCCTGTTCCTGCTCTTAGTCAATTAAACGGCTGAAAACAAAAAACTGTTTTTCAGTTTCCGCCTGTTTGTCATGAACAGGCGGTTTTTTATTGTTTAACGCTGATTCAAACAATCTGCAATCGCTTTGGCAATTTTGGCACTGGCGCCTTGGTGTTGCGAAATGAATTGCTCGGTGTGGCTGATCAGCTGTTGGCGCAGTGTTTCGTCGTCGAGGTATTGGCGCGTGGTTCTGTACCAGGCTTCGGCGGTTTCGACGCGGACGGCGGCTTTGGCTTCGACTGCGCCTTTGCAGGCTTGGGCGAAGTTGTAGTTGGAGTAGCCGAAGAGGGTGGGGACGCGGCAGGAGATGGGTTCGATGATGTTTGGCAGCCGGCATCAACGAGGCTGCCGCCGACGAAGGCAATGTCTGCGCTGAGGTAGTAGGCGGCAAGCTCGCCCATGCTGTCGCCTATCCAAACTTGTGTATCGGGGGAAACGGGTTGTCCGTCGCTGCGTTTTTGGACGGTATAACCAAGCGATTTGGCGGTATCGTAGGCCGTCTGAAAGTTTTCAGGGTGGCGCGGTACGATGACCAGCAAGGCATTGCCGCGGTAGTCCTGCCATGCTTTGAGGAGCAGCTCGGCTTCGTCTGTGCCTTTGTACACGCGCGTGCTGGCGCAGACGACGACGGGGCGTGCGCCGATGCGTTCTTTAAAGGCGACGGCAAGCGGGCGCGAGTCGTCGGGGGGTGCGATGTCGTATTTGGTGTTGCCGCAGACGTGGACGTTGGACGCGCCGATGAGGTGCAGGCGTTCGGCATCGGCGGCGGTTTGGGCAAAGCAGCCGGAGAGGGTCTGCATGGCAGGCTCGACCAGCTTGCGGATTTTGAGGTAGCCGCGTTGGGATTTTTCGGAGAGGCGCGCGTTGGCCAAAAAGAGGGGAATGCCTGCTTCTTTGCAGCCGTGCATCAGGTTGGGCCAGATTTCGGTTTCCATCAAAATGCCGCAGATGGGGCGGTGTTCGGCTAAAAATCGGGCGACCCATTCGGATTTGTCGTAGGGCAGGTAACGGCATTGCGCATCGGGGAACAGGGATTGCGCGGTGGCGCGGCCGGTCGGCGTCATTTGGGTAATCAAAAACGGCGAGTCGGGAAAATGGCGGCGCAATGCCTGGACTAAAGGTTCGGCCGCACGCGTTTCGCCGACGGATACGGCGTGTATCCAAATCGGGCGTTGCACGGGATTGGGATACGCCTGCCCGAAACGCTCGTCCCAATGCTCGAGATAGGCTGGGGATTTGAGGGCGCGGCGGCGCAGGTGGCGGCGGATCAGGAAGGGGGCGAGGTGCCACAGCGTGGCGTAAAGGCGGCGTATCATGCTTACGGGTCTTATGTCGGAATAGGCCTATTTTATCGGAAACTGAAACGGAAGATATAGCTTTGATGCGTGTTTTACGCAAAGGAAACAGGCCGTCTGAAAGGTTTCAGACGGCCTTTAATGCAGGCATAAACGCGTTTTATTTCACTTGCGCCATGTATTTTTTCAGACGGCCTTTGCTTTGCATGGCGCGGTTTTCCATTTCATCGACAACGGCTTGCGCTTTGGCTTTGTTCACCGGTTTGCCGACCTGAATCACGCCGCTCATGTTCATCATGCGGTGCGGCGGGCAGGTATAGACATACACGCCTTCTTTGTCGAGCTTGAGCGTGAAGTCTTTGCCGTCTTCGGACAGGAAGTCGGCAACGCCGTCGGGCAGGGCTTTGCTTTGCACCCAGTGGCCGCTGTTAGTAGCTTTGAAGGTAACAGTGTCGCCGACTTTGGCGTTGACGTAGCCGGGCTCGAACACCATGCTGCCGTCTTTGCCGTTGTCGAGCATTTTGACTTCGTGGTTGGCGGCGTATGCGCTGAGGGAAGCAGTCAGCATGAGGAGGAAGAGGGATTTTTTCATGGAGAAAGTCCTTTCTAAGGATAAAAAAATATGGTGCGGGCTGATGAGTCGGAGAGGCAAGCCTTGGGTTTACCGCCCTCTCCCTAACCCTCTCCCGCAGGAGAGGGGATAAGTTGCAGGGAGTTTGCAGACCGGATGCTCAAATCCGACATTTGCAGGAGCGGTTAAGTTACGCACTCTGCCGCATCGGGCGGATAACGGGCAGGCCTTTGCTGTCGTATAAAAGCTCGATGTCCACTTTGTACAGCCTGCCGATCATGTCCGCCTGCAACACGTCCTGCGGCGCGCCCTGCGCCTGTACTTTGCCTTCGCCGAGCAGAATCACGCCGTCTGAAAACTGCGCGGCGAGGCTCAAATCGTGCAAGACCATCAAAGTAACCAGATTGTGTTCGTGCGTGTATTGCACCACGCGCTCCAAAAGATTGAGCTGATGGTGCATATCCAGCGCGCTGACCGGTTCGTCCAGCATCAGGATTTCGGGGCGGCGCAGCATGACTTGGGCAAACATGACGAGCTGCCGCTGTCCGCCGGAAAGGCGCATGACGTCGCGGTGTGCCAGATGGCCGATGCCCAGCTCCGCCATGATACTTGCGGCTTCGTGCAGCAGTTCGTCGCCGACGTGCATGTGCAGCGCGTCCATGCGGCCGAGCAACACGACTTCCAGCGCGGTCAGCGAGGCTTCGGCGGCGGTGTCCTGCGGCATATAGCCTATGCGTTTGCGCCAGCTTTGCAGGTGGATTTTGCTCAACACTTCGTCGCCGTAGCGGATAGCGCCTTTGTGCGCCACTTCGCCGAAAATCGTTTTCATCAGCGAGGATTTGCCCGTGCCGTTCGGGCCGAGCACGGAATAGACTTTGCCTTGTTCCAGCGTCAAATCGATATTGTCGGCGACCACATAATCGCCGCGCCGGATATGGACATTTTCAAGTTTCAACATTTCAGACGGCCTATCGTTTCGTTAATACAATCCAGAAGAAGAACGGCACGCCGACAAACGACGTAACGATGCCCACCGGAAACAGCGCGCCTGGGATAATCACCTTGGACAACACGCTCGCTACCGATAAAAACGCCGCCCCTGCCAGCATCGCGCCGGGTAGGAAGAAACGTTGGTCTTCGCCCAAAAGAATCCGCGCCACATGCGGCGCGACCAGTCCGATAAAGCCGATGACGCCGACAAAACTGATTGCCGTTGCTGTCATGACGGCTACCAACACCAGCGTTTTCAGGCGCAAAAGTTGCAGATTGATGCCCAGCCCGACGGCGCGTTCTTCGCCCAAGCGCAGCGCGGTCAGCTTCCACACATCGCGCGAAAGCAGAAACACGCATACTGCCGTAACCGCCGCCGTAACGATGACCGTTTCCCAAGTTGCTTTGTTCAAGCTGCCGAACAGCCAAAACAGAATCTGCTGCGAAATCTCAGGCGCGGCGATAAATTGAATCAGCGACAGAATCGACTGAAACAGAAACAACAGCGCAATTCCCGACCAACACCAGCATCGCCGAATTGAAACGGCGCGCCGAGGCAAACAGAAACAAGATGCCCGAAGCCAGCATGGTCATCACAAACGCGCCGATGGGGACGGCGACCGTTTCAGGCAGCCCGAAACCGCCGAACGCAATCACCATCGACGCGCCCAAACCTGCCGCCGCCGCCAAGCCCAGCGTATAAGGGCTGGCCATCGGGTTGTTCAACAGCGTCTGAATTTCCGCACCGCCGACACCCAAAGCCGCGCCGACCACCAGCGCCATTACCGCAATCGGCAGGCGCAGATCCATCACAATCAGGCGGTTCATTTCATCGACTTCGGGTTTGCCCAGCAAAACATTGACCACTTCGCCGACGGGCAGCGTGTCCGTCATTGCCGGGCCGGTGGCGATGTCGAATAAAAAACTGACCGCTGCGATGACTAAACATCAATACAATCAACCAACGCTTGCCTTCCAACTTGCGCTGGTTTTTCACAATCTCGGCGACAACCGAATCATTCATGTTTCAAACCTTTAAAAAAGAGTGTTGTGAAAGGGGAGAACAGGTTTGCCTTTTTCTTCCGCAAAAATTTCAGACGGCCTTACGATTTAAAAGGCCGTCTGAAAATCTAAACTACCTTATTGTCCTTTCGGATAGAGGTAGAACGTACCGTTCGGTACAACCGGCAGGTTTTGGCGGTAGAAGTCCAGATAGGTTTTCTCAGGGTTAAAATCCTTAAACAACTGCGGATAAATCGCTTTGGCCATAAACTGAATCGACGCGCTGTCGGACAGCGTGCGCGAGTTGGCATGGTAGGCGGCGTAGAGGCGGTTGTTTTTAATCGCAGGCAGGTTGGCCCAGCCGGCGCGTTTGGCAAAGCCTGCCAAGCGTTTTTCCGCTTCGGCTTTCGGAATGCCCCAGCCCATCACCATGGCGGTCGGGTTTTTCTTCAATTCGGTTTCGCGGCCGGTAATCACGATCACGTCGGGTTTGGCGGCGAGGACTTTTTCAGGATTGATCGGGCCGTAGAATTCGACCGAAGAAGCGGCGATATTGTTGCCGCCGACCAGTGTCGCCATCGAACCCCACATGCTCTTGCCGAAGGTAACGCTGTGTTCAGCAGGGCCTTTGTTGCCGAACTCGACATAGACTTTAGGCTTGGGCAGGTTGGCTTTTTGCACGCGCGCTTGGATGGTGTCGGCGACGCGTTTGTAGTCTGCCGCCAGTTTGTCCGCTTTTTGCTGCTGACCGGTCAGCGTGCCGATGAGCTTGGTCGATTGAACGTGTTTGGCGACCGTTTGCGCGTTGTAGTCCAACACAACGATGGGGATGCCGGCTTTGTTGATGCGGTCGAGATCGGAACCCAAAGCCTTGTATTGCCATTCGGCCAAAACCAGCAAATCGGGTTTCAGCGCCAATACTTTCTCAATCGAGAAAGTGCCGACTTCCACTTCGCCCACGTCGGTCAGTTGATTCAGTTTAGGTACGGCTTTGCTGAATGCCGCCCAGCTTGGCGGCGCCCAGTCGGCCCAAACTGCTTTGGAGAAACCGACAACGTTGTCCAGCGCGGTTTTACCGCCGATGGCCATGTAGTCTTGGTAGTAGAAGCCCAAAACCACGCGTTTGGCAGGCAGGTCGACGGTTACCTTACGGCCGACGGTATCGGTCAGCTGAACCGGTTTGGCAAAAGCGGATACGGAGCCGACTGATAAAGCTGCAGCGGCAATCAAAGCAGAAAGTTGCGTAAATCTCATGAACTATTCCTTTAAAATATGATGATAACTATTATCTTTTATAAATTTACAAGGTATTGAATCTTTTTTCAAGTGAAACATGAGAATAGACATATTTTAGAGTAAAAAGTTGCATCATTAAAACAAAGGGATAATGTTTGGGTATACTGAAGACCTAGTGAAAAGGAATGATATGGGGTGCCTAAAGCCATAGTGGGCAGTAGCTGGAAGAAATAGGCAAAGGGTCATTTATTGCAAAAAAATAAAAGGTATCCGGTTGAATACAGCAGGCCGTCTGAAACCTTGTAATCGGGTTCAGACGGCCTTTGGTGTGGGCATAAAAGTTTGATTTTCACTTGCGCCATCTATTTTTCAGACGGCCTGTAAGCAGTATTGGGGAAAAGTGAAAAAGGTTGGTTTTTGAAATGGCGAAATAGGGAAGAAGGGGGCTTGAGGGAGAATCGGGCGTAAACCCAAAATGGGGACGAATAAAAAGGGCGTGTATCGAAACACGCCCTTGCCGGAGGTTCAGACGGCCTGTGATTCCGCCTGTTCGCTTTGGTTGAGGATTTTAATCAGCTTCTCGGTTTTTTCCGGATCTTCGCAGCGCAGGATTTTGGCGGCATCGTTTTCGAGATGGCCGGTGTGGCTGTGCAGGATGATGTTTTTAACCGAAAGCAGGTTGTTGGGGTTCATGGAGAAGCGGCGCAGGCCCATGCCGAGCAACAGTCGGGTGAAGACGGTATCGCCGGCCATTTCGCCGCAGATGGACACGCCTTTTTCCATGCGGTTTGCCGTGCGGATGATGTGTTGCAGCGTTTTGAGGACGGCAGGGTGGCCGGGTTGGTAAAGGTGGCTGACGCTGTCGTCGCCGCGGTCGACCGACAGGAGGTATTGAATCAGGTCGTTGGTGCCGATGGAGATGAAGTCGACGAGCTTGAGGATGCTGCCGACGGTCATGGCGGCGGACGGGATTTCAATCATGCAGCCGATGCTGACCGGGCCGAAGGCTTCGTCGCGTTCGGCGAGTTGGCGTTGGGCCGTGTCCAGATGGATAAGGCATTGGCGCACTTCGGAAATGGACGTAATCATCGGCCACATCATGCGCACGGGGCCGTGGGTGGCGGCGCGGAGGATGGCGCGCATTTGGGTGCGGAACATGACCGGCTCGGCGAGGCACAGGCGGATGCCGGTCAAGCCGAGTGCGGGGTTGAGGCTGCCGTTGGGCGAGCTGTTTTGGCCGAACCAGCGCGGATTTATCGACACCCAAATCGACGGTGCGGATGGTGATGCTTTTGCCTTTCATCTTTTTCACAATCGCGCTGTACACTTCGTATTGCTCGTCTTCAGACGGCATGGTGTCGCGGTTGAGATAAAGAAATTCGCTGCGGAACAGGCCGACGCCGTCTGCGCCGAAGTTGTGCAGGGCTTTGATGTCTTCGGCGGATTCGATGTTGGCGAGCAACTCAATGTTGATGCCGTCGGCCGTGGTGGCGGCGGTTTTTTTGATTTTGTTGAGTTCGCGCTTGTGGCTGCGGTATTCGCGGGCGAGGCGGCGGTATTCGTTGAGGACGACTTCGTCGGGATCGATGATGAGGGTGCCGTTGATGCCGTCGACGATGACGATTTCGTTTTCGGTGATGAGTTTGCGGGCGTTATGCAGGCCGATGACGGACGGGATGTCGAGGCTGCGGCCCAAGATGGCGGTGTGGCTGGTCGGGCCGCCGGCATCGGTCACGAAGGCGGTAATGTGCTGCTCTTTGAACAATACGGTATCGGCAGGCGAGAGGTCGTGCGCGATGAGGACGGTGTCGTCAAGCAGGTTGCCGGCGAGGTTGATTTCGTTGCTTTGGCCGACAAGATTGTTGTGGATGCGGCGGACGACTTGGAGCATGTCCTGTTTGCGTTCGCGCAGGTAGTCGTCGTCGATGCTGTCGAACTGGGCGGCGAGCTTTGTCGCTTTGTTGTTTCAATGCCCATTCGGCGTTGATTTTCTGTTCGCGCAAAATGTCGATGGGTTCGCGCGAGAGGGTAACGTCGGTCAGCAGCATCAGGTGCAGGGAGATGAACGCGCCCAATTCGGTCGGGGCGTTTTCGGGAATCGCGCCGCGCAGCTGTTCCAATTCTTTGCGCGTGGCTTTGATGGCGTTGTCGAAACGGGCAACTTCGGCATCGAGTTTGTCGGGATCAATGTCGTATTGGGGGACTTCCGTTGTGCCGCGCGTGATGAGGTGGGCGTGGCCGATGGCAATGCCTTTGCCCGCGGCTACACCGTGTAGGACGATGCTCATTATTCGCCCTCGCCGAAGTAGTCGTTGATGAGGTCGGTCAACGCCTGCATGGCGGCGGCTTCGTCTGCGCCTTCTGTTTCCAGCTCAATCACGGTGCCTTTGGCGGCGGCCAGCATCATCAGGCCCATGATGCTTTTGCCGTTGACGCGGTTGCCGTTTTTGGTGACCCAGACTTCGCTTTGGAATTGGGAGGCGGTTTGGGTGAATTTGCTGGAGGCGCGCGCGTGCAGGCCGAGTTTGTTGATGATTTCGATTTCTTGTTTGAGCATGGATGTCCCCTAAATGTTCGTAAAGTGAATGTTTTCAGACGGCCTTAGCCGTGTTCTTTGCACACCAGGTCTTCAGGTGCGGATGTAATGGCGAAAATGCCCCGGATGGCGGCTTCTTTGACGGTTTCGGTGAAGTCGGAGAGGTTTTCGGCTTGTGATGAGTATTGGATGGCTTTAATCATCATCGGGGCGTTGAGGCCGGTCAGGATGGCGGATTTGTTTTCGCGCACCAGCCGGCGTGCGGCGTTGCACGGGGTTGCGCCGAAGATGTCGGTCATGATCAGCACGCCGCGGTTGTCGGGAAATTTCCTGCAACGCGGCGATGGCGTTGTTGATGATATCGTTTTTGATCTTCGTCGGGCTGTACGCCGAGGATGTGGAGATTTTTCGGGGAAGCCGTTGGGAAAGAAATGGTCGGCCAAACCGCGATAGGCTTCACCTATGGTTTCATGTGTAATGATTAACAAACCTATCATGATGTGTTCCTAGCATGGGGTTGAGGTCGTCTGAAGATTTTTTTCAGACGGCCTTTGTTTTATTTATTGTTTAAGGCGTAGATTTCGCCGAGGTTGCGCCAACAGCCGGCGGCATCCATGCCGTAGCCGAAGACGTAGCGGTTGGGCACGTCCAAACCGACATAATCGGCTTTGGTCGGTTTTTCTTTGTCGATCAGTTTGTTGGCAAATACGGCCGCACGGCAGCTTGCCGCGCCCATTTCCAACAGTTTTTCCTGAATGGCGGCCATGGTGTGGCCTTCGTCCAGGATGTCGTCCAAAACGACTACATGACGGCCTTTGATTTGCTCGGGGTCGGGCATGCGTTTCCAGTTGAACGCGCCGCCTGCGAGTTTGTCGCCGTAGCGGGAAACGTGGACGTAGTCAAAGTCCAAAGGAAAGCGCAACAGCGGCAACAACTGTCCTGTAAACACCACCGCGCCACCCATTACCGGCAGGAGCAGGGGGTATTTGTCGCCCAAGTCGCGGGTAATGTCGTCGGCAACTTTTTGCAAGGCCGCGCGGCATTGTTCTTGGTCAAACAGCAAGTCGGCATTGTCCAGCATGGCTTGGGTTTCAAGGCGTTTGGTTTCTAAGTCGGTCATGATAGGTCGTGTTGAGTGCGGTCAAAAACAAATTATATAGCGGATTCAATCAATTTTCGATACAAGGCGCGGCAATAGTGTAGTGAATGTGAAGGGAATTTGAGCCAATCACGTTCAGACGGCCTTTTGCCCTTCCGCTTCGTCCACCAGTAAAAATGTCGTCAAAGCTAAAGCGGTCAATACCGCCGTCAATACCATCGCCCGTCCGTAATTGTCCGCACCGGCGCGTCCGAGATAATCGTAAATCAAAGTAGTCAGCGTCTGCCATTCGGGGCGCGACAGGAACAATGTGGCCGCAAATTCGCCGATACACGTTGCCGAAGCCAAAGTCAGGCCGCGCCGCAAGGCAGGTTTCAATAAAGGCGCGGTTACATAACAGGCCGTCTGAAAACCGTTTGCGCCCATGGTACGCGCTGCCGCCGCGTAATCTTTGGGCAAACCGTCCCACGCGGCCAGTACGTCTTTGGCTACAAACGGATACGCCAACAGCGCGTAAGTCGCCGTCAGCAGCCACAGCGAAGCCGTCCACTGCGGATAGAGCAGCAAATACGCCAAACGCGATGCACACGGGCGACACCATAAACGGCAAAAACATCAGCGCGCGCAACCACGCCATTTGCCGTGCCGCCGCCGCATACAGCACGCCCAAAACCGTCGCCGCCGCCACGGCTGCCGCAGAGAAACGGACGGTATTCCACACAGCCGCCCACGTTTGCGCTTCCAGCAAAGACTGCCCACGAAGAGCCTGCCGATACCGCCTTGAGCCACACCGCCGCCAAAGGCAGCAGGCAGCACACTGCCAACATGGCCAATACCGTTGCCGTCAGCCATTTTTCCCAAGCCCATATCGGCGCACGCGGAGGCAAAGGCGAGACCGACTTATCCACAGCCACGCGTTTGCTCCAATACGCATACAAACCGCCTGCCGCCGCCGTAACCGCCAGCACCAGCCACACCAACACCGACGCACGCGCCATGTCCAACTCGTACGCCACCAGCCGGTAGATTTCCACTTCCACCGTTGCAAAACGCTCGCCGCCGAGCAGCAAGGCCAGCCCGAAGCCTGAAAAACAATATAAAAACACCAAGCACGCACCGCCGGCAACCCACGCACGCACCACCGGCCACTCGACCCAGACAAACCGCCTCCACGCGTCTGCGCCCAAAGATTGCGCCGACAGCAACCGCGCCTGCGGCACTCGCACAAATCCCTGATACGCCGAGCGCACCAAAACCGGCAGGTTGAAAAACACATTGCCGTAAATCAGCAGCCACGGCGTGTCCTGCCAACCTGCCGCCAGCATGCCGTGTGCGCCAAACAAAGCCAGCACGCCCATGCCTGCCACCAAAGTCGGCATCACAAAAGGCAGCATCAGCAGGCGTAAAACCGTGCGCCGTCCGGCAAAGTCCATCCGCGCCAGCACCCACGCCGCAGGCACGCCCAAAGCCGTGACCAAGACGCAGGTCAAAACCGCCTGCGCCACCGTCCAGCCCAAGCGCAGGCGCATATAGTCATCAGCCACCACTTCCGCCCAAGCGCCTTCGCCGTCGTAAAACGCCAGCGACAGCAAAGGCGCGGCCACCATGACCGCCAAGAAACCCAAAGGCAGAAGCAACAGCGCAAACCGCCGAATCCAAACCTGCATCGATGCGTACCCGAGAATAAAAACGCCTATTTTAGCCCGAGTTCGGCATAGGAGGTGGTATTCCTGCCCTTGTTTTCAGACGGCCTGGGCAGCCTGATGGATAAAACCGCCGTTTCTTCAAATTTTTCCAAACATTTACGAAATTTCTTCAAAAAGGCAACATAATTGGTTGGGCATTTTTGTTACAATGCCGCCGATTCAAAAAAAACCAAACAAATCAAAAACAAGGAAACATTATGACCGCTACACGTCCACAAACCTACGATGCCGTCGCGCGCGCGTTGCACTGGCTGACCGTACTCGGTTTTCATCGGCATCCTCTCCACCATTACCGTTTGGACCATCTACGATGGCGAAGAATGGGTCAAATCGCTCTTCGGCGTGCATAAATCCATCGGTTTCATCACGCTGCTGGTGATTGCCGTGCGCATTGTTTGGGCTTTGCTCAATGCGTCCAAACGTCCTGCCGCCGACAGCTTTGCCGCCAAAGCAGGCCACCTTGCCCTTTACGTCCTCATGCTCGCCGTTCCCGTTATCGGCATGATCCGCCAATACGGCGGCGGTCGCGGCCCGTTGAAAGTATTCGGTGTCGAAGTGATGCAGGGTTCGCCTGAAAAAATCGAATGGATGTCCAATCTCGGCAATATGGCGCACGGCAAACTCGGCTGGCTGCTCTTCGCGCTTGTCGCCGGCCACATCGCCATGGTTGTCGTCCACCGCATTCAAGGCCACGACGTTTTATACCGCATGATCGGCCGCCGTTCTTAAGTGTAAAACGGTAAACAGCCAAGGCCGTCTGAAAACAGTTTGACCAAGCAAAAACTGTTTTCAGACGGCCTTTTTGTATTTGTGTTAATCTGAAAAAAATAGGGCAGGCATTTTGCCTGACTGTTGTCTAAATACTGTAAACCGTACCGAGAAACACCATGACTGCTCCCATCCTCGCCATCACCTCCGGCGAACCGGCCGGCATCGGCCCCGACATCTGCCTTGATTTGGCTTTCGCCGACCTTCCTTGCCGCCCCGTTGTTTTGTGCGACAAAAACCTGTTGGCGCAAAGGGCCGAACAGCTCGGCAAATCCGTCATCCTGCGCGACTTCCAAGCCCAAGCGGCTGATCCGTTGCCCAAGGGCGAACTCGAAGTCCTGCATATTCCCTTAGCTGCCGAATGTCGGGCGGGCGAACTCAATCTTGCCAATGCCGCGTATGTGCTCCGACTGCTGGATACGGCGTATCAAGGCATTTCAGACGGCCTGTTTGCCGGTATGGTGACCGCGCCGCTGCATAAAGGCATCATCAACGATGCCCACGCAGGCAACGGCTTTTTCAGTGGTCACACCGAATACCTCGCCGAAAAAAGCCATATCGAACAAGTCGTCATGATGTTGACCGGCGGCGGCCTGCGTGTGGCGTTGGTGACCACTCATCTGCCGCTGAAAGATATTTCCGCCGCCATCACGAAGCCTTTAATCGAGTCGGTTGTCCGCATTCTTGAACACGACCTGCGCCATAAGTTCGGCATAGCCAAACCGGTCATCCTCGTTACCGGCCTCAACCCCCACGCGGGCGAAGGCGGCCATTTGGGACACGAAGAAATCGACACCATTATTCCGGCGCTTCATGCCCTGCAGGCCGAAGGCATAGACGCGCGCGGCCCTTATCCGGCCGATACCGTGTTCCAACCCTTCCTGCTCAAAGATGCCGATGCCGTCCTCGCCATGTATCACGACCAAGGGCTGCCGGTGCTCAAATACGCCGGTTTCGGCGAAGGCGTGAACATCACCCTCGGCCTGCCCTTTATCCGCACTTCTGTCGATCATGGCACGGCCTTGAACTTTGGCAGGTACGGGCTAAAGCCGATTCCGGCAGCCTGATTACCGCCGTCCGCGCCGCGCTGGATATGGCGCACAATATGCAGAAACAGGCCGTCTGAAGCGTGGAGGTTTAATCGTTTGCAGGCGTAATGTGTTCCTGTAAAAGCATCATCAGGGATATTTGCCTGTCGGTTTGATGAAGCCGATAAATGATTTGGACAATAATCAGCGTTTTATTTGTAAAAACCATATAAAAAGGCCGTCTGAAACCCCGATGTTTTGGGTTTCAGACGGCCTTTTGTTTTTTTGGTTTACCAAATTTCAGACAAAGTTTCTTTGACTTTGGCCTTCACTTCCGCACCGAAGCGGCGGCTGAGCATTTTGCTGAAATCGTCTTGCGGCGTGTAGTTGACCAGCTCGGGGGCTTTGACAACATCGCGGGCAACGCTGTAAATGCTGCCGAAGTCGTCAATCAGGCCGACCTGTTTGGCTTCTTTGCCGGTGTAGATGCGGCCGCTGAAAACATCGGGATACTGTTTGTCTTTCAACCTTGCGCCACGACCGAGTTTGACGGCTTTGATGAATTCTTGGTGGATATCGCCCAACATGGTTTCCCAAATTTGGGTTTGTGCCGGCGTTTCAGGCGTGAAAGGGTCGCCCATGCCTTTGTTGCTGCCGGCGGTTTTCAGACGGCGTTTGACACCGGCTTTGTCCATCAGGCCGGTAAAGTCGAAACCGCCGCCGATCACGCCGATGCTGCCGACGATGCTGGAAGGGTCGGCGTAAATTTTGTCGGCTGCGGCGGCAATGTAGTAGCAGCCGGAAGCGCACATGTCTTCGGCAACGAGGTAAACAGGGGATGTCTTTGTGTTCGGCTTTGAGGCGGCGGACTTCGTTAAAGGCCGTGTTGGACACGACAGGCGAACCGCCGGGGCTGTTGGCGCGGATGATGATGGCCTTGGCGTTGCCGTTGTTGTAGGCGGCTTCCATGCTGTCGCGCAGGATTTGGACTTGGTCGTCGATGTCGTTGCCGATTTCGCCGGTCAGGTCGATAACGGCGGTATGTTCGCTGCGGGCGTGGATGCTCGTGGTTTTTCCTTCTTCTTCTGCAAAGCCGAAGATCAGGCTGAGGAAGATGAGGACGGCGACGCCGCGCCAGATATTGCGCCAAATGCGGGCGCGGCGCTGTTCTTGGTAGGCGGCGAGGAGGACTTCGCGCAGGGTGTTGCGCTCCCAGTTGTCGACGGGTGTGGAGGCTGAAGATGGCGTGTTTTGGGCATCGCCTTCACGGTGGATTCGGTATTGCATGATGTGATGTGCTTTCTTGTGGGCCGTCTGAATGTTCAGACGGCCTTATCGAGTTTTAGTTGATGGAATAGCCGCGCAGGTATTGCGTACGTTCGCGGGTCATGCGGGTTTCACACTGCAGGCGCAGGTATTCTGCTTGTGCGGCGCTGTCTGCGGACGCGGCTGCTTGTTGGCAGTTGAGTTTTTTGCTTTGAATCCAGGCGCGTTGTTCGCCGAGGATTTGTTGTTTGACATCGCTGTCCATGCCGCCCCAGAGGTCGTTGATCTCGCCGTCTGCCTGACGGTTTTGCGCGCGCGCGTTGTCGAGTTCGCTTTGGCTGAGGCCGGGCGGCTCGTTGCGCGGAGTTTCATGGTCAGGACGCAGGACTTCGTAGTCTGAATCGTCGTCATCATCGGTCAAACCGACGGCTTGGCTGGCGGCGTTGTTTTCAAGGATGTCTTGCGGATTGACAGTCGGCGGTTCTTCCGTGTTTTGGTTTTGCAGCAGCTTGATGGCCTGCTCTTTGGATACAGGCTTTGCCGTCTATCATGACGATGCTTTTCACGCCGTAGGGCAGCAGGGTGGCGGAAAGGGTTTGGGCCGTGGTGACTCAGGGTGTTGTCTTCGAAAACCGGTTTGCCGTCTTTGTCGGGGGTGTAGAGCAGGGTGGTGCTGAACGTGTTGTTTTCAAAGATCAGGTTGCTGCCCATCAGTTTTTGTTCGAGCATGTCGGACAACGGGGTGCTGCCGTAAATCAGTGGGCTGTTGTCTATGGCCGTCTTTGAGGATGGTGTCGGGAATGCGGATTTTGAGGTTGGCGCGGCAGATGGCTTTGCCGTCGTCTTCGGTTTCTTTGGGGTCTTCAAGCAGGGTTTCTAATTCGAGGCCGGCGGCGATGATTTTGTCGGCATCGACGAATTGGCGGTTGTCATTGCGGGCAAAGGAGCGCGCTTGTTGTTTGAGGGTGTCTTCGATGGTGGTACGGATGTTTTGCAGTGTGGCCGGTTGGGCGCAATCAAGCGCGGCTTTCGGCTCTTCTTTGCTGCATGCGGCAAGAAGAATCGTGCTTAAAATCAATACGGAAGCGGTTTTTTTGTACATGGGTACTCCTGAAGATGACGGCCTTTCAGACGGCCTGACGTGCTTATCATAACAAAAGCACTTGCAGCAAGTAAATGCGGCAAGTGCTTTTCTATGTCAGACGTATCAGCCTTTGATGACGCTGATGAAGCCGGAGAGGATGGCGGCGTTGAGCAAGTCAACGAAGAACGCACCCACCATAGGCACAATCAAGAAGGCTTTGTGAGACGGGCCGAAAAGTTTGGGTAATGGACTGCATGTTGGCAACGGCAGTCGGGGTGGCACCCAAACCGAAGCCGCAGTGACCGGCCGCCAATACGGCAGAGTCGTAATCGCGACCCATGAAGACGTAGGTAACGAAGGTTGCGTACAGAATCATCACGACGGTTTGTACGGCCAAGATGATGGTTACAGGGCCTGCCAGACCGGTCAATTCCCACAGTTTCAGGTTCAGAAGAGCCATAGACAGGAAGAGGGACAGGGAGGCGTTACCGAATACGTCGATGGCACGGTCAAACATATTGACTTTGAAGGCGGCAGTCAGGACGTTGCGGATGACCACGCCTGCAAACAGACACCATACGAATTTAGGCAAGTCGAAGAAGGCTTTGTCGTAGCTGTCCACGATTTCGGCAAAATGCCAAACATGCCGGCAAACATCGCGAGCGTTTCGACAGCGGAGTCAGCTGTAATCAGGCGGGTGCGCTGTGCTTGTTCGAAGATGTCGTCGGTAGCATCGTTGTCGTCGGATTTGGCAGTTTTGACGACAGGTTTACGGCCCATTTTGTTGATCAGACGGCGTGCAACAGGACCACCGATCAAACCGCCGAATACCAGGCCGAATGTTGCAGAAGCCATACCTAAGCCGGTTGCGCCGGTCAGGCCGAATTTGCTTTCAAAGTCAGGACCCCATGCACCGGCGGTACCGTGACCGCCGGTCAGGGTAATCGAACCGGTAATCAGGCCAATCAGCGGATCCAAGCCCAATGCGCTCGCCAAGCCGACACCGACAAAGTTTTGGACGATGATGAATGCACCCACCACGGCGGTAAAGATAACCAAAGGCAAACCGCCCGCTTTCAAACGGGAGAAGTCGGCGCTCAAACCGATGGATGTAAAGAAGATAAGCATGAACGCATCTTGCAGCGGTTTTTCAAATTTGAAGCTGACGCCGTAGGCTTTCGTGCAGGGCGAACAGGACGATAGCGGCAATCAAACCGCCGGCGACCGGCTCGGGAATATTGAAGTCTCTTAAGAATTTGATTTTTTTGAACCAGAAATTTACCAACCAGCAACACGAGCGTGGCGGCAATCAGTGTGTAATAACTGTTGAATTCCCATTCCATGTTGTTTCACCTCCTAGAAATGTTTTTTTCCGAGCATCCGTTTTTCGTTCCGGATGTAGTGTGTTTCAACGCTTGGCGTTATCCGCCGAGTGTCATGGTATTGATGCGCGGGACAAGGCGTTTTCAGAAAGAAATGAAAACAATGACGTGTCCGTGAAAAAAATAACTGGCAAATATTAGGGGAATAGTTAAAGATTTGTCAAAAAAATGCGAGTGTAAATCTTTTCAGACGGCCTTTTGCCCGATGGCATGGTGCGCTTCGTGGCGCCATTGTTCTAATAGGGATGTTAATGATTCGGCCGAAGTGTGGCCGTTGCTGATGGCGGCCTGCAGCCAGTAGCAGGCGGTCGGAACATGACAGCCGACACCTTGTCCGTGATAGTAAAAACAGGCGAGGTGGTATTGGGCAGAAGGGTGGTTTTGTTCGGCAGCGATGGCGTACCAGTGGGCGGCTGCCCGAGGGTCTTGCGCCGTACCGAGGCCGTAATGGTAGATGCGACCTAAGGCTGCCGCCGCGTTTTTATGGTGGAACTCGGCCGCTTCCATGTAATTTTTGCGCGCGGCATTGTAGTCGGCAGGACGGCCGATGGCGTGGGCTTGTGCTTCTGCCAAACGGTAGATGGTTTCGGTTTGTTGCTGTTGCAGGGCGGCTGTTTTGATTTGTTCGTATTGTTGCGGATGGTACAGTGCGGCGTCGCTGATGAGTTTTTGTGCCGCGGAGGCAGAACCTAACGTGGCAGCACGGTGGTAGTAATCGTGCGCGATATGGTTATCGGCTTTGATGCCGAGGCCGTAGCGGTAGAGGTCGCCCATGATTTTCAGGGCTTCGGGATGGTCTTTCTCGGCAGCGGCTTTGGCATAGCGCGCCGCTTGGAATGGGTCGCGTTCGGAAAGTTCGCCGGTCAGGGCGTATTGGGCCAGCTTAACCTGTGCATCCGCTTGCTCCTTGTCGGCGGCACGACGATACCATTCTAAGGCTTCGGGTTTGCGTTGGGTGGCAAGAAGGTCGGCCAGTAGGGTTTGTGCGGCGATGTGGCCGGCTTGCGCGGCTTGTTCGAGATAGTGTTCGGCTTGTGCGTGGTTGGGGCTGACACCTGTGCCGTAGAAGTAGATTTGACCGAGTTGCCAGCAGGCGGCAGTTACGCCGAGAGCTGCCGCTTTTTCGTATTGTTCGATGGCTGTTTCAACGTCGCCTTGGCGTTGATGATGGCGTGCCAGATGGTAATACGCAGGCGCGGCATATCGGGCAGCGGCAAGCTCCGCCCAGTAGAGGGATTGTGGATCGTTGCGCTGCGCGTGGTAACGCATGAGGATTAATTGGGCTTCGAGGGTGACCTTGCTCACCCAGCCAGGCGTATTCGTTAAGAAGCTGTCCGGTCGGGGTGCCGTTGTGTTCGCGTTGTTGCAGCAGGGTAAAGAGTGCCTGGGATGGCGTTGGGCCGCGGCGGCTTCCAACCATGAAAGTGCCTGCTCCGGTTGGCCATTTTGCAGCAGATGGTTGCCCAATGCGAAAGCAGCTTCCGCATAACCCTGCTCTGCCGCCTGTTGCAGCAGGGGCAGGGCTTGGGCGGTATTGGATTGTTCCAAAAGGGCGGCGGCTTGCCGGTAGAGGATATCAGGAGCGGCGGTCATGGTTTGCGGGCGGATATAAAGTGGAAGACGGATGCTGCGGCATATGGGCGGCGATACCGGTTGAGGGCTTTGTAAAAATATTGCTCGGCATAGTTTTGCAGAGTGTATTGCCTTGCTGGCTTATCTTTAGGATGCTTGGCTTGTTATATTGTTTTGCCTAGGGATACATCCATATTTTGTGTGTTACAAAGGGCTCAGGTTGAGTCGGTATGCTTTCATGACAGCTCGGTCATTATACTGTTTTTGTAATTTATTGTTAATGATAAATGCAGGTTTTTGTGTTTTATTTACATGGCAGTAGCTAAGGTATTGATTGCTTCAGGCCGTCTGAAATGTTTTCAGACGGCCTGAACTTTCCTTCGCTAAGTCAGGTTGTTGGTGTGGAAGAGTCGGAGGTTTTTTTGTTAGGAAAAAAGACCTGACTGTAGAAGTTGCCGTTAATTTGGGTCACGTTGAGGTGGTACATACGGTAGGCATGGAACAGCTCTTTGTCAGGCGGTGTCGGATGATTCCAAAATTCTGCCAAGGTATTTTGGTCAGTCATGCCGGGAATGTCGTAATGGGCACGGCCGAGCACTTTGACAGGCATATTGTGAATCAGTCCGGACAGGCCGCTGGTGCTGTTGATGGTGACCATGCCGAGACCGTGGCGCAGGAAAACGGGCAGGGGGACATCATGGACATAAATCACACGGCCTTTGAGTTCGGGGTGTTCTTTGATAAAGCGTTTAATGTCGCGCCAGTAGTCGATAAAGCCGCGGTCCATCGGATGATGCTTGATGATGATGTTGGTATCGGCAGGCGCGTGTTCGGCAAATGAACTCAAAACATGGAGCAGGAAGCTGCGGACGCTGGGAAAGTCGCAATGGATACGGACTTGGCTGTCGTTAAATACCTGCAAAGGAACAATAAAAAACTTGCCGTATTTGCCTGCTTCCACACGTTTGGCGATTTGGATGTCTTCAATATAGTAGTTCAAACGCTTGAGGATGGAGAGCGACCACAGTTTGAGGTAATGGCCGGCATTGGGTGCGCGGTGGTGGATGTAGTCGGGGTATTTGCGTGGATTGCGGAACAACTCGATATAGTAACGGATGGCGTTTTTTGCCATGGGCGTAAAACCGCCGCGTACCGGCGTTGGCGCTTCATATTCTTGCTGGGCAAGCTTAGGGAATTGTTCAAGAAAAAAGTCGGCACGGTGAGGCAGAGGGGAGAATGCGTTGACGCCGTCTTTTTCTAAGGTGATGTAGTAGGGGCGGAAATAGCCTTCTTCAAATGCCCAGAAACTGGCTTGGTTTTCGTTTGCAATGCGTTTTGCAATGACGTGATAAGGGCGTGTGTCGCCAAAGCAGACAACCGCCTGGATGTGATGTTGAACGATGTATTCTTGCAAGAATTCAGGAAAGGCATCGTAGTTGTCGTTAAACAACGGTATGAGCTTGAGTGGGCGGATAAAAATAGTCGTCGCCTGCATTAAAGTTAAATTTATGTACGGTTTTGCCGTTTGCAGTCAGCCAGTCGGCAAGGCGCAGAAAAAAATCGCCGACAGGGCCTTGAAGCAGCAGGATATTTTCTGCGCTTTCAAGCAGGTTTTGCAGGTTGTTTTGGAGGACGGGCTGTTTCATGTCGCAATGTGGTTTTGTTTTTTGTGTAATAGTTTTAGGTTGAACTTTCAAGCATACGCCAAGAGAATTAACGATGCAAAGGCAATGATGCCGCAACAGAGGCAAGTTTATGACGTATTGTTAATTTAGATGGTGTTTATTTGAAAGATCGATATAGTTGTTTGATTTTATCTAATTTTTTAGCAAAGTACCCGCGATGTAATCCGTTGTTGTTTTTTTGCATATTTTTTTGACGTATCAGGATTTGGGCTGCGGTTTCCGCATTGATGGCCTGATGGGTTTCAGGGTGGATGTAGTCGGGATAGTGGATGAGCGTGCCGGCAATCAGCTGCCAAAGCTCAAGCCTGCGGCTGCGGCGCGGAATGGGCAGCAGATCTTGGGTAAGCCCCCAACCTGCGTAAAAAGGCAGGCCGTAGCAGCTGACTTTTTTGCCGCGCAACAAGGCTTCAAAACCGGTCAGCGAAGTCATGGTATGTACTTCGTCTGCGTATTGGAGACAGGTCAGGATATCGGCTTGTTCGGCGGTTTGGTCGGCATATCGTGCCGTATCTTCAGGGGAAATATGGCCGATACGGTTACCGCTGACTACATCGGGATGCGGTTTGTAGATGATATAGGCATCGGGATTGCGTTCGCGTACGGTACGGAGCAAATCCAGATTGCGATAGATTTGGGGTGAACCATAGCGGATAGACGCATCATCTTCAACCTGGCCGGGAACGAGGATCACGGTTTTGTCGGTTGACGGGGCGGTGAAGTCTGAACTACCGACATTGTATTTGCTGATGTGGTTTTCGGTCAGCATTTTTTGCAGCTTTAAGGCCGTCTGAAAGTCTTGATCATCGAAGTTTTGGTTTTGCAGGATGTGTTCAAGACGGGACGGGGTTTCGGCATTGAAATAAATGCCCATATCGTCGGTAACGAGCGACAGTGGCGGCACTAAATTAGAGCCGAGTCCGACCGAGCGGATAAAGCCGTCTTCCATGCGCAGCAGGGGGATGTGGTGTTGTTCGGCAAAACGGACGATGGCCTCTTTGCCGTTGCCCCAGGCAAGGATGCGTGCATCGTCGGACAGTTTGACCCCAGCCAGTTTTTGGGTGGAAGAGATAAATTTCAGACGGCATGAGGGTACGTTAAAGAACGGTTTGGCAACCGCGCGTTTCCATAAAGACATACCAACGCAATACAACTCGCCACGCAATTTGTCGTTTTTGCGTTTGACCGTCGCCAGATAGTCGATGACATCAAAGAGGCTGCCTGCTTCGCCGGTATTGGGGTTGAGGTAGCGGCTGTATTGCAGATAGGCTGCGGCGAAGAGTTGCAGCAAGTTGCGGGGGGCGCGGCGTTGGGTTTGAACAAGGCTGCCGATTTGTGGGTGGCGGTCGTCGCTCACGCCCCATCCGGCATACCATGGCAGACCGAAAGTGGTCAGCGGTTTGCCGCACAAAAGTGCCTCAAAACCCATTTGCGAGGTAACGCAATAAACTTTATCGACGTTTTGCAACAAAGAAATCGGATTGATGTCTTCTGCCAAAAGATGGACGCGGTGTTGCTGCGCAAGCTGGGTCAGATAGCCTTGTTTTTTGCCGCACAAAACATCGGGATGGGTTTTGACCCAAATATCGGCTTGCGGGTTTTTATTCAAGGCCGTCTGAAACATCAGTTCAAACGTAGAGGCGTCTGCGCCGCCATATTGGATGGCCATATCGCCGAAGGTTTGGTCGATGATGAGGACGGTTTCCGGCTTGGATGGGGAACGTAAAGGATGATCGTCTGAAAGTTCGGGCGCGTGGTTGTATTTGGACAGGTGGTGTTGCAGGATGAAATCCATCGCCTGCCGTGCCTGAGCCAAGGTTTCAGACGGCATGGTATCGGCGGCAAGAATCAGTTGTTCCAAACGCGAAGGACGGGTGGTGTCGTAGTAGATGCCGATGTCGTCATAGACAATGGAATAGGGCGGATAACCGGAGACGCGCCTAGTCCGGTGATCATCAAAAGCCGTCACTCAAGATTGAGCAGGGGCAATCTTAAGATATGCTAATTTTTCTACATTTGGGATGTTTCTTGCCCCAAAATAATGCGGTCTTATCGAAATTTTGTCTAAAAATTGGTTAGCAAGAGACGTTATTTAAATAAATGACCGAATGTTGAAAAAATCATTTTAAATTATTATGTTATCTATTAAGTATCATTAATGTAAAAATTTATTCTGCCTCTATTTCAAAGTAGGTGTCCATAAAATTACGGAAATGTAGGGCACTCTTTTTTTTTTCAACATTATTACTATTTCAGATCATTAATGCAGAAGGAATGGGGCATGTGAGATATTTCTTTTTAAATAATAATTTTTTATGTTGAGTCGGGCATGTAGACTGCGGCATGTTGAAATAATAGCAAATTTCACGTTTTGGTGTAGCGTATCCGTCAAGGTACATCAACCCAGAACATAAAAACTAGCCATAATAAACTCAAATTATAGCGAACCTTGTTATTTGGAAAGAATTTATTTCATCTTAAATAATATGCTTTTTCAAAGGATATCTTTCTTGATGGAATATAAATTTATGTACCTAAAAAGGTGTATCAATATTAATTTGGGATAATATTTTTTAAAACATAAGAGCATGTTCTGATGCAATTAACGTTAGCGTAATTAATCCTCGTTGATACATTTTTTGGGCTTTTATTAGCAACAAATAGAGCCAAGCCATTATTTCAAAAATGATTTAGAGCATCAGCGGTCTTGCAACGAAAACATCATCATTAGAAATAAATAAAATGTTCATAAATCTGGAATTTTATATAAGTTTGGCTTCAATGACATGGAATTGAACGTTGGTAAATGTTAGCAATAATTTGCAGAATGATTGATTAATTTAATTTAGAATGAAATTTCATCTAACCATTTAGGTTTGATCCGCCGTTACAATAAAATATTGCGGATTCCCACGGCATAAACTTTTGTACAGCCTGTACTGAATAAAAAGTTCATTATGGTTGGAAAAGCAGGCGGGGTCGGTCGCATACAGGCCGATATCTTCCTGATCGATGGGCTGGGGTACGGTAATACTGTTCTTGCCGGCGCTTTATCAGTAATGACCCAAGTAAAACAATCGATGGAAGAAAGTTTGACGTTTTCTGTGAGTGATGTGATTGGCATCTGCATTGATCAGGTGAATTCTTCAGTTTCAGGAATAGGCTGTTCTACATTATAAGGAGGAAAGCGTTTATTTAGAAAATCCCTAAAGAAAATATGGGGTTCTCTAAAAAATTTTCTAATTTTATTTAAATTCATTTGAAACTTTCTAATACTACAAAATTAAAACGGCGTTCTGTTATGTTTTGAAGTTATCCAAACGTTACTGCTTCAGCCAATACTTTGCCTGCCAAGTCTTTAGACGACAGGTTCGGCTCGCCTTGTAGCGGCCAGTCGATGCCGACGGTCGGATCATTCCAAATCAGCGAGTGTTCGGCTTTGGGGTTGTAATAGTCTGTGCATTTATAGACGAACTCGGCTTCATCGCTCAGTACATAGAAGCCGTGTGCGAAACCTTCGGGTACCCACAGTTGGCGTTTGTTTTCTGCGGACAGAATCTCGCCTACCCATTTGCCGAAAGTGGGGGAGTCTTTACGCATATCGACAGCCACATCGAATACTTCGCCGACAACCACGCGCACAAGTTTGCCTTGTGTGTTTTCAGTTTGATAGTGCAGGCCGCGCAATACGCCTTTGCTGGACTTGGAGTGGTTTTCCTGCACGAAGGTGCGGTCGCAGACTTGGGTTTTGAACCACTCGTCACGGAAGGTTTCCATAAAAAAGCCGCGCGAGTCGCCGAAGACTTGGGGCTCAAGCAGTTTTACGTCAGGAATGGCGGTATCAATGATGTTCATCGTTTTATCTTTCATCTAAAGGCCGTCTGAAAAGTTTCAGACGGCCTCAAACATTATTTTTTCAACAGGCGCAGCAAATATTGGCCGTATTGGTTTTTTGCCATCGGGCGAGCCAGCTCTTCCAGTTTTTCATCGGAAAGCCAACCGTTGCGCCAAGCGATTTCTTCCAGGCAGGCGATTTGCAGGTCTTGGATGTTTTGCACGGTTTGGACGAATGAAGCGGCTTCGTGCAGGCTCTCGTGGGTGCCTGTGTCCAACCATGCGAAACCACGTCCCAAAAGTTGTACCGACAATGAACCGTCTTCCAAATACATTTGGTTGAGATCGGAAATTTCCAATTCGCCGCGGGCGGACGGTTTGATTTGTTTGGCAAACTCGACGACGCGTTGGTCGTAGAAGTACAAGCCGGTTACCGCCCAATCGGATTTGGGCTGTTGCGGTTTCTCTTCGATAGACAGGGCGTTGAAGTTTTCGTCAAATTCAACCACGCCGAAACGCTCGGGGTCTTTGACCTGATAACCGAATACGGTTGCGCCGTGGGTCTTGGCGGCAGCCTGTTTCAATGTTTGCGTAAACGATTGGCCGTAGAAAATATTGTCGCCCAAAACCAAGCAGACATTGTCGTTGCCGATAAATTCTTCGCCGATGATAAATGCCTGTGCCAAGCCGTCCGGACTGGGTTGCACGGCATAGCTGATGGAAATGCCGAAATCGCTGCCGTCGCCGAGCAGGCGTTTGAAAGAGGCGTTGTCTTCAGGCGTGGTAATCACCAAAATATCGCGGATTCCTGCCAGCATCAATACGGACAGGGGATAGTAAATCATGGGCTTGTCGTACACGGGCAGCAGTTGTTTGGATACGCCGCGCGTGATGGGGTAGAGGCGTGTGCCGCTGCCGCCGGCAAGGATAATGCCTTTCATGGGTTTTCTCCTGAGTAGTGTGTGTTTGCGTGATTTTCAGACGGCCTAATATGGGAACAGGCCGTCTGAAAACTTATTTTCCGGTGCCTAAACGTTCCAAACGGTAGCTGCCGTTCAATACGTTTTGCCACCAGGTTTTGTTGTCCAAATACCATTGTACCGTTTTGCGGATGCCGGATTCGAATGTTTCCTGAGGTTTCCAGCCCAGCTCCCTGCCGATTTTGGCAGCATCGATGGCGTAGCGTACGTCATGGCCGGGGCGGTCTTGTACGAAAGTAATCAAATCTTCATAACGTGCCACACCGGCCGGTTTCAGGAACAAGCTCTTCCAGCAGGGTGCAGATGGTTTTGACGACTTCAATATTGGCTTTTTCATTGTGGCCGCCGATATTGTAGGTTTCGCCGACAACACCTTCGGTAACAACCTGATACAGCGCGCGCGCGTGGTCTTCGACAAACAGCCAGTCGCGGATTTGCATACCGTCGCCGTACACAGGCAGCGGTTTGCCGTCGAGCGCGTTCAGAATCATCAAAGGAATGAGTTTTTCCGGGAAATGGTACGGACCGTAGTTGTTGGAACAGTTGGTTACAATGGTCGGCAAGCCGTAAGTACGCAACCATGCACGGACGAGGTGGTCGCTGGATGCTTTGGAGGCAGAGTAGGGGCTGGAGGGTGCGTATGGCGTGGTCTCGGTAAACAAATCGTCTGTGCCGTGCAAATCGCCATAGACTTCATCGGTAGAAATATGGTGGAAACGGAAGGCTTCGCGCTTTTCAGACGGCATTTGTTGCCAGTAGGCGCGGGCTGCTTCAAGCAGATTGAATGTGCCGACGATATTGGTTTGGATAAACTCGCCTGCCGAATCGATAGAGCGGTCGACATGGCTTTCCGCAGCCAAGTGCATCACGGCATCAGGCTGGTGTTGTGCGAATACGCGGTCGAGTTCGGCGCGGTCGCAAATATCCACTTGCTCAAAAGCATAGCGAGGATTATTGGCTACCTCGGTCAGAGATTCCAAATTGCCGGCATAAGTCAGCTTATCGACATTGACGACAGAGTCTTGGGTGTTTTCGGATAATATGACGGACAACGGCAGAACCGATAAAGCCCGCGCCGCCGGTAACAAGGATTTTTTTCATAAGTTTCAGAGGATAGTCAAAATAATATAAACAGATTATAGCAGACAGAAAGTGTGTTTTTCAGATAAAGAGGCCGTCTGAAAACATCTCTTTCAGACGGCCTGTATCAGGTCAACTTAATCATCGTAGCCATTTGGGTTGTTGCTGACCCAACGCCATGAGTCTTCCATCATCTGCGCCAAATCACGCTTGGTTTCCCAACCGGTTTGCGCTTTGGTGTAGGCAGGGTCGGCGTAACAAATAGCAGTATCACCAGGGCGACGGTCTTTAATTTGATAAGGAATTTTCAGGCCTGAAGCAGCTTCAAAGGCTTTAATCATATCTAGTACGGAATAGCCGTTACCTGTACCTAAATTGAATATATGTACGCCGGATTTGGTTGAATGGCTTTGCATAGCTTTCAAATGGCCATCAGCTAGATCAACAACATGGATATAATCGCGTACACCTGTACCATCAGGGGTAGGGTAGTCGTTTCCGAATACTGACAACTCTGTCAGTTTACCCGAAGCGACTTGGCAGATATACGGTAAGAGATTATTTGGAATACCATTGGGGTACTCTCCGATTAAACCACTTTTGTGTGCGCCTACAGGATTGAAATAGCGTAGCAGAATCACGCTCCAGCGTGGGTCGGCTTTTTGAATATCAGTCAAAATACGTTCGACCATATATTTTGATGTGCCGTAAGGATTGGTTGTACCTCCCACTGGCATATCTTCGGTAATCGGTGTACGTGCAGGGTCACCATATACTGTGGCAGATGAACTAAATACAATACTGAATACCCCTGCCTTGGCCATTTCTTCTGCCAAAATCAAGCTACCCGATACGTTGTAATCGTAATATTTCATAGGTAGTGTATTGCTTTCGCCTACCGCTTTCAAACCGGCAAAGTGCATCACGGTTTGGATTTTATGTTCGGCAAAAATCTTTTGCAGCATAGCACGATCTCGGATATCTCCTTGATAAAAAGGAATATCCTTACCAGTGATTTTTTTTAGACGTGGCAGAATGTTGATACTGGAATTGCACAGATTGTCGAGAATTACGGCATCGTAGCCCGCTTCAATCAGCGAAATAGCGGTATGCGAGCCGATAAAGCCGGTACCGCCGGTAATAAGAATAGTCATTGGTTTTCCTTAATTAAAATTGTGTTTGGAAGTTGTGAAACCGGTTGGCTGAAAATACAAATACTTTCAGATGATCTGGTGTAAGTGTTGTCAAAGAGGGATCGCTTTATTTGGATATTGTATATTTAGTTACCTGAAAAGTAAAAAAATATGGGATAATCACAGTGTTATGCACAGGGTGCAAAGCGTTATCATTTCAATTTTAATAAAAGGATCTTACCATGTCAGTATCTAACGAAGTTTTGGCGTTGATTTCACAAGTTGCACAAAAACAAGTGTCAGCAAATGAAGAATTGTTGTCTACAGGACTTATTGATTCTGTGAGCGCAATGGATTTGGTTATGGCCATCAAACAAAAATTTGATGTTGATTTGCCGTTTGAGCAACTGGTTGATATTTTGGCAAACTCAGCCAATATCATTCAATATGTTGAAAATAATTACAAAGGCTAAATCATGAAACAATTAAATGAATTCCAAAATCTTGATGATTTTTTGGAATACCGTTTCAGCCAAACTTCGGGAAAAGCGTTAGTTAATGATACTCAGGAATGTTCTTGGGAAGAGTTGCGCGTAAAAATAGCCGCATTTATCGAGGCTTACAAAAGCATAGCAGATATTACCAAAAACATTCCTTTAGTGTTGCACGGCCATAAAGAAATTGATTTTGCAGTGGCAATTTATGCCTGCTTATTAAACAAAATCCCTTTTATTCCGGTGGATAGTATTTATCCTGAAAGCCGTCTGAACAATATCTGCCAACTGTCGAAAGCACGCTTTGTGTACCGTTCGGCAACGCAAACTTTTGAAAAGCAGACTGACGAAGAAGTAGAGCTGGCTGAAAAAGATTTGGCTTACATCATGTTTACTTCAGGAACAACCGGCGCACCTAAGGGTGTGCAAATCGGTCGTGAAGCTGTATTCAACCTGATGAAATGGATGAAAGAGCAGCTTAATTTAGCCGCACCTAATGTGTTTATGAATCAGGCTCCGTTTGCATTTGATTTGTCAATGTACGAAATCTTTGGCAACTTGGCTTACGGTGGTTGCATTGTCATGAACAGTCGTGATGCTATTTCTAATCCTGCCACCTGGATTGATTCTTGGCCAAACAACAAATTACTACTTGGGTTTCCACGCCTTCTTTTGCCATGCAGCAGCTGCTTAACCCTAAATGTAGTCAGGCTACTTTACCGAGTTTGAAAGAATTTTTGTTCTGTGGCGAAAAACTTGGCAAACCGGTAGTAAATATGATTTTTCAAAAATTTCCCGGTGTCCGTGTTATCAATACCTATGGTCCGACTGAGGCTACTGTAGCAACAACTTACGTTGATATTACATCTGATATGCTGGCGGCAGAAGAAGAGTTGCCTGTAGGCGTTGCCGTGCTTAATTCCAAATTAGAGATTGTTGACGAAGAGATTTGGATTAGCGGTAACCATGTGATGCGTGGCTATCTGAACAACGAAACTGAAAATGCTAAACGCTTGGTAGTACACAGTGCAGATAACCGTACTTATAAAACAGGTGACTACGGTTTTGAAAAAAATGGATTGTTCTATGTACAAGGCCGTAAAGACGAGCAGATTAAGCTCAATGGCTACCGTATCGAACTTTCAGAAATTGAAGAAAAAATCCTTAACCTTAAGGAATTTGCCTTTGATAATGTGGCAGTAGTGGCTTTGAAGCGTAACACAGGCGCAGTATTGCGTTTGGTATGTTTCTATACAGCCAAGCAAAGTGCAGATACTCAGGCGATTAAAGACGCATTAGTACAAAATTTACCGTCTTACATGATGCCGTCTGAATTTATTCACATTGATGAAATTCCAGTCAGCACCAACCACAAAACCGACAAAAAAGCATTGTTGGAAAAATATCAGCAGGGTTTATAAAATGGATTTATATCAAAATTCAGCAAAATATCTTACGAAAAGCCAAGATTGATCCTCAAAAGGTTAACGCTTGGATTTATAACAATCAAAGTATAGTGTTTGATTTTCTGTTGAACGACTATTTTGTCAGCGTCAGTTATACGGTAGTAGGACAAACCTTTAACTTTATTGAGCGTAATAAGAGCAAGGTTTCTCAAATTTCTGGTTTTCCAAAATTTTTGAAATATATTTCAGAAGTCTATGGAAGTTACCCACAATCGGTTAATCAAGAAAAGACAGTATTGTCTTTTAAATTTGCTGAAGCCGATTGGGCAAAAATTGAGGATAAATTTAGTGAGATTTTAGAAGTTACTTCCATTTATCTTGGTAGCGAATTGTGTTACATCCTGAATGTTGAAAAAAATAAAGGCATTAATTTAGCCGAGTACTTGGATAAGCCGGAAGTTGAATACATTGGTGTCAAAGGCGACAATAATGAGTTTTTCCTAAGCTATGCTCGGGATCATGGTCTAAGTGATTATGTTTATGAGCTAAACAATAAAGGTTTTTTAGCTGTTGAACACAAAATGGGCGTAAGTGTGTTCCGTCGTGTGAACAAGCACAGTTATAAAGATCTTTTGGCTTATTTCCCAGACTCTTTCCATGAGTTGGAAAATGTCATTTATACTGTTGAAGCACCGAAAGTATTGAGTGCCAACAAGAAAAATCTATTGGTATTGTTCTCTTATACCAATAAGAGTAATGAGAATATGGTTGACCGTTATTATAGCCACCCATTTCCATTTATCAGTAACAGCATTATGCCCAATACTTATATCATCCGTATGGCTGATGTATCAGACGCGTTTGGCAGTCACGGGTTGAATACAAAGTTTGATGAAAATATCGAAGACAATATCCAACGTTTCATTAAGAGCCTGATGAGTATTTATGGCGTAGATAAGAAAAACGTAGTCATTTGCGGTGCATCATCAGGCGGTACAGGGGCGGTATATCACGGCTTAATTGGTGGGTACAAAACCTTTGCAATCGACCCATTTTTGGGCAACCATAAATACTATGGTGGCAAAGATCCATTGTATCTGCACTCTATCCGTACGCCGATTTTGGAGACTTTCAAAAAGCTACCAGATGTAATTGATCATAACCTTGAAAATCAAGTGGTCATTTCATCGGCTAAGGTATCAGAGTTTTATCCGGATATTAAAGAGCTGAAAGAAGCATTGCCTACAGTTGTATTATGTGAGTTTGACTTTGAAAAAATTCAAAAGCACATAGATTTTTCAGGCAATACAGTATTCTTGTCCAATACCATTATCAATAATTTGCTGTTGGACATCCATATTACTGATTCGGACATTAATCTGAACTAAATGTGAAGTAAATAGACAGTAAGTTTAAAATTTACTGTCTATTTTTTTAATATTTGAACCATATTTATCATGTTTAGGGGAATGTAATGGTAGATAAAACGACTGAAGAATTTCAGCAAGAAATTCTTAAAAATATCAAATTAAAAAATACGTCTGTTGATATTTATTATCAGCAGAATGTGTACTGCAATTTCAAATCTGACCGTGAAACACCATTTTCTGTCAGCTTAAATTTAGATTGGCAGAAGATTTTCCTGTTTTATCGTAATAAAAGTGAGATAGATAATATCGGAGAAATGTTTCCAAACTTCAGCTTATCTAAGCAGGATGGGGATAATGTATACATTTATGATGTCAGTACTTTGGATTTTGCCCAAACCTGTGCGGTATTTATCAAATTGGCCGAACGTGCGGAACAATATTTTTCTGAACGGCCAGTAGTTAACAGCCGCAAAAAAGAAGTGATGTCAGGTAATTATATCGACACCTCCGGAAATAAAATTACTGCACCTGATAATCTGCGAAACTGTCATTTCCAATTTCTAGGAGGAGGTGGGAATGAAGTTGTTATCCACCCTAATGCAAACTTGCGTAATGTATTTGGAATTTTTAGGCAAGGACAGCAAAGTCTATATTGGAGAAAATGTTTCTATGCAAGGCCAATGGTGTTTGGGAGTAGGCTGTACGATTAACATCGGCAGTAAAACTACAAGTACCAATCCGGTTTATATTACTGTTGCCGAACATACAACCTTGTCCATTGGTGAAGATTGTATGTTTGCCACGAATAATCAAATCCGTACTGATGATGCACACCCGATTTATGATGTTCATACTGGAAAACGTTTAAATGTTTCTAAAGACGTTACCATTGGAGACAGAGTGTGGGTAGCCTATGGCGCAACAATTTGGGGTGGTACAAAGATTGGTAGCGGTAGTATTGTTGGTGCATTTTCGGTAGTGAAAAAACATTTTCCTAATAACTGCGTTATTGCAGGCGTGCCGGCTAAAGTCATACGCAAAGATGTATTTTGGGAACGCAATAATGTTTTATATACAGATATAGATGAAGGTAAGGATTTGGCAGAAATGAATCATGTTACCTATATCAATTCAACAGTAGAACTTGATTAGTGCATCTAATAGTAAAGGCCGTCTGAAAACATAAAAGTTTTCAGACGGCCTTTTTTAAGATAAGACAGAGATTACTCTAAACAAGCCAATTGTTTTTTCAGACACTCAGCCTGTAATGCCTTGTCACCTTTAGCTTCGGCTATTTCAGCTGCCAGTTTCCAATATGCTGCTGTGTCTTGTAGAGAGAGACTGTCAAAATAACGTTGTGCTGCTTGATGGTTTTTCAGACGGCATAAAGCAGTTGTATAAAGATACATTGTTTCCGGTGAGGTTTGTGCAAAATCAGCCAATATTTTGGTGACAGACTCCCAATCTTGGTTTTGGGCAAGTTTTTCAGCTTCATACAAGGCTAAAGACGGATTCTCAGGATATTTTTGGCGCAGTTGAGCCAATAGATATCCTTCTCCGTCAGTGTTGCCGGTAGCGTACATTTTTTTCAGATAATCGACTGTTAAATCTTCAGGAATTAAGAGCAGATTTTCTGCAAAGGCACGGTTAAGCTGGGTAAATAGTTTTTCAGAATCACCGCGTAATTTGCCAGTCTTGCAATGGCGATACGGCAACTTGGATCATTTTGAGTATGTTTTTCAAAAGCAACCAAAAACTGATGCGCGCCTTGTAAGTTACCAAGTTTCATGCAGAGGTAAGAAGCCAATAGCTCGGGTTTGAGATAGCTTTTTTCGCGATCGTCCAAGCTATCAATATACGTTTTCAGTAAAGCTAATGCTACAAAATAATTCTGCTCCGATAGCTTTTGTGCTACGGTCAATAAAGGTTGATATGAGTCGGGTAAGTCTGTACCTATCCGGGCAAACAGTTTTTCAGACGGCCTTTTTGCTTGGTGAAACGAGGCTGCAAGTAATGCGATAAGTAAATCATTTTGCGTTCCTATATGCTCATTTTCAGCAAAAAATTCCGCTCCTTTAACAGCATTACCTATATATAAGTCCATTTTCGCATGCCAGTAACCTGCGGTATCGGGATAATCAGGTAACAGGTTTTGCAAAGTATCAAACTGTTTGCTCTCAAATAAAGCGTTCAGATAACGATGGCGATAATCAGCTGTTTCTTCCGCATTCAGACGGCCTGTATCAAGCAGAGTTTGGATACGGCTTGCAGCCAAGTCCCATACCTGATGATTTTCTGCTTGCTCAATCATATCGACCAAAATCGGTAGGTTGTCGACAGTTTCGGCATGATCAAGGGCGGTAATAGCTTGATACACGCGTTCGCAGTTACCACCTTTTTGAAATGGGAAGGTAGCACGGATACGTTCAAGATATTTTGGTTTTAAACCAGTTTTGAGAATATTTTCTAGTTCATTAAATGTTTCTTGTTCAGTTAACGTGACTGGCCCAAAGCCAGAACTTTCATAGTCAAACCATCCCCTTTGGAGGGTATGGGCTCCAGAGAAATTCTTTTTGGTCAAATTGATAATAGATAATAGATTTATTCAGATATGCCATATCAAAGGCTACAGAGGAATAGTCAGTAATTAAAATTGATGATTGGCCAAATAAGGTTTGTATACTTTCTATAGCATTTGATCCTTTCCAAACCTGAATGTAATTAGGAATATCAAAGAAGTCTAAATAAGGCTCAATATTTGGGTGTGGAGCAAATGTGATTTCATAGTTAAACTTTTCTGCCAATTGTCTCAAATTTATAGAGTGCAAAAAATTAAACCAATGCTGCGCATAGGAAGTTTTCATAAAATTACTATTTAAGGCACGTGTATTGCTACCGCGACCAATATTTTGTCCTACAATATTGTTTCTCCAAGTAGGCATAATTAGGATTTTTCTACTTTGATCAATATTTTTTGATACCAAACTATCATAACGAGGGAAGCCTGCTAACACTGTTTCTTTTTTTGTTAGCTTATAGCGGCTAGGGTTAGCTATGATTGTTTGATATTCAGGGGTGGCGGTAGTAATAAAACAATGTAGATTAGTTTTAGTATTGAACCATGCAGAAAGGTCGTTTTGGGTGACTCCATGTTGAAGGAAGACGAATTTTTTGCTGTGTTCGTATAAATCACCAAAATAATTGTTAATGTGTTTTTCCAGATGGCTGGAAATAATTTTTTCAGCTTTACGCAAACGTCGTTTGTATTCGCTACCGCCGAATTCTACAAGTTTGAAGCCTTCCTGTTCGAGACGGTTCCAGTCTGGGGCAGTTTTGTTAAGTACGAAATAGCAAGTTTGTTCAGGGTGGTTCTGCATCATATAACGATAAAAATGCTCGGCGTTGTCATCGGCTTTGGTTTCCCTGTCCATCAAGAGCCAACTGCCGTCTGAAAGGTATTTTTCAGACGGCGTAAATAAACCGGTAAGTTCATTTAATGCGATGCCGTGCATAAAGGTTTTACCTTTAATCGAAATTCGCATTGCTTTTTTGTTGAGTAGGATATTAATTTTGGCGTTGTCTGCAACGTCACCATAGGGAATCCACAAACGTTTTTCGTAAACAAATAATTGTTCATTTAGCTTATTGACCACGCTTTTTGCATAGACAGGAATAAGATCACGCCCATCGGCTTGCACAGAATATGGCTGGTCAAAATAGGTAAAATAGCTGATAAGAAACTGCTTGCGTTCACGATCAATGTTTTCAATATAGGCGATTTGGAATGGTGGATCGCTCTGTTTGAACATTCCAAGCATACCAACCTTATGGAATAGCCATACTCCTGCTAAGCCAAATTCCATAATATTTTTTTCATCAATATAATTGAAAACCTGCTGCATTAGATCATAAAAATGTGATTTTTGTTTGGCATTCAGCAAATCTAGACGCTCAGGTCTATTAAGCAATTGTTGGATATACCATGCCATATCGTATAATGCGGTTTTTTGTATTGAAGATGGTACATGCCCTAAGCGGTTTTTATAGTTTTGGAGCATAGGCAAGAAGCCATACTCAAAAACATTAGAAAACTTTTCCACTTTTTGCCAAGAAGTATCTAAAGTGGATGTGCCGCTTTCACGTTTGCGATAGAAGTAGACAGCATCTTTATCAAACACAGCTTTTGCGTTCTGTAAATCTAATAAATAGTCTGCAATAAATTTGCCATCTTCGAAGTTTGGCTTGACATTGTGGTCAAACATCAAGTTCTGTTTTTTAATATAGCTGACTCTGAAAAAGGTGGAGGCAGCTGACATATTGATAAATTTATCGAGCTTAGCAACATCAATAACATGGGTTTTGTCAAAACGGAATCTTAAAGGATGGCTGTCATTAATAGTATTTTGGTTTTCAAGGAAAAACTTCATATTAGTAGCTACGGTTACTGCCGACGGATGTTGGCTAATCTGGGTATCTACTGATTTGAAGTAGTCGGGGTGAAGATAATCGTCAGGGTCAGTAAATACTACCCATTCAGTTTGTGTATGTTGCAACCCCAAATTACGTGCCGAGGCCTGACCACCGTTTTCTTTGTAAAAATAATGGATATTTTTTGGAAACTTGGTTTGCCATCGTTTGATGATTTCTGCCGAATGGTCGGTTGATCCATCATCTACTAGAATAATTTGAATGTGTTTTTTGAAGTTTAAGCTTTGTTTGACGATACTGTCAAAATAGTCATCAAGGTATTTTTCGACGTTATAAACTGCCGAAACAATTGTAAATTGGTTGCTACCTTCGTATTTAAGGGAAGGTATTTTTTGAGTTTCATTACACGTTTGGCATACATGTCGCGAAAAAAGAGTTTAGGGTCTCGTAAGAGCTTCCGAAATTTTTTATTGTTCATTTTTTGACCTTTTATTTTTATTTGGTTTTGAAGTAATTTTCCAGCATTTGAATCAGTTTGTCCTGGTAGTTTTCAATCTGTTGCTGGCTGTGAAAATCGTTGGCACAAAAAGAGTGTGGCTGCTGCCCAATTTTTTTATTTTCCAAGAGCTTGATATATTGGGCAGGCGCTTTGTTGGAGCGGATATTAAAATAATAACATATTTCATTACCTACTGTGGATTGCATGTTTAAAAAACATCTACATAAGGGACGAGGAAGGTGGCAAAATTCAGATCGTGGTTGGAAAAATAGTTGGATAAAAAGGCTTTAATCTCAGTACGGTAGGTAGTGTTACCAAACAAATTCACAGCTGCTTTTAAACAGAAGAATATAAGCGGACAGTCAATATGGTAATTGTAATAGTATAATACAGTTTTTGAAGTAGAATGAGTTGGCGTATCGGTTTCTTTTTTGGACATTTGTTTTAGGCTTTTGTCTGTAATAAAAAGAGAAGCAATTCCGTTGGTGTGAAAGGTTCCTTCGGTAAGGGGGAGAACAGTAAATATATTGTCGTTAAAATAGATGAAGTATTCATTTAGATTGGGAATGTTGTGCAGGTGTGCTTAGATTACATGAGAATTGAAGGTAGGTAGGTATTACGGGTCAATGATTTGACCGTGATCTATTATGCTGACGTTGGGATAGTTGACGGAATTGAGCTGGTCAGACTGTTTTCGATAACAATAAGTTTGTCATGCTCTGTTGCACGCTGTTCAGCGTTGCGGACAGAGCATCTTTTGTTGAGATAGTCGCGGAAGAATACACCTGGTTGTCGAATCAGTTTTTTAAGTTTTCTCATGACGGTATTCGCTGTAATGTGATGTTTTTTGATACTTATGTCAGGTTTTCAGACGGCCTAATATTTCATCAGGTGTTATAATGGTCGTGCTTAATTAAAAGTATAGTGAGATTTAATCAATGTTGAAAGCAGAATGTCTTACCCGCAGGGGCATGTTATTGTTGTGTGTCAGTCTGTTGGCTGCATGCTCTTCTCTTCCTACTTCCGGCCCAAGTACACGAAATGTTGTTGCTTTGGGGCAACAGCCGGCTACAGCCGAAGTGCCGGAGGTGGAATTGATTGATGTGAATGGTGCGGTAGCTCAGTCGCTATATCAAGCGCAAGTTAATCAGTCATTTGCTCAGTTGGGCGATGGTACATCATCAATAGGGGCTATCAATATAGGTGATGTGCTGGACATTACGATTTGGGAAGCTCCTCCGGCTGTGTTGTTCGGTGGGGCTTTGTCGTCTACTGGTTCGGGTAATGCGCAGCAAACTAAGCTGCCCTGAACAGATGGTCAGCTCTTCAGGTACGATTTCTGTGCCGTTTATTGGCGATGTGTCTGTCCTCGGTAAAACACCGGTTCAGGTGCAAAACATTATTAAAGGCCGTCTGAAAAAAATGGCGAACCAGCCGCAGGTAATGGTGCGCATGGTGCAAAATAATGCGGCGAATGTATCGGTTATCCGTGCGGGTAACAGTGTGCGTATGCCTTTGACGGCTGCGGGCGAGCGCGTGTTGGATGCGGTGGCTGCCGTGGGCGGTTCGACTGCGAATGTTCAGGATACGAACGTACAGCTGACACGCGGCAATGTTGTTAGAACGATTGCTTTGGAAGATTTGGTGGCGCATCCGCGTCAAAATATTTTGTTGCGCCGCGGTGATGTAGTCACAATGATTACTAATCCGAGCACGTTTACGTCTATGGGTGCGGTCGGTCATACGCAGCAGATTGGTTTCTCTGTGAAGGGCTTGTCTTTGGCTGAGGCTGTGGGACGTATGGGCGGCTCTGCAGGATTATAGTGCAGATGCGCGCGGTGTATTTGTATTCCGTTATGCGCCTTTATCCGAGCTGCCTCCTGAGAAACAATCTAAATGGGTTGAAAAGGGTTATGGCGATCGTGCGGAGATTCCTGTGGTCTACCGTTTGAACCTGGCAGATGCGAATTCTATGTTTTGGATGCAGCGTTTCCCTGTGAAGGATAAGGACGTGGTGTACGTATCGAATGCGCCGATGGCCGAAGTACGCAAGTTCTTGTCATTTGTGTTCTCGCCTGTGGTTAGCGGTGCGAACAGTATTAATAATTTAGTGAACTAATGGGGAAAAATAATGTCTGAGCAAGTTTCTGCAAATGTGGATGTGAAACCGGAACAACCGGCTCCCGAAAAGAAAAAGGCCAAAAAGTCTTGGTTACGTAAGATTAATCCGTTGCTTTGGGTAACGGTTATCGTGCCGACTTTGTGTTCCGGTGTGTATTACGGAATATTTGCTTCCGATCAGTTCACATCCCAGTCCAGCTTTGTGGTGCGTTCTCCTAAGAGCCAATCGTCTTTGAACGGCTTGGGTGCCATTTTGCAGGGGTCCGGTTTTTCTCGTGCGCAAGACGATATTTATACCGTGCAGGAATATATGCAGTCGCGTTCGGCTTTGGACGCGTTGCGCAAGAAAATGCCCGTTCGTGATTTTTATGAAAAAGAAGGCGACATCTTCAGCCGTTTTAATGGTTTTGGCCTGCGTGGCGAGGATGAAGCGTTTTATCAATACTACCGCGATAAGGTATCCATCCATTTTGACTCTGTCTCAGGCATTTCCAATTTGAGCGTTACATCGTTCAATGCCGGTGAATCTCAAAAGATCAATGATGCTTTGCTCAAACAGGGTGAGGTATTGATTAACCAGCTGAACGAACGTGCTCGTCAGGATACGATTCGTTATGCTCAGGAAGTGGTTAATTCGGCTGAAGAGAAAGTTAAAGAAGCTTCTGCCCAATTGACAAAATTCCGTGTGTCCAATGGTATTTTTGACTTGAAGGCGCAATCTGATGTGCAAATGGGTTTGGTATCCAAATTGCAGGACGAGTTGATTGTCATTCAGACCCAGCTTGACCAGGTAAAAGCTGTTACGCCTGAAAACCCGCAAATTCCAGGTTTGATTGCGCGTGAGAAGAGCTTGCGTAAAGAAATCTCGCAACAAATGAAAGCGATTTCCGGCGGTGGCGAGGGATCGTTGTCCAATCAGGCGGCGGAATATCAGCGCGTGTATTTGGAAAACGAATTGGCCGAGAAAACAATTGGCTGCGGCGATGACTTCTTTAGAAAGTGCAAAAGCGGAAGCAGATCGTCAGCAATTGTATTTGGAAGTGATTTCCCAGCCGAACAAACCTGACTTGGCACATGAGCCAAACCGTCTGTACAACATCGTGGCAACGTTTGTCATCGGTTTGATTGTCTATGGCATTGCCGTGTTGCTGACGGCAAGTATCCGTGAGCATAAAAACTGATGAAAGAGCTACATAAAACATCGTTTTTGGAGTCGCTGCTTATCCAAAAAAGGGTAATCGGCGCACTCTTAATGCGTGAAATTATTACTCGCTACGGTCGTAATAACATTGGTTTTTTGTGGTTGTTTGTCGAACCTTTGCTGCTGACTTTGGTTATGGTGTTGATGTGGAAATTTTTCCGCATGCACAACGTGTCAGCCTTGAATATCGTGGCATTCACGCTGACAGGCTATCCGATGATGATGATGTGGCGTAATGCTTCTAATCGTGCTATCGGTTCGATTTCGGCCAACACAAGCCTGCTGTATCACCGAAATGTACGCGTTTTGGATACCATTTTTCGCGCGTATGTTGTTGGAGATTGCCGGCGCTACTATTGCGCAGGTCGTGATTATGTTCGCATTGGTCATCATCGGTTGGATTGATGTACCGGCAGATATTTTCTATATGTTGTTGGCTTGGCTTTTGATGGCAATGTTTGCCGTTGGATTGGGGCTGGTCATTTGTTCGGTGGCGTTTCACTTTGAGCCGTTTGGCAAGGTTTGGAGTACCATCAGTTTTGTGATGATGCCTTTATCCGGCGTGTTTTTCTTCGTACACAACCTGCCTCAGCAGTTACAACACTATGTGCTGATGATTCCGATGGTGCATGGTACAGAAATGTTCCGTGCCGGATATTTTGGCGACAGCGTCACGACTTACGAAAATCCTTGGTATATTTTGTTGTGTAACTTGGTTTTGCTGCTGCTTGGTTTGGCGATGGTGGCGAGATTCAGCAAAGGGGTTGAGCCGCAATGATTTCAGTTGAACACGTTTCCAAACGGTATCTGACCCGCCAAGGTTGGCGGACAGTCTTGCACGATATCAACTTCAAAATGGAGAAGGGCGAGAAAATCGGTATTCTCGGCCGCAACGGTGCAGGTAAATCGACGCTCATCCGTTTGATCAGTGGCGTTGAGCCGCCGACCACGGGCGAAATCAAGCGTACGATGAGTATTTCTTGGCCTTTGGCATTCTCCGGTGCGTTTCAAGGCAGCTTGACCGGTATGGACAATTTGCGTTTCATCTGCCGGATTTACAATGTCGATATCGATTATGTGAAGAACTTTACCGAAGAGTTTTCCGAGCTGGGTCAATATCTTTACGAGCCGGTCAAGCGTTATTCTTCAGGTATGAAGGCACGTTTGGCATTTGCTTTGTCGTTGGCGGTAGAGTTTGACTGCTATCTGATTGACGAAGTGATTGCGGTTGGCGACTCGCGCTTTGCCGATAAATGTAAGTACGAGTTGTTTGAAAAGCGCAAAGACCGTTCCATCATCTTGGTGTCGCACAGCCACAGCGCCATGAAGCAATATTGCGATAATGCGATGGTGCTGGAAAAAGGGCATATGTACCAGTTTGAAGATATGGACAAAGCCTACGAATATTATAATTCGCTGCCTTAAAGCGATTGTTTTTAAATCAGGCCGTCTGAAATTTCAGACGGCCTGTCCGTTGGAATTTTATTGATGAACATTACTCAAATTCTCTCTCAAGAACTCTCCGCGACTACCGCGCAAATCAATGCCGCCGTCGAACTGCTGGACGACGGCGCAACCGTGCCGTTTATCGCCCGCTACCGCAAGGAAGCCACGGGCGGGCTGGACGATACGCAACTGCGCCAGCTTGCCGAGCGGCTGCAATACCTGCGCGAATTGGAAGAGCGTAAAGCCGTTGTTTTAAAAAGCATTGAAGAGCAAGGCAAACTTTCAGACGACCTCAAAGCGCAAATCGAAGCCGCCGACAACAAAACCGCGCTGGAAGACCTGTATCTGCCCTACAAACCCAAACGCCGCACCAAAGCGCAAATCGCGCGTGAACACGGTTTGCAGCAGCTGGCGGACGTGTTGCTTGCCGAGCAGCCGCAGGATGTTGAAGCCGCCACGCAAGGCTACCTGAACGAAAACGTCCCCGACACCAAAGCCGCATTGGACGGCGCGCGCGCGATTTTGATGGAGCAGTTTGCCGAAGACGCGGAACTCATCGGTACGCTGCGCGACAAGCTGTGGAACGAAGCCGAAATTCACGCGCAAGTCGTTGAAGGCAAAGAAATCGAAGGCGAAAAATTCAGCGATTATTTCGACCACCGCGAACCTATTCGCACTATGCCCAGCCATCGTGCGCTGGCGGTATTGCGCGGCCGCAACGAAGGCATTTTGAACATCGCACTCAAATACCAGCCCGACGACACGCCGATTACGCAGCAAAGCGAATACGAGCAACTCATCGCCCGTCGTTTCAAGGTTTCAGACGGCCACAAATGGCTGCACGACACCGTGCGTCTGACTTGGCGCGCGAAAATCTTTTTGTCGCTGGAACTCGAAGCCTTAGGCCATCTGAAAGAAGCCGCCGATACCGACGCGATTACCGTGTTCGCCCGAAATCTCAAAGACTTACTGCTCGCCGCGCCTGCCGGACGGCTGACCACGCTGGGTCTCGACCCCGGCTACCGCAACGGCGTGAAATGCGCAGTGGTGGACGACACAGGCAAGCTGCTGGATACCGTCATCGTCTATTTGCATCAAGAAAACAATATGTTGGCAACGCTGTCGCGCCTGATTAAACAGTACGGCGTGAAGCTCATCGCCATCGGCAACGGCACCGCCAGCCGCGAAACCGACAAAATCGCGGGCGAACTGGTGCGCGGAATGCCGGAAATGGGGCTGCACAAAATCGTCGTTTCCGAAGCCGGCGCGTCGATTTATTCCGCGTCCGAACTGGCGGCGCGCGAGTTCCCCGACTTGGACGTTTCCCTGCGCGGCGCGGTGTCCATCGCTCGCAGGCTGCAAGATCCGCTCGCCGAGTTGGTCAAAATCGATCCTAAATCCATCGGCGTGGGTCAGTATCAGCACGACGTCAACCAAAGCCAGCTTGCCAAATCGCTGGACGCGGTGGTCGAAGACTGCGTGAACGCCGTCGGCGTGGACGTGAACACCGCCTCCGCCCTGCTCTTGGCGCGGATTTCCGGTTTAAATCAAACCCTTGCCCAAAACATCGTCGCCTACCGCGATGAAAACGGCGCGTTCGACAGCCGCAAAAAATTGCTGAAAGTACCGCGTTTGGGCGAAAAAACCTTCGAGCAGGCGGCGGGCTTTTTGCGGATTAACGGCGGCAAAGAGCCGCTGGACGCGAGCGCCGTCCACCCCGAAGCCTATCCCGTCGTCGCTAAAATGCTGGCGCAACAAGGCATTACCGCCGCCGAACTCATCGGCAACCGCGAGCGTGTGAAGCAAATCAAAGCGTCCGACTTCACCGACGAACGCTTCGGCCTGCCGACCATTCTGGACATCCTGTCCGAGTTGGAAAAACCTGGCCGCGACCCGCGCGGCGAGTTTCAGACGGCCTCATTCGCCGAAGGCATCCACGAAATCAGCGACTTGCAAGTCGGCATGATACTCGAAGGCGTGGTTTCCAACGTTGCCAACTTCGGCGCGTTCGTGGACATCGGCGTCCATCAGGACGGCCTGGTACACATCTCCGCCCTGTCCAATAAATTTGTCCAAGACCCGCGCGAAGTGGTGAAAGCCGGCGACGTGGTGAAAGTGAAAGTACTAGAAGTTGATGCTGCGCGTAAACGCATTGCGCTTACCATGCGTTTGGATGACGAAGCGGGCAGTACAGCCAAAGGCAACAGGTCGTCTGAAACCCGACATCAGGAACGCCGCGACCGCAAATCCCAACACAACGACCGCGCCCCGACCAATTCGGCAATGGCGGATGCGTTTGCGAAGTTGAAGCGGTAACAGTAGTCTGAAGTGCTATTTAAAGTAAAACCGTTTTGAAACAAATAAATAAAAATTAAATTGTAAAAAAAATCCCGTTTTTTTATCATATCGAAACGATATAGCAAAAAAATGGGATTTTTTTATCAATTAACCGAAAATCTAAAATGTACTCGATCGAACAATTCCCTCCCGAAGCAGACCTCGAAACGGTCCCTGTCTTGAAAAAACTGAATTCCGCCCATCGTTATCTGGCTGAATTAAAAGGTATCTGCCGCAGTATTCCCAACCAAGGCATTCTGATTAACACGCTGTCTTTGCAGGAAGCCAAAGACAGTTCCGAAATCGAAAATATCATTACCACCCATGACGAACTGTTCCGTGCAGGAATATCGGCAAGCCAGTCTAGTCCTGCCATCAAAGAAGTGCAGAATTATGCTTCAGCACTGCATTGCGGCTTCGACCTTATCCAAGAACACGGAATGCTGACCAACAATCATATTTTGACAATACAGGCCGAGTTGGAAAGAAACCGTGCCGGATTCCGCAAACAGTCGGGGACGATGCTGAAAAACGACCGTACCGGCGAAACCGTCTATACGCCGCCGCAACATACGGACGACATCATCCGCCTGATGAGCAGATTGGAAGCATTTATCAACGACGACAACACGGAAACCTATCGACCCGCTTATCCGCATGGCGCTGCTCCATCATCAGTTTGAAAGCATTCACCCGTTTTACGACGGCAACGGCAGAACAGGCAGGATTATCAATGTGCTGTATCTGGTTTTAACCGGATTGCTGGATATTCCCGTCTTATACCTCAGCCGCTATCTGGTGCGGAACAAAAGCGAATATTACCGACTGTTACAATATGTACGCGATACGGGTGAATGGGAAGATTGGCTGTTGTATATGTTGGAAGCCGTGGAACAAACCGCCAAGGACGGCATCGATACCGTGCAACACATCCATCAGGCGATGCTGGACTACAAACATCGTATCAGGCAAAAATTCAGTTTCTACAGTCAAGACCTGATTAACCACCTATTCAACCATCCCTACACAAAAATCGATTTCCTGATGAAAACGCTGAACGTTTCTCGCCCCAGTGCCGCCAAATATCTGGACGAACTGACAGAAGGCGGGTTCCTTCACAAAGAAAAGATAGGTAGAAGCAACTACTATATCAATATTGCGCTGATGAGCATCTTACTACCAACCAATTGATAATATTTGAATTTATACAATATTAAATCAATATATTATTTACCATCATACTTGATGGCTTGCCGATATAAATAAGCGTATAGTTCCAAATATCACAAACCCATCATTACAACCTTAGGAGTTCAAACCATGAAACCTGTTTTGTTTGCCGCGCTGATTTCCTGTTTCTCCGTTGCTGCGTATGCGGCCTGTACCGACAGCCAGCAGCAGTGCGTGATTTATAAAAACGGCAATGTCGCGACAGAAGGCGGCTGTACAGTCAGCAAGTGCCAAAGTGCCGATGCGCAAGTGTTGAAATGGAAGCTGAAAAACGGCAAAGGCGTAACCGTTGAAATCGGAAAAAACGGTAAGGTTTTGGTGAACAAAAAACCGGGTGCGAAAGCGAACAACAGCAATGCGTCAGGCATGGGTTTGACATGCTATGCTGCCGATGCGGACAAACGCGAACAGTTCTGCTCGACCAATTATTGATTGGATTGTTGCTTGATTAAAGGCCGTCTGAAAAGTGTTTCAGACGGCCTTGATGTTTATCCTTCCGATATTTTTTCATTGAGAAAGTCGATAAAGCTGCGCACTTTCGCGCTGAGAAAGGCCCTGTCGACATAAGTGGCGTTCAGTTGGTCTGTCCAGATGGTGTAATCGGGCAGGAGTTGGATCAATGCGCCGTCCTTCAATTCCTGCTGAACTGCCCAAAGGGGCTGATAGCCTATGCCTGCACCTGATTTAATCAGCTCGCGGATCATCAGTGTGTTGTCGCTGCGGATAACCGGGGAGAGATGGAGAATGGCTTTTTCTGCGGTAGCGCGGTGGGTAATTTCCCAGTCTTGTTGACTGGTATAGGAAGGCAGGATGGCTTGGTGCTGCATGACGGCTTCGGGTGTATCGGGTGTGCCGTGTCGGGCAAGATAGCCGGGGGCGGCAAGCAGGACGAACTCGATTTTGGCCAGCGGTTTGACGATCAGCGAAGGGGAGGGGGTTTTGGAAACGCGCAAGGCGAGGTCGAAGCCTTCGGCGATGAGATCGATATGGCGGTTGTCGAGGACGAGGTCGAGCGTGACTTTGGGATAACGCTGGCGGTATTCGGCCAACCATGCGCTCATATTGCCGCCTGCAAACCACAGGGGCATGGTAACGCGCAACATACCTTGTGGCGTGTCGGCGCCGCCTGCCGCTTTTTGGGCGGCGGTGTCCAAGGTATCCAGCGCGTAGCTGCATTGGCGGTAGTATTCTTCGCCTGCTTCGGTCAGGTGGAGGTTGCGGCTGTTGCGGTGTAAAAGCTTGGCTTGAATGGTGTTTTCCAGATGGCTGACGTGTTTGCTGGCCATGGCGGTGGAGATGTCGAGCTGATCGGCGGCACGGGTAAAACTGCCGCTTTGAACGACTTGGCGGAAAACTTTTAGGCTGAATAGGGTATCCATGATTTCTTATTAGGAAACGTTGTATCAATAATTCGAGTATATATCTCTTGCCGGGAATTATCTATACTGCACTTATTGAAATTGCTCTTACCTCTTTCAGGTAGCCATTAAAATAAGGATTATTAAGATGTCAGCCTTTAAATCATTCCAACCTGTTGTATTGTCCGTCTTGCGTATTGTTACGGCGTATCTGTTTTTGCTGCATGGCACGGCCAAGTTTTTCAGTTTTCCGATGTCCATGGGCGGCGCGCCTGAGGGTTTGATGCTGGTGGCCGGTATTTTGGAAATTGTCGGCGGTATCTTATTGATATTGGGCCTGTTCACCCGTCCGACCGCGTTTGTTTTATCCGGTCAGATGGCAGCCGCCTATTTTATGGCACACGCGTCTTCCGGTAATGTTTTGTTTCCATTGGCCAACCATGGCGAATCTGCCGTTTTGTTCTGTTTCGTGTTCCTGTATCTGGCAGTAGCCGGCGGCGGAGCGTGGGCGTTGGATAACGTTTTTGGTAAAGATAAAGATTAATTTAAGGAAAAGATCATGACTTATTCTGTTTTGCAACAAGCTGCTGAAACCCGTCGTTCTATCTATGCATTGAACAACACCCTGCCTCTGTCCAATGAGGAAGTAACCAAAATCATCGAACACGCCGTTTTGCATACGCCGTCTGCTTTCAATTCGCAATCTGCCCGAGTGGTCGTATTGTTTGGCGAAGAACATGCCAAAGTGTGGCATTTTGTCGAAGAAGCGTTGCGTGCAATTGTTCCTGCCGAGCAGTTTGAAGCAACTGCACAAAAACTGAACCTGTTTAAAGCAGGCGCGGCGACAGTTTTGTTCTTTGAAGATCAAGATGTTGTCAAAGGCTTGCAAGAGCAGTTCCCATCTTATGCGGCCAACTTCCCGATCTGGGCGGATCAGGCAAATGCCATGGTTCAATATGCTGTGTGGACAACATTGGCGGCTGCCGGTGTCGGCGCCAATCTGCAACACTACAATCCGCTGCCTGATGCGGCCATTGCCAAAGAATGGAACCTGCCGGAAAGCTGGTTGTTGCGTGCGCAAATGGTGATTGGCGGTATCGCGGCTTCAGCCGGTGAAAAAGCCTTCCAACCAATCGAAGGCCGTCTGAAAGTATTCGGCGCATAAATGAAATGATGTTTTACATAAAGGGCGCGATGTTTGCGCCCCTTTTGAAATAGCAAAATAAAAGGCCGTCTGAAAACAGTTTCAGACGGCCTTTTATCTATGCCATGAAATCAACCGCGGCGCCAAGTCGTACCGCCGGCGTTGTCTTCCAGAATGATTTTGTGTTCGTTCAGAAGGTCTCGGATGCGGTCGGATTCCGCCCAGTTTTTATCGGCGCGCGCCTGTTTACGTCGGGCGATCAAATCGTCGATTTCCTCGTTGGACAGACCGTCTGAAACCGCACCGCCTTGCAGAAATTCAATCGGATCACGTTGCAACAGGCCGATGATGCCGCCCAAAGCTTTCAGACAGCCGGCGAGGTGCGCATCATTGGTTTTGTTCACTTCGCCTGCCAGTTCAAACAACACGGCAACCGCTTCGACCGTGCCGAAATCGTCGTTCATGGCGGCGTAGAAACGGCGGGTGTAGTCGTTGGCGTTTTCAGATAAATCAAACTCAGCCGCAGGAGTGTTTTTCAAGGTGGTGTACAGGCGGGTCAGTGCGCCTTTGGCGTCGTCTAAATGCGCGTCGGAGTAGTTCAGCGGGCTGCGGTAGTGGGCGCGCAGAATGAAGAAACGCACGACTTCCGGGTCGTATTGCTTCAACACTTCGCGGATGGTGAAGAAGTTGCCCAGCGATTTGGACATTTTTTCGCCGTCCACGCGGATAAAGCCGTTGTGCAGCCAGTATTTAACGTGGCTGGCGATGCTTTGACCGTGGTGGGTTTGCGCGTGGTCATGGCCGCAGGTATGACCGCTGGCACCGACGCTTTGGGCAATTTCGTTTTCATGGTGCGGGAACTGCAAGTCCGCGCCGCCGCCGTGAATATCGAAAGTATCGCCGAACAGGTTTTCACTCATGGCAGAGCATTCAATATGCCAACCCGGACGGCCGTTGCCCCAAGGGCTTTCCCATGCAGGTTCGCCTGCTTTCGCCGCTTTCCACAACACAAAATCAAGCGGATCACGTTTGAAACCATCCACTTCCACACGCTCGCCCGCGCGCAGGTCATCCAACGATTTGCCCGACAATTGGCCGTAAGCCGAAAACTCGCGCACAGCGTAGTAAACGTCGCCGTTTGCGGCAGGATATGCCTTGCCGTTTTGAATCAGGGTTTCAATCATGGCAATCATTTGCGGAATGTTTTCCGTTGCCTTCGGCTCAATATCCGGACGCAACACACCCAAAGCATCGGCATCTTCGTGCATAGCCTGAATGAAACGCGCAGTCAGCTCGCCGATGGTTTCGCCGTTTTCAGCCGCACGGGCGATGATTTTGTCGTCGATGTCGGTAATGTTGCGCACATAAGTGAGCGGATAGCCGCACTCGCGCAGCCAACGGGCAATCATGTCGAATACAACCATCACGCGGGCGTGACCCAAGTGGCAATAGTCGTAAACAGTCATGCCGCAAACGTACATACGCACGTTTTTAGGGTCGATGGGGGTAAAGGGTTCTTTTTGGCGGGTAAGGGTGTTGTAGATGGTTAGCATAGTTTCAATAAATTTATCTGCAATGAAGAATTTCTCTAATTTTTTTGTCTAGAACTTCGCCACTGGGGAGATTTGATCCAGTGATAAATCTAGTGGCGAAATCATCTAATTTAAATTTCAGAGTGCGTTTTTGTATTAATTTCCTTTGCTGACCAGATGGAACTGAAATTCCGAGGTCGTAAGTATGTACGGTTATGACATCATTTGCATCTTGGTCAGTTTTGGGAATATCTGAGCCTATAATTTCTTCAAATTTTTGATAAACGACCTCAGGAACTATGAAATATAGACCATGAGTTACTAACTTAGAGCGTGAATATACTAGACTCTTCCGAATAATTTGAGGTATTAATCGTTTATGAACATTTGCCCAGTTTAAACCATGGGCTGAGGCTGGAATAAAAGCTTCTTTATTACGTGCTGCATACCATGCATCTCTATAGTTACCTGTAATATCAATACTTTGAACTTCAATCCCCACATAACCTCGAAGTTCACCATTTTCAATATGTGCAAGAACCCAGTCCATACTCATTTTGCTAAGTTTAACTTCTTTTCCTGAGTTTAGACCTAGTGCGACGATACAATTTAAAGTTTCTATTCTTGATTGTGTTGAATAAGTAATATATTCATCGAAGAGAAAGAAAGGAATATTTCCAAATACTTCGTTGCCTATGCGCTGGATGCTTGAATATTTATTTGCATATAGTCTGTTTGGACAAATAATTACATTATGTCCCGTATTTGATACAGAACAAGTTCCATAACAAATAGTATTGTCATGATTGTATTTGATACATGCTTTACCAATAAAAGGACAGGCTGATAAATCCCAAAACTTACGTGCTAAAGGTGATGTATCTGTTGGACTATATCCAAATATTTCTATTAGTGATCGTGTTGATTTTGTGGCCATATTTATGATATTAGTTTTTTGATAGTTTCCCCTATAGCTTTTGCCATTAGAGGAGGAACAGCATTCCCAACCTGTTCAAATTGTTCCGTTAAATTTCCTGTAAAAATGTAGTTATCAGGAAAGCTCTGGATGCGAGCAGCCTCTCTCACTGATAATGCACGATCTTGTGTTGGATGAAAGAAGCTTCCCCAATGGGGGTCGCATTTGGTAAGGATAGTTGAGCACATTTCTTGAGGGTGAAGGCGTCCATAACGTTTTGTATGGTCGCTTCGACGAGCTTTCTTTAATCCTTCAGGTAATAATTCAAAAGGAATATCTCTCCAGCTCCCTCCTTGAGGTATATGCTTTAATCTTTCTAAATTCAGTTTTCCTAATTTTCCGCAGCTGTGATTATAAATTTTGCTAGATCTTTCTCTTAGGATTTGTTGATATTCAGAAAGAGGATCTGTGGGATATGCAATATTATCTAGACTTTCTCCTAAAGCCAATATCGGTAAGTCAGAAATAGCATCCCAAACAGTCGTTGCTTTTTTTAACTCTTGTGCAAAGAGTGGGGGGATTTTGATACAGAGTTCATTTGCTCCTGCAAAGTTAGTCACAGCTGTAGCAAAATGGCTTGGCTCAGGGAATTCAACTTTATGGTTATCTCTCAGGGCGATAAATATGGTACGGAATCTTGTTTGGGGAATTCCATAATGGCCTGCAAAGAGAATACGATGATCTACAGAATATCCCATTTGCTTTAGTTCAGAATAAATAGTTTCTACAACTGTACCTTTCCCTAAAGAAACAATACCTGGTACATTTTCAATTAGAATGGCTCTAGGTTGTAGAATTTTAGCTATTCGGAGATATTCTTTAAATAGATGATTTCTCTGATCATCTAGTGAGCGAATTGGTGCATTAATAGAGAATCCTTGACAGGGAGGCCCACCTGCTAATAAGTCTAATTCACCAGTTTTTAAGTTAGTTAGATTTAAAATATCGTACTCTGATAACTTTCTGATATCGCTAGTAATTACTTTAGAATCAGGATGATTTTTTGCAAAAGTTTGTGCATAGATTGGATGTATGTCAGAGCCTAGTACGGAGTGAAATCCGGCCATATTTAGTCCACATGACAAACCTCCCGCACCAGAAAAAAAGTCAACTAATTTCATTTATATATCTATTAATTATGGGGTTTTCTACTTGATTCATCAGTAGTATTAGAATTTTTAGATAGCTTTAAAAGGCCATCTGAAATTTTTTACTCCGGCTTAAACACGCCAGTATCTGTTTTAGGCTGCTGCTCGGCAATTTCAGCTTTTGCCGCTGCCTGCTCCGCTTCAGCTTTCTCGGTTTCGATGCGTTTTTTCTCGGTCAGGTATTGGTTGATTTGGTGTACCAATTCCTGCGTGCCTTGGTGGGTCAGGGCGCTGATTTGGAAGAGGCGCGGGGTTTCCATATCGAATTGGAAGCGGTCGTCTGGTTTCGGGTAGTCCCAGCCGATGGCTTCGAGGAAGGCGGCGCTACGAGCTTTGGCTTCTTCTTCATCGAGCATGTCGAGTTTATTCAGCACCAGCCAGCGCGGTTTGTCGTAGAGCTCTTCGTCGTATTTGCGCAATTCGTTGATGATGGCAAGGGCTTCTTCGGCGGGGTTGACGGTTTCGTCGAAGGGAGCCAAATCGACGACGTGCAACAGCAGGCCGGTGCGCGACAAGTGTTTGAGGAAACGATGTCCAAGGCCTGCGCCTTCTGCCGCACCTTCAATCAGGCCGGGGATATCTGCCATGACGAAGCTGTGATTTTCGTCGATGCGCACGACGCCCAAGTTCGGATGCAGGGTGGTGAAGGGGTAGTTGGCGATTTTGGGGCGTGCGGCGGATACGGCGGTAATCAAGGTGGATTTACCGGCGTTGGGCATGCCTAATAAGCCGACATCTGCGAGGACTTTAAGCTCGAGTTGCAGGGAACGGGTTTCGCCTTCTTCGCCGGGCGTGGATTGCTTGGGGGCGCGATTGACGGACGATTTGAAGTGGATGTTGCCTAAGCCGCCTTTGCCGCCTTTGGCGAGGCAGACGCGCTGGCCGTGGTAGGTGAGGTCGGCGACGATTTCGTCGGTGTCAAGGTCGCGGATGAGGGTGCCGACGGGCATTTTGAGGACGATGTCGTCTGCCCCTGCGCCGTAACGGTCGGAGCCGTGGCCTTTTTCGCCGTTTTTGGCTTGGTAGCGTTTGACGAAGCGGTATTCGACGAGGGTGTTGGTGTTTTCGTCGGCTTCTGCCCAAACGCTGCCGCCTTTGCCACCGTCGCCGCCGTCAGGGCCGCCGCGGGGTACGAATTTTTCGCGACGGAAACTGGTTGCGCCATTACCGCCTTTGCCTGCGGCGACTTCGATTTTTGCTTCGTCGATAAATTTCATGATGTTCTCTTATGGGTATTCGGTTGTTTCAGACGGCCTTTGTTGATAGAGGAGCTTGGTGTCTGAACGGATAAAATGTTGCTTATTATAAAGGATATTTCGGTTTTAGGCCGTCTGAAATATGGTTTCAGACGGCCTTGGATTTATTGGGCGAGGGCTTGGTCGATTTCTTGATAGAGTTGGGAGAAATTGGGTTCGCCAACGTAGGTTTTGAGGATGTTCCCGTTTTTGTCGATCAGGACGGAAGTCGGGTAAACCTGTGTGCCAAAGGCTTTTGCGGCAGTTTTGTCGGCATCGTACATGACGGTGAAAGGCAGGCCGTATTCTTTGACGTACTGATGGACACTTTCGATAGGGGTCGATGGGTTGGGCAATGCCGAGGACTTGGAAGTTTTTGCCTTGATAATCTTGGGCGGTTTTGATGATTTTAGGCATTTCACTCACGCAGCCGGGGCAGGAGGGAAACCAGAAGTTGATGAGGGTAACTTTGTCTTTTAAATCGGCGTTGGTAATGGTTTTGCCTTGCAGATCGGGCAGGGCGAAATCAGGGGCAGCTTTGTTGCTGGGGATAAGGACGAAGGCAAGAAGCGCGCCAATCGTGGCAACGACAAGGAGTGTGAGTATTTTTTTCATGATTCGAGGTTTTGAATTGCGTGTGCTAAGGTTTGAGGAACGCTGATGCTGCGGTCGCTTTCGCTGCTGACGGGCATAAGGGTAACTTCGGCTTCGATGGCCACTTTGCCGTTGGGCAGGGTCGCGGTTTGGCTGAGGATGATGTGGCGTGTGCCGATGTCTTTCAGACGGCCTGTAAAGGTTAAGACATCGCCTTCAAGCGACGGGCGGCGATAGCGGATGTCAACGCGTGCAACAACGAGCATGATGCCTTTGAGTTCGGACAGAAGGCCATGCTCTTGAAAAAACGTCCAGCGCGCTTCTTCGAGAAATTCGAGGTAGCGCGCATTGTTGACGTGGCCGTAGCCGTCGAGGTGGTAGTTGCGGACGGTCAGTTTCATCAGTTGAGATTGATGGGTTGGAACTCTTCGCGTGCGATGGGTTCGTGTTCGAGGTCGGTAATCACGGTGGAGAGTTGGATGTCGAACCATTCGTTGAAAATGTCGGCATCCAAATCCGGCCATTCGCTTTCGTCTTCGCACCAGTCGGCCAGTTCGGCAGCAAAAATGTCTTCGAAACGCGCTTCGATTTCGTCCCATACTTCGTCGGCAGTTTCGCACGGGCGAACGAGGTAGGAATTGGCATCAGCTTGGATATCTTCAAGCGTCAGGCCATCCAAGTGATTGCCGGGCAGGGATTTCAGCCAGTTCCAAAAAGGATCGAGGGGGATAAGCAGGAAGACGCTGCGGTTGACTTCGTACATGGTGTTTTCCTTGGTTTCTGTATAGTTGAATGATATAGCAAAGGTGGTGGACTGGCTATCTTTTGGGGGATAAAGGCCGTCTGAAAAAATACGATATAAGGTATAGCCGGATAGGGTTTGTTTCCTGAATCTGTTGTGTAAACAACACGGTTAGTTTCTGTATCTATATGGTATGAGGAGAAGATATCAAGTTTTGAATATAACTTTGATAGTTTCGGAGGGATGTTGTCGGTTTGGTTGATTGTATGTGCGAATAGCGAATAGTTTTTATGAGTCAGAGGCTGAAGCAATATTGAAAGGTGAAGATAAATATTGGGTTAAATGAATATTTATTCAAATAAGATTTATATGTAATAATGACGGAGAGGAAATATCCTATTATAATCCATCCCTTATCTTTTTCGAGAAAACTCTACTATGAAGCCTATTACAACAGGGGTAATCATCTTTATTGGAAGTGCCATCAGCGCAATCCTATTATACTTTTTTGGCCAAAATCTTGGCATTACGTCGACTATTGCAAAAATTGTGGTCTGGGCATGTGTATCAATTGTGATCTCATTGATACTCCTTACCCCTTTGATTACGAGATTTTTTTGGGCTAGGAGCTCCGATAAATACTCCGGTTTGAAACATTTAAATCCTGAAGATTTAAGTGGGGATAATGGAGAGTCTTCAACTCTGATTGGTATAGCGGAACGTTGGGAGCAGCTACGCCATATTTACTTATTGACTAGACAATATAAAAAACATCGTAAGCCTTGGATTTTTGTTGTAACCCAAGAACCAATGCTCTTGGATAGAGTTTTGCCTAATATTCGCCCGCAACTTTGGGTAGAAACGGCTTCTGCGATTTGGATAGATGCTCAGGCAATGGAACCTGCGAATGGTTGGCAGTATCTGAGAGGTGTGGGAAAACGTCCTGCAGAAGGTATTGTTGAGCTTCAAGGGGAGTTTTCAGTTCAGGAAAATACCGCTCAACTGCTTGAGTTAATGAAAAAACTTGGCTGGAAACTTCCAATTAATCAAGTTCATTTTGTAAATGATGCCAATGAAATGCCATCAGCAGTCAGCCATGCTTTGAAATATGGTTCAACAGTATCTTCAGCAGAGTTGATGAAAGAGTTGGATCAATTTGCTAACCGGTTGGCAGCTGTGGGCACACGATTGATTGAAGCCGATTTAGAACAAACACCTATTGCAAAATTGTCTGCCAAACTGCCGTCACAAACTCAGGCTTTGGCTGATTATATTGCTGCAGAAAAGCGGGGACTGGGAAAACTGGATACTGTTGCAGGTATTTCTTTTATTCAATCAAATCAACCTGAACAATCAGGAGATTTGATTTTCCGTGCATTCAACGATTTATCTGTTTTGGGTTCCGGAAAGAAACTGCGTTTTTCTAAAACGGAAAAAATTTATTTGGGCTTAAGTGCAGTTGCCCTGCTTGTCGGCGGTGCGTTTGCAGTCAGTGCGTATAGCAGCTATCAAGAAATCAGCCGTTTGAAGACCGATTTTGAAAGCGTACAGAAAGTAAAATCTCGTGCTGAGAAAGTAGCTACACTTATTCGATTGCAACAAGATATTACAGATTTGGAGTCTCGTCGAAGCTTCTCACAATATGCGGTTAAGTTTTTTGGGTATGAGCATCGACAAGAGCTCTTAGCCGTTGCTTACCGTAAATATAATAATTTGGCAAAAGATGTTATCAGCCGTCCTGCTACTGCATTCTTTGAGAACAAGTTAGATGAATTGGTAATGTTGGAAGGCAGAATTCCTGATGACTTTGAACTTCAGGATAGTGCTTATCAAGATTTGAAAAGCATATTTGATGCTGACGTCTCATGTTGAGAAAACAAAAGGCACAAAAGATGCGGAATTCTTAGTAACCAAGTTGACGCAGATGTTGACGACACAAAATGTGGCGGCGAAAAGATGCGCAAACATTGGCACAGTTTTTTGTGTCGCGTATGTCACAGAAAAATAATTTGGCAGAGCCTGAACAAACTGAATTGGTATCAAGAAGCCGTCAGGTCTTGGTGGACTGGATCAATCGCGACCAAGGCAGTGAGCAATTGTATAAACGCATTATTCAGGGTACGAATGCCAAATTGCAAACCATTACCTTAGACAAATTGCTTAATAAGGATTTGAAAGGTATTTGGAATGTTGGAAAACCTTTGCCGCGTATATATACGGTTGAGGGTTGGGAAAAATATATTAAGCCAGGATTAGAGCAGGCAATTAAAGACAGCAAGAGCAATGATTGGGTATTGGGCGGTAATGTGTACCAAGCTTCGGTAACAGAAGCGGCAATCAATAGCCTGAAAGAACGTTACTTTAAGGAATATGCTACCGCTTGGTACAACATGATGAACAGCATTACATGGCAACCGAGAACAACCAGCTTGGATGCAGTCAATCAGCTTCACGTCTATGCGGATCCTCAACGTTCTCCATTGGTGGCATTATTTAATGCAGTGAAAGAAAGCAGTCAGCTGGATAGCAAGAAAGTTGATGTCAATCCTGCTGTTGCAGATGCAGCAAAACGTGTAGCCGCAAGACAACTGTCTACTCGTTCGCGTAAGGTTGCAGATGCGGTATTGAATTCTCAATCTGAAAATATTAATGCTTTGGAAGATAAGGTAAATGATTATCTAGCAGGGCCGTTGGAAGCAGAATTTGAAACTCTGTTGCAATTGATTGATGCACAAATTAATCCAAAGAGTGATTTGAGTCTGCAGCGCTACCTTGAACGTGTAACTACTGTGAAGCAGCGTTTGATTCAAATGACGGCATCCTCTGATACTGGAGGTGCGGCAAGAACAGCCGTGCAAGGTGTTTTAAACGGTGGTGATAATGAGTTCCTCGACGGCATACAGTACGCACGTTTGATTGAGGCCGGTGTGGGTGACAGATTGTTGCCGTTTGCACGAAATGTTTTTGTATTGCCGTTTAATTCCGTATGGGATTCAATTGCCGGCGTTGCTCAAAAAGACATCAATAATTTGTGGGCAAGCAATTTTGTCAATCCTATGCAGTCTGAACTGGGTGGCCGATATCCATTTGCTCGATCAGAAATCGAAGTTTCGATTCCGGTATTGGCAAAATATTTGGATGTTAACAAAGGTGCACTTAATCAGTTTGTCACAACCCAATTGGCAGGTGTTTTAACCAAACAGGGTAACCAATGGATTGTTGCGCCCGGAAGTGAATTGAAGGTTAACCCGGGGTTCCTACAACAATTGAATAAATTGAGTGCTATTTCCGAAGACTTCTTTGTTAACGGAGAGGGTGGCTATAGCTTTGAGCTGAAACCGACATCTACTCAAGGTATTGTTCAGTATGATTTAATTATCGACGGTCAGTCTTTAGATTATTTCAACCAACAAACAGAGTGGAAGACATTCAAATGGCCTGGAGATGTCAGCAATGCCGGTCTTCGTATTTCTTGGGAAACTGAGGCAGAAGGTATGCGTAAGACTCAAGAAATTAGTGGTCGCTTCGGTTTTATCCGTATGCTTGAAAAATCTAGGATTACACCGATTGACAGTGGCACTTATTTAGTCGAATTCCCATTGGAGAAAGACAAATTGATGAGGTTCTATATGAGAACTAATTCCGGTAAAGGACCTTTGGGATTGTTGGAACTGAAGAATATCCATCTGCCGAATAAGATTTTTGAGGTTAAATAATCATGACATTACCCCAATGGGTAAAGCCGATACTTGGTGATGAGGGTACATCAATCACCGATAACAATATTCATCGCTGGCAAGAGTGGCTGGAACCTGTTTCAGACGGCCACCCTTGTGGCGAGGATGTTGCATATGCCGATGATTTTGAGGCTATTAAAATTGAATTGGCCAAAGCTTTCAGGTATTGATTGCCGATTGATTTTGGATGCTTCTGAACGCTTGTTAAAACGTCAATCTAAAGACTTGAGAGTAGCAACTTATTATATTTTTGCCGCTTTGCGAGACCGGGGGTTGGCAGGTTTTTCAGATGGTTTGGAAATTTTATGCGGATTGTTGCAAAAATTTGATCAATCACTATGGCCGAAAAAGCCGGTACAAAAACGCAATGCATTAAATTGGCTGTCTGGGGAAAGAGTGCTGGATACGCTCAAAGGGACTGAATTATCTAATTCGGTAGACCTCAAGCGGACATTATCGGCGTTAATGTCGTTGCAGCATTATCTTGAGGGATGGGAAGAATCAGTACGCCCCAGCCTGTTTCCGTTATTACAATATTTTGAAGAGTCATCTGTTTGTTTTTCATCACCTCAGACAAGTACAATTCAAAAGTCAGGAAAGTTAGTACGCCTATTGACCAGGAAGTTGTACCACAGATTCGTCAAGAGAGTCAGAGGCCGTCTGAAAGTTTAGCTGTCACTCAAGTTAACTCTTCTAAAGCCTTACTCGATCAAGTTAGGATTAATGCCACCTATTTAAGAGAGCAGGATGATGGATATTGGCCTGCATATAAGATGATTCGCGCTGTACGTTGGGGTGGGCTAAATGGTATCCCTCCTCATCAAAATGGTCAGACTCGTTTGAAGGCTCCAAGGACAGATTTATTGGCAACTTTAAATCGTTTGGTTAATGAGCAGCAATGGCGGGATTTGCTTGATAGAGTAGAAGCAGCTTTTTTAGAAGGCGCTAATCAGTATTGGCTCGATTTGCAATATTATGCGTGGCAAGGGCAGCAGGCGTTGGGTGGTTTATATCTTTCTCAAGTTGACTCATCATTATTTGAGCTGAAATCTTTACTGACCAGATGTGATGGCTTGACCGGATTAAGTTTTGATAACGGATTTCCGTTTGTCTCAGCCGATACGCTTACGTGGTTGGAGCAAAAGGTTATGCCATCCACGCGCAAGCAGACTAGTAGCCGAACAGTTCAAAAAGCAGTAATAGAATCATCATGTCAGGTAGAAAGCCAAGAAAGTCAATGGCAACAGGCTTTGTCCAAAACGCAAGAACAAGGCTTGGATGCTGCTTTTGCTTGGTTGGAAACATTACCAGAGTTGCAGTCAGGTGCAGGGCAGGTTAAAAAGTGGTTGATGATGGCCCGTTTGGCTGCAAACAATCAAAAAGTAGATTGGGCCTTGAAACTGTTGGAGCAGGCTTCACGGCAGATGCAGGTTTTGACAGTAAAAGAGTGGGATAAACATTTTGCATTTGATGTATATGCTTTGTGGTATCAACTGTTAAATGAAAATCTTGATAAGAAAGATACTGAAGCTACCGGGCAGCTTGAATTTTTACGAACTGAATTAATGCAGGCTGATATTGTCCGTGCATTAGAATTAATCGATTAAACATAATATTATGTCAGATCCCACATTACGTTATTATGAAGAAGAGATGCGGTATCTCAAGGAAGCAGGGTTAGAGTTCTCAAAAAGCTCACCCTGATCGTGCCGCAATGCTGAATTTAGACAGAGTAGGTACACGCGATCCTTATGTGGAGCGATTGTTTGAAGGCTTTGCTTTCTTAACAGGAAGAATCAGACAAAAACTTGATGATGACTTTCCAGAATTGACTGAGGGTTTAGTCAATATGCTATGGCCTCATTATCTGAGGATGATTCCTTCTTTGACTGTTTTAGAGTTAATTCCAGATGATAAAAAGTTGCAGGGCGGGCAACTTGTTAAAAAAGGACTATCCGTACAATCTGAGCCCATTAATATTAATGACAGGTTGACGAGATGCCTGTACCGAACTACAGGTGATGTTAAACTCCAGCCCTTGAGTATCTTGCATACGTTATTGGATTATGATGCAAATGGTCAAAGTGTCATCAAATTGACTTTTGGTATTCACAGACAGACGCAGAAAGACAATTTGGATTTTTCTAAAATCAGAATTTATATTTCTGCTGATGAACCAGTTGCTTTTGCATTACGTCATGCTTTGTTAAATCAGGCTGCTCAAATCAGTATCCATCATGCCGAACTACCATCTGGAGGTAATATACGGTTTAAGGCCGTCGGATTTGCCGAAGATGAGAGATTGTGGGAAAAAGTAAATAACAGTTTCAGTGGATATCAATTACTATTGGAATATTTTTGTTTTAAACAGAAGTTTTTCTTTATTGATTTGATTGGTATTGATGCCGAAGAATGGTCGGAACGCATTAATGAGTTTAGTATTAATGTAGTTCTGTCCAAACAATATCCTTCAGAGCTTAGATTTCCTCCAGATTGCCTGAAATTAAACTGTGTTCCTGCCATTAACCTCTTTGACATGGAGGCTGAGCCTATTCGGGTGGATCACAAGGCATTTGAATACCCTGTTAAGCCTTTGTTGCATGAAGGTATGGCAGTTGAGGTGTATTCAGTAAATGAAGTTGAAGCTGTAAATCATGAGACAGGCAAGCGCTACTCATATATTCCTTTCTCGTCATTCCAGCATCGTGGTGGATTGATGAAATATGATGCTCCTGAACGGTATTACCATACCAAGGTAAAACGAGGAGTATCTGGAAAGCATGAAACATTTATTATGCTTGGAGGATTGTTGTGGGATAGAAAAGATATTCTGCCTACTGAAACACTTTCTCTAAAAGTAGTAGGGACCAATGGTGCTTTGCCACGTAAGAGTTTGAGGGAAACCCAGATTCAAGACACGGATATAGCCGAGCCCAATATTAAAATGGTAAGAAACCTTACGACTCCGACGTTGTCATGCTATCCTCCAACGGAAGACAGATTTCAATGGCGTATCTTGTCCCATTTGTCACCAAATTATCTATCATTACTAAACGTTGATAGTTTAAAAGGTGCATTGTCGATTTACGATTGGACCGAAGATGAATTGAATAAGCGCAGATTGAACGGGATTGTTGACGTTAAGCATGAAACAGTACAAAGAATCGAGCGTGGTGCAGTTCATCGTGGAGTTCATATTACAGTAACATTTGATTCAACTGCATTTAATGGGGAAGCAGAAATTTATTTGTTCGGGGAATTATTGAACGAATTTTTTGCAATGTATGCTGATTTGAACCTATTTACCCGGTTCAGCATAGTTTCTCTGCCATCCGGGAAAACATATACATGGAAAGACAGCAAAACAACTATCACACGGTTTTAGAAACAGCGCATAAAAGTGCTAAAGAAAATAACGGCAGACAGACACTGCCTCTATGGGAGATTCCCTAGAAATAAATCTCATCGCGAAGGTATAGCATCTGAAATTTTTCAAGAGAAATTGGGAGAGTTTATTGTACGCAATGCAGCAACAATGAATTTTTTCCAATTTTGTCGGGTGTTGGAAACGCTTGCCGATGGTGCTGAAGAAAAAGCTGTAGAGTCAATGGTAAGATTCAGAAGGGTGAAGTCTTTATCTTTCCTTCTGGGGAAATTGCATCGGTTGAATATGATGCGGAAGCCGAGCTACCAACTGTAAGAACAACATTTTTAGGTTTGTATGGCGTAGATGCGGTCTTGCCGGATTATTTCCTGAATGATATTGCAACGCATAAAGACGGTAGTGAAAGCTTAGCTGCATTTTTGGATATTTTTAACCATAGAATTACAACCCTGTTTTTTCAGGCATGGAAAAAATACCGCTATCCGTTTTTGTTTCAAAATGAAGGGCAAGATGATTTATCTCGCTCTCTTCTGCACCTTATTGGGCAGGGGATGGTAAACGGCAAATTTATACATCCTTTGCTAGATAGCAGAATCTTGGGATTGTTCAGTGTTTTTTATCAGCGCACCCGAACAAAAGAAGGTATTATCAGTATAGTTAGATATTTGTTACCTTTTGCAGATGTAAAAGTAAAAGAATTTCAGCCTCAGTGGGTAATATTGGAAAAAAATCGTGAGTTGGGGAAAGCTGGTTTGAGATTGGATGGAGGAAGTGCATCTTTAGGCAGTAGAATAAAAGATCATAGTCATCTGATACGTATTGAGATTACACCAGATACATTTGAGAATGCACAGCTTCTATTACCAAAACAAACATTACACCAAATTACTTGAATTATTGAAGCTCTATTTGGGTTGCCGTTTTGATGCAAGCATTTACCTAAACATCAAGAAGCAATGGGTACCTCAAAGCCGTTTAGCAAAAAAACAAATGTTGGGGATTAATACCGGTTTAGGTACGATGTATCAAGACAAGCAAATAAAGATAGCGAACTATACATATTCAAACTAATTTAAGAAAACGGAAAATCATGAATAAGAAAACTAGAATTCAGTCAGTCTGCGCATTAGCCTTATTGTGCGCGGTATTATCAGGTTGCGGGGTTTTGCAAGGCGTGAAAGATGGTACGACCAATGTAACTAAAAGTATCTTTTATACTAAGTTAAAGATATTAAAGATTGACTTGGTTGCTCGTAATGGTTTGAATCAAAATGAACGAGGTCAATCGTTATCGACAGTTGTTCGTATTTATCAGCTTAGAGATAAGCAGAATTATGAAGTTGCATCTTATCGTGACTTGCTTAATCAAGATAAAACCATTTTGGGCAGTGACTTGGTAGAAGGGTATAAGCAGTATACCATTCGACCTGGTGAAACTATCAGCTTGGATGAAACCTTGGATAAAGAGACCAAGTATGTTGGTATCGTGGCTTTTTATAATCGGGTAGGAGAGGATCAGCCGTGGAAAATGCTTCTATCCAAAAAACAGCTGAAAAATAAAAAGCCATTAGTTGTTGAGTTGGTAGATAATAAAGTTGTAATTCAAGAGACCGAAAAGAAAGTCAAATAATGGATGCAGCCCTCTATGAGAAATTAACGGGGTTTTATTCTGATGGCTTGCCACTAGATGGGCTTCCAGATGGTTTCCAGTTAGTTAGGAGTGTTTTAGATAATATCCAACGCATTCTCAATAGTCGGAGTGGCTCCTTGAAGCATTTGCCTGATTATGGAATCCCTGACCTTAGTATGGTTTATAAGAATTTACCGTCTAGTGCACATGATTTACGGTATTTCATGAGGAAGACCTTATTGAAATATGAACCCAGATTGAGAAATTTGGACATTCGACTGACTGAGTCTAAAGACAATATTATGGTTTTATGCTATCAGCTTGAATGTGAAATTGAAAATGCTGGTGCTGTAGTCATAGACACTTATTTTATGCCTGAAGGAACGGTTTCTGTTAAACGCAGCCGAGCGTAACTTTTTAGGTATCAACAGATTACTTTAAAATTAAGAACTAAATATATGGTTAAACACTTTTTTCTTACTTGCAGTGTATTGCTTTCAGCAGCTGCACAGACAGCCTTGGCTAAAGAGTATGATTTAGAAGGTACATTAGTTACTCAGAATAATTATGTACGAATTCAGAGTTGTAATCTGAAAGATACTTATGCTTTATTACCCGGTAGTGGAAATGGCTATGAAGCGACGGCAGAGATTGTCAGCGCTAGAAAAAATATGCCTGAAAGTACGCCAATCTATGTTGCTTTAAAAGGAAAATTAGAAAGCCCCAATTTTTTAGTTTCTGGAATTGAACTCATCAAAATAGGGGAAAACTGCCATACGGCCAAAACTAAATCCTCATCTCCTGAAACAGCTGTTCAGAAATATCCAAGTGAAAACCAGCAACCAGATTTAGAAGACAAAAATTCTAATGCTGAGCCATACAATCCTGTATTGAAGCCGGTGGAAGCAGAACCAGTGGTAACAGAACCAGAAAATCTGAAACAAACAGCAGAAGAACCAGGAACAACGATATCAGTTGATCCTGCTCATCATTCAAAAACTACACAAGCTACTCAACCTGAAGACAGTAAAAAGTCTAAAGATGATCAATATTCTTCTGATAATCTTCTTGATAAGCAGGTTAAAACAGAAGATGCTAAACAGGCAGATATTGAGAATTTGGAGAGAGACAATGCTACTCCAGTTGATCCTGCAACGTTAAATACATCTAAGCCAAATGTTCAATCTGTAGAGACTCCTGAAAAGGTAGAGCAACCTGCAGTAGATGAATCTAAGGCTGTGGAAAAATCAGAAACTAAGTCCGTAGAGCAGTCAGCTATAGTAGAAACATCTGAGGCAGTAGAACAACCAATAGCCAGTGAATCTAAAGCTGCAGAACAGCCAGTGATTGTAGAAACTAAGACTGTAGAACAGCCGTCTGAAGCAGATATGCAACCTATAGTGGATGAGTTTAAAGTTGAGCAGCCAGTGGATGCAGCAACGGCTAAGACTGTGGAACAGTCTTCTGCAGTAGAAGCATCTGCGGTAGTACAACCACCGGTAGTAGATGAGCCTAAAGTTGTAGAACAACCTGAGGAAGTCAAAGCATTTGAACCGACTGGAGCTTCTGAAACGGTACACAATCCTATAATAGAAGAGACTTCTATAGAGGCTGATCATAAGGTAGAAGAGAAACCGTCTGTACCAGAGGTTGTTACTCCAGCATCATCCTCTGTGGAAGATCGTGTAACGATATTTGAAACTCAGCCTAAAGCCGATAATCAAGAATCTACACAATTAGAGGGTATTCCGTCTGTAGGGACGCAAGCCGACCAGTTAACAGAAGCAACTCATTCTGCACATGAAACTTTATCGGGAATCGAAGCAGCAGCACCAATAACTGATTCATTATCGAATGAAGTTTCTACACAGCCAGTTTATGTGAATCACATTATTGTGCATGAAGATGATGTGGCTGAGTAAAAGGTAACCAATATAGTCGAGTTAGTTTTCAGTTATGAGAAAAGGCCGTCTGAAGAATCTTAGTTTTAAGTTAAATGGATTTTGATTCTTCAGGTAATTGTAAAAGGTCTTAAGAAATTCGTTCTCGTGAATAAAAAAGCTTACTTAAATCATTAAGTAAGCTTTTTTGTATTTAATGGATAGTAAGTATGTGAATTATTAGTAGCTTTTGTAAAACTTCAAAATCTAGCTTTTCAAAACGCTACAAAGGCATAGCTTTTATACCCAGAAAATCAGGGATTTTCTGATGGTGTTTGATGCAGGGTTTGGGGATTGGCTGTATCGGGGATTTCTGCCGGAGCGGTTTGGGGTGCTGCTACCGGTTCGGAAGTGGTGTTACTGTCCACCAAGTCATCGATGTCGATGTTGTCGTCTTCGCTTTGAGAAGCGTGCCGCCGGTTTGTTGGGAGCGGACTTTCATGTAAAGGTCGCGTGTGTAGCTGTATTTGTCGATGGCTGCGCCTTCGAGGCTGTCGGTCAGGTCAAGTAGTTCTTCACGGGTGTTGATGGCTTGCAGGCCGATTGTGCCCCAGCGTCCTGCTCTGGTGTGGAAGACGGCGTTTTTAACTGGGTAGACGGTGGTAACGGCGTTGCCAATGGTATCGCGTACGGTAGACGGGCCGAGTAGGGGGACGACGAAGTAGTTGCTGTTTTTCCAGCCCCATGAGGCGAAGGTGTCGCCGAGGGTGTTTTTATTGCTGGGTACGCCGCCTGCACCGGCTACGTCGATTAAACCGCCAAGTCCGAAGGTGGTGTTGATGCCGACGCGGACGAGGTCTTCGCTGGCGCGTTTGACGTCAAGGCGCAGAACGTTGCTGCCGAAGCTGACGACGTCGCGCAGGTTGTTGAAGAAGTTGATCACGCCGGTACGCACCGGTTTGGGCGTTACTTTGCGATAGCCGCGTGCGACAGGGGAAAGGACGTATTTGTCTGCTTTGTCGTTGAACTTGGAAACGGTACGGTTGTAGCCTTCGTAAGGATCGGCCGGATTGCGTTCGGCAAGTGCGGGAGCGGAGGCTATGCTGATGAGGAGGCAGAGTGAAGCGGTGGTTTTTTTCATGATTGCAACCAGTCTTTGATTTCGTAAAGTTCGGCCAGTGCGCGGACGGAATCAGGAATGTTTTGAATGGTCGGTTTTTTGTCTGTCCGGCGCAGAGCGTTGAGCAGCAGGGAAACGCAGGCTGAATCTGCTTTGCCTACTTGGCTGAAGTCTATGCTGTCTGTTTCTTTCAGACGGCATTGTTGTTCGTAGCGCGCAAAGGCGGAGGCAGTCAGGGTTTTGACGGTAACGTCGCCGCTGATGTAGAGCGTGCCGTTGCGGATTTCTGTTTGCATGGTGTCTTTATGATGTAAGGCACCATGCCGTCTGAACATCAGGCGGCATGGTGCGGGGTGGATTATTTACCGCCGTTTGGCTTTCAAGTCGGCAATCAGGCCGTCAATGCCTTTGGCTTTGATGGTTTCGCCGAATTGGTTGCGATATACGGTAACCAAGCTTGCGCCTTCTACTGCGACATTGTATGCGCGGTATTTGTTGCCGCTTTGGTAGGTGGTGAAGTCCATGTTAACCGGTTTTTGGCCGGAAACGTTGATTTCGGCGCGGACAACGATTTCTTTACCGCCTTTGTTTACGACAGGGTTATCTTTGATGTTGACCTTGGCGTTTTTGAATTTCAGCATGGTGCCGGAGTAGGTGCGGATCAGCAGGGTTTGGAACTCTTTGGTCAACGCTTGTTTTTGTGCGTCAGTCGCAGTGCGCCATGGGTTGCCGACGGCCAAAGCGGTCATGCGTTGGAAGTCGAAGTAAGGGATGGCGTAGGCTTCGGCTTTTTGGCGTGCGGTGTTGGCGTCGCCGCTGTTGAGGATTTTCAGCACTTGAACGGAATTTTCACGTACTTGGTTGACTGCGTCGGCAGGAGAGGCAAAGGCCATGCTGATGCTCAATACGCCGATGCTCAATGCGCTGATGAAGGAAGTTTTTTTCATGGGAGTGTCCTGAATATTGGGTTGATATGTGTTTATTGTTTGTTTTGACCGGCAGATTCACTGTCTGCGTTTTTTTCTCGGCAAAGCTGGTCATGAATTTGCCGATAAGGTTTTCTAAAACCATGGCGGAGCTGGTGACGGTAATGGTGTCGCCTGCCGCCAAAGAATCGGTATCGCCGCCTTGTTGCAGGCCGATGTATTGTTCGCCCAACAAGCCTGAAGTCAGGATTTGTGCGGAAACGTCGCTGCTGAAGTGATATTGGCTGTCCAGATTGAGGGCGACTTTTGGCCTGATAGGATTTAGGGTCGAGCTGAATGGAGGCAACGCGGCCCACCAGTACGCCTGCGGATTTGACCGGCGCGTTGGTTTTCAAGCCGCCGATGTCGCTGAAATCGGCATAGACGGTGTAGGTTTGAGAGGATTTGCCGAACGATTGTCCGCCGGCGGCGCGGAAGGCGAGAAAGCCGATAGCGGCCGCGCCCAGCAAGACAAACAGTCCTACCCAAAATTCCAAAGCATTTTTTTTCATGTGCTATTGTCCTTGTTTCATTCTTTTTAAAGTGTCGTTTCAGACGGCCTTTAGTCGGTAAACATCCATGCGGTCAACATGAAGTCGACAGCGAGGATGGTCAGGGCGGAAGACACTACTGTGCGTGTACTGGCGCGCAAAATACCTTCTGAGGTCGGTACGCAGTGGAAAGCCCTGATGTACGGCGATCAGCGTAACAGCTACGCCGAAAGCGGCGGATTTGATTAAGCCGTTGAGTACGTCGTAATGGAAGGTAATGTTGTTTTGCATTTGCGACCAGAAAATACCGCCGTCCAAACCCAGCCATTCGACGCCGACCAAATACGCGCCGTAAATGCCGGCAACGTTGAAAATCGACGCCAACAAAGGCATGGAAAACACGCCCGCCCAAAAGCGCGGCGCAACCACGCGTGCCACAGGGGTCGACCGCCATCACGTTCATTGCTTCAAGCTGCTCGGTGGTTTTCATCAAGCCGATTTCGCTGGTCATGGCACCGCCCGCGCTGCTGGCAAACAGAATGGCCGCCAATACGGGACCCAATTCGCGCAACAGGGAAGCGGCAACCATATAGCCCAAAATATCGGCGGATTTGAATTTTGCCAGCTGCGTATAGCCTTGCAAGCCCAATACCATGCCGACAAACAGGCCGGACACGGCGACAATCAGGACAGACAACACGCCTGCAAAGTAAACCTGGCGGATGCTCAGGCGCGGGCGGGCAAACGCCGTACCTGATTTGACCAGGATCTGCAGGAAAAACAGCGTAATACTGCCCAGCGATTGGATGAAGCCGAGGGTCTTTTGCCCCGACGGAACGGATAAAATTCATAGGTTTCAGTTGATTGGTTAAATGGTTTTCAGACGGCCTTGTTTAAGTTTCAGGCCGTCTGAACATCAGCCCAGCAAGTCTTGTTTTAAAGTCGTTTGCGCCGGATAGCGGTAGGCGACAGGGCCGTCTGCCAAACCGCCGACAAACTGGCGTACCCAAGGCGAGTCGAGTTCGCGCATTTCTTCGGGCGAGCCGGAGAACATGATTTCGCCGTGTGCCAGGAAAATGACTTGATCGACAATTTCCAGCGATTTTTCGATGTCATGCGTTACCATTACGCTGGTTGAGCGCAGGGCCTTGTTGGCACGGCTGATGAGGTGGGCGATAACGCCCAGCGAAATCGGGTCGAGGCCGGTGAAAGGCTCGTCATACAACATGATTTCAGGGTCGAGCGCAATCGTACGCGCGAGGGCGACGCGGCGCGACATACCGCCGGAAAGCTCGGAAGGCATCAGGTTTTCAACACCGCGCAAACCGACTGCATTCAGTTTCAACACCACCAAATCGCGGATGACCGCTTCGGGCAAATCCGTCAGCTCGCGCATGGGGAAGGCGATGTTGTCGAAGACGGATAAGTCAGTGAACAATGCGCCGTGTTGGAACAAAACGCCCATGCGGCGGCGGTGTTCGTAAAGTTCCTGCGCCGAAAATGCAGCCAAATCTCGCCCTTCAATCAGCACTTTGCCCGATTGCGGGTGGATTTGACCCGTAATCAGGCGCATCAGCGTGGTTTTACCGCTGCCCGAACCACCCATTACGGCGGCGAAATTGCCTTGTGGAATGCTGAAGTTGATGTTGTTCAGAATAGGACGGTCGCCATATGCGAAGGCAACGTCTTTCATTTCGATGAAGGGTGTGGAACTCATGCAGGAGAGGGGTGTCGAAAAATGTATTTAATTATGGGTATTGTAAAGGGTATTGGATATTCGGGCAATTTTCAGACGGCCTGCGCTTAGGAATAACGGGTAAAAACGTGTGAAAGAATGCAGAAGCGTTGGTAGCACGGTTGTTTTGTCGCGTGTTGTGTCAAACATACAGACAGCTGTGTAGGTATATAAAGAGGCGGGCAAACATGCCCGCCTTGTTTTTAATATTTCTGCAGACCTTCTACCTTGATTTCTTTGGCATTGGCATTGATGAAGGCTTGAGTCGCTTTCATCGTGGCTTGGATGCGCGGATCGTTCCAACGCACGATTTGGTTGTTTTCATCGCGCTTGTCCGACCAGATAATCACACCGTCGGTGTATTTTTTGCTGATTTCGAGCATTTTGCGCCAGCGGACGGGGTCAATGAACTGTTTGAAATAAGGACTGTTGGTGGCCGAATAATATTGCGGCCAGATGTAGCCGATGATTTTTTTGTTGGGAAAGCGTTGATGGATGTCGTCAACGGCGGTTTTCACGTCTTTTTCCCATTGCACCAAGTCGGGGGAAGTGATGTAGAACACAGGATTGGCATAGTCGCTGATGGCTGCGGTGGGCGCACGGCGTTTGCTGACTTGCCGCCATTTGGCCAAGATGGTTTCGTTGTCAACGTTGGGGCGGTAGTGGCGGATGCCGTGCAGGTGTTCGGAAGGCATGCCGTAGTTGCTGATGACGGCGCGCGGGTTTTCTTCTCTGAAGATTTGGTACATCCGCGCGAAGTCGGTTCTCAATTCGTCGGGTGTCAGCAGCTGGCCGTCTTTTTCGGCAAACCAGCTTTCGATGTCGGTGGAAATGGTGCGGTAGCCCTTCTCGGCGCGATTGTTTGGCCAATTCACGGATGCGCGCTTCGTTGAGTACGCCGTGTTTGCGTTTGCCTGTCGGATCGGGTTTGACCAGCTCGCTTTCGTAAACCAAGAACACTTTGGAGAGTTTGTCGGCGGTAAGGTCAGGTTTGCCGACGTAGTCCATGCGGTCGTAGATGATGAAATCTTTGGCATAGGCGGAGAGGGCGGTCAATAAGAGGACGAGGGGCAAAAGGCGGTTGGGTTTCATATTTTTAGGCAGATAAGGGAAAAGGGCCATTGTACGGGAAGCGGTGTTAAAGTGAGTCAAAGGCCGTCTGAAAGGATAAAAGTTCTTTCAGACGGCCTTTGTTGCACTGGGAATGTTCAGTTTTGAGGCTGGTGTGATTTACTGTGCCGAAGTTTTTTCCAGCAATAAGAAAGTCTCGGCTTTGTTACGCGGTCTTGCGCCTTGCCACAAGGTTTGCCAACCCGAAGGTGCGTCGACATTGGCGGCTTGGCGGATGAGGCGGTAGCGGCAGGACGGGTTGTCGGTCGTGGTTTTAATATGGCTGTATTGTGTCCATGCGATTCGTGTGCGCTGGTCTTGGCTGTCGATGCTGATACATTCGAGGCCGTCTGAAAGTTTCTGTTTCAATTCGGAAGAAAGCGCGGCTTCCATTTGGTGAACCACCGGCGCATGGCTTTTGGCGGCGTTGAGCCACGGTAAAAACAGGGTCATCAGCAAGGCCCAGGCCAAGGTAACGCCGGCTGCCCAGTTGGTCACGGCTTGGCGGCCGCGGATGTTTTTACGCGTAATCGCCCAGAGCCACAATGGGGTAAACAGTAGGGCGACGGTCATCGGAATCGGGTCGATGTCGGGGATGTAATATGGGCTGAAATAGGCGGCGCGTTCGGCCAGTTTGGCAGGCCAGCCGTAGTTCATGGCGAAGAAGCCCAGCCACAGGAAGACGGCAATCAAACCGAATGCCATGATGCCGAACCAGTTGATAAATGCCGCCGCGCCGCGACGTAGGCCGTCCAGTTGTGCCGCGCCGAGCAGGGCGAGCGGCGGCAACAGCCAAACGAGGTTGTCTTGCAGGCGTTGCGGGTTGATGGCGAGCAGGGCTGTCATGATAACCAGCCACGACAGGCTCAGAATGCCCCAGTTTTTATCGTGGATACGCGTGCGGCTGAGCGTCCATGCCGCCAGCGGCCAAGCAGGCAGGGTAAACCACAGCAGGTTTTTCAGATAATAGGGCAGATTGAAGGCCGTCTGAATTTGATGGAAACCGCCGAATACGCCTAAGGAATAATGGTTGAACCAAATATCAAACCATTCGGGATGGGTTCTGGATAAAACCAGCGGATACAGAATCAGCAGGGGCAGGGACACGACGACGGCGCCAATCAGGGTCAGCAGATAGCGTTTGCTCTGCCAAGTGGAATGGAACGATAGGGCAAGTGCCAAAAACATCATGGCCGCGGTCAGCAGGTAGCCTGAGGAGAGGGAGAGTAAAACCCAGCCGCTGCACAACAGCAAAATGGCAATAATGACGCGGCGGCGTGCCAGTGAAAAGCCGCACAGAATCAATCCAAACGCGGCAAAAGCGGCCGACATGGGATTGAGGAAGTGGGCGATGGGCAGCAAACCGATGCTGCCGATAAGGATCAAGACAACGCTGCGGCCGTGGTGTCTGCCGAGAAAGTTGAAACCGGCAAAACCGCAGGCGGTCAGTCCGATGGCGGTAAATACCACGCCGGCAAAACGCGCGGCATCATAGGCATCGGCCGCCCAAGGCGAAAACAGGGTTTGGAATGCGGTTGCCACCCACAAAAAAGCAGGGGAGAGGGTGAAGTCGGGTTGGCCGAAGATTTGTGCAACCAACAGGCTGCCGCCGTTTTTCATGGATTCGGAGGCGGTAAAGAGGGAGGGTTCGGCAGGGTTCCACAAGTCATGCGAGAACACGCCCGGCCACAGCCAGGCAAAGGCCATCAGCAGCAGAAGCCATGGTTTTTCATGGGTTTTTTGGGGGCGGCGCGGATCGGGCGGTGTGTAAGTCAGCATGGAAGGTCAAAAAACGGTTGGTTTGAATAGCAATGGTACAGGGTTTGACGGGTTTGCGCGATATGCCCGGACCGGAGAGCTTTGTAAAATAATGCTTATGGCTCGTTTTTATTGGGTGTTGGGAAGGATATGGCATTCGGTTGATGACCAAAAAGTTCAGGCCGTCTGAAAGAAATATTTCAGACGGCCTGAATGCAAAAAAGACTGCACGAAGCAGTCTTTTTGACAAAGCAGCAATTAGCGTTTGAACAGGTTGCCGAATTTGTTGTTGAATTTGTCCACACGACCGGTAGTGTCGACGATTTTTTGAGTACCGGTGTAGAAAGGGTGGCACAGAGAGCAAACCTCAACGTTGAAGCTGTCTTTTTCCATTGCGGATTTGGTCACGAATTTGTTGCCGCAAGAGCAGGTAACGTTGATTTCGTGGTAGTTCGGGTGAATACCTTGTTTCATTTGATTTCCTTTCGATTAAGCGGGCACAGGGGTTTTGCCTGTACTTCAGTTAAGCGTAGAATTTTCGCTATTTTTGGCTGTTTCGTCAAGAGGATATTTTGTAGCAGGGCAGTTTCGCAACAGACAAGAACAGTTTAGAATAGACTCTCGAACCAAATATTATGCGGTCAGATTGTAATCTCACTGAAAAGAGGATGTAAAACCTCCTCTGATGTGAAACTTTAAGAAGAATAATAGTCTGAATAATATTTACGCTTGTACGAACAGGAGACGGAATCAATGTGGAAAAGGATATTGACGTGCATTTTGCGTGTTTGGGGAGGAATGTTGCCTCCGTCTTATTGCAAACCATTCGGCCGGATTGCGCAAAAATTCCGTGCTGCTTTGGCTGCGTGCATTTCTCCAAACATCGGTAAAAACGTCAATATTGAAAAAGGCGGATACGTCTTTCCGGATACGGTAGTCGGCGATAATTCGGGTATCGGCGTAAATTGCGAAATCTGCCGCGGTTTGACCCTCGGCAAGAACGTGATGATGGGGCCGGAATGCCTGTTTTATTCGACCAACCACAAATTCAACCCTGAAACCCGCCGCTTTGAAGGCTATACGGACATCCGCCCGATTGTGATTGAAGATGATGTTTGGATTGGTCGGCGTGCGATTATCATGGGCGGTGTTACCATCGGAAAGGGCGCGGTAATCGGCGCAGGTTCGGTGGTTACCAAAGATGTGCCGCCTTATTGCGTGGCTGCGGGCAATCCTGCGATTGTTCGGAAAAAACTGCTGGATGAGCAAGAGCTTGCAGCCGAATAGCGTGAAACAAAATAGCAAAATAAAAGGCCGTCTGAAAATTCAGACGGCCTTTTTTAATATTGATTAAGCAGCAATTTTTTCGCATTCTTTAATGCAAGCCAAGCAAGATTCGTAGCAGGCTTTGCATTCAGCGTGGTGGCCGGCATGTTCTTTGCAGGCGGCAGCACATTGTTTGCAGGCTTCGATGCACACTTTTGCCAAAGACGGGAGTCAGGCGTGAATTTTGGGCGGCGAGGTTTTGCAATGTGCCGCACAGTGCCAACATTTGGTTAACGCCGGTTGCGCAGTCTTTCATGGAGGTATCGCCTGCGCTCAACAGGGCGATGCAGTGTGCCAGACAGATTTGGCCGGCTTCAACGCAATGTGCGGCTGCTTTGCGCGCAGCTTCGTAGGCGCGCGGTGCAGAATGTGCGTGACCAGCATGGCTGTGCATGGCCTGCATGGTCGTGAGCACGGGCGAAAAGAAGCGGCGGCGGTGAGGGAAACAGCAGCAGCGCTGCCGATAAATTGACGACGGTTCATAAGATAGAGTCCTTTTTGCTTTGTAGAAATATCGGACGAATTATTTCATCCATTATTAAAAGGTTACCATGTTATTCGTTTTTAAACAACAGGCCGTCTGAAGATATCGATAGCACATTCAGACGGCCTTGAAATGTCAAGGTTTCCGCGTCAGGTTGCAGCCGCTTTCCGTTCATGAATCAGTAAATTCAACAGGGCAGCCGCGCCTGCCAAGACTGCGTCGGCGTACCACATCCAGCCGTAATCGTTGAAGCGCGTGATGACGATGCCGCCGATGTACGAACCCAAAAAGCCGCCAATTTGGTGGCTCAACATGGTCAACCCGAAGAGGGTGGCTAAGTAGCGCGTGCCGAAAAGTTTGCCGGTAATGGCGGCGGTGGGGGCGACGGTTGCCAGCCAAGTGAAACCGAGTCCGGCGGCGAAAAGATAGAAGTTCAAATCGGTTTTAGGGGCGGACAGATAAATCAATATCATGGCGACACGCGAAGCATATAAACCGAAGAGGACGTATTTGCCCAAAAATCTGCCGGTACACCAGCCTGAAAAAATACAGCCGGCGATGTTTGCCAAACCAATAATGGCAATGGAGGTCGAAGCGACCGTAGCGGGGAGGCCGCAAAGTGAAATTTCGGTCGGTAGGTGGGTAACCAAAAAGGCGATGTGGAAAACCGCAGGTAAAGAAACCCAAATGCAGCAAGATATAGCTGCGGTTGGCGAAAGCCTTGCAGACGGCCTGCTTCAGGGTTTGGCCGTCGTCGTCGGTATGGACGGTGTGAGAAGCATGTTTGCCGCCGGTCAGCCACCAAGAAATCGGCAAAATCAAGATGGCAATGACTGCCCAAACATAAAATGTCCCCGCCCAGCCGACGTGGGGCAGGGCAATCAAACCTTGAACCAACGGCGCGAACAAAAATTGCCCTGCGGACCCGCCTGCATTGACCAGGCCGGAAGCCAAGCTGCGCCGATGAGGCGGCGTTTTGGCGGCGACCTGTCCCATAATGATGGAAAATCCGCCCGAACCCGTACCGAAATGCCAACAATAAACCGATACCCAGCATCAGCCCCCAATAAGTCGGCATTTGCGGCACCATCAGACAGGCGGCAATCAATAGAACCGTACCGACGGCTAAAACCTTAAACGCGCCGAAACGGTCGGCCAACGCGCCGGACAAGGGTTGCGATATGCCCCACATCAATTGGAAAACGGCAATAATCAGGCTGAACTGGGTCATGCTCAATTCGGTCGAGTTGACGACGGGCAGGACAAAAAGCCCTAAAGTCATCCTCATGCCGATGGTAATCAGCAGGATGGAGGCGGCAGCGGCAATCAGCAGCCACAAATTGGGTAATTTTGCAGAAGAATCGGTCATGATGTTTGTGTGTGTAAGGGGGGCAGGGAATGAAAAGCTATTCCTGCCACTATATTATTTATTTGATTTCTCGGCGAGCCGATATATAAACGCGCGATTCTAGCATTGGGCGAGAAACGGCATAAATAACCGTTGGTTCTTTGGATATGGTAAAAAGTGATATGGCTTGAGGATGAATTGAGGATGAAGCGGTCAAATATTCTTCGTTTGGTACTGACGGAGCAAGCAAATTGCCGTTGAATTTTCGTTTGAGAACAAAGGCCGTCTGAAAAGTTTCAGACGGCCTTTGTTTGACTGACTTACATCAGATGATTTCCAGAATGAAATACTGACGCAGTTTTTCGTACACATTATTTTGTACGTTGATACAACCATTGGTTATGATGCGGTCGGCCACATGAGGGGAGGCGATGCGTTCCATGCGTCTTTCTTGTGGTTTGAGCGTCCATACCCTGTGTAATGCAAACAGAAAGTCATTTTCTTCTTTGAAGCCGATAACCTCGCCACCGTAACCCGGTTTGCTGGTCATCATCGGCGTCATATTGAATTTGCCTTTCGGCGTGGTCTTGCCAATCAGTACCGGATGGCACTGACCGTCATCGGCAAAGCAAAGCTCCGCCTTAGCTGTATTGACCACAACTTTTTTGCGTTGGATATAGTCGCTGACAGCATCGGCAGCGGCCAAAGAGTTCAGGCCTGCTGCCAAGGCTATACCTAATAGGATCCGTTTCAAATTTGTCCTTATTGACGGATGCGTTGAGGAGCTTCTTTAATGATCTCGCGGATGATCACTTGAGGCTCTTGTTTAGGTGTAGGTGCTGGAGGAGGACATACGGCATCTTTAGGGAATACTGGATTCCAGAAGAAGCTGCGTGCAAATTTGTCTTTGTCGAAGATCACTTTGTATTGGCAAGTAGTGATGCCTTCAACGCCGGAAGTGTTTTCAGGGTCAACACCTACGCCTGGGGTGTAGAAGTGGAACAGGTAGTCCCATTCACGCACGCCAACCATGCCTTCGTCGTAGTGAGGACGGCCGAGGATTTTGTAGATGTCGTCTTTGGTCAGACCAGGACGCATTTGATCCAGCTCGTCAAAAGTCGGGAATGTACCGCGGTCGTTTGTTGAAGGTCAGGGAGTAAGGTTTAGGGAAGCGTGGCTCGTCTGTAGTGCCTTCAGGAGTGATTTTGCTCTTAGTAGCACAGGCGGCCAGCAGGCCGGTAGCCAGCAGGACGAAGCCCACTTTTGCGATTTTTTTCATGTGATAATCCTTTTATTGATTTTACCAGCCGAACTTTTCAGACGGCCTGTTAGTGCCGGCAGCGAGTTTGCCGGTTTACCCAAATAATGTTGTGCTTCTTAAAGATGTACCCGACGGTTTGACAAACAGAACATCGGCACATTCCGGCAGGGCATTGCGCCTCATCTCCGTTGTATCCGCCTGAATCGGCAGAACCGTTCAGACGGCCTGACTGACATTTATTGTCACTTTGTAACAATTTCACTGCGAGTCAGGCTTGGGGTTTAGAGATGTCCGGTTTTTCGATAAATCAGGTTGTATTGCGTAATACCTTGTTATCTTTGTGCTTTAGTTCTTTTTGGCATTTGCCGGAGATTAGGTACTTAATCTTTCGGGTGTTATCCCTGCAAATTGTATGCCAGTTTTCCTTTATACGCATAATCTGTGTATGCCAGAATGTTGGCTTTATACAACATTCATATTAACGAACCAGAAACGGATTGTACCTTTTCTCATGCCCGATACTGGTCATGCGGCCGTGTCCGGCGATAACTTGCGTGGTTTCGGGCAGGGTTAATAGTTTAGCGCGGATATTGTTTATGAGGTCATCATGATTGCCACGCGGAAAATCTGTGCGACCAATGGTCTCATAAAATAAAACATCGCCTGCGACTAAAAGTCCGTTTTCGGCGTTGTAAAAAACGACTTGGCCGGGGGTGTGGCCGGGAATGTGGAGGACTTGGAAGCTGTGGTTGCCGACCTTGAGCGTTTCCCCTTCTTCCAGCCAGCGTGTCGGCGTGAATGACGGGGAAACGGGGAAACCGTATTGCGCCGTTGTTTGCGGAAGGGCTTGGAGCAGGAATTCGTCGTCTTTGTGCGGGCCGAGAACGGGTACGTCGCAGGTTTTTAAAAGTTCAACCACGCCGCCTGCGTGGTCAAGATGGCCGTGGGTCAGCCAAATGGCAGTCAGCTTGATGCCTTTGTTTTGGACTTGTTGCAATAAATAGGGTACGTCGCCGCCGACATCGGTCAAAACGGCTTCTTTGGTTTCGTCATCCCAAATCAGCGTGCAGTTTTGACGGAAGGGGGTAACGGCGTTGATTTCAAATTGGAGTGCCATGAGTGTTCCTAGGAAATGCTTATTTAATGTTGTGATGTTTCAGACGGCCTTTTGTCTGTTTAGAATCTAGGCATTGAGCAGACTTCGTCTGAAAAAATAGAACATTGAGAACTGCCAGACGCTTGGCATTTCCTTAAGGCGTCAGCCTCTGCAAGACCAGGTTCTAGTGTACTCGGAAAGGCAGTCCATTTTTTACCAGATTTACCTTTAGCAATAGCAATACAACCATTTCGTACCCATGCCATTACTTTACATGGTGCATTGCGTCCTCCTTGTTCACACGTCTTAATAGCTTGTTGTTTAGCCGCTTCAAGCGATTCCATGTCAAATGCACCACCTGATTCGCCGGTCTTTGCGTTGGCAGCCCATGCCCCGTATCTTGAAGGTACATCAATATTGATAATTTCCGTAGTCCGTCTTTGTTGACGTTGACCAGACGAACCACAATTGGGATTGTAGCCATACCCACACAATGCCGAATTGTTTTGCAATGCACCTCTGGTCACGTCATATCCATAAGTATTAATGCTTGCTAGTCCTAGCAGTATAAAAAGCATTTTTTTCATTTCAAGTCCAATTTGTTAGTTATTCGAAATTCACGTTTCAGACGGCCTTTGGTCTATTTAGAATCTGGGTAGTGAACATCCTTCGTTTGCAAAAATAGAACATTGAGAGCTGCCAGACGCTTGGCATTTCCTTAAGGCATCAGCCTCCGCAAGGCCAGGGCCTGGTTGTGTACTTGGAAAGGCATTCCATTTTTTACCAGACTTACCTTGGGCAACAGCAATACAACCATTTCGAACCCAAACGTATACTTTACATGGTGCATTACGCCCCCCTTGTTCACACGTCTTAATAGCTTGTGCTTTAGCAGCTTCAAGCGATTCCATGTCAATTGCGCCACCTGAATCACTGGTCTTTGGGTTGGTTGCCCAGGCACCGTATCTTGAAGGTACATCAATATTAATAATTTCCGTAGTACGCCTTTGTTGACTTTGACCAGACGAACCACAATTGGGATTGTAGCCATACCCACACAATGCCGAATTGTTTTGCAATGCACCTCTGGTCACGTCATATCCATAAGTATTAATGCTTGCTAGTCCTAGCAGTATAAAAAGCAATTTTTTCATTTCAAGTTCAATCTGTTAGTTATCTAAATCTTTGTCAGTTGACGCACACCGTCATTTATAAGGTTTCCAATACATCAGGCAATTCGGCCAAGCTGTTGAGCATGGCGACATAGGGCATGGAGGAAAGCTGTTGGGCGGTATGTGCGCCGGTGGTGACGGCGATGGCACGGATTTTGGCATTGGCGGCCATTTCTAGGTCGTGGGTAGTGTCGCCGACGACGACGGCCTCTTTCGGTTCAACACCCAGTCGGTCGCAGAGGGCGAGTACCATATCGGGCGCGGGTTTGGACGGATATTCGCTAGCGCAGGCGGTTTCCAGCCAAAAGGCTTGGGTGTCGGTTTGTGCGATGGCTTTGTTCAAGCCGCTCCGGCCTTTGCCGGTGGCGATGGCAAGCCAATAGCCTTGTTGTTTTAAGCGTTGCAGGCAGGGCAGGGCTTCGGGGAACAGGGTCATGTTGTGATTGTTGGGATTGAGGTAGTGCGCGGCATAGGTCTCAATCAGTGTTTCCTGAACGTGTTCGCTGACGTTGTGGGCAAGGCGGCGGATGATGCCGGAGAGGCTGTATCCGATGAGTGGACGGATTTGGTCGGCTTCGGGAACAGGCAGGCCGCAATCGGCAAAGCTTTGTTGAAAGGTGTGGATGATGGGGTTGGTGGTGTCGGCAAGCGTGCCGTCCCAGTCGAAAATAATGAGTTTGGGTTTCATGGGTTTCCTTTCAGACGGCCTTTTCCTGATTTTCCAGCATTAAAACAAATTGTGCCAATTCTTGCGGCAGGGGGGCTTTTAGGATCAGTTTTTCGCCGGTCAGCGGATGGGCGAGGTGCAGCTCGGAAGCGTGCAGGAACATTCTTTTCAAACCGAGTTTTTGCAGGCGTTTGTTGGCCTGATAGTCGCCGTAGCGTTCGTCGCCGGCAATAGGGCAGTCTTGCGATTGCAGGTGGACGCGGATTTGGTGGGTGCGGCCGGTTTTCAGGGTGGCTTCGACAAAGGTCAGGTCGGAAAGGCCGACTTGGTGCAAAAGGCCGTCTGAAAAACGGTTTAACACGCGGAAGATGGTGTGGGCGGATTGGCCGTCTTCGCTGACGCGCACCATTTTTTCGCCTTGTGCGCCGGTGTATTTGAACAGGGGGAGCTTGACGTGGAAGCGGTCGTTCGGCAGCCTGCCGACACCCAGTGCGAGATAGATTTTTTTCGGATGGTCGTTGCGGATGGCTTCGTGCAGTTTCACCAAGGCGCTGCGTTTTTTGGCAATCATCAAAAGTCCGCTGGTGTCTTTGTCGAGGCGGTGGACGAGTTCGAGATACCGCGCTTCGGGACGGGCGCGGCGGATTTGTTCGATGACGCCAAAGCTCACGCCGCTGCCGCCGTGGACGGCAACGCCGGAAGGTTTGTTGATGACCAAAAGCGCATCGTCTTCGTAAACGATGTCAAACTCGCGCGCAGGCGCGGCCTGGCTTTCAGACGGCCTTTGTTTTTCGGCGATGCGTATCGGCGGAATGCGGACGGTATCGCCTGCCTGAATGCGGTTGTCGGGTTTGCAGCGTTTTTTGTTCAGCCGCACTTCGCCGGCGCGGATAATGCGGTGGATATGGCTTTTCGGGACGCCTTTGAGGATTTTTATCAGATAGTTATCAAGGCGTTGGCCTTCCTCGTGTTCGGCAACGGCAATCAGGCTGACTGAATCTTTGCGTATTGCGTGCATTTTCTCTATAATCCCAAACGTCCGTTTCTGGACCCGAACCTGCCGTCGCAGGCCGTCTGAAACGGATTTATTGTTAAAACGAGATTTTATATTAAAAACGCACTCCGCAAAGCATTTCCTTGTGTTTGTTCAAAGCCGGCAAACGCAATCCCGTAATTAAGTTTGAATTGAACCTGCCGTCCGGCTGGGCGTAAGACGCAGTCCGCGCAGCACCGTCCGAAATTACCGGCGCTACGATAATAAGAAGATGTAGGCTGCCTTATTTTGTCCGAAGCATCAGCATTCGGACGGCAGCGGAACCATCAACCTTTCCGCCGCATTGTTCTTTATTTCCTTCTTTATCCGAATCCGTCCGCACATGGCTTGAGTTCAAGCATGCAACCTTGCGGATTTCAAATCAAATACTGGTTACACGGGGATTTTCCCATCTTGCCTTTGAAGAGTGCCAACCGGACAGACAGGCCGTCTGAAAGATATTCACAAATCAAACGGCCGCTGTTCACGAGGTGACTATGAAAAGAATGTTATTCAACGCAACGCAGGCCGAAGAGCTGCGCGTTGCCATTGTCGATGGCCAAAACCTTTTGGACTTGGACATCGAAACGCTGGGCAAAGAACAGCGTAAAGGCAATATCTACAAAGGTATCATTACCCGCATCGAGCCGTCGCTGGAAGCGTGTTTCGTCGATTACGGAACCGACCGCCACGGCTTTTTGCCGTTTAAGGAAGTATCGCGTTCATATTTCCGCGACTACGAAGGCGGCAGGGCGCGTATTCAGGACGTGCTCAAAGAGGGTATGGAAGTCATCGTCCAAGTCGAAAAAGACGAGCGCGGCAACAAAGGCGCGGCACTGACCACTTTCATCAGCCTGGCCGGCCGCTATTTGGTATTGATGCCGAACAATCCGCGCGGCGGCGGCGTATCCCGCCGTATCGAAGGCGAAGAGCGCCAAGAGTTGAAAGCCGCCATGGCCGAACTCAACATTCCAAACGGCATGAGTATCATTGCCCGTACTGCCGGCATCGGCCGCAGTGCGGAAGAGTTGGAATGGGACTTGAACTACCTCAAACAACTCTGGCAAGCCATTGAAGAAGCAGGCAAAGCACATCATGACCCTTACCTGCTCTTTATGGAAAGCTCGCTGCTGATTCGTGCGATTCGAGACTATTTCCGTCCCGATATCGGCGAGATTTTGGTGGATAATCAAGAAGTTTACGACCAAGTTGCCGAGTTCATGAGCTACGTCATGCCGAGCAATGTAGGCCGTCTGAAACTCTATCAAGACCACACGCCGCTGTTCTCCCGTTTCCAAATCGAACACCAAATCGAAAGCGCGTTCTCACGCAGCGTCAGCCTGCCTTCCGGCGGCGCGATTGTGATCGACCACACCGAAGCCCTGGTTTCCATCGACGTCAACTCTGCGCGTGCCACACGCGGCTCGGATATTGAAGACACCGCGTTCAAAACCAATATGGAAGCCGCCGAAGAGGTTGCCCGTCAAATGCGCCTGCGCGACTTGGGCGGTTTGGTCGTTATCGACTTCATCGACATGGAAAATCCGAAACACCAGCGCGATGTTGAAAACGTCCTGCGCGATGCGCTCAAAAAAGACCGCGCCCGCGTGCAAATGGGCAAACTTTCGCGTTTCGGCCTTTTGGAATTGAGCCGCCAACGTTTGAAACCGGCTTTGGGCGAAAGCAGCCATGTTGCGTGTCCGCGCTGTGCCGGTACCGGCGTCATCCGCGGCATCGAATCCACCGCCCTGCACGTTTTGCGCATCATTCAAGAAGAAGCAATGAAAGACAACACCGGCGAAGTGCACGCACAAGTGCCTGTCGATGTTGCCACCTTCCTGTTGAACGAAAAACGCGCCGAGCTGTTTGCGATGGAAGAGCGTTTGGATGTGAACGTCGTCCTGATTCCAAACATCCACTTGGAAAATCCGCACTACGAAATCAACCGCATCCGCATTGATGACGTAGAAGAAGACGGCGAACCGAGCTACAAACGCGTTGCCGAGCCGGAAGAAGACGAATCCGCCAAACCTTTCGGCAGCGAAAAAGCTAAAGCTTCCCGTCCTGAGCCAGCTGTCAAAGGCGTACGCCATACCCAGCCTGCACCGACTGTCACCCCTGAGAAAAAAGCCTCTTGGTGGGACAGCTTCAAAGCTTGGTTGAAACGCATTTTCGGTGGCGAGCCTGCGCCTGCCGCAGTTGCTCCAGAGCCTGCCGAAAAACGCACTACAACCAACCGCAGCCAAAACAGCAACCGTCGTTCAAACAGCCGCCGTCAAAATCCACGCCGCAACAACAAACACGACGGCAGCAAAGTCGAAGTGCGTGAAGTGAATGCCGAAGCTGCCGACAGCAAGGTTGAAGAAAACAAATCAAACGAAAGCCGCAACGACGAGCGTAAAGACAGCCGCCGCAACCGCAACCGTAACAACCGTCGCGATGATCGCAACAACGAGCGCAACCGTGTTGAGGAAGTGGTTGAAGACGTAAACGTTCAAGAAGTGGCTGCACTGGCTGAGATGCCGTCTGAAAACCAAGCGGAACAAAACGGCAATAAACGTCGCCGCAACAACGGCCGTAACGAGCGCAACCGTCATCAATCTGCGGAAAACCGTGTTGAGGACACGAACGTTCAAGCCGATGGCGAACAGGCACAAGTTGAAGCGGGCGACAACGCCCGCAGCGAAGAGGGTGTGAAAAACAACGGCCGTCAAGGACGCGACCGCAACAGCCGTCAGCGCAACAACCGCAACGACCGCCGTTCCAACAGCAAAAAACGCAATATTCCGTCTTCGGCAAAAATCGAGCAATACCTGAACATTACCGATACCGCCGACAAAGTCCTCTTTGCCGTAGCGCATGTTTTGGGTTTGAACGAAACGGTCGAAGTTGCAAATGCGACATTGTCTTCTGAAAGCGATCAAGCCGAGCCGCTGGTGATTGTGGTATCCGAGCCTGAAGTTACCAGCGCAGAGCCATTCGTATTTGCGATTGAAAGCGAAGACGAGCCTGCCGTAGCGCAAACTGAAAGCACAGATGCCGAACAAGCCATGCTTGCTTCTGCAGTCAGCAACGTCAAAGAAGCCATTTCTGCAGTATTGTCTCCGAATGCAACGGTTATTGTTGCACCAGCCGAAGTACCAACCGAAACTGTTGCCACACAAACTGAAGCCGTAGCTGAAGCAGCGCCTGTTGCAATCGTTGTGCCTGAGAGCTTGGGCGATTTGATCTTTGTTGAAACCGATCCGCAAGCCGTTGCCGCTTTTGCTGCGCAGCCACAACCTGAACCGGTTGCTAAAACACGCCGTTCGGATGTGCCTAAAGTAGAAGTGGAAGACGTAGCAGTCGAAATGATTTTGGTGGAAACACGCAAAGACTAAGATTGGTTTTCCAGTTAAAAGCCCGATGTTGAAAGCATCGGGCTTTTTTATTGGCAAGGAGGTGCGCTGCTCATTTTCTTTGTGTTTACCATGAGCGTTGCTTCATGGTTGAAAAAGCAGGATCGCTTGCTGAGAAAGGGAAGGGCATGATTCTTTCAGTGGGAAGGACTTAACGAAATAGATTGATATGAGAAAAGGCCGTCTGAAATGGTTTCAGACGGCCTTGGTTTGTGTGTATGTTTAGGTATTGTGATTATTTTTTGTTCAGAGAGTCACGGATTTCGCGCAACAACAGAACTTCTTCGCTAGGCTCTGCTGGTGCTTCTTCAGCAGGAGCTTCGGTTTTTTTCACGGAGTTGATGGCTTTAACCACGCAGAAGATGGCAGCGGCGATGATCAGGAAGCTGATCACAGTGTTGATGAACAGACCAATGTTCAGGGTAACGGCACCGGCTGCTTGAGCGGTCGCCAGGCTGGCGTAACCTTCTTCAGGAGCGGCTTGTGCGCCGTCTTTCAGCGTGATGAACAGGTTGGAGAAATCAACGCCGCCGATCAGCAGACCGATAGGAGGCATGATTACATCGTCAACCAATGATTTGACGATGCCGCTGAATGCTGTACCGACAACCATACCGACTGCGAGGTCGATCACGTTGCCGCGCATAATAAATTCTTTAAATTCTGAAGCGATTGACATAATTAATCTCCTGTATGTGTTTGAGTCAAAATCAGATGTGATTCAATAAATCGGCAGGCATATTAACGCTTTATCGGTTAAGAAAAATTCAATAATGTTAAATTTTGTATTTCATGCCAAAAATGCCCAGCTTCTATGCCTTCTGTATGAAAAACAGGCCGTCTGAAATTTTTCTGTTACTTTTTTACACCACTTTTTATCAGCGGCTAAGTATCAGATAATATGAATGTTATATTTAGAATCAATGCTCTATCTTACCTTTTAGATGAGATAAAATGATAATGTTGTAATGTTATTAACATAATGCACCAAAGCATATGGCAATCATGTTTTATGCGTGTATTTGAATTTCAGACGGCCTTATCGGTTATGCAGTCATTCAAACCATAATGTAATGGCCATAAAAAACAAAAAACGCACTTTCATCATGAAAGTGCGTTTTGCGCGAAACTGTTTAGTTCTCTTCGTCGTTCAGCGCGTTGATGCTGTAACCGCCGTCAACGTAGGTAATCTCGCCGGTGATGCCGGAAGCGAGGTCGGATAGCAGGAAGGCGGCTGTGTTGCCGACTTCTTCAGTGGTAACGTTGCGGCCCAATGGGTTGTGGGAAGCGACGTGGCCCAAGAGTTTGCTGAAATCGGCGATGCCGGAAGCGGCCAGGGTTTTGATCGGGCCTGCGGAGATGCCGTTGCAGCGGATGCCTTCTTTGCCTAGGCAGGCGGCAGTGAAGCGGATGCCGGCTTCGAGGCTGGCTTTGGCCATGCCCATAATGTTGTAGTTAGGAATAGCACGAACGGCGCCCAAGTAGCTCAGGGCAACGATTGCGGCGTTGCGGCCCTGCATCATCGGACGGGCGGCTTTTGCCAGCGCGGGCAGGCTGTATGCGGAGATTTCGTGAGCAGTGTTGAACGCTTCGCGGCTGATGCTGTCGAGGAAGTCGCCGCTCAAAGCTTCTTTCGGGGCAAACGCGATGGCGTGCACCAAACCGTCGAGGCCGTCCCAGTGTTTGCCCAAGTCAACGAAAACTTGGTTGATTTCGTCGTCGCTGGCAACGTCGCAGCGGAACACGAGTTCGGAGCCGAGTTCGGCCGCCATTTTACGGACGCGCTCTTCCAGTTTGTCGACAACATAAGTGAATGCCAATTCCGCGCCTTGTTCGCGGCAGGCTTTGGCGATGCCGTAAGCGATGGAACGCTCGGAGATCATGCCGGTAATCAGAATTTTTTTGCCTTGCAAAAAGCCCATTTTCTTATCCTTTAGCAGTGGTATTGCGGTTGCATTAAACTGCGCATTATAGCAAACCGCTGTTTCGGCATAGAAAACAACGGATAACCCTTTGTCTTGCCTCAAATAGAGATGAGGTTGTCTGCCGAGGCCGTCTGAAACCTGACGAAACGGCGGCAAAACGTTATACTTGATGGTGTTAATGACTGATGTTTCAGGAGTAAACCATGCCCGAGCAAAACCGCATTCTTTGCCGAGAACTCAGCCTGTTGGCGTTTAACCGCCGTGTACTGGCTCAGGCGCAGGATACGAAGGTTCCTTTGTTGGAACGTTTGCGTTTCCTGTGCATCGTGTCTTCCAATTTGGACGAATTTTTGAAGTGCGCATGGCGTGGTTGAAACGCGAAAACAAATTGCGCCCGCATCAGCCGCTCGACAACGGCAAAACCGCAGCCGAAACCATCGAAGTGGTGGCGAAAGAGGCGCAGGCTCTGATCCGCGAGCAGTACGACCTGTTTAACAAAGTATTGCAGCCTGCACTCAGCCGCGCCGGCATTCATTTCTATCGCCGCCACAAATGGACGGCTGTGCAGAAAAAATGGATCGAAAACTATTTCGACAACGAGCTGTTGCCCATTCTCACGCCCATCGGCCTTGATCCGTCACACCCGTTTCCTCGCCCGTTAAACAAATCGCTCAACTTCGCCGTCGAACTCGAAGGCACGGATGCGTTCGGCCGTCCGTCCGGTATGGCGATTGTACAGGCTCCGCGCATTTTGCCGCGCGTCGTCCCCATGCCGTCTGAAATTTGCGGCGGTGATGCAGGCTTTGTGTTCTTGTCTTCGATTTTGCACGCCCATGTCGGCAAACTCTTTCCCGGCATGAAGGTTAAAGACTGCCATCAGTTCCGCCTCACGCGCGACAGTGATTTGACGGTCGATGAAGAAGATTTGAAAAACCTGCGTGCCGCGATTCAAAACGAATTGCACGACCGCGAATACGGCGACGGCGTGCGCTTGGAAGTGGCGGACACTTGTCCGGCGCATATTCACGACTTTCTGCTTGCCCAGTTCAAGCTGACTTCTGCCGAGCTGTATCAGGTCAAAGGGCCGGTCAATTTAGTGCGCCTAAATGCCGTCCCCGATTTGGTGGACAGGCCGGATTTGAAGTTTCCGCCGCGCAATGCAGGCCGTCTGAAAGCCTTGCGCAAAAACGGCTCCGTGTTCAAACTGGTCAAACAGTCGCCGATTTTACTGCACCACCCGTATCAGTCTTTTGATCCGGTTGTCCAAATGATACGCGAGGCCGCGGCCGATCCGGATGTATTGGCCGTCAAAATGACCATCTACCGCACCGGCAGCAATTCCGAGCTTGTGCGCGCATTGATGAAGGCCGCGCTGGCGGGCAAGCAGGTTACCGTCGTCGTCGAACTGATGGCGCGTTTTGACGAAGCCAACAACGTCAACTGGGCGAAACAGCTGGAAGAGGCGGGCGCGCACGTTGTGTACGGCGTATTCGGCTACAAAGTTCATGCCAAAATGGCTTTGGTTATCCGCCGCGAAGACGGTGTGCTCAAGCGTTATGCGCACCTCGGTACCGGCAACTACCACCAAGGTACATCGCGCATCTACACCGACTTCGGCATCATCACCGCCGACGAACAAATCACTGCCGATGTGAACATTCTGTTTATGGAAATCACAGGCTTGGGCAAACCGGGCCGTCTGAACAAGCTCTATCAAAGCCCGTTTACCCTGCACAAAATGGTCATCGACCGCATCAAGCAGGAAACCGAACACGCCAAAGCCGGCAAACCGGCGCGGATTACCGCCAAGATGAACTCCCTCATCGAGCCGAGCGTAATTGATGCGCTGTATCAAGCCAGCGCGGCAGGCGTGCAAATCGACCTGATTGTGCGCGGTATGTGTACTTTGCGCCCGGGTGTAAAAGGCTTGTCCGAAAACATCCGTGTCCGCTCCATCATCGGCCGCCAACTCGAACACTCGCGCGTGTATTGCTTCCATAACAACGGCGCAGACGATACCTTTATCTCCAGCGCCGACTGGATGGGTCGCAACTTCTTCCGCCGCATTGAAGTCGCCACGCCGATTACCACGCCCGAACTCAAAGAACGCGTGATCTGCGAAGGTTTGGAAATGGCCTTGGAAGACAATACCCAGGCTTGGCTGATGCAGCCTGACGGCAGCTATGTCCGCACCCAGCCGCAAGACGGCGAGCCTGCGTTTGGTTTGCAGGAAGGTTTGTGGAAAATATACGGACGTTAAGTCAAATAATGTCTCAGGCCGTCTGAAACGCAGGTTTCAGACGGCCTTTTTTGATTTTGCCGTTATAATTCCGTTTCCCAATCTTTCAGACGGCCTTTTCCTATGAAATCTTACCCCGATTCCTATCTCCATTTTGAAAACCTCGAATCTCCCGAAACGCAAGAGTTTGCCGCTGCGGCGCATGTCGAAACGCGCGCCCGTTTTTTAGAAAACGACAAAGCACGCGCATTGTCTGACGGTATTTTGGCGCAGTTGCAGGATACGCGGCAGATTCCGTTTTGTCAGGAACACCGCGCGCGGATGTACCATTTCCATCAGGACGCGGAATATCCGAAGGGCGTGTACCGCGTATGTACGGCGGCGACTTACCGTTCCGGCTATCCCGAGTGGAAAATCCTGTTTTCAGTGGCGGATTTCGATGAATTGCTCGGCGACGATGTGTATCTGGGCGGGGTGTCGCACTTGGTGGAGCAGCCCAACCGCGCGCTGTTGACCTTGAGCAAATCGGGTGGTGATACGGCTTATACGCTGGAAGTGGATTTGGAAGCAGGGGAGTTGGTAGAAGGCGGTTTTCACTTTCCGGCAGGCAAAAACCATGTGTCGTGGCGCGATGAAAATAGCGTGTGGGTGTGTCCGGCTTGGGACGAACGCCAGTTGACCGAATCGGGCTATCCGCGCGAAGTGTGGCTGGTGGAGCGCGGCAAAAGTTTCGAGGAAAGCCTGCCGGTTTACCAAATCGGCGAAGACGGGATGATGGTGAACGCGTGGCGTTATCTCGATCCGCAGGGTTCGCCGATTGATTTGATTGAAGCGTCGGACGGTTTTTACACCAAAACCTATTTGCAGGTGTCGGCCGAAGGCGAGGCAAAACCGTTGAACCTGCCTAACGATTGCGACGTGGTCGGCTATCTGGCCGGACATCTTTTGCTGACGCTGCGCAAAGACTGGAACCGCGCGAACCAAAGCTATCCGAGCGGCGCGCTGGTGGCAGTAAAATTAAACCGCGGCGAATTGGGCGCGGCGCAGCTTTTGTTTGCGCCCGATGAAACGCAGGCATTGGAAAGCGTGGAAACGACCAAGCGTTTTGTCGTGGCGAGCCTGCTGGAAAACGTACAAGGCCGTCTGAAAGCATGGCGCTTTACCGACGGCAAATGGCAGGAAGTCGAACTGCCGCGCCTGCCTTCGGGTGCGTTAGAAATGACCGACCAGCCGTGGGGTGGAGACGTGGTTTACCTTGCCGCCAGCGATTTCACTACGCCGCTGACGCTGTTTGCATTGGATTTGAACGTGATGGAACTGACCGTCATGCGCCGTCAGCCGCAGCAGTTTGATTCGGACGGCATCAACGTGCAGCAGTTTTGGACGACGTCGGCCGACGGCGAGCGCATTCCTTATTTCCACGTCGGCAAAAACGCGACGACCGACACGCCGACTTTGGTTTATGCCTACGGCGGTTTCGGTATTCCCGAATTGCCGCATTATCTCGGCAGCGTCGGCAAATATTGGCTGGAAGAGGGCAATGCCTTTGTGTTGGCAAACATCCGCGGCGGCGGCGAATTCGGCCCGCGCTGGCATCAGGCGGCGCAGGGAATCAGCAAACACAAAAGCGTTGATGATTTATTGGCAGTCGTGCGCGATTTGTCCGAACGCGGCATGAGTTCACCCAAACACATCGGTTTGCAGGGTGGCAGCAACGGCGGCCTGATTACCGCCGCCGCCTTCGTGCGCGAACCGCAAAGCATCGGCGCGCTGGTGTGCGAAGTACCGCTGACCGACATGATCCGTTATCCGCTGCTGTCCGCCGGTTCAAGTTGGACGGACGAATACGGCAATCCGCAAAAATACGAAGTCTGCAAACGCTGGCTGGGCGAATTGTCTCCGTATCACAATCTTTCAGACGGCATCAATTATCCGCCAGCACTCATTACCACCAGCCTCAGCGACGACCGCGTCCATCCCGCCCACGCGCTCAAGTTCTACGCCAAACTGCGCGAAACCTCCGCGCAATCGTGGCTTACGCGCCTGACGGCGGTGGCCATACCGGCAACGGCACGCAACGCGAATCCGCCGATGAGCTTGCCTGCGTATTGCTGTTTTTGAAAGAGTTTTTGGGGTAGAAGCAAGCAGCAGGACTGACCGTTTTGTAAAGTTGATAAACAAAATACTCTTGTTTCGGCAAGTGAAAAGAAGGCCGTCTGAAAAACGAATATTAAAGTTTTTCAGACGGCCTTCTTTTCTTTTAACTTTCAACATATCCCGATAAAATGGACACTTTGTAAGTGATCATTGATGGAAGACGCAATTATGGCAACCGAACCGAAAAATTATACACGATTTAGAAAATAATTTCAAACAAAACAATATATTAAAACTCAAACAAATCTTTCCCGAAGTCTTTTGCGAAGACCAAATCGACTTTGAGAAACTCAAACTCGTCCTTGGCGCAGAAAACCTTGCCGGTGTGGGCGAACGTTATCAACTCGATGCTGTAGAAACTAGTAGCGTTGTTTACAGTATTTCCAGGAGAATACTGAAACATGAACATGCACAAAAACACCCGTCTCACCCCGTCTCTGGATTTGGATATCCTCAACGGCATCATGCGCCAAGCCGTGTTGCAGCAGCTGCAAACCTACTTGGGCGCGGACACCATCATCGAAACACACATCACCCGCGACATGCTCGAACGCGCAGAAAAAATCCGCCTCTCCAACGCCTTGAGAGGCGTGTTTGAGGCGGATTTGGTGTACTAGGAACAATCAATGATTTCTCGGAAATGGATAAAGCCTGAAGGCGATTATTCGTTAGACGGTTTATCTGTCTGAGACGGTTTATCTGTCTGAGACTTGTGCGTTTGCAATATGCTCACTACCTTACCCTCATAACGCTGGCGTAACCACGCCTGTATCCGCTCGTAATCTTTGGCAGGTAGTGGCTGCTCCAATTCGAGAGAGACAACGACGATATCGTCATATGTATCTGTCTTCGGTTCTGCGTTTTTTTGGCTTTCAGACTGTTCGGAAACAGGCGTTGTTTGCGCTTTATCCCAAGCCAAGCCGCGTCCGACAACGATTTTTTCCGCTTCCGGATATTGGGCTTTTAATTCCTTAAGTACCGCTGCATCGTCGATATCGGAGGCTTTGCCTGCCAGTACGGTATCGATATAGGCCTGTTGCTCTTTCAGCTCATTTTGCTGCTGAACCGAGTTGTTTTGGCTTGCCAGCAATTCTTCGATTTTGGCATTGTTCCCTCCCGCATAGACCACGTTGACCTTCGGCTCTTTCACCCCCGACGCTTCAAGGCTTTTCACCAGCAAGGCGGAAATTTTCTCGGCATTGCCCGTTCCATTGACAATCAGATCGACTTTATTTTCTCTATAGTTCAACATCTTACGCAGCACGAAAAAACCTTCCTGTTGCTTCGCAGTGGCAATGGCGGCATTGGCTCTGGTGTTGAAGATTTCCTGACTCACCAGTCTTGATGCCATATAGCCGCTCGGAATCATGACAGCAAGTACGACGGCAGTAATAATGATGCTGTGCAATCTGCGTTTGGTCTCACTTTACCAGCCCCCTGCGCGGCAGCTTGAGCAGCTTGGAAAACAACAAGGTCGCAAAAGCGATGAATACGCAGTTGATGGCAAAAAGATATGAAGCACCGAGAAAGTAGTGCCAGTTGCCATGTGCCAGTCCGTAGCCCGCAGTACACAGGGGTGGCATCAATGCGGTAGCAATCGCCACACCCGGTATGGCATTGCCTCCCTCTTTTCGGGTCAGCGCCACAATACCCGCACTACCGCCGAAGAAGGCAATCAACACATCCCAAAGGGTCGGCTGAGTACGCGCCAAAATCTCGCTTTGCGCCTCTTTAAGCGGGGTTAACAGGAAATACAACGTAGCGGTAATCAAAGCTGATGACGACGAATACAATAATATTGCGCGCTGCTTGACGGATCAGCGCAGTATCCCCTACCGCCAAACCGTAACCCATACCGACTATCGGCCCCATCAACGGCGAAATCAACATCGCTCCGATCACTACTGCCGTGCTGTTTACATTCAGACCGATACTCGACACGGCAATGGCAAACATCAATACCCACATACTGGTTCCGGTCACCCGAGTATTGGCGCGGATGGTGGCATCGATCTTATCGGGATGAGCTTGGTCATGCGCAAGATTGAACACATCTTGCAACTTGGTCATGGCACCATTGTCTTCTTGTTTCTGCTTTTCTTGTATTTCCTGATTTTTACTTTCTTCCTGATCTTGCATATGCGTATCCTAAAGTTTTAATAGTTTATTTTAAACATCTAATTCATAAAGAATTTTTGAGTAATGAAATAATGCCTTGCCATTACGGCTAAATCTGACAGGCACACTTCCCGCAATTTACAATATATTAGCATACGTCCGCAAACTTTTCCTCCGTTAGATGAAGGAAGGGCAAAGTTGCCGTTACAGCAAGCCGTAACGTGGGCTTTACCCACGAGATGAATGCCAAAATGAAAGTCTATGTGACTGTTGTCGGATTTAGTTGTTGGATGGTGGATTTCGTGGGCAAAGCCCACGCTACTTGGGTTATCCCAAATCTGCCTTGATTGAATAAAAGGTCGTCTGAAAACGGGGAAATCAGTTTTCAGACGACCTTTCCGCTTATTAACTTATTGATACCAAGGAAAAACAAATTCCCGCTTGTAGGTTAAAATCAGCATATGCTAATATGCGCAACAACAGGTTTTTCCAGAATAATCTGTGCTAAAATGCAGGATTAGATGGAAAAACTCTATCCGAATTCGGTACAATACCGACGAATTATTTCTCTTAAACAACCTGCCGCAAGGCGAAAAAGGAACGACTGACATGTCAAACATCGAACAACAAGTTAAAAAAATTGTTGCTGAACAACTGGGCGTAAACGAAGCCGAAGTGAAAAACGAATCTTCTTTCCAAGACGATTTGGGTGCTGACTCTCTGGACACCGTAGAACTGGTGATGGCTTTGGAAGAAGCTTTCGGCTGCGAAATCCCTGACGAAGACGCTGAAAAAATCACTACCGTACAATTGGCTATCGACTACATCAACGCCCACCAAGGCTAATCGGTCGCACCAAACATCCAGCCTCTGCTGCGCCATCGCAATAGAGGCTTTTACCTTATTATTAAACCCCTGAAATTTCAGACGGCATGAGTTTTGCCCGTTTTCACGAAGAAAAAGAGCAAGGCTGCCGCGAAAATCCCGACAACCAACAGCGAGATTATCATGAGTCAGAGAAGAGTAGTCATCACAGGTCTTGGCCAAGTATCACCGGTCGGCAACGACGTCGCCACCGCATGGAGCAATCTGCTCGCAGGCAAAAGCGGCATCGGACGGATTACCCGCTTTGACGCATCCGACATCAACAGCCAAATCGCCGGCGAAGTTCGCGATTTCGACATCGGCCAATACATCAGCGCGAAAGAAGCGCGCCGTATGGACGTGTTCATCCACTACGGTATTGCCGCCGCCCTGCAAGCCATTAATGATTCAGGCTTGGACGATTTGGAAACCCTCGACAAAGACCGCGTCGGTGTCAACATCGGCTCCGGTATCGGCGGCCTGCCGAGCATTGAAGCGACCGGTAAAGCCGTTATCGAAGGCGGCGCGCGCAAAATCAATCCTTTCTTTATCCCAGGCTCGCTGATTAATCTGATTTCCGGCCACGTAACCATTCTCAAAGGCTACCGAGGCCCGAGTTACGGCATGGTTTCTGCCTGTACAACCGGCGCACACTCCATCGGCGACTCTGCACGACTGATTAAATACGGCGACGCAGACGTGATGATTGCCGGTGGTGCAGAAGGCGCGATCAGCACTTTGGGCGTCGGCGGTTTTGCCGCCATGAAGGCACTTTCCACCCGCAACGACGACCCTGCCACCGCTTCCCGTCCGTGGGACAAAGGCCGTGATGGTTTCGTCATTGGCGAAGGCGCTGGCGTGCTGGTGTTGGAAGAATTGGAACACGCGAAAAAACGCGGTGCGAAAATTTACGCCGAAATCGTCGGCTTCGGTATGAGCTCCGATGCCTACCATATTACCGCGCCTAACGAAGAAGGCCCTGCATTGGCCGTTACCCGTGCCCTGAAAGATGCCGGCCTGAATCCTGAAGACGTTGATTACGTCAACGCACACGGTACATCGACTCCTTTGGGCGATGCCAACGAAACCAAAGCCATCAAACGCGCTTTGGGCGATCATGCGCGCAAAGTCATTGTTAACTCCACCAAATCCATGACCGGACACTTGCTCGGTGCGGCTGGTGGTGTGGAAGCGTTGTACAGCGTGTTGGCGGTACACGAGCAAAAATCTCCACCGACCATCAACATCTTTGAACAAGACGTTGAAGCCGGTTGCGATCTGGACTACTGTGCCAACGAAGCGCGCGACGCGAAAATCGACGTTGCCATCTCCAATTCCTTCGGCTTTGGCGGTACCAACGGCACATTGGTATTCAAACGCTTCAAAGACTGATAGAAGGTTTTAAGTAGATTAAAAGGCCGTCTGAAACTGGTTTTCAGACGGCCTTTTTTATTTTGAAAGCTAAATATTCTTGATAATCTGTATCATTTGTATATAAAAATACCGATTCCTATCAATATCGCCCGGATTTTATCGGGTAATCAACCCAATTACATTTTTATCAGGAGTCTGCAATGAAAACTATCCGTATTCTGGCATTGGCCGCCGCACTGGCCGCCGTGCCTGCATTTGCGTCTGATTTCGGCCATGAACAGGCATTGACCATAGACGGCAAGCCCGCCCATCTGGCAGAAACTTCAGCCCGTATTTTGGCAAACGAAACCCTGACTGCGCCGCAACTGGTCGAAGACATCACCGACGGATTGGGTTCGAAAAAAATTCCGGGCTATAAATTGATGATTATGGGCCGCACTTATTCGGTGGCGGCAGAAACCAAACCGCCGAAAGAGGGCCAAACTCAGTGGCGGGACAATACGTTCATTCATCGCGGCGTAAAACTGTTTGTCGGTATTCCGGTTAAAAACGGCAAGATGGATTTGGCGTCTGCACGATTGATTAATATCGGCGTGGTTGACGACAACGGTGGTGTTGCTCCGCACGACAAAGATGAGAAAATCCGCCCCGTCGGCAAACAGCTGATGTCTCCCGATACCAAAGTGGAAAATGTGAAACTCAATATTGCCAAACTGACGTTGCCAAATATGAAATTGGGCGAAACCAGTGGCGGTGGTGTGAAATTGGAAGCATCGGCAACATTGGACGGTAAACCGATACAGACTAAAATCGACAGCACTTTCTCCCGCTTCTATTCCGCCAAACCGGCAGCTACACGGCCGTTTATGGCAGATGCACGGTTTGTGAAATAATCGCAAAGGCCGTCTGAAATCCAGTTTCAGACGGCCTTTTTATTGATAAAACCGATTTCAATACCGCATCATTTTGCTGTCCACCTGCATTGCCCAAGCATCAATACCGCCTTGCAGGTTGTAGAGGTTTTCAAATCCGGCATCTTCCAAATACATTGCCGTGTGCAGGCTGCGGATGCCGTGGTGGCAGTAAACGACGATGGGCAAATCGTCGTCGGGCAGCTCGTTTTGGCGCAGGGGAATGAGGTTCATCGGGATATGAATGGCGGCGGGCAGGGCGCAGATGGCGCGTTCTTCATCGGTGCGGACGTCGAGCAGATGAAATGCGCGGCCTTCATCCTGCCATTGTTTCAATTCGGTGGGCGAGAGTTGGATGATGTCGGTCATAGGGTCGGGTATAAAAGTATGAGGCCGTCTGAACTTTCAGACGGCCTGTTGTTTAAAAATCGAAATCGCCGAACGGATTGGCCGATTTGTCTTCCAAGTGTGCCACGACGGTGTCGAACAATACTTTTTCGGAAAACTCATTGCCGTTGCGCGTCAGCAAAAGCGCGCGTTGTACCGGTTTGCGGCCGACGATGACCACCATACGGCCGCCGTCTTTCAGTTGCTCTTTCAGAATTTCAGGCACGCTGTCTACCGCGCCGCCCACATAAATCGCATCAAAAGGAGCGCCTTGCGATGCTTCGGTCATGCCGTTGTTTTGCACATAATCGACGTTGGCAAAACCCAATTCGTCCAAAACTTTTTTGGCGCGTTGCTGCTGCTCGGCATCGATGTCGTCAGTGACGACTTTGCCGGCCAGTTTGGACAGCAGGGCGGTTGCATAGCCTGAGCCTGTACCGATTTCTAAGACAGTTTCGTCTTTTTTCAGTTTCAAACCTTGAGCCAGGCGGGCAACGACTTTGGGTTCCAACATCTTATGACCGTTGGTCAGCGGCAGCTCCATATCCGCATAGGCCAAACCTTGAAAAGCCTCGCCGACAAAAATGTTCGCGCTCGATCTCCTCCAAAGCATCCAAAATGTCGAAGTCCAAGACATCCCACGGACGAATCTGCTGTTCAACCATATTGAAACGCGCTTTTTCAAAGTCCATATTTGTGCTCCGTTCAATTCTTAATTTTATCGAAGCATACATTATAAATCCTTGTCGGAGAGTGTGCCATCTTTCAGACGGCCCCAGAGGCTTGTTAATAATTGCCAAGCGCACATATATCCACTAAACTTTCACATTACACGACGCTACAACAAGCAACAACCAACACACGGAGCAACAAAGATGTATCACCAAATCGGAATGTGGGACCAAAAATGGGTTATCGGCAACTGGAAAATGAACGGCCGACTCCAAAACAACAATGCGCTTATGCACCGCTTCCGTATCATGCCAACCGCAGAACGCGTGTTAATCGGCCTGGCCGCTCCGACCGTTTATCTGTTGCAACTGCACAACGCCATGCAGATTGTTTTGAACAACCGTATCTTGACCTGTGCGCAAGACGTGAGCCGTTTCCCGAATAACGGCGCGTACACCGGCGAAGTGTCCGCCGAAATGCTTGCCGATATCGGTACGGACATCGTCCTCATCGGCCACTCCGAACGCAGCCTTTATTTCGGCGAGAAAAACGAAATCCAACGCCGCAAAATGGAAAACGTCCTCAACGTCGGCCTGATTCCATTGTTGTGCGTCGGCGAAAGCCTGGAAGAGCGCGAAGCAGGTAAAGAACACGAAGTCATTGCCCACCAGCTTTCCATCCTGCAAGGTTTGAACACCAAAAACATCGCCGTTGCCTACGAGCCGGTTTGGGCGATTGGTACAGGCAAAGTCGCCACTGTCGAACAAATCGCCGACATGCACGCATTTATCTACAAAGAAATCTTGTCTTTGTGCGGAAGCGATGTTAAAATCCGCGTTCTTTACGGCGGAAGTGTGAAAGCGGATAACGCGGCCGACATCTTCGCAGTACCTCATGTAGACGGCGCATTGGTTGGTGGCGCGTCATTATCATATGACTCCTTTACCGCCATCATCAACGCAGCACAAGCCTCGTAGAAAACATATGGAAGCCTTTAAAACCCTTATCTGGATCATTAATATTATTTCCGCTTTAGCCGTAATCGTGTTAGTATTGTTGCAACACGGTAAAGGCGCGGATGCCGGCGCAACGTTCGGTTCCGGCAGCGGTAGCGCGCAAGGCGTATTCGGTTCTGCCGGTAATGCCAACTTCTTGAGCCGCTCGACTGCCATTGCCGCAACATTTCTTTGCGACCTGCATGGCGATGGTGTATATTCACACCCACTCCAGTAAGCACGGTTTAGACTTCAGCGATGTGAAGCAGACCCAGCAAGCTCCTAAGCCTGCAACGCCTGCACAAAACAATGCAACTCCTGTTGCACCGAATCCTCAGCAGCAGTAAGACAATTTGATTTATGCCGACATGGTGGAATTGGTAGACACGCTATCTTGAGGGGGTAGTGGCCGTAGGCTGTGCGAGTTCAAATCTCGCTGTCGGCACCACATTAGAAAATCTAACCGCTTTTTAGCGGTTATTTTTTCGTCTTGAGAATCTGCCTTTCATTTATCTTTAGGCCGAGACAGGGAAATACAATGAAGCGTTTGGTTGTCGGCATCAGCGGTGCCAGCGGTTTTCAGTATGGCGTGAAAGCTTTGCAGCTTTTGCGTGAGCATCAGGTAGAAACGCATTTGGTGGTTTCGCAAGGGGCGGAGATGACCCGCGCTTTGGAAACGGATTACACCAAAGAAGATGTTTATGCTTTGGCGGATGTCGTGCATTCCGTCCGTAATGTCGGGGCAAGTATTGCCAGCGGATCGTTTTTGACGGATGGGATGTTGATTGCGCCGTGTTCAATGAAAACCTTGGCTTCGGTTGCTCATGGATTCGCCGATAATTTGCTCAGCCGTGCGGCGGATGTAACGTTGAAAGAGCGGCGCAAGCTGGTGTTGATGGTGCGTGAAGCGCCGTTAAACTTGGCGCACATTGAAAATATGCGCCGCGTGACAGAGATGGGCGGCATTGTGTTTCCTCCCGTTCCGGCTTTATATCAGAAGCCTGAATCCATCGAAGATATGATTACACACAGCGTCTCTCATGCTTTGGACTTGTTCGGCATCATTCAAAACAATGTGCCGCGCTGGCAGGGCTGATGTTTCAGACGGCCTGAGTATAAGTTACGACTGAGAAGGAAGATAAAAACCATGCAAACGATTCCTGCCAATATAGTGAAGTTTTTGAGCAATCATCATGTCGTCAGTATTGCTGCTGCGGAAGAGGGCGAAGTTTGGGCGGCTTGCTGTTTTTATGTGTTTGATGAGGCGAATGCCCGATTGATTGTGCTGACATCTTTGAAAACGAAGCATGGCGGAATGATGAGCCGTTCTGCCAAAGTAGCCGGCACCATTGCCGGGCAACCTGACAGTATCACGAAAATCAGCGGCATTCAGTTTGCGGCGACTGCCGCTTTGATTGAGGATGAAGCGGATTTGAAAGCAGCGCAGTCTTTGTATTACAAAGCGCATCCTGCTGCCAGAGTGATGAAAAGCGATGTTTGGGCATTGAATTTGGACAGCGTGAAATTCACTGACAATAAATTGGTATTCGCACAAAAAACGTACTGGGATCGCAAGGATTAAGAAAAGGCCGTCTGAAAGATGAAATTTCAGACGGCCTTTGGTAATGTTACAAATTAATCGTGTCCGAGATCGACAGTTTTTTCTTTGTGACGTGTATCGGGAACCAAAACAATTTTCTCGTCCACTTTACCGATGGCTTTCACGTCTTTGCCCGGATAGTCCAGCTGATGCAGGAAGTAGCGGATACAGTTCAAACGTGCACGTTTTTTGTCGTCGGAACGGATGATGACCCAAGGCGCGTCGCCGGTGTGGGTGTGGAAGAACATGGCGTTTTTGGCTTCGGTGTAGTCGTCCCAGCGGTCGAGCGACTGGATATCCACTGGAGACAGTTTCCAGTGTTTCAGCGGGTCGTCACGACGGGAGATGAAACGACGGAGTTGTTCTTCACGGGATACGGAGAACCAGAATTTGAACAGATGGATGCCGCTGGCAACAAGCATACGTTCCAATTCAGGGGTTTGACGCATGAAGAGCAGGTATTCGTTAGGTTCGCAGAAGCCCATTACGCGTTCTACGCCGGCACGGTTGTACCATGAGCGGTCGAAGAATACCATTTCGCCTGCGGTCGGCAGGTTTTGGATGTAGCGTTGGAAATACCATTGGCCGCGTTCGGTAGTGGTTGGTTTCTCCAAAGCAACCACGCGCGCGCCACGCGGATTCAGGTGTTCCATGAAGCGTTTGATGGTACCGCCTTTACCGGCTGCGTCGCGGCCTTCAAACAGGCTGACGATGCGCTGACCGGAATCTTTAACCCAGCTTTGTACTTTCAACAATTCGATTTGCAGCTTCTGTTTTTCTTTTTCGTAAACAGAGCGGCGCATACGTTGTTTGTACGGGTAGTTGGCAGGAAGCGGTGCGCTGCTGGAATCTTCGTCTGAACCGCGTCCTTCGTGTTCCAAAACAGCCTTTTCGAATACTTGCAGCTGGTCTTGTTTCTCGCCCAGTTCAACATTCTCGAACGGTTCTAATTGGTGGTCTGCCATAAAGTCTCCTTATCGATTAAGTTTTAAATGATATGGTGTGGTATGACTTGATTTTACCTCTTTATGCTGTGTTAGCCTACATAAAATTACACATAAGCGATTTTTTCTGACTTGTTTGATAATTTTTGTAAAAACAGCGTATAATCAGCCTATTTGTATAATACATCATGCCTTATTTCGTCCTGTTCGACGATGCGTTAAGCGGTCGTGCAAAACTCTATCAAAATCATGTGGAAAGCTGCCTTTTTCATCATAACGAACTGGCGTCGTTGGATGATGTTTTGCAGGCAGGCTGGAAAAAAGGCCTGCATGCAGTGTTGTTTGCAGACTACGAATTCGGATTGCCACTGATGGATATTTCATCCGCGTGCAGTGGCAATTTGCGTTTGCACTGGTTTGCCGATTGTTCCGAAATCGATGCCGAAAGCTGGCTGGCCAATCATTCAGACGGCCTTGAGGCAGGCATCTCCACTCCCCGATTCTCCGTATCTGAAGCCGATTATCTCGAGCATATCAACCAAATCCACGAAGCCATCCGCCGCGGCGATACCTATCAAATCAATTACACCGCACGTCTGCACCTGCAAACTTACGGCAATCCGATTCAGCTTTACCGCCGCTTGCGCCAGCCTGTGCCGTATGCCGTTTTGTCTTGTCTGCCCGACGGGGCAGGGCAGGACGCGTGGACTTTGTGTTTTTCTCCCGAACTTTTCCTCAAAATCGATTCAGACGGCCTGATCACAACCGAGCCGATGAAAGGGCACTGCGCCGATTCTTCATGATGGACAAGATGAACGCCGCGCCGTTGAGTTGCGAAACGATCCGAAAAACCGCGCAGAAAATGTGATGATTGTCGATTTGTTGCGCAACGACCTCGGCAAAATCGCGCAAACAGGGCCAAAGTACGCGTGCCTGAACCGTTTAAAGTTTCCCGTTTCGGCAGTGTTTGGCAGATGACCAGTGCCATCGAAGCGCAGGCGCTGCCTGATGTTTCGGTTGCCGATATTCTCCGTGCAGCCTTCCCGTGCGGCAGTATTACCGGTGCGCCCCAAACGCATGAGTATGCAGATTATTGAGTCTCTTGAATCTGAACCGCGCGGTTTGTACACAGGCAGCATCGGCTTTTTGCATCCGTGCGATACGGGTTTGGGGTTTGAAGGCGTATTTAATGTCGTGATCCGCACCTTATCCCTGAAGCCGGTTTCAGACGGCCTTTATCAAGGTGTTTATGGCGTGGGTTCGGGGATTGTGATTGATAGCGATCCTGAAGCCGAATATCGCGAGTGTGGTTGGAAGGCGCGTTTTCCTCAATGACTTGCGGCCTGATTTCGGTATTTTTGAAACCATGCGCGTGGAAGATAAACAATGCCGTTTGCTTGATTTGCATTTAGGCCGTCTGAACAGCTCGGCACAAGCGCTCAACCTGACTTGGCCTGAAAATGCGGCAGAGCAAATCCAACACTATATAGATGCGTTGCCAAGCGGGTTATTTAGAGTCAAAGCTGCTTTGTTTTCAGACGGCCTTGCATTGAGCCATGCGGCTGTTTCTGAATTGGATGGGCAACAATACGTCATCTTGAGTGAGCACACATTAAGCCAACGCGATTATCTGCGCCGCTTTAAAACCACGCGCCGTGAAATGTTTTGACCAAGCATGGAAAACGGCAGAAGGGCAGGGCGCATTTGACAGCTCTGTTTTTTTCAATTCAGACGGCCTGTTGTTAGAGGGTGGAAGAAGCAATGTGTTTGTCAAATATCAGGGACAATGGCTCACGCCGTCTTTGGATTTGGATATTTTGAACGGGGTAATGCGCCAAGCGGTATTGAAGCAGCCGCAGCTATATTTAGGTGCGGATACGATCAAGGAAACACACATCACGCGCGCCATGTTGGAAAATGCGGAAGAAATCCGCTTAAGCAACGCTTTAAGGGGCGTGTTTGCGGTTTCGCTCCGTAAATAAATGGCAATAGTCAAATCATCGTGATTCAAATTGTCGTAAAGCGGCAATATCCGATAGAATACGTCATTTCAACAATGAGGCCGTCTGAAAGGGAAAACAATATGGCAAAAGCAAAAGGTGGATTGGGACGCGGTTTGGATTCGCTGATTTCCAATGCAGTGGACAGCAGCAGTAGCGACCGCCTGACAACGGTTGCCATCGCCGATATTCAGCCCGGCCGCTATCAGGCGCGTGTGCAAATTGATGACGAAGCTTTGCAGGAATTGGCCGATTCCATTAAAGCGCAAGGCATTATCCAGCCGGTTATCGTACGCGAACGTGGTCTGTCTCAATATGAATTGATTGCCGGCGAACGCCGTTGGCGCGCTTCCCAGTTGGCCGGTTTGACCGAAATTCCCGTCGTCATCAAAACCATCAGCGACGAAACCGCGTTGGCCATGGGTTTGATTGAAAACCTGCAACGTGAAAACCTCAATCCGATTGAAGAAGCGCAAGGTTTGAAACGTCTTGCCGACGAATTCGGCCTGACTCATGAAACCATCGCAAAAGCCGTCGGTAAAAGCCGTAGTGCCATCTCCAACAGCCTGCGCCTGTTGAGCCTGCCTGAGCCGGTTCAGGAAATGCTTTATCAACGCCGTCTGGAAATGGGTCATGCCCGTGCGTTGCTGACCTTGCATGTGGTTGACCAATTGGAGTTGGCGCAAAAAGCCGTCAAAAACGGTTGGTCGGTGCGTGAGGTAGAGCGCCGCAGCCAGTTGGCGCATCAAAAAGCCAAGCCCGAAGCAGCCAAAACCATCAGCCCGGATATCCGCCGCATCAATGATGCCCTGACCGAGCGTTTGGGTGTTAATGCCGAAGTCAAAACCAGCAATCAGAAAAAAGGCAAAATCGTGCTGCATTTTGATACGCCGGAAACATTTGAATATTTGCTGAAACAGTTAGGCATCAATCAAGAGTTTTAACGGTTTATATATAAACAGGCCGTCTGAAAAAAGTTTTTCAGACGGCCTGAATTTTTGAGAAAAGGACTGGTCGTACAGATGTTTACAATACAAATCAAAATCTTCTGTAAAATCTGTGTAGCAACATGTAATTTGTGTTAAACTCCGTTCCTGCAAAGATTTGTTTTATATGTGTTAATCATTTATCTGTGAAAGGTTCACAAAGATTAACATATTGCTTGACGTTAACAAACTTCTTGATTATATTAATTTACCTTGCGTTTTTGGGGTGTAAGTACAATGAATCAGATAGTCCCATTGCAAGTGATTGTATTATTAATAATTTCAGTTGTTTGTGCATTATTTTCCGGATTGCCCGGCTTCCTCTCTGCTTTGGCGGGAGGATTTTCGTACATTTTGCCTACCCTGGTTGCAGTTTTACTTTTAAAGTTTTCCCGACGAAATCCCGATCTGCAAAGTTCGATGTTTATCGGCGGAGAGGTTTTAAAAGTAGTGCTGTCGCTGGTATCTATGTCGGTCGTTTTTGCGATATGGCATCGATCACTGGTATTTTACCCATTTTTATTGGCGTTTCTTGGCGTCAGTCATTTGGTTTTTTTAGTATTGTTGAGAGTAAAACACTATGGCAGGTGAAACTATGACCGCTGCCGACTACATCAAGCACCACTTGCAAAGCTTGACCAGTATGTCGGATGTTACTCAGGGTCAAGGACTGAAAAACATCGCTGATTTTTCGTTCATTAACCTTGATGCAATCTTTTTTGCTGTTCTGTTGGGCGTAATCGGCAGCTTTCTTTTGTGGCGTGGAGCCAAAAAAGCAACGGCTGGCGTGCCCGGTCGTTTTCAAGCGGCTGTTGAAATTTTGTTCGAATTTGTGGACGATATGTGCAAAGAGCATTATCCATAACGAACAATCGCGTAAAGCCGTTGCGCCTTTGGGTTTGACCCTGTTTGTCTGGATTTTCCTGATGAACGCCATGGATATGTTGCCGGTTGATTTGCTGCCGATGGCATGGCAAGGCATTACCGGTAATCATCATGCACTGTTGCGCGTTGTACCGACTGCTGACTTGAATACGACTTTGGCTTTGGCAATTGGCGTATTGTTGATCTGTATTTACTACAATATCAAAATCAAAGGCTTTGGCGGTTGGATTCACGAATTGTTCAGCGCGCCTTTTCGGTCCCGATGACTCGCTCCGGCCAACTTCCTGCTGAACTTGGTAGAGTTTTTGTCCAAAACCGTATCCCACGGTATGCGGTTGTTTGGTAATATGTATGCCGGTGAGCTGGTGTTCCTGCTGATCGCTTTGTTGGGTGGTGCATGGGCATCAACCGGCAGTATCGAGACTTTGGATCCAATTTTATTTGTGTTCCACCTGATTGCCGGTTTGGCTTGGGCGATTTTCCACATTTTGGTTATCACCTTGCAGGCATTTATTTTCATGGCGTTGGCGTTCGTATATATCGGACAAGCGCATGATGCACACTAATCAAGTAGTTTTTTTCTCGTAGTTTGTGTTTTTGTAGTTTAACCTTTACTATCTTTAAGGAGTTTAAAATGGGTGGTTTGATTGCTATCGCATGTGGTTTGATCGTTGCCTTGGGTGCATTGGGTGCCTCTATCGGTATCGCAATGGTTGGTTCTAAATACTTGGAATCTTCTGCTCGCCAACCTGAGCTGATCGGTCCTCTGCAAACCAAACTGTTCTTGATTGCTGGTCTGATCGATGCGGCCTTCTTGATCGGTGTGGCTATTGCCCTGTTGTTCGCCTTCGTTAACCCGTTTGGTGCTGCGTAATCAAGACGGAGTGATCCGTTCAGATACAGGGCTTATGGTCTGTTTGATTAACCCAGATACGAAGGTTAAGTAACGTGAATATTAATGCAACCTTATTTGCGCAAATCCTGGTTTTCTTTGGCTTGGTTTGGTTTACGATGAAATTCGTATGGCCTCCGATTGCCAAAGCGTTGGATGAGCGTGCCGCAAAAATCGCCGAGGGCTTGGCTGCTGCCGAGCGCGGTAAGAGCGATTTTGAGCAGGCAGAGAAAAAAGTTGCAGAACTTATGGCCGAAGGGCGTAATCAGGTAACCGAAATGGTTGCCAACGCCGAAAAACGTGCTGCAAAAATTGTAGAAGAAGCCAAAGAGCAAGCTTCTCATGAAGCAGCACGCATTGCAGCCCAAGCAAAAGCTGACGTGGAGCAAGAAGTTAACCGTGCGCGCGAAGTGTTGCGCGAACAGGTTGCTACACTGGCTGTTAAAGGTGCGGAATCTATCTTGCGTAAAGAAGTTGATGCTTCCAAACATGCAGATTTGCTCAGTACCTTAAAACAGGAGCTGTAATCTTATGGCAGAGTTCGCAACGATTGCCAGACCTTATGCGAAAGCATTGTTTCAGTCTGGCTCAGGAAAAAAACCAAATCGAGTCTTGGTTGGGCGAACTGAAAGAACTCGCAGCGGTTGTTCAAGATGAGAAAGTCATTGCTTTCATCGAGCAACCGGAAACGGGAGCTTCCGAAAAAGCAGAAACGCTCAAAGGTCTTGTCGGTATCAAAAATGTCGAATTGGCAAATTTCATTACCGTTTTGGCCGAGCAAAAGCGTTTGCTGGTATTGCCGGAAATTTATGCCCAATATCAAGATTTGACCTTGATACACAACAATACGAAATCGGCAGTAATTTACAGCGCGTATGAGCTTAGTTCTCAGCAGCTGGCCGATGTTACCGATATCCTGACAAAACGCTTCAACAGCAAATTGGATGTGGTAGCTAAAGTTGCCCCTGAATTAATCGGCGGCATCAAAGTAGAAGTGGGTGATCAGGTCTTGGATTTGTCCGTACAAGGCAAACTGAATGCTTTGTATGCGACTATGACAAATTAGGAGAGTTTTCATGCAGCTTAATCCTGCTGAAATTAGCGATTTGATTAAAGCCAAAATCGAAAATCTGTCCGTCAATGCAGAAGTGCGTACCCGTGGTACCGTTGTTTCTGTTACAGACGGCATTGTGCGCATTCATGGCTTGTCAGACGCGATGCAAGGTGAGATGCTCGAATTCCCCGGTAACACTTTCGGTCTGGCCATGAACTTGGAGCGTGACTCCGTTGGTGCCGTAGTGTTGGGTGAGTACGAACACATTAAAGAAGGCGATACAGTTACCTGTACCGGCCGTATTTTGGAAGTGCCGATCGGTCGCGAACTGGTTGGCCGCGTAGTTGATGCATTGGGTCGTCCCTATCGATGGTAAAGGTCCAATCAACACAACATTGACTGCTCCAATCGAAAAAAATTGCACCAGGTGTGATTGCGCGTAAATCGGTTGACCAACCAATGCAAACCGGCCTGAAAGCTATTGACTCTATGGTTCCGGTTGGTCGTGGCCAACGTGAGTTGATCATTGGTGACCGTCAAACCGGTAAAACTGCCGTAGCACTGGATGCCATCGTTAACCAAAAAGGTACAGGCGTTATCTGTATTTATGTGGCTATCGGTCAGAAAGCATCTTCTATTGCCAACGTAGTACGCAAATTGGAAGAGCATGGTGCGATGGAACACACTATCGTAGTTGCTGCAACTGCTTCTGAAGCCGCTGCACTGCAATACATCGCTCCTTACTCCGGTTGTACCATGGGTGAATTCTTCCGTGACCGTGGTGAAGATGCACTGATCGTATACGATGACTTGTCTAAACAAGCCGTTGCATACCGTCAAATTTCCCTGCTGTTGCGCCGTCCTCCTGGTCGTGAAGCATATCCTGGCGACGTATTCTATCTGCACTCCCGTCTGTTGGAACGTGCGGCTCGCGTCAGCGAAAACGAAGTTGAAAAGCTTACCAATGGCGAAGTAAAAGGCAAAACCGGTTCTCTGACTGCGTTGCCAATTATTGAAACCCAAGCCGGTGACGTATCAGCATTCGTACCAACCAACGTAATTTCGATTACAGACGGCCAAATCTTCTTGGAAACCGACTTGTTCAACGCCGGTATCCGTCCTGCAATCAATGCCGGTATTTCCGTATCGCGCGTGGGTGGTGCAGCACAAACCAAAGTCATCAAAAAACTGGGTGGCGGTATCCGTTTGGCGTTGGCACAGTACCGTGAATTGGCGGCGTTCTCGCAATTTGCTTCCGATTTGGACGAAGCAACACGCAAACAGCTGCAACACGGTGAAGTGGTTACTGAATTGATGAAACAAAAACAATTCAGCACATTGAACACTGCCGAAATGGCATTGACTTTGTGGGCGATCAACAACGGTTCTTACGCAGATGTTCCGGTATCCAAAGCCTTGGCTTTCGAAGCAGAATTCTTGAGTTTTCGTACGTACGCAACATCCTGAGGTTCTGGAAGCGATTAATGCATCAGGCGCAATGTCTGACGAAAGCGAAAAAGCATTGACCGAAGCCATGAAATCTTTCAAATCTTCTTACGCTTACCAAGCATAAGTATTGAGATGAAAGGAGTCTGAAATGGCAGTCGGAAAAGAGATTCTCACCAAAATCCGTAGTGTTCAAAATACCCAAAAGATCACTAAAGCGATGCAAATGGTGTCGACCTCTAAAATGCGGAAGACTCAAGACCGGATGCGCTTAGCGCGTCCGTACGCCGAAAAAGTGCGTACAGTGATGAGCCATCTTGCACAGACCCATGCCGATCATGGTATCAAATTGTTGGAGCCGCACCGCGAAGTGCGTCGTGCCGGTTTCATTTTGATTACCTCGGATAAAGGTTTGTGCGGTGGCTTGAACGCAAACGTACTGAAAAAGTTTGGCGCAAGTTCAAGAGTATCAGGAACAAGGCATCGAAGTCGAAGTCGTGTGCCTGGGTAGTAAAGGTTTGGCTGCATGCCAAAGCATCGGTTTGAATGTTATTGCCAGCGCAACCAATTTGGGCGATACCCCAAAAATGGAATTGCTGCTCGGACCTCTGACCGAAATCTTCCAACGTTATGAGAAGCATGAATTAGACCGTATCCATATGGTTTACTCACGTTTCGTCAATACAATGCGCCAAGAGCCGCGTATGGAAGTTTTGCTGCCTATCGGTGAAAACGTTATTGACGACGAAGCGGGTCATTCTTCATTTGCTTGGGAATACCGCTACGAGCCGAGTCCTATCGCCGTATTGGAATATTTGGTTCGCCGCTATTTAGAGTCTGTGGTTTATCAGGCATTGAGCGACAACATGGCATCTGAACAAGCCGCGCGTATGGTAGCGATGAAAGCCGCAACCGACAACGCAGGCAATGCCATTAAAGAATTACGCTTGGTGTACAACAAATCGCGTCAAGCCGCGATTACCACAGAATTGTCAGAAATTGTAGCAGGTGCAGCGGCAGTTTAATGCCGTCTGAAGCCTGAACAGGAAATTAGGATACGATAATGAGCCAAGGCAAAATCGTACAAGTTATTGGTGCGGTGGTTGACGTGGAATTTCCACGCGACGCTATCCCGCATGTTTACGATGCCCTGAAATTGGACGAGAACGGTCTGACTCTGGAAGTTCAACAGCTTCTGGGTGACGGCGTTGTCCGTACTATTGCAATGGGTAGTTCAGACGGCCTGAAACGCGGCATGTCTGTAAGCAATACTGGTGCGCCAATCACTGTGCCGGTAGGTAAAGGTACATTGGGTCGTATTGTCGACGTATTGGGTACGCCTGTTGATGAAGCAGGTCCGATTGATACCGACAAGAGCCGTGCCATTCACCAAACTGCTCCGAAATTCGACGAGTTGTCTTCAACTACCGAATTGTTGGAAACCGGTATTAAAGTGATCGACTTGCTGTGTCCGTTTGCTAAGGGCGGTAAAGTAGGTCTGTTCGGTGGTGCCGGTGTGGGCAAAACCGTGAACATGATGGAATTGATCAACAACATCGCCAAAGCGCACAGCGGTCTGTCCGTGTTCGCAGGTGTGGGTGAACGTACCCGTGAAGGTAACGACTTCTACCACGAGATGAAAGATTCCAACGTATTGGATAAAGTAGCCATGGTGTATGGCCAAATGAACGAACCTCCAGGCAACCGTCTGCGCGTTGCTTTGACCGGTTTGACTATGGCCGAATACTTCCGTGACGAAAAAGACGAAAAACGGTAAAGGTCGCGACGTATTGTTCTTCGTTGACAACATCTACCGTTACACTCTGGCCGGTACCGAAGTATCTGCACTGTTGGGCCGTATGCCTTCTGCAGTGGGTTACCAACCGACATTGGCTGAAGAAATGGGTCGTTTGCAAGAGCGTATTACCTCTACCCAAACCGGTTCCATTACTTCCATCCAAGCCGTATATGTACCTGCGGATGACTTGACTGACCCGTCTCCAGCGACAACTTTCGCCCACTTGGACGCCACCGTCGTATTGAGCCGTGATATTGCATCCTTGGGTATTTACCCGGCAGTTGACCCGCTTGATTCTACTTCACGCCAATTGGATCCGATGGTATTGGGTCAAGAGCACTACGACGTAGCGCGCGGTGTACAGTCTACTCTGCAAAAATACAAAGAATTGCGCGACATTATCGCCATTTTGGGTATGGACGAATTGTCTGACGAAGACAAACTGACTGTGATGCGTGCCCGTAAAATCCAACGCTTCCTGTCTCAACCGTTCCACGTTGCCGAAGTATTTACCGGTTCTCCAGGCAAATACGTTCCATTGCGTGACACCATCGCCGGCTTTAAAGCCATCTTGAACGGCGAATACGACCATCTGCCTGAACAAGCGTTCTATATGGTAGGTGGCATTGAAGAAGCGGCTGAGAAAGCGAAAACCTTAAACTAAGGAGGCCGGCATGAGCACCATGCAAGTTGAAGTGGTCAGTAGCGAGCAAAACATCTATTCGGGCGAGGCCAGCTTTGTGGTGGTTCCGACCGTTCAAGGTGAGCTTGGTATTTATCCACGACACGAGCCGATTATGAGTTTGGTACGCCCCGGAGCATTGCGTTTGACTGTTCCGGGTGAAGCTGAAGAAGTGCTGGTTGCCGTTTCCGGTGGCGTTTTAGAAGTACAGCCTGATAAGATTACCGTATTGGCAGACGTTGCCGTCCGCAGTACCGAAATGGATCAGGCGCGTGCTGAAGCAGCTAAAAAAGCAGCCGAAACAGGTGTTTCTGAAGCCAGAGACGAAAAATCTTTGGCAGAAGCGCACAAAGCATTGGCAGCAGCCATTGCCCAGCTGAAAACTTTGGATTACCTTCGTTCGCAAAAAAACAAGTAATGTGGGTTCATCAAGAAAAAGCACAACGAAATGTTGTGCTTTTTTATTTAGTCTGAAGATAAGTGGCTTGATATTGAAATGTCGATAGACGAGTAGACGGCAAGTTTGAAATCGAAATGGTAGAACCGGCTTCTATGACTAAATTGTTGGTGGATCATTGTCGAAGCAGTTAGTCTTGTGATTCGCATTTAAAATAGCCCACCCAATCTTTTTATCCTTGAAAACAGATTGGATGATTCCTAATTTATTGCAACTGCAACAGAATCTGAAATTTATCAGTATTGAAAAATATTAGCGTTTTTTTCTGAGTTCGCATATAAAAAGGCCGTCTGAAAACGTTTTCAGACGGCCTTTAAATCATTATGATGGTATCTGTTTACGATTGGTCGATGGTTTTATCCAGTCCTTGGGTCAGACCGTTGATGTCGCCACCATTCAATCCCAACTCTTTCAAGAGGCCGTCAACCAATGGGGCTTGGCTGCGGTAGCGCAGGGCGCTGTTGACCATTTGGTCTGCAAGGCTGGCTTGTGTGGTTTGGCCGTCTGAAACACCTTCCGCACCGTTTGCACCACCGGCAAAGCCACCCAGACCATTGACTTGCAAAAATCTTGATGTCTTCGATTTTTTCCATCGGGCGGACGGATTCGCGGATGATGTCTGGCAGGTGTTTCAACAGGGCAAGGCGGACTTGCATTTCAACCTGTTCAACACTTAGGACGTTGGCAGCTTCGTTCACAGCGCGAGTACCTTCGGCATCAACTTTGTATTGTTGCTCTTGCGCTTGTGCCAACAGAATTTTGGCATCGGCTTCACCTTTGGCTTGCAGGCGGTGTTTTTTTCGGCTTCGGCTTCGGCGGCGATACGCACGGCTTCAGCGCGGTCTTGTGCGGCTTGTTTTTTTCGGCTTCAGCGGCAACAGTGAGCGAAATCGCATCTTTTTGCGCAGCCTCTTCGGCAGCAATCAATTCAACCGCTTTGGCACGCTCGGCGCGTTCGGTTTCGCGTACGGTAATCACGCTTTCTTCTTCACGAACGGCGGCGGCGCGGGCTTTGTCGGCTTCGGCTTTGGCTTCGGATTCGGCACGGGATTTTTTTCAGCAACGGCGATGGCGCGGTCTTGTTCGGCCAATTCGATGGCTTTGCGGCGTTCAACCTCCGCTTGCTCAACGGCTTGGGCTTTTGCGGATGTCTTCGTTTTTTTAATGTCGCGTTCGGCGGCAATACGTTTCAGATCCACTTCGCGTTCGGCGGCAATTTTTGGCTTCTTCCGCTTCACGTTTTTTTCTGAGATTCTTGTTCGGCAATGCTGGCCTCTTGTTCGGCACGGCGGACGGCAGATCTCACGCTCTTGTTCGAGTTTGGCGTATTCTTCTTCGCGCGAGATTTTTCAGGCGTTGCTGCTCGGCTTCAAGGTTTTTTTGGTTTTTGATTGCCAAGTCGGTGTCTTGTTCGATTTCGTTACGTTTTTTTGCGGCGGCCTTCGATGGTTTCGGTCAGTTTGGTCAAACCTTCCGCGTCAAAGGCGTTTTTGCGGGTTAAAGAACTCAAAAGCTGGTTTGGTCGAGGCCGGTTAGGGAAACGGTTTCGAGTTCGAGACCGTTTTTAAACAAATCTTCGCTTACGACTTGTTGTACTTTCTGTACGAAATCAACACGTTTTTCATGAAGTTCTTCCATTGCCATTTCGGCGGCAACGGCGCGCAGGGCGTCAACGAATTTACCTTCGACGAGGTCTTTCAACTCGTCGGGAGACATGGTTTTCATACCCAGCGTTTGTGCGGCGGTCGCAATGCTCTCGGCGCTGGGTTTAACGCGGACGTAAAATTCCGCCATCACGTCAACGCGCATACGGTCGCGGGTAATCAGCGCTTGTTGGGCAGCGCGGCGTACTTCGAGGCGCAGTGTATTCATGTTGACAGGGATGATTTCGTGCAATACGGGCAGCACCATCGCACCGCCGTTCATGATGACTTTTTCGCCACCAAAACCGGTGCGGACAAATGAGACTTCTTTGCTGGCACGGCGATACAGACGGGTTAGGATAAGACCGAGTACAAACAGCGCGACGAGTATGACGCCGGCGATGGTGCCGATGGAGACCAAATTCATGGTTTTTCCTTTCTTCTTGTTAATATGCCTTTTGGGGCGGTGGATTCAGAAGGCTTTGAGGGAGAGAGGCCGTCTGAAAGGGTTAAAAATATGGGTTGAAATAATAGGGTGGTTGTTTTTCTAATTGTTATTTCAAATTTCTAGATGGTGAAGATAGGGCGGTGAAGTATCTATTTTTACCGTATCGATAAATCAGCGGTTTCAGACGGCCTTAATCTACCAAGCTGCCGCTCGGATTTAAAATCGCTTTAAATGTATTTCCGTCCAACGACACCAGCAATACCGCATCGCCTTGTTTCAATACATCTTCAGAGTCAGGCTCTACCATCACATAATGCTGTTGGCCGTAAGCATCTTTTACGCGCACCTGCGCCGCATTGCCTACCCGAGCTTCGCCCAACACCACCGTGCCGACGCGTCCGATCAAACTTTCCTGCGAAACGGCAGTGGTTTCATCTTTCGGCATAATTTTGTACAAACCGCTCGCCGTCACCCGTACCAATGGCAGGGAAAGAAACCAAACGATGACTGCTGCCAACGTGCCATTCAGATAACTGCCGAATACAGTGGCAAAGGCCGTCTGAAACAGATAACCCGTCAGTCCGTATACGGCAAGAAATACCACCATCAACATCAATACCGGAATACGTCCGACATACAGCCAGCTCAGGAAACGCACGAATATGCCTGCGTCTGCCACATCCAATCCGACCTCGGCGTGCGCGGTTTCGGTCAGACTGTCGGGCAACAGGTTGTCCAACCAGTCGCTGATACCGCCTGCCAGCATGGAAATGACTTCCAACACACCGAGCAAAACCATCAGCGCAATGGCAATGCCGAAAGATTTCAGTTTCGGGGGCGTTGATTAAATTCCACATATTGCATTTCCTTATTCTTTTTTTAATTTTCAGACGGCATATATTTTTATTTTTAAAGTTAAGCCGATTGGATATGGGTATTTTTTTATTAATTTGTCGTAACCGACAGGATTTTTTTCCCAATTCGGCATTATTTTTTTGTTATTGAGGTGTGTATGGTTTTTCTTTTTCAGACGACCCCGTGAAGATAGAGGCCGTCTGAAACCGCGATTTTTCTCAATATGGCTTATGATTTCGCTTTCAATGCCGCCAATCTTTCGGCAATGCGGTTGTTGCGGCTTAAGTCTTCCAGTTCTTTCAGTTTGGCCAACTGCGCCGCATCGGTGCTGCTGTGTACCGAGTTTTGGCGACCCATCACACGGTCGAAAGGCATTGCCGCTTTTTTTCAGCATCACGGGCAATGCGGTTGAGGTCGCTGCCGTTGCCACCGGCTGTTTTTGCCTGTACCCATGCTTTGCTGTGCGGCACGCCAGTCTTGCAACTGCTGCTGCATCTCGCGTTTTTTCGCCTGCAGGGCAGCGATAAAGCCTTCCAGCTCTTTTTCTTGTGCGGCACAGTCAGCAATGGTGTTTTCCAAGATGGGCAGACGCGCTTCGATGTCCATCTGTTCGGCGATACCCGCTTCGGCAAGGTCATCGCGGCCGGCATCTACGGCGGCTTGCAGATTGGCATCGATGGCCTCGTGGCGGTTGCTTTCATCAGCCATTTTCTTAGCGGCAAGGTGTTTCTGCGCCAACACTTTGCCCAACTCAGCACGCACTTCATCTACTGCGCGCTCAATTTCGCGGATGCTTTCGTTCATTACCGCTTCAGGCGCGAGGTTTTCCGCCGCATCAATCAGGGCATGAAAACCGCCGCTCACCAGACGGCCTACTCGGCGGGATAGGGTTTCGCTCATTTGGATTTTCCTTTCTTTATGAAATCATGAGAAATATTGTATTTAGCCGGCATTCGATTGTGCCAACCAGTCGTAACATTGCTCCCATGACAATGTTTCGTTTTCGTCTTCTTTGCCTTCCAGCAGGGCTTGTTCTAAAGCTCGTCTGAATGTGGCGCGGGTGTCCGGGTGGGTAAACCAAGCCGACAGTCGGGCGGCGAATTGCGTTCTATTCGGACAATGCTCGGGCAGATAGCAGACTTTGTACCAATCCGGTTCGTTGCTTCCATACGGAATCTCTAAGTACAAGTCGACAAATTCGCGTAAAGCTGCCGTTTTATCCGCCTGTTCCGTCCACAATGCCAACAGCTCGTCGACAACATCCAATCCGGCAAATTGAAACATATTCAGCCAAACGACCAAGCAGCCTTCGTAGCAGGGTTTGGTCAGTTGCGAGTTAAACCAAGCAGCGGCGAAACGTTTTAACCAATCGATTTCTTCTTTTGTCCAGCATTCGGGCAAATCGCAACACAATTTATCGAGCAACGTTTCATCAAGCGATCGGACATCTTCGTTGTTGACCAAAGCCTGCAAAATACGTGGCAGAAAATGTTTCATGTCTAAAGCCGTTGCGGCTTTGTTGTCTAAAGGTACGCTACCCAAATACGCCTGCAACATATCGGCAGGAATCTCGCGTAACGGATATTTTAACAACGTCTGTTGGAAATCTTCGGGAGAGCAACTATTACAAGTGCAGATATTCAGCGGGAAGCGCACGTTGTAAGGTGCAAATAATTCATATGCTTCTGCTATCCATTTTTTCATCTTGTTACCTGTTAAGCATTGGTATTCAGGAATAAAGGAGGATTGTTCGGACGACCTTAAACTTCATTTGCCTGTTGTACAATCTTCGCCAGTTTCAAAGTGTTTTCAAGCTGTTGCAGAACGCTGTCGTCGTATGCCGCGCCTTTGCCGGTTATGGCGAGTTGCAAGATGCTGTCCGTGAGGCGGACGATGCGCCACATCAATTCGCGCTCGTATTTTTTCAAATCGTCGAGATCAGCTTCTTCGGGCAGGTCGGCAGCGAGCGTTGCGCTCAAGTCGGGCAGTTGTTCAAACAATCTCGCTACGATATGTGAATGCACTCCGGCCTGCTTTTCCGCGTGCAAGATTTCGTGTTTTGCTGCTTGGAAAAATTGCTCCTGCGCCGTCAGCGCGGAGCCGTAATCGCGTGTCTGCGTATGCGCTAAGCGTGCCAGTTTGAGTAATTCGCGGATTTTTTCAGACGGCGTATTCGCACCTTCGATTTTGAGTTCGGCAATAAAATCAGCATCTTCCTGAGTGATGCGCACGCTAATTGGGATACGGTTCGTTGCATTCATATTCGTTTAATTTGATTTGTATTCGTTTGAATACAAATATACAAGATGGGATTCTGAGGCGCAATACCTGAAACCGTATATTTATGTAAACATCAGGCCGTCTGAAACTTGATTTTCGGTTTTCAGACGGCCTTTTCCTTTATAATCCGTACATTATTTTCATACACACAGCAGGTTCTCCATGTCCAATAAACCCACACTCCTTCTCGTTGACGGCTCTTCTTATCTTTATCGCGCCTATCATGCCATGGGGCAGAATTTGTCTGCGCCCGACGGTGCGCCGACGGGGGCGATGTATGGCGTGTTGAATATGCTGCGCCGGCTGCGTGCGGATTATGTGCATGATTATTGCGCGGTGGTGTTTGATGCTAAGGGCAAAAATTTCCGCCACGAGATGTTCCCCGACTATAAGGCGACGCGCCCGCCGATGCCGGACGATTTGCGCCCGCAGGCGGAAGCTTTGCCGGATTTGGTGCGCCTGATGGGCTGGCCGGTATTGGTGATTCCGCAAGTCGAAGCGGACGACGTTATCGGCACTTTGGCTAAGATGGCTAGCGAAGCAGGTTGGAACGTGGTGGTATCTACCGGCGATAAGGACATGGCGCAGTTGGTGAACGAACGCGTGACGCTGGTGAACACGATGAGTGGCGAAACGCTGGACATTGAAGGCGTGAAGGAGAAATTCGGCGTGCGCCCCGACCAAATCCGCGATTATCTCGCGCTGATGGGCGACAAGGTGGACAACGTGCCGGGTGTAGAAAAATGCGGCCCGAAAACCGCGGTGAAGTGGCTGGAAGCCTATGGCTCGCTGGCCGGCGTGATGGAACACGCTGCGGAAATCAAAGGCAAAGTGGGCGAAAACCTGCAAGCCGCTTTGGAACAACTACCGCTTTCGTATGATTTGGTAACGATTAAAACCGATGTGGACTTGCACACCGAGCTTTCAGACGGCCTCGAAAGCCTGCGCCGTACTTCGCCGAAATGGTCGCAGCTTGCGGTCGATTTCAAACGTTGGGGCTTCCGCACTTGGCTGAAAGAAGCGGAAAGCCGTATGCACGAAGCGCAAAACACAGATTTATTCGGCAGCGACACGATAGGCGAACAGGCGGCGTTGGATATGGAAACGTCGTCTGAAAAATCATAGAACTTGCCCCAGCCCCTGAAAAACTGGATTATCAAGCCATTACCACCGAAGCGCAGCTTGCCGCTTTGTTGGACAAACTGGCGCAGGCGGACACAATCGGCATCGATACGGAAACCACTTCCCTAGACGCGATGAACGCCGCGCTGGTCGGTATCAGCATCGCGTTCCAAGCAGGCGAAGCGGTTTACATCCCCGTAGGACACAGCCTGACCGCCGCGCCCGAACAGCTTGATTTGCAAGACGTATTAGGCCGTCTGAAACCGTATTTGGAAAACCCCGCCCTGAAAAAAATCGGGCAAAACCTCAAATACGACCAACACGTTTTCGCCAACTACGACATCGCCTTGAACGGCATTGCCGGCGATTCCATGCTTGCTTCCTACATCATTGAGAGCCATCTCGGACACGGTTTGGACGAATTGTCCGAACGCTGGCTCGGCTTGGAAACCATTACCTACGAATCGTTGTGCGGCAAAGGCGCGAAGCAAATCAGTTTTGCCGATGTCGCCATCGGGCAGGCGACCGAATACGCCGCCCAAGACGCCGATTTCGCCCTGCGCCTTGAAGCGCACCTGCGCGCGCAAATGGACGCCAAACAGCTTGAAATGTATGAAAAAATGGAGCTGCCCGTCGCGCAGGTATTGTTTGAAATGGAACGCAACGGCGTACAAATCGACCGCGCCGAACTCGCCCGTCAAAGCGCAGAGCTCGGCGCCGAGCTGATGAAGCTCGAACAAGAAGCCTACGCCGCCGCAGGCCAGCCGTTCAACCTCAACTCGCCCAAACAGCTTCAAGAAATCCTGTTCGATAAAATGGGCATCCCCACCAAAGGCCTGAAAAAAACCGCCAAAGGCGGCATTTCCACCAATGAAGCCGTGCTCGAACAGCTTGCGCCTGACTACCCACTGCCCAAAATCATCCTGCAAAACCGTAGCCTGGCGAAGCTCAAATCCACCTACACCGACAAACTGCCCGAAATGATTTCCCCAAAAGACGGCCGCGTGCATACCACCTACGCCCAAGCCGTCGCCATTACCGGCCGCCTTGCCAGCAACAACCCCAACCTGCAAAACATCCCCATCCGCACCGCCGAAGGCCGCCGCGTGCGCCGCGCCTTCACCGCACCGCAAGGCGCGTCATCGTTTCCGCCGACTATTCCCAAATCGAGCTGCGCATCATGGCGCACCTCTCCGGCGACAAAACCTTGATTACCGCGTTCCAAAACGGCGAAGACGTCCACCGCCGCACCGCCGCCGAAGTGTTCGGCATCACCCCCGAAAACGTCTCGTCCGAACAACGCCGCTACGCCAAAACCATCAACTTCGGCCTGATCTACGGCATGGGCCAATACGGCCTCGCCAAGTCATTGGGCATCGACAACATCTCCGCCAAAAACTTTATCGACCGCTACTTTGCCCGCTATCCCGGCGTCGCCGAATACATGCAGCGCACCAAAGAACAAGCCGCCGCCCAAGGCTTCGTCGAAACCCTGTTCGGCCGCCGCCTCTACCTGCCCGACATCCACAACAAAAACGCCAACGCCCGCGCCGGAGCCGAACGCGCCGCCATCAACGCCCCTATGCAAGGCACCGCCTCCGACCTCATTAAACGCGCCATGATAGACGTATCCCGCTGGTTGGATTTAGACGGTCTGAAAACCAAATTGATTATGCAGGTGCATGACGAATTGGTGTTGGAAGTACCCGAAGACGAGCTGGATTTGGTCAAAGAAAAACTGCCGCAGATTATGGCGAAAGTGGACGAAGGGATGTTGAACGTGCCGCTGGTGGCAGAAGTGGGCGTGGGAATGAATTGGGAAGAGGCGCATTGAGGGGCGATGATGTACAATTGAATAAATAAAAACAGATTTTTTGCTCTTCATTTATATGGAATTTGATAATGGACATATTACACTTGCAGCAATCTCAAGCCCTCTCAGAATCCGATGTTCTTACTTCAGAAGAAATTGATGAATTAGATAATATGCAAAGGGGAGATTTAAGTAATAAAAAAGGGGCTTTGTATGAAAAAAACTTTATGATTTATCAAATGCTAAGATACACCCAGCAGGTTTTAGAATCAGGTCAAAATCTTCAAGATCAGGATAATATCATTTTTTCAAATTGTGAAAGAGCTGCTGTAGATGATTTATGCATACTATCAAATGGCAAACGTTACAATTACCAATTGAAAGATTCAAAAACTTCTGGGAGATGGAACCAAGATTTGTCTAGAAAATTCCAAATTCAAACGAAGTTGGATAGTCAATTACATCAATGTAACGAATTTTTGCATACTTTAGTTTGTAGTTGTAAAGATATTGTTGCAAGGAATCAAATAGAAATGCAGCGAGAAAATGAAGCATATCAATCAATGTACTATCCAAATCATCCTACGTCGTTGGGCATGCTAGAAGATGAAGAAACAGAACTAAGACAATTACTAGGGCTAATATGCCACGATAAGAGACAATATGAAACTGCATTACGTTGCATCAGTTCGGTTCAAGGGCAAAGCGTAGATTTTAAAAAGTCTTTGAATACATGGTGGAATGATGTGTTAGAATCTAGTAAGCCCAATTTATTCTTTGTCAGCAAAGACGACATACCAATTGATGTAATTGATTTTATAAGAGAAAAAGGATTTTCTGTACAATCAGGCTCAATTGGTTATGTTGGGCTTTCCATAACTCTATCGGAAGATTTGATAACAAAATTACAACAAAAATCAACTATAGATGAAATTTTTGCTTGTACGGATGCCAAAGAACTGGCTCTCCTGCTCATGCGTTACAGCTCCTTAGCATAGTTAAACCGGAATTCATCATGGCGAACCCTCGTATATATACAGATTTTGCGACACCAAAAGTCAAAAAACATTTAAATACTCTGATTACTGATAAAATTTCAACTGAAGAGTATCAGAATGCTATGTTTGCTCTTGGTCAAGAATTAGGTAAGTTGCAGACTACACACAATCAGGATGAACAATTACTAGTAGTCAGCACATCTGAAGATGCTGACTATTTGACATCAGGTTATATTGATTCTCTAGAAAAAAAAGGCATTAATTATAAAATTGCAGTTTTTTGGAATCACCATTATTCATTAAAAAATGGGGATAGCGTTGCTCCTATTACTAATTCATATATACAAGAAGATATTGCTTCCTGTACCAAAATCGTATTGCTTAAGTCGATTATTTCAGGTAGTTGTGTAATTCGAACAAATCTACTCGCTCTGTTAGATTCTTTAAATTTAGAAGCTATAGAGTCAATTGCTGTAGCAGCTCCAGTCATGCATAATCAAAGTCAAAATAAACTAAAGAAAGAATTTCCAGATGAAATTTGTCAGAAATTTGAATTTAGTACATTTGCAATTGATTCAAAAAAGGATGAACGGGGAAATGTATTAGATGGTATTGGTGGAGAAGTTTATCCTCATTTAGGATTTGAAACTCAACCAGCACTTTTGAAAACAGGATATATGCCTAATTTAGTTTCTAATTTATTATTTAATAAGTAATTGTTAATTAAAAAAATATTTAACTATACTTTGTTTATTATTTAGAAATAAGGCCGTCTGAAAAATCTCTAAACATTTTTCAGACGGCCTTTTTCTATACTGATTCCCTATATTCTATTCGCCGTATGCTTTTATTCTCGGCCTTTTGTCTCTTTTTTTCATCAATAATGGTGCCGGTGTTACAATCGGCATATTCTTATTATTATCAAACAGGTGTTTTATGCAGTTTTTCGGCCTGCTTATTCCTATTATTATCGGCTATTTTGCTGATGAGATGTTCACCGGCGTGATTATTGGGTCGTTGTTTTGGCTGGTTGCTTGGTCAATCGCGAAGCAGCGCCAAGAAGAGCGTTTGGCTGAATCTGCTACGGCAGGCGACAGGATGCAAAAGCTGGAGCAGGAAATCGAGCTGCTGAAACAGCGTTTGTCTGTGTTAGAGCATGAGGCTGTCCGTGATGAGGCGAAAGTAGGGCAGGGGCTTGAGGCTCGGCCTGTTGCCGATGTTCAGACGGCCTCCGAGCCGCTTCATGTTCGGGTTGAGCCTGAGGCGGAAGCTGCGCCTGTTAAGCAGAAAATCGAGGAAGCGTTTGCCCCTTCTTTTTCTATACCTATTGATCCTGTTTCTGCCAAGGCTTCTGCTTCGCCTGAGCCTGTTGTGGAATCGGAAGTTATTGAAGCGGTTGCTGCTGAACAAGAAGAGCAGTCTAAGGAAGAGGCTGTTGGTGCTTCGATGCCGTCTGAAAGCGAAGAAGCGCCATCGCGTCAATTCGTTATCCATAAAGCTCAGTCGGAAGGCGGAGAGTATAAGTTTTCCGACAATCCGATTGTTGCGTGGTTCTTGCGCGGTAATCCGCTGTTGAAAACCGGTATTGTGGTGCTGTTCCTTGGCTTGGCATTCCTCTTGCGCTATGCCTCCGAGCGGGTTCATGTGCCGGTGGAGCTGCGTTATCTGACTGTGGCTGGCGCGGGTTTGGCGGCGGTGGTCGGCGGCTGGAAGCTGCAAAGCCGTAAGCGTGAATATGGCTTGGTGTTGCAGGGTTTCGGCGTGGCGGTGATGTATTTGACGGCGTTGGCGGCGTTGAAACTGCATCCGCTGCTGCCTGTGTTGGTCGTGTTCGGGCTGATGGTGGCGATGGTCGTGCTGATGGCGTGGCTGGCGGTAAGGCAGAATGCGCAGATTATGGCGCAGGTTGCTTTAATCGGCGGTATGGCCGCACCTTTGCTGACTTCAGACGGCAGCGGCAATTATTTGGTGCTGTTTTCTTATCTTGCCCTGCTCAACGGCGGTGTGGCCGCGATTGCTTGGTTTAAGGCATGGCGTCCGCTGAACCTGACGGGTTTTGTCGCTACTTTTGCCATTGCCGCGCTGTGGGGCATGCGAAGTTATACGCCGCAACATTTCGCCACTACCGAGCCTTTCTTGATTTACCACTGGCTGCTCTATACCTTTATCGCGTATCTGTTTGCACGCCGTAAGCTGACGGAAAACAGCGAAGACAGCGTTACGCCGATTGCCGACAATGCGACTTTGGAAGAAATCGGCAAGAGTATTTATACACACGGCCTGCGCGTGCATGTTCTCGACCATACTTTATTGTTTGGCACGATGGCGGCAGCGTTCGGCCTGCAATACCGCATGGTGGAGCATTGGCCGTCCGCGGATGCGCTTTCTGCATTGGGTTTTGCCGCGGTTTACGGATTGGCGGCGCTGCTGCTGAAACGTCAGCAGGGGCTGTATATTTTGCGTCAGGCGTTTTTTGCGTTGGCGGTATTGTTCCTCACGATTGCCGTTCCGCTTTATTTTGAACCGAGCAATACGGTCATTTTGTGGAGTGCCGAATCCGCACTGGTTTATTTCTTCGGTCTGCGCCAACAGCGTCCGCATATCCGTTTGGGTGCGCTGATGGTTTATCTCTTGGCGGCGCTGATTCAGCTGGGCAATTATCAGGGCTTCGGCACGGATACCGTTCTGGAAGGGCAGTGGTTTACGACGGTTGTGGTGTTGCTTGGCGGAGCGGCGATTTACTTGCTGTGGTATTTCTCGCGTCGCGAAGGTTCGGCGCAATGGGAAAAATCCGTTCAGACGGCCGTGTTGTCTGCCGCCTTGCTGTACATCTCTATTTTGCCTTTGCTTTTCTTGGCCGACCAAGGCAGCATTGTCGCTCTCTCTGCTTTGGCAGCGGCGTGGGCATTCTGCCGGCGCAAACATGAGCCGAATGTGTTTATCACATTTACTTTGGGCAATGTATTGTTCGCCCTGTTGCAGCAAGCAGCATCATTTATGAATCCAAAGGCTTCCTGACCCATCTGTACCTTATTGCCGCTACGCCTTTGCTGTTTGCGGCTGCCTACGCGCTGCAATATCCGCGCGTGCCGGTTGCAAGCGAAAAGCCGGAAGGAAACGAGGTTTACTTTGCGAAGGTTGCAGGCTGGATCATCCTGCTTACCGCGTTGGCGACAGGCAGCTACGCCCTTTATATGCAATGGACAGGCGAGGAAACCCTGTTTACCCAGTTGTGGCTGTGGCCGATATTTGCCGGCCTGCTGCTGTTTGCCAAACGTCTGAAATGGGAAGAGCTTCTGCAAATCAATTTGGCATTCTTGCCATTGTTTGGCCTGCATTTCCTCTCCTACCATACCGAGCATGCGGTGACAGCCGCCGCAGCCTTGCCGCTTGTGGCCGCTACCGTATTGAACTTCATTATTTTGAACAACTATCCGCGCCATGATCTGTCTTGGTTGCACAAACTCAATATCACGATACTCGGCGTGCTGTGGACGCTTTGGACGGCGTTGTATGTCGGCGAGCGTTTTTACGGCGTTTGGGAGCAGCTCTCATGGCTTGTCGTGCCGCTGGCGATGTGGATTGTTTTCCATACGCAGCGCCACCGCGAATTTTTCAGACGGCATCAAGCCATTTATCAGCATTTTGCTATGCCGTTGTGCGCCCTTGCCGCTGCCTGTTGGATGCTGTGGACCAACTTCTCCACGCCGTTCCAACCTTCGCCGTTGCCGTATATTCCCGTGCTTAACCCATTGGAACTTGCCAGCGCCGGCATGCTTTGGTTTGCACTGAAATCCCTGCCCGAAGCCTTGCCGCCCGACCTTCGCCGTACCACGGCAACCACAGTTTCCGCCTTGGCATTTATGCTGATCAGCGCAGGCGTGATGCGCGTATGGCATTTCTACGACGGCATTACTTGGCGTCTTGACATCATGCTGCAATCCTTCGGCCTGCAAGCCAGCCTCTCCGTCGTTTGGGCAGTAACCGCCATCATCTTGATGGTGCTCGGCAACCGCCGTAAACAGCGTTCCTACTGGATGACAGGCGCGACGCTGATGGGCATCGTGGTCGTCAAACTCTTCCTGATCGAGCTTTCCAACAGCGGCGGTATCGAGCGTATCGCCTCCTTCATCATCGTCGGCCTGTTGCTGCTTCTGGTCGGCTGGTTTGCACCCGTTCCGCCCAAAGCAGAGAATGATGGCGAACCTAAAGCCTAATCATTAACTTCAAAAGAAAAAGGCCGTCTGAAAAAAGCAGCGTTATCTGTTTTCAGACGGCCTTTATTTTTTAGAAGGTAACATCTGCTTTGTCCTGGCATGTCTAATCGTATTGAGTTATGATGGCTTTTAATATGTAAATGGATAAGCCGTAGGCCGTCTGAAAAAAGAAAACGGGTGCAACCCGAATATCCGCATGCCGCGCATGATGCGCCCGACAGACTGCCCATGGGCGGACATATAAAGATAAAAACCGCTACCGAAGGAAATAGAAAATGCCTAACCGCAATGAGCTTCCCTTGATTTATTCTTGTTCCGGATGTTCCGATGTGGCGCAGCTGGCCAACAACACTGCCGTAGCACTCGACCATGCCGGAGAATTTGAAATGTCGTGCATTTCCGGTGTGGGCGGCAAAGTCGCGCCATTGGTGCGCAAAGCGCAGTCCGGGCGGCCGATGTTGGTTATTGACGGCTGTCATCTGCATTGTGCCAAATCGTGTTTGGAAAATGTAGGCGTTGAAATCCCGGAAGGGCATCATGTGAAACTATACGAACTGGGCTACAAAAAACGCTTTGGCAAAAGCTATGACGAGGCTACGGTAGAAGAAGTTTATCAATATGTTTTGACGAAGAAGGGCGATGTATTGAGCAGTTAACTTCTTTTTATTTGCCTGATTGTCCCCAGAATATCGGTTGAGAATCTAAACCATGGGACTGTAAGTTTTACATATACATGATTTGGAACATGAGACAATAAAAAGATAAGGCCGTCTGAAAACCCATTTAGTTTTCAGACGGCCTTAATTTTTAGAAGTTGTATATGATCCACAATCTGCTTTGTTCTTGCATATTTTTATCTAATCTGGTTTTGAAAAAAAGCACTATTAATTCATAGATTATCCTTACAAAATTTAATATTGTTGACAAAATTAGCAGTAATAATTAATATGTTGAATCTTTCTTTGGTTATTATTTTTTTAAAAAGGGTAAAGATGAATACAAATTCAGAACTTTATTTAAAAAGCAATTCAACGTATGAATGAGTTACATTTTTCGGGGGAATATCATGGGGATAGGGAAGTTTTAGATAATAAAGGGTTTGTTGTTTCTGAATTGAAGATTGATTCAAATTTACCTCTGACTCCAATCCAAACTGGTTTTACAAAAAATTCAGAGATACCTGAATCAGCAATAAATCTGTTAGGATATGTATGTTTGTTAGGGATGTATCCGGTCGTTTATCAGGGAGAAAATGATGGTCGTCTAATCAGACATGTTGTTCCCAGAGTAGGTTTAGAAACTCAGATTAGCTCTTATGGTTCTTCTTTGGACTTTTATCCTCATGTAGATAACCCTGATTTAAGATTGCGTGGAGAGGTTGATTTTCGTAGTCCAGTGCCTGACACATTAAGCTTATTGTGTTTGAGACAGCAAGATAACGTTGCAACTAGTATTTTAAAATTAGATGATATTTTGGATGAGTTATCAGAGGAAGAAATTAAACTCTTAGAAGAAGCTGAGTTTACGGTAAATAGACCTGCATCTTTTGAAAAACAAGAATCTATAGATAAATTACCTTTATTACTTAAAGGGGATGATGGCTTGTATATTTCAAGATTTGATTATCATAATGTTAGGGCAAGTAGTCCTAAATATGAATCAGTATTGGAAAAGTTTAAAAGAGTGAGTTTAGATCCTAAAAAGTGGGTATCATTATATCTTAAACCAGGACAAGTTGTAACCTTTGATAACCAGAGAACGCTACATACAAGAAATGGATTTAAACCCAAATTTGATGGTAATGACCGATGGTTGCTAAGGGTATTCGGATTATTTGAAAAATGCCATGATAAGTATTTCTTAGATACTTCGTGTAGACACCACCTGCATACAAAAATTTAAATTTAATCAAGAGGAAACAATCCATGGAACAATTATTTATTCCCGGCAGCATTATTGCCGATTATTTTTATCTCGGCCTTTTCTTGCTGGTTGCCGCGTCTTTAATTGCGGGTTACGTTGATGCTATTGCGGGCGGAGCTGGGCTGATTTTGATTCCCGCATTTTTGATGGTAGGTTTACCGCCGCAGGTCGCGTTGGCACAGGAAAAATTGGTGAGTACCATCGGTACGGTGGCTGCGATTAAAAACTTTATGAAGAGCAGTTCGATCGTATGGCATATTGTGCCGGTTGGTATTGTTGCGGCTTTAATTGGGGCATTTGTCGGTGCAAAAGTCATTTTGATTCTTCCGGTGGAAACCATCAATTACATTATTCTTGCGTTTTTGCCCATAGGCTTGCTGGCAACTTTGTTCAAAGGCGTTTTGCTGAAAAAAGAAGACGAGCGTGGCGAGATAAAAAAATTCGTTATCGCCGTATTTTTAACTTGTCTGATTGTTGGTTTTTATGATGGTTTTTTTCGGACCGGGCACGGGCAGTATTTTTCATCATTGCTTTGTTTGTCATTAACAAATTGTCGTTGTTGCAGGCTTCGGCTACTTCCAAAATTTTCAATTTTGCTTCTAATATCGGGGCATTTGTTGCTTTCTTGATAGCAGGGAAAATGGCGTTCCTAATCGGAATCCCGATGATTTTGGCAAATTTGTTGGGCAATCATTTTGGCAGCCTCCATGCTATAAATTCAAACGGGGAAGTTATTCGTAAGGTTTTGGTCGTAACGGTTTTTGCTGATTATCGTTTCAATGGCATATAAGGCTTTTTTTCGGCTTAATAGGTAGATGTTAAAAGGCCGTCTGAAAAAAATTTTCAGACGGCCTTTATCATTCAAGCCTTCTAGTCTCT
>BNJS01002207.1_pt1 | contig 197091 bp, 235 predicted proteins | sample 8540461 | NCBI WGS metagenome assembly BNJS01 (sample SAMD00202454, study PRJDB9452) | human saliva metagenome | isolation source: human saliva | place: Japan
TAATCCTACTATTGCTGTTAAAATGGCAATAGCACAGCGAATAAGCGCACCACCTTTTCTATTACACTAAAGCTTACATATTCTGTCCTGAAGCCCAATGTAACGTTTCAGTCGTTCTCTGAGCCGTGCAAAGCGTTTCCTACGTATGTATCGTTCGAGAACATTCTTCTGTGCTTAGAGTGCTATCAGATGCTGCGTCTTTGATGTCATCTACAAACGACTCTTCTGCTTCTTTTCCGGCTGAGCTTTAATATCGTGCTTGTATGGCAGAAATCGTCGGCTACAGCATGAGTGTGAACGATAGTGTCGGAACCTTTTCTCTGGTGCCACATTAAAATACACCTAATGCAGCACCTGCAATCGCAGCGCCAATAAATGCGCTGACGATATAACCTAATAGTCTTCATAATTTGTCAGTATTGTTGAACATATACTTTATCAAACGCAAATATAGTATTTTATTCTGTGTACTGTGATGGATAACTCTGCTTTATTTGGTGTGAATTTTTCTTATAAAATAATTTATTTAACAAACTTTCGAGATGCAATATTAGCTATAGGTGCGTTAAAGGTTGTAATTTCCTTTTAGTCAATTTTGAAACAAAAGCGATTTATTAAGTATATAAGTGAAATGTAAATGGATGTGAAGAGTGATGATGGTGTGCATGTGTTGCGATGGCTTTACTTGGCTGTAAAGTCGGGTAAGGAGCGCATATAAAGAGAAAGCTTACGAAAAGCAAAAAGCACAAGAGCGCTACTGGTTGTCAACAGGAAGAAACTACTACTTCGGATCATCAGATGTTCCGGTGGTTGCTCCTGTTGAAACACAGCCAGTAACAGATGCACGTGTTGAAGATAACTACGACAACGAGCACATGTCGCCGTGAAGATGTGTCGGTTGTGGAAGGCGCTGGTTTGAAAAACATGTAAGCGTTGTTGTTGGCTCGTTCGCGTAAAAGCAGATGCTTACAATTTCAAGGACGTTTAAAAGAAATGCGCACGATGCACGTCGCATTTCAATAGCATGAAATAGTATGCTTATCGTGTAGTGGCCGCACATTTCGATGACAGTAAAGCTTCGAGCTGTTCAGAGCCGTAAATCCAGTTGCGTATTAGTCCAATGTCCAGATGCTTGGCTAGGCGCTCTACAAATAATGGGGTAGGAATCCACCATCTATTGATTTTGGAAAGAAAACGAGCAGATATAGCATGGCGACCCGTGCAAATTGTGCAGATGGTCTACCGTGGTCTGGTCACGGTGCTACTTCTGAGGATTGCCTCGATTTTCTCACACGTGGCACGTAGAAAGCAAAACGTAGAGCGTATAGTGATCATGGGTCGTGCATTGCAATTAAATGGGCGACCTAGTGAAATTAGCTGAGTAGGGCAGTTTGTTAAAACCTGGCGAAAAGACAATACCAACTATCCTATCGACTATTATGATGAACGTTTTACTTCAGTAATGCTCACCAAGCAGTATTGCTGGCGGAATTAAAGAAAGAAAGATGCGTGAGAGGATAAAGGACTTGTAGATGGAAGTTTCTGCAACAGTTATCTTACAAGATTATATGCATTCAAAGAATATCTAAAAATCTTATTGAATACGTGGCATCTTCATATATTAAAGATTAGAAAAATGATATTACCAATATATCTTTAGGACAACCTGTACTGAGGAAAGTGGCAGAGAGGACATTCCTTTAGATTATCCTGGAGTTTGCAACAGTTGATTGCTGATATGTTTTGGAAACTTGTGCTGCAAGTGGAGAGTGGCATAGGTCTGGCTGCTCTAAATAGGGAAAGGCTATTCGCGTTGTGGTAATGAGACTTAGATGTCTATCTGAGCATTTTCCCGGAATATAAAGGTTTTCGCCATGCTTTCATATACGGCATATGTTTGGGAACTCGACGATTCTGTAGACCGATACGATGGAAGAAGGCTGTGTGTCGTGCCGAGGAATACACGAGAATGTTACCCACGTCCACTCGCATTCACGTAAAGAAAATACTTTAGATGAAAACCTAAGACAGAACATGATGAGTGGATTGATGGAGTGGCTATTTGCACGAGATTATTCAGCATGAGTTCGAGCATATAGAAGGTAAAGGTCTTTTACCGATGGGAATCTCTCGGTCTTTCGCACCAAGCAGATGATAACGAAAAGTTGAAAGCAGGTGTTCTGGCAAGGTGTTTAATTGTCGCTATAGTAGAAACCAGCGAGCCGAAAGAAGTAAAAGAGCAATAAAGTGACTTTCGGTCCTCTCGTAATCTTCCCATATTTGCTCTGTGCATCACCTTCCTCTGCTCAATATAATATTAAAGGTTACTGTGGAGGAAGGGCGGAGCTCGCTGTAACAATGGATATTGTCTCAGTTTCTTTAGATATATTTCGCCGTATATGTTTGCTGTTAAAGCCCTAATCTTTACGAAGCATGGTATTTGATGGCTTGTCTACATATCGCTTGAAAGTACTGAGGTGCATGTACGAAAGAAGTGTGCGAGAGAGAGCATTGGAACTGCAACCATATATATTGCCGACATGTTATGATCTTTGTGAGGCTAATCTGCGCCCATGAAGAGAAAAATACGTAACAAATGCTGTCTTTGAGTGCCATACTACAGGCAATAGCGATAAAATAAATGGCGATAATCACGAGAGCTCTGGTTTAATCGTGCCTCTGGTCTTTGTACATGAGGCTGTCCTAAGAGAAGCTCTGCAGCTATCTGTCTTTGTTCTGAAAGCGGTGGCCTGAGTTATCCTGTTTGCGCGCAAAGCCTTGATGGAACGATATATAAGTGGGGACGGAAGCGTGTAGAAGACCTCTCAGGAAATCAGCAGTAAGTACCTAAAGAGTTTAGTCCACCGAAAAGCTGTACCTTGAGTTATTACGCTGGAAATGACAAAGGCCTCCTCAGTTGTAATAGCGAGATGCCTCTGATGTGTATCATATTAGTGATTTTCCTAATAAATAAAGGATTGTGTGGTTGTTGGGGTTTCACTATCTTTGCAGCCGTAAATAATATTAGGTTATACAATAGTAGTGAACCAGATTCTTACTTTACATTCTGTGTGCACTACGCTTCTGCCAGCAGCGTCGCTGTGGCTGATGAGAAAGCAAGCTAACGACATCATTACGACACTGTGCGGCTTTGACATTTGAGGAGGTTTATGTCTACGACCAGCTAAAGAGACCTACACCGGCTGCGTCAGCAACCGTTGAGCAGTACGACCTTTAGCCGGCTTTGCAGCTGAACAGTCTCAATACCCAAGACCTCCGACAGCTCTCGGCTTTTTGTTCCCTCGTTTGCTAATGCCGAATATGGCTCGCGTTATACCTCGGCTATGTATATGCGTGGAATTGGTTCACGAGTAAACTCGCCTGCTGTAGGAATGTATGTAGTGGAGATGCCTAATTCAGAGTGCAAAGTGCCTTTCAATTTTCCACGTACGACATGAACCGTATAGAGCGATGTGCTTCACGGACCGCAAGGAACACTCTATGGAATAGACCTACCGAGGCGGACTGATTCGCCTTTAGTGCAGAATCCGTTTGAGTGTCAAGGTACCGACCTTAAAGCTCTCGCTCGTGGCGGATAAGTTCTGGCGTAAGGCAGAGATAGGACGTTATGCGAGGATTGAATGCGACAAGACAGCCTTGGCTATTTCTGCTTTCTACGGATGGCCAGAAATGGTTTCTTCTGAAACAAATGATACAACGCAGAACACGCCGACAAGTTTATCGAGTTTTGGCGGAAAGGCTCCAGCTGCTATGGAATTGGTAAACCAGCGTCTGAACCTTAGCTCGTGGCCGACTATCAGCATGTCAAAACCAGAAATGGCTTTCCATACGGACAGGGTAGTAACGAAAGGAGCAGATTGCAAATGCGGCTAGCCTTATCCTCGCCCTATTATGGACGTAGGCGGGATCGCTAGCGCAGCCAGAACCGTCCAAGTGCTTATAAGCGCAACATTTTGAATACTGGAGCTAATATAAAGTATAACGGAAATGGCTTTTGTATTAAATTCTATGACGTCTTGGCAGTTCCTTCGCGATGATATGAAAATGGATAGCGATTATCTTCCTTATGACTATCTACGATTTAGAGCAGCGACAACTGCTAAAACTCCGTTGTAGAAGAACTTTCTGTTAAAAGTAAAATAAAGTCGTTGGCAATGGGCATTTGGAACTTATGCGGGCTTATCAGTGGTTACGAACCGATGCACACTGTCTATGTGGGCAGCGATCTGAATCAGTTTCTGCTCTCCAGCGCATATAACCGGTGCTGTACTTATGGCCCGATGCTGGCTGCAATGAGCTAGTAGCAGATTGGCTGGGGATGTGATCAAAAGCGGAATGCGGAAGAGACAAAGGCCATGGAGGCGGCTGCCATTGCTGCAAGGCTGCACATAGCCAAAGAGCTGAGGCGGTGTAAGAGATCAACATGCACGCATGGAACCCATTTCTGAACGGTTCCGAACACCGGAAAACTCAACAGGACGTTTACCGCAGAGTACATACAGCATTACCACCCATCGCCTGCGTGCTACGCTTGGGACTGACGGTACGATTATTCGCACGTCGCGGTATCGATTTACGACACTTCCGCCCACGTCTTCGGTTAGACGAAAGTGTGATAAAGCATAAACATAAAAGCGACCAATAACGTCTACCGCTTGCCCGCCACGAAAGAACCATTTTCAGGCGGCTGTTGCCTAGAGTGAGGTCTCACCTATCAAACTCAACATGATGGCAGCAACGTGTATGCAACTTGGTCTAAGGACTGCCGTGCGGGAGCTTTCTACATTCAGATGTTCTCTGACGTTCTGCAGAGCGAACTCTCTTCGGCTGCCCAGGAGGTGCAGGGGGCGACGTCGATGTGAGAACACGACGACGCCTATTGTACTAACATAGCATAGAGACGATTGCATATAAAGCGGACGACGAGTTTTAATTGTAAAGCTGGTGCACACTGAAACTTGTCCGGGCGGACGGATGACGACTCGACCTCGCTGCACTACTATATGCAAAGCGAAACCAGCAGCTGTCCGTCTCTGGCGAAACCATTATGGGTTTGGGCAGCATGATGACCAATGCTGCAAAAGAGCCATTCGTGCAGTGCTCGAGCTACATTGCGTGAGTGCGCACTCAACGATAAACTCTTATGGCGTAGCTATGGATTTCACGAGTGCAACGTTCGACGAATATGGCGAGACGAAATGCTGCCGGCGTCAAAGATTGGACTATACAGATAAGCGAGCGTGTCCGTTTGTACCCACAGCATACGCTTTCCGCTATCTGCAGACTACCGCATGAACGTTGAACCCTGCTGCCCTGCTCGACCCTGCCGGCAAGTTCATCTACGTTCCGTAACCGTAGGGTTGAATATGTGTAGCACAAGAAAGACCTATTGGGACGAACTAAACACAGCCTAGAAAACTTCTATGCCACAGTGGGCGCACATGCCGATGCTAACTTTGGTTCAATGCACATAAATTTGTGGGTTCGTAATCTTACCGATACTAAATACAATGCCTTTGCAGCACGAAGTGGGCAAAGTCGCACAAAGTATACTGGTCCGGCTTGGCAAATCCCTTCCAGATAGGTGTTGAGATATCTCGCCATTTTTAAAACTAACAACATTGTCTTAGAAATGAAGATTGCTCGTGGCAAGAATAAGAATGCTACATAAATAATGAACACATTGCTGGTAGAAACAGAGATCGCCAGGCTCGAGTGCGGCGAGTGGGGCGGTCTATCATATTGCTATAATATCGGCGTATCGGTCACGGTGCAGACCGATTATTTTGAACTACTGAGTTAAATGAGACTTCTCATCTATGGAAATCACTATGATATATCTGTGCTCTTTCAAGTTGTGAGTTAATTTCTTCTAAGATACCTGAACATTACGTCTTATGCCATTCTTTTCAACATCTTGAGCTGTTTGCAGAATATACTGCTTCTTATTCATAAACATTTCAAAATGCAGCAATGCTGTAAATAAGAGTATACTGTGAAGTTTCAGCTACCAAATGTCCATTACAATCTGTGATGCAATAACACCAGATAACCCAAACCATATATTTAGAATCGTAACTTATATGTGCACTGCAAAGATACACAACAACACGAACGTGCCATAGTTGTTTCCACTATATATTCTTTACTGTATATGTATTCATAATACTCTTTACAGCAATAGAGCATTTATTTTCTAAAGCTACGTATTGTTTTATTTACGTGTAAGTAGAGTTTTACTTACACGTAAATAAAGTTACTTTATTACTGTAAATAAAAGGCTTTACTTACATGTAAATAGTCAATATCTAATCAGTATCTTGGCGATTACCGAATGGTATATAACTAAGTAACGGATACATAAATAAAGTGCACCAGAGCTATTGGGAGTTGCTGAGAGATTGGCGGTACAGAGACCGCAGTCACAATCTTCGTTGCATCTAATGATGTTTATACGTATAGTAGCTCAGGTCAGTGTGTGGACTTGTTTAGCAAATCCACCTTATATCATAATTAATTATATAATCTTAGAAGAATAGTAGCGATTGTCTGCTAAACCTTTTGCGTTTAATACTCAGATCTTGCATAAATCCGCTGGTAGTCCTGCATATTTTTGTTGCATACACATTTGCATTTGTAGCTTACGTTGCTACTGAACACCTGCTCGCATAGCTTTGTTTACTACTTGGAAAACATAAACACCAGCATTACCCTTGACAGGATTCTTTGCGAGAATTTTCCTGTGGCTGTAGCTGCTACCGCACCAGAAAGTGCTGGCTCGGCTGCACCTGCTGTTTGAACAAATACGTGGGGAGAAGCAAATGTTATTTGTTTAACTTCGCTAATCTTAGCGCCTTTTGATCAGGCGGCTGCTATACTGCCAATACCTTTTGAGTTTAGCAATAAACATCTCGGCTTTCTTATCCTTGATAACCTCACGTTTTAAAATATCTTTCACTTCAGCATCGTCCCATGGGCGGTAACCTTGTGGATGTATTTTTGTTAGCACAACAACCATAAAGTGGTCGTTATCACCACATTCGTATAACTGCGATATATCACCTCTTTTGCTTCAAGAGCCATTTTAATGCCTCGCGAGTTCCATGAATGCCTGCAAGATATGTTCTGCAGTTGTTATATTCTTATTTTCCTGAACCTTATAGCCAAATTTTGCTGCATTCTTTTCTAAGTCTGCAAGTGTTCGTCCACCTCCTACATATTCAGAAAATTTATTGAAAGCTGCACTACGAGTATCTTTAGAGAAATCAATAGTTTTCTTTATGATAGCTTTGGTCAGTCTTCGTCTTCATAGCCTTTTATCTAGCATCGAAGAATTACGTTGCCCGTGAGAGAGCTAAGTTCTGAATATTATTTACGCTCCATCTATTGCGATTAATGAATTGACGATTACTTCGTTCATCGTGAGTTGCTTGCTCGTATTGCTGACCAGAAACCAAAATTTTCTCACCTGCTTGACTACTAACGTTTAGCAATAGTATCGAAATCGGCTCCTCCAGTCTAAAAGCCTCTGTATTGAGTCTGCCTTGCAATAGATTGTTCTTTTGTAGCTGCTGTGACCTGAATCTGACGGAACTGAACAGAATCGGGTACTGTTCCTGTTTAATACACGTATAATATTTAGAGTATTATCTTCTTTATTCTCTATTACATTTGTAGTTCCAACGCCTAAAGAATCTATCTTACCCGCACGTGCTCGATATGCTTTGATAAGCACTACTACTTACAGTGCAAACCAATGTATGGAATGAGACTACCACTTTTTGCTGACAACAGAGCAGATCTGTAGCAGTTGCTAATTGTTTTGATAAGCAATCATCTCTATTAATACTGTTACGATCTGCTTGACTTGGCAAGATTTTATAATCTACATACTTTATATCACGGCTTTCTACTGTCTGACGGAACATAGGTTTAAGCTCTTCGTACTTTGCCTTTAGATCTTCATCAGTATACTTCACATCAGCATCTTTTACAGACGTATATGCCATAGATGCCAATTGATTTGTGCCTCATTTTCATCTTTTGAATGCAAGTAGTTTAGCTTTGTTAGAAAAGAATGCAACTTGTATAAAAGAGTTTGGAACTTCTGACCTAAAAGTTGTGCACGAAGGTTCTTTTTCAACAAACATCCAATAGTTATAAGCTGTCTTCATTTGCTCAGCTTGTTGAGGATTTGAAACTTTAGCCTTTTCGTAGCCATCAAGGAATTGTTTAAGTATGGTTACATCAAACCGGCCAGTTTGTTGATTAATGAAAGGAGTTTGTGATAACATGGGGTCTGTACCATCATTCAGTACATTTTGTAGTTTTTCCTGTAACAGTTTCAACCTGCGCATCAGTTTCGATAACACTGATTTGTTATCAGTTGTTGCCACACTTGGTCTTTAACTTGATTGAGCTCAGTTTCTGGATGTTATCACGTTGCATTAAATTTACTAGCACCTTGATACTCATCGAATAACTTTTGGAAGTCTTGCACATTAATTTTCTCTCCTAAGACTCACCTACTTCTGCGCCGTGCTTCACCTGCTAATTCCATTACAAGAACGGAGCTTCTTCGACAAATGCAAAAAGTCCTAAACTGATTATAATAATCAGCGTAACGCCTTTGCTTCTGATTTTTCCTAATGCTGCCATGTCTATTTTATTTATTTTTGATTTATTTCTTTTTATAGATGATTGCGTACAAAAATACAAATAAAAAGATAATTAAGGTAATAATTCTCAAAGAAAATGTGCTAATTGTAGACTTTTTAGTTTCACTAGTTCTATCTTTGTCATTGTATTCTTGATAATTTTAAATTCGCATCTCCCTATCTTTATTAATTCATTTAATTTTGAAAGCTTTGATACTCATGCAGAATGAATCCACTTATCGTCATATAATCATCACTTTCTGGCAGATCCAAGTCGAACATATCGTTTACTTTCTCAATTTCTAAACGTGCAGATAGAATATATACTCATTGTCTGCAATTTTCTTTGCAATATACTTTGCATTGTCGTGTTCGTCTTCTATATCTCCAAAAATTTCTTCTACGATATCTTCTAATGAGACAATACCGCTCGTACCCCCAAATTCGTCAATCACTATACCCAAACTCTTCTTTTGTTGTAAAAACATGTGCATCAGTTTCTGGGCTGTCATTGTTTCTGGTACAAAAGGCATTTTTCGTATATGTTCACGCCATACCTTCGAATTCTTAAACATTTCAGAAGAGTGAATATAACCCTCTATATGGTCGATATTACCTTTATAGACAACAATCTTTGAATTTCCACTTTCTATGAATTTCTGTTGTAGTTCTTCTGTTGAACATGTTATATCCACTGCTTGTATCTCAGTACGAGGTATCATACAGTCTTTAACCTTCGTATCCGTAAATTCTAATGCATTTTTGGAAAATTTTGACTTTTTCTTCTATTGTCCCATCATCTTTGGCATCATCAATAGAACTCTGTAGCAGATAATCCAAGTCTACTTTCGTGAAAGTATTATCGCTTTTCTCTTCATCTATCTTACTCCTATTAACTTTAGCATAATATGTGCTATAAAAATAGAGATAAACGACTAATAGGCCATAAGGTTATAAAAATAAATATGCCAACGGAGCAAAGAAAGATAATAATGTATTAGGATTACTTTTTGAATATGACCTTTGGCATGAACTCACCGATAAATACAACTATGATAGTAGATAATATTGTATTTAAAAGAACCCGTGTAACAGGAGAGTAAGATAAAAATAAAGTGGTGTTAAAGATATTTGCAAACAATATTCCATATAGGACTAAAAACTATACTATTGCCCACTAACATCGTAGAAACGAATCCATTAGGATTACGATAGAATATTGCAAACATTTTTGTGCTATTCCATTCTTTTTCTTTATCCATTTCTACAAGCATCCTATTGCTCGAGATAAAGGCTATCTCCATTCCTGAGAAGAACGCTGAAAGAATCAGAGAAATGAATATTCCAATTATTAAACTGATATCCAATGTTTTTATCTATTTATTATAGTTTCATGTTTTCTCTGATGACTAATCGTATCTATTGGTGCAGTTGGCATTGTCATCATTTTATTATTATTGGGTGAGAACTCTCGGTCGTTAAATATTCCCCAACCTTTTGTCTGTCTAATTTCATAATTAGTCATTTGTTCATCACTTTTAAACCAATCTCCTTCTAAAGCTTTATCAGAGTTTTTATACGTGAATATCTATGAGACCATATTTCATGATTTCGTTCATCCCAAAATAGTTCATTACCATAGAATTCTATATCTTTTGCTGTAACTATTTGTACATGCCCATGAAGTTCCCAACGGCGTTCTTTATCATAATAAATGGCAGTATCACATTGTAGAAACCCCAATATATGTTTTTAGATCGAATTGCGTTAGTAATATACCTTTATTAAATGTCCAACGCGAAGGATGCTTCACTTCATTAACTTCCCATTCCTCTGCTATAATACGATACTTAATAATCCCAGAATCAGAAATCAATGTGTTTACACTGTATGTAGTCATAATCGGGACAGAATCTCGATCATAAATTGCTGGAGCTGGATTAGTATGCTTTTTATTGCACGAGGCAAAAAAAGATATGAAACAGAAAGCAACTATTGCAGAAAAAGATGATAGGTTTGCTTTTGTTGCATAGTATAAGTATAATAAAGAATTACTTACCGCACTTTAAACTTAGCAGAACCAGCGTTCGTTAAATGTAAGACCTACATTAATGCGAAACATATTTTTCATTTTATTAAATTTATCCTATTTCTATTCACCCATTCAAATCCAATATTAAGCATACTCCTATAATTATAGTTATTGACTATAGGAATACCTAATCCCATACTTGCTGAAAAGTTCTTTTTGGACCATCTTGTCCATTTACTGTTATATATGGTGTAGAGTAGCTTATACCTGCACGATAATGCAATTTGCTAAGGAAACCGCGATAACGTTCTCCCTGCAATAATCTCCTCCAAGTGTGATTTTCTGCATATCTTTAAGTTGCCCTTTTACTAAAGCGTAAGTTGCCTTATTGTTTATAACATTAAATTGTGGCATCGCTATATCTGCCCATGTTTTTGTAATTGATAATCTATTCCTAATTTTTAGGCGGTCGTTATGATTCACACATACCGATACCGAAAATATGAGGGAGTGTCAAAGCTTTTATTTATAGTATAACTTGTTGTATCATTCACAGCAGTCTGTGTATTTCTTGATATAATATTGCATAGTTGCATCAGAATTAAGTTTATGTCCTAAGGAATAAGTTAATCCTAATGTAACACTATTCTTTTAGAAAGCTTCTGTATATTGCAGACCAAAAATCTACTTTATAGCTTTTCACATCATAAGTATATATTTTTCGATAATGTCTTTATATACGAATCGCTATAATTGTTTTTCGACTGTTCTTTCTAAGCTTCCCCAAAGATAAGCTATGTTAGCTCCAATAGCAAATCCTTTAATAGGCTCCCATCCGAGTCCTAAATAAACCTGCCTTATACCACCAGCCCCCGTAAAGGTATTAGAGTATGTTGCTTCTTTTATTGAAGGATTCTGTATAGAGTTTATATTTCTGCTACTCGTGTAATCATATCCAACATTTGTATAAGGGGTAAACCAAAACTGACGCCCACATGCTTAAATGCCCTGAATGCAGCATTAATATATTCTATATTACCATTATTTGCGTTCTTTTTATGTCCATTCTCTTTGAAGTTCGTCAGTTGTAAACTTAGACCAGCGTCAAATATAAATGAAAGTGAATCAATGCCGAATATGAAGCAGGATTTTGAAAAATTTATTTGGTTATGTTCATGAAAACCGTATGCTAATCCGTTCATGCCACGATTGAAACTTGTAGACTGTGGAGACAATGTTCCTAATCCAAATTGACTGTAGGGGGAGTTTGTGCCACTCTGTGCCTTTGCTGTCATTGATAAGGCAAAACAGAGCATCGCTGTGAGTATTTTTCTTCATCTGTTAGTAATTTCAAATAACATAAACAGTGCAAAGTTATTATGATAATGCAGAAAAATCTATATACTATTTTGTTTTTAATAAGGTTTCTTTGCGATATCACAGTTTCACTACCTTTGCCCACCAAATGAAGAGAGGTATTCAATATATTATATATGTTTTATTCTGCTATCAGTTTTTCCACTGACAGCAAACTCTTATTCATTAACCTATTCTGATTCTGTTGAGATCTCTTTTTGACTTGTACACGGTGCAGAATCTTGGGAACAATATGGACATACTGCAATACGCTATAACGATATTGCCAACAAGAACGATCTTGCCATAAACTATGGTTTGTTTTCGTTCGATCAACCCTATTTTATTCCTCGTTTTGTACTTGGGAAGACTGATTATAAGGTTGGCCTGTCTACAACTGATGATATGTTACTTGCATATTCGTACGAGGGGCGAGGTGTCTTTGAGCAGTATTAGATTTAACTAGAGAGAAAGTATCAGATTTATCTTGCGTTAAAAAATAATTTACTTCCAGAGAATGTCGTGTATCGTTACAATTTCTTTTATGATAATTGTACAACACGCGCACAACACATACTTCTTGATCATTTAAATGGGAAGATAAAGTGCCTACCCGAAAAGTCCAAAGTGTTGTATTCATATCGTGAAATGATACATAAATGGAAATAAAGAAGATGTATGGGTGCAATTGGGTGAAGATATGTTATTAGGTGTAACCGCTGATATCCCTGTAAAAACGAAACAGCAAGAACTCTTTTTGCCTGATAACCTGCGCAAGTATATAGGGCGTATTGTACATAATGGTAAATCTTTAGTAAAGCGTGAGTCGTACCTTGTACAGCCACCTCAATTCATTGAGTCAAAAACCTCTTTAATCTCTCCTATGCAGGTAGCAGTTATTTTTGCAATTATAGCGACACTCATATTGTTTTATGAGTATAATCGGAAAAAAGCTTTGTGGTTTTGGGATATTATGCTTATGGTAGCTTCTGGTATTATAGGGATTCTTCTTTTCATAATGATATTCTCTTCCCACCCTTGTGTAAGTATCAATATGATAATATTTTTGTTTAATCCATTAGCTTTGTTCTGATACCTTCAGTTATTAAGAGTATCAGGCATAAAAATTACATTGGTGGTGGTCTGTCTGGAGTGTATCAATTATAATAGGGTTTATCGGGAGATTTTTCAACAGATTCCAGTTCCTATTTTTAATAGTGGCATTATTCTTGCTATTTAATTGTATCTTCCATCAGTGGTTGGTAAGACATATTTATATAACTGCGATAGAAAGAAAGTAAAACAAGATGATGAATAAATACATTACCGCACTATTCATAGTATTAGCAGCAATGGTGTAGAAGCACAGACTTATCAATCTGTGCTAAAAGGTAGCTGTAAAGTATCTCTTCTTTAGAAGATTTTTGCAATCATCTTGAATTGAAAGGTTTAGGGCAGAAGTGCTTTCTGTGATAGAAGTCTCATAAAAAATATAACAAAAGAAGATGAAATAGATTATACTACAACATATCTTTTATTATCTAATAGGCGCAATGCTAAATATTATGTCGTAAGATTATCAGAAAATCTAAAAAGGGACTATATCATATTGTTACCGGCTCCATCAACTCATTCTTCTATACTAATACGTGCCCGAGTTATTTTTATCTCATAATTCATATATTCTACTTATTATAAAATAAATAACAGATAAAAATAACATCTACATAAGCGAGTAGTAAAACTAATTTGTAAAAACAATACTCGCTAAAATACAAGAGTAAAAATGAACTTTACAAAATTATTGAAGGCCCTTTTTGGAGACAAATCAACACGTGATATGAAACTTATTCAACCGTATGTTGAAAAAGTTAAGGAAGCTTATCCAGCTATAAAGAGACTTAGTAATGATGAATTAAGAGCTAAAACGAAAGAAATCCGGCAATATGTTCAAGATGCGGGAAAGCAGGAACGTGAAGAAATAAACAAACTACGTGAGAGTATTGAAGAAACCCCGATAGATGAACGTGAAAGTATTTTTCAATAAGATAGACAAACTCGAAAAGGAAGCATTGGATAATTATGAAAGAGCCTTAGACGAGGTTATGCCTATTGCCCTTTTCTATTGTAAAAAGATACAGCACGTCGTTTTACAGAAAACGAAGAAAACTATTGTTACAGCAAATGACTTCGATCGTGAACTTGCTGCCGATCCTCGAAAAAGATTTCATTACTATTGATGGCGATAAAGCTATTTACCACAATCATTGGACCGCAGGTGGAAACGACCTCAAATGGGAAATGGTTCACTACGATGTTCAGCTTTTCGGTGGTACAGTTCTTCATCAAGGTAAGATAGCTGAAATGGCAACAGGTGAAGGTAAAACCCTTGTAGCTACACTCCCAGTATTCCTTAATGCATTGACTGGTAATGGAGTACATGTCGTAACTGTAAACGATTATCTTGCTAAACGTGACTCAGAATGGATGGGACCATTGTATGAGTTCAATGGCTTGTCTGTCGATTGTATTGATAAGCATCAGCCAAATTCACCAGAGCGTCGTCGTGCTTACCAAGCCGATATAACTTTTGGAACGAACAACGAGTTCGGTTTTGATTATCTTCGTGACAATATGGCAGTATCGCCTGCCGATCTCGTGCAACGTAAGCATAACTATGCTATTGTCGATGAGGTTGACTCTGTGTTAATAGATGATGCTCGTACACCTCTTATTATTAGTGGTCCAGTACCAAAAGGCGATGACCAGATGTTTGAAGAATACCAGCCGTTGGTTCAAAAACTCTTTGAAGTACAGCGTAAGCAAGCTACTGAACTACTTGCAGATGCTCGTTCTAAAATATCACGTGCAGCTAATACTAAAGATGAGAAAGAACGTCAGGCAATGGTTGAAGAAGGATTTCTTGCTCTTTATCGTTCATACAAAGCACTACCAAAAAATAAAGCACTTATTAAATTTCTATCCGAAGATGGTATTAAGTCAGGTATGCTGAAGACGGAAGAATTCTATATGGCAAACAATAATCGAGAAATGCCTAAAGCTGTAGAGCCTCTTTATTTTGTTACAGACGAGAAAATGAATTCTTGCGATCTCACAGATAAGGGCGCAGCTTGGCTAGCTAAAGAGGTAAATGACGATAAATTGTTTGTTCTCCCTGATATCACTCACAACTTTCACAACTAGAAAAGGAAAAAGAAGAGAAAGCTATAGATGAACAGACTTATCTTGATAAAAAAGATAATCTGATGAGTAACTATGGAGTCCAGAGCGAACGTGTACATACATTACAGCAGTTGCTTAAAGCATACACGATGTTTAATAAAGACGATGAATATGTTGTTCTTGACGGTGAAGTAAAGATTGTTGATGAACAAACAGGTCGTATTATGGAAGGTCGTCGTTGGAGTGACGGTTTACACCAAGCTGTGGAGGCTAAAGAACATGTGAAAGTTGAAGCCGCCACACAAACCTTTGCCACTATTACTTTACAGAATTATTTCCGTATGTATCATAAATTGGCTGGTATGACTGGTAGCAGCGTCTACTGAAGCAGGCGAGTTCTGGGATATTTATAAACTTGATGTTGTAGAAATTCCTACTAACCGTCCTATTCAACGTAACGATATGGAAGACCGCGTCTACAAAACGGCTCGAGAAAAATATGCTGCCGTAATCGATGAAATAGAAGAAATGCGTAATAATGGACGTCCATGTTTGGTTGGTACTACCTCTGTTGAGATTAGTGAATTGCTTAGCAAAATGCTTAATATGCGTAAAATTCCACATCAAGTATTAAATGCTAAACAACATTTAAAAGAAGCGCAAATTGTAGCAGAAGCAGGACGTTCTACTAATGGGCTTGGAGCTGTTACAATTGCAACGAATATGGCTGGTCGTGGTACCGACATAAAGCTTACCCAAGAGGTAAAAGATGCTGGCGGGTTAGCCATTATTGGTACAGAACGTCATGAAAGTCGTCGTGTAGATAGACAGTTGCGTGGTCGTGCAGGACGTCAGGGGGATCCAGGTTCATCTGTATTCTATGTTTCATTGGAAGACAAACTGATGCGTCTTTTTGGTTCAGAACGTATTGCAAAGGTAATGGATAGGCTGGGATTCGATGAAGGAGAACGTATCGAAAGTTCAATGATATCCAGCAGTATAGAGCGCGCACAAAAGAAAGTTGAAGAAAATAACTTTGGTATTCGTAAGCGCTTGTTGGAATACGATGATGTTATGAATAAGCAACGTACCGTTATTTATGAGAAACGCCGTCATGCACTGATGGGTGAACGTATAGGTATGGATATCTCAAATATTATTTGGGATCGCTGTGTAAACATTATAGAGAATAATGACTATGAAGGTTGCAAAGAAGAATTCCTTAAAAATATTAGCAATAGAATGCCCATTTACCGAAAGTGAATTCGGAAATATGAGCAAAGAAGACTTGGAAGAACGTGCTTTCCAAGATGCTATTGCAAACTTTGAACGTAAAACTGAACGTATTCAAACAGTAGCATGGCCTATTATTAAAGATGTTTATGAGAAACAAGGCGCAATGTATGAGCGTATTATGGTGCCTATAACAGATGGTAAACGTGTCTATAATATACCTTGCGATTTGAAAGAGGCTTACGGACAGAAGCTAAATCTGTAGTTCGACAATTTTGAGAAAGTAATTCTCTTACACCTCATTGATGATGATTGGAAGGAGAACTTGCGCCAACTTGACGAATTACGTCACTCTGTGCAGAATGCTTCATACGAGCAGAAAGACCCATTATTAATATTTAAGCTTGAGAGTGTCAGTTGTGGGATAATATGATTAATGATATGAATAATCGTACAGCAAGTGTCTTGATGCGTGGGCAAATTCCAGAAATGCAACCATCCGATGAAGTTCAAGAGGCTGCTCCAGAACAAAGAACTCAACGTTACGACGAGAAAAAAGACGATTTAATAGATCAAAATCAACAAGCTGCAGCTAATCAGGATACACGTGAAACTGCTACAACAGCAACACCGTGTTCCTTATACAGCAGAAAAATGCCTCGCCCAAACGATCCTTGTCCTTGTGGTAGTGGTAAGAAATTTAAGAACTGTCTATGGGCGGAATTTACGATAAACATACATATCTGAAATAAATAACACTGGAGCAAGATTAAAGAAAAGTCTTGTCCTTTTTCTATATATATTGTAATGAGAACGTTGTAAATGAATTTATCTACAAAAACATAGTTTTGTTTGGTCTATTAATAGAAAATACTTACCTTTGCACTCGCAAAATTAAAGTATGCACCCTTAGCTCAGTTGGTAGAGCAACTGACTCTTAATCAGTGGGTCTAGGGTTCGAATCCCTAAGGGTGTACTTTTAATGCTATTTCGTTTCAATGCACCCTTAGCTCAGTTGGTAGAGCAACTGACTCTTAATCAGTGGGTCTAGGGTTCGAATCCCTAAGGGTGTACGAATATTTCCATAAAGAAGAGGATGTGTCCATTTTGGCATACCCTCTTCTTTTTGTATGCCACCCCTATTTTCTCAAGGACAGTAGATATTTTGGACTGACCCGATATTCCTTTCTTTTTATATAGACTTATGAAATTGTGTGCTTAAGAGGTTAGACTTGCAACTGGGTTTTAGGACTGCCCCCAATTTCTACACAGTGATTGACACGTTTGAAAAATCATTATCAAACCATACTCAATTTCTTTGTAAACAGAGCTACGAATGCAAATGCCGAGTCATTCAATGCTAAAGTTAAGGCATTCAGGGCACAGTTCAGAGGGGTGACAGATATTCCTTTCTCTTTTTATAGGCTATGAAATTATGCGCTTAAGAGTATAGGCTGCAACGGGTTTTTAGGACTGACCCTTTTAAATCTCTGTACAACTATACAGCCGGCGTAATAGAAAGTATCTGCAAGAGGTAGTTAATAGGAAAAATGTCTAGTAAAATTAGGAAAAATCAAATACGTAAAGATTGTAGTTTGTTATGATATCTAATTTATAATTGACAGATATCTGAGACGTGCGTGGCAGATATCTCAAAATGCAACTGATAGATATCTAAAAATAAAAAGCAACTCCATCTAATAAACTTTATACACATCTGAGCTATTCTATTAAATTGATAAACATCTACCTTTATCATATAGGAGTGGTATAAAAAGATAAACTTTAAGAATATTAGTGCATTTTTCATTAGAAAGTCGTACCTTTTGCCACATATTGATTTATAAAACTAATTTGTATTATGGTTAAAATCACTTTTCCAGATGGTTCTGTTCGTGAATATGAACAAGGGGTAACTGGACTTCAAATTGCAGAGAGCATTTCGCCAGCTCTCGCTCGCAACGTTGTATCTTGCGGGATTAATGGTGTAACAACTGAGTTAAATCGTCCTATTAATGAGGATGCAACAATAGCTTTGTACAAGTTTGAAGACGAGGAAGGAAAGCATACTTTCTGGCACTCTTCAGCACACTTATTGGCAGAAGCTTTGAAAGAACTTTATCCAGGTATTCAGTTCGGATTTGGTCCTGCTATTGAGAATGGTTTCTTCTATGATGTACAACCTGCTAATGGACAAGTTATTTCTGAGACAGATTTTCCTAAGATTGAACAGAAAATGCTTGAATTAGCAAAAAAAGATTTAAAGATTGTTCGTCGTGATGTTTCTAAAGAAGACGCTATTAAAGAATTTACAGCTGATGGACAAGAATATAAAGTAGAACACATTGTTGAGGACCTTGAAGATGGTACAATATCAACTTATTCGCAAGGAAACTTCACAGATCTTTGCCGTGGTCCTCATCTTATGTCTACAGGTGCAATAAAAGCTGTCAAACTAACAAGTGTAGCTAGGTGCATTCTGGCGTGGAGATGCAAAAAGCGATCAATTGACACGTATTTATGGTATAACCTTTCCCCAAAAAAGAAGATGCTTGATGAGTATCTTGCAATGTTGGAAGAAGCGAAGAAGCGCGATCATCGTAAGATAGGTAAGGAGATGGAACTCTTTACATTTTCTGAGCGAGTTGGTAAAGGACTTCCTATTTGGCTACCAAAAGGTACGCAGCTTCGTCTTCGTTTACAAGAAGTTCTTAGAAAATTACAACGTCCATATCATTATCAAGAGGTCATCACGCACGGAATTGGTGGGAAAAATCTTTATGTAACATCTGGACATTATGCTCATTATGGCAAGGATTCATTCCAACCTATACAAACTCCAGAGGAAGATGAAGAGTATATGCTTAAACCAATGAACTGTCCACATCACTGTGAAGTTTTTGCATATAAGCCACGTTCTTATAAAGATTTACCATTACGTATTGCAGAGTTTGGAACTGTATTCCGTTATGAAAAAAGTGGAGAATTGCACGGTTTAACTCGCGTTCGTACGTTTACCCAAGATGATGCTCATATATTTGTTCGTCCAGAACAATTGCGGAAAGAGTTTGAAGATGTTATTGATATTATCTTAAAAGTATTCGCTACATTTGGATTCAATGATTATGAAGCACAAATCTCACTCCGTGATCCTGCCGATAAAGAAAAGTATATTGGTTCGGATAAAGTGTGGGAAGAAAGTGAACGAGCTATAAAAGAAGCTTGTGAAGAAAAAGGACTAAATGCACGAGTAGAAATAGGTGAAGCTGCTTTTTATGGCCCTAAACTCGACTTTATGGTTAAAGATGCTATTGGACGTAGATGGCAATTAGGTACAATTCAAGTAGATTATAACCTGCCTAATAGATTTAAATTGGAATATACAGCAGAAAATAATACGAAAGAAACTCCTGTAATGATTCACCGTGCTCCATTTGGTTCATTAGAACGGTTTACAGCAGTCTTAATAGAACATACTGCAGGACATTTCCCATTATGGCTAACCCCAGATCAAGTAGCTATTCTGCCTATCTCAGAGAAATATAATGACTATGCACAAGATGTAAAAGCAATACTTTTGAATTGCATGATGTGCGTGCTTTTAGTTGATGATCGTAATGAAAAAGATAGGAAGAAAGATACGTGATAATGAATTGAAAAGCGCATTCCCATATATGGTAATTGTTGGCGAAAAAGAAATGGAAGGTGGTCTGGTTTCTATGCGTCAACAAGGTGGAGGAGAACAAGCAACAATGACAAAAAGAAGACTTTGTTCAACGTATTCAAAAACGAAGTTGCTGAGCAAACAAAAAGTTTAAATTAGACAAAATCATAGATCATAAGATGGGACCTTTTAGATGAATAGAATATGAAATCGAGATATAAATCCTCATAAACCTCTTCGAATTATCGACAGTGTTTACAGATATTTATATCTCGATTCATATTGATATATAGATTTCCACTCAATTTGACTAGATTATAAAAGGTTTTATTTAACATCATATTCAGGAAATTAATAATAAATAAAAGCTAACTATTGCTATATTCTAAAAAATATATATATAATTCTATACGTCATAGAAAAAGCTGAGTAAAAATTGACTTTTGCATATTTAAATTTGCAAAGAGAATCAGCTTAACAGTAACTTATCTAAATTAGCTATTATGGGAAAGTATAATATTACAGGAAAAGAAGGAGAAAGACTGCGACATATCGTGGTCTAGTAAGTCCAAAATTAATGGAAGAGTTAAAAGATCAGATTCTGAATATAATACTCTTTCAACAGAGGTATCGGGATAAGAACTATTCCGCAAAACAACTTGCGGAAGATTTAGAAACCAACACAAGATATATCTCTGCAGTTGTGAATGTAAAGTTTAATATGAACTATACATCATTCGTAAATAAATTTAGAATAGAAGAGGCGATGGCAATTCTTGCATCAAAGAAGTATAAAGATCTGAACATGGAAGATATAAGTACTATGGTTGGTTTTGCAAATCGTCAATCATTCTACGCATCTTTTTATCGAATAAATGGAATGACTCCACGTGAATATAAGCTAAAAGCATTGCGTCCCTAAGAACAAAGAAGTTGTTGATGTTGAAATGCGATAAAAAGAATGGAAGAAGATTCTTTTTAGTTATTCTTCAGAACGATTTGGCGATATACAAATGTTGCGTTATCGTTTAGATGGATTTAATGACCTTACACTAAAACAAAAACTTTATATTTACTGTTTAGCAAAAGCAACATTGTGGGGACGTGATATAACTTTTCATCAATTTGGTAAATACAACTTACAGATAAGAGAAGCCTTTAGAATATATTTTCGTTGAAAGATATAAAGAAGATAGCGATGACTTTTAAAAAGCTTAGAGTTGTATTTGAAAAAGTTTGGTTCTCTAATGGTATTCATCATCATTATGGGATGGAGAAGTTTACACCTACCTTTTCGCATAGTTATTTTATAGAAGCGTTGAAATAAGATAGGTAAAGATAAATTAGGAATTAGTTCTGAAAAAAAGCTTTTTAGTGATTATAAGAAATATATTGAGCGAAATAATCTTTAATCCTAAATGTATGCACAAACGAGTGAATAGGGCAGAAGGAACTGACGTTATACGAACATCGTCGAATAACTTTTTACGAAAATGTAAAGCCAAAAGGAGGTTGAACAATTTTTATAGAGAGAGAACCGCTAAGAATAAACAATTATCGTTCGGGTTTAAATTCCACTTTAGTTAAAACGTGAAAATAAGCTCAAGGAGATAGTTTGGAAATTAGATGGACGTTATGGTAAAAACTATAAACAAATTGTCTTTTGGTTGAATAAAAGCAGAAAACTATTGTGAAAATAATAATCAAAAAGGATATAATTCATTTATTAATTGATTATTATACCTCTGGTGAACTTGCGGACTTTGATAAATATTCTATAAAATGGGTTACAGAATGTGGGGGACAAATAGATTTTATCAATGGATTTATTGAAGTATATGGAGATGCTTTAGGTTTGAAAGGATCTTGGGAGGGTATAGTGCACTACAAGGATTTAGAGGCAACAAGGCGTACAAAAACTATTTCGTCTAACGCACAATGGTTTGAAGATCACTCACCTGTTGATAAGCGTTTCAGAAAGAAAGTAGTAAAAGGCATTACTGCCAATGTTGTATGTGCAGCGATGCTTGGGGGAGATGAATATCCAGCATCAGCAATAGGTATAAATCTCCCTAATGCCGATTGGATACGAGCAGAATATGGTTCGAAGAGTGTAACCATCTCCAATCTCACATGTGCTTATAATATGGCAGCAAATGGAAATGGACTCATAGATGAATTTGTTATTGATGCTCAAACACGAGAACTGATAGAAAATTTTGGTAGTTTAACAGATGAATTACACACAGATTTACACGAATGTTTGGGGCATGGAAGTGGAAAAACTTCTTTCAGGAGTAGATCCAGATTCACTAAAAAATTATGGAAATACTATTGAAGAAGCTAATGACAGATTTGTTTGGACTCTATTATATGGCTGACAAAAATTGTTAGAGTTAGGACTATTAAAAATCTGAAAAGAGGCCTTTAAAAGCTCAATATTATTCATATATAATGAATGGATTAATTACCAACTAGCTCGTATTAAGCCTAATAAACAAATAGAAGAAGCGCACATGCAAAATCGTGCATTAATTGCTTGGTGGGCGTATGAGATAGGAAAATCGGATAAGGTTATAGAGTTAGTACAGTTGCCTGATGGTAAGGCAAAAGCGCTTAAGACATTTGTACGTATCAATGATTATGCAGCTTTGCGTCAGATATTTGCTCAACAGCTTGCAGAAATTCAGCGAGTAAAAAGTATGGGCGATTTTAATAGGGCAAAAGAACTAGTGGAGACTTATGCTGTAAAAGTTAATAAGACACTACATAATGAAGTCTTGAGTCGTTATGAGCAATTGAACATAGCACCTTATAAAGGTTTTATAAACCCAGTTATGAAGTTAGAATACGGGCATAACAATCAAATAGTTGATGTTAAATTAGATTATACTGAGACTTATACTCATCAGATGATGAGATACTCAAAAGATTATAGTTTATGGCAACAGGAGAAACACACAATAAGCTAAAACAGATAAAACAATCGTTTCATTTGTTTATGAATGGTATTACTGCTCAATCTATGCGTGAAAAAGGGGCAGAATACAAGGTGAATTGGGGAATAGATTTGATTAATCTCCGAAAAATAGCAAAGGAATATGGAAAGGATTACGATTTGGCCATTGCTCTTTGGAAGGAAAATAGCAGAGAATGTAAGATACTTGCAACTTACATAATGCCTGCTGAAAAAATAAATGCTGATATAGTATATCTCTGGTTAGAACAAATACCGACACAAGAGATTGCAGAACTTCTGTCATTCAATCTGCTTCGAAATATTGATTTTGCCCCATCTTTGGCATACCAATGCCTTGCTTCAGATAAAAGTTTGTATCAAATATGTGGTTTCCAGACATTAGCTTGTCTGTTTGCTGATGGGAAAGAGCCTAACGAAAGAGGGATAAATGAGTTTTTGATCAAGCAGAGGTTGCACTCAATGGAAACAATCTTGCAGTAAAGCAGGCTGCTTATAGATGTGTAATGCGTTTTTGCGACTTAGGCTCTCATTATCACGAGTTAGCAAAACATGCTTTAAAGAGTTTTTACTTTCAATATTATTGAGCTAATAGGTTTGTTTTTATGTTACTTTTATTATCTTGATATTCATCCATCTCAAATAAGCAATCTTAATAGTAGTTACTCTTCTTAATACTACTCTTTCATTTGATAGGAATATATCTGTAAATATATTTTATTATTATATAATATTAGAAATAGGACATTCAAGATATTTTTCTACTAATCATCTCTAATGGGTAGAATTATTCTTTATTATCGGACACCAACAATAAATAATGCTTTCCGTTCATTCACTAATTAAGTAGAATGTCTCAGATGTTTATAAAAAGACAGCTAGATATAGTTTCTCTCATTTTAGATATCTATCACGTTCATCTTAGATATCTATCACGTTCGTCTTAGATATCTATCACGTTCGTCTTAGATATCTGTTAGCTACAAATTAGACATCATTAGAAATCACTACTCTTATGTTTCTATATAATAATACTTTTAGAGCTACTCATTCAACTAAAGGCTTATGAATTTCATTATTTCTAATCTTTCAATTTAGATATTATTATTATCGTCTGAACAACAATATATTACTTAGTGTTTTGTTATGTACGACTGAAATTTTCTTAAATAGATCTCTTTTTCAAATCATCTCCCCATCTTTTCTATTAGCTATTATTTTTTACACACGCGTTTATATTGCTTTATGAGCCATTGTTTTTGCTCTTCAATACTAATATTACTGTTATCCAATTCTATGGCATCGTCAGCTTTGCGTAAAGGTGAAACGTCACGGTGCGAATCTATATAATCACGTTGCTTTACATTTTCCAATATTTCATTATAGTCAGCCTCCATTCCTTTTTCCATAAGTTCATCGTAACGGCGTTGTGCTCTTACTTCTGGCGATGCTGTTACAAAAATCTTTAGTTCGGCATTTGGAAAAACAACTGTTCCTATATCACGTCCGTCCATTACAATTCCTTTATCTTTACCCATTTTCTGCTGTTGTGCTACAAGTGCTTCACGAACAAATGGAATAGCAGCAATAGAACTTACATGCGATGATACTTCCATCGTACGTATTTTATTTTCTACATTTTCATTATTAAGATATGTATCTGGACGCCCTGTTTCTTTTTATTAAGTTTTAAAACTTATATTTATATTCGGCATTGCGGCTTCCAATTCGGGAATGTTTATTTCGCCATCTTTAAGAAACAGTTTATGCTGTAAGGCATAAAGTGCAACACAACGATACATTGCCCCCTGTATCTACGTAAATATAACCCTAATTCGTGTGCTAAATCTTTTGCCATTGTGCTTTTTCCACACGAAGAGAAACCATCTATGGCTATTATTATTTTTCTCCATTTATTCTGTATTTATACTATCTAATTTTATTTAAAATACATAAGCTAAGTTTACCATAATGGAACTGCTTGCTGCATGATATTTTCCGTACGATAAATTCAGTTTAAAACGTTCGAGATTTATACCGCCACCAAAGCTAAAACCAGCACCATGGCTACTTTCATCATCTCCAACTCCAATTTTCATATCGTTTGCTCTGCGAAAATTATAACCGCCACCTATCCATAAGCTTTCAGAAAGTAAAACTTCTGCACCTAAATTCAGATGGTTTATAAATCGGTAATTAAAATGTGTAAGGTCTACAAGCGTAGCTGATACACGAACAGGAAGTGCTGCAAACGTTTTACTAACACCTAATTGCAAATCAAATGGCATATTTCCAAAATTATCATCATAAGCTTTTACCTGGCCACCAAGATTTTTTGCGACAGCAGATACCGACCATTCACGTTCTGGGTCGTACCAATTAAGACCCAAATCTACACCAACCGCAATGCTGTTATAACTTCCAATATACGAGGTAATGAATTTTCCAGTAATACCACCAACTAAGTTTTTTGCTAATTCGTATGAAAAAATAGCCTCAACAGCAATCTCACTTGCATTAAATTCGCCCAGCTGCACATTGTTTTCGTCTACTTCTTTCATTTTACCATAATTCATATACTGAATACCACCAGCCAAAGTTGCCTTATCGCTCATTGCCTTTTGTGAACGAAGCTCCCATATAATTTGCTCCTTTCATATAGTTCATATAACTAAGTCCAACTGTCATATCGCTGACAGATGCTGCCAATGCTGGATTAGAAAACATAAGTGAGGGGTCGTCTTCTATAATTGTTATATTATTGCCACCCAATGCTGCAGCATGTGCACTAATAGGTAATCGCAAGAAATTATATTCAGTCTGACTATCTTGTGCTTTGCAATATTGTTGAGAAGAGTCCAAGAAAGAGGGTGAAAACGCACTTTTTCATTTAATGTATTTTAATTTATCGGCAAAGTTACATCTTTTTCCGAATATCTTATTACTTTTGTTTATTGATTTATGTGTATGCAATATTAATCTCTATAATTAATTGCTTGCATATATAACGGTGTATAACGAAATTTAGTGTTTAGCAGTGAAAACAAAGAAGTCGAATAATGCAGATTTAGAAAACAAGCGTTGGATAGGATTTTCGCTTGGGGTAATTATAGCATTGTCTATTTTCTTTGTTGCAATGGAATATTCAACACAAGATGGTGAAGAAAAAGAAGTAAATACTAATTTATTGAAAGACTTAAAAATTCACGACCAGGAAATGTTACCTGCAATAGATCAACAAAATCTAACAAAGGAAAAAGACGATAAGGCTCCTACAGTAGACGATATGCTTAATATAAAACGAAGTGAAACTCCACAAAAAGTTACACCTCATGAAGTGGGAAACACAGAATCAAACGATGATAAAACGGCTGCGCCAAATATTAATGAAGCACCAATACTTACACAACAAGCAACTTCACTACCAAATCCGACCAAAGTTGAAGAAGTAGCCAAAAAAAGAAACGAACAAATTTACAGAAGACAATTCTGATAAAAAGATAGAGCGTTCAGATGATAAGATAAAAACGTATACTATCTGAAACACCAACTCCACCAGGAGGCTGGAGTTCCTTTATGGTGTGGTTGACAAAAACATAAAATATCCTGCTAATGCAAAACAACTTCAGCAACAAGGTACTGTAGATGTAACCTTTATTGTTAATGCAGATGGAAACGTCAGCGATATAAAAATAAAGAATTCCAAAAATACCGATTTCGAACAAGAGGTTCTTAAAGTTGTTCGTACAATGGGTAAATGGAAACCCGGTATACAAAACAATAAACCATGTAAATCGTTATTAGAAATACCTATTGTATTTAGTTTGTAAGTAAAAAGAACAGCCCGTAAGGCAACTAATATTTAATTCAGAAAATATAAAACCCACTTCGATATGTATACATCTAATGAACTTTTTAGAGATTGTAAACCAATATTTAAATAGTCTTTCGTACAACCGTAAGCCTGCAAGTCTATATGCGCCTATCAAGTATGTATTAGATTTAGGGGAAAACGTATACGCCCTATACTTATGCTGTTGAGCTATAACTTATATAAAGATGATCCGCAAGAGATATTGTCTTCTGCGTGCGCATTGAAACCTACCATAATTATACACTTTTACACGATGATTTAATGGACGAAGCTCCTTTAAGACGTGGACAACAAACTGTACACATGAAGTGGAATGCTAATCAAGCCATACTTTCAGGGCGATTCAATGTTAGTCTTGGCATACGAACGATTAGCAAAATGCGACACTAAACATATTGAGACTGTGCTATATTTATTTACGGAGACAGCATTGCAAATAGGCGAAGGGCAGCAATACGATATGGAGTTTGAGATGCGTAATGATGTTACTGTAGAAGAATACATCGAGATGATACGCCTCAAAACCAGTGTATTGTTAGCATGTGCCACAAAGATGGGTGCAATTTTAGCCGATGCAAATAAAGAAGATGCAGAGAATTTATATAAGTTTGGCGAACAAATAGGATTAGCTTTCCAGCTTCAGGACGATTATCTTGATGTATATGGCGATGCTAAAGTTTTTCGGAAAGAAGATAGGCGGCGATATCGTTTCGAATAAAAAAACTTATATGCTTATTACAGCTTTCAATAAAGCAAATGCTGAACAAAGAGCTGAACTTGAGAAATGGATAAATAAGAGAAATTTCAATACCGAAGAGAAGATAGAAGCTGTAACACGATTGTACAATGAAATTGGTGTAGACAAACTTGCAAAAGAAAAAATGGATTTCTACTATGAGCAAGGAAAGAAATTTCTTAATGCAGTAAAGCTACCCAAAAGAACGTAAAGAAGCATTGGCTGAATATGCAGCGAGAATGATGAAGCGACAAAAAAATAGTTTCTTTCATTTTTAATAAAAAGACTTTACTATGCCGTACAGACGTCTACCCAAAACTGATGCTGCCTCGACTAAAGGCTCTAAAGACGCTATTAGACAACAATGATATTTATACTGCAAGAAATAAATTCATTGATTGGAAGCTAATAAATAGTGCTCAGCCACTTCACGACCGTTTACTTACAGCCACCGAGCAATATAAAATATCGTTATCGGCACAAGCTAGAAATGCAAAGAAGATAGATGGCTTACAATATCGCGCTTGTATGTTTCTTAGTCATTTTATACAAGTACTTTTAATGTCGGTGGAACGTGGTGAAATTAAACGAAAGAAATTACTTCTTTATGAGTTAGACGAAGATGCAACATCATTGCCAAATATAAAGTCGGCAGATGGGGTATTGCTTTGGGCACCGAGAATTATAAAAGGAGAAAAAGAAAGAATTAAACAAGGCGGGAAACCCATCTATAATCCTTCAATAGGAATGGTGGCAACTCATTTCGATATATATAATGAAGCTTATACTGCACAGCGAAAACTACAAGCCCGTACCAATAGAGATAATAGGGTTATGGCTGAATTGCGTCCTACTATCGATGATTTAATCTTAGAATTATGGAATGTTATCGAGGCTCATTTCGCAAATCTGCCACCGAAAGAACGGTATGAGCAATGTAGTAAGTTCGGAGTTATATACTATTATAGAAGGAACGAAGAAAGATTATAGTGACATGAGTAAAATGAAATTAATAAGCTGATTTAGCAGACAAAACTAAAATAAAGAGAAATGATTATAGACACACATACTCACTTAGACGGACCGGAGTTTAAAGACGACATTCAAGATGTTGTACAAAGAGCTAAAGGTGTTGGTGTATCAAAAGCATTTGTGCCCGCAATCGACTTAAGTTCTATAGAATCAATAAATAATGTCTGTCAACAATTTCCAGACTTTGCTTATCCAATGATTGGTTTGCACCCAGAAGAAGTGAAAGCAAATTATAAAGAGATACTTGAGAAAATGAAAGAAACACTACTTGCAAGCAGTAAATATATTGCTGTTGGAGAAGTTGGATTAGACTTTTATTGGAACAGAGAATTTGAGAAAGAACAATTGGAGGCTTTTGAAGAACAAGTAAAATGGTCTATTGAGACACGTTTGCCATTAATGATTCATTGTAGGAAGGCACAAAATGAAATGGTGAAGATACTTAAAAAGTATCAGAGTCAGCTGCCTGGTGGCGTATTTCATTGCTTCACTGGTAACGAAAAAGAGGCTGCAGAGTTATTGTCATTTAATAATTTCGTATTAGGAATAGGTGGAGTATTAACTTTCAAAAAGTCGAACCTACCAGAAACACTTAAATCTGTTTCTTTACAGCGTATTGTTCTTGAAACCGATTCTCCTTATATGGCCCCAGTTCCTTTACGGGGAAAACGCAACGAAAGCTCGTTTCTGGTACACATTGTTGCTAAATTAGCAGAAGTTTATAATACAACAGAAAATGAGATTGCCATACAAACAAACAAAAACGTGGAACGGATATTTGGGTTCTGCTAGATCCTGAATACTTCTGAAAGTACATTTCTAATCAAATCCTATATACTATTAAGGAGATATAAAAGATGCAAGAACTCAATCTACAAGTGCCTTATCAGCTAAATATGATATTAGAAATAATATCTAAAAGAAGTCAAAGAGAATGGATTTACGGACGAAGATTATTGTTTGTATGCTCATAGAAGACTCTAACTTCTGAACTTATTTGTTATTTGGACTTATATCCAACCGTATCTGACGATGATAAAGATATCTATCCCGACTTTATTATTAAGGAGAATCTAAGTTTATTATACTATGGAGAACAATTCGAAGATGTATTATTGAATGTTTTGGATCAAAAAAGATAATCCTGCAATCAAGGATTATATCTCAGCATTAGATTACTATTCCAAGAATGATACATTTAAAGAGTTATAGCAATATAATTTCACGAATATGAGAAAATAACTATCGAGAAGGGCAGACTCTTACAAATAATTGTTTTATGAGTATAAAAAGATTATATGTAATTACATTATTAATTGTATGTATCAATGTAATAATACAAGCAGAGACTATTGGAAAAGACTCAATTAAACATTGGGGCTTTACTGCAAGTGTGATGAAAAAGTAAAGTTATCGCATTAGATAAAAATCAACGTAAATATCTAAAAGAAAACAATAATGGCTCCATCGCTGTAGAATTAAATCATATTCATCTTCCTTCTGATAATAATTTATACGCAAAAGATTTTAATTATCCTTCTTTGTCTATAGGTTTACGTTATACATTAAACAATAGTATTTGTTTTCATCGTTCTCCCGATTATGCTTGGAGTAAAATAGAAGAAGTTCCATATAATTCTCATTTAGGCAATACTCTTTCATTGTATGGTACGTTTCAGCGTGCTATTCATCGTAACCAACATTGGGAAACTTCTTATTCATTAAGCGGTGGAGTTGGCTACACAAACAAATGGTACAATAAATATAATAATATTGACAACGATTTCATAGGAACACCTTTCCTCATATATTTTGGTGCTGGTATTCATCAAACCTACCGATTTTTCTTCAGAATGGGGAGTAAGAGCAAGCTTAGAGTTTGTTCATCATAGCAATGGTGCTCTTTATCATCCAAATAAAGGCTCAAACAGTGTAGGCCCATCAATTGGTATAGTTTATTATCCTTATTACGAAACGCTCATTGGAGCTCATAACTGTTTTAAATCTACTCCATTCAAAAAGTATTTTTACTTTAGATTTTTACAGTTGGTGTTGGTGCTAAAACTTTTGGTTGAAGATTGGCAAATAACACAATTCCGTACATCAAAATCGGAGCCCAATTATCGTACTGGAAATTTTAAGCGATATGCTACCTATTCGTTGCAAGCCAATTTAATGTGTCGTTATGCACGTAGATGGGCATCGGGTATAGGAATAGATGCTTTTTATAACACATACGCACCACATATAGAACAATTGGAACTTAACAACGGCAATACCATTAATTGCAAACCTTGGTCGATTGGTATTGCAGGAAAACACGAAATTTTCTACAATAATCTATCGCTAAATGTTTCATTAGGAAGTTATTTATATCGACGAATGGGTACAATAGATAGAGAATTAGGTGGAAGGATATACGAACGAGTTGGTGTAAATTATTCGTTCCCATCACTCAATGGACTGAAGTTTGGCATTAATGTCAAGGCGCATTCCACAAAGGCAGACCTAACGGAAATTATTATTACCTATCCTTTGCGCATAAAAAAGTAGATTTACGGGTAGAACATAGCTCTGAGAATAAGGTTATAACATATATGTATAGTCTGCCTTTGGTTGGTATAATAGTGAATCAGTAGGAAAAAGATGAACAGACTTTAGAAAAGAGAGTACCTATAATGTTTTTTCTATTATATTCAAAATAAACTCGAACAACATATTATTGTTCAGAGACTTATGACAGAGTTTGAATTAAAACAATGCAAAAATAAAAAGAATTCATAACACTCATTTGAATAAATATATTTCAGGTATTATAATATGAAGTTATAAAGATTGTAACTTGTCGTTATATCTAATATGGAAATAATAGATATCTGAAAGGAAACAAACAGATATCTGTGACGCACGACAGATATCTGAAACAAAGATGACTATATTTAAAATATTTTTCTAAATATCTGAGAGCGTCTATTTATCTTATGAATAAAAGAGTAAACGCTGTTTATAATCTCCGAATCTATTTTCTACTGTTCTCAGATATATATTATGCTCTTCTATAGGTATAGTAGCCGATTCACCATACCAGCATATACACATAAAATTTGTGTACCTATTGTCTATATGGTCCATTCGTTGTATGCTTGTGAAGAAACTGGTGCGCTGAATTATTTCTTTCTATACTACTTTACTTATTCTATAAGAATAACCGTAACACCACGAGCTGCTTGTGCACCCATTACTAATGCTTGCTCTATGTCAGCAGTCTTGCTTGGTCCTGAAATAAAGACACCATATCCATAATTAGTCATCTTTATACGTTTGTAAGCTTCATGCATGTTATTAACAACATTGCTTTTACTGAGCAAGATGACTAATTCTTCTGAAATAAAGCATACGGCGCGCTCTTTCATTGTTTGCGGTATCCATATACAACCATTTTCTGCAACTCCAACCTCTCCTTGTATAATGCCTACGTCTGTTCCATTTAAATCGGCTGCAGAAGCGATAGTATCTGGATTTAAATCAGCTTCAATCCCCTCTACGTTCGATGCAAATATTTTTGCATTGGGACAGGCTTCCCTTATTACAACGTTTAGGTTGTCTCCTTTCTTCACCTCTATTACCTTTGAGCCAACTGTCTTAGACATACCTATGAACTCTTTTACGACATCGGTATAAACAATTCCTTGTACTGGTTTGGTTGGCATATCGAATTGCTGTGTGATGTTACGACGTAATTTATCGAGTAATTCTTCTTTCTTCATCTTGGTCTTCGTTTATGAAACCATAATACATTATTTTATTCCCTTCTCTTTCTCTTTTCTTCTTCCATCATCTGCTTATAAAGTGTATGGAATGTTTTCTTAGGGAAGTGTGGCATATCGTGTCCCACACTCCATGTATTCGGTTTTACATCCATCATTTTTTGTGGGATAATATTAGCGAAATGCGCATATTTTGTAGCAACGCTGTAAATTGCAGGGTGTTCGTATAGTTCGGTCATTGCAACCGACATATTTTTTTCTCTTTATTGTCTGTACCAAATCCCTCCAACGCTTGACGCCAATAATAAATTTGGCTACAGGTGCCACTTTTACTGGACAAACAAGGTCGCAGCTTAAACAGAGTGAGCAAGCTGAAACATTTCCACTGTGTTTTTTCGGATTGTGTACCATTCCAAGATTAATCCCTATTGGTCCAGGAATAAAATAATTGTATGAATAGCCCATTGAACGGCGATAAACAGGGCATGTATTCATACATGCACCACAACGAATGCATTTAGCTGTTCGCCAGTGCAATTGGTCTGCTATAATATTGCTTCGTCCGTTGTCTACCAAAATAACGTGCATTTCTGCTCCTGGACGAGCTTTACGAAACTGAGAAGTAAAGGATACAGACGGCTGTCCGGTTGCGCTTCGGGCCAATAGGCGTTGGAACACAGCCAGTGCATCATAGTTTGGAATAACCTTATCTATACCCATTGACACTATATGCAGTTTTGGAATGGAAGTACTCATATCAGCATTTCCTTCGTTTGTGCACACCACACAATCGCCCGTTGAAGCTACACCAAAGTTGCAGCCCGTCATACCAGCATCAGCTTCTATAAATTCTTGCCGTAGACTATAGCGTGCGCATTGTGTTAGATAGGTGGGATCGTGATTACCTATATCCTTTGATATACCATCTTTCTCGAACAATTCACCAACTTCATCGCGTGTAATATGAGCTGCTGGAACCACTATGTGTGCAGGTTTTTAAGTCCATCAGCTGCATATGCGCTCACCCAAGTCGGTTTCTACAACATCAATACCTTTTGCTATAAGGTATTTGTTCATTTCACACTCTTCAGTTAGCATCGATTTAGACTTCACCAGCTTCTTCACATTATGCTCTGCTAATATGCTGTATGCAATCTCGTTAAATTCTTGGGCATCTTTTGCCCAATGAACAATAACACCATTGCTCTCTAAGTTCCTTGAGAATTCGTCTAGATAATCAGCCAAATGTGTTAGTGTGTGCTCCTTTATCTCGCTCGCATGTTCTCTTAAATCTTCCCATTCGGGAAGCATTGCTGCTTGTATATCTCGTTTTTCTCTAAGTCCCCAAAACGTTTGGTCGTGTCGGGTTACTCTTTCGGGGTCTGATATAAACTTTGCCGCTTTCTTTGCATGACTTGTTGCCATCTCTATTCTTTCTTCGTTATAACCTAAATACCAGCTGCTAAAATCTCAGCAATGTGCTTAAATTGAATATTGTAGTGCTTTTTGTGTGCAATTCCTTGCATGTGCATTAAACAAGATGAGTCTGGTCCAGTAATAAATTCAGCACCTGTAGCTATGTGGCGTTTTACTTTATCGTCGCCCATACGGCTACTTACATCTGGTTCTTCTATAGCAAACATACCGCCAAATCCACAGCATTCGTCTATACGTTCTGGTTCTTTTACCGTTATACCTTCTTTTAGACTTAGAAGATCTACTATCTTGCTATATCTTGGAATATGTTCTTCTGATGGTGAGCTCAATCGTAGCTCGCGTACTCCATGACACGAATTATGAACTGAAACTATATGTTCAAACTTTCACGGAAGCTGCTTAACTTTTTAAGACATCGTGTAAGAATTGCACCAACTCTAACGTTTTTCTCTGGTGTAGAACATTTATGTTTATGAAGTTGCAGGGTGGTTGAACTGTACAAAAAGCTGACATGAAACACTTGGAGTTACTATATAATCATAATCCTTAAACACATCTTTCAAATTTTTTCAACTAAATTCTTCGACATACGTTGAAACCACCATTCGCCATTGGTTGTCCACAACAAGTCTGCCGTTCTGGATACTCTACATCAGGTTCAACCCACGTAGAAGTTTATAAGTGGCAATGCCTACCTCTGGATATAAAGTATCAACATAGCATGGAATAAATAATCCTACTTTCATAAATAGTTATATCTTGTTAGCTTTTATAATACAAAGGTAGATATAAAATAATAAATAGAAAAGGAATGTAGCTACAAAATATAATTAGAGAGTTAATTTAGTTTGCATAGCTCTATTGTTTGAGCGTATAGACATACAATTACTGTAATAACTTTTAGCATTATTCCCACTTCACTATCTTTCATTTCTAAAAATACAAAAGAAGTACTCTACATAACCATTTTAGCGTAGACAGAATAGGTGAAGTAATATAAGATGGAAACTTTTTGGTAGCCACAATATACCACATACTACTAATTAGAAATATATCATATAAGAGTTACTTAGTGTAAGTAAATACTCCTATATTTCAAGATTTCTATGTAAATTTGCATCCAACCAAAAGTTAGAAAATGAACACATACACAAAACATATAGCACAAACGCTTAATTTACCTGAACGAAATGTTGATGCAACATTAACGCTATTGAAAGAAGGCTGTACTATTCCTTTTATTGCAAGATATCGAAAGGAACGTACGGGAAACCTCGATGAGCTGCAAATTACACATATTGCAGAAATGAACGTGCGTCTGATAGAAATAGATAAACGTAAGGATACTATTTTAAGAACAATAGGTGAACAAGGAAAGCTTACCAACGATTTGGAAAATAAAATTGCAAATTGTTGGGATAATACGGTGTTGGAAGACTTGTATTTGCCATTTAAGCCCAAACGAAGAACTAAAGCTCAAATAGCACGCGAACAGGGACTTGAGCCATTGGCTATGTTGTTATTGATGCAGAAAGAACAGAATCCAATAGTTGCAAGTAAGCGTTTTGTAAGAGGGAATGTGGAAAACGAGATAGCAGCGCTACAAGGAGCAAAAGATATTATTGCCGAAATGGTGAGTGAAAACCAGCAGGCACGGAATACTGTGCGTAATATGTATAAGCGAGATGCTGTGTTATCTTCTATGGTTATAAAAAAGATGAAAAGTACTGATGTGGCACAGAAGTATTCTGACTACTTTGATTTTTCAGAACCATTGCGAAGCTGCAACAGTCATAGGCTATTAGCTATGCGAAGAGGCGAAACTCTTGGAATACTGCGTGTTAGCATTTCGATTGATGAAAAGGATTGTATTGAACGATTGAATCGGCAGTTTGTACATGGTAAAGGGGCTTGCCAAACTTTAGTAGCTGAAGCTATTGAAGATAGTTTTAAACGTTTAATTAATCCAAGCATCGAGAATGAATTTGCCCGATTAAGTAAAGAGAAAGCCGATGAGGACGCTATAAAGGTATTTACTGAGAATTTGCGCCAACTGTTACTGTCTGCTCCACTCGGTCAGAAAAGAGTTTTGGCTCTTGATCCGGGTTATAGCAATGGTAGCAAAATAGCTTGTTTAGATGCACAAGGAAGTCTGTTGCATCACGAGATAATCTATCCACATCCACCAAAGCGACTCTACGCACAGGCAACAGTGGCTATGATACGTATGATAAATCAATATCACATAGAAGCGATAGCTATAGGAAACGGAACAGCGAGTAGAGAGTCGAAAGAATTTGTTACCGATTGTATAACACATTTATCTGAAGCTGGGAAAGAAACTCCAAAAGTATTTGTCGTAAGCGAAGATGGCGCTTCTATTTATTCGGCTTCTGCTATTGCGCGAGAAGAATTTCCTAATGAAGATGTAACAACACGAGGAGCCGTATCTATAGGGTAGGAGACTAATAGACCCATTGGCAGAACTTGTGAAGATAGATCCTAAAAGTATTGGCGTCGGACAGTATCAGCACGATGTAGACCAGGCTGAACTACGGCGTTCTTTAGACTTAACTGTAGAAAGCTGTGTGAATCAAGTAGGTGTGAATCTTAATACAGCATCAAAACACTTATTGATGTATGTTAGTGGATTGGGTCCAGTATTAGCACAGAATATAGTTGATTATAGAAAAGAACACGGTGCTTTTACATCGCGTACACAACTAAAGAAGGTTCCTCGACTTGGAACAGTGGCATATCAGCAAAGTGCAGGTTTTTTTACGAATACCAAACGCAAAGAATCCACTCGACAATTCGGCTGTACACCCTGAAAGCTATCATATTGTTGAAGCTATGGCAAAAAATAAAAATTGTACAGTAAAGGAACTTATAAACAATAAGAAACTGTTAGAACATATCAACCTAGAAGAATTTGTATCAACCGAAGTTGGTTTACTAACACTGAATGACATCTTGCACGAATTAGAGAAACTGGACGAGACCCACGTGAACAGCTGAAAGAATTTGAATTCGATAAATCTGTGCATACAATTGCAGACCTTAAAGAAGGTATGGAATTGCTCGAATAGTAACTAATATAACAAACTTTGGTGTCTTTGTAGATGTTGGGGTTCACCAAGATGGGCTAGTACACATCTCTACAATTAAATAGTAAGTTTGTTTCTAATCCTAACACTATTGTACATTTTACATCAACACATATATGTTAAGGTTATAGAGATAGATTCTAAGCGAAATAGAATAGGTTTGAGTATGAAGAATATTAAACAACCAATTTAAAATTGTATACGCCTATATAATCAATCTAGTATATCGACTATGTAGACTTAATAAGAATATAGTGGAAGATTTATTAGACGCATCTATTATTTACGCATAAAACAAATATAATATTCCTAATTTTTGTTACTTTTTGTTTCAGATATCTGTAAGTCTCGTTACAGATATCTATGAGTTTCGTTTCAGACGTCTATCAGTAACAAAAATAGATATCACAAAAACTACAACTGTTATGAGTCTATACTGTAATACGCAAAATATATTTATTCAGCTTAAGATATATGAGCTTATAATATCTGTAATCTTTTAATTTAATTATATTTTATAAGTATCATATTCACAACAGATTATTAATTTTTAATTTATGTATAAAATGGGAATACATTATAAGCCTTTTTCTTATTAAAAAGTATTCCCATCTATTTTCTATTGAGTCTTTTCTCAATTTAACAATCTCCTTCTTATAATATCCCTATATAATCATACATTTTTCTTGTGATACCTACTTGTAAATCAAACTCACTATATGGATAAAAAGTAAGGTTGGCTACTAAGAATTACGAAATTATTGCGTATCTTTGCAATCGTTAATTAGGGAGAAAACAAAAAAATAGATGCTGTCAATCGAAGGTTTAAAAGTAGAGTTCGCTGTAAAGCCACTCTTTCATGATGTTTCTTTCGTGGTAAACGACCGCGATCGCATAGCTTTGGTAGGTAAAAATGGTGCGGGAAAATCTACAATGCTTAAAAATACTCTGTGGTTTTACAACGTCCCACAGCAGGTGTAGTAGCTGTTCCAAATGATACCACCATAGGCTATCTACCACAGGTAATGAAGCTATCTGACGATACTACGGTAAAGGAAGAAACACGTAAGGCATTTGCAGATGCTACCAAAATGAAAGAAAAGTTGGAGCGTATGCAGCAAGAAATGGCTGAACGTACCGACCTATGAAAGTGCAAGTTATGCTGAATTGGTCGAAAAATTTACGCAGGAGCATGAACGTTTTATGTTACTTGGCGGTGAAAAACTACGAAGCAGAAATAGAGCGGACACTGACAGGATTAGGCTTTGAACGTACAGATTTCGATCGTCCTACGTCTGAATTCTCTGGTGGTTGGCGTATGCGTATAGAGTTGGCAAAGATACTTTTACGCCGTCCTGATGTACTATTACTTGATGAGCCAACCAACCATTTGGACATTGAGTCTATACAATGGTTAGAACAATTCCTTGCTCAAAGTGCTAAAAGCTGTGGTGTTAGTATCTCACGACCGTGCATTTATTAATAATGTAACTAACCGTACATTAGAAATTACGTGTGGTAGGGTAGAGGATTACAAAGTGAAATACGATGAATATCTTGTTTTACGTAAAGAACGTAGAGAGCAGCAAATGCGTGCATACGAAAATCAACAAAAGGAAATAGCAGATATAAAAGCTTTTTATAGATAGATTTCGTTATCAAGCAACTAAGGCTGTACAGGTGCAGCAACGTATTAAAGCAATTGGAGAAAATAGTACCTATAGAGGTAGATGAGGTGGACAATTCAGCAATGCGCTTAAAAAGTTCCCACCGTGCTTACGAAGCGGTGATTATCCAGTTATATGCGACAATGTGCGTAAAGAATATCCCCCACGACTTGTATTCGATAAGGTAGATATGACCATTAAGCGAGGCGAGAAAGTAGCTTTTGTAGGTAAGAATGGTGAAGGAAAGTCTACACTTGTGAAAGTGTATAATGGGAGAAATACCATTCGATGGTAACTAAAGATAGGGCACAATGTTCAGATGGGCTATTTTTGCACAAAATCAAGCCCAGCTTTTAGATGAAAGCTTAACTATTTTTGAAACCATAGACCAAGTGGCAAAAGGCGATATGCGTTTGAAGATTAACGACCTTTTAGGTGCATTTATGTTTGGCGGCGAAACATCTGAGAAGAAAGTCAAAAGTGCTTTCTGGTGGCGAACGTTCGCGTTTGGCAATGATAAAACTATTATTGGAACCTGTTAATCTCTTAATTCTTGATGAGCCAACTAATCACTTGGATATAACTTCAAAGGAAGTTTTGAAAAGAAGCTATTAAAAGCTTTCGATGGAACAGCCATTATTGTTTCTCACGACAGAGAATTTCTTGATGGTTTAGTAAGTAAGGTCTATGAATTTGGTGGAGGCAAAGTTCGCGAGCATTTAGGCGGAATTTACGATTATTTGCGTGCTCATAACGCAGAAACAATACAAGAAAGTTTGAGTAAGGCAAGTGCAAACAATATTAATAAGGAAGCGGAAACCATAGTTAATACTAATCACGAAACAGCTACTCAGCCCTCTTCTGGCGCAGTATCGTATGCAGAACGCAAAGAACAGCAGAAGAAGATAAAAAAAGCTCAGCGCGCAGTAGAAGACTCTGAAAAGAAGATTGCCAAGATGGAAGAGCGTAAAGCTGAACTTGACGAACTATTGATGGTAGCAGAGAATGCATCGAATATGGAACTCGTTACTGAATACACCGACCTGCAACGCCATTTAGATAGAGAAAAACGAGCAATGGCTTGAGCTTTCAGAAGCGTTGGAAAGGTTGCTCGATGAATAAGGAAAAGTAATTAAATTCAATAAATAAATCAACAATCTTTTTCGTTTATATTGAACTTGTAGAACATGCGTTTAGTTTTAAAGGTGATATATTAACGAGAAGTTTTAAACTAAAATCATTTAAAATGAACATTAAGACAATCTTACCGATGATGATGATTGCTGCTGTTCCTATGACTGGTTTTGCTCAAAAACAAGCTGGTATAAAGGAAAGTAATCTCGACAAATCGGTACGTCCAGCTGATGACTTCTATCAGTTTGCGACTGGTGGCTGGCAGAAAAACAACCCATTACCTGCAGCTTATTCACGTTATGGTTCTTTTGACCAATTAGGTGAAGACAACAACAAGCGTATCAACACAATTCTTACAAGTCTGCTTAAGGCTAAAAGCAAAGCACGGAAGTGTTGAACAAAAAGCTGAGCTGATTTTTACAAACTCGCTATGGACTCTGTGCGTAGAAATAAAGAAGGTGTTGCCCCAGTAATGCCATTGCTCAACGAAATTGAGAATGCTAAGACTTTAGCAGACCTCACGTAAGATTCAGTTGAAATATGCAAGTCAAAGCTATGGTTTGCCTATCAGCTATGGATTTGGTGCTGATGAGAAGAATGCGAAGATGAATATTCTTAACGTTAGTCAGAGTGGTTTAACTTTAGGTCAGAAGGATTACTATCTCGACAACGATAAGTCAACAACCGAAATACGTAATGCGTTTAAGAAGTTCATTGTAAATATGTTTGAACTTTTCGGTTTCTCTAAGGCTCAAGCTGAACAGAATAGTAACTATATTATGCGTTATGAAACAGCTATTGCACTGATTTCAAAGAGCAGAACTGAGCTTCGCGATGCTGCTGCTAATTATAACAAGATGACATTGGCAGACTTTAAGGCTAAATATCCTAATATTCGTTTGGAACAATTGCTTAATGCCGACGGTGTAAAGTCTGCTGATATACAGGAAATGGTAGTTGGTCAGCCTAACTTCTTAGTAGGAGTAGACAAGTTGATAGAGACTGAAACTGCAAACGAACTTCGTGCTCGTATGGAGTGGGAGGTTATTCTTGAAGCTGCAAACTATCTTAGCGATGACGTCCGTGCCGAATACTTCAACTTCTTCAGCAAGACTATGCGTGGCACAAAGCAAGATTATCCACGTTGGAAACGTGCTACACAACAGATTGAAAGTCAAATGGGCGAAGCACTCGGCAAAATATATTGCGAACGTTATTTCCCTGCAAGCAGTAAACAACGCATGGAGCAACTCATCAAAAATCTTGAGGTTAGTTTGGCTGAGCGCATCAAAGCACAAAGTTGGATGAGCGAAGAAACTAAGAAGGCTGCACTCGAAAAGTTGTCTACTTTCTACGTTAAGGTTGGTTATCCTAACAAGTGGCAAGATTTAAGCTCACTTACCATTGACCCAAGCAAGTCGTATTACGATAATGTTATGAACTGCCGTAAGTTCTGGCATAAGGTAAAATCTCGACGAAACTGCTGGAAAAACCAGTTGATAAGGATAAGTGGTATATGACTCCACAAACTGTAAACGCATATTACAACCCTACCACTAACGAGATTTGTTTCCCTGCAGGTATTCTTCAGTACCCATTCTTCGACCCGACTGCTGACGACGCCTTCAACTATGGAGCTATCGGTGTTGTAATTGGACACGAAATGACTCATGGTTTCGACGACAATGGTCGTAACTATGACAAGGACGGAAACATGAGAGACTGGTGGGCTAAGGGAGATGGCGACAAGTTTAAAAGCTCGCACAACTCCATTCGGTGAATTCTTCAGCAACATTAGTGTACTTCCAGACCTCAAAGCAAATGGAAAACTTACTATGGGTGAAAACCTTGCCGACCACGGAGGTTTGATGGTTGCCTTCAATGCTTTGAAGAATGCAATGAAGGGCAAAAAGTCGCAAAACATCTTTTGGTTTCACACCAGAACAGCGTTTCTTCCTTGCTTATTCAGGTGTATGGGCAGCTAACATTACTGAAAGCTGAAATACGCAATCGTACTAAGAGCGACCCACACTCGTTAGGGCGAATGGCGCGTAAATGGTGCTTTGCACACATCGACGCATGGTACGATGCTTTCAATGTGAAGCTCGGCGACAAGCTGTACTTGCCAAAAAGAACAGCGTTTAGACCTTTGGTAATTCCCAAAAACAAACATATTACTTTCAACAATCATTAAGAAAGTAGTTTAATAAAGGGCTGGATTTATCTTAATAGTTATTCAGCCCTTTTTAATTTAAAAACTTCAAAAAGATTAAAAACATCATTATTGCCCTTAAACATGGATAAAGAAAGAGTTGTAGAAAGATTATCATGGATATTAAATTCTCCAGTATCATCACCAAGATATGCCACTAAAAGAATTCAGAGAAGAACAATTTCGTTTTTCGAGAATTATGTTCATTTTCTCCAAGACAATGGATTTACCACGACCGAAATATTGAAGACAGATGAACAAGCAACAGAAGAATCGCAAAATCAAGGTAGGAGATTTAACCCCTGAAGGCTTAAAATTTTATCTTTTCGGAGTAAGAAAATGAGAGAAAAGTACGACCGCGCAAAAGATAAAATAAAAAGCAATCAACGACTTTGCATTTATAGAAAAGAAATTGAAGCAGTTTCGTGAACAAGAAACAAAATAGATTTTTCAACAAATAAAAAGAATCTAAGTTCATAACACCTTTAAGAAACTCGGAAAACCAACAGAGCAAAAATCCACTCATCAGGACTTAAACGAATGTATGTTTTTGAAGATGGAAAAATAAACATATAACTTTATACAATTATTAAGAAAGATGGCTAAGCAAAGGACTAAATAGCTTTCAAGGTAGTTCAGTCCTTTAAAGTTTAAAAAGCTATTGCGATTTTTTAAAAGAAACATCATTATATAAGAAATATGGATCCAGAAGAATTAATTGAGAAATTAGATTGGCTATTTAAATCGCCCTTATCTTCGAAACAGTACAACACTCAAGAATTTAAAGAAGAACAATTTCGTTTTTCGAGAATTATGTTCATTTTCTCCAAGACAATGGATTTTACTACGAGAATCTTGTTGAAGAAAGGCGAAAAGGCAACAAACGAATCACAAATAAAGGTAGGGAGATTTAACCCCAGAAGGACTAAAATTCTATGCCTTCGGAGTAAGAAAATGGAGAGAAAAGTACGACCGTGCAAAAGATAAAATAAGAGCAATCAACGACTTTACATTTATAGAAAAGAAATTGAAGCAGTTTCGTGAACAAGAAACAAAATAGATTGTTCAAACCAAAAAAACTAAGGATAGATTATAGTATTACGCCTTAAAGAAGCTCAGAAAAACTGTCTGAGTAAAATATACCAACAAGGAGTTGAACGAAAAGTAGGTTTGGGATATAGAAAAAGAAACATTCTAAACCTACTCTCAAAAGCCTATGACTTTTTCATAAAAGTTATTGAGCCTTGTTTTAAAAGTAATAAAACCATTTGATAAAAATAACAATAACAATACGACCTAGATAATGGCATTTTGTTGCGTATTAAAAAAATATCACAAGACTTCATTTGTCAAATAATCTATAATATAATCATAAAGGTCGTAATTTGCTATGAAATCTAATTAGTAAAAACAGATATCTAAAACGTAACAGACAGACGTCTGAAACAATCGTGACAGATATCTGAAACGAACATTATAGATATCTAAAACAAAAGAAACTACATCTGTTTAACTTCTTTTTATGTCTGAAATATTCTATCGAATATGAAAGTAAACAGAATGTGTACTGTTTTATAAATCTTATCTAATTTATACAGAATCAATAAGAATGGGGATATAGGCAAGATGGAATATAAAAAGACGTATCAAATATACCCATTCAATACGTCTTTAAATAATATATGTTTATCTCTATCTCTTTATTATTTTGCAACTTTTTCTAGTTTTTCATAACAGAGAACATAAAGAGTGCAGATAGAACACAAAGGATAATGAATACGCTCCATACAACAGTTAATGGAAGCTTACCCCAGAGGAATCCGCCGACACTAACGAGGAGGTTACCTAAGGCTGTTGCAACAAACCAGCCGCCCATCATTGCACCTTTATACTTTGAGGAGCAACCTTTGATACAAATGATATTCCCATAGGGCTAAGCAATAACTCACCAAAGGTAAGAACTAGATAAGTTCCAATAAGCCAATTAGGAGATGCAAATGTCTTTGCACCCTCTGCAGCTGCCTTCTGTGCATCAGGAGAGTTGAGTCCCATAGAAGCTAACAACATCACCAAGAAGCCGCAGCCAGCAATCAGCATACCATAAGCAATCTTTCGTGGAGCAGATGGTTCTTTACCTTTACGAGCCAATGCACCGAATATAGCCATACTAACAGGAGTTAAAGCTACAACATAGAATGGATTGAACTGTTGGAAAATAGGAGCACTAACAGCTACACTACCACTTATGCTGCTATATTTATAGGCTATCACTGCTAAGGCTGCAAGAATAACGAGTGCTGAAATACCTTTTGCTTTTTCCTGTTTTTGCGCCAAAGAATGCGAAACCAGCATAAACGATGATGATAACCATAAAGAGATTAATAACATCGAACACCATACTCTGCACACCTTCTGCTGTAGGCTGTACAAATTCGTCAGCAAAGTAGGTTAGTGTGAGACCATTTTGATGGAAAGCCATCCAGAAGAAAAATACAACAGCAAAAAAACGAGACAGAGGGCTATGATGCGTTCTTTTGTTTCAGCAGGAGAAAGTTCTTCTACTGTAGTAGTGCCAACTTTTTTCTTCCTTCTTCTTAGCACTACCTTCTAAATGTTTAAATCCTGGACGGAAAGCATAATAGATTGCAATAGAAAGGATTAGTGATACGCAAGCAACGGCAAATGCCAAGTGATAGGCAGAATTGGGGTCCATGTGTAATGATTTTACTCCCCAATCATGAATTTTCACAGCAGCAGTAGGAGCAAACAAAGCACCTATATTAATTGCCATGTAGAAAATAGAGAAACCTGAATCGCGTTTGCTTTCCATTCCTTGAGCATCATAAAGATTACCGACCATTACTTGTAAGTTTCCTTTAAACAAACCAGTACCCAAAGAAATTAAAAGCAGAGCAGCTAGCATACTAGAGAAAGCAATTGTGCTTGATCCTAATGGAATGGCTAAACAGAGGTATCCTATGAACATAATCATAATACCAGCTTGTAACCATCTTACCATAACCGAATTTGTTCGCTATAATACCACCAACCAGTGGTAAGAAGTAGACTAATCCAAGAAAGGTGCTATAAATAGCTCCTGCTGTACCAGGCTCGAGGCCAAAGTTTCCTCTAAGGAAAAGGGCAAAGACTGCAATCATGGTGTAGTAACCAAATCGCTCTCCTGTGTTGGCTAAAGCCAATGCATAAAGACTTTAGGTTGTCCTTCGAACATAATTTTAAAGTTTTAATTTTTGTTATTAATTAATTTTATTTGTTGTTTTTATTCTTCACAATATCATATAGATATGTTAATTTGATAATTATATTACTATTATTAGATTTTTCCAAAAGAAATCTTTCTTACTATTGCCGTATATATTGCCCAATCCATAGTAATAGCGTGCCTCTAAAAATAAAATGTCCTATGCGACGGATACTCCATTCTGCACCTAGACCTGCTGCAATACCGTAGTCGAATTTCTTTTCGATGGGCATAGATTCCTGTTTTACAATTGTATTACTTCTTCCTGTACCATCATTTAATAAATTGGGTGTATCATAGTTGCTTATGACAGTTTCATTCAGTAATATCCCAATTTGTGGACCTGCTTGTGCAAAGAAATTGAAACCATTCTGTTCTCTTCCCCACGCTAAATGTGCAAAAACAGGTATTTGCAGATAGTTTAATGTCCGTGAATACTTTTCTGCAGATCCATTTGTATTGATAACAGGTTTATCTGTTGCAGTTCGTATATCTTGTTTCCACCCAGTTGAAGCATAATTTATCTCACCGTAAATAGAGCAGATAGTGTTGAAATACTTTTCACATACATACCTCACACTTAGACCAGCAGTAATACCGCTGTGTAGAGATTGTGATACTTTAGGGTCAAATCCTACGTTAGATAATATATAGCCAGTATTACCACCTATAGAAAGACTATTGCGGTAATCTCCCACTTGTGCATATATCCATAATGGAAAGAGTATAAGCAATGCTGTTACTACTTTTCTGTTCATAGCTTTATCTGTTCTACTACTGTATTAAGTTTTTAAGACTTAATAAACTAAGTTCTCCATAGTCTTATTAGGTTTAAAGTGTACTAGCTGGAAATGATTATTAATGTAGCCACCATTTCCAATATGTTCAAAAAATTGTATCGTGTTTGTAATGGAACATAATTAACTTCTGTACTTGTTCCCTTTAAAGTTTTTGCCCTTATTCTTAATACCTCTAATAAAGAATTGTGCCTGATCGTATCCAACAATAGCAAAACGTGGAATATATGAATCCTTCATAGGTTCATCATATTTATTGATATATTGTTTTTCTAACGCTTCAGTTCTTTTTGCTGCTTTATTATAATAATAGGTAGATGGGATATAAACATCATATTTAAAATAATTGTTGATATTATAATCACGGTACATAAACCATTCGTTATAACCATACATCGAGATATTAATATTTGGATTAGCCTTTCTTAGTAGGTCTAATTTTTCAAATACTTTATTCAGATAAGGACTTTTCTCAGAATTTATAATAACCACGTTAGGTTGAGAAGTGCTGAATTGTTTCTGCAAAAATCAACTTGTGGTGTATTTAAGTTAGTTATATTATAATGTATTTTTGCTAATTCAAGTTGTTTTCTTAATCCATTAGTAAAGAGTCCAACTTAGCTATCAATATCATTACAATTAATAAATATAGGGTGATGGGTCTTTTTGGAAACGCTCGAAGAAACATGCAATGGCTTTTCTATTCAAACGATTATTATCTTGATATACTTGGAATATATAAGGATTGGTATCTACTTCTTTCGATTCGATAGAAAAAGGTATAACCATTTTTATATTGTTGCGTTGGCAAAAAGTCGCCTAATGGTTTTTACTTGATTAGAATAGAGTGGACCAAAGATAATATCTAACGTCGGAGCATTCTTATCTAATAAAGTTGTTTTAATATCGGCATCTTTAGGAACATTCCAGCATGCACATCTGTATTAATTCCTTCTTGTTTCATTTGTTCTAATGCAAGTAGAATACCTCTATAGTATTCAACCATTCTTAATCCATCGCCATCTTCTCGATGTAAGGGTAACATAACTCCTATGCGAATGGCATTTGTCGTTGTGTTGGCTATTACAGGCTTCTTATCATTAATATTGTTTGGTGAATCAGGTACATATTTTTATCATTCCCTTTGGCATAAGGAACAAATATCCAATTACCTTTCTTGAGTTCATACCCTCTTGTTTCATCTCTGGATTTGCATCAATAAGTTCTTGAATACTAATTCCATAATCTTTTGCTATTCCAAAGATTGTTTCTTTCTTTTTTACTTTATGAATATCTCGCCAGATAGTAGTCTGAGCTGATACTTGAATAGTGAAAAATAATGTAAGCAATAAGAATAAGTATCTATAATAACGCTTCATAATCTGTTTATTTCTGAAATTAACACTCTGCAAAAGATAACAAAAACTATTTACTATTTGCTTTTTGTCGATAGAATTTTTGTATTTTTTGCAGAAATAAGAAGATTATGCAGCTATATTTTCATAAAATATCTTTAATAGTGGTTTTATTCTAATCGCCACTAATAGTTTTTTCTCAGTCTTGCGAGCCTTATGGAACGTATATTGAGAAAGTGGGAGTTCTGAAACGATAAACTCAGCACAAGGCTTTTCAGGTTCAGCCCCATTAACTGTAAATTTTGTAGCGAATCCTACTGTAAATTTGCCAAATGGCACTCATTTTGAGTGGCATTTTTAGAGCAAAACAAACCTACTAATGCATTCTTAATTCGCTATGAACAAGACACACAATATACTTTCACAACAGCAGGCTCATTTCGTGTTTGTTTATATGAGATATTAAATAATGATACTGTTTATATTTATGAACCGATAAACATATCTATTAGTGAGAGTGAAATATCTTTCCCCAATGCCTTTTCTCCTAATGGCGATGGTATAAATGATGTGTTTAAAGCTAAGAAAGGATTTAAAAGTATTGTAGAATTTCACGCAGTTATCTTTAATAGATGGGGGCAAAAGCTTTTTGAATGGAATAATCCTAATGAAGGCTGGGACGGAACTTTTAATGGAAAGCCTGTTGCGCAAGGAGTTTATTTTGTGAATGTGAAGGCTACTGGCGCAGATGGAAAGAATTTCCATATTAAGAAAGATGTGAATTTATTGCGCGGATACAACGAAACAACTACACAAACGCATTAATTGTAGTTTTACAAACAAACTGACACAAATAATGGTGAATGATAAAATAGAAGTGTTTGGGGCACGTGTGCACAATTTAAAAAATATAGATGTGTCAATGCCTCGTAATGCATTGATTGTTTTTACAGGACTATCTGGCTCGGGTAAAAGTTCATTGGCATTTGATACAATATTTGCTGAAGGACAAAGACGCTATATTGAGACGTTTTCTGCTTATGCTCGGAACTTTTTGGGTAATATGGAGCGACCTGATGTTGATAAGATTACTGGATTATCACCAGTATATCTATTGAGCAAAAAACCACAAACAAAAATCCACGTTCAACAGTTGGCACTACAACAGAGATATACGATTATCTTCGTTTGCTATATGCACGTGCAGGAATTGCTTATTCGTATATGAGCAACGAGCCAATGGTAAAATACACGGAGGAACGTGTAATCGAAATGATTCTTCACAATTATGCCAACAAAAGTATTTATGTACTTGCACCATTGGTAAGAAATCGTAAAGGACATTATCGTGAACTATTCGAACAAATGCGACGTAAGGGATATCTTTATATTCGTGTAGACGGTGAGATATTGGAAATTACACGTGGTATGAAGGTAGATAGATACAAAAATCACAATATAGAAGTTGTAATAGATAGACTTAAACTTGGTGCTGCGAACGATGAAACCTTTAAAGAGCGTTTAGCAAAGACGGTATCGGTAGCAATGAAACAAGGCGACTCTCTTATTATGATTATGGAGAAAGAGAGTGGCATTACTAAATATTTCTCTAAACGTTTGATGGACCCTATTACGGGAATTGCTTACAAAGACCCTGCTCCTAATATTTTCTCATTTAATTCTCCAGAGGGGGCGTGTCCGCATTGTAAAGGATTGGGCAAGATAAACGAGATTGATTTAACAAAGGTAATTCCTAACAAAAGCCAAAGTATTTATGAAGGTGCTATTATTCCTTTAGGTAAATACAAAACCAAATGATATTCTGGCAGATAGCTGCTATTCTTGAAAAATACGATTATACTTTGAAAACACCAATTAAAGATATTTCGAAAGAAGTGCTTGACGAAATACTTTATGGGTCGCTAGATAAAGTTCGTATCTCTAAAGAGCTTGTTCATACTAATTCCGACTATTTTTACTTCTTTTTCGATGGTGTTATAAAATACTTGCGTTCAGTAATGGAAAACGATGAAACTGCTGCCGGAAAGAAGTGGGCTGACCAGTTTATTGCTGAACGGGAATGTCCTGAATGCAAAGGACAACGTCTTAATCGTGAAGCTCTCTCATATAGAATATGGGACAAAAACATAGCAGAGCTGTCTACAATAGATATTGCTGACTTAAAGAACTGGGCTTGGAAATGTAGAGCGACACCTTAACGAGAAACAGCAACTTGTTGCTAAAGAGATTCTAAAAGAAATTCGCAAGCGTATAGACTTCTTGCTAAATGTTGGTCTTAATTATCTTTCGCTAAACAGACAAAGTGCAACGCTTTCAGGAGGAGAGAGCCAACGTATAAGACTGGCTACACAGATTGGCTCTCAACTCGTAAACGTGCTTTATATTTTAGACGAACCTTCTATTGGTTTGCATCAGCGTGATAACGATCGCTTAATAAAATCGTTGTGCAAATTGCGTGACCTCGGAAATACGGTGATTGTTGTTGAGCACGATGAGGATATGATGCGTGCTGCCGATTGGGTTGTTGATATTGGTCCAAAAGCTGGTAAGAATGGAGGAGAGGTTGTTTTTCAGGGTACATACAATCAGATGCTTCAAACGCACACTCTTACAGCTCAATATCTTAATGGCGAACGAATTATTCCACTTCCAACTGAATATCGTAAAGGAAATGGTAAATCGTTATGGCTGTATGGTTGCAAAGGTAACAATTTAAAGAATGTTGATGTAGAATTTCCTTTGGGCAAACTTATTGTTGTTACAGGTGTCTGGCTCTGGAAAGAGTACATTAATCAACGAGACCTTACAGCCTATACTATCTCAATATTTCTATCGTTCTTTGAAAGCTCCTATGGCGTATGCTAAGATAGAAGGAATAGAGAATGTAGATAAGGTTGTGAATGTAGACCAAAGTCCTATTGGACGTACTCCGCGCAGTAATCCTGCAACATACACAGGTGTATTCTCCGATATTCGCAATCTGTTTGTTAATCTTCCTGAGGCAAAAATACGTGGCTATAAACCTGGACGTTTTTCGTTTAACGTAAAGGGTGGACGGTGTGAGAATTGTGGGGGTAATGGCTATCGCACCATAGAAATGAACTTCTTACCTGATGTATTTGTTCCATGCGAGGTTTGTCATGGAAAGCGTTATAACCGAGAAACGCTTGAAGTGCGTTTTAAAGGAAAATCAATAGCCGATGTTCTCGATATGACAGTGAATACCGCTGTAGAATTCTTCGAGAATGTTCCGCTTATTCTTCCTAAAATAAAAGCCTTACAAGATGTTGGTTTAGGTTATATTAAGTTAGGCAAAGTTCTACAACTCTTTCGGGAGGCGAAAGCCAACGTGTAAAACTTGCAACCGAACTTTCTAAACGGGATACAGGAAAAACGCTCTACATTCTTGACGAACCTACTACAGGATTGCATTTCGAAGATATTAGGGTACTTATGGGTGTATTGCAAAAGCTGGTTGATAGAGGAAACACGGTTATAATTATAGAGCACAACCTTGATGTAATAAAACAAGCCGACTATATTATTGATATGGGACCTGATGGCGGTCGTGGTGGTGGACAAATTATTGCAACTCGCACTCCAGCAGAAATAGCAAAGGTTTCTCAAAGTTATACTGCTCCATTCATTAAGAAGTTCTTAAATGTAAAATAAGTAGTATTAATGCTTCTTTAAATTTAACTGGTTATTATAGATTCAGCAGATTTTACCTTAGTGTTGGCAGATTAGTTTACTTTAGAACGAAGTAGTAGGATAGTAAGCTACAATGAGTTAGAAAGACAAGCTATCTGCCAACAAGAAAACAGAAAGCTAGTAAGCAACGAAAGTGTTGCAGTCTAATAAGCTATTGAAACTTATAGGTGTGGTTGTCTGGCATCAACTTTTTATTTCTTCGGTCCAGCGTCTTTTTCATCGTCTTTCCATTCGTCTTATTTACGGTCTACGTCCTACAGCTTTTGTACAAATACACTATCTTCACTTACCTCTCGATAGCAATCTTTGGGAATAAAGCGAACGCACATACCTTCTATTTGGTTCGCCACTGTTTCCTTCTCTGTTGTTATACCGTGCTTCTAAAAACACATAATAAAAATAATGTTAAGCCAAATTCTGTAATTGTTAATATCAACGAAATATACTGCCGTGCCCCACGGGTTATACAGCCGTGCCCCACGAGTCCTACTGCTGCACCTTACGAGTCCTACTCCATAAAAGCTCAAAATCGTAGGCTTTCGGTTTAATTATATAAATTGCTTATTTATACTCGCATTCGAGTCTTTATCCAGCAAGGTTTTTAATCAAACAAAAAGTGTATAGCAAAAATCAAGAAAAGCCCATCAGATGTATATCTCTTGTTTCAGATATCTGTAACGTTCATTTCAGATATCTGTCAGTTGCGTCTTAGATATCTGTCAGTTGCAATTTAGATATCACAAAAACTGCAACTTTACAATCGTGCTTTTTCCGAGAAAAATCTATCTTTTCCCCACCGTACCTATTTTTGATGTATATAAATATGAGAGAGATGAAAACTATGCGTTGTTGCCTTTTTGTAAAAACAGTTATATGTCAATCTTAAAATTAAATGTATAAAAACGTTGATAATGCTGAGTATAAAATTATATTTGTAATTTTTGCAGCGAAAATAAATCTTTATGGAAACAACCGAGCAATCGTTTTATAGCAAATAAGTAAATGTTGTCTATGTATCTTCACAATCTTCTTTTTGGAATACATATATCAGCCGTTATAGTGTTTCGAACGAATTTGCATTATCTCCATATATATATAAGGTATAAGTCTACTTATTAATTTTAATATAAATGAAACAAAAAAATCTACATTCTTATTAGGCACTTTATTGTCGTTGCTAATATCGTTGCCTACTAATGCACAACCTGAACCACAGTCTGTGCTACAAATCAGGTCTGGTAACCTTCTTCCCTCAGAGTTTACCTCGGCTAAAAAGGTAGTGTCAAACAATATTCTTTCTGTGTTTAAGGCTAAGATGCCTAAGACACAAGAGAAAAGCACAATGCAGACCAACCATAAACGTAATACACAACACTTACTTGTAAATCCGAAGCAATGTATTTGGGGAAATGTTGTAACCGATAATCTGCTTGGTGTTTATTCATTTTTTCCAACGCAATCAATCGATTTTACAGAACTTGCTCCCTTTAAAAAAGGATTACTAAATGGAGGTTGTGGTATTGTCGATGATGAGCTACATTGTATTTATGTCGATGATACTTATGCGGCTTATGGAGTTCTGGGAGTTACTCACTATGCATTCAACACAGATACATGGGAGTTAATAGAGCAATCGCTTCAACCAAAAAGTTGGAACGTTATAGCTACAGAAACAGCTATAGACCCTAAGACAGGTGAAGTTTTTGGTGAGTTTTATTCAGCAAACTTGAAATCGTTAGAGTGGGGTGTTATAGACTATAGAACATTGACACGAACTACAATAGCAAAAGCTGAACACAGTTATATTGCTCTCGGAATAACTAACGATGGCAGAGCGTTTGGTGTTGCTGACGATGGAAACCTTTATCAGATAGATCGCACAACAGGTGTAGAAACATTAAAGGGTAGTACAGGTATAAACGTAAAGGACGAGGCAGAAAACCATTTCTATCAAACTGGAGAAATAGACCCTAATACTAACGAATTTTATTGGGCTGCAAAAACGGCTAATGGCAACTGTACATTATATACAGTAGACCTAAACGATGGACATGTTACAGCTGTAGGGTCAATGGAAAAAGCTACAGTCTTAGGTATGGTAATTCCAATGCCAAAAGCAGCAGCTGCAGCTCCAAATGTGGCAACCGATTTGCAAACTCAATTCAATGGCGCATCAACCACTGGTTATATTTCATTCAAAGCTCCTGAAACTCAATTCGATGGTACTACTCTTGCAACCAATAAGCCCCTTTCTTATACCATCACAGCCAACAACAAGCAGGTGGCAACAGGAACGGTGCTTCCAGGACAGGTGGCACAAACATCTATCCAAGTGGAAGAAGGTATGAACCACTTCATTGTTGTTACAACCAACGAGGGTGGAAAAAGCCCTAAGGCAAAATACGAAAAGTATATAGGAAACGATGAACCACTTCCTTTAGACTATGTAGATTTAAAAATAGACGACACGCGTAAAGCTACAGTGTCTTGGGACAAACCTACACAAGGACTTCATCAAGGCTATATAGGAAACCTTACTTACAATGTATATCGTTTCAGTAGTACAGATACTATAAAGGTTGCTTCAAACTTAACAGCCACTACTTTTACAGAAACTTTGCCCGAAAACTACACGAGCAGGCTATGCATACGGTGTACAAGCCGTTAATACTACTCAGTGTAGCAAGATAACAGTAAGTGAATATAAGGTTACTGGTAACGTTTTCGACACGCCATACTTCGATGATTTTAGAAACAAAAACGATGCTCTCATCTATACTATTGTCGATGGAAACGATGACGGATTTACATGGAGATGGTATGATGATGAAGAAAAAGGAAGAGCTTTCCGCTACTCGTATAGTCGCAATAATGCTGGCGACGATTGGTTGATGAGCCCTCCTATAAAGTTGAAAGCTGGTAAAACTTATAAAATTAGCTTTAGAGCTAGCAATGCTGAAGAAGAATACAAAGAACGATTAGAGGTTAAAATGGGCAATGCGCCAACAGCTCAAGCTATGACAACTAATGTTATATCGCCCATTGAACTTACAGATCCGCAATACTATGAGTTTAGCGCACAAGTTACTCCACAGAGTGATGGCGATTATTACATTGGATTTCACGCAATTTCTGACGCAAAAAAAAGCTTCATCTACTTAGGCGAAATGGGTGTTGAACCTATTCCCACAACAAATGCTCCTGCAGCAGTAGAGAATATGAATGTTATAGCAAATCCAACGGGCGCATTAAAGGCTGCTATTACTTTTAAGGCTCCAACTAAAGCAATCGATGGAAATCAGCTTACTGCTATTAAGAAGATTGAATTGCGCAATGGAACTAAAATACTAAAAACATTTGTTGCTCCTACGCCTGGTGCTGAACTCAAACTTATTGACGAGAACCCTACACAAGGAATTAATAACTATATTGCAATTGCTTTCAACGAAAATGGTAATGGAACAAGTGTTACACGGAGAGCATACATAGGAAAGGATCTCCCCGCAGAACCTGTAGTGAAAGCAATAGACCAAGGCACTTCGGTTAAACTTACATGGGAACCTGCCAAAGGTGCTCACGGTGGTGTAGTAGAGCCATCTAAAGTTGATTACGATATATATGATGTTAATCAGAATGGACTTGGCAACCATATTGCAATTGCAAAGAATGGCTTAACAGAATACACTGTAGATGGTATAAACACTAAGACTGGCGCACAACGCTACAGAAAATGGGCTATTGCTGCAAATTATAATGGCTTAAGTAGCGAGTTTGCAACAGCAAGCATTATTTTAGGAGTGCCTTATACGCTTCCATATCGTAACAGTTTCAGAAATGCTACTTTCGAACAGCAATTATTCCAGACTACCAGTTCTAACGACAAAGTATTGTGGCGACTTACTAGCAACGAATCGTCTGACGATGATGGAGGCTGTTTGTTCTTTAAACCTCGTGCTGCTGGTACATCGACTATTACAACTGGAAAAATTGATATGCGTGGAACTACTCAGCCTAAATTAGGTTTTAGTTACAATGCAAAGGCACAAACTCCTGTTCGGTTAGAGATTACCTTCGAAAAGATGGACGGTACAGTTACAGACCCTATATGGATACACGATTTCGCCAGCGATACAAAGGTTGGAAAATGGACAACTGAAATTGTAGACTTGCCAGAAACTCTTACCACCCAAGACTACATTCTTATGCACATAAAGGCTATAGCCGCCGATGCCTCTCAAATGTTGTGTACTTAGACAATATAAGCATTTCGGACCCATTGCAATGCGATGGAGCAATTGAGCTTTCTGCACCAGCAAGTGTAAATAAGGGACAAACTGTGAACTTAAAAGTAAAGGTTAGCAATTTAGGCCTCGACAAGATAGACCATGCTGCTGTAAAGGTTTCGTTGAACAATAAAGTTATTCACCAATCGGATATCACCAAAAAGCTTATCTCTGTTGCAAGATTTTGTTATCCCTATTAGTTACGCCACTACTATTCTCGACCCAAGCGAGCAACACAGTATAAAGGCTGAACTAACAGTTGCTAACGATATGCAAACTGCAAACAACACCGACTTAGCAAATATTATTCTCGAAAAAGCAAACGTGCTTCCACCAACCAACTTAACAAGTAAAAACCGACAAGGTGGGTACGGTAGAACTGTTGTGGAATAAACCAGAAACAACAAAAAGAAACCATAAGAGAAAACTTTGAAAGCTACGAAGCTTGGCAAACCGACTTTGGAAAGTGGACTACATTTGATGCTGATAAAGGCTATGCTATTCCGCTTAGCGCACAAGTTAGCTATCCACATCAAGGAGAACAATTCGCTTTTATAAATTGGAAACCTGACGACTATTTCCGTGGCACTAAAGATATAGCTCCACACTCTGGACGTAAAGCCGCCGTAGCAATGTACCAACAAAATGCAGAAGGAAACGTTATAGGTGCTGATAAGCGGTTGATTAGCCAGCCTCTATCTGAAGAGGAACAAACCATTAGCTTCTGGGTGAACAATGCGCAAGGAAACAGCCAGACAACAGAAACTTTCGAAGTGTTAGCATCGCCTACCGATAATAAACCTGCTAGTTTCAACAAAATAGATACGTATAAACAAAGAGTCGGCTGTATGGACTGAAATAACAACACAGCTGCCTTCGGGTACACGCTATTTCGCAATACGACACACTACACCTGCGAGTCAAGGACTGGTTTTCATGATAGACGATATTACGTTCGACGCAAGTAACGGACCTGCTGCTTATAATATTTATCGTAACGATTCGCTTATTGTAAGCACAACGTCTCCATCGTTCACCGATGATAAACTGAAACCAGGAACTACGCATAGCTATAAAGTTACTGCTGTATATCCCGATGGTTCCGAGTCTGAGCCAATAAGCGTAACTGCTACAACCAATATTCACGATATTGTAGGGAATGTAAACCTATCGTACGATGTTTATACCGTTGATGGCAAATTGGTTGCTAAAGGTTTGCACAACTTAAACACTCTGCCAAAAGGAATGTATATTATAAATGGCAAGACTATTATTATTCAGTAAAAATTGCGACTGAGCTAAAAGTCTTATACTCCTTTCTATGAGATGCGGACTTTATTTCTGATCCAAATTTTTATAGCACAAATAAGAAAGGCTGAACGGGTAGTACGTTCAGCCTTTTTAATTGCTCTGCTCAAATAGTTTGTGCCTAACTATATGGGCGAATAAGAAAAATGTTGGCAATGTTGTTTGTTGCTGCTTCTACCGTCTGAAACTCTCGTCTCTCTCGTAATTACATCACTACTTCGTTACAGTAACACAAGTCTTTCATATCAACGATATACCGATTAGACAGTATTACTTACGTATAAGTAAAACTTTATTTACATGTAAGTAAAACTTTATTTACGTGTAAGTAGAACTTTATTTACGTGTAAGTAAAACCATACATTGCTGTAGTCAATAATGCCTCTTACGCATAAAAATGTTGCGTATATATGCAAGAAGCGAAAGAACAGCGTGGAAAAAGTAATACATTCGCATTGTAGCATTCCGCTACACACCTTTTTAGCATAAATTGCGTCATTCTAACTTTGGCACGAACTTACCCCATATACGCCCAGCTCTTGCTTTATTACAAAGCATATTAATTATTTTATAACGAAAGCATAGTGCCAATATAAAAACATTATAAAATATAATGCATATTTCTTGAACGTTGGATAAAATGAATAAAAAGGAGTTAAAGACAACTTAAATGGTTAGTCTTTAACCCCTTTTTATTAGTTAGTGTTATTAATATATCTATTCTTTCAGCAAAGCATTTGCCATATTAAAAGCAGCTTTTTCTGCCATCGCCCATCGCCAATATAACAGTAGCACCACCGCGCACAATGTCGCCACCTGCATAAATTGTAGGAATAGAACTCTGCATTTCTTCGTTCACGGCAATAGTGTTCTTTCGCCCTAACTCCAATCCATCTATAGAATTCGGCACAAGAGGATTGGGCGATACTCCCACGGCAACTACTACTTGATCGCATTCTATCGTAATAGTTTTCCCCGTAGTTTGTGGTCTGCGACGGCCACTTTCGTCAGGTTCTCCCAATTCCATAACATCTAATACAGCTCCACAAACACGTCCATTCTCGTCGGCAATATATTCCTTCGGGTTGTGTAGCGTTAGGAAGTTAATACCTTCTTCTTGTGCATGTTTCACCTCCTCTACACGTGCAGGCATTTCTTCTAACGAACGGCGATAAACTAATGTAACATCTGCACCAAGTCGTTTTGCCGTACGGCAAGAGTCCATAGCAGTATTTCCACCGCCAACAACAAGCACCTTTTTTCCAATAATAATAGGCGTATCGGTATCAGGGTTAGCTGCGTCCATTAGGTTTACACGGGTAAGATATTCGTTGCTCGAGAGAATATTTATGCTATTTTCGCCTGGAATGCCCATAAAGTTCGGCAATCCTGCACCAGAGCCAACAAAGATTCCTTTGAAGCCGTTTTGTTTCAGTTCTTCCACACTTATAGTTTTGCCAACAATAGTGTCTGTCTGAAATGAACTCCCTGCTTTCTTAAGTTTTCAACTTCCACCTCAACAATCTTGTTTGGTAAACGGAACTCTGGAATACCATATTTAAGTACGCCACCAATTTCGTGTAATGCTTCGAAAACATAAACCTCAAATCCACGCTTCACCATATCGCCAGCAAAACTAAGTCCTGAAGGTCCTGAGCCAATAACAGCAACCTTCATTCCATTAGACGGAGCAAGTTCGGGCAAAGTAATATTTCCACTTTCACGTTCGTAGTCGGCAGCAAATCTTTCAAGATAACCAATAGCTACAGCAGGTTCTTTCATTTTTAAATGAATACAACGACTTTCGCATTGCTTTTCTTGTGAGACAAACACGACCACACACAGCGGGTAGGGCAGAGGTGTCTTTCAATACACGGGCAGCGTTAAGAAACTGGCCACGTTCAATGTTCTTAATAAAGCTTGGAATATTAATGTTTACCGGACAACCTTCCACGCATGTAGGTTTTGCACAGTCGAGGCAACGTTTAGCTTCGCGCATTGCCATTTCTTTCGTAAGACCTTTGTTAACTTCCTCCAAACGAGTAGTTGCACGATAAACAGGATCAAGTTCAGGCATCTGCACTCGCTCTATAGTAGTGCGCTCTTTGGGCTTCATACTTTTGCGCAATTCAGTACGCCATTCAGAGTTTCGTTCAATAAGTTCAGCAAAGTCTTGCTTTTGTTTCTTCGGCAGGAGCTAAAGGCGTATGCACTGTGCTATTAGTGGTCTCAACTTCTATATGATGATGCCCTATCTGGGTTTGTTTTCTCTCCATCTCTTCGCGTTCAACACCCTTAAAAGTGCCCATACGCTTAAACATTTCGTCCCAATCAACAAGGTCTCCATTAAATTCAGGACCATCAATACATACAAACTTTGTTTTTCCACCAATAGTAAGACGGCATGCACCGCACATACCAGTATCGTCTACCATAATTGTATTCAGTGATACATCGTTAGGTATACCATACTTCTTTGCCAACAAAGATGTAAACTTCATCATTATTGGAGGACCAATAGCCAAAACTTTATCTACTTTCTCGCGCTGCAAAACTTCTTCAACACCAACAGTTACTACACCCTTTTTTCCCATACTACCATCGTCGGTCATTATAATAACTTCGTCGGAGTATTTTGCAACGTCTTCAACCATAATCACCAGTTCTTTCGTGCGCCCTGCCAACACAGAAATTACACGATTTCCTGCTTTTTTGAATGCTGTTAAAATTGGTAGGATAGCAGCAATGCCAATACCACCACCAGCACACACCACAGTACCATAATTCTCTATGTGAGATGCTTGTCCTAATGGTCCTACAATATCTAGAACCTCATCGCCGGGTTCAAGTTGGCACAATTTAGTAGACGAAAGCCCCACTTCCTGTATAACCATTGTAAGTGTTCCTTTCTCAGGATCAGCTTTAGCAATAGTGTAAGGTACACGCTCGCTGTTATTGTCTACGCGTACTATAACAAAAGTTTCCCGCTCTACAACTGCGTGCAATGAGTGGTGCTTCTACTACAATACAAAAACCTTTTTCGGAAAATTGTTTTTTTACTAATAATCTTGTTCATGTTTTAAAGGTTAAGTTGTTTATAGATTCTTTATTTTTCTAACTCTCAGCAACATTTATTTTTTTCTGTGCTCTTCAGTAGATTGCATTATACAGACTAAATTCTGTATTTTTTTCTATCTCTTTCTATTTGGGATTAGGGGAGATACAATCTTAGTTTTCAGATATCCTAAATGCAAGATTGTATCAGCCCTAATTTCAGCAAAGAATATTATCTACGATTTCAAAAACAATTAGAAGTTCTTGTCATCAAGTATTTCAAATCCACAATAAGGAACAAGTGCTTTAGGAACTCTTATCCCTTCAGATGTTTGATTGTTTTCCAAAATGGCAGCAACAATACGTGGTAAAGCCAATGCTGAACCATTAAGAGTATGGCACAATTCTATCTTTTTATCTTCAGAACGACGATAACGACAATGTAAGCGATTTGCCTGATAGCTCTCAAAGTTTGATACAGAACTTACTTCCAACCACCGTTTTTGAGCACCGCTCCATACCTCGAAATCATAACAGATAGCGGAAGTGAAACTCATATCTCCACCACATAATCGAAGAATATGATATGGAAGTTCCAATTTTATTAACAAACCTTCAACGTGTTTCAGCATCTCGTTTAAAGATTCATAAGAATGTTGTGGAGTATCTATACGAACAATTTCTACTTTGTCGAATTGATGCAAACGATTTAATCCTCGTACATCTTTTCCATAACTTCCAGCCTCACGACGGAAACATGAAGAATAAGCACAACGTTTAACAGGGAGTTCCTTTTCGTCGAGAATTTCATCACGGAAGATATTGGTTACTGGTACTTCTGCTGTTGGAATTAAATAAAGATCGTCTACTTCGGCATGATACATTTGCCCCTCTTTGTCAGGTAGCTGTCCAGTGCCTAAACCAGAAGCCTGATTAACTACTAATGGAGGTTGTATCTCTAAATATCCACTTTTGCGTGCTTCGTCTAAGAAGAATGCTTCTAAAGCACGTTGAAAGCGGGCCATCTTACCTATATATATAGGAAAGCCTGCTCCTGTTATTTTAACACCGAGATCAAAATCAACAAGATTATACATCTTACATAAGTCCCAATGACAAAGAGCTTCGCCTTCAAAGGTTGGTTTTTCTCCTCCTTCTTTTACAACAACATTATCGTTTGCATCTTTACCTTCAGGAACATCTTCATTGGGAATATTTGGAATAGTTAGCAACAAGTTAGTCATATCTGCTTGTGCTTTTTCCATATTATCTTGTAGTTCTTTATCGGCAGTTTTCAGTTCGGCTACTTTATTCTTTATTTCGTTAGCCTCGTCTTTCTTTCCTTCTTTCATTAATCCGCCAATTTGTTTTGAAAGAAGATTTTGTTGTTGTTTATTGTTATCAAGTTTCTGTTGGTATTCTCTACGTAATTTATCGTATTCTAATACCGTTTCAATGGTCTTCTTAGCATTATTAAAATGCTTTTTCAAGACCTTTTATAACACGTTCAGTTTCTTCACTGATAAGCTTTAATGTAAGCATACGTTTTTTTGTATATTTTATGTTCTATTTTTGACAACAAAGTTACGAAAAAAATATCTGATATACAAGAATTTTTAGATAAAGTTTCCTTATCTATTATGATAGGCTAAGAAATAGGTGAGATTATCGAAAAAGAAATCCATCCATAAGCTTCTATTAGGAGCAGATGAATGGATTTCTATTATAGTATATTCTTTAATAAGTAGACGTTTTATGCGTCTCGCTAATTTATTCTATTACGACTAATGGCTCATCTTCAAGCACAGCCTGACCAACTTTTACAATGATAGCTGTAACTTTACCGTCTCTTTCTGCTTCAATGCTATTTTGCATTTTCATTGCTTCAAGCACGAGAACAGTATCACCAGCTTTAACTTCTTGTCCAACTGAAACCTCTATAGAAGTAATAGTGCGGAAGTGGAGCCTTTATTGCATTAGAAGTATTGATATTTGCTGATGTAGCCGTGTTTTCTGTTTCATTTTCAGCTACAGGTTTCCCTAATTCAACCTTTTTCTTCTCTGGTTCTGCAGGTGCTTCCATCTGCACCTTATATTCTTCACCATTCACAGTAATGTCAGCAACATTATCTTCACTAACATTATTTATTACGACAGAATATTCCTTGCCGTCTATTGTATATTTAAATTCTTTCATTTTCTTTTATGGTTTCTTGGTCATAATTTCGAACTTCGCATTCCACAATGTCTGCTTTGGTTTAATTGTGATAATGCCAGATTCTACATCGTGAACATTATTGCCTGCATACTCATAGAGAGCCATAGCAATTGCTGCATATATATTATTGTTCATTTATAGATATTTTTAATGAAAGGAACTTGCAAATTTTACATTGGCATACAACCATGTTTCTTAGCAGGTAAATCTTGCTTCTTATTTGCTAATTGTGCAAGACCACGGCAAATGCGGAAACGTGTGTTGCGTGGTTCAATAACATCATCTATATAGCCGTATTGAGCTGCCTGATATGGATTTGCAAATTTTTCTGTATATTCTTCTTCTTTTTCAGCAATGAATTGTTTAACATCGCCACCATTCTCTTTTACTTGTTTTACTTCTTTTCCGTAAAGAACAGCAACAGCCCCCGATGCTCCCATAACAGCTATTTCTGAACTTGGCCAAGCAAAATTAAGATCTGAGCGCAATTGTTTACAGCCCATAACAATATGCGAACCACCATAACTCTTACGAAGTGTAATAGTTATTTTAGGTACTGTCGCTTCACCATAAGCATAAAGTAGCTGTGCTCCATGTAGAATAACAGCATTATATTCCTGACCAGTGCCGGGAAGGAAGCCTGGAACGTCTACTAACGAAACGATAGGAATGTTAAAAAGCATCACAAAAACGCACAAATCGTGCACCTTTTCTACTTGCATTTGTATCGAGAACGCCAGCATACGCAGATGGTTTGATTAGCTACAATTCCCACACTTTGACCATTAAATCGAGGCAAAACCAGTGATAATATTTTTAGCAAACTTCGGTTGTACTTCGAAGAATTTTCCATTATCGGTTATTGCTTTTTATCACCTTATACATATCGTAAAAGCTTTGATTTGGGTCGTCAGGAATAATTTCATTCAACAAATCCTCCTTACGATCAATAGGATCGGTGCACTCTGTACGTGGAGCCTCTTCGCGATTATTAGAAGGTATGTAAGAAAGTAAAGTCTTAATGGTCTCTGTTGCTTCTTCTTCTGTTTTTCGCTGTAAAGCTTGTTACACCACTTTTTGTTGCATGAACACTTGCACCACCAAGATGTTCAGCATCAATATCTTCTCAGTTACCGTTTTTACAACTTTAGGTCCAGTAAGGAACATATAACCTGTATCTTCTTTCATTAAGATAAAGTCGGTAAGGGCAGGAGAATAAACAGCTCCACCAGCACAAGGACCGAGAATACTTGAAATTTGAGGAATTACACCCGAAGCGAGAATATTACGTTCGAATATCTCTCCGTAACCTGCCAAAGAAGAAATTCCTTCTTGAATACGTGCTCCACCAGAATCATTCATACAAATTATTGGCGCACCATTTGTCATAGCCATATCCATAACTTTACAAATTTTCTGTGCCATTGTTTCTGACAAAGAACCTCCATTAACAGTAAAATCTTGTGCGTAAACATAAACAAGACGACCATCTATTGTAGCTGAACCTGCAACTACTCCATCGCCCAGATATTGTTTTTTCTCATACCAAAGTTATGGCAACGATGGAGTTTAAACATATCATACTCTTCGAAACTACCTTTATCTACCAACATCTCGATACGCTCGCGCGCTGTATATTTTCCACGAGCATGTTGTTTTTCTATGGCCTTTTCGCCACCACCTAAACGAGCTTGCTCTCTTTTGGCTACGAGTTCCTTGATTTTTTCTGTTTGTTTACTCATAATGTATTTATTTCTCTTAATAATTCTAACTACACTTGGCGAGATAAAAACCACCAATTCGATGCAAAAATACGAAAAAAAGCCCACTTAATATATCTTAGGCTCTTTAAAGTTTGTTAAGGAATGATATTGTTATATGCTCAAATAATGATATATATTCAGACTAAAATTGCTGTTTGGTTATTATCTACTAGCGTTCGTTTATCAATATCTCAGTTATAATTTTTACTCTGCTTTTGAGTGGAATGAAGTTTCAAACCATGCTTTCTACTCTTAAGCCACCTTTGGGTATTGTTAATATTTAGGCTATTAATAATGATCGGTATCTTACGAAAAACACCAACTATAAAATAACCATACGTTGGAGTTTTTTGTATATAACGTTTTTGATATGTTCGTGTTTTGTTTTTCGTATAGACCTTTTTATTTTTCACCTTTGTAAACAAAATAATTATGTCTTTTTGAAGTACGTGATAAATATGTAGAAGTAGAATCCTCATCTACATACTCTCAACGAGTCTCACATCCAGCCACTATTTATTAAGATGAGAAAGTTTTCACTAGGATATTAAATATACGTAACCTCCTCTTATTATTATTTTTAGTTTAAGTAAATGGAGGTTACGTTATTAAATATTGATCATCACATATATGAATTTACTTTTTTCCAAATTTACTTAACCATTTTTAATGGTTTCTTTATCAGTGATTTAAATTTATTTTCCGACTTTTCTTTCTTTTGTCATATCGTCTTTTATCTCATATTTGGTACTTCGCTGCAGTTTATTTATTTCTTTAGAACGTCGTTCTTTTCTTTGTTTTTCGTTTTTGTTTTTCGTTTAATATTTGACTCAACAGTCGTATTTTCATATCTCTGTTTCTTTTTCCTCTTTTTATCTTTAGCAGATTTTTGAAGTAGAATTATTATTCTTTTCTTTATTTCCAACCTTATTGTTCTCTATAGAATTTCCATTCTGTACTTTTATTCTGTTGTTTATTATCTACAACATTTGAGGAAGGCTCTATTGTTGCGATTATTTTTACTTGTATTTTCTGCATTTTGTTTTCTCTTATCGTCTGTATGAACGGTAAGATTTTTGAGATTTCTTTTCAGTAATTTCGTTTCTTGTTGATTGTTTTTGGTTACCTCTCTTATTATTACGAATTTTTCTTATCTTTGTGACTTTGTTGATCGCGTGCTTTTTTCCGTCTCGTTTTTAGCACTTGTATTTTTTTCTAGATTTATTGATGCTTTTATATTCAGGACCTTTTCCTATATCTTCTGGTAATGAAACTTTTTCAATTTCTTTCTCTAAGAAATTTTTCTATTTGTTGAAAAGTTATAGATATCATCATCACTCACAAGTGTTATTGCAATTCCATCTCTGTCAGCTCTTGCCGTACGTCCTATTCGGTGTACATAATCTTCTACATCGTGTGGTACATCATAATTAATAACCATTGTAATATCATCGATATCAATTCCTCTTGATAAAATATCTGTAGCTACAAGAACATCAATTTGTCCACTTTTTAAATTTAAACATCATCTCATCGCGTTGAGCCTGATCAAGGTCAGAATGCATCTGCCCACAATTTATCTTTTTCTGATTAAGCGATGAAGCTATTTGTTTTACTTTTTGTTTTTGAACCAGAAAAGATTATGACTCGTTGAGGATTGTGTGATTTGAATATGTCTTTTACAATCTCCATCTTTTGTGTTTCATAACAAACATAAGCTATTTGATGTATTTTATCTGCAGGTTTGCTAACAGCGAGTTTAATTATTGCTGGATTTTTTAGTAATGTCCCAGCAAGATCTTCAATTTTTTAGGCATCGTCGCCGAAAACATAATAGTTTGACAAGTTTTGGGTAGTTTTTTCTGAATAGTTAATATGTCATCTGAAAATCCCATATCTAACATTCTATCAGCCTCGTCAAGAATGAAAAAGCTAACTTTAGAGAGGTCAACATTGCCTAAAGAAATATGAGAAATAAAGCGTCCAGGGGTGGCAATAACAACATCGGCACCTAAAGAAAGACTCTTTAATTCTTGATCGTAACGGTTTCCATCGTTACCTCCATATACAGCTACACATGAAATACCATTCAAATAGTATGAGAAACCTTGAAAGGCTTGGTCTATTTGTTGCGCTAATTCACGAGTTGGAGACATAATCAGGCAATTTATTGCATCTTCTGGATAACCTCCATCTGCAAGTTTTCGAAAGGATAGGAAGCAAGTAGGCAGCTGTTTTTACCTGTCCTCGTTTGTGCTACACCCTAATATCTCTTTACCTTTTAAAATTTCTGGTATACATTTTTCTTGAATAGGTGTACATTGCTCGAAATGCATATCGTAAAAGTGCATCGAGTATATCGTCATTTAAATCTAAGCTTTCAAAAATCATAGAAATTTTATTTAATTCTTCCCTACTACGGATTTTTGTTTATTTTTTTCTTCATTAATTAGGTGCTTGTCGATAACAGAAATATGCTATCGCAGCGAAAATTATATTTGGAATCCAAGCAGCCAATATTGGTGGGAGTATTTGCATTAATGGCAAAAGTAGAAGAAACAGTTTGCAATAAAATATAACTTACGCTCAATACAAGTCCAATGCCAAGATACAATCCCATTCCACCTTTTCGTTTACGTGAAGATAACGATAAGCCAATAATAGTTAAGACAAATGATGAAAAAGACATTGCTATACGTTTATGGTATTCAACTTCGTATTGTACAACATTCTTAGAACCTCTGCTCGTTTGTTTCGAAATATAATTACGAAGTTCTGCCGACGTGAATGTTTCTTGTTGGCCTTTTGAGAAAACTAAATCAGTTGGTTCCATCATTATAACAGTATCTTTTTCTGCTCCTGTTGTAATATGTTCTCGTAACCCCCTTAATTTTCTGCTTTTCCAGTCTGATATTTTCCAATGATATTTCGAATCTGCTATTGTATCATACTGAATTTCGCTAGCTGTTAAGTGATCAACAAGTTTGTTACCATCAAATTTGTCGAGTGAGAACCCATAACCACGCTTATATTTATCATCGTAGTTCTGAATATAAGCCACAGTATTTTTCGCAACCTTTAGCTGTACATTTTCTGCAGCAGTATTTTTTTTAGAATTAAGATAGAGTGATCTAAAATTTAAACGTATTATAGTACCATGCGGAATAACAGAACTATTTAAAATAATAAGTTAGTCCTGCTATTAATATACACGAAATCATATACGGGACGTAGTCAAACGGATTAAACGACACACCAGAAGCAAGCATAGAAATTATTTCAGAATTACCAGCTAGTTTTGATGTAAAGAATATTACGGCTATGAAAAACAAATAAAGGAGAAAACAGATTAGAATAGTATGGAACGAAGTTTGCATAATAATCGAATATAATAGCATGCCATGGAGCTTTATACTCGGTAAGTTTCGATAAGTTTTCGTTAAAGTCGAATATTATAGCGATAGAAATTATGAGAATTATAGAAAAATACATAAGTTCCTATAAATTTTTTTAATGATGTACCAATCTAATAAAACCAACAAGATGTTTTTGGGTGAAGAGCTGGTAAATGTTTTTTAACCACATAAAAGCATTTATTAAAAACTCTTATAAGTTTAAGATGTTTCAATGCTGCCAGCTTATTGATAACAATATTTATTATCCTGTTGAATAGATTTTTCATCTAATATAGTTATAAACGTCGTCCTAACTTGTCCATAATAGAAGACTCCATTGTGTAAAGTCTCCTTTTTCTATATGTGTCCTTGCATCAGTAACTAATCGAAGGTAAAAAGCAATATTATGAATACTTGCTATTTGCATAGCGAGTAATTCGCCTGCTTTAAATAAATGATGTAAATAAGCTTTTGAGGTTATAATATCTATATCACACCCATTGCTATCTACTGGCGAAAAATCGTTCTCCCATTTTTTATTTCGCATATTCATAGTCCCTTCGTATGTGAAAAGCATTGCATTGCGACCATTTCTTGTAGGCATAACACAATCGAACATATCTACTCCACGTTCAATTCCTTCAAGAATATTTTGAGGAGTACCAACTCCCATTAGATAACGAGGTTTATCTTTTGGTAAAATCTCATTAACAACCTCTATCATTTCGTACATAACTTCTGTAGGTTCTCCTACTGCAAGTCCTCCAATAGCATTACCATCTGCTCCTTTATCGGCTACGAATTTTGCAGCTTCTGTTCTTAAATCCTTGTAAGTGCACCCTTGTACAATAGGAAAAAGACTTTGTTTATAACCATATAAAGGTTCCGTTTCGTTAAAACGTTTAATACAACGATCTAACCACCGTTGTGTTAATCCTAAACTTTGCTTCGAATATGCATAATCGCTATTTCCAGGAGGACATTCATCGAAAGCCATAATGATATCTGCACCTATAATTCGTTGTGTGTCCATTACATTTTCAGGTGTAAATATATGTTTAGAGCCATCAATATGACTTCTAAACTGGCAACCTTCTTCTGAGAGTTTACGAATGCTTGTTAATGAAAAAACTTGAAAGCCACCTGAATCTGTTAATATTGGGCGGTTCCAACCATTGAATTTATGTAATCCACCTGCTGCTTTTAGAATTTCTAAACCTGGACGTAAATACAAATGATACGTATTACCAAGTATAATTTGTGCTTTAACTTGTTCTATTAGTTCTGAAAAATGAACTCCTTTAACAGTACCAGCAGTACCAACGGGCATAAATATAGGTGTTTTTATTTGCCCGTGATCAGTGGTAATTAAACCAACTCTTGCTTCACTTGCTCTATCAGTACATTGAAGTTCAAACGTCATTCCGCGTTATTTTTATTGTTTTCTTCTTTAATTGTAAAGTCAATCGGATTTGCCACCATCTCGTTTGTAAGAGCAAAATTCCATACTTCTTGTACATTTTCTACATAATGGAACTCAACACCAATGCGATATTTCTCTGGTATTTCCTCTACATCTTTACGATTCTCTTTGCACATAATGATATCAGTAATCCCCGCTCTTTTTGCTGCAAGAATCTTTTCTTTAATACCACCAACAGGAAGTACTTTCCCTCGAAGTGTTATTTCGCCAGTCATTGCAGTATTTTTTCTAACTTTGCGCTGAGTAATTGCTGATGCAATACTTGTGGCTATAGTTATACCTGCAGATGGACCATCTTTAGGAGTAGCTCCTTCTGGAACGTGAATATGAATATTCCATTGTTCAAAAATACGATAATCTACGCCAAGTGTTTCTATATGAGCCTTAACATATTCTAAGGCGATAATAGCAGATTCTTTCATAACGTCTCCAAGATTTCCCGTAAGCGTTAATTTTCCTGCTTTTCCTTTCGATAGAGATGTTTCTATAAATAAAATCTCTCCGCCAACGCTAGTCCATGCTAACCCCGTAACAACTCCAGCATAATCGTTTCCTTGATAAATATCGCGATAAAAAGGAGGTTTACCTAACAAATCCTCTAAATCTTCAGGTTTAATTTTCTCAATAGGCAAAAGCATTGTCTCTTCTCTTGTTTTAATGCTAATTTACGAAATGCTTTATCTATTTGCTTTTTCTAGTTGGCGCACACTCACTTTCACGCGTATAATTTTCAATCAATTTTTCTAAAGCGAGATTGGTAAATTTTAAGCCTTTATTATGTTGGATTAAACCAGTGTCTTTGACTTCTTTTTGGAACTAAATGACGTTTAGCTATTTCTATTTTTCTCTTCAGTAATATAGCCTGAAACTTCAATTACCTCCATACGGTCTAATAATGGCTTAGGAATACTGTTTATATCGTTTGCAGTTGCTATAAATAATACACGAGAAAGATCATAATCTACATCGAGGTAGTTATCATGAAATGCATTATTCTGTTCTGGATCAAGAACTTCTAACAAAGCAGATGCAGGATCGCCATTTATAGTATTTTGTGTTACTTTATCGATTTCGTCAAGAATAAAGACCGGATTAGATGAACCTGCCTTTTTGTATATTTTTTTATAATACGTCCGGGCATAGCTCCGATATATGTACGACGATGACCACGAATTTCTGATTCATCGTGTAGTCCACCAAGAGACATACGAACATATTTACGTTTCATAGATTCGGCTATACTTTTACCAAGACTTGTTTTTCCAACACCTGGTGGACCATATAAACATAGAATAGGAGATTTTAAGTTCTTTGTAAGTTTTAGCACTGCCATATATTCTAGAATACGTTCTTTCACTTTTTCCATTCCGTAGTGATCTCTATCTAGAACTTTTTGTGCACGCCCAAGTGCTAAATCGTCCTTAGTAAATTCGTTCCAGGGAAGATTTACCATTGTTTGTAAATAATTTACCTGAACACTATAGTCGGGACTTTGAGGGTTAAGCGTGCTTAATTTATCAAGTTCTTTATTAAAGACTTTTCGCAACATCTTCCGACCATTTTTATTTGCTGCCTTTTTCTATAAGTTCTTTTTCTCAGGTGTACTATCACCATCGCCCAATTCTTCCTGAATATTCTTAATTTGTTGATGTAAGAAGTATTCGCGTTGTTGTTCGTCTAAATCTTCACGTGTTTTAGAACGTATATTCTGTCGTAAATGTTGAAATTGAATTTCTCTATTCATTATCTTCATTAGTCGGAATAAACGGTCTTTTATAGACTCTTCTTTTAATAGGTGTATCTTCTCTGATACACTGAAGGGCATATTGGCACAAATATAATTAACAGAAACGATAGGATTAGAGATATTATCGAGTGCAAATTGCGAATCATCGGGTATATCATCACTTCCCTGAATATATTCTTTTGCAGTAAGTTTCATATCATTTACTGCAGTAATAAACTCTTTATCGTTCTTATCTACTTTTTCTTCTGGTAGAGAATGGGTTTTACCTTTTGTATATGGCTTCTCTTTTGTAATTTCGTCTAATTGACAACGACCCAATCCTTGAATGATTGCTGTTCTGTTTTCACCATCTACAGTTCCTGGCATATCAAAAACTCGCACAAGTTTTGCATATATACCTGTGTGATACAAATCTTTTTCTTGAGGTTCGTCTATATTTCCATCTTTTTGACTGAAAACAGCAAAAACTGTATTAGGGTGTTTCTCTAAATATTTTATTAATGTTAATGTAGCCTTACGACCTACTAACACAGGCATTAGAATACCAGGGAACATAACAAGGTTGCGTGTTATGAGAACTGGAATATCTCCTTCAATATTCGTATTAAAGTCAGGTAATTTCTCCTCGTAATCAGCAAACATTTGTATTGAATTATTTTGTTTCATTGGAAATTCATTAAATCATTTAGGGTGCAAAAATTACTAAATAAAAATAAGATAGACAATATTTTTATACCTTTAATCTTAATTATAAGTATCTGATAAAACTTTTCTTTCCAATTTATAGAGGTAAATGTGTCTAAAATATATTCTGAGTTTATAGATAAAAATCTTGTTTCTGTCATATTCGATTCTAACTTTTTTTACTTGTTGTATATTATCAAAAATTTGTAATATAAAATTTAGGATTTATAATTATATTTTTAATTTTATAATTATGATTTATCTACGTTTTTAATTAAAAGTAGATGTAGTGGCTTTTTATTATCGAGGTTGAGAATATTTAGCAAGTATTTCTCTATTTTTGCTGTGCTAAATAAAACAAGCTGTGGGCTTTGTATGTAAGTAATACAAGTAGATTATAATTCTAATATAAACCATTATCATTTTAAGATCATGGCTAACTTGTATATAGAGAGCCTTTATTCATTAGCTGGTTGCGAGAATATTCGTACAAAAACAGTCTTGAGAAAGCGAAAGATGAGAGAGACCTTTTATGTTTAATAAGAAAAAGGACATTTAGAGATTTCTTAATCTTCCAAATGTCCATTACATTTTATATTGTTTTTATCGGTATTTATTATTTTTCCACACCATCAGTTGTTAAGGTATTTTTTTCCATCATATTCGGCTTCAAAGTATGGAGCTCTTCTCTGGGCGAAATACTGTCGTATTTGAATGGAGTAACCAATGTATCTTTTCCATCTGGCAGAACCAAACCTAATTTTTCCATTTAATTGTGCTATAACTTGGGGCATAGTTCGTAAATCATCAACATATACATAGCACGTTCTAACAAATTCATATTTAGTACTTAATATTGTATTTCCTCGATAATCTACAATGCCAAATTTACCATCTTTTTCTACAACTTGATGATACTGAATGTAGGTTTCTTTTAATAATTCCAGATAGTTAGCCATTTTACGTTTATCGTTTACTAAGGTAAGCAGATATTCGAAAGGTATCAGAATAATTAGCTATCGAACGAACTAATACCATTTTCATATCAAGTCCTTTCAGTGCCTTGCGGTTTAAGTCTAAATAAAGTGCGATAGCTTTTTCTCTTTCTTCTAACGAAAGGTCTTCTAACGATTTTTCAAAACGTAACATCTATTCTTTAGAACCGCACATTCCTTTTATATAACGGTGTATTTGTCTGCCCATTTCCTTGCAAGCGAAATGTCTAATCTGACGTTCTTCAACAGGATCAGCGAAAATTGTGTATAATGTTATTTTTATTTCCCATAACTTCTTTCTCTATGTTTTTAAAGATATTACGTTAATTCTAAATTATGATTATAGAATAAGATTGTAGTAACCTTTTTATAATGAACATGGTGCAAATATACGATATTCTGAATAGGATACCAAAAGTTTTTGTATTTTTGTGCATTGAAAGATATAGACTTACCAATGCAAATGGAGAAAAAGAGTAAACAGGAAGATAATTATATAGAAATAAAAGGTGCTAAAGTAAACAACTTAGCCAATATAAATGTAAAGATACCCCTGAGAAATTTATAATTATAGCAGGAGTGTCGGGCTCTGGTAAGTCATCGTTAGCATTCGATACACTTTATGCAGAGGGACAACGCAGATATGTTGAAAAGTTTATCGGCATACGCTCGTCAGTTTTTAGGCAGAATGTCGAAACCTGAAGTAGATTTTATAAAGGGACTCCCACCAGCTATTGCAATCGAGCAAAAAGTTATAGCACGAGAATCCACGTTCAACTGTTGGAACTTCAACAGAAATATACGAATACCTACGATTACTTTATGCACGAATAGGACGAACTTTTAGCCCTAAAACAGGAGAAGAAGTAAAACGACATACGGTAGAAGATGTCATAGAAAAAGTTAAAAGTTTTTCTGTTGGTACGAAATTTTGTATTCTTGCTCCATTAAATGTTCAAGAGGGTAGGAGTATAAGAACCCAACTTGAAATGGAAGTTCAGGAAGGTTATGCACGTATTTATGTTGCTGGTGATATTGTGCGTATTGAAGATTGGTTGGAATCAAACGATGAAAAGAATGAAGAGAATGCTGGTAATATTTATCTTGTTATCGATCGCTTAACTTTCACCGATAATAAAAGAAACAATATCACGTCTTACCGATTCTTGTGAAACAGCTTTTTTTGAAGGCGATGGAATGTTGCAACTGTTACTATTACCATCTAAAGTTACTTACGACTTCTCTACACGTTTCGAAGCAGATGGCATTAAGTTTGAAGAACCTAACGACAATATGTTTTCTTTCAACTCTCCATTAGGAGCTTGCCCTACCTGCGAAGGTTTTGGACACATTATTGGGATTGATGAGCGTTTGGTTATTCCAAATAGTTCGCTTTCTGTTTACGATGGTTGTGTACAATGTTGGCACGGTGAAAAAATGAAAGTGTGGCACGATGAGTTTTGTCGTAGAGCTGCAAAAGACAACTTTCCAATATTCAAGCCTTATTTTGAATTATCGCAAACAGAAAAGAAACAACTATGGCATGGACTTCCAAGTGAAGCAGATAATCCACTTTCAGACAAAATTTGTATTGATTCTTTCTTTCAAATGGTAAAAGATAATCAATACAAAATTCAATATCGTGTACTTTTAAGCAGATATAGAGGCCGAACTATTTGTCCCGATTGCTATGGACGACGATTAAAGAAAGAAGCAACGTGGGTTAAGATAAACGGAAAAGCTATCACCGATTTAGTAGAGATGCCTATTATCAACCTAAAAGAATGGTTCGATAATATACGACTAACAGAACAAGAAAAAAGATATTAGTAGACGATTGTTGTTAGAAATAATAACCGTATTCAGTTTCTTGTAGAAGTAGGATTGGGTTATCTTACACTTAACCGTCAATCTAATACACTTAGTGGAGGCGAAAGTCAGCGTATTAATCTTACAACATCGTTAAGTTCTTCATTAGTAGGCTCACTATATATATTAGATGAACCAAGTATAGGACTACATAGTCGCGATACTGAACGACTTATTCATGTATTAGAAGAATTAAAAGCCATTGGAAATACTGTAATTGTAGTAGAACACGATGAGGAGATAATACGTTCTGCTGATTATCTTATTGATGTAGGACCTGATGCTGGACGTTTGGGTGGACATATTGTATATAATGGTGTTGTGCCAGAAATTAATGATGCTAATAAAGCTAATTTACTAGAAACTTATCCCAATTCGTATACAATAAAATATCTTACAGGTGCAGAAACTATAGAAGTACCACTGAGCCGTCGCCCATGGAATTTATCCATAGAAATAAAAGGTTGTCGAATAAACAATTTAAAAGGGTTAGATGTAAAGATACCACTCAATGTTCTCACTGTAGTAACTGGAGTTAGTGGAAGCGGTAAATCATCGCTTATAAAAGGAACTTTATATCCTGCATTGAAAAGACGTCTTGACGAAGTGGCAGATTTACCAGGAGAATATTCTTCGCTAACGGTGATTTAGATAAAATAGCTCATGTAGAATTTGTAGACCAAAACCCAATAGGGAAAAAGTACACGTTCTAATCCTGCAACATACGTTAAGGCATACGATGAAATTAGAAAGCTATTTGCCGACCAACAACTTTCAAAACAAATGGGCTATACACCACAGTTCTTTTCTTTTAATGCTGACGGAGGAAGATGTGAAGAATGTAAAGGCGCAGGAGTTATTACAATAGAAATGCAGTTTATGGCAGATTTAGTTTTAGAATGTGAAGAATGTCATGGTAAGCGTTTTAAACGAGAAATTCTTGATGTTACCTTTGCTGGAAAGAATATAATGATATTCTAGATATGACGGTTTCAGAAGCTATACAGTTCTTCACAATTAATAAACAAAAAACTATTGTAGCTCGATTACAACCTTTGGAAGATGTGGGATTAGGTTATATAAAGCTTGGACAAAGTTCATCGACACTATCTGGTGGCGAAAATCAACGTGTAAAACTTGCATACTTTATTGGAAAAGAACGACAGAACCATCGCTGTTTATTTTTGATGAACCAACAACAGGACTGCATTTCCACGATATAAAGCGCTTATTGCAGGCTTTTGATGCGCTTATTTCAAAGGGACATTCAGTGTTAGTCATAGAACATAACCTTAATGTAATTAAGTGTGCCGACTATATTTTAGATATTGGTCCAGATGGTGGAGATAATGGTGGTAAATTAGTTGCGTGTGGTACTCCTGAAGAGATAACTCGCAATAAAAATAACTTGACAGGAAAATATCTTATAACAAAGTTGAAATAAAAAGACTAAAGAATATGAAATATAAATTCTTAATATTTTTTATTAATACTTGCTAGCAACTGCTTTGCAACTAACTCTCAGCTTAACTTTGTTAGAATGAATGAGAAATTGGCATTGGACACATTAGACGAATATGGTTATGATATTGAGGCTGATACTGTTGCAAATTATTTTAAACAAGCCCATTCAGCATCTAATGAAATTCCAGAATGATACAATAAAACTAAGCATCTCTATTCCAAAAAGCTTTTGCTGGATATTATAAATGGAATGGTTTTTACAATATCAAAATTCTATATAAAAAGTGCAGAAGCTACTTTCAAAGGATTACACGCTGCTATACTTTCACTGTTACAATGACAGCGAACAGAGAGGACATTGCTGATTCTATCTATACCGATCGTCTACTTATTATTGAATATAAAAATAAAAGATGGGTGTACGCTAATATTATTCGCAATACTGAAGGAGATGATCAGCCCGAACATGAAGGCTTATCAGTTGGAAAAGAGGGTTTGAAATTAAGTTACATGGCAGGACAGAGGTTATAAGTATTGTTATAATATGCTTATTGCAATGTTTTTGGGACAACCTTGTTTAATGAATTTATTAGTTGAGGAAAATAATGCTACTGCACAATATCAAGCTACTCACCAATATAATTTTACGCCGGGCGAAACAGAATCTTACTCACTTTTATAAATATCGACGTAACTTTCCTATGTTGCTTCGCAATGGAAACTATGATGCCTTTCTAGAGTAACACTATACTTCAATCCATTATTTCTTTCTTAAACTTTAGACTGACAATGTACAATAGAGACAGCTCCATTTATAATAATATAAAAGAATTTTTTAGCTGTTACAATGGATAAGAAAGGATAGGTTCTAAATCATATAAGAAATGAAAATAAGTTATGTTTACAGTATTGATTACGTTCTATATACACAGAAAAAGCAAGAAGTTTTTATCCAAGACGTGAAGAATTCTTTCTCATTATGGAGTAATCCTCATTATGTTATTGACGATGAAGACGAAACAACGGATATATATGTTGCTAAAAATAAATATATGTTCGATCTTATGGACGAAAAAGGATTTTATACCAATAAGGAATCTGGCGAAGGTCCATTTTTACTTATATTTAATAGTAACTATTCTTCAGATAGTAATAGCATAACTTTGGTTCTTCCTAAGGATATTGAAACATCAAAATTTGCAAGAAAGGTGTTTGAATGGCTTAAAAACTATTTTATAGATAAATGCTAACTAGTAAAAGTTCTTTGATAGAAGACTATTCAGTGAAGAATAAATAGATAAAAATAAAATTATGAATGGATATATTTTAACAGCTACAGCGAACACGAATGGGTGGGTGGTTTACGAAAATGATATTTCTATAGATTACAAAGAATTTTTCAAAGGAGAACTTCTACCAAGCGAAGATTTACCGTTGTTCTATAACATTCCCAAAAGGTCAAACTTAAAGAAAATAAAGTCTGCCGTGTTATTGGAATCGGCAGGTCCTGAATTAGTATGTAAACGATTAAAAGATGTGTTAGAATCGCTAACAGGAGACATTCAGTTTTTTGATGTAGACTTATTTTGTGGTGATGAAAAGGTTGAGGGTTTTTACGCTATGAATTTACCACGCCGAATGAAATGTGTTGATTTAGAAAACAGCGAATTCCGCCTAATGAATTTCGACAGAAATAATCCAGATTATATGTTCTATTATATGAAACTTAGAAAGAACATCTTTAACGACAACAATGCTTACGTCGTGCGTTGTGAAGAAATGCACAGAAGTATTGTTGTTAGTGAGAACGTTAAAATTGCATTGTTTGAATCTGGATTAAAGGGCTACAATTCAGCGATAGTGTAGACATAACACCACAAGAAAGATCAATATATGAAAGAATATGAAATGATTAAATCAAACTTTATAAAGTTTAAAACTCTTAGAATTACAAATAATTAAACAACGAACTACCTTTACTCTATAACACTTCCAAAAGTTTTAACTAAAAGTATTTAGTTTTTCATCTGAATGACATACTACCATAACGGTTGTTTTTGTTTATGATATCTAAATTGCTACTAACAGATATCTAAGACGACCGTTACAGATATCTGAGGGCGAACGTTACAGATGTCTGAAAAAGACAACACTATATGAGAACTTTTATAAACATCAGATACCTTCTATTCAATTAGTGAATAAACAGTAAGTGCTACTTATAAAAACCCCCGACTTATTTATACTACTTTTATTTCTCTAAAATAGACCCTATAGAAAGCTTCGTATTGCTTTTGCTATTTTTTTATGTAATCGTGATGTTTCCGAATATAATCGATACTTTCTTGTTGTAACTGTGGTATACGTTCGGGGTGGAGTGTCAATAATTTTTATTTGTTCATAACAGCTTTCATAATTAGGCTGGACGTTTATGATGGGGTGGAGTAGTGTTTCGTTTAATATTTCGTAGTTTTTCGGGCTCGCCTCCTCCAATGCATATAATACCTCTACTCATAGCTTCCAATGGATTCATTGATGGAGTGTAGCTATAAAGTTGATCGAGTATAGCGTCAGAACCTTCCATTAGTTTTACGTATTCATTGAATGGAATTCCTTCGGCAATGCGTAATTCCAATAGTTCTGGATAATCTGCCTTAACGGCTTTTGCTGCACGGAGCATAATGTCTGTACCTTTATATTCAGAGCGATTCTTGCTTATTCCTATAAAAAGTTTAAGAGGTCCATCTAGTCGTTCTGCTTTTGCATTCTTTCCCTTCGGTAATGATAGGGAAGGGAATAAAGACTGTTTTTCTTGGGAAAAATTGCTGATAGCAAACTTTGTATTCGTACAATCCTGCCACAATGCCATCACAATCGTTTGCTATAGTTTTGTTCAGCTTTTTCTTTATCGGTATTTATCCAATCGTGTTGTTCTATAATGGCATCTTTGTTAGTTCGTAGTGTCTTGCCAATGTTAAAGTCGCTATATCGCAAAGGCATAGTTGTACTATTAACGTACACCCAATAGTAGTCCATACCAAAAGCTCCCATTATAATCTTTTTGTTATGACGACGCAAGTAGTTGTATATAGGTTGAATACGTTTTGCTTTTAGGTCGATAAAGACAGGGTTGATTATTTGCACAATATCGTAGCCACGCAACTTGTGTAGATTAGCGAGTAGATGAAGTAGAAGCCGAAGTCCAGCAAATCGTCCTGACGGTCGGACAAGGTTAATATCACGAGGATATGCCTTCCAATAATCACCATTTGAAGCAACAACAACTTTATGTCCTAAGCGTTCTAAACCAGCTTTCAAAGAGTTGTGCACGTTGCTGTACTCGCCAATCAATAATATCTTCATTTGTGTTATAGTATTTCTAATGACGATTAGGTAAAGTACGAATAAGAATTTTCCGTCCAAATCCAGAGTTAATTAACGCAGAAAATAATCTATATTTCCGTGTGTAGTTCTTCTTTGGAAGAGGAAATAGTCCTCGTTTCTCAAGCCGTAAAATAACGTGATTTAGATATTGTTCATCGCGTGTTAGAACGATAACATTGTAAATATAATCCATTGTTAGTTGTGCTACACGGCGTAACATTGCCATTCTATCTTTAGCAGGCATAAGGTCGGCTTTGCCTTGCAAAGTCTTTATAATCTGTTCGGTGTTTTGCAACCGCATTAGTATCCAACGTTTATCCTTTTTATGCGTTATAGATTCTTTACGTTTCCTATAAAAATAGGCTTGCACCTTAGTGTTGTAAACCTTATCGGCACAAATAAAGAGCTGTGGGGTAAACTCTTCATCTTCGTGTAAGATACCTTTTGTAAAACGCAAATTTACCAATATATTCTTCCTAAAAATATATCCGCATGCCGATGCTCTCAAATTGTTATTGTGCATATACTCAGTGCCAGAGACTACCTCGTTGTTAGCAAGTTGTATGTTTGATGTATCTTTGGTAGCAAAATCAAAAAGAACAATATCGGCATCTTTAAATCTTATAAAGTCTAGACACTTATCGTAGTTACCAGATATAAGAAAGTCATCAGCATCTATAAACTGAATATATTGTCCCTTTGCCATTGCAATACCAGTGTTTCGGGCTTGACTAAGTCCTTGATTGGGTTGCCTAATATATATCATCTGGTTCGCAATTTCTGCCAATAAGTTGAGTGGTGAAATGTCTGAGCCATCATCAATAACAATAATCTCACGTTCTTCCGCGCTAAGCGTGAGTTTAAGAATACTATCGATACATTTCTTTATCATATCAATAGGTTCGTTGTAATAGGTTATGATAAAACTGATTAGCGGTAGAGTTTTATCGCTTTGTGGAAGATGGTGTTGAGTTTGCATAAGCGTTTTATTCCTAAGAGATGAAGTAATGTTAGTTTAAAGCTACTATAGAAAGGACGAATGGGTAACACTGGTGCGTGTCTGGTAGCTTCGTAAACATCTAACTGAATATTTTAAAATATGTGCGTAATAAGTAGCATCAATATCATTATTACCATTTATTATGTATTCTAAATGTGCTTCTAACAGACTCGTTAAGTCTTGTCCATTAGCATTGGCGGTAATTCCTTCGTTATTCCAACAATAATAGTATGTTCCTCTACTAGTGGTTGCAATGGTCTTTGCTATAGCCATAAGTTTCGGCAGCGTGTGTGCATCTTCGAAGTTCTTACCTTTGGGAAATTCAATATTGGTAAACAGTTCACGTTTATATATTTTGTTCCATGCATAAGTATGGCGATAAGCCTGTCCTTTCAGCCAATACTCTTGTTTGTTTTGATAAACACAATCGTCTAATATTAATGTGTTTTGTGCTTTCGAACCGTATCTTTCGATAACCGAAAATTCAAGAATATCATATTCAGGGTGCGCATTCAACAAATCTATAATCCCTTTATAAGTATCTTGTGCTATAAAGTCGTCAGAGTCTATAAACGTGATATATTTTCCCTTCGCAACCTTTATACCTGTGTTTCGTGCAGCAGAGAGTCCTTGGTTGCTTTGGTGTATAACGCTAATTCTGCTGTCTGATTGGGCAATTTCGTCTGCCATTACAGAGGAGTTATCTTTAGAGCCATCATCAACCAGTATCATTTCAAAATCTTGAAACGATTGTCCTAAAACGCTATCAATACATCGCTGAAGCGTTCTCTCTACATTATAAATAGGTATAACAATGCTTAGCTCCATAAATTTCCTTGTTGCAAAAATAATAAAAACTTTTAAATTACGTTTAAAGATTAATGAAAAAGACAGACAGCTACGGGCATATTCTGCGATATACTGGGCTCTTTGGTGGAGTTCAGGGGATAAATATATTAGTTGGTGTCGTACGAAATAAGTTGGTTGCAATGATTTTAGGACCAGAAGGTATGGGGCTTATATCGTTGTTTAATTCTACTTTGAAATTAATGAGCGACTCTACCAATTTTGGCATATCTATCAGTGCAGTTAAGAATATATCTGAATATTTCGATAAGAGCGATGAAGAAAAGTTGGCAAATACCGTGAAAGTTAGTACGTTCGTGGGTTTGCTAGCTGGACTGTTAGGAATGTTTCTATGCATCGTATTGAGTCCGTTATTAAGCAAATTTACTTTTTCGTGGGACGGGCACCGCTTGCACTTCATTCTTCTTTCGCCTATTGTTGCTTTAATGGCATTGTCGGGTGGAGAGCTTGCAATATTAAAAGGTCTTAGAGAGTTAAAGAAGTTAGCTATAATCTCTATTTTAAATGTGTTAGGAGCATTAATTTCTTCTGTTCCGTTATATTACTTCTTTCGCGAAAAAGCAATTGTACCGTCATTGGTAATAATGGCACTTATTCAGTTTGCTCTTACAATAGCTTATTCATATCGTATTTATCCCTTGCGTTTAATGAACCGTTGGCAAAATATGCGTGGAGGAGTGGGTATGCTACGACTTGGAATAGCATTTGTTATTGCAGGTATTTTAGGCTCGGGAGCAGATTTTTTGATTCGTAGCTATATAAATAATGTGGCGAATATTGATACAGTAGGTTTGTTTAATGCTGGGTATATGATGACGATGACTTATGTAGGTATGGTGTTTGCAGCAATGGAAACCGACTTTTTCCCTCGTCTTTCGGGTGTTAATCATTACCTATTTACATTTAATCAGATTGTGAACAGACAAATAGAAGTTATGTTGTTGTTGGTTTCACCGCTATTAGTGCTATTCTCTTTGTTTCTTCCTATATTGCTTCCTCTATTATATCACAGGTAAATTTATGCCCGCTTTGGGTATGATGCAAGTCATTATGCTTGCTATGTATTTTAGAGCTATAAAGTTGCCAGTGCAGTATATACCATTGGCAAAAGGCGATTCTACCTCTTATTTACTTTTAGAAGCTGTATACGATGTATATTAGTGATTGCTGTAATTCTGAATTTTTAATAGGCTCGGTTTAGTTGGAGCTGGGTGGGCGATAACCATTGCGGGTTTTTTAGACGCTGTATTAGTATTTGTTTATTCGCGATGGAAGTACGGTTATAAGGTCTCTTCAAGTGTCTTGCTTTATTCGTCTATTCAGATTCCTATAGGGCTCTTAACTTTTATGATAACTCAGCAAGATAATCTGCTGGTGTATTGGGGTGGGGGATTGTTGTTGGCTATGATAAGTATAGCTATATCGTTTCTTTTTTCTACGAAAGAAAGCAAATTTGTGGAAGGGAGTTGCTTCTAAATTATTAAGAAGAATTAAAAAGAGATGGCAACAATTAGTATTTTAGTAGCTGTATATAATGCAGAAAAGTATCTGCATAAGTGCTTAAAATCTCTACTATCGCAGACACTTCACAATATAGAAATTATATGTGTTGATGATGCTTCTACCGACTCGTCGCTTAGTATTCTTAATGCGTATGCTAAAAAAAGATGAGAGGATAAAAAGTAGTACACTTGTCCCAAAATGTAGGAATAGCCAAGGCACGAAATGCTGGATTACGTATTTCTACTGGACAATATATTGCATTTGTTGATAGCGATGATTGGTTGTCTAAAGATGCTTGCGAAAAGGCTTTTGATGTTTTTACACATTATCCATTAACCGATACGGTACTTTTTCAAGTGAAAAACGTCTATGGTGATAAAGATGTAGATTTCATTATGCCTTCTTTTTACCACCTTAGACGGCTTTACGGCATTCCGTGAAAGTTTGACTTGGAATATTCATGGTGTTTATGTTGTTAAGCGTGAACTGCATCTTCGTTTTCCATACGATGAATCGGCTGTAGCATATAGTGATGAGAATGTAACTCGTCTACATTATCTAAACTCACGAGAGGTACGCATTTGCAATGGTATTTATTATTATAGGCAACATTTAGGTTCGGTAACGCATAGAGTAAGTTTACGTCGCTTCGACTATTTGTTAGCAAACCAGAGTATGAAACAGCAACTAGAAGCATTGAATGTTTCGGACAGGATACTCGATATATACGAAGAAGTGCGTTGGCGGAATGTGATAGGACTTTATATGTTCTACTTTTTGCATCGTAAGAAACTTGATAGGAATTCTCTACAACAAGGATTAGCTATTATAAGAAGAAGTTGGCAAAGTATTGAAGTTTACCGCTTACCTCGCTGGTTGGTAAGGAAGTTTGGTTATATCCCATTCCAGAAGTCTTGGCTTGTATTCCGTTTGCAAGAAGAGACTTATTTCTTTTTGCGCGCCTTACTTGGTAAAAACAAAGAACAGCTATAGTAACCTTTCTTATAAAAAGTCTATAATGCAGCAGTTATTGCGCACAAAGGGGTGTGCCGTTATTTTGACACACCCCTTTATGTTTCTTACCTATGATGGAGCGTTTTACTCAGCAGGTTTCATATTTGTATAAACGTTCTGCACATCATCGAACTCTTCTAACTTATCAACCATCTTGTCAATAGTTTCACGTTCTTCGTCGGTAACTTCTTTTTAAGTCGTTTTGGAATACGTGTAAACTCTGCAGAAGTAATTTCGAAGCCATTATCTTCTAAATGTTTCTGTATTTCGCCAAAGCTAGTAGGTTCGCCGTATATTGTTATTTCTCCCTCTTCTTCGTCTTGGTCGAATTCATCTTCTACGCCATAATCAATAAGGTCGAGTATAAGTTCTTCCATATCTATACCTTCTTTCATTTTAAAGGTAAACACAGCTTTATGGTCGAAGAGGAATGCAAGCGAGCCTTGTGTACCAAGTGTTCCATTAAATTTATTAAATATGGAACGTACATCTGCCACAGTGCGTGTAGTGTTATCGGTTAAGGTTTCTACGAAAATAGCTATTCCATGAGGTCCGTATCCTTCGTATGGCACCTCTTTATAGTCGCTTGTATCTTTACCCATTGCGTTCTTTATGGCGCGCAATATATTGTCTTTAGGCATATTCTCGCGTTTGCAAGTTGCAATAATGGCACGCAATCGTGGATTTGTTTCAGGTTCTGGACCGCCAGCTTTTACAGCAATAGCAATTTCTTTACCTAACTTTGTGAATGTTCGAGCCATGTGGCCCCCATCTCTTTAGCTTTGTAGCCTTAGCGATATTCAAATGCTCTTCCCATTGGAATTGTGTATTTATCGGAGTTCTGCTCCGAGTTTTGTTGTTATGTTTTTAATTAATTTCTGCATAATGGCATCAATTGCCTTATCGTTTAATGTCTTTGTCTCGTCTTGAAGAATGAAATTCACAGCGTAACTCTTCTTACCTTCTGGAAGGTTTTTACCCTCGTACACATCAAAGAGTTCTACCTTCTTTAGAAGTTTCTTTTCTGTTTGGCGTGCTATCTCTTCTATTTGTGCAAACTCTATATTTGAGTCTAATAAGAGTGCTAAGTCGCGACTGACACTTGGATATTTAGATAGTTCTTGGAACTGCAACTTATTTTTGCGAATTGCTTTCATTAAGTTTGTCCAATGTATATCGGCATAGAAAACTGTTTGCGCAATATCCATTTTCTTTAGTAGCTTATGGCTTAGGATACCCATTTCTACGATAGTTTTACCACCACGAGTCTTTAAAGTTAGTGCTTTATCGAAGATATTATTATCTGATGCTTCCGTGGTAAGTGCATTTTGTGCTATTCCTATACGTCGAAGAATATTCTCTACGTTTGCTTTTAGTTCGTAGAATGAGCTTTCTTCATCGGCATGCGCCCACGAACCTTGTACTCGTTTACCAGTTATCCAAAAGTGCTAAATGGTATTCTTGCTGGTATGCTTTAATAGGATTTTCTTCGCTCCACTTTTCTTTTTCATACTTGTAAGTGTTGCCAACTTCGAAGAACTTTAAGTTTGCTGCCTTTCTATTTATATTGCGACGGATACTTTCTAAGCCTCCGAAGAGCAATGTTTGTCGCATTACGCCCAAGTCGCTTGATAGTGGATTCAGTATTTTAACGCATTGTTCCCACGGATAAGCGTTAAGATTTGCTTCTTCGTAGTATGACCGTGCAGTAAGCGAGTTGTTTAAAATTTCGTTGAACCCAGCACCAACAAGTTGTTCGCTAATAATATCTTCGCGATGAAAGTCTTTGTCGGCTTCTTCAGCAATAGTAAGCGATGATTTTAATTCGGTTGGTATTTCAACGTTGTTGTAACCATAAATGCGCAGAATGTCTTCTACAACATCGCACGGACGTTTTACATCTACTCTATAAGGTGGCACTATTAAGTCGATTCCTTCAGAATCTTCTTTTACTATCTGCATTTCCAAACTTGTTGCTATATTCTTAATAGTGTCTGCACCAAGTTTCTTTCCTATCAGTCGGTCGGCATATTCGTAGTTTAATCTAACTGGAAATCCGTCCATCTTTGTTGGATATACATCGCAAATGTCCATACTGATTTTGCCTCCAGCCAGTTCTTTGCAAAGAATAGCTGCTTGTTTTAGGGCATAGATGATTCCATTTGGGTCGATACCACGTTCGAAACGAAAACTTGCATCGGTAGAGAGTCCATGACGGCGTGCACTTTTTCTAATCCAAGTAGGGTGGAAGTAGGCACTCTCTAACACTACGTTATGTGTGTTCTCGTATGTTCCGCTTCCTTTTCCACCGAAAACTCCTGCTATGCACATTGGTTCTTCGGCATTGCAAATGGCTAGGTCGTGTTGTCCAAGTGTATGTTCTTCGCCATCAAGTGTAACGAATTTCTTGCCTTCGTTGTTATCTTTCACTATAATCTGCTTACCTGTTACCATATCTGCATCGAAGCAGTGCATTGGTTGTCCGTAAGCCATCATTATATAGTTTGTTATGTCTACGATATTATTGATGGGGCGAACGCCTATAACGTTGAGTTTATCTTTTAGCCATTGTGGACTTTCTTTTACTTCACAATCGGTAATGCTAAGGCAGGCATAGCGTCGGCAGGCATCTGTGTTCTCAATAGTTACCTTTATGGGTAAATTATGGTTGTCTACTTTAAACTTGCTGCAATCTGGTCGGTGCAACGATGTTTCGTATCCGTTTTGTTTTAGCCATGCATACAAATCGCGTGCTACGCCATAATGGCTTAAGGCATCGGCACGATTGGCTGTTATATCAATTTCAATAAGCCAATCGCTTTCTACCTTATAGTATTCGGCTGCAGGCATACCCACTTGTGCATCTTCTGGCAAAACAATAATGCCATCGTGGCTTGTTCCTACACCAATTTCGTCTTCGGCACAAATCATTCCGAGACTTTCTACACCTCTCAGTTTGCTTTTTTTAATTACGAAAGAATCTTCACCATCGTACAATACACAACCTAAGTCGGCTACTATTACCTTTTGCCCTGCTGCTACATTAGCAGCACCACACACTATTTGTTGTGGCTCGCCTTTACCAAGGTCTACGGTCGTAATGTGTAAATGGTCAGAATTTGGGTGTTCTTCGCAGGTAAGCACCTTACCAACAAACAGTCCTTTCAGTCCGCCTCGAATAGTTTCAACCTCTTCTACGCTTCCAACTTCTAATCCTGTTGATGTTAGCGCTGTTGCTAATTCTTCTGGAGTAAGGTCGAAATCAACGTATTCCTTTAGCCATTTATATGAAAATGTTCATTTATATTGTTGTTTTTATTTATCTATTTTATGCGAATGCTGCATTTTTATTTTTGGTGCAAAATTACTAATTTCCATCAATATACACAAACCCTATAAAAGCATTTTCGCTATAAGTATGCTTTTATGGACCTATTCTGAATAGATTTAAACAATTATATTTTTCATTTCTAAGAAGGCGCTCTATGGTTAATATGAGAGGCTAAAAATTAACCAAGATGGCTGATAGGAACATAAAAAGTGAGGCGAAGCAATGTTGCCAATAATGTGCTATGGTGTTGCAAGCTAACGAATGGATTTATAGTTAAATGGCGTATATGGGAGCACTGCTACACGAATGTGTATGTCTTTTACCACTATATGCTTTCGCTTCTAACACGTCTCTGTAATACTCTTATAAGCAATATACGCTATTATTTACGTGTAAGTAGAGTTTTTACTTACATGTAAATAAAAGTTTTACTACACGTAAATAAAGTTTTACTTACGTGTAAATAATACTGTTTAATCAGCATTTAATAAATACAGAATACGCATACGAATATGTTAGCAGAACCGTAAGAAAGTTAGAAAGCACTATACAGCAAAAGAGGAAATGCCCTGTTTGACACTTCCTCTTTTCTGTGTTTTGCATTTATAGTTTCAATACTACAAGCACTGTTGCCAATCCGGCTATTGCATGTTGTGAAAGTATGTACGCTGGTGCCTTGTGCAGAAGGCAAATAGTTTATACCCCACCAGCACATTTGCAAGGTGCAAGTTTACAATCAGAATCCACATAGCTATTTCTAGATTGCACTTCTTTTCGTAACCGGTAATGAATATAGGTAAGATAAGCCAACCAAGTAGCGGCAGCCCAAGTTTCTTTAGGGTCCCAAGCCCAATAGTGTCCCCAGGCATCTTTTGCCCAAAGCGCACCTGTAAGCATACCTAATGAAAGAAAAGCCCAACCTATATACACAAGATTATCGGTTATATCCAGTTCTTTATGAGTTACTATCTTGCTCTTCTTAAAGAACAACAAATAAGCCGCCATAACAAAGGCACCGCCCAAAAGTGCGTATGCAAACATATAAATAATGACGTGTGGTGCAAACCACGGACTTTGTAACGCAGGCATAAGTGTTTTGCTATGAATTTCTGGCTTCAATAAATTAATTCCAATAAACACCATAGATAGAATAGTGGAGAAGGATAGGAGCCATTTGTAGTCCCAACGACTGTAAACAATAACACCTGCTAATGGCAAAAAGAACGAATACCATAAACGAGTTTCGCCCATAGTACGCATAGGAGGACGGTCGAGAGTTATCCACATAACAAGAATATAACTGAAGAATACAACCAATCCGGCTATTGTGGCACTGTATGCTACAACCTTTCTATCTTTCCAAGCAGCGTATGCACCCGTTGCCCAAAGCAACACAGCTACAACAGCAAAATATATAAAGTAATTCCAAAATGCAATCATTTCTTTTCTTCCTCCTTCTTATATTTGTTACGACCAGCAGTTATAAACATTAAAAATAGCTCCTAACAGAAGCATATAAATACCTACATAGGTAGCCGGTAGCCAAGGGTCGGATACAAGTTCGTAAACGCTGAGAGTGCTCCACTTGCCTTGTTCCTTATTGAAATCTAGTTGGTAAATCTTCCATGTTCCTATTGTAACAGGCTTGTTTACCTCTATGTGTGTTTTGAAAGCTTTTACCTTCTTTCGTATAAATGTTCACGTCCGATGCATAACGCAATGGATCACGAGCCGACATAGCTATTTCGGTTCTCTTGTCGAGTTTCAAAGTCGACATAGGAAACATATAACTTCCTGAGACACCCAACCCTCTTTCACTACATTGCCTTTTTGCGCTTTAATAAGAATAGCAGTAGCAGCACCTTTATCTTTATATTCAACAAAGCCAGCATGATTAATGCGCATACCAAGGTTGTCCATTCGCATCATATTCATCATCTGTGCAGGCATACCTTTTATCATCTTAATCATGCCCACAGGTAGTGCATCTTCAATATACTTCTTTACAGTAATGGTCCAACCCATCAATTCTCCAAGTAAAACCGGGCTCGATAATGATATTCTGCGGTTTATCAATAGGCAGACTCTTACCCGTTTTATTGTCGAATACAGCCAATTTTGGAGGATACTCATCTATACTGAACTTCTGCAGTTCAATAGCAATAGGTAGTTCGTGAACCTCTTGATAGCTATCAATACCACGCCATTCAGGGTTTACCTACTTCACAATACATCTTTAGGCGTTGCATATCGGCAGAACCCAATGTACCACAAGTAATGAAAATAAATAATCCTAAATGACTAATGAGCGAAGGAATGAAGCGCTTCTGAAAATGCACAAGCTGGTGTATTCCTACTTCGGCTACTATAATTACGCTCCAAAAATAAATAAGAACAAATGGCCAGAAACTAAGCATACGCGTAAGACCAATAGGGTCTATAGCAGGGTGTCCTTCGGCTACTTGTCGGGTTAATCCCATCACAACAGTTAGTATAGACGCAATTGCAAGAGCTGGTACGGCAGCCTCAACCTGCGTCATAAATCGAAACAAATATACTTTAGGGCGAAAAGCATAAAACAGCCCTAACATAATAATAAGTACTGCAAGGGCAATAATATTAGCTGGCCACATAAATACCAGCCATTCCATAGGCCCTATAGAAACCTGCAATAGGGCTCCTGTAATCAGAAGCCCTATACTTATTGCAAATCCCTCGCGATATTTCCAAGGTTTATTCCACATAATATTTATATCCTGTATACAATTCAAATATTCTTAATGATATTTTACATTGGCTTAGTTATAAAGCGTCCATTCTTCTTTGCTGTCTGAATCCATTTAGGAACAACATTATTAATGAAGTCTTTCTTCTGAGAGTTAAGTTTCTTCATATCAAGTCCAATGTAAGCTTGAGCCTTAGCCTTTGTAGAGATATCAGGCATTGGAACAGGTTTGCTGTATCCATGACGTGCAAGAACGCGAGCTATTTCAACACGTGCTGTTTGTGCATAATCGAGAGCTATGGCGAGCAAACGTGTAACTTCTTGTGGTGCATGGAAACTTGCTCCATGGCTAGCTACAGCATAATCCCAACGCCATTGACTCTTTCGTATTGCCTCAAGAACAGGCTCCATCTCTTTCGCATTTGCACCCTTGTCCCAAGCAAACTTGGCCTCAAAGTATGTACGAGACAGTTCTTTCTCTACACGGTTGCGCACCTGAAGCACTTTCTCCTGACGCTCATATACATTGCGTCTTAATGTCTCTTCGCTCTGACGGTGGCAAGTCTGACAAGTGCGGTTAATGTTTGCCAATGGAGAAGTAATATGGTGGTCTGTATACTTCACACCGCCTTCTTGTACATAAGGCATGTGACAATCGGCACAACTCAATCCACGCTGACCGTGAATACCCTGTTTGAAGAGCTCATAACCAGGGTGCTGAGCCTTTAAAATCTTAGCTTTAGAAAGTGGGTGAATGTAATCGTAGAAGCCAATTGAATCGTAATATTCCTCAGCAGCCTCACAAGTTAGTCCTTTATCTTGTGGGAACTTAAGATACTGACCGTTGTCCTTTTCAAAGTAATACTCGGTATGGCATTGTGCACAAACCAACGAACGCATTTCTTGATGACTGGCTTTGTTCACATCTTTACCTGCACGTTGCCAAGCTTCATAGAGAGCTGGGCGAGCTGGTTTCAACTCCATTGTGCGCGCATCATGACAGTCTGAACAACCTACAGTATTCATCATTTCATTTCCCCACGTGCTCCACTTTGCAGCATAAAAAGCATTCTTTCCTTTCTCACGCATCAGGCGAGGAACGTCAGGACCCTTACAAGTCCAACAAGTACCAGGTTGTATATCATCTTGACCATCTACGCCTGGCGAACCTGTACGCAAAATTTTACGTAAGTCTTCTATTGCATGGCGGTGTCCACGAGGAGTGTTATATCCGCGAGAGAATGAATAACCATCCCATAAAATAACCATCTCTGGACGCTGTGCTAATACATCAACTTCTTGTGATGAGTTGTATTTACTCACAAAAGAAGTATCTTCTGTCATCGCCCAAGTTTGATATTCTCTTGGGAAATCTTCAGCAAACTTTTCATTCTGACTTACAATAGAATCAGTCATCACTACTCGGCGGTTATTAAACACTGAGGCAACTTCTGCACGACGCTCTAACATAGAAGAACAGAGCATACCGAGAACGAAGATGATAAACATTGCTCCGCCGAAGAGCAACCATCCTTGCCATTTCTTTAATTGTTTAGCCATATTGTTTTATTTTATTTCTTTTCAACAAGTAAATTTTGTAACCATTGTGGTACAGGAGATGACGGTATAGGCGTCTGTGTTTCTGCATTTGGAGTACTGCTCAATGTATTCATTCCACCGTGAGGAACCTCACGATGACAGTCCCAACATGCTTTTCCTGCTCCGCGTTGAGCTTCCATATAGTCTATTTTTCCTGTTCGCACTACTCGTGTATTGAGGTCTTTATGGCAACGGATACAGTTATCCATTATCACTTCTGCCGAAGCCTCTTCTGCCATAATAGCTTGACGCTCTGACTTAGTAACGAAGTATGCTACGTGCTTCATACCATCCATTCCCTTAAACAAATATTTGGCAGCAAAACTAGAATGTGGTACATGGCAATCATTACATGTTGCATCTCGCCCATGGCTTGAGTGCGCCCACGTGGCGTAGTAAGGAGTCATAATATGACAGTTTACACAAGCTGCGGGATCATCACCTATAAGATAGGTTTGCATACGTAGAAGATAGAAAAATAATCCTCCTAATCCCACAATCACACCCGACAAGATGAGTGAAACCACTTTCTGTCGGTAACTCAGCTCGGGAAACCATGATGTAAGCTTTCGCAAATTCATTGTGATTATGTTTATTCTATTATTATACTAAATATAAATCTTTCGGTGCAAAAGATAGTTAAAAAAGCACAAGTCGTCAATAGTTTATCCCCATTTATTAGGATAAAATGCTTTAAAAAAATATTCAAATTACTAATAAAACATAAATAACAATCCGTAGTAACAAATGTTACCATCTGAACAAAATACCATTATTAAATTTGCTAGTTAATTTAAAGTAAAATTTAAAATTAAATGAAGAAAAATGCATCGTTGGTTCGGACTTATATTATGTCTGTTCCTCATAGGGTTTTTGTGTCTCAGGTGTAATTTTAAATCATCATGAGATGTTTTCGAGTATAAATGTACCTCGTTCACTTATGCCGAACACTTACGAGTATAAAGATTGGAATCAAGGTTTAATGCGTGGTACGATTGCCAAGGGAGATAGCGTTATTATATATGGTGAGAATGGTTTTTTTCTTACCAACAAGTTAGGGACAAACATAAAAGACTTTAATAAAGGTATGCCCTCCGGAGTAGAGATGCGCAATATACGTAGCGTAACCCGTACTCGTTCGGGCGATATATGGGCTGTAGGAAACTTCCAACTCTATCATTTAGAATCTAATAATGTGTGGGAGACTGTTGAACTTGATGGTCTTGATAGTCGATTAACTGATGTTACTTCTCGTGGCGATTCAGTTGTGGTGGTATCTCGTAATCATATTTGGTTATCCCCCAATACGGATAAACCTTTTAGACAAATACAGCTTAGAGCAGGTACCGACTATGATGGTAAAGTGTCACTTATGCGTACAATATGGCTGATACATAGTGGTGCGCTCTTTGGTACTATCGGCAAAATAATAGGCGATGCTGTTGCTATTATTCTGATAATTCTTAGCATTTCTGGTGTTTGGTTCTTCATAGCTCGTAAATCTCGTGCGGGCAAATCACAGTTAAAAACATTATATTGGATACACCGGCGTATAGGTAGAATAACTATTGTACTTACTTTGTTTGTAACAATAACTGGTTGGTTTCTGCGTCCACCTGCAATGATTGCTATAGTTAAAGGTCGTGTACATGCGCTACCTCTTTCAGTACAAAGTAGCAATAATCCATGGAACGACCAACTACGTGCTGCCCGATATGATTTTGTTAAGAAAGATTGGCTTATCTATACCTCTAATGGTTTTTATGTTCTACAGGATCTTTTCTCAACTCCACGACCAGTGAGTGGTGCGCCGAATGTTAGTTTTATGGGGTTATCATCATTCTACCAAGTAAAAACAGGGCAATGGCTTATAGGTTCGTTCAGCGGTCTCTATTTATGGAATCGTGATGCGCAGGCGGGTGCACCAAGAGTATTACCTATTGATAAAGATATAACAATGGTAGGATTTAGTAACGATTTCAAAGACCCGATACTCATCGACTATTATAAAGGGACAACTTATCCGAAAATGCCTTCCCAGTTTAAAACACTCCCGATGTCTCTTCACATGGCTGCGCTCGAGACTCATACTGGACGTATATATACTTTTTTAAAAGATGGCACTAATGTATTTTACATTGCGATTATTGGATTAGCTATTGCGTGGTGTCTTTGGACGGGATACTACAGACCACGTAAGAATCGTAAGAAGAACAAGACTACAAAAAAGACGAAGAAGATACGTCAGCATCTTAGATTAGAAGACGATAATGAAACAAATGAATGAATTGAGAATTAAGCGTATTTATCTTTCACCAGAGAAAGATGATGGATATCGGCTCCTCATCGACCGCCTGTGGCCACGAGGCATTTCAAAAGTTAAGGCGAGTCTAGATGAATGGGATAAAACAGTTGCACCTTCAACAGAACTTCGTGAATGGTTTGGGCATGAAGATGAAAAGTTTGCGGAATTCGAACGAAAGTACTGTTCTGAACTTGATAATAATCCTGATGCGACACAATTTGCTCAGCATGTTAAGAATCTCCTCAATACAAGCAATGTAACATTGATTGTATGGTGCTAAAAACGAAACTTGCAATCAGGCTGTTGTTCTTAAAAGCTTGGATACTAAGCAAATAAGAAAGATAAAGGTGGAACATATATTAATTCACCCAAAACAGATACTTACAATGTAAACAGATTCTTTCTTATATTTGGAAAGAAAATCACTTTCAAAAACTAGTTTTTGAGAATTTAGTTTCAAAGATAGTTCTGAAGTGGTTTTTCTTTTCTAATAAAAACAAAACTGTATAGATAAAAATTAGATATCTGTTTCTTTCAAATTAGATATCTGTCATAAACAAAACAGATATCTATCAGCACCAAATATGACGTCATATTTTTTTCTACACAATGTTTCTACCTTCATTCTCAGACTATTTCATTTGAAATGAACGACTGGTAAGATATTATATTGATGCTCATACACTAGTTTTGCAATTATATAGAAGGTGAATGCGCAAGTAAATAATTCTGTAGGAACGCACAAAGGAATCAAGGCGAAACAATAGACATTGTATGATAAGAAAATAGATTTAGAGCTTAGTTGTTATTGATAAATAATATAAAACTAATCAGCATTATGATAAATATAACAATTAGCTAATTATTATTGAAATATTCTACCCAATCACAGTTTGCTATAAATAAAAACACTCTATTAAGCAGCAGACCATATTCTAACTTATTTGAAGAAAAGCAAGATTATATTTTTCCATATATTATTAAAATACATAAATCTGCTATTTTATAGCAAATGTAAAAGCACATTATCTATTTTTGCGCTAATAGTTTGTTTCTTCAGCAATTTATTATTATATTTGCACTGACGAAAAAGATTTAAATATTTACATAATTATTATGGCTGAGAAAAGAGTCTACACTTTCAGCAATGGAAAGGCCGAAGGAAAGCTGACATGAGGAATTTGTTAGGTGGCAAGGGAGCCAATCTCGCAGAAATGAATTTAATCGGTGTTCCTGTTCCTCCAGGTTTACATTACAACCGATGTTTTGTAACGAATATTTTGAAAAAGGTAAAGAAGCAGTTGTCGAAGCTTTAACTTCAGAGGTAACAAAAAGCGTTAAGCACATTGAAGATTTAATGAATTCAAAATTGGTGATCCATCAAACCCATTATTGGTAAGTGTACGTTCTGGAGCACTGCCTCTATGCCCGGTATGATGGATACTATCTTGAATCTCGGCTTGAACGATGATGTTGTAGAAGGTCTTGCAAGGAAGACTGGCAACGAACGTTTTTGCTTTACGATAGTTATCGCCGCTTTGTACAAATGTATGGAGATGTTGTTTTAGGTATGAAACCTGAAAACAAGGAAGATATTGATCCATTTGAAGCTATTATCCAACGTGTAAAGGCTAAACGCAACATAAAAATTGGATAACGAAATGAATGTTGCTGATCTAAAAGAACTTGTTTTTAGAATTTAAGAAAGCCATAAAAGTCAGACAGGGCAAAGAGTTTCCATCCAACCCCTATGGAACAACTTTGGGGAGCAATTTGCGCTGTATTTACTTCATGGATGAACGAACGTGCTATACTCTATCGCAAAATGGAAGGGGTATTCCGCAGGAATGGGAACAGCCGTAACAGTTCAGGCTATGGTTTTTGGAAATATGGGTGAAACTTCTGCCACAGGTGTTTGTTTTTCTCGTGATGCTGGTAATGGTGAGAATGCTTTTAATGGAGAATACTTGGTGAATGCGCAAGGAGAAGATGTTGTTGCAGGTATACGTACACAACAAATTACATTAAAAGGTTCGCTAAAATGGGCAGAACAACAAGGAGTAGACGAAAGTATCCGTAGCACAAAATTCCCATCAATGGAAGAAGCAATGCCTGAAATTTATGCGCAGCTAACGCTATTCAGAAAAATTGGAGAAACATTACCACGATATGCAGGATATGGAGTTTACCGTACAAGATGGAAAAACTTTGGTTCTACAGACTCGTAATGGTAAACGTACAGGTACTGCAATGGTAAAAATAGCCATGGATTTGCTAAAAGAAGGTGAAATTGATGAGAAAACAGCCATCTTACGTTGCGAGCCAAATAAACTTGATGAACTATTACACCCTGTATTTGATAAAGAGCATTGGCACAAGCTAAAGTTCTTACACGAGGACTGCCAGCATCGCCAGGAGCTGCTACAGGACAAATAGTTTTCTTTGCCGATGATGCTGCAAAATGGCATGAAGATGGACACAAAGTAATAATGGTTCGTATAGAAACCTCTCCAGAAGATTTGGCAGGAATGAATGCTGCAGAAGGAATACTTACCGCACGTGGTGGTATGACTTCACATGCAGCAGTGGTTGCTCGTGGCATGGGTAAGTGCTGTGAAAGTGGAGCTGGTGGTGTTACTGTAAACTACAAAAACGTACTGTGAAATTGATGGAACAGTACTCCATGAAGGTGGATTACCTATCGTTGAATGGATCTACAGGAGAAGTTTATATGGTGAGGTTCAGACAAAAGCAGCTGAAGTTACTGGTGATTTCGCTCAGCTTATGGATCTTTGCAACAAATATACAAAACTACGTGTTCGTACAAATGCAGATACACCACGCGATGCAGAAGTAGCACGTACATTTGGAGCAGTTGGTATAGGACTATGTCGTACAGAACACATGTTCTTCGAGGATCTGAAGATTAAGGCTATGCGAGAAATGATTCTTGCAGATTCTATCGAAGGTAGGGAAAAAGCACTCGAAAAACTATTACCCTATCAGAAACAAGACTTCTATGGAATCCTAAAAGTGTATGGACGGAATGCACATGTAAATATTCGTTTACTTGATCCGCCATTGCACGAATTTGTACCGCACGATGAAGCTGGACAAGAGGCTATGGCGGAAGAAATGGGTGTTAGCGTTCAATTTATTCGAAATCGTGTGAACTCACTATCTGAACATAACCCTATGTTAGGACTTCGTGGCTGCCGACTCGGCAACACATTCCCAGAGATTACAGCGATGCAAACACGTGCTATACTTGGTGCGGCTGTACAATTAAAGAAAGAGGGATTCAATCCAATGCCAGAAATTATGGTTCCACTCTGTAGGAATTGTAAATGAACTTGACAACCAAGAAGTAATCATTCGTAAAACTGCCAATAAAATATTCAAAGCAGAAGGAATAGAAGTGCCATTTAAAGTTGGAACAATGATAGAAGTTCCTCGTGCAGCACTTACTGCAGACTTAATTGCTAATAAAGCCGAATATTTCAGTTTTTGGTACGAATGACTTAACACAAATGACTTTTTGGTTATAGTCGTGACGATATTGCAAGTTTCTTGCCAAGTTATCTTGAAAAAGAAGATTCTTGATGTAGATCCATTCCAAGTTCTCGACCAAGAAGGTGTCGGTCAGCTTTATTAAAATAGCAGTAGAGAAAGGTCGTAAAACTCGTAAGAAACTAAAGTGTGGTATCTGTGGTGAGCACGGAGGCGAACCAAGCTCTGTTAAATTCTGTCATCGTGTAGGCTTAAACTACGTTAGCTGCTCTCCTTCCGAGTTCCCATTGCAAGGTTAGCTGCAGCTAGCTGCAATTGAGTACGAACAATAGTCATTTTAAACTATTAATAAATAAAGGTGGGGTTCTTCATTTTTGTAGAATACCCCACCTTTTTCCTGGATTTTACGAAAGCGAAGAATGAAATCTTCAGCAGTCTCGCTAAAATAAGAGTTATTTATTACGAAGTTCTTCTATATTTGCCTTAATAGTTTCAATTTTTTCTTCCGAATCGCTTTGCTTTTTACGTTCTTTAGCTATCACTGCTTCAGGAGCGTGTGCAACGAATTTCTCATTTGAAAGTTTAGTTTTCACACTTTTCAAGAAGCCCTCTAAGTGAGCCAATTCCTTTTTCCAATTTTTCAATTTCAGCTTTTACATCAATCAGGTTTCCAAGTGGAACAGCAAATCCATCAGTACCAACCATAAATGCAGAAGCATCAGAACTCTTCTCATCTACAACATTTATGCTCTTGAGGTTAGCCATTTTTACAATGACACAATTGTAAGCTTCATAGTTGTTTTTGGCTACAGCTTCTAAAGAAAGCAATACTTTCGGGGCAATATTCTTTTGGTTGCGAACAGTACGAATGCCACCAACAATTTGCTTTCACATTCTCAATTTCAGCAATCAAGGTCTTATCTTTTATCAGTAGGAAGTGCCAATTCAAGTTTCTCCAACATTATACTTTCTCCCTCGTTTCGGTCAAAAATATGTTGCCAAAGTTCTTCTGTAATGAATGGCATAAATGGATGTAGCATCTTCAAAAGAATATCGAAGAAACCGAGTGTAGCCACATAAGTTTGCTTATCAATTGGTTTGCCATATTCTGGTTTTATCATTTCCAAATACCAACTAGAAAAACTCGTCCCAGAAAAGCTTATAGACAGTCATCAATGCTTCTGATATACGATAAAGCTCTTAAATTGTTCTCCCATTTCAGAATTTACTTTTTAAGCTTCGCATCAAACCATTTAATGGCTATTTTTATTAGCCTCAGGTTGTTCTACATCTGCAGTCTCCCAACCTTGAACAAGGCGAAACGCATTCCATATCTTGTTATTAAAGTTGCGTCCTTGCGCACAAAGACTTTCATCAAACAATATATCGTTGCCAGCTGGAGCAGAGAGCATCATACCCATACGTACACCATCAGCCCCATACTTATCTATTAATTCTAATGGATCAGGCGAGTTACCAAGACTCTTACTCATCTTCCGCCCAAGTTTATCGCGTACAATGCCTGTAAAATAAACATGCTTAAAAGGATAAGTCTTACGATATTCGTATCCTGCCATAATCATACGAGCCACCCAGAAGAAAATAATATCAGGACCTGTAACTAAATCGCTTGTTGGATAATAATACTTTATTTCTTCATTGTCAGGATTGTTGATGCCATCAAATACAGAAATAGGCCACAACCAACTTGAGAACCATGTATCCAAGCAGTCGCTTTCTTGTTCTAAGTCGGCAACTGTTAGATTTTGGAGTTAATCAACTTTGCTTGCTCAAAAAGCCTTCTCATTGTTTTCAGCTACTACAGTTATGGTTTTGCCATTCGTATCTTTGAAGTAATAAGCTGGAATGCGATGTCCCCACCAAAGTTGGCGGCTAATGCACCAATCTTTGATATTTTCTAACCAATGACGATAGGTGTTCTTGTATTTCTTTGGATAGAACTCTATCTCATCATTCAGCACAGGATTCAGTGCGATATCCGCAAAAATGCTGCATACGTAAGAACCATTGTGTTGAAAGTTTCGGTTCAATAGGAACATTGGTACGTTCTGAGTAGCCTACCTTATTGTCATAATCTTCTATCTTTTCCATCAAGTTGGCTGCTTCTAGGTCGATTGCTATTTGTTTGCGCACGTCCATACGGTCTTGACCTATATATAAACCTGCAGCGTTCGATAAAGTTCCATTATCATTGAATATATCAATGGTTTCTAATCCATGTTTTAACCCTAACGCATGATCATTGATATCATGTGCAGGAGTAACTTTCAAGCAACCTGTACCAAACTGAATATCAACATAAGTATCTTCTATAACAGGTATACGACGCCCAACTAATGGAACAATAACATGCAATCCCTTTAACCATGTATTTTTCACATCATCAGGATTAATACACATGGCGGTATCACCCATAATTGTTTCTGGACGTGTAGTAGCTACAACTGCATAATAACCTTTATCGTCTTTATGTATGACATTATCGTCACATTTGCGTTCTACCCTACTTTTGTTCTTCTGGTGATATATAATATTTTAGATTATAGAGCTTTGAATGTTCATCTTTGTAAACAACTTCTTCATCCGAAAGTGCGGTCTCTGCACTTGGATCCCAATTTACCATTCGTACACCACGATAAATTAAGCCTTTATTATAAAGGTCGCAAAATACCTTTATAACGCTTCTACTACGTTTTTCATCCATTGTAAAAAGCAGTACGGTCCCAATCACAAGAGCAACCAAGTTTACGCAATTGTTTCAAAATAATACCACCGTGTTCGTCTGTCCACTTCCAAGCATGTTTTAGGAACTCGTCTCTAGATAAATCAGTTTTATTTATTCCCTCTTGTGCAAGTCTATTCACTACTTTTGCCTCAGTAGCAATACTAGCATGGTCGGTACCAGGAACCCAACAAGCATTTTTACCTTCCATACGTGCATGTCGCACAAGAATATCTTGAATAGTGTTATTAAGCATATGCCCCATGTGCAATACGCCTGTTACATTTGGTGGTGGAATAACCACAGTATAAGGTTCACGTCCATCAGGTTTAGAACTAAAGAGTTTATTGTTGAGCCAATACTCATACCACTTTGCTTCCACACTCTGTGGGTCGTGCTTACTTACTAATTCCATACGTTGTATATTATTATTTCTTTATTATCATTAAAAACGTTGCAAAATTTACGAAAAATCAGTTGAAAGCACTATCTTTGCATAACTATTAGCAGTACTCAGTACTTCTTTTTAACTTTAAACTTGATTAAATTGCATACAAAAGAAGAAAAATAGCAGCATTCTCGCGTTTACTTGATGTACAAGAACGACTACGAAAAGAATGTCCGTGGGATAAAAAACAAACTTTTGAGAGTTTACGCCCCAATACAATTGAAGAAGCATTTGAACTTGCCGATGCTTTAATAAAACACGATGAGAAGAATATTTGTAAAGAACTTGGTGATGTTATGGAACACGTTGTTTTTTATGCATCGCTTGGCAGTGAAACAAATGACTTTGACATAGCAGATGTTTGCAATGCTCAATCAGATAAACTGATGTTCAGACACGATTTTATTGATTGGACAGGATGGATCGTTTCGAATCATAATATGGTTATCAACAAGCGTGGGCAGGTTGTATATAAAGATGATCTTAATAGCGAAAGGCAAAGTGTATCTTCTCAAAAAGAAGATTCTCCATCTACAGCTTCTCAGGTTGAGTTAACATGGGAAGAACGAAAACAAAAGGAAAGAGACGGCAATAAAACTGTCTTATCAGGAGTCCCTAATTCGCTACCAAGTCTTATAAAAGCATATCGAATACAAGATAAAGCACGAAACGTCGGATTCGATTGGAAAAAGAAGGAGGATATATGGAAAAAGTTGATGAAGAACTTAACGAGCTAAAAATAGAATTGGCAAAAGGTGATAAAGAAAAATCAACAAAAAGAGCTAGGCGATTTTTTTGTTTTTCTGTCATCAATGCAGCCCGATTGTATAAGCTCAATCCTGATAATGCACTCGAATATACAAATAAGAAATTCATTTCACGGTTCAATTACGTTGAACAACAAGCAAAGAAAATTGGTAAAACTTAAAAGATATGACCATAGAAGAAATGGATAATCTATGGAATGAAGCAAAAGAAATAGAAAATAATAAGTAAGTTACTCTATATTTTTATTATGAAAAAAGTACTGAATACTGCTACTTTTTACAGCAATAGCATTCAGCTTTATTGGTTGTAAAAACAAGAAAACAACTACAGTGATAAGTCCTAATATCAATAATGTAGACTCACTTAATAGTGGGGATTCTACCATTTATGGTACAATGCTCGATGGTGGAATGAATTCTATATTACTCCTTACTGATAAGGGCGACACTCTAGAAATTATTCAAAACCCTGATGATTCTACAGATGTTGTGAAAGGAGGAAAACTTGTTGGCGACCGTTTTGCTGTAATAGCTTATAAGGAGTATGGTGATTTAATTCTACGAAAGGCTATCAATATAACATCACTGCTTGGAAACTGGTCTAGTTTAGACAAAAGCTTTGAAATAAAGGAGGGAGGAGAAATTACATCAAATCTACAATCAGAAAAAGACGCATGGACTTTCTGGAAGATATTTAATGGTAAACTTCTCCTTTCAAAAGATACCTTCGATGTGATTGAGCTAGGGGCAGATTCTATGTCGCTTGAGAATAATGCTGGAATATTTGTCTTTACACGAAAGAAATAAAGCGTGATTCCATTTAAAATTCACATATTAGGTTGTGGCAGTGCTTTACCTACACTTCGTCATAATGCAACTTGCCAAATAGTAGAGATACGTGGTAAATACTTTATGATAGATTGCGGAGAAGGTACACAAATACAAGTACGTCGTACCAAGGTTCATTTCACTAAGATTCAGGCTGTTTTTATTTCACATTTACACGGTGATCATTGTTTTTGGTCTATTTGGTATGATTTCTACTTTTTGGAATGACAGAGGGCGTACTGCCCCACTCCACATTTATGCTCCAAAAGAGTTTGAAGAATACTTTCAATTTATCGATGGAACTATTTTTGTAAGAAACTTGAATTTGCTGTAATGTTCCACCCTATAGAAACAACCGAAACAAAAGTAATTTACGAAGATAAAAGTCTTACAATAGAATCTATTCCATTGGAACACCGCATTCCATGTTGTGGATTCCTATTTCGCGAGAAACCTACTACACCACATATTCGTCGTGATATGATAGACTTTTATAATATACCCTATCAGTCAAATTAATATAAAAGCTGGAGCAAATTGGACTACAGCTGATGGTGATATTATTATGAATAGTAAGCTTACAATTCCAGCAGACAAGCCACGAAGTTATGCTTATTGCTCTGATACAAGATATATGGAACAACTATATAAAAAGTTGCAAATGTAGATGTACTCTACCATGAAAAGTACTTATACAAAGCGAATATAAAAGATAGAGCAAAGAGTTACTATCACAGCACAGCAGAAGAAGCTGCAACTGTTGCTAAAAAGGCTAATGTAGGAAAATTGCTTTTTAGGACATTACTCGGCTCGTTATTTAAAACGAAGATATTATTCTAAATGAAGCAAAAAGCAATTTTTCCCAATAGTTTCCTCACAAATGAAGGTATGGTATTTGATGTGTAAGCTCTTATTCTTTATAACTTTACAACTTTCTTACTGTTAATAATATAAATTCCTTTTTGGCAAAATTGTTTAGTTCTCCATTAAACTTTGCTCCACTAACATTATAAATCTCTTTTGAATGATTTGTATTAGCTGTAGGAATGGAAATAGCTGTTGTATTCTTCTCTATTACTATCTTACTTTTTACCACACTGTTTCCCACTGTTACGCAGCGCATCTTTGGATTATAAGCTGCTCCAGAAGGTTGAGTGATAGCACAACCTTCTAATGTAAGTGATGCTATATCAAGCATAGAACCTATTTCTGAACCTTCAACTGTTACATTAGCATTTCGAATAGTAATATGCTCCATAGCCCCATCATTTCCTGTAATACCATATTTACCACTCTTCGCATTCACTGTACAATTGTCTATGGTTAAATCTGTTCCCATTGCAAATATAGCACAATTGTCTCCACCTTCTACATTAAGCGTACCTTCACCAGGAATAGTTAATGGTGTTCTTAATCCTATTGCAGTATGTGCTGCTACTAAGTTATTGGTCCCTATAACTTTCACTATCAATCCATCTATCTTAGAAGAGATAGCATCTTTATCGCCAGAATTAATAGTAGCGTTTTGTAGAGTAAGTGTTTTTGTTTCAGGATTATAATTCACAATTCCACTAACTTCAGCTATTGTTGAAAGATCGTTACAGTTGTCTGAACTTACTTGTGAACTAGCTACCCAAAGATCGTACATTTTCTGTGCACGAGTTGTTGTTGGTAGAATTAAAATTGCAATGAGCAATACGATAGTAGCAATACTTTTTTCTTTAGATAATGATTTATACATAATAAGATGTATGCCTCCCATTTAAACTCTTAACGAGCAACGCTATATAAAGGCATGAGCGTTTAGATTTTTCTGAATATATTATGATTGATATACAATATTATCCTTCCTATAAATAGGCTTTTACACACAATTTATAGGAAGAATATTGATATATAGGTTTCTTATTTCTTCAGAATTTTCTGTCCATTTACAATATACATACCAGCTGGTAGGTTTTCTATCTTATTATTGACACGACTACCATCTAATGTGTATATACCACATTTCTAGTTTTTGTATCGGTCGCAACAGATTTTATACGAGAGAGCCCTTTGTTATTACAACCCAATCTGTTACAACATCTCTGTTAGCACCATAAAGGTAGAAATAAGGATATTCGTATTCTTCAACCTCTTCCCAATATGCTCCCGTAGGAGAAGTTATTGCACAATCGGTAAAAGTTGGCTCTCTATCCCATACCCAAGCAATACTACCTTTTATGCGTACTGTTGCTATTACTACCACCTTTTACGCGTACATTACAGTTATCAAATATCCAATAACCACCATAAAAGCCATTACTCCCACCACTTGCTTCGACACTACAATTGCTAATTGTAATTGTCCCTTGGTTAAATACTGCTTTATTATATTTATCATCGCTTGCAGTAGACGATCCTGTAAGTGTGAGTTTACCATCGCCCGAAATACGAATTCTTTATCCATATTCCAAATACTTGTTTGCTTATCGGAAACAATAGAGCTTTTCGTTACTAACACGGATTATCAAGCCATCAACTCTGTTTTCTATACCGTGAGTACTTGTTGCATGAATAATAGCTCCATCAAGCGTTAGAGTTTTAGAATCGTTATCGTATTTTGCTTTTCCCGTAACACCTTTTATAACACTCAAATTGTTACAGTTTTCGGAAGTTACTGATACACCAGCAATTTTAATGTTGTAAGTATCTTGCGCCATTCCTTGTTGCGCCATTGAAACGAATAAAACAGCAAACGCTGCACACATACTTTTATACAGATCGTTTTTTTCATTATTAAAAGTGCCTCTCCTTTCACTCTCTTTTTGCGAGAGAACGCCATTTAGAAGCAGGGGCGTTCAGGTTAAGTAATATTTCTGGCTACAAATGTAATTCTTTTTCTCGAAAAGAACAAAAACATAATATAATAAGTATCTATAAGTCTACGCTCCATAAGGAGTATTGTTTCTTATGATATCTAATTTACAAATTACTTTTTATTTTTTTAGATATCTATCAGTTGCATTTTAGATATCTGTTACGCTCGTCTCAGATATCTATCAGTTATAAATTAGATATCACAGCGAATTACGTCCTATATGTATTTGTGGTTTCCGATTTCACTAGACACTTTTTGTTATATTAACTACTTCCATAGACATTCCATTACTATGCCTACTGATGATAGTTGGATACAGGGTGAAAGCATTTATGCTAGATAATAAACATCTTATGTTGTTTCATTTTCTTTTATAGAAATATAGAAGTGATTTTTAACAATCATCTTCGTTTCTGAAGTATTCTCACCCTCTTTTTCTACCGAGCCTCAGATATATCTAGATTTCATTCATTCATAACCCCACAATGCGGGCAACGTCCCTTTCGATGAAGACGAGCGCTACAGTTTCCACATTCGTAGGTATCACTACTTAGCTTTATCCAAATGTGAATGGCATAATAGATATAAGCTAATGAAGTAAATATCCTATATAATATAAGGTGAGAACTGAAAATATTATATAGTCTACTGCACAGATAGCAACCAATCCAGATAAATACATAAAGGCATCGTTTAGTGCGAAGTAGACGACGAACATCATCAACGACAGCAATAGCTACAAGTAACATAGCCCACACCAACAATAGGAAGATATTTAAGAGTAAAGGTTGTGAAAATGGATTAAACGATGGATGGAAACTAGAACTCGCGCCATGTTTCAGGAGCAAATAGTTGTATACTTGCATAGAACGTTGCAGATGTAGCTACAATAATAGCCAACAATGTAGGATAGAAAGAATTTATATCGTTGAAGTGTACTATATTGGCATTGCGCTTCATTATCTTTCGCATTAGATAACTTAAGCCTATTAACGAGATTATAACTAAGAATATAAGCAAGTGAGTATTGGAGAACAAAGAAATGAACTGTGATATGGGTGTATCTGGGTCTACTGCATTTAATAATTGCTTTTCGCGTGCCCAACCAAATGCAGAATCTTCAGTAGCAACACGCACCCACACAGAATCAATGGTATCGTTTGGAAGAATACGAATATCGGCTACTACTAATGGTTTTCCTTTGGTTACAGCAAACGAATCGGTCTCTAATTTATTAACTATTTCTTCCGGTTGTTGCCGTAAAAGCATTAGCGTGTCTTTGTTTACAACGAAATTAAAGCCTTCGGAATAATGATGTTTCACACGAAAAGCAAATGAATCTAATCGTGTTGTAGTTCCTGCCCAATCTATACTATTATTGGTTTCTTTCTTCAAATTGGGTGAGTAGTGTCGCCCCTTTAGTATTCGGCTGGAGATTTGTGTTTCTTGAATACTATCGGGAATACTAAAGTTTGATGGAGTTTTCTTATGATAACAACTTATTGAAACAGATGAAAAGAAAAGCCATAACATCATTGCCATAAGAGAAATAGGCATTTCACGTAGACTTTTCTTGGCAAAATATGTTTTAATAGTTCTTCCATTATTTGGTTGTTATTCTGCGTATATATTCATCTGACAATCTTTGCAATCGAACTCTAAACGAAAGCGACGTTTATCGCCTAATACTAAGTATAATGGTTCACGCCACGTTGGAACCTTTCCACCATGAACTAAACAATAGCCTAATGAATAGCGAATGCAATGACGACACTGCATAATAAGAGCATCTCTCTTCATTGCTTTCGTATCCATACATTCGAAAGCTGAACCAACATTTATACCTTGCTCTGTGTAAAATGCTCTTGCTTTTACTATTAGAAACATTATACAGATAGGGGAACTTTTTATATTTTGATGGATTAATATTATGGCTACCTAAGACTGGTATATTACATGCATTAGGTTCATCATGTTTGTCTAAGTCTCGTATTGTTAATAATTGGTGTTCAAATGCTTCAATAACATTGCGTCTTAATTCTGTTAGTACACTACTCGGAATAAAAAATTGATCAGCATTCTCGTCAATCTCTATCTCATCACAAAAATAAATTGTATTACCCAACTTGGTAAGTTGTCGAATTATATTATCGTGTTGAGGCTTCTTTGCCTTTTTGATGTTCAAATTCGATTGAGACTTTTACTTCTATCTTTGGAGTGGCGATATTACTTAAATGAGCTGCTAGAGAATAACCTTTGTGGGTTTTTCTCAAACTGCATTGTAATGGGAATTAAACGCACTGCTGATTCACTAGAGAGTTTTTCTCAAATGCTTGGTCTTGATTTCTATACAAACTTACACCTGGCTTTAAATCTTGAGGCATCTTGTAGGGAAACAAGCGGTTTCCAGTTGCCTTATTTACACGAAATCCTTCTAATATTTCTGTAATTTTTGACTCGCCATTAGGCTGACGCTTAATAAAACACAAACCATCGCCATTAGAAAAACTTGCAGTTGAAGAAACATTAAACGAATTGTGGCGTATTTCTTTTACTTTACCAACATATTCTCCTAATGCTTTGGGCGTATTAGGTGAGAATATCCCTTGCTGCCGTCCATTAACAAAATAGTGAGTATATCCACGATTAAAAGTTTTATTAAGATTAGGAGTAAAGTTGTATTCTACCCTACCAAACGAGGCACGTTGAAATTCATTAGGGTATTTTGCTATAATTTCATTTAAACGTTGACTATATGCCGATACAACATTCTTTACATAATTCACATCTTTCAGTCTACCTTCTATCTTAAAGGCACACGCCCCCGACCTCATTAATGTTTCCAAATTATCTATCTGGTTCATATCTTTCAACGAAAGAAGATATCTTTGATGTTCTATTGTGGTACCATTTGAATCTATAAGGTCGAATGCCATTCTGCAGAATTGTGCGCACGATCCACGATTTGCTGAACGGTTAAAACAATATTGAGAAGCATAACAAATACCACTATAACTAACACAGAGTGCACCATGTACAAATGCTTCCAGCTCTACTTCGGGAACTGCTTTATGCATATTAGCTATTTCTTTCACAGACAATTCACGTGCTAATACCACACGTTCAAAACCTAAAGATGCAAGCCAATGCACTTTCTCTATAGTTCGACTATCACATTGCGTACTAGCATGTAGCGACATTTTTGTATGTAGCTGCTCTTTGCACGCTTTCAACAATCCCATATCCTGAATCAATAAGGCATCTACATTTGCTTTTTCTAATTCGCAAATAAGTTGCAACATATCTTCCAGCTCATTTTCATAGATAATAGTATTTACTGTTACATGCACTTTTGCTCCAAACTTATGGGCATATTCACATAACATTGCTATATCTTCTACACTATTTCCTGCCGAGTGTCGTGCACCAAACTTAGCTGCACCGATATATACGGCATCTGCACCGTGATTTATCGCAGCTATTCCATTAAGCTAAATCTTTAGCAGGAGCTAAAAAGTTCTATTGTTTTTATGTTATTGTTTGCATTCTGCATTACAATGCGCAAAGATAGCTAATAAATAGGAAAGAAGGCACAAGACTTTTTATAAAAAAATTCTAATATAAAGAAATCTTTGTCTACTTCATCTTTTGCTTATATATAATATGATATCGGATTTAGACAAACAAACATCTCATTTCATTAATAGCATAATAAAAGATATCAATCTGCAATACTACCAAACGAAATCTATTCTTTTAATGCTAAAGTTACAATAAAAAGAGCAAATAACCCTCTTACTTTTAAGGCTAGAGGGTTATTTGTTTATTATATTTCACACATATTTAATTTATACACACACAAATTAAAAGTAGGTATTCTTAAAGGCACAAGCTATTATACGCATTTTACCAGAAAGAAATTACTATTTGTACCTCGTATTGATAACGAAAAGGCTAAATTTAATTTATTGGTCTAAGAATTTTAAATATTTCTACCTATTTTGGAGAGTACGCATTGAATATGTTGTTTGCAAAAAGAATATCCGTAATCTTATTATCACGTACAAACTTTTTCATATTCTTTTGGGAAATAACGAGTATCTACCACTTGTATTTGTTCGAAACTAAAGAAGAGATAACTCGGCAGAGCATTTCCAAAAACTATCTTTCAAAATTAGTAAATGTCGTTTATTCTTCACAGGTGTAGTAACTTTTGCTATTCTAGCATCTCCTCCCATAAATGTACAATATGCTCCAGCATTACCATCTCGATAGTGAACAAAGAATTGCCCTTTTCGGATTGTGGGTTTACCTATTATATTATAGCTTTTATCCAGCTTATAATCTTCGTACTCAGTTGTATATTTCAAATTCTTTGGTACATAGAAAACAAAATCTTCTGGTGCATTCTTTATAGAAATATCTTGTGCATAGCCATACATACTACCAACAAACTTATGAACTACACGACGTTCATAATTATTCAATGTTTTAAATGGAACTTGTGCTACACGAGCAAACTCTTGTGCTGCATAATATGCTCCAAGTGGCGCCCAATGATGGTCGGTACGTAAATAAATTGGCTCATTTACGTGTTTCGAAAGAGGCGTATATACATTTTACAGCTTTCACATCTTTATCTAAATGACTGAAAATATTATTTATAGTTGCTCGCTGACTATTCGTACAACTTTTTGCCTGATCGGGACAATAAAATTCTATTGCTGTTGGAATTACCATACAATATACGTTTACTTTCGGGCCAAACACTTGTTTATACTTATTTGCAGCTTCTGCATACGCAACACCTCCATGTGATCCGCCACCATAAGCCATTAAAAGCTCTTACATTTTCACCACTTCCAATTACTACTATACCACGATTTGCTATTTTGGCATTTTCGTTTGCGACAACTGTATTCTTATATTCTCCAACTTCTCTTTCATCGTTTTTCTTCTTCCATCATACTTTTAGAATCTTTCGAAGAAGTTGCTGCATGAAATTTCACTTGTTCTTCTCCAGGTGCAGTAATACCTAAGAGATTTTTTTGCTTCATACTAATCATCATAAAGAAATCTCTGTAAGGTTCACTATCACTAAACCAAGAGTTAATATTCTTTGTGAAATCGCCTGTTCGCAAACTTTCGAACGAATATTTAGGAAACTGCTTTAAATCGCGCTTTTCCAATATAGAGAATGTACTACGTGGTAGAAAGTCGAAAACGCAAACTAGAGCAGTAAAAATTATAGCGATAATAGAAATATAGATATTATCTTGTTTCATAAATTTATTATTTCTTTATTGGACGATTCAGCATATTCAGCAATGAATTAGATGTTCCTTGAGAATAAGCGTGTTGTATATTATTAACTATAAGTAAATCGGTGATATTATTTTCAGTAGTATAGTGCTTTATATTTCCTTGAAAATATCTGAAATCGACAACATATATATCTTCAAACGAAAAGAATAAGAAAGCTGGCAATGCATTACCAAAACTATCTTTTATAATAAGCAATCGGCGTCCATTCTTTGTTGGTGTTGAAACGTGTGTTGCACGGGTATCACCCCCCATAAACGTACAATATGCATTACTACTTCCATCATTATATTTCCAAAAGAAATTACCATCAACAGCAGGTTTTGTCCCCACTACACGTCTATTCTGAAGAATATACTCTATATATGTTGTTGTTATCGGACAATTTTTGGGAGTATAAAAGATAAAATCTTCAGGAGAACTCTTCATTAACGTTGCATCGCCAGAAAAATGTGCCATACTTCCAACGAAACGATGTATAGTTTGTTGTTCGTACGAAGATAAATTGCAAAAATGGAACTTTAGCAACACTTGCAAACTGTTGTGCTGCATAATAAGCAGCTAAAGGCAACCAATGATGATCGGTGCGAGCATAAATAGCTTCTGTCTTTATGTTGCTCCAATATATTCCAAAGATCTATTTTTTTTACCTTATTATCTATATGTGCATACATATTATTAAGTGTAGCACGTTGCGAATTTGTTTTCACTTCTGTATAATCTTCAGGCCAATAAAATGCACTCGATATAGGAATTATCATATTGTACACTTGAATTTTTATCGCCCATAGCATTCTGATATGCATTTATAGCATCAGAATACCAAGTTCCACCTTCGGCTTTTTCCTGTAAAAAATGACATTGCTCTTAATAGCGAATCGTTTTTACCACAATAATACCATTACGTTTTTAAACACCTGTTGGGCTTGCACAACAAAAGGCATAAAAAGAAAACTATAAATAAATAATAGTGTATACCGTTTCATATTACATTCGTTTAAAAGCGTGTATATATAAAAGCATTATTTGTTGCTCCTACAAGTAGTGCTACACTTAAGAAAAGTAAGCACAAAGATATTACTACTCGTGTTACAAGTGCTATATTTGCACGTAATGTTTCTGATTTTATTTTTAGAGAAATGCTTATTCACAAAATCATAAACGGCATAGAGAATATTATACCTGCTACCCACAACCAGAAATTATTAAATAATGCTGTTTGTGCAGCGAAGTCCATAATCTTTTCTGTTCGCCCAAAGAATACGTAAAAGAAATGTTGCATTTGTGTAAGATTGGTAAAATAAAATATTCCCCAACCAACAACTACAAGAATAAGACTATAAAAATGGAGAAATATTTTTGGTATTTTATTTATAACTTTTAGCAAAGTATATTTCTCAAGCGTTACAATTATACCAAAATAAACACCCCACAATATAAAATTCCAGCTTGCACCATGCCACATTCCTGTAAGAAACCATACAACTAATATATTAAGTACCTGATGTTTTCGGTTTCCTCCCATTGGAATATAAACATAATCTCTAAAGAAACTTCCTAACGATATATGCCATTTACGCCAAAAATCGGTAATAGAGGTACAACTATATGGATGTTTAAAATTTTCTGCAAAATGAAAACCTAAACAACGTCCAAGTCCAATTGCCATATCACTATAACCACTGAAATCGAAAAATATTTGGAAAGTAAATGCTGCAATACCTACCCAAGATCCTAAAGTGGTAAGTTGTGGTAATCCGCTCTGTAAAAACTGATTAGCTATTTCAGAAAACTGATTGGCTAATATTACTTTTTTACCTAATCCAATTAAAAATCTGTAAGAACCTTCAACAACATCTGTTCGGGTTATATGACGACTATTTATTTCTTTTGCTATAAGATCGTAACGTACAATTGGTCCTGCAATAAGTTGTGGAAACATTGAAATGTAGAGTAATAAATCTACAAAACGTTTCTGACTATCAGCCTGCTTGCGATAAACATCTATAAGATAAGAAATGCTTTGAAATGTATAAAAACTAATTCCGATAGGCAATGCTATATGTGGAATAGGAAGAGGAATTCTATATAATTGAGCGATTCTGCAATAAAAGCCTGCATATTTAAATGTGCCCAATATAAGAAGATTACAAATTAATCCAATAACAAGAGCGAGTTTTTCTATGTCGTTCTTGTTTATCAATACCTATTCCTACAAGATAGTTTATAAAAACACTTATTATCATTAAGAAAACATAAGTAGGCTCTCCCCAAGCACTAAAAATATTAGCGAGAAAACTACTAATACTGCATTGCGAGCAGTTGTTTGGTTTATGCAATCATTCTTTTCGCATCTTATCCCACAGGTTAGCAAACAAATAGCAAACCATAAACAATGGAATAAACACGAATAAGAAAAATAAATCCGAAAAATACCATAAATTAGTTTGTATAAAAATATTTAGTACTATTTTTATTGAATGAACTCTTTAATTTTTGCAATATAATCCCCTACTCTTTCCGCTCCTGACGGATTTGTATGCGTTCCATCTAACGTATAAGTTAGTTTATTTTTCTTGAAGCGGATTAATTAAATTTATTGTATCTAAACGTATTACGTTAATATTTAAATATTCTCCACAAGCCGAAATAACATCAGAAACTTTTGAAATTAAGTTTGTAGAAGCCCTGTGTTGTAAACATTGGAGTAATAAGGATTATTCTACTTTTTGGGAAATTTTTCTGCAACAATTCACAATCTAGTTTCACAGTCCGTGCAAGAGATAATGCTGTTGATGTTTCTTATTTTTAGAGTAAAAACATCTTGCACACTTTCAGAAAAAGTTGTGGACGTTTATTTTTGAAACCAAGCATCGTTAGTTCCTGCCATAATAAATATATAATCGGGCTTAGAACATCTAAGTTCTTTTGTATCTTTTATTAAACGCAAAACCTGATTGAGGACAACATTATTGTCTGATAGCTTTTTCTTCATACGAAAAAAACATCTCGCTTTTGTATTTTTAGTATGCGACCACGTAGCCCCACTACGTGCATAATTCATACTATTTTTATAGAGAACTCTTTACAAAACCAAAAACTCCAACTACGTGGGTTAGAATTATCTTTTCCACCAGTCCACAAATTTGAATCGCCAAGAAATACAACATTTTTATTTGCCAAACTATTTGTATAGCTATTAGTTTGTTCACAATTGACACCGTGCAGATTTTGCACTATTATGAATAACCCAAAAGCTATTCCTATTCGAAATGATGTGTATATTTTTATGAGACATAGAGTCGTTCTTTTTTTAGAGCTCCATATATATTTATATTTTGCGGCTGCAAAAGTACAAATAAAAACCGATAAATAAACCACCTATATTAGCAAAATATACTAAATATCATTAAGCTGAATGTTCCAAATCAATACATTATATTTATATTACACCAGATATTTGTCTTAGTCATTCTTATTTTCCTTATTGTTTTATTCCATATATTTCCTCCTCTTTATTATTTCACCATTGTTTAGAAATGTGCATTTTAAAGGATAAATAGGGACAAATATTTTTTATTATGTTTTTAAAATTTGTAATTACGTTTTCAAAAAAATACAATAATAAATCATCGAAGGTTTTTATTATTATTCATTTTCTTTAATTCCATAACAAACTCAAAATTGCGAATAAGTTAATAAAAATGCTATTAATGGCTTTTTTTACAAATAAACAAGGCAAATCATCTTATCTTTGCATTAGATATAATGAAATCTCAAAAAGACATACGATGTTAGTAAATTATTGTAAAGTAAATATTTTTCAAGACGAGAAACAAGTTCTTAAAAACGTAGACTTTCAGGTAGATGAAGGCGAGTTTATCTATATTATAGGAAAGTTGGTTCAGGTAAAAGTTCCTTCTGAAAACCATTTATTGTGAACTTGATATTTATGCAGACGATGCTGAGGCTGCAAACGTTCTAGGACAATCATTATTAACATTAAAACGTAAGAACATTCCTGCCCTTAGAAAGCAGATGGGAATTATTTTTCAAGACTTCCAATTACTGCATGATAGGAACGTTTCTAAGAATCTGGAATTTGTGTTAAAGGCAACAGGCTGGAAAGACAAAAAGGCAATTTTTCAACGCATAAACGACGTGCTTGATGAGGTTGGAATGCTGGATAAAAAAGGAAAAATGCCAAGCGAACTATCTGGTGGCGAGCAACAACGTATTGCTATTGCACGAGCTTTATTAAATCGTCCAAAAATGATTATTGCCGATGAGCCAACAGGAAACCTTGATCCAGAAACTGCTACTAAAATTGTTGGCATATTAAAACGTGCTTCAGAAGATGGTACTGCAGTTATTATGTCAACACATAATATTCATCTTCTAAATCAATTTTCAGGAAAAAGTTTTTAGATGTAAAGATGGTGAATTTAAACTGGTTACCGAAAATTCTAAAACAAAAGATTTAATAGAGAATAATGAACCATTAGAAGCAATGGTAGAACCTCTCGATTTTGTAGATGATAACGAGAGAAACTTCAAATAACGAATAAGGTAACATATATAGAATATTGTTATGAAAGTAATGAAATTTGGTGGCACCTCTGTTGGTTCTCCAGAAAAGAATGAAAGAGGTTGTAAATCTAATTCTTAAAGATAAAAAGAGGTATTTGTTGTTCTTTTCTGCAATGAGTGGTACAACAAACACGCTTATAGAAATAGCCGATTATTTATATATCACGAAGGTGCAAACGAGATAATTAATAGGCTAGAACAAAAAAATATATCATATATTGATGAACTTTACTCTACTAACGAATATAAAGAAAAGATATATAATTTCTTTCAAAAAGAATTTAATTATCTAAGGTCGTTTACAAACGATATTTTTTTACTTCTTTCGAAGAAAAGAGTATTGTTGCGCGCGGAGAAATTTTTATCTACCAATATGGTAGTAAACTATCTGCTGGAGAATGGTATAAAGGCGAAATTAATTAATGCACTCGACTTTATGCGTACTGATAAAAAAATTCGGAACCAGATGCAGTTTACATAAAGGAAAAATTATCTGCCATAATGGCTTCTAATAATGATTACCAAGTTTATATAACTCAAGGCTTTATTTGTAAAAACGCATACGAGAAGTAGACAATTTACAACGTGGCGGATCAGATTATACTGCTTCATTAGTAGGAGCTGCAATTAATGCAGAAGAGATACAAATATGGACAGATATAGATGGAATGCATAATAACGACCCTCGTATTGTTGAAAAATACAGAAGCTGTTCGCCAATTAAATTTTGAAGAAGCATCAGAACTTGCTTATTTTGGCGCAAAAATATTGCACCCAACTTGTGTTCAACCTGCAAAATATGCTGGTATACCTGTTAGATTAAAGAACACAATGGAACCAGAGGCAGATGGTACTATTATAAACAACATAATGGAACGTGGCAAAATTAAAGCTATTGCTGCAAAAGACAATATAGTTGTTATAAAAGTACGCTCAAGTAAAATGTTTGGTTCACCAGGATTTCTTCGTAAAGTATTCGAAGTTTTTGAAAGTTATCAGGTTTCTACTGACCTTATTGCAACAAGCGAAGTGGGAGTTTCTATAGCTATTGAAGACACAACTCATTTAGAAGAAATTACAGCCGAGCTAAAAGCTTGTGGTACAGTTACACTTGATACCAATATGTGTATTGTTTGTGTTGTAGGAGATTTAGCGTGGAATAATATTGGATTTGAGATAAAGGCTGCTGATGCATTAAAAGATATTCCTGTAAGAATGATTAGCTATGGAGGAAGTAATTACAATATATCTTTCTTAATAAAAGAAGAAGATAAAAATATGCATTACAATCTATCTCTAATGCGTTATTTAACTAATAGATAATGTTTACAATAGACACATATACTATTATTTTCTTATCAGTGCTAATTTTGTTGGCATTGTTATCTTCTATTGTTAGCCCCTTTTTAGGAAGCCGAAACTTTCTAATACATACAATAAAGGAGATGTTGCTGACAATAACGATACAATAGAAGACAATACAACTTCTATAAACTCAACAGAGAACGAAAAAGAAAATATAGTGGAACCACCAATTTCTATAATTCTTACCCCTAACGACGATGCATTAGCACTCTCTAAGAATTTAAATAAATATCTTAATCAGGAGTATAAAGAATACGAAATAATTGTTGTTGCACCAAAAGGAGATGTTGAAACAGAGGATATTTTTAAAAACCTACGCCAATAATCCACGACTTTATGTTACATTTATACCTTCTACTTCTAAATATGAGTAGAAAGAAATTAGCTATTACACTTGGAGCAAAGGCTGCAAAATACAAATGGCTTCTTATTTGTGATATTTTTGTGCACCACAATCAGAATATTGGCTTTCAACTTTAGCTAGGAACTGTAAGGAAAATGTGAATATAGTAGCAGGATTTACAAATTACGATGACGATGCACCAGACTTTTGGAGATTTGAACATTTCTATATGTCATGTTATCTTATGCGCGAAGCACAAAAAGGAATTGCATACGCTTGGAATTCAAATGCCTTACTATTTAAAAAGATGAATTTCTTGCAGAAGAAGGTTTTTAGAGGAAATTTAAAATTTGTTCGAGGAGAATTTGACTTTATCGTTAATAAATATGCAAAGAAGGGTTCTACAGTTATAGAAAATTCAGAAGACGGAACACTTATAGAAGAAACTCCCACTTACAAGCATTGGACGAACAAACATCTTTACTATTTAGAAGATAGAAAACACTTAAAAAGAAGTGCAAAACATCGCATACCTTTCTATATAGACCAACTAGCAGTTTATATTAATTATCTTTTTATAATCGTAGCTTTGCTTTTATTCTATCTATACATCAAATTGGATTATTTGTATTGCAGCTGTTTTCTCACTCATTGCAACTATCGCATTGCGAATATTCATAGGAAATAAAGCATTAGCATTATTTAATATTGATATTCCCTCGTGGAAAAATTATTCCATACGAGTTACGTATAATATGGCAAAATCTTAATTACTGAATAAAAATATTGGCGAGCCAATAAATACGATTTCATTTCTCATAAACTATAATGAAAGTACTGCATCTTACATACAGAATAAAGAAAGGAGAACTTCTTTCTGACTATTTAATAAAAACTGATAGAAAATGAAAAAGCTCTGTCAGTAAAAGTAGAAATAGCTACAACTAAAAAAGAGTTTAGTAAGATGCTTTTAACTTTCAATCCGGATATAGTTCATATTCATACGTGTTGGAATTGGCATACTTCCGTTTGTGTTCATAAAGCATTACAGTCTGGTTGTGCATTACTTTTTTCGCCTTATGGAGAATTATCGCCTTTAACAATGAAGTTAGAAGAACCAATACGTAAAAAAATTCGCTCAACAGCTTATCAACGCAGAATTATACAGAGATCTGATGCAGTTTTAGCCTTATCACAACAAGAAGAAAACGATATTATCCAACTTGGGTGGAATAAACGTACAGATATTGTACCATCATGCCTATTAAATAGTTCTGTTTCGGCAGATGTAATGGCAGCAAACATAATACAACTCTATACAAAAAAATTATAGATACAAGGTATAGACGGTATATGGATAAAAACAGAATGGCAATGCTTATGTGCCTTATTGCACCTCAGGACTACAGCAAGATTCATCAAATAAAAATTATACCGAGCGATTGTATTTTAATATTGCGCAAACTTACTCCACAACAATGGCGGCGTATTTTTATTTGTGCAAACGACGAATTTGTGCGAACTTATGTTGATTTTTGGTATAGAACGTTTACAACTTGTTGTTCCTAACATAAATACAGCAAAGATATTACGGTATGATCCTTATATGCCGAAATCAGAAAATGGTTTGGATAATATAAAAATAGATACAAATAATATCTTTACTAAGAGTCGTTATGAAAAATGTTCTGAATGAAGAAGAAGATACTATAAAACGAATTGTTACAATGGTTGCGAATGCAAAAAGAGCTATTGAAACAAAAAGTTTAGTTTGCTTCATCTTTCACAATTATATTGTATTATACGATTCAAAAGATTATGACGAAGATCATCTTATGATAGTCTTACGCCGTATGCATTTATTAAAAATTCGCTCGTCGTATTATCTATATACTCGCAAATTATTTATATTTGGAAGAAGGATATATTCCTTTTGCACCACTAAACGATAAGAAAGTACACTCTATAATAAAAAGCATAATTAATAAAAATAAGTACTGATCAACTAATTATTAACAAAAATTAGCTATGACAAATAAGACCTATGATTTAAAAAGATGAACGCTACCTGCAATTATTATCCCAATCATTTTCCTACAATTGCAGATGCAAGTACAGAAATAATAAACTTGCAAGCTATTTTTGAACTTGCCAAAAAGGAACAGAACATTTTTGGTTGATATTCACGGGGAACATGAAGCTTTTTCAACATGTTCTGAAGAATGCATCGGGGAATATAAAAAGAAAAGTAAACGATCTGTTCGGCGATACATTACGAGAATCTGAAAAACGTGAGCTTTGTACACTAATTTATTATCCAGAACAGAAAATCGAACTTGTAAAACAAAACCGAAACAGATATAGAAGATTGGTATCATATTGCAATTCATCGACTTGTTAGAATATGTAGAGATGTATCAAGTAAATATACAAGATCTAAAGTTAGAAAATCTCTACCTGTAGAATTTTCATATATCATTCAGGAACTTCTACACGAAAGTTCTGCTGATAAAGATAAATCCGACTATGTAAGTGCTATTATTTCCACAATAATATCAACTGGTAGAGCTGATGACTTCATAACAACTATTTGCAATGTTATTCAACGTCTCGCAATTGATAGCTACATATACTAGGTGATATTTATGATCGCGGACCTGGTGCGCATGTTGTGATGGATATTTTAAAGAATTATCATACTTGGGATATAACTTGGGGAAATCACGATATATTATGGGCAGGTGCTTGTGCTGGAAATGATGCATGTATTTGTAATGTGATAAGAATTGCATTACGATATGACAATATGGATACTATTGAGGATGGCTATGGTATAAATCTCATGCAATTAGCTACTTTCGCAATGGATGTTTATGGTAATGATCCATGCGTCGAATTTATGCCAAAAGTAAAACAGTCTGATTCTATCGATGAAAAAAATATTTTGCTTATTGCACGTATGCATAAAGCTATTAGTGTAATTCAGTTTAAAATTGAAGCACAACTAATAAAGAAGTACCCACATTGGAAAATGAATCATCGATTACTATACGAAATGATTGATTACAAGAATGGTACAATTAATCTGAGTGGAAAAGAATATAAACTTACTTCATGTAACTTTTCCAACAATAGATCCCAAACATCCAGATGTGCTAACACAAGAAGAACAAGCATTAATGGAACGACTTTCACCATTCATTCACTGTAAGTGAAAAATTACGCGAACATATTCTTCTTCAATTACGTCATGGTTGTATGTATAAGGTAGTAACATAACTTACTTTACCATGCTTCTATTCCATTAAATGAAGATGGAACTCTTCGTGAAGTTGAGATTGAGCCAAAGAAATTTTTGCAAAAGGTAAAGACTTGTTGCATAAATTGGGAATGATAATAAGACGTGCCTTCCAACCACAAACAGAAAATAATAAAGAACGTGAATATGCTATAGATTATTTCCTTTATTTATGGTGTGGTCCTGATAGCCCATTATTTGATAAAGCTGCAATGACTACTTTTGAACGTTATTTTCTTAAAGAGAAAGAAACACATCATGAAGAAAAAGGATTTTATTTCAAATTCCGTGAGCGAGAAGATATTGCTGACTTAATTATGGAAGAATTTGATGTAAATAGCACTACTGGACATATTATAAATGGACATGTGCCAAGTACATGTAAATAAAGGTGAAAAGCCAATTAAAGCTAATGGGAAATTAATGGTTATTGATGGAGGTTTTTCTGAAGCTTATCATAAAGAAACTGGTATTGCTGGCTATACTCTTATTTATCATTCACGTGGTTTTGAACTTGTTCAGCACGAACCTTTCGCATCTGAAGAAGAAGCTATAAAGAGAGGTACCGATATTGTTGGTACAACTCAAATTGTTGAATTAAATCAGCGGCGGTTAAAAAGTAGCCGATACAGATAAAGCGAACAGAACTAAAATTGCAAATAGAAGCGTTAGAAGAGTTGCTTTTACGCTTATCTTCATGGATTTTTAGCTGAGAGTGAGAAAAATCCTCCCAAAATTTAAAATGATTATTCGCAAAATGAATATTATATTGAAAAATAAGATTACCAAATTTGCTCAATCTATCAATAATCATTATTGGTTAAACAAAAAGCAAGCTAGATAATCATAGAAACTAATAGGAGTGTGTTAATTTAACACACTCCATTATATAAAAACAAATTTAATCCTTCAATATAGTCGTAACATATAATTCTAATTGATATTAATTTCTACAGAGCAATATTGCTTTTTGCACAATATTTACAAAGATTCAATATCAATTAAAAATCCTTTTTCATAAAAACGCATAAAGTTATTGCGATATTATAGGCTATGATTTGACCAGAGGTTGAAATTTTAACCTTCTACGCGAGGTATTAATCCGTGAATATAACTACATAGAATATTGATTCCTTTCGTATTCTCTCCACCTTGAGGAATAATAATATCTGCGTAACGTTTAGTTGGTTCAATAAACTGTTCGTGCATAGGTTTTAACACCTTTCTATATCTGTCTAACACCATTGTTACATTGCGTCCTCTTTCTAAAATATCGCGTTCAATATTACGTATAAGACGTTCATCGGAATCGCAGTCTACAAATACCTTCAAATCCATTATATCCCGTAATTTCTTATTTAAAAGAGACATAATTCCTTCAATAATAATAACAGGTTTCGGCTCTACATAAATAGTTTCAGGTAATCGATTACAAGCTAAATAACTATAAGTAGGTTGTTCTATTGCAAGTCCATTACGCAAGTCATTAACTTGTTTGATAAGTAACTTCCAATCGAAAGCATCTGGGTGATCAAAATTTATAGCTCTACGTTCTTTTCAGTAAGTTCAGTAGTATCATTATAATAAGAATCTAATGGAACTACTGCTACATAATGTGGAGGTAAAAGTTTCAACAACCTTTCTTACAACTGTAGTTTTCCCTGAGCCGGTGCCACCTGCAATTCCAATTATTGTAATTTTATCTAGCATATTTAGAGTATATGTGTTTCTTTGAACATTTGTTTATAATAAGTTGCTTTTTCTTCAACACGCATAGGGTAAGCACGACTACTACTTGGCTCACGATATAATTTTAATGTTCTACCTTCAAAAGAAAATGTTCGATATTCTCCCATTTTCATTTTACGCGCATCTATATTGTAATGCTCGGTAAAAACTTTTGTGGCGAGTTGTCCAGCAGCTAAAATTGATTTACATTCTGGTAATGAACGTAACATTTTATCAAGATCTGCAGGCTCTACTATTTCTAAATCTTTATCAGATGCTGTTCCAGTTGTTCGGCGAATACGTAAAGCCGTATCAAATATAGCAACACCTTTTTCTTTTAAAAATTGCTTTAATTCTTGTAGCTTATATGTTTTATTCGCTTCATCAATAAAATGCATTTTATCCTCAAAGAAAGCTAACCCAAATATTCGCCACATATCGTTAGTATAATTAGGATAATACCATTCCATTGCCCAACGTTTTAGGTGCGGGAGGGAATGTTCCAAGCATCAATAACTTTGCATTTGATGGTAACCATGGCTCAAATGGATGCGTTTCTATTTCCATTTTATTTTTTTGCTCTTTAATTAAATATAGCACAACTGGGGAGATGATCTGAATAACCATTAAGCCAAACTCCTCCATCTGTTGTTCGTTTTTATATTGCCTTTGTGTTTTCCTGTTTCTTGAAATAAATAATCGCGACGGAATATTTGATTTTTTTCCAAAATTTTAAGGTTGAATAATCTTTCTGGTATTCTTTTATTCAAAAATGTTTGGCGTTAAGACTATCTGATCGAATAAGTTCCATCTACCTTGATATTTTTAAAAGTTCCCTGTATTCTCTTTTACTAAAAACATTATACCACGGATTATAAAGATCGTTTACACCAACTTCGCTAATATTCGGTTTTGCAGATAAACACTCCACCATACTTTTATCAGTTGGATCATCGTTCATATCACCCATAATTAGTATTTTTTACATTGGGGTCATCGCATAAAAGTGAATCTTTTAATGCCTTTACTTCTTTTCCTGCTAATTCGCGAAAATATGAACCTGCTCCACGACTTGGCCAATGGCAATCAACAACAGTTACATGTTCTTCTGCTAAAGTACCACTAACTGTAAGAAAACCTCGTGTAGGACGCTTGTCTTTCGTTGTATTTTCGTATACATAAGGCACTAATTTCACATTACGTATTGTAAAAAGTTTAGGATTATAAAGTAAAGCACAATCTATTCCACGCTGATCAGGTCCCTCAATATGAATATATTTGTAATTACGAGTTGCAAGAGATGGCTGCGCTGTTAAATCTTTTAAAACGTGTTCATTCTCTACTTCGGCTAAACCAATAATAGCACAGCCAATATTAGGAAGAACATCTGTACCCATTTCTGAAAGCACTTTAGACATATTGTGCAATTTGCTTTCATATTTCATTTTATTCCATTTATAAGAACCATCTGGAGTAAAATCCATATCTTTCTTACCTTCATCATGTGTATAGTCAAAAAGATTTTCTTGGTTATAAAAACCTATTCCATACACTGAATATGTGCAGTAACAGAGACACAAAAATATCACCGTTAATATAAAAGAAAACAGGTATCTTCTCATTGTTAAAATTATATTCTTTTTATCCGATAGAAAACATCTAATTTAAGCTGAACATTGCCCATAAAGCATATATTCGGCTTGCAAATATCGTGAATTTATCTGATATTAAAGCATATTTCACAAAAATATTGTATTCAATAAAACTTTTCTCGCTATTTTTGAGAAATATATTTAATAGGTGGTCTTATCATTTTCACCTATTTCCTATACTGTATCTATCGCCCCTTATAGAAGTATAAAAATCAACTATCCATATTATTGCGCTTAAACAGTTAGTTAGAATTTATCGTAGTATATAGAAACAAGTTGAAATTGCAAGTTCCAAAACGAAGTGCAATAAAAGAGTGTCCCTCTTCGAGAGATACAGACGTTCTCGACGCGTAGCGAGAGGTTGTCTGCCTCTCTCGGAGAGGAAAAAGAAACAACCAGCAATACAAATAAAAAGGAGACCGAAGTCTCCCCAAGATTAACTAACTTTGTATTGCAAATGTATCATCAATTAATCTCGGAGCAAAGGTCGCAAATTTTTGCCTTACTCCAAAAGAAAACAGCGAGAAAAGAAATTGCCGACATCGTCGGTATTAGTCAGTCAACACTCTCACGTGAAATCAAACGCAACAGCACGCCTTCTGGAAAGTATATTTGGACAAAGGCGCATGATATGGCTATGCAGCGCAGAAAGAGCACAGTAACTAATGCCAAACCCTCCGACGAATTAGTTTGGAGAATTAAAGAATATATTACCAATGACCAGTGGTCTCCAAGACAAATATCAGGGTATCTGCGCATGAATGAGGGCATAGAGGTGTCACACTAGTCCATCTATAACATCATCCACAATGACACAACAGGGAAACCACTAAATACTTAGGTGTGCCCGTGTACTTCGCTGACCCATATTGTTCATGGCAAAAGGGAGCTGTTGAGAATACAAATAAATTAATCAGGCAGTATATACCTAAAAAGGATTCATTTGATAACTATACAGACAAGAGAATTATGTCCATACAAAAGAAATTGAACGAAAAGACCAAGAGGAAAAATTAGACTTTTCTACTCCAAAGTGTGAGTTCTTTAAACACCTTTTGTAATTTTGCACTTGCTGGTTGACTCTGCGGAGGCCCTATTTTATCAATTTCTGACTCAAATTCTTTTGCAAAAGTCATCTGCAATACAAAAATTTCGAGTAATTTTTGTCTTTGGTAATCATCGCTATATTAATTGTAAGTTATTGATATTCAACTATAAAGTTACAAAAATATAATGAGATTACCAACTTTTTGCAGACATTTCTTATCCCGAGTTCAAGTTATTAGGTCGTCTGCCACTTCTAATACTTTAATGCTTCAATATACTTCTGGGAGATGTATTATATCTGAATTTGACTCCCAGCACCGCACAAGCTACGACTACATTGGTGTTAGCATCATATAACTCATTGACGACAGCCAATAATACCTCTTTGAGATTGTTAATATGGAAGAGGTTTTTCGTCGTCAAGAAGAATCTCAGGCTCAACCATCGCTGGAAACGAAAAGGCGAGCATTCGCCCAGCTTTCTCTCAGCTATTTTGTCTACGTGCGTGTTCTTTCTATGATTATAAACAACTGTTTGAATTTGACCACAGGTCGTCCGAGGTAGGTGGAAGTATTATAGTCGTTAGCTTTTGCCCATTCAGCCACAGCGTTTCGAGATTCCTCTGGATAATAAAGTGTCAGAATCTTCTTGTTGATTTGGTCTAGCCAGTTCACAACAGGCATCTTCATATCATCCAATACAGGTATCTTGGAAATGCCGAGGGCTATTGCTACTATGCAGGTATAAGTCGCCTTTTTCCAATGCTGGCTCTACATTCAGCTCTCTTTTACACCTTCTACAAGATTTTTATGTCAAGAATATCATCAGTGAGATCTAATTCTTCAATAACATTTATTTCTGCATCTGCAAGCCGATGGAACATATCGGTATCTTTTGCGCCCCTATTTGTTTGAGTCCAAAAATGTGTTTGAAATCTGATAGACTCAACGGCTCTCTTCTCAAAAGCTCATTCTTGCGATTCTGTTTTCTTTTTCTTTGTCATAACTTATTTATTTTAGAATTTGGATATAAAATTATCATCAGAGTATGCAAAAGCGCTGCATAGAATAAAAAGAAATAATATATTTTATAAAAATTTTTAAGAGGTATGCAGTGATGTTGCAGATACGATGAGTATCTTTGCATTAGTAGATCTGCGGACAAAGTTCCACTACTCATCATACTATATAATACGAATAAGGAATGAAATAAAGATGATCAGCAAGACATTCAACCGATACATCTGGCTTCTTAACACGTTGCTGCAACAGCGACGACTTACCTTTGAAGAGATAAGCTATCGATGGAAGGACAGTTATCTTGGCGATGGGAAGCCCCTTGCTCTGCGTACATTTCATGTACACAGGGAGGCAATAGCGGAATTATTTGGGGTTGAGGTGAAATGCGATTCCGCTACATACGAATATTACATCTCATCACCGAATGAGTTGCGAAGTGACAGAACCCGCCAGTGGTTGCTCAACTCCTTCACTATATCCAATATGATTGAGGCTGGTCGCAATATGAAAGACAGGATTTTGTTTGAGGATATCCCTCATGGGACTGAATACCTCCAGACGGTCATTGATGCTATGCAGCGAGAAAAAGAATTGCAGATAATCTATCAGCCTTTTGACGGGCAGCGTGCAACCTACCATCTTCAACCTTATGCTATGAAGGTCTATAACCAAAGGTGGTACATTGTCGAGTTATCTGAACGAGCACGAAGGCCTCCCGTAACGTTGCTCTTGACCGAACGATCGAAATGGAACTGACGGATAAATCCTTTGTGGTGCCAAAGGATTTTGACGCAGAGGAATACTATGCCAATACGGTTGGTATCTTTGTGAATGAAGAACTGAAGCCTCAGAAAGTGGTTCTGCGAGTATACGGAGTGCATGTTGAATATATGCGCTCGCTCCCACTTCATTCCTCTCAAGAGGAAATCAAAACAAGTGATGGGGAGTATAGTGACTTCCAGTATTGGCTTTGTCTTACGCCAGAACTAGCCACAAAGATATTGTCAATGGGCGAAAAAGGTAGAGGTGCTCAAACCTCATGGTTTGCAGGTTGAGATAAAAAGAAGATTAGAGGAATGTTTAACAAGATATAGGTAATTGAACATGGAAATTGTTGGTTATTCAGAAAGAGGAGCAATGAATGCTCTGTTCTATGGTATTGCTTTGAATAGAGACGAGAAGGCAGCAAATGCAGCAATGAATGTATTTCTGAGAATGGCAGGCGAAACAGTAACATTTCATAACTTCAAACTGTATTCTGAATTCTCTTGTCAGGATTCAGTGCCCCTAGATTTTTGTCATCACGGCCTGAGAACCAATCGGGCGAGACCATTGTCTTTTTCATTGAAGCAAAAAGCAAGTGCTCGTAAAATGTTACGATCTAAAAGAAGAAAAACGTCGCCATGAAGAATACATCAAAGATCATACGAAATATGCTGATGGCCATTCCTCGAATTTGTTCTTTCAACTCAAAGAAAAGTTTCTTTTGTTGAAGTATGGCCCGAACAATGATTCAAAAATAGAAATCATAGACTGCCGAAGAAGACTTGGAGACCATGAAATTGTGTGCAAAGTTTTTACAAAAGACATAAAGTCTGATTGGCAGAACAGCAGGTACATTGCTGTCATCCCAAAGCAAGAGAATTACCAAGAAAATCCGGTGTCTATGGTATTCAAAAATGGAAATGACAGCTGTGAATTTGATATACATCTTGTATATTGGGAAAACATTATGGAAAATGATATTCTGAAGGGCTATGTTATACCTACACTTGATTATAATGAGGCAAAGAAATCACAAATCTTAAATAACCATAGAGAAAGGAGATAAACGTGAACATCAAGGTACACAGAGGTCTCAACCAGATTGGTGGTTGCATCACTGAAATATGGACAAATACATCCAGGGTCTTCATCGATTTTGGGCAGAATCTTCCAGGTAATGGTGAATCAACAACTTCAGAGCAAGACTTTGGTATGGTCACTGATATTATTGATAAAAACATGAAAGAACACGAAGCTGTGTTCTACACCCATGCTCACGAAGATCATGTCGGTTTGTTCTGGTACATCCCTATTGATCAGTATATTGGAGAAGGAAGCAAAGAACTGCTGCTAATTAAGTATAGGATACTCGAAGAGACCATTAAAAAAGAGAAAGAACAGTACAGCCAGCAGCCAGAACGTGATTTTCACAAGGAAATCATGCTTGAAATGAAATATGTCTCTGCAATTGCTCATGCAGATGAAGTGAGAGAATTTAAAACATGGACGCGAACAGAAGCAAAGAAGGCTCCTGCACCCATAATAGTAGGTGACATAAAGGTTACTCCGTTCTATAATTGTCATAGCATTTATGATTCCTACATGTTTCTTATAGAGGCTGATGGCAAACGCATCTGGCACACAGGAGACTATCGCGAGCACGGCTATCTGGGCAAAGGACTTTTCCCGACACTGAAGAAATATGCTACAAATATTGACGTGCTAATCACTGAAGGAACGATGCTGAAGCGTGAGGGCAGATGCATCCATGAACGTGAGGTGTCAAGGAAGATGGCAAGCGTGATGCAGGCGTTCAAATACGTCTTTGTCTTGGCATCAGCTACAGATATTGAACGACTCGCAGCAATAAAAGGAGCAGCAATAAGCGCACAGAAGCCTTTGTGCATCTGGTCTTTGTTCATGAAAAGAACGATGGAACTCTTTACGGAAAGGGAATCAAAACGCTCGCGAGGTTTGTTTTCCTTTAACCCTCTGTTCTATAGTGAAAGACTTTATGGCAAGTTGAAGCGCAGAGGCTTTACCATGATTGTTGGAACATCACAAATAGATAGAGTCAAAGGCCTTATCAGTAAACTTCCGCAGGAGGAGACCTTGTTGATATTCTCATCTTGGGATGGATATTACAAGATTCCTGAACAAGTGAAAGCCAACCCGAAATATAAGGAGTTTCGTGAACTATTCTGCAATGTTGTGGACATTCACACCTCTGGCCATGCAGACAAAACAACAATAAAGAAGGTTATAGAAACTATAAAACCCAAGAAGGTTATCTGCATTCATAAAGAGGCAGATGCTAAACTATAAGTATATATGGACAGAAATATTTTTAAAAGGAAGCGTTAGTAGGTGTAAACGGAAAACGAGATGTGGACTTATTGGTCAGTTTGTCTAAAACAACATTATGATGAACTTGAAAATGGAAGTGGAATGCATTAAAAGAATGTCACTTTATTGACTCTTCAACCGCTTTTAGGTGTTAATTTCTTTCTTCTTTATGAGAAATTACATCCAGAAGCAAACTGTCATGTTTGAATGGGACAAGAGTTCTCCGTTGAAGGTCGGTGGTAAATCGAATCTTGACGTTAAAGTTAAAGTCGATAAAGGCAAGAAAGTCATTTACTATGAGTCAAAATTCCTTGAGCCATATTATATGAGCAATTCTCGTTTTACGGAATCGTACTTTATGATAGAGAACTATTATGACCACTGGAAATTCACAGAAGACAAGCTAACTGATATATTAAGAAGGTTTCAGTCGTTTACTTATTATAACGCTTCTCAGTTGTTTCGGCATTTGCTTGCTATTGTCAATCATATAATTCATAATAAAGATGAGTATGAGAACGTTTCTATCGTTGAACTCAATAGCATCTCATGGGAAATGGAAAATGAATTCATAGATCTTCTGAAAATTGACAAGTAGATCAAAGAGTCATGCTATTAAGCGATTCAAGATATTAAAAGAAGAGGAACTCATAGTTAAGGATATGTTCCAAAAAAATTATTGAGAATTATGTTTCTGATGTTATCCCAAATAATCTTACCCTTTTATTTGAGACCTCAAGGTACAACAATGTTATAGATTTGATTGATAACCACGAAGGTTTCAAAAAGATACTTTATTAAATGAAAAATCCTTCAAATCTCAGATACCCACAACCAACAACTGATAAACCTACCGGTGCTAATTTTTACAACAATAGAGCATCAAATGCAGCAGCAGAATCTTTCAACTCAAAAATAAAATTATTCAGAACGAATCTGAGAGGAGTCAGAGACAAAAGTTTCTTTTTGTTTAGAATCAAAAACCTATATGCATAATCCCCACCTTTTTTTCCTACTGGAGCCGAGGATAGACTTGCAACTGGGTTTTTAGGACTGCCCCAAAATACAAAGTAATTAGAGTCGGAAAAGAAGCTAATTCTTTCTGACTTTTTATCTATTAGAAATGAAACTGAAATTGGAAAAGTGAGCGGAATACGGGAATCGAACCCGCCTCCCAGTGCTTGGGAAGCCCGTGCACTACCGATGTGCTAATTCCGCTTGTATGTATTTATAATAACTCTATTATTATAAAAGTAGCCTTTGTAGTATCTCTATTAAAGAGCCGATACCCGGACTCGAACTGGGGACCTACGCATTACGAATGCGTTGCTCTACCAACTGAGCCATATCGGCAAAAAGCGAATGCAAAGATACATACAAAAAGGAGAAATCAAAATATTTGTAGATATTTTTACTTGCTATTAAAAACAATATTCTGTTTAACAATACTTTTGGTTGCTTTCTATTATAAACCTGCTATTTTAATTTTTCAATTACGCTATATAAATAAATGTACAACATTATTTTTACTTTCAATAATAATATTATTATGAGATAATAGAATTTGTATTTTTATTTATTTTTTTGCAACCAAAAATAATTATTCAAAAATAACAGTAATGAGAAAAAGGAATTTATTTATTACAGCCTTTCTATGTATATTAACTCTTTCTATACGAGGCACAAGAAAATTATTATGGTAAGATTGTTGATAATAAAACAGCAACCTATATCTTTTGCAAATGTAGCCTTACTTAATGCTAACGATTCATCGTTTGTTACAGGAGTAACGACAGATGAAGATGGAAAGTTCAATCTTTTAAATGTATCAAAAGGGTTATTAAAGATTTCTGAATTGGATATAACGACCAAATAATAAATGCAAAGCCTAACACTCCTTTATCTGTAATACTTTCGTCAGCACAACAAACTTAGAAGGAGTTGAAGTTGCATTGCGCCGACCTATAACACGTATAGAAGGCGACGCTTTTGGTTACTTCCATAAAAGGAACCATTCTTGAGAACGTGGGTAATGCCAACGATGTTTTAGGACATCTACCAGGAATTATAACTACTGCAAAAGGCATAGCTGTATTCGGAAAAGGAAAACCTTTAGTGTATATTAATGGAAGAAAGGTGAATAATGACAATTTGTTAGAACAACTTAAATCAAATAAAATTAAAAAGGTGGAAGTTGTTATGAATCCCGGTGCTCGTTATAATGCAACTGTCAATGCAGTGATACGTATTACGTCTGAAAGAGCACCCGGTGAAGGTCTTGCTTTTGATAGCACCACGAAATTAAGCTATTGTGATTATCTGAATGGTTCAGAGATAATCAATGCAAATTATCGTCGTGATAAGCTCGATATCTTTGCCGATTTGGAATATTCAAGGAAGAAAACGAAAGGAAGTAGTAACAATTTGCAGAATACATGGCTCGCGTCGCAATATACACAGAATGTTGATATGAGCCAGAAAGAAACTTCTAAACTGTATGATAGCAGATTAGGATTTAATTATACCATTTCGCCTGTTCACGCTTTTGGATTGTTCTATAAAGTTTCTCATAATCCAAAGGATTTTTGTTCGTTATATAATACACAATCGTGGATAAACAATATTTTGAACGATGAAAACAATGTGGTGGACTACAATAATGCCAAAATAACTACACATAATGTAGATGCATATTACACCAATCAAATAGGTAAATGGACTTTAAACACTACCTTTGATGTATTATGGAAGTATGCAAAAGGGAATGAGAATATTAACGAGACGCATCTTAATATAAGCAATCGGACGACAACTTCTACGGATAAGATTTCTTCTCGTATGTTAGCTGGCGAGTTCCATTTATCTCACCCCTTTTTGAAAGGGCAAATAAATTTAGGAACTGAAATATCTGACAGCCATCGTGATGAAAATTTTGTGAATATAGAGAATGTTCTTCCTTCTAATAATCTATTAATAAAAAGAAATGAACACAGCCGTATATTTAGAAAATGATGCAAACGACTGGGTAAGATAGGCTTCCAAATTGGTGTTCGTTATGAACATATAAACAGTAATTACTATGAAAACAAAACAAAAAAATAGAAGAACAATCTCGTGTCTACAATAAACTCTTTCCAACAATAATGATGATGATGCCAATAAACAGAGGAATGGTACAGTTGAGTTATACTAAGAAATATAATCGTCCTTTGTATTCGCAACTTGGAGGAAGAGTATCGTATGTAAATAAATATCTTTATCAAAAGTGGTAATCCAAATCTTCGTCCATCATACGTTGATAATATCTCGTGCAATATACAATATAGCTGGGCAATGCTTATGCTTAATTATGCACACACAACAGATAAGATAATTACATCTGCACTAGATTATGGTAACGGTAATGCTACTTTTATTTAAAAATATGAATTCTGAATACAAAATGACAGAATTACAATTAGGATTGCAAAGTATCGCCACAATTCAAAACGTTATTATCCAGCTTTAATGGTAGGAATGTTTGTTCCATTCTATAAAAGAAATGTATAAAGGAGAAACAAAGTCTTTCAATAGAGTTATGGGTATTGTTAAATTCAATAATATTATTTCTTTAACACCAACTTGTATGCTGAGTGCTGATCTTAGTTGGCGCAGTAAAGGCAATGCAGAGAATATGGATATGGCGCAGACTTGGCAAATTAATGCAGGCTTAATGAAACAATTGGGGAAAAATTGGAAAATGAAGCTAATGATTAACGACATATTTAATAGTGCTCGCAAAAATTGTTTCACACTTTATAGTGGAGTTCGAGAAATTGAGATGGCAAAGTTTTTTAATACTCGTTCTATTGAGTGTACATTAACTTATAGTTTCAACACCATTAAATCTAAATATAAAGGAAAAGGTGCTGGTAATAACGAGAAAGACAGATTATAGATAGTCATCAAAAATAATTCTAATTAATGTTCACTGAATTAATAAATCACTATATTCGTATACAGCAAGATCACAGTTCATAATTTGATTTATTGTTGAACTAAGGTACTATTCAGTAAGTGCACAACAAAGTTCCATAAGAAGCTCATTACATTCTTACTAACAATACTAGTTAAACAGTCTCTTCTACAAATAGAAAGAGGCTGTTTTTACATTAGGAAGTCGCAAATACCACTGTTTTTAGCGGAATTATCTTTCAGTTTCTCTTATTTTTATTTGTATCTTTGCCATATCAGTTGTACGATTTTTACTCTACGAAGATTAGCAAATGTAACAATTGTGTAAAACTCTGAACAATCTATTATTGCTCAAGAGTTAATAAGATTTTTAGAAAAAGAAAGAAGAACCAATAAATCATATAGTGAAAAAGAAAGAAGAAGAAACACCCGTAGTATCAACTTATAACAAGGATGATAAGCATTTTTTGTGTAGCATTCCTTAATTTGGCACGCCACAATATTAATATTCGAATGAGATATCTTTTAAGTTTAATAATAGTTATTCTAACCCTCATATCAATAGAAATATACTACAAATATGAACGATTAGTTCCTTTTGAATATGTAACAAGTCTTCCTAAATTTCATAATTGCTACTTTAAAGACATTGATTATATTGATAGCGAAAAGAGAATGCACTTTTTGTTTAGTTGATTTTTACAAAAAGAAGTCGTGTCAAAAAGCAGGATTAACAGTGTTATAAAGATAAAATATATAACCGCTCTTTTCAAGAAAAATAGATTTTACTAACTATGATTATATTTTTATCCTATACTAAGAAAATTAAAATCTTAAAAATATTCTCCATATCTTACTAAAAAGCACGACAATCTATATTTCGATAAACGTATTCCACTTATCGCTGAATACTTAAAAGGAGAATTTGATTCTATTTTTATTTATAAAATTAGAAAAACAGGGAAATTTAGGGCACCGGGACCCTAGATAGATAAACTTACTTTACTAATAGAAAAAGTTCGAATCTACTATTTTTATTTCTCCATATCAAAACCATAATGGGGTGTTTGTCTATTTGGAATATTAGGATAAAGATGCCATTAATTCAGCACGCCAATGTTTATTCCACGCATCTTCGATGGTATTCGAATAGTTCGTTATGCGATAATAATCGTTGTCGTCGTGATGATAGATAAAGCAATTATCAACACCTTCTATTATCCATTGTAATATGTCAGCCTCGTTTCGGTCTAACTCTTTTTGCCGAAACAAAGTTGATAAGATGCTGCAATTTGTCTGTATCGAAATAATTTTCTTCGAACAACTTATAACAAAATGTATTGTCAATATCATCGTTCTTGTTTTTTACAAGAAGGTTATCGGCAGATATATCCCCTGCTTTCAATTCTTTTGATTGCTTTTTATCCATTTATTTTGCTATCTTTTGTATGGTTGTTGTGTTACTTTTATGAAATCAGAAAAACCATTGTTGCTACTGATTGTAAGCGTTTAATCGGGCATGGTAGAACTTTTTAAAGTCGTTCCACCTATAATAATATGGTTTTCGAGGTGGCAGGTATGGCATCGTAGCTTCTTCCTCGTTTAGCAATGCCTTCACCAACAAGTCAGCTTTCGGTTTTTGGGGTTTCTGTAAAATACGAGTTGTATATTTGCTGCCATTGGTAAACGGACAAATGCTGCACTGCATTTATCCCGAGTAAAAACTTTGCAGCATTATTCCGTTCTGCAAAGATAAGCATTTTTGACAAATATCAACCATTTGTCGTTGTCGAAATATAAATACTGCACGTTTAAAAATAGCAGAGAAAAAGGAAACAAGAAAGAAAGTCCCCTACCCTAATTCGCCCCTCCAAAGAACTATAATAACAAAATAAAAAAATTTATAATTATAAAAACAGCAAAGTTTTTTTATTATAAATTTTTATTTTTGTTATTATAATCTTGCGGGAGGTTCTACGTTATCATAGAAAACAACGTTATTTGAGGAAAGAATATGTACATTCGTCTACATAAAAAGAACAAAAATACTACAGAGAAATAGTAAATTTGGCTATTGAGGAGACAAAAACTTAATGGAAATGTCTCCAAAGGTGGCAATATACGCATCAATTTATAATCAGCTGGTCGATATAAAGCAAAACATTATAGAAGAAAAATAAAGTTTTCTCCAGATTCGAATTATATAAAAGATATTCTTTAGGAATGATTGCTGTGAAAAATTTTTGATGAGAATGCTGATGAATACGCTCAGAAACTAATAGATAGCTACGGAGGTACTTTCGATTATAATAAAATGCCTGAAGAATAACTATACACTATCAAGAAAACACAATTGCCGAACGTAAAAAAATATAATACAACTGCCTAAGTTCAGGCAGTAGTAACCTACACAATATTTCCCATTTCTAAGAAAACGACATTTTTAAAATTGTTATTCTCGCAAAAGTCTTTCACCCTTTCGGTACACAAAAGAAAAGCAGAGTTTTTAAGAGAAAAGAAATCGTAGCTGCTAACTAAATTGGAACTGAAAACAGTTCATTTCTTGTTCTCTTGGAATAACTATTCCTCCCCTTATCTCAGCAATTTCGCTTAAATTAACGATACCTCTTTCGTCTCTTTCTACTGTATTTTGAGGAAGGCTATCGAAACTTATCAGACTATAAAAAGCAGTTAGGGGAATCTCTTCTTTGGGCAACCATTTTAAACGTTTGATATTTCTTGCTTTTGGTTCTTTCTGCGTTTTATTGTAGCGCAAATCTATACCTTTTCAGTTCTTTAAAATTTTCTTTTAATAGTTCAAATACTGATGTTTTACAAACATTTATAGCACCACAAAACACAAAATCACCGATTTTATTTCCACGTTGCACCAGTCGTCCCACAAAACGTCTAAAAACATCAACTTCTTTTTATGTATTGTTCATTACTTGAGCGAAGAAGTGCGAAACCATATTTTCCACATAACTCGTTATACAATATATTTTTCATTTTCTAAACTTCGGTTTATATACAATAAATTCTGATAGCAAATATGGAAAGATAAATTTAGACGAACAAGAAATAATAAGACTTTCTATTTAGCTTAACATGTCCTTAAAATAAGTTTACGAACAAATATTCATCTGTGCTTAATAGTGTTTTCCCACATTTAAGCTACGCGTATTATAAAATTCTTATCATTTTAATACCTTTTTCAGCATTGGCGATAAAAGGAAATTATTAAGGACAGAATTATGTATATTTGCCCACATTAAACAAATTTACTTTGTTCAAAACAAGCAAGATAAGAAAAAATAAGCATTAAGTTGTCTTTCTTTATAAAAAGATGTAACTTTGTAGGACACAATAAAAAGCATTTACTAAATCTTATAAATTATGGAAGAGAATTATTTTGCCCCATCAGAGTTGATTATTAACGAAGATGGAAGTATTTTTCCACCTTCATTTAAAACCACATGAGCTGGCAGACAAAGTTATTCTAGTGGGCGATCCTGGAAGAGTTGCCTTTAGTAGCATCACATTTTGATGGCGTAGAATGTGAAGTGAACAATAGAGAATTCAGAACCATAACGGTAATTTCAAAAAAATAAACGAATAACCATTGTGAAAGTACAGTGTATAGGATGCGACAATATAGATATTGTCCTTAACGAACTAGATGCATTAGCTAATATAGATTTTGAAACAAGAAAAGAAAAAACAAATTTACGACAACTAACCTTGGTTCGTATCGGTACTTGTGGTGGACTCCAAAAAAATACTCCAATAGGAACATTCATTGCATCAAAGAAAAGCATAGGTTTTGATGGATTGCTTAATTATTATGCAAAAACGTGAAGAGTTAGATATTACGTTCGAGAATGAATTTAAGAAGCAAGCAAATTGGAATCCACAATTAGGAAATCCATACGTAGCTGATGCCGATATGAAATTGTTAGAACAGATTGCACAAGATGATATGGTGCGTGGTATTACCATATCTTGTGGAGGTTTTTTTGGACCACAAGGAAGACGATTACGCATACCATTGGCAGATCCACTATTAAACGAGAAAATAGTAAAGTTTGAATATAATGGAGATAGAATAACAAACTTTGAGATGGAAAGTAGTGCATTAGCTGGTCTTGCGCAACATTTGGGACATAAAGCTTTAACATGTTGTATGGTAATTGCCAATCGCCGACAGAAAGAAGCTAACTCTGGCTATAAAAATACAATAGATGGTTTAATAAAGAAGGTACTTGAAAGAATATAATCTTGATACTCATAAACGAAACAACGTAAGGGTTTATAGACAATATAGTATATTTACATAACTTCTACTTTTAATTATATAATGCAGAGTATATAATAATCCGCTAAACTCTAATGATACTATTTGTGCAGTAGCAACACAACCAGGAGGTGCAATAGGAATAATCAGGGTTTCGGGAAACGATGCTATCCGAATAGTTGATTCCATATTCTCACGAAAAATATTAGATGCTCCAGCCAATTCTTTACATTATGGCGAAATACTAAACGAAAGACAAGAAACCATTGATGAAGTTAGTTAGTTCTATTTGGCGAGCACCTCATTCATATACTGGTGAAAATGCTGTAGAAATATCGTGTCATGGTTCTGCATATATAATGGAAGAAGTGCTTCATAGACTTATAGAATGCAATTGCCGACAAGCAAAACCAGGAGAATATACCCAACGAGCTTATTTAAATGGAAAGATGGATTTATCGCAAACTGAAGCTGTGGCAGACCTTATTGCATCTACTAATAAGGCTTCGTATAAGTTAGCTTTATCACAACTTAAAGGACATTTCTCATCAGAACTTTCTGTATTGCGTCAGCAACTACTTAAAATAAACTCATTATTGGAATTAGAACTCGATTTCTCGGACCATGAAGAATTAGAATTTGCTGATAGAACAGAATTAATAACACTTGCTGAAGAAATAGATAACAAAGTTGTAAAACTCGCACATTCGTTTAAAGTAGGACAAGCTCTTAAAACAGGTATTCCAGTTGCTATTATTGGTAAGACGAATGTAGGAAAATCTACTTTACTTAACTGTTTACTTCACGACAATCGTGCTATTGTAAGCGATATTCATGGAACTACTCGCGATATAATAGAAGATACTATTGCTATCAATGGTGTAGATTTCCATTTTATTGATACCGCAGGAATACGTAAAACAACCGACCAAGTAGAACAATTAGGAATAGAACGAACATACGCCACACTTAAAAAGGCACAAATTGTGTTGTGGGTTGTAGACAAACTTCCTACTAATGGCGAAGAAGAGGAGATATTTACTCAATGTATTGATAAACATTTAATTCTTGTACATAATAAGGTAGACAACCTAACAGAAACTATAATAAAAGAAAACATTGGGGAGACTTCTATTATTGTGAAATTGAAATATCGGGCAAGTATAACTTAGGTATTGATCGGCTTGAGAAATTAATATATAAGGTTGCCGATTTACCTGAAATCTCTGAAAATACAACAATTGTAATGAATGCCCGACATTATGATGCACTTACTCGTGCGCACATATCATTACAACGAGTAAAAAGAAGCTTTTAAATATGAATCTTAGTGGCGACCTAATATCTGAAGATTTGAAAGAAACAATCTCGATACTTGCAGAGATTACAAAGGCGACCAAATAACATCGCAAGAAACATTACACAATATATTTAGACACTTCTGTATCGGAAAATAAAAATAATATAACTATTCGCCTTTCGCATAAATTTCATTTGTAGTTGATTTCTATTTTCTGAAATTCAATTTATATGATAAAAAGTGTGTATGATACTTGTAACTCTCTAATAGTATTATCCACTATATAATAGGAACTTTATTGCCTTTTGTTGGGTTAAAACGAATCTAAAACATTTGCGTGTATGGGTGTAAAGTAACAAAAAGTTTCATTAGAAAAATTCATCTATATAATTCTTGATTGATATAGTTGTTCCACGAATTGTTTATTTCTAACATTTATGATAATTCCATACACAATTTACAGATATAAGTTTTTTAATGACCATACAATCATACTTTTTAAAAATTTATTTTTGTAAATTTGCAGACACTATAAGATATTCTAAAAAAAGAAAAAGATGAAAACTGTTTATGATTTTACTCGTAAAAGACAGAAAAGGTAATGACATTTCTTTAAAAAGCATTTGCTAATGAGGTTTTGTTAATTGTTAATACAGCTACAAAAGTGTGGATTCACACCAACATACGAGGAACTTGAAGCTACTTATAAAAAATATCATTCACAGGTTTTGAAGTTCTTGACTTTCCATGCAACCAATTTGGACAACAAGCTCCTGGTACAGATGAAAGTATCCACGAATTTTGTAAACTTACATACGGAACGGAATTTCCACGTTTTAAAAAAAGATAAAAGTAAATGGTGAAGATGCAGACCCACTTTACAAATTCTTGAAACAACAGAAAGGTTTTGCAGGTTGGGACGAGGGACACAAACTTACTCCGATACTCGACAAAATGCTATCTGAAGCAGATCCCTAACTACAAAGAGAATCCAGACATTAAGTGGAATTTTACAAAATTTTAATAAATAAGAAAGGACAAGTAGTTGCTCGTTTTGAGCCTACCGAAAAATTGAAAAATATCAATAAAGAAATAGAGAAATTACTCGCAGAATAAATTTTATGCATAAAATAAAGATAGGAAGAAAACTCCTTATTAGAGTCTTCTTCCTATTTTTTTGTTTCTTATCAACACTAAACCTACAAAAGTAAACAAGCCATTGAGCATTAATAATTCATATCCAAACTTATAATTCCACAACCATAAAGCTACATTATCTAACAAGAAGCAAAATAATGGACTTGCGATAGCAATATATGGTACTAAGTTATCATTAATATGGCGTCGAATTAATAAAGCATACGCAAACAATCCAAGAATTGGACCATAAGTATAAGAACACAAGATATAAAACTGCATTAATTAGACTGGTAGAATTTAAAACTTTAAATATCAGAATAAATAAAAATAAATACTATTGAAATTCCTATATGCACATATTTACGTAATTGTTCGTTTTGGGGTTGTTCACAAATATCAACACAAACACTGGTTGTAAGTGAAGTTAATGCAGAATCGGCACTTGAGAAGCATGCTGCAACTACACCTATTGTAAATAAAATCTCTACCCCCACTGCCTAAAAATTCCATTAGCAATAGGGTATAACATTAATTCATCGGGAGAAGTTGGCAAAGGAATATTTTTATGTTGAAAGAATGTTATAAGCAATATACCCAATCCCATAAATAATATATTCGTTGGTAAAAAGGCAAATCCATAAGAGCACATATCTTTTTGTGCATCTTTTAAGGACTTACATGTTAAATTCTTCTGCATCATATCCTGATCTAATCCAGTCATAACAACAACAATAAACACACCACTTAAGAATTGTTTCCAGAAGTTTTGTGTAGAAATCCAATCGTTCCAAACAAACATTTGCGAATGTCTATCATTTATAATTACGTTTAAGGCTTCTGTAAAGTTCATATCCAGTGCTCCTATAACCTTATATATAATAAAGAACAAGGTTAAAAAAACATACACAATGTTTGAAAAGAATCGGTAAATACGAGTGTCCTTATTCCACCTTTTCGTGTATAGAGCCAAATTAATAATACTAACACAACAACTGTAAGTGGAAAAGGAACATTATAATTATCAAGAACAAAACCGTTGTAGTATCATACAAACAACATAGAATTTTATAGCAGCTCCTGACATCTTAGACAATATAAAGAAGGAAGCACCTATTTTGTAACTTCGTTCTCCTAATCGTTCTTTCAGAAATGAGTATATTGTTATTAAATTTAAGCGATAATAAATTGGTAATAGAACTAAAAGCCACCAATATATAACCAAAAAAATAAAGCCTATGCAAGTTTGAGTATAGCTCATATTTTGTTCTATCACCATTCCCGAACACTAACAAAAGTAACTCCAGAGATACTTTGCACCCTATCATACCAAATGCAACAAAATACTCAAGGAGACTGCTGAGCAGCTCTAAAGAACAATTCGTTATTACTATTCTTAATTGTTAGTTTACTTATAAGCAAGAGTAAACTGAAATAGACAAAAATAGTCCCTATAATAATCATATAAGTAGAAAAAAAGTTATGATTTTTAGTCTATATATATAAATTCTTTTTGTACTTTTGCTAACATTTCATTTATGCTTTTATAAATTAAGCAAAGAATATTTGTAAAAAAATAATAAAGATATAAAACTAATACGGTGATACACAATGCAGCTCGTTCAAAGTATTTATTACTTTCACGAGCTCTTTTTATTTCCTCACAACTCATTACTTGCTTGTAAAGCTGCTCCAATGGCAGTACAATATTCTGAATATTTAGGAATAAGAAAATTAACATTGTAAAGTCGTTCCATCATAGGGAAGAGAATTTTACATTGAGGCAAACGCGAAAGATTTCCCTATCATAACAAAAATTTTTTTAATCCCACTATTCAGCGCACTTAAAATTGAAGCAGAGCCTATAGATTGCAATACCAAACATATTAATCCTAAGGCTACATCTTCAATTTTGCATTGCCATGTGCATTCGCAAACAACGATGCAGTAGCATTCATTGGTAATCCGGGAAGCGGTTTCGAAGAAATATCACTTATTTGTAAATTTATATTCCTATATTTCTTTCTTCGCTAAATCAGATATTTGATGAATATCATCAGTATTCAATAATAAACGAGAAAGTCCATTCAGTGTTCCACCTCCAATACCAATTCCTCCAATATGACGAATATTATCCCCGTCACACAATACAAGCGAAGTTCCTGTACCCATTGAAACAACAATCATTCTATCAAGATTAGATTCAAATTGAGCACCTAAACCATCTGCTAAAAACTCATCAGCCTTTTCTGTAGGTAAACCATAAACAGGTTTGTCTATATAAGCAGAACCTCACACTGCTAGCATAACTTTTCCAACATCATTTAAATCTATCTTATTATCGTATAGATACTTTCCAAAAGCACCGTAAAGAGAGGTTACAGGGTCAGTAGCTTTTATACGCAAAGGACGCACTACTTCATTATTCTTTATTCCAACTATTTTTGTTGTGGATATTCCCACATCAATTCCAATAGCAATTTTTTCATAACACCTATATATTATTAAGCAAAGGTAAATATATTATTACTGGGCAAAGGTACAAAAAGTAGATTGTTAAACACCTTATGAAAGAGTTTTTCCAAAAAGCGAAAAACATTTCTCTATTTATCTGAAAATGAGTATTTTTGCACCCGTTATGATGAGATAACAAGATAAGTATAAATTAATAGACAAACAGAACAAATGACAAAAGGCAGATATCATCAATGAGATTGCGTCTTCTACTGGCATATCAAAGAAAGATGTCGGCAGTTGTGGAATCTTTTTATGGATGCTATAAAAGGTAGCTTATTGGAGAATAAAGAGAATGTTTATCTCCGTGGTTTTTGGAAGCTTCATTATAAAGCATCGCGCAGAGAAAACAGCACGAAATATTTCAAAGAATACAACAATCACTATCCCTGCACATAACTTCCCCAGTTTTAAACCGGCGAAGACATTTATTGAGGATATGAAAAATAAAAAACGATACAAACAATTTAAACATTTAAAAGCTATGCCAAACGGAAAAAGAAAAAAAGGACACAAAATGGCTACGCACAAGCGTAAGAAGAGATTAAGAAAAGAATAGACATAAGAGCAAGTAAGCTATTACGGCCCGAAGATTTTATGTAATCTTTCAATAGAACGGGGCATGTCTACGCATTAAAAACTCCTGTGTTTCTGGAGGCGGAGACACGTCTGCTTTCTTTAAATAAGCATCTTATAGATTGCTTATAAAATAGAGGAAAATGACAAGCGAAATAATAATTGATGCCCAACCGAAAGAGATTTCGATCGCATTACTTGAGGATAAACGATTGGTTGAATACCAATGCGAGCCAAGAGAAGCCAATTTCTCTGTTGGAAACATCTACATTGCGAAAGTTAAAAAACTTATGCCGGGTCTTAATGCCTGTTTCGTAGATGTTGGTTATGAACGCGATGCATTTCTTCATTATCTTGATTTAGGGAAGTCAGTTCAACTCCTTTGCAAAATATCTCAAAACAGTACAAAGCGATAGAAAAAAACTTTTATCCTATTCAGAAAGCAAGTAAACAACCCGACTTACAAAAGGATAGCAGTATTCAAAATATACTTCAAGTAGGTCAGGAAGTAATGGTACAAATAGTAAAAGAGCCAATTTCTACAAAAGGACCACGTTTAACAGGAGATATATCCTTTGCAGGACGCTATATTGTACTAATCCCATTCAGCGATAAAGTAAATGTTTCTACAAAAATAAAAAGTGGAGAAGAGCGTGCTCGGTTAAAGCAACTTATACAAAGCATTCGCCCAAAAAATTTTGGGGTAATTGTTCGTACAGTTGCGCAAGGAAAAAGAGTTGCAGAACTCGATGCAGAGATGAAACTTTTGTATGGAAGATGGCAAGATGCTATAACAAAAGTACAGAAAATTCAAGAACGACCACAACTTATCTTTGAAGAAAAAGGGCGTGCAGTTGGTATGCTTCGCGACCTTTTTAACCCTACATACGAGAATATTTATGTAAATGACGAAGAGATATGTAACGCTGTAAAAACTATATTACTCTTATTGCTCCTGAAAAAGCAAATATAGTAAAGAAGTATACAGGAAAAGTCCCTATCTTCGATAATTTTAATGTAACTAAACAAATAAAATCGAGTTTTGGGAAGACTATAAATTACGGACACGGCTGTTACATTATTGTTGAACATACGGAAGCTATGCACGTTGTTGACGTAAATAGTGGGAATAGAACAAAAAGAAAAAGAACAAGAACAAAATGCTCTCGACACAAATCTTGGAGCAGCCGACGAAATAGCTCGACAACCTCGATTAAGAGATATGGAGGTATTATTGTTATTGACTTTATTGATATGAACTTAGCAGAAGACCGTCAAATGCTTTATGAGCGTATGTGCAAAGCGATGCAAAAGGATCGTGCGCGACATAACATTTTACCATTAAGTAAATTCGGTCTAATGCAAATAACACGCCAAAGAGTTCGTCCAGCAATGGATGTTGATGTTGCTGAAGACTGTCCAACTTGCTTTGGAACAGGCAAAATACGTTCAAGTTTACTTTTTACCGACTTGCTTGAACGAAAAATTGAGCAACTCGTAACAAAGGTTGGTATAAAGAAGTTCTACCTACACGTACACCCATACGTTGCTGCTTACATTAATAAGGGTCTAGTTTCCATTAAGATGAGGTGGCAATTAAAATATGGATTAGGAATTAGAATTGTCCCTTCACAAAAATTAGCTTTTATGCAATACGAGTTTTACGACAGTAAACGTCAATTTATTGATATGAAGGATAAGAATGACAAGCTGTAATAGCTCGTTACGAACTACTTACAATTATAAAAAGATAATGAAAGAACTATAAGAAGAGATGTTGCGTCGATATGAAGCAACATCTTTTTTATTTCAACAATTATAAATTTTATCACTTTTTATGTTCAGTATAAAGACGATATCTCTTATTAAATATACTATATTGAGATATTAAAAATGAATACCTGAGATTCTTACACATATCAGCATAATATTAAATCGCCTATATACATCATTTTGAAACGATAATATAAGGTATAAGTGAAGAACTAATTCTTTTACAACATAAGGGTCTTATTCTATTCCGTGTTCAGTTAATGCTTTCGCATACTTCGCAGCATTTACAGAATGTTCTTCGTAAGTTTCGGCAAAGTTGTGTGTTCCACTGAAGTCTTCTTTAGCACACATATATAAATAATTATGATGCACGTAGTTTAAAAAACAGCTTCAATAGCCGCAACACTTGGAATACGAATAGGACCCGGGAGGAAGCCCTTTGTATTTATACGTATTATAAGGGCTATCATAGCTTAACCATTTATAGGTAAATACGATGAGCTTCAAATTTACCAAGCGCAAACTTTACTGTTGGGTCAGCTTGTAAAGGCATATTCTTTCGTAGTCGATTAATATACATACCCGCAATCTTAGGCATTTCGCCTTCGTTAGAAGTTTCTTCATCTACAATACTTGCAAGTGTCATAACTTCTTCTTTATTTAATCCATCACTCTCAGCTTTCTTTGTACGATCGAAATCCCAAAATTTCTTGTTTTTCTTTATATATTTTTCTCCAAGAAATCAGAAACAGAAGTATTCCAGTAAAAGTCATAAGTGTTTGGAATAAACATTGCAATAATATTTTTTGGAGTATAACCATATTTTTTGCAAGTTGTTTCTGAAGTTAACGAATCCATCAATTCTTTTCTTGAAAACATTAGTTTTCCACTTACATCGGTAGCTAAGTCTCCAAGTGTACGAACAGAACGAATAGTTAGTGAAATAGAAGCTTGCTTTCCATTTCTGAAATTGCGAAATGTCATTAATGCGCCCGAATTATCTATTGTGTATTTTCTGGACGAATATGGTTTTTTGTACGAAAACAAATTAGCAAGTAGTTTGAAGAGTCCAAAAACTGTGTTTCGTTGATACTTTCTCTAATTTGTAATAAACAGAGTCAATGTTGTCGTTATGATCAATAAATACATATCTTGTTTTTCCATTATTCGACATAGAAGAAAAACAAAAGAAACAAATAGCTAAAGCACAAATAACAATAATGCCACTGACTATCTTTATTTTTCGGTTATTCTTATTATGTTTTGATTTTTGTCATACTAATATCTATTATTATAATGTGTGCAAAAGGTAAACATTTTGAATGGAATTTAATATTGATAGTCTCATAAATATATATGGTCTCATTATTTTTACACAAACTTTAAATATATATCATCATATACTTTATTTATTTTTAGTGCAGAATTATCAATTAAAATAAGATATATACTTAAAATAAATAAAAACACAATAATAATTAACTTTATATTGTTAATCAATTAATAAACACAGTACCTTTGTCTCACCAATTATAATGAGGTAAGATAGAACGGGAATATACACAAAAATCAAAGTGTACGGTAAATTATGAATAAGAAAACGATTTGGACAATTGCAATTATAATGGGGCTTTCGTTTCTTGCCCTTCTTTTGCTCCAGCTCAATTACATTGAAGAAATGGCAGAGATGAAGAAAGAGCAATTCGATGAATCGGTTAATCGTGCCCTTTATCAAGCATCTCGTAATATGGAACTTAATGAAACATTACGGTTCTTAGAAAAAGATGTGAATAATAATGAACTGAAGAATATAAAATATAGTTCTTCCCAACAAAAAGGAGATGCCACAAAAGGAGAGAGGAAAGCAAAGACAGCTGATACAGAATCTTCTTATTCCTCATTCGAAATGAAATTAACACAAAGCAATCCCTCTTTACGAACAAAAGCAACAATCTTGCGTAATGATACTGGGACTATTTCTGCAACTAAACGTAGAATGCAAGAAGTTGTACGAAATCGCTATGTGTATCAAAAGGCTCTACTCGAAGAGGTTGTTTACAATATATTGTATTCTGCATCAGATAAACCATTGAACGAACGGATTAATTTTAAGATGCTCGATCAAGATTTAAAAGCAGAGATGATGAACAATGGAATTAATATCCCCTATCATTTCTCTGTTTACACGCAAGATGGGCGTGAAGTTTACAGATGTCCTGACTATATTAACGATGGAGAAAGTAATAGCTATTCACAAGTTCTTTTTCGAAACGACCCTCCAAATAGAATGGGTGTAGTAAAAAGTACATTTCCAAGATATGAATAGTTATATATTCTCAAGTGTACGTTTTATGATACCGTCTATCATCTTTACAATGGTGTTGCTGATAACGTTTATATTTACAATCGTCATTATATTCCGACAGAAAAAATATTCAGAGATTAAGAATGACTTCATAAATAATATGACGCATGAACTAAAGACACCAATTGCAAGTATATCTTTAGCTGCACAGATGATGAACGATAAAGGATTAGTAAAATCACCTAAAATGATAGAACATTTGGGCGGAGTTATAACAGACGAAACAAAACGACTACGGTTCTTAGTTGAAAAGGTTCTCCAAATGAGTATGTACGACAGCAAAAAGGCTGTATTGAAAAAGAAATATGTAGACTTAAACGAGATGGTAGAAACTATAGCTCATTCGTTTACTTTACGCGTAGAACATACGGGAGGTAGAGTATATACAGAAATAGACGCAATAGATTCTAAAATGTATGTAGACGAAATGCACTTCCAAAACATTATATTTAACCTGTTAGATAATGCCGTTAAATATGCCAAGGTAGATCAACCATTAAATGTGTATTTAAAAACTTGGAATACAAAACAATCATCTCTATTTAACAATACGAGATACGGGACAGGGGTATAAAAAGAAAAACTTAAAGAAAATCTTCGAAAAATTCTATCTGTACATACAGGAAATTTACACGATGTAAAGGGATTCGGATTAGGACTAGCTTATGTTAAAAGAATGATAGATTTACACGAAGGCGAAATTAAAGTAGACAGTGAATATGGAAAAGGAAACGAAATTTACAATTATATTGCCAGTGTTATTAGATAAATAGAAAACAATAATAATTTATAAAAAAAGAAACAATATGGAAGAAAAATTCAAAAATTTTTATTGTGTGAAGACGATGAAAATCTCGGAACACTGTTAAGTGAGTATTTACAAGCAAAGGGTTATCAAGCAGATTTGTGTCCTGATGGAGAAGTGGGATATAAAACTTTCTTAAAAACAAGTACGACATTTGTGTTCTTGATGTAATGATGCCGAAAAAGACGGATTTACATTAGCACAAGAAATACGTCAATCAAATGCAGAAATTCCAATAATATTCTTGACAGCTAAACAGCTTAAGGAAGATATTCTTGCAGGATTTAAGATTGGAGCAGACGATTATATTACTAAGCCTTTCTCTATGGAAGAACTAGTGTTCCGTATTGAGGCTATTCTACGTCGTGTACGAGGAAAGAAAACAAAAGAATCAACTCTCTATCAAATTGGGCGTTTTAGTTTTGATACACAAAAGCAACTTCTTACACTTGATAATGATCCTGAAAAAGCTACGAAACTAACAACAAAAGAAAATGAGTTGTTGGCTTTTGCTTTTATGCACACTCTAATGAAATATTGCAGCGCGATTATGCTTTAAAAACTATTTGGATTGATGATAATTACTTTAATGCACGATCTATGGATGTTTATATCACTAAATTACGTAAACATTTGAAGGCTGACGACCAAATAGAAATCATAAATATTCATGGCAAAGGATATAAACTTATAGTACCAGACGAAGAGTAGAACAAGCAAGAGCTCAATGACGTGTGTTCATTGAGCTCTCTTTTTATAATAGAAAAGAGATGGACACACTATGGAAAGAAAAACGTATGTAATAACTTCCATCTTTCTATAAGAAAAATATCGAAAAAAATATTGTTGTTCAGAAACTTATAATATAACTTAAAAAGAAAACATTTAAGGATAAAAGAATTTATAATCACCACACCTGAATAAATGTTGTTCAGTTATTATAATACAAAAATCACAAAAGATCGTCAATTGTTATGATATCAAATTCGCAACTGAGAGATATCTGAAACAACCATAATAGATATCTGAGACAAGCGTGCCAGATATCTAAAAATAAAAAGTACTAACATTTACTAGCTTTTTCTAGAACATTGAGATATCTTTATTTAAATTGTGAGTAAACAGCAAACACCGTTTTATAATCTCCCAATCTATTTTCTACAGATCCCTCTCTCCCATCATAATATTATATTATATATGTATATGACATTATGAATTCTTTTTGAGATTTCACATAAACAATTGTACCTCCAATAACCAATATTAATCCGCCAAAAAGCAGTATATTCCCTTTTATATGAAACAGAATATGAATAGTGAAAAATACAATTCCCCACAACTATACTAAAAGCCCTATATATGTAATATATTTACCCATTAGTTGCAAAAAGTATAAAAAAATATTTGGTTATCTCACAAAAGAATCGTAATTTTGCATCGCATTTCTAAGTGGAGTGCATAATTTTTAATTAATATTCAATAAAAAGTAGTATGAATCAATACGAAACCGTTTTTCATTTTGACTCCCTGTTTTTGTCTGATGAACAGATGAAGGAAGCGAGTCGCTAAATTCAAAAATCTGCTCATAGAAAATGGAGCTGATATTTTGAATGAAGAGATTTGGGGTCTCAAAAGTTAGCTTACAACATTCAGAAGAAATCATCTGGTTTCTATGCAATGTTGGAGTTTAATGCTGAACCTTCAGTTGTAAAGACACTCGAAACAGGCTTCCGCCGTGACGAGAAAGTTATTCGTTTTATCACCATAAAGCAAGATAAATATTCAGCAGCGTATGCTGAAAAACGTCGTGCAAAGTGGGCAGCAGTAAAGGAGGCATAATTATGGCAGAACAGAAGAAGACAGAAATCCGCTATTTGACCGCTCCATCAATCGACACAAAGAAAAAAAGAAGTATTGTCGCTTTAAGAAGAGTGGTATAAAATACATCGATTATAAAGACGGTGAGTTCCTTAAGAAATTCTTAAATGAACAAGGAAAAATACTTCCACGTCGTATAACTGGTACATCTTTGAAGTATCAGCGTCGTGTAGCACAGGCTGTTAAGCGTGCTCGTCAGATAGCTTTGCTTCCATACGTAACCGATTTGATGAAATAAAAAGGAGGCTAAAGATGGAAATCATACTTAAAGAAGATATTATCGGACTTGGCTACAAGAATGATATTGTGAATGTAAAAAGGTGGTTATGGTCGTAATTATCTTATTCCAACAGGAAAAGGCGTAATTGCATCATCTTCTGCAAAAAAACAATTAGCAGAGAACCTGAAACAACAAGCAGCTAAAATTGCTGCAAAGAAGGCTGACGCAGAAAAACGTGCAGCACAGCTTGAAGGTGTTGAATTAGTAATAGCTGCTAAAGTTTCTACAACAGGTGTAACTTATGGTTCTGTAAATACTGCAACTGTAGCTGAAGAATTAGCGAAAAAAAGGGTATAGAAGTTGATCGTAAGATTATCACTATGCGCGACATAAAGAAAGTTGGAACCTTTGAGGCTACAATTCATTTCTTTAAAGATGTAGAGATAAAATTACCTGTAATTGTTGTTGCAGAAAATCAACCAGAGCCTAAGGCTGAAAAAACAGAAGAAACTGTAGAGACTCCTACCGAAGAAATTGATGTTGTGGAAGGAGAAACAGTAACAGTTGAATAATATATATTTTCGAAAGAGAATTTATATAGATTTATTAAACACATTATAGCATAATCCCTTTCATCTTTACAGATGTGAGGGATTTTCTTTTCTATGAAAAATAGTACTAACAGGAGGTCCTTGTGCTGGTAAAACCACTGCTTTAGTTAAAATAATGGAACACTTCTCTAGCATTGGATATAAGGTGTTCATTATACCAGAGTTACCTACTCTATTCTTACAAGCAGGAATGGATTATCTCACAGATAATAAAGATTTATTTTACGAAGGCGAAAAAGCAACCTTAGAGATGCAAATAGCTTTTAGAAGATAAATTCTTACAAATGGCAAAGAGTGTCAAGCAACCTCGTTCTTATCGTTTGCGATCGAGGAGCAATGGATATCTCTGCCTATATGAATCCAGTACTCTGGAATCAAATAATATCCGATGTAAAGATGAATAACGAGATGTTGCGTTCTCGTTATGATGCAGTTTTACATCTTGTAAGTGCAGCAGATGGTGCTGAACAATTTTATACAACTGCTACAAACAATAAACGAACAGAGGGCATTGAATTAGCACGTATACTTGATAAGAAAGTCATTCAGGCATGGTCAGAACATCCACATCTACGTGTAATAAATAACCATGAAGATTTTGAAACCAAGCTAGAAAGAGTATTACAGGAAATTTCTGATGTTTTAGAAATTCCACGTCAGGCAGTTGAAGAAAGAAAGTATATTATACGACTGAAAGATAATATTCCCGAGGCAATAGTAAGTGAAATAACACAAACTTATTTAACATCTGAGCCGTATAGTGAGGTTCGATTGAGACGGCGAATTTTAAATGGACTTACTGTAAATGTTCATACCACAAAAAGATCCTATCTAATAATGAGCAAGTTGAAACCGAACGACAAATTGATAATAACCTATATGAATCATTACTCGGCAAGCAGATCCGTATAGACAACCTATACATAAAATGCAGAAACATTCATTTGGAAAGGACAATTCTTTGAATTAGACACCTTCATAGATCCATATAAAGGTTTACAAATACTAGAGACGAAGGGAATACTCAAACATGAAGATATCATTTTTCCTCCCTTCATCGAAATAATTGAAGATATAACAGGAATCACAAAGTATTATAATTATAATTTAGCTCTAAAGAAATAATTCTATCCTCACAACAGATTCATACAGATATCACAAATAAAATAGAACAAAAATTTGGTCAATTATAGCAAAAAGCAGTATCTTTGCAGGCGTTTAATAATATAAAACTATATTATAGTTGATGAAAAATGACAAAATGAAGTTTCAGTATCGTGAATGAACAAATTCATGCACGAGAAGTGCGTGTGGTAAATGAAGGTAATGCAGAAGTGATGTCTACTCGTCAAGCATTGGACATTGCTCGCAAAGAGGGTGTAGACCTAGTCGAAATATCCCCGAATGCACAACCTCCAGTTTGCCGTATCATCGACTATTCTAAATTTCTTTACCAGCAAAAGAAACATCAGAAAGAGATGAAGCAAAAGCAGGTAAAGCAAGATATAAAAGAAATACGTTTCGGACCACAGACTGATGAACACGATTATCAGTTTAAATTAAAACATGCACAAGAATTCCTTAATGAAGGAAATAAAGTAAGAGCATACGTTTTTCTTTCGTGGTCGTTCTATCCTATTTAAAGAACAAGGTGAAGTTTTACTGTTACGTTTTGCTAATGATCTAGAAGAACTAGCAAAAGTAGAACAGTTGCCGAAGCTCGAAGGGAAGAAAATGTTTCTCTACCTTTCTCCTAAAAAAGCCGGTGTTACTAAAAAGAGCCAGCAACGTAGAGATCGTGAAGAAGCAGCAGATGCAGCCAAAAGGAATGAGGCTGCCAAAAGTTCAGATAAAGAAGGTAAGGAGAATATAGACAATGGACTTTTGCAAATGCAAAAAATGGTTCTGTTGCACTCGATAAACTTAAGAATGAATAAAAGATTAAAACGTGTCTTTTTAAAAAGAACTGATAATACCTGTGCGTAACGTCTTGGTAATACGTTGCCACAGATGAATATAAATAATAATTTTTAACAATTTAGAAAAATGCCAAAGCAAAAACAAACTCTGGAGCAAAAAAGAGATTTAGCTTCACAGGTACAGGTAAGATAAAAGCGTAATCGTGCTTACCACAGTCACATTCTGACTAAGAAAACAAAGAAACAAAAGAGAAATCTTGTTCACAGTGCAATTGTGGATAATAGCAACATGAAAACAGGTGAGAGACTTGTTAAATCTGCGTTAATAAACATTAGTCTAACAATTTAAAAAGGAAAGAAAAACTATGCCAAGATCAGTAAATCATGTTGCTTCAAAAAGCAAAGAAGAACAAGAATTCTCAAAAAGACAAAGGGATATTATGGTGCCCGTAAAATGTTTGGACAGTTGCAAAAATACTTACGAGAAAGGTTTAACCTATGCCTACCGTGATCGTCGAAATAAAAAGCGCACATTCCGTGCACTTTGGATTCAACGAATCAATGCAGCTGCTCGTCTTTACGATATGAGTTATAGTCAGTTGATGGGTGCATTACATAAAGCTAATATAGAGATTAATCGTAGGTCCTCGCTGACCCTTGCAGCAAATAACCCAGAAGCATTTAAGGCTATTGTTGAAAAAGTAAAAGTAATTAAAAATTTAAGATTAATAGGAAAAGGTTGTAATTCAAGAGTTTACAACCTTTTTGTGTTAACTATGTATCTACATTATTTATACCCCTACTATAAATCTTAGAAAATGGAAATAGGTGCAATGGATATTTACTAGGTTATTTATTTCGTCTATCAAATGTCTATTACGTCTAAGCCTATATTAATTCATCATTTATGATTTGAAATATAAAATTTACTCATTTTTTTAGGTATTGGACATATTGAATATTTACTCTATCTTTGCAACCAAAAATATCTATTATACAATTTATAGAATTCTAGATGCTATTAAAAAGTAAGAAAATAAAAGTATGGGGAAACTCCTATAGTCTAAAGATGCGTTGTCAGAATTACAGACAACGCATTTTATTTTTGAATAGCTATGAATTATATTCGTTTTTATCTTATCTAAAATATGAATAATATAATAATTAAAAAGAGAGCTTTTAACAAACAGAAAATTGTGTTCCAATTCGCAATATAATTGGAAGAAGATCTTCTTGACCATACTTTGTCTATTTTCTATATTAACACTCTCTGCACAAGAAACAGTTATATGCGGACAAGTAACAGATGCCAATACCGGTAGTCCTATTGTTGATGCATGGGTTTCTGTTGCTGCAAATAGTAATGGGATTGCCACCAACGCACAAGGATACTATAAAGTAAGTGTGCAAAAAGTTACTAAAAACATCACTAACGTGAGACACATAGGTTACAAAAACAGAAAAGAAAAAAATATAATCTTATCTGATTCTGTTTGTGTAAACATACAATTAACTCCTACAGAAAATATGTTAGAAGGAGTTATAGTAACTACTCGGAGTGAAATTCGGAAGTTACGCGAATCGGCTATGCCTATATCTGTAATAGGACAACAACAACTACAAGGTACAGCCTCTAATATTAACGACGTACTTGCCAGAACCGTAGGAGTTACAGTGCGAAATACTGGTGGTATGGGAAGTGCATCTCGAATATCTGTTCGTGGATTGGAAGGAAAGCGAATGGGAATCTATATAGACGAAACGCCTATGTCGCAGCTAAGCAACTTCGTGGCATTAAACGATATCCCCACAAATATGATAGAACGAATTGAAGTATATAAAGGTATAGTGCCTTACAAATTCGGTGGTTCGGCATTAGGAGGAGCTGTCAATGTGGTTACAAAGGAATATCCACCCGTTTATTTAGACTTCTCTTACGAAATAGGTTCATTCAATACGCACCAAATATCTACAGTTCTAAAGCGTACTAATCATAAAAGTGGCTTACAATTTGGAATGGGTGGAGTCGTATCATTTGCTAAGAACAACTACAAAATGGCTTTTAGCTAATTTGGACGGACGTGTTGTAGAACGAAATCATGATAGTTTTAAGAAGATTATGGGTGGCATATCTATAAAAGCAACTAAGTGGTGGTTCGATGAAATGAAATGGGAGCTTATTCTATTACGAACTAAACAAGAAATACAAGGTATTGATCTCGATATACGTGAGGCTTACAACCATTCTATAAACTATGTTACGGCTTTGACTCTGAAACGTAAGAATTTCTTTTTAGATGGATTGGACCTCGATTTTGATGCAGGATATGTATCTGGTAAATATGGATTATGCGATAAAGCAATGCATCGTTACGATTGGGATGGAAAAACTCTTCCCCCAGTTTCTCCATTTGGAGGTGAACAAAATAACTTTGCATCAGATGGAAACAATAAATCTAACGAGCTGACTGCTAAACTTAATATGGCTTATACTATTGATATGCACCACGCAGTGAACCTAAATATTTACGCAGATCAAAACTCTATACCCAAACGACTCTTTAATGGATAAATCGTTGGGATTCCGTGCAAACTTCCCAAGTAAGATGAAAACAATGACCGTAGGACTTTCGTACGATTTGACGTTGTTTAATGGACGTTTTCAAAATGCGTTCACATTGAAAAACTTCTTATTCTCATCTCATTCTCGCAGTATAGATATTTATTCCGTAAAAGAACCTCAACCAGTAAAGATATCTAAAAACTTTTTCGGCTTCAGTGACGCTATGCGCTATAAGTTTTCAAACGATTTAATGATTAAATTTTCATTTAACTCTGAAGTACGCATACCTACTAGCGAAGAACTTATTGGTAATGGTTACTCTATACTTGCCTCACCAGCATTGAAACCAGAACGCACGTCGGGAATAAATTTGGGTATTCTTTATCGCCATATAAAAACCGATGGTGGACTTATAGAAATAGAGCTGAATGGCTTCTATAATCAATTGAAGGATATGATACGCTTTACTCCCGATATGATCCCTACAATGGCACGCTATCGTAACTTTGGCAGTGTACGCACAAGAGGAATAGAATTGGAGGCTAAAGGAGATATCTGTCCTCTACTCTATATCTATGCAAACGGAACCTATCAAGATCTTCGTGATATGCGAAAAACAATTCCAGGAACAGAAGTTGAGAATCCTACACGCAATATGCGCATTCCAAATGTGCCTTACCTATTAGCTAACTTTGGTACCGAAATACACAAAGAAAATATCTTTGGTGGACACGGGCAAAATATTAGATTACTCCTCGATGCTTCATATATACATCAATACTTTTACGACTTTGAAGTTAGTAAGTATCAAGAACGTAAAATTCCAACCTCAATAACAATGGATGCAGCCCTAGAATATAGCTTCTGCAACGACCGTTGGACAATTACATTAAAAATCAAAGAATCTAACCAATCGTCGTACAATGTCCGAATTAAACCGTCCGTTACCTGGACGCTACATAGGAATAAAGATAAGATACCTATTTAAATAATTAATTAATAAAAGATAGAATTATGAGAAACTTAAAAATCATCTTCACAGTCATCACAATGATGGCCTTTGTTTGTTCATGCAACAACAGCGATGAACCTAAACCTAATGGAGTAAATGAGAAACCATTTAAAGGCATAATTTTTACAGCTGGTATCACTAATCCTGAAGGAAACAATGGTAGTGTTTATATGCAATGTCTTCCAGATTTACAACCTCGAAGTTATGACAATACCAACGGTATACCAGTAGGTTTCGGTACAACACCCATTGTAGCTAAATCGGGAAATATCTATGTTCTTCCAGACTATATGGGCAATACAAAGCCGAATTAATATGTTACAAAATCAATGCTGATAATAAATGGAGCAAAAAAGGAACAATGCCAATACCACCAAAGGCTGCTGCGTGTTGTGTTACCGAACTAAATAACGAGAAAGCATACATTAGCTTACAAGGTTTGGGAACTATACTGTGTTTAATCCTACTACTATGACACGCATTGGAGAGATTGATTTAAATAGCTTGAAACAGCTGGATACAAATGTTTCTCCAGCATCTATGGTTATTAGAGATGGTAAACTTTTTGTTGGACTTAACCAAATGAATGATGACAATATGATAGCCAACACGTAACAATATAGAGTTGGCTGTATAGACACAAAAACAGATAAAGTGGAAAAGCTATGTGAATACATCATTAGGTATGAGCTTTTGCACACGTCCAATAGATCCAGGTTCAATCTTTGTAGACGAAAATAACGATATATATATAAATTGTATAGGTTCGTTTGGTTTTATTCCAGGCTTACATGGTGGAATTGCACGTATTAAGAACGGAACTACTGATATTGACCCCGATTATTGTATTCGATTAGATAATACTGAAGTAAGAGGATTAACAACAAAATTTGCCGATTTCTTTGCTACTATTTGTTATGGTGGAAACGGAAAAGTATATGCTTATGCTAACTCGTTTGGCTTAGATCCAAATGGAATGAGCAATCCTTATATTAGTTTAACCAATGTTCCTATCATAATAGATTTGCAACAGAAAACATTGAGTGTTATCAATGGAATGGAAATTTCTAACCCACAGGGTATAGCCGTTGGTAAATATAAAAATCTGATTGTATTTGGCAGTGCTAATAAGAAGGCTAACGGTTTCTACACTTACAACCCAGCAACAAAAGAAGTAGCAGGCCCTATTATACAGGTAAAAGGAAACCCTAGTTTCTTTTATAGCTTCGTAGAATAAGGATAGAAGTATAGCCTACTTACTATAAAATAATAATCGATGCAAATACAGAAAGACGAAATACGAAACCGAATTCTTGCTGTAGCAAGTAGAGAGTTTATAAATAATGGTGTAAAACGTACATCAATTAAAACCATAGCTAGTAAAGCAAATGTAGCAGTAGGCAATGTGTATAATTATTATAAGGGCAAGGACGACTTACTGAGGGCTGTTCTTGCCCCTTTATTCACAGCCTTCAAAGATTATCATAATAAGTCTATTAGCGAAGAATATGTATCTATCGACATCTTCCATAATCAAGTTTACTATGATATGATGTACCAACAAGTGTCATCACTTATTATTCCTTTTCGTAAAGAGCTTTATATGCTTATCTTTGAAACTGCTGGAACATCATTAGAAAACGATTTTGACAGATTGTTGGAAACGGCATATTCTGACGGAATAGCTTATTTGGCAAATATTAAAAATTTATCTTCACACATTAATACAAATATATCGCCACACTTTGTTCGTATTATGTGCGGATTGTGGGCAAGTGTTATTAGGTATATTGTTACACACGAGGAACTAACTGAAGTAGAAATAAATGGTATTATTACCGATTATGTAAATTTTGGAATGGGTGGTTGGCGTAAACTTATAGGCATTGAATAAAGAAAGACAATACGATAGCATTTGCTATTTAAACTATATCGTGCGTGGCGAAATAAAGAAAAAGCCAATTCATTGTAAATACTAGTTGAAACCTTATTATTTACTCTTGTTTTAATATTCCATTTCTACAATTGCAACTATGCTAATTTGGGAATATTAGTGCAAAAGGGTGAGTTTCTTAGATTTTATTTGTATTTTTGCCATATCAAAATGCTGAATCTATGAGTTCTCTTTTATAACATTAAAGTAAGTGGATTGCGATATTACTATATTTTTAGTAATATACGTTTCTATAGTATAATGGTAAAATAAAAATGTTGCATAGCTAAAAGTAGAACTTCATTTGCTACGGGTATAGGAGATGAACTTAATGCTCTCTCCTACTCTCTATAAAATAAGACAATAGATATTACAAGAAACAATAAATATAACTATGAATAAAAAGCAATTTTTGCGGAAACTATCATTTATCATTTCCTCTACCGCAGTGGTAATGGGCATTTATGCATGTAAAACTCCTAAACAACAAACAGAAATGCAAGTAATGAATCTTACTCCTAATGTGAAGTTCGTAATTAATCAGAAAGGTGAATGCTCTGTGAAGAATAAACAAAAAGATTTCTGTAGAAGAATTCAATGAATTAGTAGCACATGGTGGTTTTGTATGGATTTCTACTAGAATAGTATTAGAAAATGGTGAATTGGATACCAAAGATTACTATCGGTCAATACTGGGACAGAGTCCTATTAACTATTACTTTAAAGATGGGAAATGCCACACATTCTTTTTTTCGTCGGCTAATGGAAAAACTGTTAGCTACGAGTATGATTACAAGTATGATGCAAAGAATAATCAACTATCAATAAAAGATTTTAACGATATAGAAATCTTAGCTTTGTCAGAAGGAACAATGGAGATACTACAGCCTATGGGAGTTTTTCCGAATGGCAAACCACGATATGCTTATAGTATTTACAGACGAGCTGATGATGGAGAAATAGCTAACATCTTAATACGTGCTGGACTTCTTAAACCTACTATTAGTATAGAGGATATTAAAGAAGGAGAAAAATAAATACAGCAGAAGAATTGCACATACCAAAAATAAACATTGTAGGTATGTGCAATTCAATATTTGTATACCACATTATCGGATTGTTATATGGAAGCAACCTTGATGTTTCTCGTATTTAATGTGGCAACGTCCCTGCTTACGTAAATCGTTAAGAACTTCGCTTAAAATCCATTTCAAAGTATCATCGCGTACAGAGCGAGTTATGGGCGAATACTTATTGTAGCTATATCGAACGTTGTTCCATATAGATGACAACTATTTTTCGGTTGCATTATGATTATAACGTCTTAATTTTCTTACATCTTCTTTTGTACGCAGAACGCTTGTAACCAACAATTTTGTAAGTGGAATATTTTTCACTTGAAGACTATCGAAAAAGTTTCGTCCTATATCTTGGAGCAAAATAGAAGCTTTTGGCACAAGATATGGAATGCTACTCGACAAACGTTTTACAACAAAGAAAGGGTTGCTACCAATGTATACAAGCTCTTTCTTCCGCAATTCTGCATCTTGCCTATTTAAAACTGCTTTTACGGCATACTTCTTAGACGATTCTAATTGTACATATTGCGAATCAGGAAAACTCTTATCGTAATTTGCAACACCTATAATGCGATGTTTTACCACTTTATTGTTATTATCAAAAATGTGTAAGCTGGCTTATTGGTGCAAAATACTGAGAAATAGAATCATTCTGATCCGTAATCTCTGCAGTTCTAATAATTCCCGAAGTTAAGTGCGTAGTATCAACGGATAGAGCCTTACCTTTAACAGAATTAGAGTCTTTCGCAATTGAAGGGAATATAACTCTAACAACCGCAAGAAAAACAGTTATAGCCATAAACCCAAATAAAAATTATTTTTCGTTATCTTCCTTTTTCACTTTCATAGATACAAAGGTAGGTATTTTTATAACATTCAAGATAGAAATACAATGTTTTAACATAGAAAAATAACACTCAATAAGCCAACCACACATTTAGGAACAGAATTTAGATAGTGTATAAAGAAGCACTGCAATACGAACAAGCAATAATTTCATCACAACATTCCTTCGTTCCGTATATATATCCATAACGTTTTTATAGGTAATAAACATTATTTACGAAAGCAAAAGTAGAGTTTTATTTACACGTAAGTAAAAGTTCTACTTACACGTAAATAAAGTTTTACTTACACGTAAACTAGTTTTACTTACGTGTAAATAATAGTATCTAATCAGTATTGCGTTGATACATAATAGTATATAAATGGAAACAAATACGTGAATAATTAAGACCGAAAACAATACATAAATGCAGATTATAAAAGATAGACACAAAAGAAGTGTGCATAAGTAATGAGAATTCAGACCAGGAAAAAGCTTTTATTTAGGCTCTACACCATAGAGAAAAACAGATATAAAGAGTGTAGATAAAAGATAGAATCTGTTAATTCTATAAAAGAGAAAATAAAACAGAATTTTAGTGAAGAAGTGATTTTGCAATACCGAAGAAAATATTCCTAAAAAGCCTCTTCATAAATTTACGCTTATTGGCTGATTTTATGGGTAGTTATTTTTGATAATTCACCTTATAAGGCATAATAAATATTTGTATGGTTCACCTTTTTATATTAACTTTGCAGCAATATTAAAATTAGTGAAAGAAATTGATAGAAAAACATATTGTTCTTGATGATATTGACCCCGTAGTTTTTCTATGGCGTTGGTAATGCGCATCTACAGATGATAAAAGTCTCTCTTCCCAAAAGTGAGAATTGTTGCTCTCGACAATGTGATACGAATTTTTGGGAGACGAAGAGCAAAAATGGCAAAATTAGAAGAAGATATTGAGAATATGCGCAAACATATTTCAACGTATAACGTTATAAGCGAAAAAGATATTCTTGATATTGTAAATGGAAAACAAACCAAGATAGATGCCGAAAAAGAAGTATTGGTTTATTCAGTTTCAGGAAAACCAATAAAAAGTCGCTCTAATAATCAACAAATGTTAGTTGATGCTTTCAATAAGAACGATATGATGTTTGCTGTAGGACCCGCAGGTACAGGTAAAACCTATTTAAGCATTGCACTAGCCGTTAAATCTTTAAAAGCAAAAGAAGTATAATACTTTCGCGTCCAGCAGTCGAAGCCGGAGAGAAATTAGGTTTTTTACCCGGCGATATGAAAGAGAAGATTGACCCTTATCTTCAGCCATTATACGATTCTTTAGAGGATATGATTCCAGCTGTTAAGCTTCAAGATATGGTAGATAAACACATTATACAAATCGCTCCACTTGCATTTATGCGAGGAAGAACATTGAACGATGCTATAATTATACTCGACGAAGCACAAAACACATCAACAGCACAAATAAGAATGTTTCTCACACGATTGGGAATGAACTCGAAGATGATAATAACAGGCGATTTAACACAGATAGACCTTCCTTACCATCAAAAGAGTGGACTAAAAGAAGCAGTAAAATACTTAATGATACAGAAGGAATAGCAATAGTTAAACTCAGCCAAAAAGATATAGTAAGGCATAAACTCGTAACAAAAATTGTTAATGCTTACGATGAACACGATAAAACAAAAAACAAAACAACTCCATAAAATTATAAAATTATGAATGCATTGATTAAAAACCGATTTCAAGTTCGAAGGACAGAAGAATGTTTATCACGGAAAAGTTCGTGATGTGTACGACATTAACGATGATTTAATTGTTATGGTTGCAACCGATCGTATCTCCGCTTTCGATGTAGTACTACCAAAAGGCATACCTTTCAAAGGTCAAGTTTTTGAACCAAAGTTGCTTTCAAAAATTCTTAGATCTAACTCAGATATCTGTCCTAATTGGAAATTGGCAACTCCCGATCCTATGGTTACAGTAGGATTGAAATGCGAAGGATTTAAAGTGGAGATGATTATTCGTTCAATCCTTACAGGCTCTGCATGGAGAGAATATAAAGCAGGTTGTAGGGAACTTTGTGGAGTAAAACTTCCTGATGGCATGAAAGAAAATGAACGTTTCCTCAGAACCAATTATTACACCAATACTAAAGCTGATGAAGGTCATGACTTGAATATTTCCAAGGAAGAAATAATTAAGCAAGGCATTGTTTCAGAAGAAGACTACAATATAATTGAAGACTGGACAAGAAAACTTTTTGCACGTGGACAAGAAATTGCTGCACAAAAAGGTCTTATTCTTGTTGATACTAAATATGAATTTGGCAAACGCAACGGTAAATGCTATTTAATAGACGAAATACATACACAGATTCTAGTAGATACTTTTATGCTGATGGATATGAAGAGAAATTAGCTAAAGGCGAACCACAAAGGCAACTTTCTAAGGAATTCGTTAGACAATGGTTGATAGAGCATAACTTTATGAACGAACCAGGACAAAAAATGCCCGAAATAACAGATGCGTATGCAAAAAGTGTTAGCGACAGGTATATTGAACTCTACGAACATATCACAGGAGAACCTTTGTGAAAGTTGATGACGGAACAGATTTAGCAGAACGGATTGAGAAGAATGTGAGCCAATATCTAGCAGCAAGAAAATAAGAGATTTCCAAAATAAAATTGCAAGATACTAATAAACATCAGCGTGTATAATCAAGAGAAAATAAAACCCTATATAGCACTGATGAAAAAGGTAAGGTGGTCGAAGAAATGTTTGATAATATTGCTTCGACCTACGACACCTTAAATCATCGGTTGTCATGGAATATAGATAAAAGTTGGCGTAAAAAAGCCATTAGAAGGCTCGCTCCATTTTCTCCTAAAACAATACTTGATATTGCAACTGGGACTGGTGATTTTGCAATTATGTCAGCAAAGATGCTTTTACCAAAAACACTTATCGGTGCTGATATTTCTGACAAAATGATGGAAATTGGCAGACAAAAAGTTAAGGAAGAAGGTTTAGATAGTATTATTTCATTTCAGAAAGAAGATTGTCTAAACCTAACATTCCCTTCCAATACTTTCGACGCTGTAACAGCTGCTTTTTGAATTCGTAATTTTCAGGACCTTGAGAAAGGACTTGGAGAAATGTATAGAGTATTAAAAAGGTGGACACTTATGCATTATAGAGCTTACAACACCTATATCGTTCCCAATGAAACAACTTTTTAAAATATATTCAAAGGTTGTTCTACCATTTTATGGACGCTTAATTTCAAAAGATAGCAGTGCATACGATTACTTAAATAAAACTATAGTTGCATTTCCACAAGGTGAAACCATGATGAATATACTTCAAAGTGCAGGTTTTACTAAAACGTCTTTTACACGTTTAACATTTGGAATCTGCACTATGTATATTGCTGAAAAATAAAATTAGTTGCTTATGGACAAATATGGACTGATTGGTTATCCATTAGAACATTCTTTTCAGAGGGATATTTCAACGAGAAATTTCAAAATGAAGGAATAGATGCTGAGTATAATAATTATGAAATTTTCATCAATCGAAGACCTTTTTAGAGATTATTGTACAACTCCAAATTTAAAAAGGACTCAATGTTACGATACCTTATAAGGAACAAATCATAAAGTATCTCGACTCTTTGAGTCCAGACAAAAAGCTATTGGCGCAGTAAATGCCTATGTCGTCATTTTGGCAATAAAACACATCTTAAGGGTATAACACAGACGTTATAGGATTCACAAAAAGCATAGAACCCCTATTAGAGCGCTACCATAAAAAGGCTTTAGTATTAGGCACTGGTGGTGCTTCTAAAGCTGTATGTTATGGATTAAAATCTTTAGGCATTGAAACGAAATGCGTTTCAAGACGTAAAAATATAGATGTATTAACCTACAACGATTTGTCTCCCAAAATAATAAAAGAATTTAATGTAATAGTAAATTGTACTCCCGTGGGAATGTATCCGAACGTAGATGAATGTTTGCTACTTCCATACGAGGCTGCGGATAATCATACCCTCTTATACGATTTGCTTTATAATCCTAATGTTACATGTTTTATGGCAAAGGGTAAAGAATATGGTGCTGTTGTTAAGAACGGATTAGAAATGTTACTTTTACAAGCTTTCGCAAGCTGGGATATATGGAATAGTAAAAGAAAATAAGAAAAATCGAGAATAGTACTAAAGAAAATGAATAATAGATATGCAATGCGTGGCGTTAGTGCTGCTAAAGAAGACGTACATAACGCTATTAAGAATATAGATAAAGGAATTTTCCCACAAGCATTTTGCAAAATCATTCCAGATATCTTGGGAGGTAACGAGGAATACTGCAACATAATGCATGCCGATGGTGCTGGTACAAAATCGTCCTTGGCTTATATGTACTGGAAAGAAACAGGCGATTTAAGTGTATGGAAAGGTATAGCGCAAGACGCCATAGTTATGAATACAGACGATTTGTTGTGTGTTGGTGCTGTTGATAATATTCTAGTATCATCTACTATCGGACGTAACAAGATGCTTGTTCCTGGAGAAGTTATATCTGCCATAATAAATGGTACAGACGAGTTGTTGGCAGAAATGAGAGAAATGGGAATAGGTATTTATCCTACTGGTGGAGAAACTGCGGACGTAGGAGACTTAGTGCGTACTATCATTGTAGATTCTACTGTTACTTGTAGAATGAAACGCCTGATGTTATTGATAATGCAAATATTCGTCCAGAGATGTTATCGTTGGTTTTAAGTTCGACAGGACAATCAACCTATGAAAAGAAGTATAATGGAGGAATGGGCAGTAATGGTCTTACGAGTGCACGCCATGATGTTTTTTCAAAGTATCTAGCCAAAAAGTATCCTGAGAGTTTCGACCACGCTGTGCCTAATGAGCTTGTTTATAGTGGTAAATATAAACTTACTGATGCTGTAGAAGACAGTCCTTTAAATGCTGGAGAATTGGTTTCCTCTCCACCCTCGTACCTATGCTCCAGTAATAGCAAATACTTGATGAGTATCGTAGCAAGATTCACGAATGGTACATTGCACGGTGGAGCACAAACAAAGTTCTACACTTTGTAAAAATGATAACTGCAAGTAATAAAGGACAATATGTTCTGCTCTATTTAAAAGCTATAAAGATGTAGCGGAACAGATTGGAAAGAAAATGTACCAAGTTTTTCAATATGGGACACAGAATGGAGATTTATGTCAGCCCTGAAATGGCTAATTCTATTATTGCTATTAGGCAAGGAATCCAATATTGATGCACAAGTTATCGGTCATATTGAAGAAGGTAAAAAGAGCCAACTATCAGTGCGAATTCGGAGAATTTAATTATTAAACAATAATATTCTATACATCTATACAAAACAACAATAGAAAAAGATATGCCAGAGGAGAATAATATATTAAAAACTAGATGGACTTGAAGCACGTTTTGAAGAAGTCTCTACGCTCATTACAGACCCCTGGACGTAATAAGCGACCAACAACGATGTATAAAAGCTACTAAGGAAATACAAAGATCTTGGTGATATTATGAACGTCCGTAAGCGATATATAAACTGCCTTGCTACAATCACTCGATTAGCAAAGACATCTTGCCAACGAAACCGATCCAGAAATGAAAGAAATGGCAAGAATGGAGCTGAGTGAGAACGAAGAACTGCAACCAAAGCTTGAAGAAGAAATTAAAGCTTTTTACTTGTTCCTAAAGATCCAGAAGATGACAAAAATCGCAATGGGAAATCAGAGCAGGACGGCGGAGACGAAGCGCATTGTTCGCTGGCGATATTTCTAATATGTACAAACGATATTGCGACAAGAAAGGCTGGACACTATCTATAACATCAGTTTCGAAGGAACTGCTGGCGGTTTTTAAAGAAATTGATTTTGCTGTTGCTGGTGCTGGTGTTTGCGAAATTTTTGAAATATGAGTCAGGTGTCCACCGTGTGCAGCGCGTTCCTTCTACCGATACGCAAGGTCGTATGCAGACATCTGCAGCGACAGCTGCCGTACTTCCAGCTGATAAATTTGAAGCAACATTAACGAAGGCGACATTAAATGGGATACTTTCCGGTCGAGCGGTGCAGGAGGTCAAAATGCAACATAGGTGAATCGGAGTTCGTTTGACAAGCTATCCATGGAAAAATCCTACAGTGAGGTGAAGAAAACCTTATAGAATGTACTGAAACGCGCGACCAACCTAAAAATAAGGAAAGAGCCTTATCAAGATTGCGTACATTTATATACGATCGTGAACATCAGAAATATGTAAATGACATTGCAAACAGACGTAAAAGTCTTGTATCTACGGGAGACCGTTCTGCCAAGATACGCACATACAACTATCCACAAGGTCGAGTAACCGACCATCGTATAGGTTTTACTACTCATGATTTACCAAACTTCATGAATGGCGAAATTCAAGACATGATAGATGCACTAACTGTTGCAGAAAACGCAGAAAAATTAAAGGAAACAGAGTTGTAAAGTTATTGTACAATATTGAAGAAATCTTTATCCACGGTATAGTAGATAGAGATGATGACAAAATGTACTTTCGTGGGGCACAAAATGTACTTTCGTCAATAATAACATTTGCCCCTTTTCTAGTATAAAAATTTAACTCATGAATAACTTTATCAAACTTACGCAAGTAACAAATATGTCGTAGTTTGAAACTAAAGTATAAGAATTAATAAGTATGGAGAGAAAAACAATTAATAGAGCAAATATTTACAAAGAAATCGTTTCTTTGTGTAGGACTTGATACTGATTTAAATAAGGTCTCAAGTTTCTGTTAAAATGAAGAGGACCTTATCTTTAATAAAGCCACAATCGATGCTACGGCTCCTTATAGCATTGCATATAAAACCTAATTTAGCATTTTACGAATGCTATGGATTAAAAAGGTATGGAGGCGTTTGAAAAGACAATAACATATTTGAAAGAAAACTATCCCCAACACTTCATAATAGTTGATGCCAAACGTGGAGATATTGGAAACACATCAAAGATGTATGCACAAACATTCTTTAAGGAGTATAATGTAGATGCACTTACCATAGCTCCATATATGGGGGAAGATTCTGTAAAGCCTTTCTTAGAATATGAAGGAAAATGGGTTATTCTTCTTGCACTAACCAGCAATAAAGGAAGCCACGACTTTCAGTTGTTTGAAGATAAAGAGGGTATGCGCTTATCTGAACGAGTGTTGACTAAGTCTCAAGAATGGGGCACAAACAGAAAATTTAATGTTTGTTGTAGGTGCAACACAAGGAAGTTTGTTTGCTGATATACGAAAATTGGCTCCTAATAGTTTTCTCTTAGTACCAGGAGTAGGCGCTCAAGGTGGAAGTCTACAAGAAGTATGTAAATATGGAATGAATAAGGATTGTGGACTTTTGGTAAACTCTTCAAGAGGCATTATTTATGCAAGTGCAGATGAAAACTTTGCCGAAATTGCAGGAGAGAAGGCAAAAGAACTACAGCAAGAAATGGCAATAGAACTTGATAGACTAAAAGAATAATTCAGAAGATAAGCGTTACATGAGTGGCAGTAAAATTATAAGCGACCCTGTTTTTGGATTTATCAGAATTCCATCAGGGCTACTCTTGAATATTGTTAAGCACCCATTCATGCAACGCTTAACTCGTATAAAGCAGTTAGGGCTAACTACTGTTGTTTACCCAGGCGCTCAACATACAAGGTTTCAGCATTCATTAGGAGCATTTCATTTAATGAGTGAAGCTACTCTATCTTTGCAACATAAAGGTGTCTTTATTTTCGATAGCGAAGCAGAAGCTGTTCAAGCTGCCATCTTAATGCACGACATCGGACATGGTCCTTTCTCCCATGTGCTCGAGAATACATTAATCAAAGGGATAACACACGAAGAGATATCTTTAATGGTAATGAATTGTATTAACCAAGAAATGAATGGTGAACTTAGTCTTGCTATAAAGATTTTCAAGAATGATTATCCAAAGCGTTTCCTGCATCAATTAATCAGTAGCCAACTTGATATGGATAGGCTTGACTATCTCATGCGAGATAGCTTTTTACGGGAGTAACTGAAGGTAATATAGGTTCGGCACGAATTATAAAAATGTTGAATGTTGTAGACGATACCTTAGTAATAGATGACAAGGAATTTATTCAATAGAGAATTTCTCACCTCTCGCCGTCTAATAATGTATTGGCAGGTGTATTTACATAAAGCTACAGTTGGATACGAAAAGCTTTTAATCAGTTTATTACTTAGAGCTAAAAAACTATTAAAAGATGGATATAAATTATTTGCTTCTCCTGCTTTAATCTTCTTTCTTGATAACGATGTTAATGCAAAATACTTTAAAGATAATGAAGAAACGCTGCAACATTACTTAAATTTAGATGACAGCGACTTATGGAGTGCTATAAAAGTATGGCAAAAATCGAAAGATAAAATACTAATCACTCTTGCTGATGATTTTACCAATCGTAAACTCTTTAAAGTAGAGATTCACGATGAGCCAATTTCACAAGAACAAGTAAACAGACGTAAAGAGCAAATTTGCAACCACTTAGGAATCTCAGAAGAAGAAAGCAACTACCTAATGCAGATTGATACAATACAAAAAGACATGTACGATATCAACGACGACCGTATTAGCATATTATCAAAAGATGGTAGTTTAAAAGATATAACAGAAGCATCTGAGATTTTAAACGTAGAACTATTATCTAAAAAATTGAAATAAATATTACTTTTGTTATCATCGAATAACAAAAGTTTGTTATCTTTTCACTAACAAGCATTTATCATTTATTATATAGAATGGAATTTAACGCAAAAACAAATCGCAGAATTTATACAAGGAAGCGTAGAAGGCGATGAAAAAGCAAACCATTAGTACTGCAAAAGATAGAGGAAGGAAAACTACGGTGCTATAAGTTTTTGGCAAATCCGAAATATACTCATTATATATACGAAACTGAATGTTCTATAGTTCTCGTAGAGGAAAGTATAAAGATATGAGAAGTCTAAAAGCTACATTGATACGTGTAAAAATGCGCGTGATTGTGTTGCAAAAGCTTCTCCAGCTTTTAAGGAAAGTATGAAGCCCAGAAAACAAGGGATAGATCTCGTTAGCGTTTATTTCTCCAAAGGGCAAACTAATAGGTAAGAAATGTACTATATTGGTGCTTTTACATATATAGGTGATGGAGTTGTTATTGGAGATAACAGTATGATATATCCACATGCAACCATTATGGATAATGTAACTTTAGGAAACAATTGTATTATCTACCCTAATGTTAGCATCTACCATAATTGCAAAATCGGAGATAATGTTATTTGCCATTCTGGTAGTGTTATAGGTGCTGATGGTTTTGGTTTTGCTCCAAATTCAGAAACAAATAGCTATGATAAAATTCCACAAATAGGCATCGTTACCATAGAAGATAATGTTGAGATAGGAGCAAACACATGTATTGACCGCTCAACAATGGGAAGTACATATTTACGTAAAGGTGTAAAACTCGACAACCTTGAGCAGATAGCGCATAATACAGATATTGGTGCAAATACTGTTATGAGCGCACAAGTTGGTATTGCAGGCTCAACTAAAGTTGGAGAATGGTGTATGTTTGGTGGACAGGTAGGTATAGCTGGACATTTGAAAATAGGAAATAAAGTTTTTCTCGGTGCACAGTCAGGTGTATTGAGTAAATTGAGGACAATCAATCTCTTTATGGAAGTCCTGCAATAGAGCCACGTAACTATTTTAAATCACAAGTCATATTTCGTGTAGACTTCCAGAGATTTACAAGCAGATAAACGTTTTACAGAAAGAAATTGAAGAATTGAAAAAGAACAAATAATATATATGGAAACAACAAAACAGAAAACACTAAAGGGAAGCTTTTCGCTCTTTTGGGAAAAGGTTTACATACAGGGTTAAGCCTTACTGTTACATTTAATCCAGCTCCAGATAATACAGGATACAAAATTCAACGAATTGATTTAGAGGGACAACCTATCATAGACGCTATTGCAGAAAAATGTTGTTGATACACAACGCGGAACTGTACTAGCAAAAGGCGAGCTCAGTGTTAGCAGCAATCGAACACGGTATGGCTGCTCTATATGCAATGGGAATAGATAATTATTTAATTCAAATAAACGGTCCAGAATTTCCTATTCTTGATGGTTCAGCAGCAATGTATGTTGATAAAAATTAAAAGAAATAGTATTATAGATCAAAAATGCTCCGAAAAGATTATTATATTATAAGAAAAGATGGAGTATAAAGATGAACGAGGAAGCGTCATCACAATCTTACCTGATGAACAATTTCTATAACTGCAATGTGTTCTTTTCGATTCTAAATTATTAGTAGTCAATTTGGCAACACTTGACGATATTGATAAATTTGCTGATGAAATAGCACCTGCAAGAACGTTTGTTTTTGTCAGAGATATTATGCCATTGTTACAAGCTAATCTTATAAAAAGGTGGAGATCTCGACAATGCGATTGTTATCTACGAGAAACAAGTAGACCAACCAACTCTCGATCAGTTAGCTGACTTACTAAAGTTCACATGGATGCTATCAGCATTGGCTATATACAGAATAAACCTCTCATTTGGGATAATGAGTGCACAAGACATAAGTTATTAGATATTATCGGTGATGTAGCTTTAATAGGAAAACCTATCAAAGGACGCATTGTTGCAACTAGACCCGGTCATACGGTGAACAACAAGTTTGCAAGAATGATTCGTAAAAGATATCCGCAAGCACGAAATTCAAGCTCCTATTTACGATCCGAATGAAGAGCCTTTAATGGATCAGATATCCGAATACGTGAGCTTTTTCCCCATCGTTACCCTATGCAACTTGTTGAGGTAATGTGCAATGAGCAACTAACAATAGTTGGCGCTAAGAATATTACCGCCAATGAACCATTTTTTCAAGGACATTTTCCACAAGAACCTGTTATGCCTGGTGTTCTTCAAATAGAAGCTATGGCACAGTGCGGTGGACTATTGGTACTTTCTCAAGTAGAGGAACCAGAGAGATGGTCTACCTACTTCCTAAAGATAGACAATGTGAAGTTCCGTCAGAAGGTTATTCCCCGGCGATACTTTATTATTCCGCGTTGAACTTTTTAAGCCCTGTACGCCATGGAATTAGTTCAATGCAAGGTTATATGTTTGTTGGTGATACTGTTGTAGCAGAAGCTACATTTACTGCTCAAATAGTAAAAATAAATAAATAGAATTATGAATACTATTAGGCCTCATTAGCATTCGTACATCCAAATGCAAAGATAGGTAATAATAATATCATCGGTCCGTTTTGCTATATTGATGACAATACAGTAATTGGCGATAATAATAAGTTGCTTAATAGTGTTACAATACACACAGGTGCACGAATTGGCAACGGAAACGAATTTTTCCCCGGAGCGAGCATTTCTACCAAACCACAAGATTTGAAATTCCGTGGAGAAGAAAGTATCTCTGAAATTGGTGATAATAATTCAATACGTGAAAATGTAACTATTTCGCGCGGTACAGCTTCAAAGGGAACGACAATTGTAGGCAGCAACAATCTTTTTATGGAAAGTATGCACATTGCCCACGACTGCATTATCGGGTCGAATATAATTATAGGTAATTCAACGAAATTAGCTGGAGAAGTAAAGGTAGAAGATTATGCTATTATCTCTGCCTCTGTTCTCTGTCATCAGTTCTGTAGCATCGCGTACTGCTATGATCTACAAGGTGGAAGTCGGTTTTCGCAAGATATACCACCCTATATTATAGCTAGGCAAAAGAACCTATTCGATATGCTGGCATTAATACTATTGGGCTACGACGCAAAGGGTTTTCTAATGAGCAAATAGACCAGATACATAATGCATACCGGTTAATCTATGGAGAAGGCACGCGCGAAGAGATATACAAAAGGTAAAAGCAACTTTGCCAATGACAAAAGAGATTCAGCATATTATAGAATTTGTTCAAGCATCGTCTAGAGGAATTATTAAATAAATAGCATTGAAAAATCCAAAGTCTTATTGTAGTTACAGGTCCAACAGTGTAGGTAAAACAGCTTTAACACTTGATATAGCACAGCATTATGGTATTGAGATTATTAATGCTGATTCACGGCAAATATACAAAGAATTGCAAATTGGAACAGCTGCGCCTACTAAAGCACAATTAGAACGAGTAAAGCATCATTTTGTTGCGAGTAAAAACGTTAACGATTATTACTCCGCAAGTCTTTACGAGCAAGATGTACTAGAATTGTTAAAAGCAAATCCAGCATCTACTTACATTTTATCTGGGGGCTCGATGATGTACGTTGATGCTGTTTGCTACGGTATAGACGAGATTCCAACAATAGATAATAAGGTGCGACAAGATCTAATGAAGACGTATGAGACTGAGGGGTTGAATAAACTTTGTGAGTGCTACAAAGATTTTAGATCCTGCTCATTGGGACATTGTTGATAAACAGAATCCTCGTAGAGTTCTTCATGCATTAGAAGTTTGTGTCCAAACAGGAAAAACCTATACTTCTTTTCGGACAAAACAGTAGAAAAAGAACGGCCATTCAATATAATAAAGATTGGTTTAAATTGCTCACTGCAAAGATCTTTATAATCAGATTAATGCTCATGCGTGGAAAAATATGGTCGTACCAGGACTCATAGATGAAGCTGTATGTACAATCACCGCAATTTTAAATGCTTTTAAAATAATGTTGGCTATAAAGAAATGTTCGAATATCTTGATGGACTGACCACATTAGATGAAGCTATTTTTAAAATACAGTAACACAAAGACATATATGCTCGTAAGCAATTAACTTGGTTCAGAAAAGATAAAGATATTCATTGGTTTCATCCAAATGAAATTAGAAAGATCATAAGACATATTGATAGTTATTTGGTAAAGAACATCCTTATAACACTATTGATATGGAACAACCTATAAATTTATTTGGAATGAAAAGTATAAGTAGATTATTCAAGAATATTATAAAAGGAGTTTTTGTAATTTCTTTCCATGGTATATTAGTTATATAAAGGTCGCATGGTACACAAAATTAGCATTGGGAATTGTATCATTCTTTTGTATCTATTTTTCTGGGTATGGTGGATATTAATTTCCTTTGGCTCTTCGGAAAATCTCCAGGCTTTGCAGAGATAAAGACCCCACCAACTTACGCTGCATCTGAGATATATAGGGCAGACTCTGTTTTAATAGGTAAGTATTTTAAGGAAAATCGTATACCTGTGAAGTATAACGAAGTAACTCCTACATTCTGGAATGCTTTAATAAGTACTGAAGATGAACGCTTTTACAGCCATCATGGAGTAGACTTTATGGGGATTGGTGGTGCCGTAAAAGATGCTTTAACACGTGATGGAGCTCGTGGTGCCTCTACAATAACACAACAGCTTGCTAAAAATATGTTCCACATCAGGAATAAAGAATACTCTGGAGTATTAGGTAAAATTCCTGGTCTAAGAATGCTTATAGCCAAAGCCAAAGAATGGATTATTGCATACAAAATAGAGTTTATATATTCGAAGAACGAAATTCTAACAATGTATGCTAATACTGTTGATTTCGGAAATAATGCGTATGGCATAAAAACTGCTGCTCGCACCTATTTCAATACAACACCGCAGCATCTTACTACAGAACAAAGTGCAACTCTGGTTGGTATGATAAAGGCTACAACTTATTATAACCCAATTTTGCATCCGGCAAACTCGCTCAACAGACGTAATACCGTTTTATACAATATGGTAACGCATGGACATTTGGCAAAGGCTGACTATATTAAATACTCTAAGTTACCTATGAAACTTGATGTGCATGTCGAAGAAAATTACGATGGAAGAGCACAATATTTTCGAGAATATGTAGCAGATTACCTAAAAGACTGGTTGAAAGATAACGATTACGACTTGTATAGTAGTGGCTTAAAAATATATACTACAATTGACACTCGGATGCAAAAGTATGCAGAGAATGCTGCGAAGAAGCAGATGCATAAGATTCAGCAAGACTTTAACAAACACTGGAGTGGACAAGACCCATGGCGTGATGAGAATGGAGACTTGGTTCCTGGCTTTATTGAGGGAATAGCTGAACGGCAACCTTTTTATAAACGGCTTGTACAAAAATACCATAATCAACCCGATAGTGTATTGTATTATATAAATAAACCCCCCAAGGTAAGGCTATTTGATTATGAAAAGGGCGAAATAGAAAAGGAAATGTCGTCTATGGATTCTATTCGCTATATGGTGCGTTTTATGCATTGCTCTATGATTGCAATGGAACCTGAAACTGAGCTGAGGAGCATGGGTTGAGATATTGATTTTAAAAACTTGGAAATATGATAAGGTTACGCAGACAGTGACAACCGTGTTCAACCTTCAAACTTTTTGGTCTATTCTGAAGCTATGAATCAGGGATTGGCTCCTTGCGATAAGCGTAGAGATGAATTCATAAGTATGCAGGTTCCTGATAAGAAAACAGGAATAATAAGAACCTGGATCCCACGTAATGCCAATGGAAATTATTCGGGAGATTCCATTACATTAAAAGCTGGCTTCGCACGAAGTGTGCAATACAATAGCAGTACGATTAGGACAAGAAATGGTATAAAGAATATTATTCGGACTGCACAAGAGATGGGTATTAAAGTGTCCTCTTGAAAATGAACCTTCGTTAGCTTTAGGCTCAAGCGATGTAAATCTACTTGAACTAGTTAATGCCTATTGTACTGTTGCAAACGATGGCGAACATTGCGACCCTGTTGTGGTTACAAAAATAGTTGATCAACGAGGAAACGAAGTATATGTTGGCCACACGCAACAAGCAGGTGTTACCATATCAAACGGCTTTCTTTATGCAGCAGCTATTAAAAGGTGGACTTACTCGAACTCGCGAGGAACCAGCCGCTCATTAAATCAATATATATTTAAAGATACCGATTGGGGTGGAAAAACTGGAACTTCTAACAATCATTCCGATGCTTGGTTTATGGCAGTAAGTCCAAAACTTGTTGTTGGCGCATGGGTTGGTGGAGAATATCGCAGCATTCACTTCCGAACTGGCGCATTAGGACAAGGGTCTAAAACGGCTCTTCCAATGTGTGGCAACTTCATCTACGATTTAATGCGCGATAAGGCTTTCCAGAAGTATCATGCAAAATGGTTGCCTAATCCAGAAAGAGATATCGATCCTTCGATGTATAACTGCCAATCGGTTGTTCGAGCTAAACGGACGCCCGATAGTTTGCACACTCATTATAAGAATGAGCGAAAACAGCAACCAGACGAAGAGGTGCAGAATGAGGAAGAAGAGAATAATGTAGAGATAGAAAATGTACAAATGCCAGCACATAATAGCGAAGAAAGTGGCAGACCTAAGAAGTCGAGACCATCGCGACAGCCATCTTCGCCTATCAATGCACCGAAACCTCGTATAGAGCCGCTTGAAATTTAATGAACACGCAAAGGCATTATGAATAAATGCATTAATATACTTGGAGAGGGAGCAGTTTATATACTCTTAGCAAGCGTGTATATAGTTTTCGCATTTATAACGAACTAGCTCCTCCCCTAACCCAAAAGATACTCGTTGCAGCTTCAGTGTTTACGCCAAATGCAAACGATACTACGTTAATTAATTTATCGAGCATTACCAAATTTGGACTTTCCAAAATATAAAAATAGTGGGAACAGCAACCAATAGTTCCAGATTCTGTGAGTATTGCATCGACGAAGAAACTGTAGCAAGTGGGAACTATTCTGCCTTATTAAAGCTCACAACAGCTCCATCACAGACGTTCTACGAAAGTATAGAACAGGCAGCAAAGCAAGATACATGTTGGAAAATAAATAAAGATAACTATACCTACAACAGAAAAGATAAACAAGGCGGAATGTATCGACTAACCTTTAATAAAGGCAGTATGCAGATATCGGTAAGTCATCTTAATGCCGATATGATTAAAGATCATAAACATTGAACAGCAAGCATACAACTAAACCTATTTTGTATGCTTGCTTTTTTAACAGACAAACATTGCTTTCTCCATACCAAATGTGCAAAGCATAGAAAACTACCACGTCACATACCACAAAAAGATAATACCAACTTAAAAAATCTACGTATTTCTTAACCTTCATTGTTTCCATACATTTTGTACCATCTCTGTCGTATAATCTACGCCAACACATTACTTTACCGTGATTTACTCGCATCTTCGTTGCCATTTATATGAGCCTTCCATATCAGTAAGATAGTGATTAAATATTATTTACACGTAAGTAAAGTTTTACTTACATGTAAAGTAGAATTTTACTACGTATGGTAAAACTCTACTTACACATAAATAAAACAACACCTAGCCTTAAGAAATAACGCCTATGCTTATAAAAAGATGCGGATATGTATATGAGAAGGAAAAGAATATTGTGAGAAAATTATTGCACACTCGTATTGTCGTGTTTCTCGAACACTATCTCCCCCAAAATTTGTTGCTAAACCGCTTATCAATTATTTTAGATTATTTCCATCGCTCCCTATTCATCGTTCATTTGCCTGTTGGCATCTTTCCTGTCTTATCTTCTTTGACGTTGCTCACTACCATCAGAAATAAGACTGGCAATATACATTATCAAACAAAATCTATACATATTCTAACGACCGATTAAATAGATTCTCGATAGTATAGTCAAATAACTCCCATACTCTAAACGTTGTCGATGTCCAGTAAGAAGGAGCGCAGTCAGTAATCTCTCACTTTAGACGCATATCTAACTTTAAATATTGTGCTTAAGTATTTCGTACGAATATAAATGTGTTTTGCAACTTATATTAGCACACTTTATGTGTGCACCTTCTGCAATAACCGAATAGATTTCTGGTGCGTGTCCATATTTAGCTGCAAACTTGGTCGTAACATCAGTTACAAATTTGTTATAAACATCTTCTTTCACAAGGTTAATGGTACACCCACCGAAGCCACCTCCCATAATTCTACTTCCTGTTACACCATCTTCGCGTGCAATGTTATTAAGGAAATCAAGTTCTTCACACGAAACTTCATATTCCTTACTTAAACCGTTATGGGTCTCAAACATTTTCTTGCCTACTGTTTCGTAATCTCCTTTCTCAAGCGCATTACACACTGAAAGCACACGATCTTTCTCGCCAAGAACAAAATGAGCACGTTTGTAGTCTCTTCTTTGACTTCTGACTCACGCCATCCAATTGCTCCAAAGTACAGTCTCTTAAAGTTTCAAATTTAGTTTCTGGATATTTGGAAGCTATTTGTTTTACAACATTTTCGCAACTTCTACGACGATCGTTATAAGGACTTCCTGCTAATTCGTGTTTTACCTTCGAATTTACGAGAATCAGTTTATAGCCTTTAGGATTAAATGGGAAGTATTTGAACTCACGGCTACGACAATCTAATCGCATTAACTTTCCTTCCTCTCCGAAGACACTAGCAAATTGGTCCATAATGCCACAATTAACACCTATATATTTATGTTCTGTAGCTTGTCCAGCAAGCACCATATCCCATTTTGAAACCTTATTGTCGCCGAAAAGATCGTTCATTGCAAAAGCAAAACAACTTTCGAGTGCTGCGCTTGACGACATACCAGAGCCAAGTGGGACATCGCCATAAAATGCTGCATTGAAACCTTTTATATCTACATTCAGTTTCTTCATTTCTTGAACAATACCATAAATATAGCGTGCCCAAGTTGGTCGTGGTCCTTCAGTATCATTAACCTTAAACTCTACACGATCCTTGAGATCTATTGAATAAAGCATGATTGTAGTTTCAGTTCCGTTAGGGCGAACTTCAGCCATAATACCTTTATCCACAGCACCGGAAAAACCAATCCACCATTATAATCAGTATGTTCTCCCTATAAGATTTATACGTCCTGGAGCAAAATAGATGCTTCCTGTTTTACCATCAAAATGTTTTATGAAACGGCTTCTAACAATTTCTATATCCATATTTGTTTTATTTAAAGTGTTATTTAAGTGATATTTTCAACATAAAAATGGCAAGCTGAATGCCTGCCATTAAAATAATATATCGTTTAATTGTTTTGATTGCCGTGAACCAACTAAAGCATAGAAAAGCAACATGAAAGCATAGCTACAACTAACCAATAGCTATTGATATCGCCAATTTTAGTTGCTATTAAATCTTGAATTAATGGCATTACGCCACCACCAAAAACCATAGTCATAAACAAACCAGAGGCAGATGCTAGTATATCTACCAAGACCTTCGGTTTTTAAGATTGTATATAACACCCACATAACGAAGTACATAGACATAGAACTATGAAAACTGCATTGGTGGGAACTGCAAACCAATTAGCTCCAATGAGTAATATCGGGAATTATAAGATTATTTTACTTGTTTCTGCAATATAAAGCAACAAGCAATGAAATTGCAAATAATTGATGTAGTGGTAAGCTGTATGCGAGACGACATCTTTCACCACCGATAAAGGTACCAATCAAACCGCCCAACATAGGCATTAACAACCAATAGAAACCAGAACAAGCCCACCCACGACAGCACCTCCTAGAATTCCTCCTGAAAGAGGTTCGCTGAGAGCAGAATGGAAGCCACTCTGGAATACCAACTTCAATTCCAAGCATACAGAAGAAAAATAGCACACCACTCCAGCCTCAAATTGTCGATAGCCCACGCTGTCTTTGACTCATGCCACCACGACTTTTGTTTCAGTGCCTGCAAAGTTCTCAGCAACCAAACTATACAGAACTGAGAAAGCAAAATTACAATGCATAAGCAGCAAAGGCGTAACAGCTCTACAGTGATGCTGTCTTTGTCTCCACCTATCATAGAACCTGTTAGAATTGGTGTCACGTTGCTGCAAGAGAATCTAATGAACCTCCGCTGTGTGTTGGTTACCCTGATTTCCACCCACCACCAAAGAAGATTCAACATAGGGTTCACACAGCATTAAGCATACAAACACAGAAACCACATAATGAATGCACCGAAAAGATAAAATGAATATATGTAAATAAGCACCCATCCATATTGCTTGATATATATTGTGTCTGGCTACCCATCAATCCTAAAGCGTACAAAGCCAGCAAGAGCAGCTCTTATAGCCACTGTAATCATCACACCAGCAGGAATGCCTAAACAAATAAGCAACAAAGTCCACTCGTTACCCATCATACCTGCCCTTCATAATGCTCCTCCAGATAGTACCAAATGGCGCTGCCATATTTGTTAATGAAGAGCAATCATATAGAAATACCATAGTAATGACCAATGCTCTCCCGTTTCTTAGTTTGATTTTCCAATGTTTATATATTTCCGTGTTTATTAATTAATCTATATATCTTGCTTTTTATTTCTACACCGAATTTATAGATATGTTTTTGCTTATATTCTACATGACCAAAATCACGAAGAAGTAAGGGCGATTAGGACTATCTGGAAAGTGTTGTGCCTCAAAACAAATAACTTTACGACGAGAAAAGTAGTCTATCTTGCCCTTTTATATCCATTAGCACCATTATTCTACATACCGAGTCGGTTCGGTTGTAAATACTTCATTATTCTGCCACTTTTAGGATCTTTTAATTCGCGCTGCAAACGACAGTTCTCCTTCTTCTTTTTGTCCAGCACAAAAGCAGTGATCATAACCTCCACCAATCTTATTTGTTCATGTTCTGCATCAATATCCTGACCAACTAATTTTAGGTTTGCGAAAATCGAATGGTACTAGACACTTTTAAGACTTCACCTGTTGACAGATGTTTACTCAATGGGAATATAGAAATCGGCATCGATTTGGCATTCTAAGTCCTCAATAGTTGGAGTCGGATTAGCTATACCAGCAAAGAAAAGATCCATGATTGGTAAGATTTATTATTGTCTTCATTATTTTGCAGAATACTTTATAATCAGTTCGTCATCATCGGTAAAAGAATATGCAACCCACACTTCAACTTCGCCGGTAAAGCCTTCTTCCCGTACATGGCGATATATTTCAGCACAACGGCATGCTCATTTTATCTGAACAGCGTCCCAAACTTTGGTGTTAAATCCTTTTTACTCCATGCAATGAATTAGGACCATTATTAATAGCTATATTGTATTCTTTTTCCCGCCCAATTTGAAATGTCCTTTAGCAAATACGATTGCTATAGCGACCAATGAGTGTTGAAAGATAGCGGTTCTGCGAATTGATAAATATCGGAATATTATCATGTCTCTTGTATGATGTCTGCCAAATTTCCATCCTATCTGGAACCATAATGGCAGAATCGCACCACCGTACTAGTGAAGGCTATTTCGTTACCTTTTGCATTCTTAAGTATATAAAGATCTGTTCTCTTACCATCTATTATAGTCTGAAATCTTTGTGTTCAGACCACACACATAATGTGTCGCTTCGGTATTTACCATGATTTTTCTGATTTTTAGTTACATGTCTATATTGCAAAAAACAAAATAACCGATAACCATAAACTATTTTCAGTAAAAGGAGTTTTATCGTATGTTACAATTAAAGGCAAGAACTCTTTAATCTTGCCTTTAACTTTGAGTATATATTACTAGAATTTACTTAAAAGGTCAGTAACAACATAACTTGAGCCTCCAATAAATATGAAATCGTCTATTTTTGATTCACTCTAATGCTTGTTTATAAGCTTCTTCAACATTAGTAAAGGCTTTACCTTAAGTCCATATCGCTCACCAACTTCTGCAATTTTCTACAGCAAAAGCACGCTTGCACTGTGTGTCCAGTAATAATGAGCATCTACTGGCAAAAGCTTCATCACACTCTATATCTTTATCTGTCTACCATTCCAAAACTATGCGTAGATTGAGGCATTTCTGATTTTTAATTTGTAGTGATAAGTCTTTCCAACCGCTTCATTATGCCCCTGTGTCGCAAAATAACAGTTGGATGTTGTATTTGTTGCCATCTACCCATTAAACCTGTTGCCTTTTCGCTAATATTAGAAAACCCTTTTGCAATACTATCAATATTTCTGATAATTTGATTATTGATGAAAGTTGCATCACTGCTGTCAGCAGTGTATTTGTATCTTTATCTTGATAAATTCCTCCAATTCACCTTCGATTGTTCCAAATAAACGTGTTTGGTAAATACGCTTTTTGATTGGCGCAAGCTGATTCTACCATAGGACCATATCTGCAAAACAATCATAGCATCCATTTCTGTGCCTCTTTGCTTCAAAATACATCACGTGTTTCCGTGGGTGGCTTTCCAATTACTACTGGAGTAGTTTGCTTTATAATTCTGCCTTTTTCAAATGCTATTTTGGGTAAGGTATCGCCCAAAATTGAGTGATCAAGCAGAATATTGGTAATAAACTTGAAAAGTAGCGGATTGATAATATTAGCATACCAAACGACCTCCCAACCCCTACTTCTGATAATTGCAAAAGTCAACTGTTCTGCAAAATATTTAAAGGCCATTGCCGTTGTTAGTTCAAAGAACGATGATGCAATGGTTCAAAGAACTCTAGTGATGACTTTTCAACAAAATCAACTGCTGATATTCTTCTGAAATCATCTTGCCATTTATTCTATGTTCTCTAAAATTCTACAAGGTGTGGACTTGTATAAAGCCCTCACTTTATAGCCTTCAGTTTGGAGTATTAGCTACAATGTATGTGAACATGAACCCTCACTACTACTTCCTGCAATATGAATAGAACAGAAATTTTGATGTGGATTTCAAAGTACTCGTCTAATGCGAGAGTTGTTGATAAAGCCTTTTTATAGCAGAAAGCACACATGTTCCAAAAACAGGGGTGCTATTATATAGAGTATTCTGTTGTTTTTCGTAAGTCATTTAATTACTTTTTCGTCTTTAAATTTTTAGCTGAATAGTTTCTTAGTTATCAAATATTGAGCGTTCTGTATGAGCGTCTCCCTTTGAGTTATCGCTCTTTAAAATCTTCAAATGGCTTTGCGCTCTGATTGATAACGTTTTAGGCACATAAACGCTTATTTGAACAATAAGTGTCCCTATTCCGTTACCAACTGCACTGCAGGAAGTCCTTTACCTCTTAACCGAAGAGTTTTACCGGGTTGTGTACCTTCCTCATGTCATTTTTACAGAACTACCATCTATCGTAGGAATTCAGCTTGACCACCTAAGACAGCTGTTTGGGAAATCGAGTAATAAATTGTAGATAACATTTTGTCCATCGCGAATAAAAAGTATCGTTGTCCCTCTTCGGATATAAACTATATTACCCGCTATACCATTGTGTTTGACCAGCATTACGCTCTGTAGGTACATTCACTACCATTTCCTTCGGCAACACCTGCTGAATATTATCCAACAACGTCTTCGCTTTCAACGCCATCACCATGACACGTGTACACTTATTCTTTATAATAGTGCCTTCCACCGCATACATGGCAAGTTGTTTGTGTTTGCATCATACCAAATATGCTTTGTATGAATTTCCATACCACTACCGTGACTAGTTTGAACAGGTTTCTGTTCCACTTCCATTTTCTGCACCAGTTCCGTGACAGTGTCTAGAGGCTAAGCATCTTTGCTGCGTACCCTTAAATTTCTGGTAACGCTGTGGCAATCTCTGCAAAAGAGAGCTAGTCCTCAAATTCGAAATCAGAGCCTCTATATTTTGCGTTTGATGGACCTCTCCACCACCAAATCCACCGAAGCTCCCTGCTTCCGTGTCCCCCGAACACATCGCCAAACATAGAGAAGATGTCCATTGAGAAACCATATTACCACCAAACGGATTACCACCTCCCATATTAGGTCAATCGAATCAAAACTGACTCGTATTGTTGTCGCTTCTGTGGATCACTTAAAACACTATATGCTTCTGCCAGCCTCTTTAAATTTCTTCAGCATTAGCATCATCTGGACTCCTACCAGCGATATTTAATAGCAAGTTTCCTATGTTTCTTCTTTTATTTCTATCGCCTGATGCGTCTCTTTGCAAACGCTCAGACTTCCACAATAGCTCTCTCTTTGTCATCTGGTAGCCGATCGAGAAATGAAAGGCCTCGTAAATATCTCAAGTGTCAGATTACCTCAATCTAGTAGTTTTATTGACCATCCGCGCAGCTTTTGCATGCCGTATAACCTATCTATGTCTAACCTGTTTGGCACACAATCTATTATCTTACCTTTCTTATCAATCGCCCATTCTGCACCATTGCTGTTTGTCACGATAATCCACATTGAAATCTTTGTCATCGGTATCGGTCTTCTTTACACCAATGTTTTCTAAGATCAAAAACTTCTTATAAATGAGCTGAAACCTTCTTTAATTATATTGAATCTTCAGCTATCGGCAAGTGCACGCTCAGGCACCACGCAGATTAGGAAGAACTCACAGGTAACAGTCGCCGCTATACATATGTTCGCTTTCTTCTCAGTGTTCGTTTCTTAGCCCTCAAACTCTGCATACAGACGTATATACCATCTTCCACCAAGTTAGCTTCTTGCTTTTATCGCTTTCCTGTAGATCTTGATTCTGCCACTCTCATTATCTATTTCCAGGCGACGCCTCCTAGTAGGCGTTTCTGTCTCTGTAATCCGGGAGCTTCGTCCTCTTATTCTTATTTTCTATTCTTTTGGCCCATAATAATAAATCTTTGTTTTAGAGCTAAATAGTGTGCCAACATAATAAGATCCTATGTGCTATTCTATCTGATAATTGTCCTCAAAACCTGATACATTTTAGCTTTCGTTCCTTTAATCTGGTCGTCGTGACGTATCTACTGTAACTCATAAGTTTGTCAATTGTACCCGTTTGGAGTTAATTCGATGATGACGATTAAAGATCAGCTCTGCAAATTCAAAAGTGGTCGAGAGCTAAAGAGAATATTACCTCGAAGCCTACAAGATTACTATTGAATGCCTGAATGCTTTCCAAAATCGAGGTGGTTCGCAGGAGTGTCGCGTATTAGGCAGTCGCATTCTGCAGCTGCACTCCTTGCAATCAACGCATTTTCTCGCCTCCAGAAAGTACATTAACCCTTTCTTCAACCTCTGCTGTTCGTAGACAAAGTTTACGACCACAGGAAGCCTATCACGCTACCTCAAGTTGCTCCTCGGACCCAGGTATTGCAGAAAGCCACCATCAAGATTTAAATCACAAATCAAAATATTTGGTGGCTGTCCAGTGGTAAGTAAGCTATTGTCAAGAAGTGCACCCCAGTTGTAGGTACCTGCCAGCCTCGCGTTCACCATATTAATGATACTCGAATAAAGCTGTCACGTGCTCTAGTTACGAGACAAAAATACTATTTTCTGTGTCTTTCTCTAGATTAAACGTATTATGGCCAAATATTGTCCCATTTTCTCATCAACAGCTTTAAGTCTTGAACTTAAGACTGATCAGTCTGTCACTGCGTCCCATCTGGAAGATGATACCGGATATTTACGGCTTGACGGGCGGATTTCTTCTGCATTCTGTTCTCTCGCGATCTTCATTACGTGAAGCTGTTTCTGCTGCTTTTGCCGACATTGGCATGAGAAAACCACGGTTGGGCCCGCAGACTGCTGTTTTCTTCCGTTGCATCTTTTCGTCTTTGCGCTTGGACGCCAAAGCTAACTGAGAATCCTGTCACCTGAACGAGTAGATACCTGCAAACAATCGTAACTTTACCAAAGTCGACATTCCTTATAGTTTCAGTGTACTTACGGCGTCACAGCGACGGTCGCGATACAACAAGTACCGTCTGTGTTTCTTCTATTCTCGCCGATGGTAACTTCCAACCACTTACCACTTCACGCCGAGACTGCTGGTAGGTTCACTGGCTAAAAGGCCAGTCGTTTTCCGAAGAGTGCCTTATGCCAACATTACACTTAATTTCTTTCTGTGTTTGACAAGTCGCCCAGCTGTGTGCATCTTCTTTCACCCTAAATGTTGTAATAATTGGGCTGCTTCTGCTTTCTGCTCTCCATCATCTATCGGCAAAATTTGAGTTCCAAGTCGGCAGCACGATTTCAGCTCTTCTAGTACTATTTCTGGCTGCGAAGTCTCTTCACGCCTTTCGCTCTTCCAGCGGTTCAGCCCCATAAGCACCGTGTCCATTACCTCAAACTCATCGTATGAAAGTGGTCCTGTTCCAATACCGACAAGTTGCCTCCTGTCTAATGTAGAGGAATCCTCGTTTGGCTCTAAACTGCGATAGTCTGAGCTAATGTTGATTCTTCCGTGCATCCATTGGCCTGATACCATAGATATTTCGTAACTTAGTCATATTAACGTCCTTATACAGAACTCTTTTCCGAATTGAAACGCAAATGTTTGAAAGTGTCATCATGCTGCTCGTTTAAAACTTTTTCTTATTTGAGCGCAGAAGCGTACAACACTACGACATCCTGCAGAACTACAATCTATGTCGTGCATAAGTATCAAATACATCACCTAGAGAGTCATTCCTATAAAAACTATATCTGCATAGTTTGTATTTGGCATGCTCTCTGTTGATTCTTTTATAAGTGTACACAGAACCCTCATAGCTCGTTTATTATATGCTGCCGCATGCTAATACAATACATTGATAGCACCTCCTCTGGCACCTCATATTTATAAAGTCGCGAGATAATCTATGTGTCTGCTTTAAGATGTCCTATTGTTGGTTCTATACCTGCTCGTTTACAAAATAGTTTGTGTTTCTCTTTTGGTAGCTAGCTCTCTCTCAGCTTTTAGGAACGTCGGAATGAGTATCTTGTCTTCTTCCCAATCTGCTTTTTACACCTCTACACCTCTATCTCCTGCCAACTATCAACCTGCTTTCCTGTCATCTTGGTTTGTTCCAACGTCTCAATAGTATGTCCATCATGCATGGTCTCATGGATACTTACAAATAACGTGCACACCTTCCTCACTCCACGATTTCATGAACTAACTCGGGCGTCACAGGGTTGTCAGTTCGAGTCCACCACAGAAGTATTGTAGAAGCATTCCTACTCCATTGATAAAACTACCATTTCATCTGACACATTACGCAAATGTTTTACAAATTGTAAAAGACCACATATCAAGCGAATAGAATGAGCTATGACCGTTAGTACCACAATACAATGGAGCGCAGATTAAACGTTCCCAATTAATACTAAGTTGTTGGTAAAAGGGGATGTTGATGATCAAGCACAGTTTCAAAAGAAGTGAACATAGAGAGCTGTTTAGATGTGCGCTTTAAGCATGTCATTCGCAAGAATTATAGTGTAAAGGCATGCAAAACTTCTGCAGATATTTGCAAACATAATTTATAGTATAAGTATACTATGAATCAGAGGAATATTAGGCTTTTAAGGGTGATCGCGAGTCTCATTACGCCTTTTATATAACGTGAGCTTTCCTTACTAAAAGTAGGTCGTAAAATTTTATTATTATAAACACGATCACTGGTAATTTTGAAATTATAATAAAAATATTTATCTATCACTGAGGTTTGTACTACTGCTTCAATAACAAATAAATCAGTCAGTTATATTATTGTATTGAAGATCTCGAGATAAGTATTAAATATTCAATAGGAAATATAGTCCATAAATGAAACATACACCCCTCTGAAATTGAGTTTATCCCTCATATTTCCAAATTGATACTAGGTGGCAACATTGACTCCTCGTCTTGTATGATACAATGTATGAAGTATTTTCATTATTAAACTAAACGTAAGAGCTATAAGCACCGAAAGCATAATACTAATTATCGTCATATTCACATAACAAATACTGAAAGTTGAGGTTCGTTTATTGCGTATTGGCTAGAATTTTCTCTGCTCTGATAATCTATTTATCATCTTGCCATAATCCGTCTAAGAACCCAACTCCAATTGATTTTTCACAAGATTGCAGGCACATCAGTAGTAAAGCTGTTCTAGTGATTTCCAACTTCTATCCCTTCCTTTTATCTAAAACCACTATTACTATTGGGCATTCTTAACTGTACTAAGTCGCAAAAAGCGTCAATAATTACAGTTTTACCTTTTATAAAAATCATTGAAGGGTTTTCTACTATCATACGTTCTCATTAGCTGTGGGTCAAGCGAATTGGTAGCCTCTATCATATGTAATCAGGGTTTTTATACAGCTGCCTTGCTAATAAGACTCGTTGCTGTGTCCTCGACGGGCCAATCCCATCACGTCCTATCTTGGTGTTGATACCTTTAGCAGTAGCCCCACAACATATTCCTTGCACAGCTATCTCAGCTGCTTTTTCCTAATCAGTCCTTATCAACTTTCTATCATCACGTTGCGCTATTATGTCTTAATTGATCTCTTGAAAAATAACACCATCTTGCATTACTACGCCACACGACTACGCCGCCACCATTTTATCTAATACGTATTTAGATCGGTTTCACTCAATAGAAATTCGTCCATTCAAGACAGGATAATAACCCAACATTAATTTTATCAATCGTTGTTTTTCCGCCACCCGATGCTCCAACAATGGCGGTTACTTTCTTTCCTCAGGGAATCACTTAAGTTTGCAACATTGTCGCATAATGATTTTGGAGTATAGTGATCGTATTGCAAAATAATTTCTTCTGAAATCAATTCCTTTGTATCTTCTTTACAGCCTCTTTCAAACCATTCTTTCCATTTTCATCATCCATGTGATGAATTTCACTATACGTTCATGCCACTACATCTTGTACATGTAGAAAGAATCCTACCAGTTGTCCAACAGGAGACTGGAGCGACCAACAATGTATTGAACAGCAAGCATCATACCCAAAGTAAGTTGTCCATGTAATAATACAGCTGTAGCAGTCAACAACTGGTTATGTACTATATGAGTTCGTTAATCAACACGTACTAGCTTCTTGTGTTTGCTGAAGTTTCAAATGTTGATTTCATCTGCAGCACCAAAAGATCTGCTTGAATATCTTCCCATTCCCAACGACGGCGTATGAATCACACTCTGAAGTTTTATTTCTGCAGAGAAGTAATAAATCTAGTGCGTTTTGTTGTTGTTTATAGTCTTGTTCAAAAGTTTCATACTAAGTGCTTCTCTTCGCCTAAGAAAGAGAAACAAGCCAAATCCACCATAGAACAGACCTCCCAAAATACAAAAATAGAAAATATCACCCAATTATAAAACAATAGTGCGATACTAAACACTATAGTTGTAAAGAAACTGAGTAGACAGATGCTGAGCGTTTGGCATTAGAAAATCATCTCACGACGCATGGTCTCCCACACGTCAGTACTAAATCACCTATCAAACTTTGTACTCGAAAATCGACATCGGTGAAGTTTCAAGAGTTTACAAAGAAGTCGCCCAATAGTGAGCAGTCATTAATGCGCATTGATATATGAAGCAGCAACCAGCTACGTATAAAGTTGATAGCGTACTGCATTATCGTCACCACCAATTGTCCCAATAATATCAACCAACAAAACTCGAGTATTTTGGTATACCCACATCCGCAATCGCTTGCAAGAAAAAGGATATAGCTGTAATAGCTCAAAAGCAGCCTAAAAACAATCTGTCCAAAACTATTTAGCTGATATATGTAACTGAAGAGAAATTTAGTCGACCTCACTTTCGTAAGTTTGTCATTAGTTGTTATCTTACAAAACTCAGGAGTTGGTCTCTACCTCTTCGCAATTCCTTTCCTTCTGTACCTTCAGAATTTATACTAATCCAATGCTTTTTAAACCTCAAGGCTATATTTTAAAAAGACCTTGTAGCAGTCTGCGACATAGAACATTTTCACTTAGTCTTAACTCAGTGCAACACCACTATTAAAGTGTTTTGATTCCAATGAAGAATACCACAGGTACTTTGAATTCTCTAGTCGCACCCATAGAAGTCTCCCCAAAGAGACTATCAGGAAGTCCTCATTTCATCTATAGGCCCTGAGTAATAGCAACACAGGAGATTCCTTCATCAGGCCAAAAGCTTGCTCTCAGATATCTAGAGATATGGTCTTTCCAAAGATACTCATATATCATTTGTAAAACAAGTAATCTACAGTGCATTGAATCACGTTGCTTTAAAAGGAAATGAGTTTAACATGCAACTTCAATAATGAGTGAAAGAGAATATTTTACTTATCTTATATGATCTTACACTCAATCAACACATTGATCTCTTTAGAAAGAAAAATTAATTAATCTTTTGTTACTGCTGAACTTCCATGCAAGAGAAAACATTACACAGAGGTGAAATAGGCCATTATTCCAAAGATTCTGTAATGTCCCAGAATAATTACGAAGTGGTGTTTGACAGCTGCTGGCAGGTCGACACCTGTAGTCTAGCGGTAAGATGTCCTTTAAGAAGGTGCCAACTGAACATTCCATCCAATTTGCGGTATCCATCTTGTTTGTTGATATTCTTTGCCTCAAACATCGTTATGTCGGTGGTAAGTTGCACAAGGCAATGCAATCTGCATTCAGCCTCTATGTTGTAGTCAGATGCCTTGATTTTTCTGGGTGCCCACGCGCACTATTTATAAGATAGTACTTTCCACCGTATGGAACAAAATGGCAGTTGCCGTCTCAGACGATACTCAAACCTCAGTTCATCGCCAAACTCCCCAGTTATTTACAATGCTCACGTTGGCTTTTCAGTGCCTTGCCCATGCTGAAGCCAGATCTCACACTGTGGTTACATTCTTGGTAGAGAAACGGTTACATTGAACAGCTTGTTTGCTTTATCCAATGCGAGCGTAAACTCCACTTCAAAACTTTGTATTCCAATCATGCTACACGTAGGATATATTGTTGAAATTCCCAGCATTATCGAAGATGAGCGCGTATGCCACTTGGTTACGTCTGTTCCAGTGACACTGGGCAGAGAAACGATTGTCATTTTCTCCATTAAAGGTAAACGTGCTTCGACATCAGTACTGATGCAGGTTGCGTAAGTCTCTATTACCCAATCGAATGTCTCAGAGGGTCGCTGTCGCTGCGATAATCGGCTGTGGCGTTAGCAGTTGCGAAAGTCTGATTTCATACCTGCAGGTAAAATCCCACCGATACAATCACCCGCCCCATTGACTAATCTGTATGTCTGGTTCAAAGAATAATTTTACGACGAGAAAAACGCTGCTCGCCCACATTATAATAATGGATGTCGGCATTTAACAAAACGTAACGGAAAGGTTTACTGTAAACCTCCATCGGAATAGTTTTCTACAGAATCTGAAAGTAGTGGAATTAAACTCTATGCCTCGCTCGATACTCATTAAAACGATAACCGCTACTGCAGGTTATCCAATACAGTCAAAAGCATTTGAAGCAGAAGGCAAGACATTACGGAATTGATTAATATCTCTTCCGTCAAATCCAGTCAAGACGGTAAAGCAACTCACTGCCTTTGGTTGTAAAGTGTAGGTATAAGAATAACTTGAGCAAATGTTGTCTTTACGTATATTTAAACTCATAGCCCACACCAGCAGATAGCTTCAACTGATCTGACGTATACAGCGCAATTGTTACGATTGGTCGTCGGGCAGACCTCCGCAAATATTGGAACGTTGTTCAACATAAACTGCTTTTTGCTTACTGCGATTGTACCTATAGAGAAAAGTCTCCCTGCATCAAGTCTGGTAAATGTACGTAAATACACTGTTCGTCGAGGAAGTCAGTGAAATCGCTCTTTGACCCAAAGACTGTTTCGACAGTGTGCGCATTTCAGCCTTGTTGTTTCTACTTGTGGCGGTGCTCCTCGTACTCCAAATCCATTTATTGCGCAGATAGGGAAATACCAAGAGAGTTAGACAGAGCAATTAGTCTTATAGCAATAGCACGGTGCGCTTTCCCACTTATCCGAACTACCGCAGTTGTTTCAAGGCGATTGTGTAAGAAATGAGCTCTTCCAGGGCAAATAAGTCTGCTTGTGTGTGTGTAAGTCGACTCTGTTGTCTGTGTTGATATGCTACGCGTTACTCGGTTGAGAAATCAGCACACGCTACCCAAGAAATGCAACATGATGCCGCATTCTTACAGTAAGCAAACCATTACCAGCATCGTGTGGACTCCCGTCTCCTGTTAATGCGGCACGTTGACTATCGCTCGATTATTAATGTTACGACAAAGACGCGCATACGTTCTCGGTCGGAGAACTTCATATACCGAAACCACGAAGTTTGTACCGTTTCTGTGTACCGCCACCAGCTTCCAAATTCGCTCCATATATCCTGTTGCATATTCTCGTTTTAGTCTCAACGTCCATCACGTAGGTATTATCACCTCTGGCGTCCATGCCCGCTAGCCTCTGATTTTGAGTCCTGCTGTCATTATATACTTATTTTATTAACTGTATAGGCAGCAGGTTCTAAAGCCAACTTTGGATTGCTCCAAAGAATCTTTGTCCAGTCACTAGGCTCTGAATGAACTTTCCATTCACATAAACTCTTCCGCTTTTCCAACTTTGCACCCGGCAATCGAGCTTATTAAGGCATCGGGATATTGCGCTTTCAGCTAAGTTAAAGGCATTGGCGTGTAGACTAATGGTGTACGCCTTTCATTACTTCATTTTTACTTTTGAAGCAACTAACAGTAACTCCTTCAGTTCGTGAAATTCTACACTCTTGTCGTACGTATTTGCTTCCACCCCAATATAGTCTTCATGGAGGCTTTCGCAAATTCGGTAATCTGAGCATAAACAAATGTCAGCAACCTCTTTCTCAGCCTTACAATGCATTTTCGCAGTTACAGACTAAATCTCATAATAAGCCTTGTGATAACCACATCGTCAGCATCTCTTCTATTTGTGCCGTATCGTATCAATATGCAACGACCGTCGGCAGTCATCAAGGCGATTTCCTATTGTAACCTTATGCCTGTGATGTTATCAACAACAGAACCTTTGAACAGACAAGTTGCTTATAATCATTTGCCTGAATTGGTAAAGCAAAAACAGTCATCATACTACATAAATATAGTAAATATATATACAGGATGTCTGTCATCATTAATCAGGAATTAAGAAATTATATATATTTCAAGAGGGCAACAAATGCAGCCTGTGTTATTACTAACTTGTCCAACAAATTAGTCCATTAGCAGAACATGGGCCAAGTACTTACAATGTCCAGATTTCCCATTCCAAGTACAAGACGCACCTCTCTTACCAGCGCGTAGGAAGTTCTTTTACTCTAGCTTTCTAGTTCAATAGAAGTCAGTAGTACCATTTCCACCTTGTAGATGTTCTTTCACCACCAATAACAAATTTTAGTTCATCTTTAGGAAAGAACTGAAACCAATGCTTTTCAAGCATTTTAAAATCCATCATATAGATAAAATTTCAATTAATAAAAATATAATAAATCGCTGAAATTATATATTTCAGGCAAATCTCATAGCCATTTATAAAGATACTTTCTGAGTATATGATATTTTATCTTCTCACAAAAGTCAAACATATCGTATAGCATTTGATTTATGAAGCAAATGATCTTCTTATAGGTGTAATCGGATAAATTTCTCCAAGGGTGTATATTATCATTATTATACCAATCAGATAGAATTGATTCCACATCTTTATCTTCAATATGAACTTAAGAATGTTTCAATAGGGCATTCTTAGTTCTTTCCAGAGGTTGGATCTTCAAAAAGATAGTTTGTAATTTGCCTCATCACTAGATTTTGCCTAACTGACCTTAAAATAGGATGTGATAAATGAGCAGTACTAATAACATGGATTGGCAAACGTAGGTCAATATGTATAATGCCATTAGGATTTCCTAAAATTGCTACCTCAAAATCATTGCAATTCCTTCCATCTTCCTCATCTCCTTTAATAATGAGACATCCTATTATACTTTTATCTCTTTATGATTAGATAAATCTTTATTATTTTCCTTGAATATATTGCCATGCAAAAGATAAGCTACTCCAAAAGATAATATAAAAGTGCCAAACATGCTAAATATGGAAAGTAAATCTAAACTTAAACCTCCAGCGAAAAAGAGCCTGCTAAAACAGATAAAATAAAAAGTGATAAGTTTATAAATTGAACAGATAAACATAAGACGCACCATTGTTTTAACTATAAATTTCTGGTAATAAACAGAATAAATAATATAAGGAAGCGATTAATAAATTAAAGTAACTAACTGTTACAAAAATATTAGTACTTAAAACGAATTAATTAATAAAAAGAGTAACCCACAATAATAAGAAAAATCCTATTGCAGTCCAAAGGAACACCCCATATTTTAGGAACCCTTTAGAAGATAAGACTGCTAAAGCAATCAACCTGCGGCTTGAATTACACATTTCCGAAGCGTAGGCGAATTCTTATCATACTCATACAGCATTAAAAGCAGTAATAACCCCACCCAATAATGAGATATAATATAGAAACAACGAAATAGATACAAATTAGTCTTTATTAAAATATAGAAATAGAAGATAAGAAAAATAGAAACCAGAAAACGTATACTCACATATTAACTGATTTCTCTCTCGAGTATATGAGATACTCTATCTCCTGAATTTTTATCTGTTCGCATAAAAATATACGCCAGTGAATAGATCTACAAAAACATCTCTATCAATTAACCTCTTTCTTCCTTAATATAGGGTTATACCGGGTCCAGTCCTAAAAACCCAGTTGCAAGCCTATACTCTTAAGCGCATAATTTCATAAGTATTTATTACCTTTGCATCATGAAGAATCACCAATTATTACGTTGCATCTTTCCAGATGTACTTGCCGACTACTTTGATGTTGTCGATATTCAAGAGAGTGTTTCGCAGATTGACTTTTGGCTTGACGAGCGTAACTTTATGGAAAAGTCAGACCATAAGTTAGGCACTGTAAGCAGTTATGGTTTTACCAGCGAGCGTGTTATTCAGGACTTCCCCCTTCGTGGCAAAGCAGTTTACCTCCATGTTCGCCGTCGCAAGTGGCGTGATAGTTCCAACGGAGAGATATTTACTTATTCATATGATGATTTGACGGCTGAGGGCAGTAAACTATCCCCCGAGTTCGTTTCTTTTTTAAAAGAATAGAATTGAGTCCACTGCAGAGAGCATCGCAAGTATCGGTGCTCACTATGGCGTAAATGGCAAGCTGTTATCCACACAGTACAAGGAACATTTCAGTGATTATCGTAGCTGGGATCTAGTTGGATCATGCTCAAGACTGGCTATTGTTTGAAGATAACATAGGAGAGAGTCTAAGTATTGATGAGACCTGTCTAAGCAGTGGCGAGGTTTATACTTTTCTGACCAACAAGGCGGGAAAGGGCAGAAAAGGGACTTTGGTAGCTGTGGTTAAAGGGACCAAGGCAGAGGACGTCATCCAGATTCTCAAGAAGATAAACCTTTCTAAACGAAAGACTGTCAAGGAGATAACACTCGATTTGTCATCTTCTATGATGCGCATAGCCCACTATGTTTTTCCCAAAGCACTTATTACCAATGATAGGTTTCATGTGCAGAAACTATATTATGATGCTCTGGATGACATGCGTATCGCTTACCGATGGATGGCAAGAGATAAAGAGAATGAGGAGATAAAAGAAGCTAAATGTAAGGGTAAGGAATATATACCCTTTAGATACAGCAATGGTGACACGCGTAAGCAGTTGCTCGCTAGAGCAAAGTTCATATTGACCAAGCACAAGACCAAGTGGACTGAAACACAGAAAGGTAGGGCAGAAATCATCTTTGAACATTATCCGACACTGAAAAAGGCATATGATTTGGCTATGAAACTTACCGATATTTATAACATCAAGAGCATCAAGGATGCTGCAAGGCTGAAGCTGGCAAAATGGTTTAATGAGGTTGAAGAGCTGGGAGTGGACAATTTCTACACAGTGATTGACACGTTTGAAAATCATTATCAAACCATACTCAATTTCTTTGTAAACAGAGCTACGAATGCAAATGCCGAGTCATTCAATGCTAAAGTTAAGGCTTTCAGGGCACAGTTCAGAGGTGACAGATATTCCTTTCTTTTATATAGGCTTGCAGTGTGCGCTTAAGAGTATGGGCTTACAACTGAGTTTTAGGACTGACCCGTTATACCAATTAAGCTTTGTCTTCATCTTGACTATATAGATGATTGCAAATAAATTGGAGTTATTTTTATATCTATGTGTTGTGCTAAGAAACAACTCTTCAATCTTCTATATTACTTTTATCTTCTAACTTTAAAGCTATTGTGAAAATATTGAGATTTTCCAAAAACATCTTTTACTGCACACCTAAACTAGGAAAGTCGGGCGTTCTTCATAATTCTTTACATAATAGGCGTTTTGTTAATTTTATGTGCACGTACTTGGCACAACAATATAGACATTTCCTCTATATTATGCAAAGGTTTAAATATTAATCCTCTAAAAATAATCATAATGTACAATAGATTCTAAGTTAATGTTTATACTATCTAATTGAACTTTTATTATTAGTTTTTAGCTTTACTTGCATCTGCAGATAATGTACTTGCATCACTTTCAACTTTTAAGTAATATTTTGCTCTTTATGCAAAAGATAGGATATAGTAACAAACTAAAGTCAAGCATTTTAACTCATAATTTTAACACTATTTTAACTTTGTTAATGAACTCACATAACAATAAAATGCTCCTATATGCTTCTTCATACATTGCGATTTATTCTATTTTGTACACAAAATCTCTATAGAGTTGGTACCCAGTGTGCGTAGTGTGTAAGCACATATTTTCTTCTCTTTGCATTTGAAAACAACAAAATAAAGAAACAATGGAATCCATACACAATTACAAATTTCGGAGAAAATCTTTCGAGATGCACAAGCAGCGGCGAAGGTTTTATCCTAGTGAGGGAGGTATATGCTGGAAGGAAGAGGCTTTGAAGTGTTGAAGAAAAAGAACGATGAGTTACTCAAATAGACTTAGTAGTATCTGATGCACTTCAAGGAATAGGGAAATGCTGTTTGTGCAGCTTTTCCCAGAGCATCCTCATCGGTTTTGGTAGCCAGCTCTACGTCCAAGCAACAAATACTAAATTGTGGATAAAACCGCAGATGCAGCAGAAGAACTAAATGAGGTATTTACTTTAGAAAATATAGAGAGATGGGATCCTGGTCGGAGCATAAAACAATTTATTACTTTTGGCCAGCCAAATGGACAGAGAAATACCCAATATTGAAAAAGTATAAAAGCCGACTACAACATCGCTTACTTTACATATATGGACTTTCCTGTGCAAGTGCAAAGGTGTATATATACGACTAATTGGATTGAAAGACTCTAATAGAAAATATAAGAGAACCATAAAACGACGAAACATCAATGCCATCTAAAACAAGTCGGTACTTTTCCTAATAACCTGAACTCGATAAGTTTCTTTTTATTACTCTAATTTATTTATCCTAAAAACCCATTTAGCCTCAATCGTCTTAGATTGAGGCTACATCCTTTTATCAAAATACAAACTGTTTCTTTAGAACAAAGAAAAGTTGACCGTTGTGTTGTTCTATGCAGAAATCTACATTGACTTCAGGGTTTCTTTTCAAAGAAGCTATATGCAGCCATTGCTGATAATACATTCATAGCAAAAATTAAGGACACTTCTATGTCTAGAGTGGACCAATTGAGCTACATTCTTTCAGTTCGTCATTGATAGTTTCTAATTACAGATCTTTTTCTTAAAAGCAGTCTATCATATATTGGGATTAACTTGTTTTCATATTACTTATACCTGTTACCAAGTTAATGCCATCATTGAATAATTTTTCAAAATAGTCCCTTAGAGATGTATCCTTTATCGGCAAATAATTTTCCAAAAACATTATCAGTCAGCCTATTAAAGACATTCTCATCTCTATCATCTACATTGGCTTTGGTAAGCATAAAGTTGAGAATTTCCCCTCGTTCATTGCATATAAGGTGCAGTTTAAATCCAAAAATACCAACCCATTGTGCTTTTTGCTCTGGTAGCATAATCTCTAAAAACCTTATTGCGGTAAATACGTTTATTATGGCAGACTGGGAATACAGGTAGAGTCAATAAAGCTAATACCAGTACATCTGCCAAAACAACATATTTGTAAGAACATCATCATTTCTACCGATACTCTAGCTTCAAGCTCCAAAAACGATTATAGGATAACAGATGAGGAAACATATCTGCAAGATGCTCCTTGATAAAGAACATATAATAATGTTGAAAGTTACGATAAGAATTAAAAATGGAAAACAGATCATTATGGTTATGATTTCTGACTTGCTCATACGCCATTTACGAAGGCGATGCTTACACTTGGCATCATTAGGAATCCCTATTTTATCAATTTCTGACTCAAATTCTTTTGCAAAAAGTCATCTGCAATACAAAAAGATTTCGGTAATTTTGTCTTTTGGTAATCATCGCTATATTAATTGTAAAGTTATTGATTTTCAACTATAAAGTTACAAAAATATAACGAGATTACCAACTTTTTGAGTATTATTCTTATCCCGAGTTCAGGTTATTAGGTAATAAACGCTGATAAAATTTGGTTTTTCCATTTTATATAGAGATTATCCACTCTATTCTTCTCTGTCTATCGTAAGGTAATTCTTTCTAGAATTGAGTTGCTCATTGCTGTCATCCATTATGATGACTTAACTTGTTAATTTACAGTAGATTTACGAGAAGTGTTAAAAGTGACAGCAAAGTAAAAAGTAAAAATAATTCTTGTGATAATGGTAGTATATATCTTCTTACTTTAGGCGGAAATATCACCATTCCTTTAGCTATCCGACGAACTAAAGCGTGTTGAGTTGTTCGTCCCAAAATATAGTATTTCAGCGGCTTGAATAGTTATCTAAACCACTTTTTGCTGTCTGTCCCTATTATTTGGAGGCAATCAAAAGCTTTGATACATTTGCAGAAGAAATCAATGTTTCACTTTAGTACTGATGCGATAAAAATCGCGTTAAGTTCATATTATCAAATAGAGGAAGTTCTTTGACATATTGATTGAAAATGACAGAGGGTTCTCGGCAGTGATTAGATATCTGAGGTGAGTTTTCTCCAAAGCAGAAAGTCTTATCAGCGTTGCCACTTCTGTAATGGTGCATGGGCTTTTTGTTGTAAGCCTTTATTCTTGCAACAAGTAGATAGGCGATGACTGCAACAGAGATGGATTTGGACTGCATTCTCGAATGCCACAAGGTCTTCACTGCAATGTTCTGCTTTATCCATTTGAAGAACACCTCTCTGTCCCATCTGTGCCTATGCAGGACGGACACTTCTACTGCGCTAATCTCAAAGTTGTTAGTGATGAACACTATTTCTTCACACGTCTCTCATCATAGTGGCAGACTGCCCTTGAAAGGCCTCATCAAACATCAATGACGAAAATATTCAAA